>JAESFZ010000028.1_pt1 | contig 538634 bp, 516 predicted proteins | sample 9269561 | NCBI WGS metagenome assembly JAESFZ01 (sample SAMN14515552, study PRJNA621657) | algae metagenome | isolation source: Tildeniella nuda ZEHNDER 1965/U140 and co-occurring heterotrophs from wet... | place: Switzerland: Stansstaad, Zurih | collected 1965-01-01 | reverse complement strand
GGCTTCTCGCAGGAGGTCTTCGACGGAATCGTTGCGGATTTCCATGCCTTCGCCGCGCCGCTCGGCTTCCGCTCCGTTGTCGCCGTGCCGGTCTCGGCCCGCTTCGGCGACAATGTCACCATCCGCAGCCGCAACACGCCCTGGTATGAGGGGCCGACGCTGATCCGCCATCTCGAACAGGTGCAGGCGGTGGACGAGGATGCCGCCGCGCCCTTCCGCATGGCGGTACAATGGGTCAATCGCGCGAGCCTCGATTTCCGCGGCTTTGCCGGCACGATCGCCTCGGGGCGCGTCGCGGTCGGTGATCCCGTCGTGGTCGCGGCTTCCGGACGCGGGTCGCGCGTGAAGCGCATCGTCACGCAGGGCGGCGATCTCGGCGAGGCCGATGCCGGCCGGGCCGTGACCCTGACCCTCTGGGACGAGGTGGACATCTCGCGCGGCGACGTCCTTGCCGATCCGCGTCATCGCCCGGCCACCGCGCGCCGCCTTGCCGCCGATCTCGTCTGGATGGACGAAAAGCAAGGCCGTGCCGGCGACCGCTATCTGCTCAAGATCGGCAGCGCGACGGTGCCCGCAACGGTCACCCGCCTGGTCGATCGACTGGACGTGGCGAACCTTGCCCGCCTGCCCGCACCCGATGGTTTCGAGCTGAACGCCATCGGCCGCGTGGAGATCGAGACGGCTGTTCGTATCGCCTTCGACGCCTATGCCGAGAATCGCGAGACCGGCGGCTTCATCCTGGTCGACCGCGCGACGCATCTGACAGTGGCCGCCGGCATGATCGTCGAGAGCCTCGACCGCGCCCGCGAGGTCCACCGCCATCCCACAGATGTGACGCCCGCCGTGCGCGCCGGGCTGAAGGGGCAGGCGCCGCTCGTCGTCTGGCTCACCGGTCTGCCGGGTTCGGGCAAGTCGACCATCGCCAATCTGGTCGAGCGGCGTCTGGTCGCGCTCGGCCGCCACACGGCCCTGCTCGACGGCGATAATCTCCGTCAGGGGCTGAACGTCGATCTCGGCTTCGATGCGGGCGCGCGTTCGGAAAATGTCCGGCGCGTCGGCGAAGTGGCGAAGCTGATGACCGAGGCGGGGCTGATCGTGCTCGTCGCGCTGGTCTCGCCCTTCCGCGCCGACCGCGACAAGGTGGCGGCGCAGTTCGCCGACGGTCGGTTCCTGGAGGTTTTTGTCGATGCCTCGCCGGAAGCCTGCCGCGAGCGCGATCCGAAGGGGCTCTATGCCAAGGCCGAGGCCGGCCGCATCGCCCATTTCACCGGCCGCGATCAGGCCTACGAGCCGCCGGTCGATCCTGCACTGGTGCTGCGTTCGGACGCGGTGACCGCCGAGGATGCGGCGGAGCAGGTGGTGGAACTGATCCTCGCGCGCACCGAAGCGGAACTGACCTCGCTCGACGCCTCGCACTTGTGAGCGGCAGCGCCTCGGCTATGCCGCGGCCGGATGAAACCGCGCCGCGCCGCCGAGGCGGCTGGACAGCGCCGCTTCGAGCGCGGCGATGTCATCGGCCTCGGCGACCAGATCGCGCGTCTCGGCCTCGGTGCCGAACAGGTCGAGCCGGTAGGTGCCGCCCTCGCGCATGAGCGCTCCGGCGACCGCGCCGTCCAGCGTCAGCGTCCAGAGCGCCAGATGATCGGCGGGCGCCATCACGCGGCGGAGCGCGGCGAGCGCCCCCTTTAGTCCCGTCTCATGTGGTTCGGCCGCGCCAGCGGACATGCCGCGTCTCCATCGGGAATGCGCAGCGATTGTAAGGTTATGGGTCCGTGGCAGAAAGGGAAGGCGATTGCCTTTTCGGCCATTCGGACAGCAACCGTCGTCTCCGGGGCGGCCGAAGGCGGGCCTATTCCTCTTCCTCGTCGTCCTCCGCCACGACGCGCCGCGCCGATTGCTGGCGCGACCACATGGTGGCGTAGAGCCCGTCCTGCCGGAGCAGTTCGCCATGCGAGCCGGTCTCGACGATATGGCCGTGCTCCAGAACGATGATGCGGTCGGCGGTGACGACGCTGCCGAGACGATGGGTCACCGACACCACCGTGCGCGTCTCGGCGATCTTGCGCAGCGTTTCGTTGAGCTTCGACTCGGTCGCGGCATCGAGGGCGCTGGTCGCCTCGTCGAGGATGAGGAGCGCGGGGTTGCGCACCAGCGCGCGCGCGATGGCGACACGCTGCCTCTGGCCGCCCGAGAGTTGGCCGCCGCGTTCACCCACCACCGTGTCGTAGCCGGCCGGCAGCGAGATGATGAAGTCGTGGACCTCCGCCTGCCGGGCCGCCTCGTGGATGTCCTCGATGGTGGCCTGCGGATAGGCCATGCGGATGTTCTCCGCGATCGAGGTGTTGAACAGGAAGCTCTCCTGGAACACCACGGCCATCTGCCGGCGCAGCGATTCCTGCGTCACCGTGCGGATGTCGGTGCCGTCCACCGTCACGCGCCCCTCGTTCGGATCGTAGAAGCGCATCAGCAGGTTGAGGAACGTGCTCTTTCCTGAGCCGGACGGGCCGACAATGCCGAGGAAGGAGCCCTTCGGCACCGTGACGTTGAGCCCTTCCGTGCGGAACGACGAGCCCGGATAGGAGAAGGCGACGTCCTCGAAGCGCACCTCGCGCTCGAACGGCTGCAATTCGCCCGCGCCCTCCGGGTCGACCATGGTCGGCTTGACCGCGAGCAGGTCGTTGAGGTGGTGAATGGAGCCGGCGGCCTGCGCGAGCGTCGGCACATATTGCGTGACGTTGGTCAGGGCGTAGCCCATGGACAGGAACACGCCCTCGAAGGCGATGATCGTGCCGACCGTGATCCGGTCGGTATAGGCCCAGTAGGCGCCGAGCGCGAAGACCGCGATGTGGATGACGTAGAGCCCGGTCTGGGCGGTGCGCTCGACCAGCGCCGAGGCGAAGTTCGTCCGCCGGGCGATGCCGAACCACGACGTGTTCATCGCCGAGAAGTCGATGCGCGCGCGGGGCGCCAGTCCGAAGGCCTTGATCACCGGCTGGGCCGCGACGTTCTCCTGCACCGCGCCGATCAGGCGTCCTTCGGTCTGTCGCTTCTCATAGGCCGCGATGAAGGCCTTGCGCGCGAAGATACGCGGCCACCACAGGATCAGCGGGAAGATCAGCGAGGCGATCAGCCCCAGCCAGATGTCGAACATGAACATCAGGATGGTCGCGTAGATGACCTCCATGAACGGCATGATGAACTGCGGCACCACGCCGACGATGCCGGCCTCCAGCGCGACGAGGTCGCCCGAGAATCGCGACAGCACGGTGCCGGTCGGCGTCGTGTGGAAGAAGGGCATAGACATGGACTGCACGTGGTCGAACAGGTGCTGCCGGATGTCCCTGGTCATCTGGGTGAACACGCGCGTGTACACATAGTCGGCGATCAGCGCGACCACGGATACCGCAAGCGCTGCGACGCCCATGAAGATCAGCGAATTGATGAGGGCCCGCCACTCCTTCTTGATGAGGCCTTCGTCGATCAGATATTGCGTGACCAGCGGGAAGGAGAAGTTGAGCCCCGCCTCGATCAGGATCAGGACGCCGAGAAACGCGAGGATCGGCTTGTAGGGCTGGGCGAAAGGGGCGAGGAACCGCAGGATCGCCTTGATATCGTCGGCGCTGACGTCCTCTTCTTCTTCCTCCTCGTCGTCCTCGTCGGGCTCGACATAGTTCTTGTCCTGGATCATGTCCGGCTCTGGATCCTGCCTGCCCGGGGCGAGGGGTGCGAAGCTGCGCTCCACCCGTCTTGCCTCATTCAAGGGCGCGATGCATCCGAAATCCGTCGCGACGCCAACCTTCTCCCGGCAGAAAACGAAGAAGGCCGGGCAAAAAGCCCGGCCTCCGATACCGTTGAGATCGATTGCAGCGTGATCAGCGCTTGCCGCCGGCCACCAGCTTGAGCTTGCTCGTCGGGCCCTTCTCGCGCCCCGCCATGAGCTTCTCCACCCATTTGCCCGCATCGGGCTTGGCGTAGAAGCAGTAGCGCATGGTTTCCATGTCCGGATACCAGGGGAAGTCGCCCTCGTTGGCGTCGCACTCGATCTTCCAGGCCTTCTTGAGGATCTTCTGGTCGTGCACGGCCGGGCGCCAGCCATGGCGCTGGAAGCGCTCGGACCACTGCCACGTCGACTCCAGCGTCAGCACGCCGTCGAACACGTCGTGATACTCGATGACTTCGCGGGTCATGTCCGCTGTGATGCCGCCGAAGAAGATGCCGATGCGGGTGACGCGGTAGAGCTCGGCGATGGCCTTGTCGATCAGTTCCTCCGGCACGTAGCAGAGGCACGTGTCGTAGATGACGTCGAAGGACTTGTCCTCGAAGGGCAGGTTGGTCACGTCGCCGAGCAGGTTGCGGTGCAGCCATTCCGGCGGCGTCTGCGAATGCACGTGGCGGGCATTCTCGATGCCCCAGGCGTCGATGCCGATATCGGCGAAGCACTTCAACGTCAGGCCGGAGGCCGAACCCACGTCGAGCAGCGTGTAGGGCGCCTTGATGCCGAAGATGCACTCGTAGAGGTCGGCATTGTACTGCTCGTCGAAATACTCGCGGAAGCTCTCCTCGTAGGAGAGGCCCACGGCATATTCGTCGTGATAGTCGTCGGTCAGCGTCGACTCGACGAAGCCCTCCTCCACGACGCCCTTCTGCTTCTCGAGGTCCGCCTTCTTGCGGGCGCCCGAATAGGCCGCGCCGCGCAGCTTGCCCATCATCATGTCGACGGCGAAGTTTGCGGAATCGTAGGCGCCGTTGACGGTCGAGTCGAACAGGTAGTCGCCGACGAGATAGAGGTTCGGCAGCACCTTGGCGTCCGGCTGGTGGCGTTCGCGCAGTTCCGGCGCCGGATGGCCGCCGGGCAGGCCCGAGATCGTGCCGACCCAGCGCTGTACCTTCGCGTCGAGATATTGCTTGCGCGCCGGGGCGATGAGGTCCTGCGGCAGCGAGTCCAGCGCCAGTTCGATCAGCCGCTCGTCGTCGAGGTTCGACAGGGCGAGCGCCTGCGTCGCCGGGATCAGCCAGCCGAGTACGCCGTGCTTGGAGGGGTGACGCGAGGATTCGTCGTAGAGACAGGCGCCGCCGAAGGCGTCCGTCATGATGTAGCTACCCTGGAAATGCTCGTTCCAGAACGGCTTCTTGAACTGGATCGTCACCCGCAGGTAATGCGCGGGATTGTCGTAGCGCGCCTGGTGCTTCTGGATCGCCATGCGGGCGCCGCGGCCCTCGAACTCGATCTGGCTCACCCAGTAGTTCGGCAGCGCCACCACGACGTGGTCGAACTCGTGCTCCTCGTCGCGGCCCTTGCGGCGGACGGTCAGCTTGTAGGTGCCGCCCTCGTTGCGCGCGATCTTCGTGACGCGGCTCTCCAGCATGACTTTGGCCGAGATGCGCTCGGCAAGGCCGTCGATGAGGCGCTCGTTGCCGCCGACGATCGAATAGAGGCGCAGGTACTTCGGATCGTCCATGAGGACGTTCTTCAGACCGTTCAGCGCGTTGGTGAGCTGGGACTCGGTCGCGACGTCGGACTTGGCGGCCACCTCGATATATTTGCGCGCGGTCTCGTCCGGAATCTCGTCGAGCACGTCGCGGAACGTCTTGCCCGCCCACGGGTGCTTGTTGTCGTCGCCCGAATAGCCCTCGTAATACTCGTCCGGCGAGCACAGCTCGTGGCATTTGGCGTGGAACTCGTCGAGCGCCTTCAGCGTCGCCTCGCCGCAATGCTTCTTGATGTCCCGGCGGTTGTTCAGGATGTTGCCGTCGAGGATGACGCCCTTGCCGTCCATCGGCACCACGTCGAGCTCGAAGACCTCGGTGATCAGCCGCCTCAGCGGGTCGGGGCCGAAATGCGAGTAGTCGTAGTATTCGGCGACGCCGCGCTCGAACAGCGACTTGCCCTTGTCGAAGTGGTCGGTGACGACCTTGCCGCCGAGGCGGTCGGAGGCCTCGAACAGCGTGGCCGTGAACAGGCCGTCGCAGAACTTGTCGAGGAGGTAGTTGGTGAACAGGCCGCCCGGCCCACCACCGACGATCGCGACACGTGTCATATTCGAGCTTTCGTCTCTTGCCGGCGTGGTTGAAGCCGACTTTGTGCGATGATTTCCGGGGATGTGCTATAGCGGCGGACTGCGCGCGAATAAAGCGTCGGCGGGCAAATCCCGCGGCGACGGTTACTCTTGGAAGACCCCTCGCTGCACGACCCGGCAGGGTTGTGAGGACCGATGAATGGACGCGGGCAACTGAACGCCACCTGAACCGCTAGGTCAGGCAGCGCATTCCGCTCATTGAAATCGCAATGGGGCTTCAACATGGCGGCGCCTGTCGCGGGCGCCGCCACGGGTTTCGCGATGGCCTCTAGCGCATGACGCTTGGTAGCCAGAGCGCGATGGACGGGAAGATCATCAGGATGCCGACGGCGAGGATATAGACGAGCATGAAGGGCAGCACGCCGGTGAAGACGTCGGTGATCGGCCCGCCATCCTTGCGCATGCCTTGCAACACGTAGAGCACGGTGCCGTCGGGTGGCGATATCAGCGCGATCTCGACCAGCATGACCACGATGACGCCGAACCAGATCGGGTCGTAGCCAAGCGCGGTGACGACCGGGAAGATCACCGGGATGGTCGTGATCATCATGGAGAAGCCCTCCATGAACGTGCCGAGCGCCAGATAGAAGCCGATGATCAGCAACATGATCGCCCAGGGCGGCAGCGGCATCTCGGAGACGAGCTTGGCCAGCGCCTGCGGCACGCCGAGCGCGGTGAACACGTAGTTGAGCAGATAGGCGCCGAACAGGATGAGGCCGATCAGCGCCGTGTTGCGGGCGGTCGCTTCGGCCGAGTCGTTGAGCATCTTGAAGCTCAGCTTGCCGTCGAGACCGGCCAGCACGATGGCGGCGACGACGCCGAGCGCCGCCGATTCCGTCGCCGTGGCGAGGCCCCCGTAGATGGTGCCGAGCACGATGAGGATCAGCACGGCGGTCGGGGCGAGGTCGATCAGGCTGTAGAACTTCTCGCCCCACGAGTAGCGGGGACCGTCGGGGTCGCGCGGCGCGGCGGTCTTGGCCTTCATCAGGATGATGGCGATGAACAGCGCGACGACGAGGATGCTCGGGCCGATGGCCGCGATATAGAGCGCGCCGACCGAGGTCTCGGTGATCAGGCCGTAGATGATGAAGGTGATGCCCGGCGGGATCAGGTTGCCGAGCGCGCCGCCGGCGGCGAGCGAGCCAAGCACCATCTTCGGGTCATAGGGCTTGCCCTTGAAGAAGGGCAGCGCGACCGACCCCATGGTCGCGGCGGTGGCGACCGACGAGCCCGAGATCGCCGAGAACACGCCGGAGGCCGCGATATTGGTGTGAAGGAGGCCGCCCGGCATGCGGTTCAGCCAGATGTTGAGGGTCTTGTAGAGCCGGTCGGACAGGCCCGCGCGCAGCAGGATCTCGCCCATCAGCAGGAACAGCGGCACCGCCACCAGAACGAAGGACGAGGACGGGTTCCAGACGGTCTGGCCGATGAACAGCCAGAACGGCCGGTCGGAGAAGGCATAGCCGACGATCAGGCCGAGCACGCCCAGCGCCGCGCCGACATAGATGCCCATGCCGAAGAACAGGATGAACAGGCCGACGAGCAGCAGGATCTCGCCCATCAGTTCGCCAGAGGGGGCGTTCCCCGTAAAGCTCATGCCGAGCATGATGCCGACGAGGATCAGCAGGAAGACGACGGCGATCACTTCTTCACCTCGGGGCTGGCGGTCTCGGCGGGGACGGGTTCGCCGACGGCTTCGAGCGCCTCGGCGACCTCCTCCTGATAGGTGCGGCTGTGCAGCAGGGATTCGGCCTCCGCGCCGCGGCCCGCGACGATCAGAAGGAAGCACTCGATCAGCAAGGCGAGGATGAGCAGCAGGAAGATGCCGATGCCGAAGGCCCAGAGGCCCTGCGGGATGGCGAGCGGCGTGCGGATCACCGAGATGTCCGTGGCGTTGAACAGCAGCGACTCTTCCACCAGCGTCCAGGCGCCGTAGAACAGGTAGCCGATCAGCACCGCGAGGAAGGCGAGGCTGGCCAGATGCAGCCAGTAGCGGATGCGCGCGGGGAACATGTTGACGATCACGTCGATGCGCACGTGTGCGCGCATGGACAAGGTGTGCGCCAGCCCCCAGGCGATGCCGAAGGCCAGCGCATAGCCTGAGAGTTCGGTCGTCGCCTGCGTCGAGAAGCCGAGGAAGCGCCGCGCCAGCACGTCGAAGGTGATGAGGCCCGCCGTGCCGATGAAGCACCAGCCGGCGGCATAGCCCATCATCCGGCCGAGCCAGGCCACGGAACGCCGCCCGGCGCCCGCGGCGTCGATCAGGGTATTCAGCATGACGGTCCCCTCGGCCGGTTTCGGCCATAAGACGCGATCCTTGATCGGATCGCCGTTCTTGTCGTCAGGGCTTTCACGCGGGCGGGTGCGCCCGCGTGAAAGCGGTTCGGCTTGTCGTCAGTTGCCGGCGTAGCGCACGCCGGTGATCGGCGCGACGAGGCGGTTATAGGTCTCGCCGCAGCGCGCGCCGCAGCGCTTCACCCAGTTCGGCAGGATGGTCGAGGTCAGCGTCGCGCGCATCACCTCGGTATCGGCCGGAACCGGACGGAAGACGCGCATCGGGTTGGCGTCCGGCACGCGGCCGAGCTTGCAGCCCTCGCGATTGCCCGTATTGCAGGCGATGCCGTCCTCGGTCTGCTCGAGGCCGAGCTTCCACTGCGCCTCCTCGACCTCCTTGATGGTCGCTTCCATCAGCGCGCGCACGGCCGGATCGAGCCGGTTCCACCACTGGATGTTCACGACATAGGCGGAGACCGACCAGAACAGCGGCAGCGCGTAGAGGCTCTGGGTGACTTCGTACCAGCGGGCGCTGTTCCCCGAACCGGTGCCGGTGATGGCGCAATCGACCACGCCGCGCTCAAGCGCCGAATAGACCTCGGGGAAGCCGATGCCGGTCGGCTGGCCGCCGATCGAGGTGACGAAGTCGTTGGACGAGCCGCCGCCGGTGCGGATGCGCTTGCCGCGGAGATCGGCGAGGCTGGTCACCTGGCCGCGGCAGAAGAATTCCTGCGCCGCGAAGGGATACATGGCGAGAATGCGGACGCCGAAGCGCTCCAGTTCCTTGTTGACCTCGGGCAGCATGGCGGCGGCTACCTTGCGGGCCTGTTCGAGGTCCGGGTTGAGGCCGGCGAGGTCGATGACGTCGAGCAGCGGCACGTCGCCGGCCACCGTGTTCAGCGGCACGGCGCCGATATCGACCTGGCCCGAGCGGACGAGGCGCAGGATTTCCGGGCCGTTGAGGTTGCGCTCCGGCCAGGAGGCCAGCGTCACGCGGATGCGGCCGTTGGACTTGGTGGCGAGGCCGTCGCGCAGCAGCGGCTGGTCGACGCGGGTGAACTGCGGCATGGCCGGGCCGGGCTGGGTGACGATCTGAATGTTGATCGGCCGCCCCGGCGGAATGGTCTGGGCAAGCGCTGGCGCTGCCAGGCCCAGAGTTAGCGCGGCGGCTGCCGCGGCGGATCGCAATCCGGTCATGGTGGTCTCTCCTCATATGTCTGCCGCTTTGCGCGGCAGGGGTCGGTCGGCGGGCTCTGGAATGCTTGTTATGAATGCGGAGGGTAGTACATGAACTCGATCAGCAGGCAGCCGTCGTCGCTGAAGAAGGGACCGTGCACGATGTGCGGCGGCCTGACGGCATAGGTGCCGACGGGCAACCGGACAGCGTCCTGCTTTGCAGCAAGCGTGCCAATCGACAGCGATCCCGACACGACGAAGACCTCTTCACACCACTCATGCTCGACCGTGCGGTCAACCGCAGCGCCCGCCTGCCAGCGGGCGAGGCGGGTCACCGCGCCGGTGCGCGCCTCGTGGTCGAGCGCGCCGGAGAGGATCTTCTCCTCGACGCCGGAATAGCCGGCGACCGGCGTCCAGCCTTCTTCGGCGAGGGCGTCGTGGAACTCGCGATGCGCCTTGGCGAAGGCGCCGAAGCCCGGATGCGGCTTTGCCGCCGTCACAGCGCGGCGATCCGGCTGTTGGAAAGGTCGGTCACCAGCATGGAGCCGGGCGCATGGGTGATGGCAAAGGGCGGCTTGGCCGCTGCGATGACCGATTGCGGAGTGACGCCGCAGGCCCAGAAGACCGGCAGTTCGTCCGCCTTCACCTCGATCGGGTCGCCGTAGTCGGGCTTGGTGACGTCCTTGATGCCGATGGACTCGGGGAGGCCGATATGGACCGGAGCGCCGTGAACCGCCGGGAAGCGGGAGGTGATCTGCACCGCGCGGATCGCGTCTGCCGGCTTCAGCGGCCGCATCGACACGACCAGCGGCCCGGCGAAGGGTCCGGCGGGCTGGCACTGGATCGAGGTCCGCCACATCGGCACGGTCGTGTTGTTCTCGATATGACGCATCGGCAGGCCGTCCTGCAGCAACGCCTCCTCGAAGGAGAACGAGCAGCCGATGACGAAGGCGACGAGGTCGTCGCGCCACACCGATTTGATGTCGGTGGGATCGTCGACCATCACGCCGTCCTTCCAGACGCGGTAGCGCGGAATGTCGGTACGGATGTCGAGGTCAGCGCCAAGCGCGGGAATGGCAGCATCGCCCGGCTCGGACATGCCGATGACCGGGCAGGGCTTCGGATTGAGCGTGCAGAAGCGAAGGAAGTCGCCGGCGAGGTCCTTCGGCAGGATAGCGAGGTTGCCCTGCACGCGGCCCGGCGCGAGCCCGGCAGTATGGCCGGCAATGTCGCCGCGCCGGATCGCCTGCCTGACCTTCACCGGATCGGTCGTGTCGACGACGCTCGGTGCGCGAAATTGTGCGATGGCCATGGCCGATCCCCAAGGAACTTTGGATTGGAACTTTGGATTGAAGTTGGTCCTTGGGACTCTACACCATCATTCCGCTTGCATTGCGTCCAATCCGAAGTTTGGATCGGTATCGATAGAATTTTCTTATCTATCCAAAGGCCGATGGTAGACTTCAAAGCTCTCGAAACGCTGGTCTGGGTGGCGACGCTGAGAAGCTTCAACCGCGCCGCCGCCAAGCTGCATACGACCCAGCCGGCGGTCTCCCAGCGCATCGCGCAGCTGGAGGCCGATATCGGCCACCGCCTGCTCGAGCGCGAGAAGCGCACCGTTGTGCCGACCGAGGCGGGGCGCCGCGTGCTCGACTATGCCGAGCGCCTGCTCAAGCTGCGCGCCGAGATGATGCATGCGGTGGCCGACCGGACGGCGATCCGCGGCACGCTGCGCCTCGGCGTTGCCGAGACCATCGTCCACACCTGGCTCTCCCGCTTCGTCGAGCGCATGGCCAAGGCCTATCCGGGGCTGGTTCTGGAGATCGAGGTCGACATTACCCCGAGCCTGCGCGACCGCCTCGTGGGGCAGGAGCTCGACCTCGTCTTCGCGCTCGGGGCCTTCGCCGCGGCGCAGCTCAAGAACTTGCCGCTCTGCACCTATCCGATGGCTTTCATGGTTGGCCCCGGCCTTTCCCTGCCGCAGCCTGTGCCGCTGGATGTGCTGGCGGCGCACCCGATCATGACCTTTTCGCGCAATACGCGGCCCTATCAGATCATGCGCGAACTCTTCTCCGCGCCCGGCCTGCCGCCGGTGCGCATCCATGCCTCCTCGTCGATGGCGACCATCCTGCGCATGGCGGAGGATGGGCTCGGCATCGCCGCGGCGCCGGAGGCAATCGCCGCGCCCGAACTCGCCGCCGGACGCCTGCGGGTGGTGCGTACCGCCATTCCGATGCCTGTTCTCGATTTCTATGCGTCCTGGAGGCTCACGCCCGAGGCCGCCACCGTCGAGGCGGTAGCGACCATCGCGGCCGAGGTCGCAAGGGCTGCCTGACCCGCGCCCGTCAGTCGTGCTGCGGCATGGACTGGGCGCGGCCGAGCGCGCCGAGATCGTCCATCGCGCCCTCGATGCAGTCGACCTCGAGGCGCAGGCCCGCCCCGCCGGCAAAGACGAGCTCGATGACGCCGCCGGGCGCAGTGCCCGGCTCGAAGCGCAGCGCGAGCAGTTGCAGCGGCGCTTCCGAGCCTTGGGGCACGTCACGGGATTTCACCGCGCGGACGCGCTCGAAACGCAGGCCCGTGCGCCTGCGCGCGCATGCGGCGCCATCCGCCGCGCACCAGTCGAAACGGTCGCAGACGAGGGCGAAACGCTGTTCGCGGGCGAGGAATGCGACGTCCGAGGCCGTCAGCATGGCGTCCTGCAGGTGCATGGACACCACGGAGAGATCGTCGGCGTCGAAGGCGAGAAGCTTGAGCGGCGGCTCGGCCATTGGATTTCCCGTTTCGTCGGCACTATAGGACGTGATCAACCGCCGCCGCGCAATTGTTGCCTCCCGGATACCCGCCATGACCATCCGCTCGCATGTCGACGACCTGCCCGATCTCTCGCACTACGGGGTGGGGGCCGTCGCCATCGATACCGAGACCCTGGGCCTCAATCCGCACCGCGACCGCCTCTGCGTGGTGCAGCTCTCGCCCGGCGACGGCACGGCGGACGTGGTGCAGATCCGCCCCGGCCGCCCCGCGCCGAAGAACCTCTGCGCCCTGCTGGCCGATCCCGGCATCGTCAAGCTGTTCCATTTCGCGCGGTTCGACGTCGCGGTGCTGAAACACGCTTTCGGCGTCGTCACGACCCCGGTCTACTGCACCAAGATCGCCTCCAAGCTGGCGCGCACCTATACCGACCGCCACGGCCTGAAGGATCTCGCCAAGGACCTGATCGGCCTCGACATGTCCAAGGCGCAGCAGAGTTCCGACTGGGCGGCCGACACGCTGTCGCCGGCGCAGCTCGAATATGCCGCGTCCGACGTGCTGCACCTCCATGCGCTGAAGGACCGCCTGGACATGATGCTGGCCCGCGAGAATCGCACCGCGCTGGCGCAGTCCTGCTTCGCCTTCCTGCCGACCCGCGCCGAACTCGACCTCGCGGGCTGGCCCGAAATGGATATCTTTGCGCATTCCTAGGCGTTTGGCGGTATCAGGAGGCTCCCGGCTGCATTTTGCTGCCATTCCGGGCATGGTACGCCTTTGCTCTCGCCACGCTCGGGCCATAGAATAATGATCAATGCGCCGCGCGAGGCCGTCCCGGAAGGGGCTGGTCAGGTCACGGCGAACGGAAACGGGCATGGCTGCACGCCGCATCGAGGATATCGGGGGCTCCATCGGGGGTGGCCGGGCGCAAGGCGCCGAGGCTGCCCGCGAAGCTGCCTTCGCTGTGGCCTACCGCCATTCGCGCCGGGTTCGCCGCCTGCGCGTCCTCGTGCCGCTGGTCACGGTAGGGCTGTTCTCGCTCGTCGTCTTCATCTCGTGGTGGGACCCGCTCAAGGCCCTCAACCTGCCGGTCTCTATCGGCTCGATCTCCATGTCGGGCTCGAAGGTGACCATGGAGGCGCCGCGCCTCACCGGCTACACGACCGATAACCGCTTCTACCGGGTCGCGGCGACCCGCGCCGAGCACGACATCACCCAGTCGCATATCGTCGCCCTCTCGGCCATCGATGCCGAGATGGAGATGGAGGGCGGCGCCACGGCCCGCGTCATCTCGTCAGCCGGCGTTCTCGACACCAAGACCGGCCGCGTCGAACTGAACCAGGAGGTCTCGGTCACGACCTCCAACGGCCAGTCGGGCAAGGTCGGCCACGCGGTCGTCGATACGCGCGCAGGCACCATCCAGTCGAACGGGCCGGTCGCGCTGGCCTCGCCGCGCGGCGAGCTGTTCTCCGCGCGGATGGACATACGAGACAATGGCAAGGTGATCGTGCTTGAGGGCCAAGTGCGTGGTAACTTCATGCCCGAACCGCCCGACCCGACCATCACAGACCTGTCGGCGCCCTCGCCCGAGACCGCGCCCCGCTGATCCGGAGACCCCCCATGCCGCTCGCCGGCTCTTCCGCGCCCCGCCGCTTCAAGACCCAGGCCGTCCAGGCGCTGGCCATTCTCGGCTTTGCCAGCCTTCTGGCGCCGTCCGCCATGGCCCAGCAGTCCGGTAGCCCCTTCGTCGGGTTCACGCAGAACCGCAGCGATCCGATCAATTTCGAGGCTGACCGCGCGGAGGTCTTCGACAACGAGAAGCGCGCCGTGCTCTCCGGCAATGTCCGCATCCGCCAGGGTGAGTCCACCCTGCAGACCGCCCGCCTCGTGATCTTCTACGAAGGCGGCGAGACCGGCCAGCCGGCCCGCGCCTCGACCACCACGCCCCGGCAGGGTGAAGGCGCCGGCGCGACCTCGCCGACCCAGAACGTCCGCCGCTTCGAAATGCAGGGCGGCGTCATCGTCAATTCGCGCAACCAGCAGGCGACCGCCGAGCGCGGCTCCTTCGATGCCCGCCGCAACGAGGCGATCATGGAAGGCAATGTCGTGCTGACCCAGTGCGAGAACGTGCTGCGCGGCGCCCGCCTTCACGCCGATCTCACCGCCAACCGGGTCCGGCTCGATTCGGCGCCCTCGGGCGGCCGCGTCTCCGGTGTCCTCTCCGGCACGGCCGGCGGCGCGCGCGGCGGCACCGCCAATCCCGACTGCGCGGCGGCCCGCCCGCAGCAGCGCTCGTCGCGGGGCTGAGGTCCAGGCGCGCATGTCCGTCCTCGACCGCGTTTCCGGCCTGCTCGGCCGCCGGGCGGCGCCGCCGCCGGCGGAGATCGATTCCGACTGGCTGGTGAAGGAAATGGCCGCCGACGTGGCGCTGCTCGACGCGCCGCCGCCGGTGCCCGTGCCGGCCGAACAGCATGAGCCGCGCTCCGGTCAGGGCGTGCTCGGCGTCCACGGCGTCTGGAAGAGCTACAAGGGTCGTGCGGTCGTCCGCGGCGTCAGCCTCGACGTGCGCCGCGGCGAGGCGGTCGGCCTGCTCGGCCCCAACGGCGCGGGCAAGACCACCGTCTTCTACATGATCACGGGGCTGGTAGAGGCCGACAAGGGCCATATCGAGCTCGACGGCCACGACATCACCGCGCTGCCCATGTATCGCCGCGCCCGCCTCGGCATCGGCTACCTGCCGCAGGAGGCCTCGATCTTCCGCGGCCTCAATGTCGAGGACAATATCCGCGCCGTCCTCGAAGTGACCGAGAAGGACAAGGCCAAGCGCGAGCGCGAACTCGACGAACTGCTCGACGAGTTCACCATCACCAAGCTGCGCAAGAGTCCGGCCATCGCGCTCTCCGGCGGCGAGCGCAGGCGTCTCGAGATCGCCCGCGCGCTCGCGACCAAGCCGTCCTTCATGCTGCTCGACGAGCCCTTCGCCGGCATCGACCCCATTGCGGTGGGCGACATCCAGAACCTCGTCCGGCATCTGAAGGAGCGCGGCATCGGCGTGCTCATCACCGACCACAATGTCCGCGAGACGCTCGGCCTCATCGACCGCGCCTACATCATCCATTCCGGTCAGGTGCTGATGGAGGGTTCGCCCGGCGAGATCGTCGCGAACCCCGATGTCCGTCGCCTCTATCTCGGCGAGGAATTCCGGCTCTAGCCTCTATCGCCGCGTGGCAGAGTGCGGCGAAGAATGGTGGTGCAGGATGATCCAGCGCCCCTCTCGCCGCACCATGAGCATGGAATAGCGCGAGGGTCGCGGCACGTTCCCTTCTGCCTGGCGGGCGAAGGCATAGAAGCCGGTGGTGAGCACCGCCTCGGGGCCGAGGACGAGCGTGTGCCTCTCGGTGATCCGGTTCGACCTGCCGCTGCCCGGAAGTTCGTTGAAATAGGTCCGGATCTGCTCGGTGCCTTGCGAAACAATCGGGCTCGTCGTGCCGAGGAGTATCGCCTCCGGCGCGTAAAGCGCCACGACGCCATCGCGATCATTGGCGCTGTAGCGTTCGACCCAGGCGTCGAGGACGGCATTGGCCTCCTCTGCCGGGGCCGAGAGGGCAGGACACGCCGATGCACTCACCAGCAGGCAGACGGCAAGGACAAGGCGCGCGACCATGGTCTCTCTCCCGCGTGAGGCTTCCCGTACGAGAATAGGGAAACGGGTTCGCCGTTCAAATCCGGCGTCACCCGGGGCCCTTAACCGATAAGTCATTCGATCTATGGCATGAACCTTGCTAACCGCGCCCGCCCATTTATGATGCAGCGCGGTAAACCCAAGGGACACCCCTGATCCGATGGCCCTGTCAGCCAGACTAGAGCTTCGCGTCGGCCAGTCGCTGGTCATGACGCCCCAGCTCATGCAGGCCATCAAGCTCCTGCAGCTGTCGAATCTCGACCTCGTCGCCTATGTCGAGCAGGAGCTGGAGAAGAACCCGCTGCTGGAGCGCGCCGACGCGCCCGAGCCCGCGGTGGATGGCGAGGCGGCCGAGGCCGCCCCGGCCGCCGCTCCCGGCGACGCGCAGGACGGCGACTGGCTCGGCGATGACATGGGCAACAGCCGTACCGAGATCGAGGAGCGCCTCGGCACCGATCTTGAGAACGTCTTCCCGGACGACAAAGGACCGGAGGCGAAGCACGTCGACGCCGCCTCCGACCCGATGACCTCGTCTTGGGCCAATGTCGGCTCCGGCGGCAGCGACAACGAGGACTACAATCTCGAAGCCTTCGTCTCCGCCGACCTGTCGCTGGCCGACCATCTGTCGAACCAGCTGACCCTCGCGGTCGAGACCCTGCCCGACCGCCTGATCGGCCAGATGCTGATTGATTCCGTCGATGATGCCGGCTACCTGACCGTCACGGTCGAGGATGTCGCCGACCGGCTCGGCGCCGAGGTTGCGGATGTCGAGAGCGTGCTGGAGGTGATCCAGAGCTTCGAGCCTTCGGGCGTCGCGGCGCGCAATCTCGCCGAATGCCTCGCCATCCAGCTCCGCGACAAGAACCGCTTCGACCCGGCCATGCAGGTGCTGGTCGCCCATCTCGACCTGCTCGGAAAGCGCGACTTCGCCGGCCTGAAGAAGCTCTGTCAGGTGGACGACGAGGACCTTGCCGACATGGTGTCGGAAATCCGCCGGCTGAACCCCAAGCCCGGCCTCGCCTTCGGCTTCGCGCCGGTCCAGCCGCTGGTGCCGGACGTGATGGTGCGCGCCGGCCCTGACGGCGGCTGGCTTGTCGAACTCAACACCGAGACCCTGCCCAAGGTGCTGGTCAACCAGACCTATTACGCGCGCATTTCCAAGACCGCGAAGAACGACACGGACAAGACTTTCCTCGCCGATGCGTTGCAGACGGCGACCTGGCTCACCCGCGCCCTCGACCAGCGCGCGCGCACGATCCTGAAGGTCGCCACCGAGATCGTCCGCCAGCAGGACGCCTTCTTCGCGCTCGGCGTGCAATATCTCAGGCCTTTGAACCTCAAGACCATCGCCGACGCTATCGGCATGCATGAATCGACGGTGTCGCGGGTCACCTCGAACAAGTCGATCGCCACCAGCCGCGGCATTTTCGAGATGAAGTACTTCTTCACCTCGTCGATCGCGAGTTCGGAGGGCGGCGAGAGCCATTCGGCCGAGGCCGTGCGCTATCGCATCAAGCAGATGATCGACGCCGAGACGCCGGAGGACGTGCTCTCGGACGACGCGATCATGGACAAGCTCAAGGAAGCCGGCATCGACATCGCCCGCCGCACGGTCGCGAAATATCGCGAGGCGCTGCGCATTCCCTCGTCCGTGCAGCGCCGGCGCGAGAAACAGGCCATGGCGGTCTAGTTTGTTCGGCTCTTGAGAGCCGCGCGCTCTTCGTCATGCCCGGCCTTGTGCCGGGCATCCACGAATTCCTTCTTGGTCGTGTTCAAGTCGTGGATGGCCGGGCCAAGCCCGGCCATGACGATGAGGTTCTCAGTGTTGCCAAGGAGGTCGGGCTTACGGCGCCCCTACTCCGCCGCCAGCACGAGATCGTCGCGGTGGATCATCTCGGTGCGGCCCTTGTAGCCGAGCACGGCCTCCACGGCCTTCGAGTTTCGTCCCATGATCTGCACGGCCGCGACCGCGTCGAAGGCGACGAGGCCGCGTCCGATCTCGGCCCCGTCCGGCCCGCGCACGATCACGGCGTCGCCGCGTTCGAAGACGCCGTCCACCTTCTTGACGCCGGCGGGCAAGAGGCTGCGTCCGCCCCGCAGGGCATCGACCGCCCCGGCATCCAGCCAGAGCACGCCGCGCGGCTCCAGCGAGCCAGCGATCCACTTCTTGCGGCTGGTGACCGGCCCGGCCGGTGCGAGGAACCAGGTGCAGGGTCCACCACCCTCGATGCGTGCGAGCGGCGCTTCATGCTTGCCCGAGGCGATGACCATGGCCGTACCGCCGGTGGTGGCGATCTTGGCCGCCTCGACCTTGGTGGTCATGCCGCCGCGCGAGGTCTCGGAGGCAGCGCCCCCCGCCATGGCCTCGATCTCGCGGGTGATGCGCGGCACCACCGGGATCAGCGTCGCGGCCGGGTCCTTCTGCGGCGGAGCCGTATAGAGCCCGTCAATGTCGGAGAGCAGCACCAGGCAGTCGGCGCCGACCATGGTCGCGACGCGCGCGGCGAGCCGGTCATTGTCGCCGTAGCGGATTTCGTCGGTCGCCACCGTGTCGTTCTCGTTGACCACCGGCACGGCGCGCACGGCGAACAGCGTCTCCACCGTGTTGCGGGCATTGAGGTAGCGGCGGCGCTCTTCGGTGTCGTTGAGCGTGACGAGAATCTGGCCGGCGACGATGCCGTGGCGTCCCAGCACCTCCGACCAGGCGCGGGCAAGCGCGATCTGGCCGACGGAAGCCGCCGCCTGGCTCTGTTCGAGGCCGAGAGGCCCCTTCGGCAGCTTCAGGATGGTGCGGCCGAGCGCGATGGCGCCCGACGAGACGACCAGCAGGTCGGCCCCGCGCGCGGCATGGCGCGCAATGTCCTCGCCGAGCGTATCGAGCCAGACCTGCCGGACAGCACCCTTCGCGCCGTCGACCAGCAGCGAGGAGCCGACCTTCACGACGATGCGGCGGAACGAGGAAAGGATGGGGATGGCGGTCATGGGGCGGCAGACGGATAAGCCCGCCGCGGGAGGCGGCGGGCCAGGAAGGATTGCGGTGTAGACGATTGCGTGCCGCAGAGGCAACGATCCCGTCAATTCGCCGCCGGCACCCGCTCGTCGATGCCGCGGATGTAGAAGTTCATGCCGAGGATCTGCTGGTCCGACAGCGTGCCGCTGCCCTCGCAGGGCACCTGCTGGCCATCCTGCCGCACCACCGGGCAGCGGAACGGATGCAGCGTGCCGGCCTTGATCGCGGCCTCCGTCGCTTCCGCCATGGCCTTCACGTCGGCCGGCATGTTCGTATAGGGGGCCATGTGGACAAGGCCGGTATTGAGCCCGCCCCAGGTGTCGCCGGAGGTCCATCTGCCGTCCAGCATCGCCTGCACGCGCTGGGTGTAATAGGGCACCCAGTCGTTGACGATCGAGGTGAGCTGCGCCTTCGGACCGAAGCGGATCATGTCGGAATCCTGCCCGAAGGCGAGGATGCCGCGCTGCTCGGCGATCTGCATGGCGGCCGGCGAATCCGTGTGCTGGGAGAGGATGTCGGCGCCCTGGTCGGCCAGCGCCTTGGCGGCGTCCGCCTCCTTGCCCGGATCGTACCAGGAGTTCACCCAGACGATCTTGATCTTGATGTCGGGCCTGATCGACTGCGCGCCCAGCATGAAGGCGTTGATGCCGGAGACGACCTCGGGAATGGCGAAGGAGCCGATATAGCCGACCGTTCCGGTCTTCGACAGGCGCGCGGCGATCTGGCCGAGAATGTAGCGGCCTTCGTAGAAGCGGCCGGCATAGGTCGCGAGGTTCGCCGAGCGCTTGTAGCCGGTTGCGTGCTCGAAGCGCACGTTCGGATGGCGGCGGGCGACGCGCTCGGTCGGGTCCATGAAGCCGAACGAGGTCGTGAAGATCAGCCGGTGGCCGGTGCGGGCAAGCTGCTCGATGACGCGCTCGGCGTCCGGCCCCTCCGCCACCTTCTCGACGAAGGTCGTCTCGATGCGGTTGCCGAACTGGCGCTCGATGGCCTGCCGGCCGACATCGTGCTGGTAGGTCCAGCCATGGTCGCCGACCGGGCCGACATAGACGAAGCCGATCTTCAGCTTCTCCTGCGCCAGCGCATAGCCCAGCCCCGCCGTCGCGCCGATGGCGGCGACAGCCGCCACGGCCAGCATCTTCCAACGTCCGAAGGTCTTCAGAGTCATTGTCTGCGCTCCCCTGCGAGCATGGCCGTTGTGGCCTATGGAGCGATGGTGCAGCGCCCGCGCGAGGCGATCAAGCGGGGAATGCCGGCGACGATCCGGTCGTCCTGCTGACACTCTTCGGGCCCATCGTCGGCACAGTCGCCGCCATCCAACCTGCCAGGGAGGCAAGCCATGACGACACAGGACATCGCCAACGACTTCGTCGCGCTGCTCAAAGAGGGCAAGGACCACGAGGCCGCCGCCAAATACAACGCCGACACCATTGCCAGCCACGAGGCCGACGGCCCGATGCTGCTCTGCGAGGGCAAGGACGCCGTGAAGAAGAAGGGCGAATGGTGGGTCGCCAATCACGAGGTCCACAGCGCCTCGGTGGAGGGCCCCTACGTCAACGGCGACCAGTTCGCCGTGCGCCTCGCCTATGACGTGACCCCGAAGATGACGGGGCAGCGGATGCAGATGGACGAGGTCGGCCTCTACACGGTCAAGGACGGCAAGGTCGTGTCGGAGCGGTTTTTCTACGGGAAGATGTGAGGGCAGTGCGGGCGGCGATTGAGGGCCGCCGCGCACCTCTCGTGAAGCGTCCACGCATTGAGGGCGCCACGCCCGTCATCCCCGGCGAGCCGCGAAGCGGCGAGGGAAGGGGATCCAGGGTTGCCGAGCGCCGCCCGCATCGCCGGTTCGCGCCTCACCCATATCGCCGCGACTGAAGTCTGGACCCCCTTCCCTCGGCCTGCGGCCTCGCCGGGGGTGACGGGGGGTTATTTCAACAGCGACAGCAGTATGCGGATGGCGGTGCCGCCATCCGCGAACGCCGCGCACCCTCCGACGATGGCCGCAAGCCCGACGCGCTGGGACAGCGAAACGGCGAACGTCGTCTCGACGCGGCCTTTGGCGTCGCGTCGGCGTTCATACCGGATGATCGGTGGTGGCTTTTCTACGCTCACGGCACACCTCTTCATTGAGGGAGAATCGCGTGAGCGGCACTGGGGTATGGGGCGTTGCTCTGCCCCCGCCCGTCAATCGAAAAGAGTTCGCCTAGTCCACAAGCTTATGAAGCATGGGGAAAGTGTGAAGAAACTCACTCCTTCGCGACGCTCATGTCCGGCGCGTAGGGGTTCTTCATGCCGACGACATTGTAGCCGGCATCGACGTGGTGGATTTCGCCGGTGACGCCGCGCGACAGGTCCGACAGGAAATACATGCCGGAATCGCCGACTTCCTCGATGGTCACGGTGCGGCGCAGCGGCGCGTTGTACTCGTTCCACTTGAGGATGTAGCGGAAGTCGCCGATGCCGGAGGCCGCCAGCGTCTTGATCGGGCCGGCCGAGATGGCGTTGACGCGGATGTTCTTCTCGCCGAGGTCGGCGGCCATGTAGCGCACGCTCGCCTCCAGCGCCGCCTTGGCGACGCCCATGACGTTATAGTGCGGCATCCACTTCTCGGCGCCGTAATAGGTCAGCGTCAGCAGCGAACCGCCATCCGTCATCAGCTTCTCGGCGCGCTGCGCGATGGCCGTGAAGGAATAGCAGGAGATGAGCAGCGACTTGGTGAAGTTGCCCTCGGTCGTGTCGACATAGCGCCCGGTCAGCTCGTCCTTGTCGGAAAAGGCGATGGCGTGCAGCACGAAGTCGAGCTTGCCGCCGAACACCTTCGACGTCTCGGCGAAGACCGCATCGATGGTCGCCGGGTCGGTCACGTCGCAATGGCCGACGACATGGCCGCCGACCTCGGCCGCCAGCGGCCGCACGCGCTTCTCCAGCGCATCGCCCTGAAAGGTGAAGGCGAGTTCGGCGCCCTGATCGGCGCAGGCCTTGGCGATGCCCCAGGCGATGGAGCGGTTGTTCGCCACCCCCATGATGAGGCCGCGCTTGCCCTGCATGATGCCCGCCATGTCGTTCCTCGCCCGGCGTTTTTGACTGAAAATCAGCCGGACCCTATGCCATTGCGGGCGCTGCGGTGCAAGGCAAAGGGGCGAGTTCGCCATGGACGTCTGGTGCGGGGGGCCCGGCTCGCGGCCGGCAACCCACGCCGCCGCTACGTCAGCTCCCTGATCCCCGACGGCGTCTCGATCCTTGCCCGGTAGCGCAGTTTCGGCCCCTGAACGACGTCCGGCGGGCGATCTGCGGCCAGCGCGCGATAAAGCGTCCGGATCGTGTCGGGATCGGGATGTTCGAGCGTGAACGAGCGAAGCCGCGCGCCGAGATCGGCAATCGTCGCCATGGAGCGCGGCTTGCCTCTGCGGTCGATGATCGAGGGGGCCGCACCGCTCAGCGGCAGCGAGCCGTCGTCGGGAATGGCGAAATCGAAGGCCGGCGCATCGGCCGGCAGCGGCACCTTCCGCCCGAAAATGGCTTCGCGGCCGGCGAGGACTGCGTCCATGGCGTCGGTTCGCGCGACCCAGCCTTTCAGCCGCCGCCCCTCGTCCCAGTCGGCGCGAACCTGCCTCGGGTCGTCGAGGCCGAACCAGCGGCGGCGGTCTGGAGCCAGGCCGTCCGGATCGAGCGCGACGATCTCCAGATAGACCGTGTCGCCGAGCTGCAGCAGGTGGTTGTGGGTGCCCATATAGAGGTGCCGCTGGCCGAAGGGCACATCGAGACCGAGGCAGTCGCGGACATGCGCGACGCCTTCCGCGAGATTCGGCGCGACGATGGTCAGGTGGTCGACTTGGAGCATGGCGGGGCTGAGCGGGCCTACAGCCCTTCGCGCGGATTGGTGCTGCGCCGTTCCTTCAGCACGCGCGCGAAGCCTTCGAGGTCGGCGCTGGCTTCGGGCAGCACGATCCGCACGGTCACGTAGAGGTCGCCGGGGCTGCCCTCGACGGGCAGGCCCTTGCCGCGCAGGCGGAAGGTCTTGCCCGATGAGGTCATGGGCGGCAGCGTCAGTTCCACCTCTCCGTCGAGGGTCGGCGCGCGCACCTTGGCTCCGAGGATCGCCTCGTCGAGCGCCACGGGCAGGTCGAGCGTCAGGTTCTTGCCCTCGGCCCTGAAGGCGGGATGCGGCTCCACCGCGACCACGACATAGGCATCGCCCGGCGGGCGGCCGAGGCTTCCCGCCTTGCCTTTGCCGCGCAGGCGCATCCGGTGCCCCTCGCGCGTGCCGGGCGGCACCTTCACGTCGACGGCTTCGCCGCTCGGCAGGACGACCCGCTGGGTCGAGCCGCGCGCGGCGTCGAGGAACGGCACCTTGATGGTCAGCGTGAGGTCCTCGCCGCCCGAGCGCGGCGGCGGGCCGGGCTCGAACGGATCCGGGCCGGCGCGGCCCGCCCGCCCGCTGGTCATGCCGGACAGGATGTCAAAGAAGTCGTCCATCGGCGGCGGTCCGCCCGCGCCGCCGGGCCCGCCGCCCGGGCGGCTGGTCGAGCGGCGGAAGCCGTCCGGCCCGAAGGAGAAGTTCTCGAAAATCGTCTCGCCCTGCGGACCCGTCTGCGGCCTGCCACCGGGATGGCTGCGGGAGAAGCCCTCGAAGCCGGAAAAGCGCGGCTTGCCCTCGGCATCGATCTCGCCGCGGTCGAAGCTCTTGCGCTTGCCGGCATCCGACAGCAGCTCATAGGCGTTGTTCAGCTCCGCGAAGCGGTCCTGCGCCTTCGGATCGCTCGCATTGGCGTCCGGATGAAGCTGCTTCGCCTTCTTGCGGAAGGCTTTCTTGATCTCTTCGGCGTCGGCGGTACGCGCGACGCCGATCACGTCATAGGGATCGCGTGCCATGGTGGTCCTTGAAAGGCCGGCGCGAGAAAGGCGGCCGTCCGATGGGAATGGATTTGCTGCCCCGCAATGTGGGTAGCGGGCGCCGGCTTCACAAGTTCGCGAGGCTGCGAAGCCGGGCGCCTGTCAGGTCCGCCGCCAGGGGCGCAGTTCCACGACGGCCCAGGGGCCGACGGTACGGCAGGCGCGGCCGTCGAACCAGACCTCCCGGCCGTCCTTGATCGCGCTGCCGAGGAAGTCGCGGCAGGTCTGGCCGTTGGCGCCATTGGCGCGCTGCATGGCGGTGACCGTGCCGCTCATGCCACTCTGCGGATTGTCCCAGGGCACGCTCGGCGTGTCGGCTGCGTCGGCGAGAGCCTCCATCAGCTTCGCCTTGGCAGCGTCCCAGTCGCCCTGCGCGATCGGCAGGCCGCCCTGCGCGGTCGGCGTCTCGGCACTCGCGGTCGGCCGGCGGATCGAGCCGGTGGTCGTCGGGTCCGGCGTCTGCGCCATCTGGGCGGTGCCGGGCGGGGTGGTGTTGGTGCGCTCCCAGAGCGAGGGCAGCGTCATGGCGCAGCCCTGCAGGCCGCAGAAGCCGGCGAGAACGGCGGCAAGGCGCGCCCTGCGGCCGCCGCATGGGCGAACGTCGACGGGCGGGCATGGGCTGCCCCCCGTGCTTTCGCTATAGATGCGGCGAACGCCAGCCGTTTCACCCATACGCCTGCTACTCCCGAGCTTTTGATGGCTCTGGAGGCACTCAACATCGGAGTTGGTTAATGTCCGGTTCGGATCAGGACGATTTTACGCAAATCGACGAACCCTTCGTCCTGTTCGGTCAATGGCTCACCGAGGCGACGGCCTCCGAGCCCAATGATCCCAATGGCATGGCGCTCGCGACCGTCGATGCGGAGGGGCTGCCCAATGTCCGTATGGTGCTGCTGAAGGACGTCGATGCCAGGGGCTTCGTCTTCTACACCAATTTCGAAAGCCAGAAGGGCATCGAGCTTCTGGGGCAGGGCAAGGCTGCGCTGCTGTTCCACTGGAAGTCGCTGCGCCGGCAGGTGCGCGTGCGCGGGCCGGTCGAGCAGGTGACCGGGGCCGAGGCCGACGCCTATTTCGCCTCGCGTGCCCGCGCCAGCCGCATCGGCGCCTGGGCGAGCCAGCAGTCGCGGCCGCTCGAAAGCCGGTTCGCGCTGGAAAAATCGGTCGCGCTCTATGCCGCCAGATATGCCATCGGCGAGGTGCCGCGCCCGGCTTACTGGAGCGGCTTCCGCGTCCTGCCGACCTCGATCGAGTTCTGGAAGGACGGCGCGTTCCGCCTGCATGACCGCGTCCAGTTCCGCCGCGAGAAGCCGGAGGGGCCGTGGACGGCGAAGGACCGGCTCTATCCGTGAGGTTCGCGCTGCCTCAAGCGGCGGAAGAGAAGACCCCACCCTTACCCTCCCCTTGTCGCTTCGCTCCAAGGAGAGGAGACTTTGATGTCGCGTCCGGATGTTGATGTGCATGCCAGGCGCGGCCGACGCAACGAATCGCGACGCGGTAGCCCCCCTCTCCTCGCGTCAGCGAGGGGAGGGTAAGGGTGGGGCCTTCTGTTCCGGCCCATCCAGCGCCGCGTCGCTCTCGTCCTTGAGCCTGACGCCCGTGAGCCTGCGCCGGAACGCCTCGCCGATCAGCCAGGCGAGCTTGAAGGCTGCGGCTTCCACGGGCAGCCCTTCCGGCCGGATGTTGGAGACGCAGTTGCGCTCCGAATCCATCCGGCCCGGACGTGCGTCGAAGGTGAGATAGGCGCCGAGGCTGTCGGGCGAGGACAGGCCCGGCCGCTCGCCGATCAGCACCAGCACGGCCTTCGCGCCGAGCGCTTGCCCGATGGCATCGCCGAGCGCCACCCGCGCGCCGGTCGCGACAACGACAGTCCTGAGCGGGATGCCTGTCTTTTCCAGAAGTGGCCGCAGCGCCCGCACCAGCGGCACGGCATGGGCCTCCACCGCCGTCGCCGACAGGCCGTCCGCGACCACGGCGACAAGCTCCCCGGCCGCGCCATCGGCGTTCAGCGCGGCCTTGGATGCTTCGGACAGATCGCGCCCCCAGTCGGGCCAGCGCAGATAGACGGCCCGGTCCGCCGCCCGGCTCGCCACCTCGACCGCGGCGAGCCCCTCCGCGCGCAGCTCGGTGGCCAGACGCGCGCCGTCGAAACCTGCGTGGACCGCATCGCGCGCCTGCGCGTGTGCCAGCGCGAAACGCAGCACCTCCCGTGTCGGCAGCGAACCGCCGGCGCGGCCGAGCGCGATGCGCGCAGGTGTTGCGGCGGCAAGGTGCCGCCACGGATCGCCTGGGCTTCGGTCGGGCGGCTGTGCCATTTCTATTCCGCCGCGATCAGCCGGTGGCCGGGATCGGCCGGCTTGAGGCGGCCCTCGGCATCTGTGATGCCCATACGCTGAAGCCAATCCTCGAACTCCGGCGCGCGCTTCAGCCCGAAGGCCTCGCGCACATAGAGTGCGTCGTGGAACGAGGTGGACTGGTAGTTCAGCATCACGTCGTCCGCCCCCGGCACGCCCATAATGTAGGAGACGCCGGCCGCCGCGAGGCAGGTCAGAAGGGTGTCCATGTCGTCCTGATCGGCCTCGGCATGGTTGGTGTAGCAGACGTCGCAGCCGAGCGGCACGCCCATCAGCTTGCCGCAGAAATGATCCTCCAGCCCCGCCCGGATGATCTGCTTGCCGTCGTAGAGATATTCCGGGCCGATGAAGCCGACGACCGTATTGACCAGCAGCGGAGAGTAGGCGCGGGCGACCGCATAGGCGCGCGCCTCAAGCGTCTGCTGGTCGACGCCGTGATGGGCTTCCGCCGACAGCGCCGAACCCTGTCCCGTCTCGAAATACATGACGTTGTCGCCGACGGTGCCGCGCTTCAGCGAGCGGGCGGCATCGAGCCCTTCCTTCAGCAGCGACAGCGAAATGCCGAAGGCCTCGTTCGCCTTCTCGCTGCCGGCCACCGACTGGAACACGAGGTCGACCGGCGCGCCGCGCTCGATCAGCTGGATGGACGAGGTGACGTGGGTGAGGATGCAGCCCTGCGTCGGGATCTGATGGCGCTGGATGATCTCGTCGATGAGCTTGAGAAGGTCGCCGATGACGGGAAGCGAGTCGGAGGCCGGGTTGATGCCGATGGTCGCATCGCCCGCCCCGTACATCAGCCCGTCCACGATCGAGGCGGCGATGCCCGCGGCATCATCGGTCGGATGGTTCGGTTGCAGCCGCACCGCCATCGTTCCCTTGAGGCCGATCGTGTTGCGGAAGCGGGTGACCACCTCGGCCTTTCGCGCGGCGAGGATCAGGTCCTGATTGCGCATCAGCTTGGATACTGCAGCCGCCATTTCCGGCGTGATGCCGGGCGCCAGCGCGGTGAGTGCCGCGGTCGTCGCGGCCTCCGACAGCAGCCAGTCGCGGAACTCGCCGACCGTCAGATGCGCGACGGTTGCGAAGGCGCGCTCGTCGTGGCTGTCGAGGATGAGCCGCGTCACCTCGTCCGTCTCGTAGGGGATCAGCGGTTCCGCGAGGATCGCCCTCAGCGGCAGGTCAGCCAGCGCCATCTTGGCGGCGACGCATTCCTCCATTGTCGCGGCGGCGATGCCGGCAAGCTGGTCGCCCGAGCGCGGCGGCGAGGCCTTGGCCAGCAGCTCCTTCAGGTCCGCGAAGGCGTAGGTGGTCCGGCCGGCGCTGGCGCGGAACGGCATTGTGGCCTCGCTGGATGCTTGTCCGTCCGATCTGGTCTATGGAGTGTAATCGACGGGCCGCTCAGGTCCATTCCCTCGCATCGCGACGACATTCCCCAAGGATCCGACGATGAACCAGCCACGTCGAACCCTTTTGCTCACCGGCGCCAGCCGCGGCATCGGCCATGCCACCGTGAAGCGCTTCTCCTCCGCGGGATGGCGGGTCATCACCTGTTCGCGCCATGCCTTTCCCGAGAACTGTCCGTGGGAGATGGGGCCGGAGGATCACATCCAGGTCGATCTGGCCGACCCCGCCGATACCGAGCGCGCCATCGACGAAATCCGCAACCGCCTGACCGGCGGCCGGCTGGAGGCTCTCGTCAACAATGCCGGCATCTCGCCGAAGGGCGAGGAGGGCGGCCGGCTCGATTCGCTGCACACGCCGCTGAAGGTCTGGCAGCAGGTCATGCAGGTGAATTTCTTCGCCTCGATCCTGCTGGCGCGCGGGCTCCTGAAGGAGCTGGCCGAGGCCAAGGGATCGGTGGTGAACGTCACCTCCATCGCGGGGTCGCGGGTCCATCCCTTTGCGGGCGCGGCCTATGCGACCTCCAAGGCGGCGCTCGCCGGCCTCACCCGCGAGATGGCCGCCGACTTCGCGCCGCACGGCATCCGGGTCAACGCCATCGCGCCGGGGGAGATCGACACTTCGATCCTGTCGCCGGGCACCGAGAAGATCGTCGAGCAGATCCCGATGCGCCGGCTAGGCACGCCGGACGAGGTGGCGAAGATCATCTACGTGCTGTGCACGGAGACATCGAGCTATCTCAACGGCGCCGAGATCCACATCAACGGCGGCCAGCACGTCTGACGGGCGGCCTTACAGATACCGCCGCAGCTCCTGCGCGGAAGCGGCCGGGTCGCGCGCCACGTCGAAGGTCGAGACGAAGCGGCCGTTCCTGTCCATCAGGTACACGAAGACCGTGTGGTCCATCGTGTAGTTGCCGCCTTCCAGCGGCACCTTGCGGCCATAGGCGCGATAGGCGCGCATGGCGTTCTGAACCTGTTCGTCGGTGCCGGTCAGGCCGCGGATCGTCGGATGGAAGCTGCCCATATAGGCCGCCATCAGACCCTGCGTGTCGCGGGCCGGATCGACCGTGATGAACACGACATTGACCTTGGCGGCGTCGGCGCCCATGCGGTCGAGCATCTGCGTCATCTCGAACAGCTTGGTCGGGCAGATGTCCGGGCAATGGGTGAAGCCGAAGAAGATCAGGCTCGGCTTGCCGGCAAGGTCCTGCTCGGTGAACGGCTTGCCGGTCTGGTCGGTGAGCTGGAACGCGCCGCCGATGGCCGAGGGCGCTGTTGCCACCTGGCCGCCACGCGGCATGGTGAAATGCACCACAAGCGCGAGGATGCCGAGGCCGCCGACCAGCACGGCCAGCGACAGGATCAGCGCGACGGAACGGGAGCTGCGGCGCGGGGCGCCCGGCGGCGAGGAGGTCATGGTTGTCTCAGAAGCACCAGGCAAGGCCGGCGGCGAGCGTGTCGAGAAACACCTTCGTGCCTTGCGTCCACCACAGGAGCCCCGAGGTCAGGGCAAGCGCCGCCATGCCGATGCCGGCCGCCCAGAGGGCGATCCGCGGCGTCTCCGCTTCCAGGTTCGGAACCGTGTCGGGCGTCATCACGTCTATGTAGTCCCTGCCGGGGCCGGACGCAAAAGGCGCTTCGGCGGGGCCGATCTCGTTTTCGTGAAGGATCGCGGCCCGATGGCCGGCGGGAGGCCCTAGAGTTCAGCCGATGCGCCCCGACGATCTCCTCCTGCCGACGCCGCAAGGGCTCTACTGCCCGCCGGCCGGTATCCATATCGACCCGGTGCGGCCCGTGGACAGGGCGCTGATCACACATGGCCATTCCGACCATGCCCGCGCCGGTCATGGCGCGGTGCTCGCGACGCCCGCGACGCTCAGGATCATGGCGATCCGTTACGGCGAGGACTTCGCCGGCACCGAGCAGGCGGCGGAATGGGGCCGGCCGGTCACCGTCAACGGCGTCACCTTCACTTTCCACCCCGCCGGCCACATTCTCGGCTCGGCGCAGATCGCCGTCACGTGGCGCGGCCTGACCATCGTCGCCTCGGGCGACTACAAGCGCGCCGCCGACCCGACCGCCGAGCCCTTCGAGGTCGTGCCCTGCAATGTCTTCATCACCGAGGCGACTTTCGGCCTGCCGGTCTTCCGCCATCCGCCCGCTGCGGACGAGGTGGCAAAGCTTCTCGCTTCGGTGCGTCTGTTTGCCGATCGCGCGCACCTCGTCGGCGCCTATTCGCTCGGCAAGGCGCAGCGGGTCATGGCCCTGATCCGCGCGGGCGGCTACGACCGGCCCATCTACATCCACGGCGCGGTCGAGAAGCTGACGCGGTTCTATGAGCGCGAGGGCATCGCGCTCGGCGACATCCGGCCGGCGAAGGAGGCCGCCAAGGCCGATCTCGCGGGCGCCATCGTCATCTGCCCGCCGGGTGCGATGCGCGACCTCTGGGCGCGCCGCTTTCCCGATCCGGTCACCTGCTTCGCCTCGGGCTGGATGCGGGTGAGGGCGCGGGCGCGGCAGGGCGGCATCGAACTGCCGCTAGTGATCTCCGACCATTCCGACTGGGACGAACTGGGCGAGACCATCCTCGACACCGGTGCGGAGGAAATCTGGGTCACGCACGGGCAGGAAGACGCGCTTGTTCATTGGTGCGGCACGCGCGGGCTGAAGGCGAAGCCGCTGCGGCTGGTGGGCTATGGCGAAGAAGGCGAGGCCGAGCCTGCGCCGGTGGAGCCTTTGCCGTGAACCGCTTCGCCGCCCTGCTCGACCGCCTCGCTTACGAGCCGCGCCGCAACGGCAAGCTGGCGCTGATCGCCGACTACCTGCGCACAACGCCCGACCCCGAACGCGGCTTTGCGCTTGCCGCCATGACCGGCGCGCTGTCGTTCAAGCACGCCAAGCCCGGACTGATCCGCGGCCTCATCGCCGAACGCACCGATCCCGTCCTGTTCGCGCTATCCTACGATTATGTCGGCGACCTCTCAGAAACGGTCGCGCTGATGTGGCCAGCCCCGCCCAAAGCGGCGAACGATGACGGCGCAGGTCCAGGCCACAACGCGCCGCCCGCCCCGACTCTCTCCGAGGTCGTCGGGGCGCTCGCCACCGCCTCGAAGACCGAATTGCCGAAACTGATCGCCGGCTGGCTCGACCATCTCGACGAGACCGGCCGCTGGGCGCTGCTGAAGCTCATCACCGGCGCGCTGCGTATCGGCGTTTCCGCCCGCCTCGCCAAGACCGCGGTCGCGGCGCTGGGCGACAAGGAGCCCGACGAGATCGAGCTGGTCTGGCCGGGCCTGACGCCGCCCTACGAAGACCTCTTCGCCTGGGTCGAAGGGCGCGCGTCGCGGCCGGAAGCCTCCGATCCCGCGCCTTTCCGCCCGCCCATGCTGGCCCATGCCGTCGAGGACGCCGATTTCGGCAAGCTCGACCCCGCGGAATTCACGGCCGAATGGAAGTGGGACGGCATTCGCGTGCAGGCAGCGGCCGGTGCGACGTTGTCGGGACGGCGCGTCGCGCGGCTCTATTCGCGCACCGGCGAGGACATTTCGGGCGCCTTTCCCGATCTCGCCGAGGCCATGCACTTCGACGGCGCCATCGATGGCGAACTGCTGATCCTGCGCGAGGACCGCGTGCAGAGCTTTAACGTGCTGCAGCAGCGGCTGAACCGGAAACAGGTGACGGCGGCCATGCTCGCCGACTTCCCCGCCCATATCCGCGCCTATGACCTGCTGTTCGAGGGGGCCGAGGACCTCCGTGGCCTGCCGTTTCTCGATCGCCGCGCGCGGCTGGAAGCGCTGGTCGCCCGCCTTGCCAATCCACGCATCGACCTCTCGCCGCTGGTGCCCTTCGCGACATGGGATGAGCTTGCCGGCTTCCGTCTCGATCCCACCACGGCGGGAGCGGGCGAGGATGCCGCCGCCATCGAGGGGCTGATGTTGAAGCGGCGCGACGCGCCCTACATGCCGGGCCGCCCCAAGGGCCTCTGGTACAAGTGGAAGCGCGATCCGATGGTGGTTGATTGCGTACTGATGTATGCCCAGCGCGGCCACGGCAAGCGGTCCAGCTTCTATTCCGATTTCACCTTCGGGGTCTGGCACGGCGAGGCTGGCGCGGACGAACTCGTCCCCGTGGGCAAGGCCTATTTCGGCTTCACCGACGAGGAACTCGGCCAGCTCGACCGCTTCGTGCGCAACAACACCATCAACCGCTTCGGCCCGGTCCGCGAGGTCACGCATACGGCGGGCGAGGGCCTCGTGCTGGAGATAGCCTTCGAGGGTCTGCAGCGCTCGACGCGCCACAAATCCGGCATCGCCATGCGGTTCCCACGCATCTCGCGCATCCGGTGGGACAAGCCGCCGGGCGAGGCCGACCGGATCGAGGCGCTGGAGGCGAAGCTGGTCGGCTGAAATACTAGCCAAGGGCAAGGCTTGTAGGACCTCCTCGTCATGGCCGGGCTTGGCCCGGCCATCCACGACTTGAACACAACAATGAAGGAATTCGTGGATGCCCGGGCCAAGCCCGGGCATGACGGAGAGGGCATCGGCTTCGGAAGGAGTGCCGTCAGGCTGGCATCATCTTGCGCAGCGCCTCGGCGGTCGCGGCATCGGCCGGCAGGAAGGTTTCGATGGCGAGCTCGGACAGGGTCACGTCGATCGGCGTACCGAACACGGTTGTCGCGGAGATCAGCGTCAGCATGCCGCCGGAGGTCTTGAGCCGGATCGGCACGAACAGTTCCCCGGCTTCCTGCCCCTTCTTCGGATGCGGATGCGAGAAGGGCACGGGATAGCCGGTGATCTCCTTCAGCAGGCCCTCCAGAACCGGGTCGGCGGTCAGCTCGATCTGCCGCTTCAGCCGCGCCATCAGATGGCCGCGCACCTCGCCGAGGTTCTCGATGCGCGGCGCGATCCCCTTCGGGTTCAGCGCGAGGCGGAGCATGTTGATCGGCGGCGCCAGCAGGGCGGGGTCGCAGCCCTCGAGAAACGGCGCAATGGCGCGGTTATGCGCGACGAGGGTCCAGTGCCGGTCGAGCGCGACGGCCGGATAGGGTTCGTGGCCGGCGAGGACGATGTCGATGGCCTTGCGCGCATTCGCGAGGCCGGGATCGTCGAGCCCGCGCTCCGGGAAGATCGGCGCGAAGCCGGCGGCCACCAGGAGCACGTTGCGCTCGCGCAGGGGGATGTCGAGCTGCTCGGCGAGGTTCAGGATCATCTCCCGGCTCGGCGCCGAGCGGCCGGTCTCCACGAAACTCAGGTGCCGGGTGGATATGTCGGCTTCCATGGCGAGGTCCATCTGGCTCATGCGCCGGCGCTGGCGCCATTCGCGCAGGTGATCCCCGACGGGACGGGCGGGAGCGGCGGCGGTCTTGGTGCGGGCTTGGTTCATCATGGCCTCACATTAGCGGCGACCGGCGATCGCAACCAATGACCTCCGAGGTAATCGACCCGCTCACAGCCCGCCGTCAGCATGGCGACAGTCGCGGATCAGAACGGACCGCGCCAGACCCGAACAGGAGCACGTCATGTCCCTCGCCCTCTCCCTCTTCCGCGCTGCCGACACCGCCACTTTCCTGCGTCGCCTGATGGCCTTCGACGCGATCACCTCCGGTGCCATGGGCGTGATGCTGGTGGTGGGCGCCGGCATTCTCGGCCCGCTGCTGGGCCTTCCCGTGCCGCTGCTGCGCGCCTCCGGCGCCGCGCTCGTTCCCTTCGCCATCTGCGTCGGCCTCGTCGGTGCCTATGCCGCGACCAGCCGGGCGGCGGTGCTGACCATCGCCATCGTCAACGCCGCCTGGGTGATCGGCAGCGTCGGCCTGCTCTTCTCGGGCTATGTCAGCCCCAACCTCTTCGGCATGGCCTTCGTCGCCGCGCAGGCAGCCTTCGTCGGCGTCATCGCCGAGCTGCAGGTGATCGGCGCCAAGCGCCTCGCCGCCGAGTGAACCAATGACCGCGCCGGAAGGGCTGGCTGCCTCTACAGCCAGCCCTTCTTGCGGAAGTAGAAATACGGCCCGATGCCGGTGATCAGCATCAGCACGATGGCCAGCGGGTAGCCGAGTTCCCAGGCGAGTTCCGGCATGGCCTTGAAGTTCATGCCGTAGATGGTGCCGACCAGCGTCGGCGGCATGAACACCACCGAGAGCACCGCGAAGATCTTCACGATGTTGTTCTGCTCGATGCCGATCAGGCCGAGCGTCGCATCGAGCAGGAAGGTGATCTTGCTGGACAGCGAGTCGCAGTGCTGGGTCAGCGATTCCACGTCCCGTGTCTGGGTCTTCACCAGCGTGCGCACGTCCTTGGAGACCTTGTTGCCTTCGATCTCGGTGGCGAGGAACAAAAGCAGGCGGTTGATCGAGACGAGGCTCTCGCGGGCCTTGGAGACCAGCTCGCCCTTGGTGCCGAGCAGTTGCAGCACCTCCTGGAAGGTCTTGTCGCGCCGGCTGTCGCTCTTTCGGAAGATGCCGGTCGAGACCTGCTCGATCTCCTCGCTGACCTTTTCCAGAATGTCCGCAACGCGATCGACGATGGTGTCGAGCAGGCCGGTCAGGATCGATTCCGGGCTGCCCTGCACGGTGCCGGGCTTCTGCGCGCGGTTGAGGAACAGGTTGACCGGCTTCGGCGTGTCGTAGCGCACGGTGATCAGCCGGCCCGGCGCAAGCACGAAGGAGATCTGCGTCAGTTTCGGCGCGCCGAGCTCGGTATTGCAGAGCACGGTGGCGGTCATGTAGCGGACGCCGTGATCGACATAGAGCCGGCTCGACGGCTCGATCTCCAGCATTTCCTCGTGGGTCGGGATCTCGATGCCGAGGCAGCGCTCCAGCAGCTTGTCTTCGCCAATCTCGGGTTTGAGCAGATCCACCCACTTCACTTCGGGCGGCACGGCGTCGTGGGTGGTTTCGACCCGCACGAGCGCTTCGTTCTGGACCGCATAGGCATTGAGCATGGGGGACGCACTCCGCGGGCGACGGCTCGGCTTCCGTAGCCGTTTCGGCGGAGGCTGGGAAGCCGGCAGAAGGCTAAGGATGCCGGACATGGACCTTTCAACATGACGCCAGCGTGACGATTTGTGGCGGCGCCTCGCTGTTGCGGGGGAGGGGCCGATCTCGGCTAAGACAGTGTCATGCCCGCATCTGCCGCCTCGCCCCTGCTCCAGCCCGCACTTGCCGGCTTCCTCATCGGCCTCGGCCTGATCGTCGCCATCGGTGCGCAGAACGCCTTCGTGCTGCGGCAGGGTCTTTTGCGCCGGCACGTCTTCGCGGTGACGACGGTCTGCGCGCTGTCGGATGCGCTGCTGATCGTCGCCGGCGTCGCGGGCCTCGGAACGCTGGTCCAGTCTTCCCCGGTGCTCATCGCCGCCGCGACATTGGGCGGCGCGCTGTTCCTTGCCGCCTATGCGGTGAAGGCCGCGCGAAGAGCGCTCGATCCCGGCCGGCTGGCGGTCGGCAACGGCGAGGCTCCGGCGGGTCTCGGCGCGACGCTCGCGGCCGCCCTGGCCTTCACCTTTCTCAACCCGCACGTCTATCTCGATACGGTGGTGCTGGTCGGCGCGCTTTCCGCCCAGTTCGAGGGGGCCGGGCGCATTGCCTATGCAGCGGGTGCGTGCCTTGCCTCGGCGCTCTGGTTCTACGGGCTCGGCTACGGCGCGCGGCTGCTCGCGCCCATCTTCGCGCGGCCGGCCGCCTGGCGCGTTCTGGACGCGCTGATCGCCCTGGTTATGGCGGCGATCGCGGCAAGCCTGTTTCTCGCATGGTGGCGCGGCGCGTGAGGCCCAGCTCCAAGCTCTCTTCAGACAAAAAAAGGGGCCGGTCTCACGATCGGGCCCAGTTCTTTCCAAGCAAAAAAAGGGGCCGGTCTTTCGACCGGCCCTTTGAGTCATTCAGGAGAGGCATGCGGGAAGTCCAAACGTCACCCGGCCATCGCCGGAAAAACGTCAGTCCATGGCGACGATATCGCGCCGCGGCTGGGGGGCCGGGGCCGGCTTGCGGGCCGGGATGAAAGGTGCGGCAGCAGCGACCGCAGAAATGCCGATCTGGCCGTAGCGCTCCGCGAGAGCATCGCGCTTCGGGGTAGGAAGGGCATTCGGGGCCGCCGTGGCGGTTTTCATGTTTCGTCTCCATTCGGTCGTTGGCGGGTTGCATAGGCCCGTGTCCGACGCCCCGACAATCGCCGGCCGGTGCGGCGGGGGTTCGGCCCGATCATGAAAGGATCGTGGCGATGCCATGCCGTCTTCTGGACGCGGACGGGCGACCTCACCTGCTGCGTCATGGCAGAAATGCAACAGTTTCAGGGGTTTCGCCCCACCAGAGGCAGAGAATGCGTTGACCTCGCGTCACGCCTTCGCCACAAGGATGACTGTGGGTTGAACGGAACGCGCGAGGCGGCTTGCCTGCGCGTCCTTGAGCGTTGCTAGAGGGCATTCGACATGCGGTGGAGCGTTCTCGCATTGGCGGCCACGGTGCTGGCCGGCTGCAACAACCAGACGGTCTCGTCGTCCGGGCAGATCACCGACCGCGATCGCACGCTGATGGCGCAGGCGCCGCAGGTCGAGATGGATTACTGGCGCATGCCGCTGCGCGTGCCCTACCGCACGACCGAGGCGCCGGGCACGATCGTGGTCGAAACCTCGTCCAAGCACCTCTATCTCGTCGAACAGGGCGGCACCGCCATCCGCTATCAGGTCGCCGTGGGCAACGAGGCCTTCGGCTGGACCGGCGCGGCCACCATTCAGCGCAAGGCCGAATGGCCGACCTGGACGCCGCCGGCCGAGATGCGCCGCCGCTGGCCGACCCTTCCCGCCTTCATGGAGGGCGGGCCGCAGAACCCGATGGGCTCGCGCGCGCTCTATCTCTACCAGAACGGCCGCGACACGCTCTATCGCATCCACGGCACCAATTCGCCGCTGCAGATCGGCGAGGCCGTGTCCTCGGGCTGCATCCGCATGCACAACGAGCATGCGATCGACCTCTACAATCGCGTCGGCACGGGCACCCGCGTCATCGTGCGCTGAGCGCAGCCCGCGGATCAGGCAGAACGGAATTGCAGCGGCGGCCTTCGGGCCGCCGTTGCCGTTTCAGGGTTGGTCGTTTCGGGGGTGTTTGGAAAGTCGGAGCCCTGCCGCCATGGCCCCGCCATCGACGGTTCCACCCTGCCAGCGGACGCGCGCTATCAGCCACGCTGCCGGCCGTGCGCGGCAGGCAGAGCGGTTGTCCCGCTAGAGCGCGCGAAAATCGCGCGAATGCGTCAGGACTTGGTCGGCTTCTGCGGCTTGATGGCGCCGGCGACTGCTTTCAGGCCGACATTGCCGTAGCGGTCTTCCAGCCGAACCGCGCCCTTTACGGGCTTCGGCAGGGTCTTCGTCGTCATGGTTTCCTCCAAGGGCGAGTTTTCCCGCCCTGATTCTTGTGCGAATGATTCTACACGATGCCGGCAAAGGTTCGGAAGGTCTTCGTCGTGCACCGCAGCACCGCATTTCCGCGGGTATCCGGTGAATCGGGGATATCGGCCCGTTCCTGTGCAAAAGCCCCTGGCCGCGGGTTGCGCCAAGGCCGGCCGCTGCCCACGGTACAGACCCAACGTGCAGCAAGATGTTGAGGGTGCAGGGGGCCTGCCACGCTAGATATGGCGTTCGGCAGCAATCCGTGGCAGCCTCCGACCTGTCCTTCAACCGCCCGGCATGCGATGCGATTTTCCCGTCTGCGCATTCACGGCTTCAAGACCTTCGTGGAGCCGACGGAATTCCTGATCGAGCCGGGCCTCACCGGCGTGGTCGGGCCGAACGGCTGCGGCAAGTCGAATCTCGTCGAGGCCCTGCGCTGGGTCATGGGCGAGAACTCGTTCAAGAACATGCGCGCGTCCGGCATGGACGACGTGATCTTCTCCGGCTCCGGCAACCGACCGGCGCGCAACACCGCCGAGGTGATGCTGACCGTCGATAACGGCCAGCGGCTGGCGCCGGCGCAGTTCAACGACCACGACGTGCTGGAGGTCTCGCGCCGGATCGAGCGCGAGGCAGGCTCGCTCTACAAGGTCAACGGCCGCGAGGTGCGCGCCCGCGACGTGCAGATCCTGTTCGCGGACGCCTCCACGGGCTCGCGCTCGCCCGCGCTCGTGCGGCAGGGCCAGATCGGCGAGATCATCAATGCCAAGCCGCAGGCGCGCCGCCGCATCCTGGAGGAAGCCGCCGGCATTTCCGGCCTCCATGCCCGCCGCCACGAGGCCGAGACGCGCCTGAAGGCGGCCGAGACCAATCTGGAGCGGCTGGAAACCGTCCTTGGCCAGATCGAAACGCAGCTCGACAGCCTGAAGCGTCAGGCGCGGCAGGCGGTGCGCTATCGCGGCCTCTCGGCGGATATCCGCAAGGGCGAGGCGACGCTGGCCTTCCTCAAGTTCCGCGAAGCCTCCGAGGCCGTGCGCGAGGCCGAGCGCCTCGTCGAACTGGAGACCCGCGTCGTCGCCCAGCGCACCACCGATCAAGCCACGGCCGCGAAGGATCAGGCGGTCGCTGCCCATCATCTGCCCGCGCTGCGCGATGAAGCTGCCAAGGCCGGCGCGGTGCTCCAGCGCCTGATCGTCGCGCGCGATCAGCTGGAAGGCGAGGAGAAGCGCGCCCGCGCGCGCATGGAGGAGCTGTCCCGCCGCCTCGCGCAGTTCGATGCCGATATCGCGCGCGAGCGTGCGATGGGCGCCGATGCCGACAATGTCCTCGCCCGGCTCGCCGCCGAAGCGGCCGAACTCACCACCGCGAGCGAGGGCGCCAAGGGCAGCGAGCAGACCGCCGCCGCGAAGGTCGCTGCGGCCGAAACGGTGCTGGCTTCGTCCGAGAAGGCGTTTGCCGAGGCGACCTCGGCGCTGGCCGAGATCGTCGCCCGCCGCAACCAGCTCGAGCGCTCGATCCGCGACACGTCCGAGCGCATGGTGCGGCTGGAAGGCCAGCTCGCCGAGATCGACGCCGAGACCGCAAAGCTGGAGGCCGGCTCCGACCACGCTGCGCGCCTCGAATCGCTGAAGAGCCAGCTCGAACAGGCCGCGCAGGCCCTCGCCGCCGCCGAGGCCGAGGCGGTCGCTGCCGAGCAGGGCCATGCGGTCGCGCGCAGCCAGGAGGGCGACGCCCGCCGTCCGCTGGCCGATGCCGAACGCATCGTGCAGCGCCTCGACACCGAGGTGCGCACGCTCGCCAAGCTCCTCAATGTCGCGCACAAATCCATGTGGCCGCCGGTGGTCGAGGCCATATCAGTGGCGCGCGGTTTCGAGACCGCCCTCGGCGCGGCGCTCGGCGACGATCTCGACGCGCCGACCGCCTCGGCCTCGCCGCAGCATTGGGCCGGTGCGGACGCGACAGGCGATCCGACCCTGCCGGATGGCGTCGAGCCGCTATCGGCCCGCGTCAAGGCGCCCGCAGAACTCGCCCGCCGCCTCGCCCAGATCGGCATCGTTGCGAAGGCCGACGGCAACCGGCTGGCGAAGCTCCTGAAACCGGGACAGCGGCTCGTCTCGAAGGAAGGCGATCTCTGGCGCTGGGACGGCTTCGTCGTCGCCGCCAATGCGCCGACCGCGGCCGCCCGCCGTCTCGCCGAGCGCAACCGCCTCGGCGATATCGAAAAGGATCTGGTGACCGCCAAGGCCAAGGTCGACGGCCTGAAGGCCCTTGCCGATGTCGCCGTCGGCGTGGTCAAGGCCGCCGCCGTCCGCGAGCAGGCGGCCCGCGACGGCTGGCGCGCGTCGCAGCGTGCCGCGGATGGCCTGCGCGACCAGTTGCAGGCGGCCGAACGCGCCGCCTCCGCCGTGACCACGCGCCTCGCCGCGCTGGTCGAGGCGCGGCTGCGGCTGAAGGCGAGCGTCGAGGAGGCGGCTGCGGTGAAGGCCGACGCCGTCCGCGCGCTTGAAGGGCTGGGACAGGCGAGCCAGCTCGAAGCATCGCTCGCGGAAATTCGCACCGAGGTTGCGCAGGGGCGGGCCGCCCTTGCCGAGGCGCGCGCCGAAGCACAGGGCCTTGCCCGAGAGGCGGAGATGCGCGCCCGCCGCATCGGCGAGATCGGCCGCGACCGCGAGGCCTGGGCCGGCCGGCAGGCCAATGCCGGGCGCCAGATCGCCGATCTCGAACAGCGCCAGGTCGAGGCGAAAGCGGAAGCGCAGGCGCTCGCCGAGGCGCCCGACACCTATCTCGTCAAGCGCCGCGAGGTCATCGCGCGCATCCAGGAGGCGGAGGCCGCCCAGCGCGCCGCCGCCGACAAGCTCGCCGCCGGCGAGACCGCACTGGCCGATGCCGACCGCGCTGCGCGTGCGGCCCTCGACGCCATGACCGGCGCCCGAGAAGCCTTTGTCCGCTCCGAGGCGCGGCTGGAGGCGTCGCGCCAGCGCATTCAGGAGATCGGCGCCGAAATCGCCGAGAAGTTCGAGACCGAGCCGCCGGCCCTCACCCGCATCGCCGGCATCGACGCGGAGGCGAACCTGCCCGCCGCGCGCGATGTCGAGGACAAGCTGGAGGGCCTGAAGCGCGAGCGCGAGCGGCTCGGCGGCGTCAACCTGCGCGCCGACGAGGAACTGACCGAGGTTCAGGCGCAGTTCGACGGCATGGTCGCCGAGCGCGACGACCTCGTCGAAGCCATCAAGAAGCTGCGCACCGGCATCAGCGCGCTGAACCGCGAGGGCCGCGAGCGGCTGCTCGCCTCCTTCGTCACGGTCAACGGCAATTTCCAGAAGCTGTTCACGACCCTGTTCGGGGGCGGCACGGCCGAATTGCAGCTCGTCGAATCCGACGACCCGCTGGAGGCCGGCCTCGACATCCTCGCCCGCCCGCCGGGCAAGAAGCCGCAGACCCTGTCGCTGCTTTCCGGCGGCGAGCAGGCGCTGACCGCCATCGCGCTGATCTTCGCGGTGTTCCTCACCAACCCCGCGCCGATCTGCGTGCTGGACGAGGTCGACGCGCCGCTCGACGACGCCAATGTCGAGCGCTACTGCGACCTGCTGGACGAGATGGCGACGACCACCGACACGCGCTTCGTCGTCATCACCCACAACCCCATCACCATGAGCCGGATGAACCGGCTGTTCGGCGTCACCATGGCCGAGCGCGGCGTCTCGACGCTTGTCAGCGTCGACCTCGGCCGGGCGGAGCGGCTGATCGCGGCGGAGTGAGGCGGCACGAGCGGTCGCGGACTGAGTGCAACGCTTTTCACGTCATGCCCGGCCTTAGGCGGCCTCTGGCCGCCTATTCCTGCACTGAACGCCGGGGCGAAGCCCCGGCTATGCCGGGCATCCACGTCTTCCGTGATGCTCGGCGTTCAAGGCGTGGATGGCCGGGACAAGCCCGGCCATGACGGGAAGGGTGGCAGTCTCAACAGCGCCGATCTGAGATAGGACCAAATTCCTTGACAGCGTAACGCTGGTCCTGTAGATTTCAGGCACGTTCGGCAATTGCGGCTGTCACACGCCGCCCGCCCAAGACCGCCGCCGAATAGCTCATCCGCAGCAGCAATCTCCGCCCTTGCCCGTGCCGTTCTGCACGCTGGCGTGGTTCTTCTCCGGGGGTAAGTCCATGGCGGGGTTCTCGGCGAAGAAGCCGTTGGGCTTCAGCATGAAGCCGGCATATTCCATCGGCATGACCGGGAAATCCTCGGGCTTGCAGACGTGGGTGTGGCCGAAGGAGTGCCAGACGACGAGGTCGGCATTCTCGATGGAGCGGCCCTGTTTCACATAGGCCGGCAGGCCGTCGCCGCCGGCATGCTGGTTCGGGTAGTCGCCGCTGGCATATTTCTCTTGAGGGTCGAAGGGCGTGACCCAGACGTGCTTTGTGGCGAAGCCGCCGCGCTGGGCAACCGTCGAGCCCTCCTGCGCCAGCATGAGCGGGCTCGGCTGCACGATCAGCTTGTAGCCGGTCGGCTTGCCGACGCTGTTGAGGGCGTTCGGATTGGTGATCTTCCAGTAGCGGCCGGTCCGGCCGTCGGCCTCGCGGGCGGCGTCGCGCTCGTTGGCAAGCACGCGGGAGGTGGTATCGAAGACATTGCCATAGGGGTTGTCGGTGCCCCAGGGCCGCGGCATGAACTCGTGCTCGGTGACGGTGTTGCCTGCGCCGTCCAGGGCCATGTGCATGCGCACGTTGAAGAAGTGCTGGTGGGTCGGCCCGCCGAGGCCCTCGTCCACCATGCCGCCCCAGGGATAGGCCTTGCCGGGCGCGACGGCGGCGGTCTGGATGATGCCGGTCAGCTTGGCCTCAAGCTGGATCGTGCCGTCCTGATAGAGATACCAGTAGAAGCCGTAATCGTAATTGCCGACGGTCGCGAAGAACGAGATGACGAGGCGGCGCGAGCGCCGGGCCTCGAACACGCCGGTGCGCATCTCGTAGTGCTTCCACAGCAGGCCGTAATCCTCCTCGTGCATGCAGACGGCATTGGGCATGACGATGGGATTGCCGTTGTCGTCGGCTATCGGCACGTCGAAATAATGGATCAGGCCGAGGCAGTCGCAGCCGAGTTCGAGGGCGTTGGCGAGTTTGCCGAGGCCATATTCGCCGGCGTCGAAGGCGCTCTTCCAGAAATGGTTGGCGGTCGGGTCGGCATAGGGCACGACCATTTCGGTGACGCTGGCCCGGTGCATGATGGGGCGGAGGCGGCCCTTGTCGCGGATGCCGAGTTCGTGGAGGACGAGCCCCTCGCGCGCCGTGAAGCCGATGCGGAACGACCAGTTCTGCCACTCCACCTTCCAGCCATCGACCGAGAAGCTCGGCCCCTCCGGCTGGACGATGTTCAGGGGTTTCAGGTCGGTGCGCGGAGCGCCAAGCGAATCGCGGTCGTAGTTGCGGCGTTTCCGCGGGATCGGGACGATCTCGGCCTCATCGACCAGATGCACCACCCGGTTCTCGACGAGATCGACCAGCGCCACGACGCCCTCGATGGGCGAGGCATAGCCGTTGTCGTTGACGTGGGCGCGGTAATAGCTGACCGCGCTGACGAGGCGGCGGCCGAGTTCGGCCTCGCGGCCGAAATAGCCGGCGGAGAACGGATCGACCTGCACCAGCGCGATCTCGTCTTCGGTCAGGCCGCGGCGCGTCATGGCGGCCCGCCAGCCGGGATCGGCCTTGACGATGTCGCCGGCCTTGAAGAACTCCTCGATGATCACCGCCGGCTGGCCATAGGGCGCGGCCTTGGTGTCGCGCGCGGCGAAGGCGAGGACGGTCTTCGCGCCGATATCGATGAGCGCTTCGTGGACCGCGCCCGTGGCGGCATCGATGGCGATGGCGAAGGCCCGGCGGCGGATCGGCTGGCCGGGCGACCACGCCGCGATCTCGGCCTTCAAGGGCTCGTCGAGCTGGAGCGAGGCGAAGCGCGTCGTCTCGGGCAGCGCCTTTTCGGCGAACAGGATGGCGCGGGCCGCGGCGATCTCCTGGCCCGTCAGCGGATCGAGCGGGTGCCTGATGGTCTCGATCGCCGATAGTGCCGATGTCATGCGGGTTCCCCATTGTCGAAAGTCGCCGCCTTCATCGCGGCGCCGGTCGTGGCCTGTCCTCGCATGGACTTGTTCCCCCCGGCCGGAGTTCGCCTCCGATCTCGCGGCAAACCGTAGCATTGCGCGGTGGATGCTGCAGTGCGCGCGTGTTGTCGCAGAGCAGGGGCGACAATCGGTCCTATTGAAATAATATCGTGCAATATCAATAATTTGCACATGGATCAGGTATCCTTGACACCTTTTCGCCGCATCACTATAGGTGTGCCCGGCTTTCGGGGGTGGCAAACCGGCTTCTTTCCGGTGTTTTTGCTCCGACGACCGCCCGGCCGACGAGGTTGGCATGGCGGATGACGGAAAAAAACAGGGATCGGATCAGGGGCGTTCATCGACAGAAGCCGACCTCGACGCGCGTCGCCGCGCCCTCGAGTCCAAGCTCGCGAGTTACGAGCAGAAGCGGACCTCGGGCATGGCGTCGGATGGCCAAGCGGCAGTTGAGCCGTCTGGCCTGGTGAAGCTCTTCCGCTTCTCCGCCGATTTCGTGTCCGGCGTTCTCGCCGGCGCGCTGATCGGCTGGCTGGTGGACAAGTTCGCCGGAACGCGGCCCTGGGGTCTCATCGTGTTTCTTCTGCTGGGCTTCGCGACGGGTATCTACAACCTCGTCAAATCGGCTCAGCGGGCCAATCGGGGCGGCTGAGAAGCCGGTTCGGTCGACTAGAGCGCATGCGGGAGCAGACCGGCGATGGCCGATCCGATCAAACAGTTCGAGCTCGTCCATCTCGTTCCGCTCAAGATCGGCGGCGCTGATTTCGGCTTCACCAATTCCTCGCTGCACATGTTCATCGCGGTCGGCATCACCGCCGCGTTCCTCCTGCTGACGACCTCCGGGCGCAATCTGGTGCCGGGCCGCCTGCAGTCGATGGCCGAACTGTCCTACGAATTCATCGCCGGCACGGTCCGACAAGCGGCCGGAACCGAAGGCATGAAGTTCTTCCCGCTGGTCTTCTCGATCTTCATGTTCGTGCTGTTCGGCAACCTGATCGGCATGATCCCCGGCGCCTTCACGGTGACGAGCCACATCATCGTCACCGCGGCGCTCGCCATGCTCGTGATCACCACGGTCATCGTCTACGGCATCATGAAGCACGGCACCCACTGGTTCGCGCTGTTCGCGCCGGCTGGCCTGCCCAAGCTGATCCTGCCGGTGATCGTGGTCATCGAGGTGATCTCGTTCCTTTCGCGTCCCATCTCGCTGTCGCTGCGTCTGTTCGGCAACATGACCGCCGGCCATATCGCGCTGAAGGTCTTCGCCGGCTTCGCGGTCGCCATGGCGGGTGCCGGCGCCGTCGGCATTGCCGGCGCGACGCTGCCGATCTTCATGATCACGGCGCTCACCGCCTTCGAGTTCCTCGTTGCGATTCTGCAGGCCTACGTCTTCACGATCCTGACCTGCATCTATCTCAACGACGCCCTCCATCCTGGCCATCACTGATAGCGGTGACGGCAGGTCGCTAATCCTCCCTTCGCTCCCAACACCTCACAGGAGTTCAAAATGGATCCGGTTGCAGCCAAGTTCCTCGGCGCTGGTCTCGCCTGCCTCGGCATGGGCCTCGCCGCCATGGGCGTGGGCAACATCTTCGGCAACTTCGTTGCCGGCGCCCTGCGCAATCCGTCGGCCGCGGCCGGCCAGTTCACCAACGCCATCGTCGGCGCGGCGCTCGCGGAAGGCCTCGGCATCTTCGCGCTGGTCGTCGCGCTCGTCCTGCTCTTCGTGGTCTGATCCGCGGCGGACGTCCGGGCCGCGAGGCGGGGCCTGATAGGCTCCGTCCCCGCGGCCGTTCCGGCGTTCTCCGCCCGGCCTCGCGGCCGGCCTTCGGTTTCGCGTGACGGGCTGTGAGCCCGGCCACGCCGATAGGGTCCCGCAATGGCGACGAACACCACTTCTGGGACTGAAGTCCCGACCAAGGGCGGTTTCCCGGCCTTCAAGGTGGAAACCTTTGGCTCGCAGCTGCTCTGGCTCGCGATCGCCTTCGGCCTGCTCTACTACCTGATGTCGCGGCACATCGCGCCGCGCATCGGCAGCATCCTGGAGGAGCGCTCGGGCCGCATCGCGGCCGATCTCGCTGCCGCCCAGACGATGAAGGCGGAGGCCGATGCCGCCACCGTCGCTTACGAGAAGGCACTGGCCGAGGCTCGCGCCAGCGCCCAGGCCATCGCGGCCGAGACGCGCGCCAAGATCAACGGCGAGGCCGATACGGAACGCAAGGCTCTCGAGGCCAAGCTGGCGGCCGACCTGGCTGCCTCCGAAGCCACCATCGCCGGTGCTCGCACCGCCGCCATGGGCAATGTCCGCTCCATCGCCGTGGACGCGACCAAGGCCATCGTCGAGCGCCTCGCCGGCGCCAAGGCGGAGGCCGCGCGTGTCGAGGCCGCCGTCGACGCTGCGCTGAAGCTCTGAGGAGGCCCGGATGAGCGAATATCTGCCGATCTGGATCGGCCTCATCATCTTCCTGGCCATCGCCTGGAAGATGGACGCCCACACGAAGCTCCTGAACGCGCTCGACGCGCGCTCGGCCCGCATTGCGTCCGACCTTTCCGAGGCCAAGCGCCTGCGTGAGGAGGCCGAGGCCATCGTCGCCGACTACCGGAAGCGTCAGACCGCAGCCGAGCAGGAGGCGAAGGATATCGTCTCCGCCGCCAAGGCCGATGCCGAGCGCCTCGCCGGCGAGGCCAAGGCGAAGATGGAAGATTTCATCGCCCGTCGCACCAAGATGGCCGAAACGAAGATCGCCCAGGCCGAGGCGCAGGCGATCGCCGATGTGCGCGCCGCCGCTGCCGATGTCGCGACTTCGGCCGCAGGCGCCGTTCTCGCCGATCTCGCCAAGGGCTCGGGCGCCGACGCCTTCATCAAGGCCGGCATCGACGAAGTGAAGGCGAAGCTCAACTGACCCTGTTCGCCGGCCCGTTTGCGGGTCCGGCAAGTGGAACAACGAAAAGGCCGCCGGGGCGATCACTCGGCGGCCTTTTCGTCTGTGGGCATGAAATCCGGGTTTGCCTAAACCGCCGGGGAAGTTCTCCGCGTCATGGCCGGGCTTGGCCCGGCCATCCACGAATTCCTTCATGGCGCATTATTCAAAGTCGTGGATGCCCGGGCCAAGCCCGGGCATGACGCGGTGGGATCGGAAACCCTGGAAGCGTCGATCAGGCCGGCAGCAGCGGGTCGATGATCTTCTCGAACTCGGCGACCGGCTGGGCTCCCAGCACGCGGCGGCCGTTGATGAAGAAGGTCGGGGTCGAATCGACGCCGAAGGAGTTCGCCGCGCGCTCGCGGGTGGCGTTCAGCGCGTCGAGGACTGGCTGGTTGTTCAGGCAGGCCTCGAACTGGGCCTGCGTGATGCCGGCCTGACGGGTGATCGCCGTCACGGCCTCCAGCGGGTTGCCGCCGAAAGCCCACGTCCGCTGCTGCTGGAAGAACACCTCGACGAGGGCGAAATAGCGCGACTGGTCGCCGCCATCCGCCTTGCCGTCGGCATTCAGCGCACAGCGGGTCAGCATGTAGACCGCTGCGTCGAGCTGGTTCAGCGCGAACTCGCGGAAGACCAGCTTCACCTTGCCCGTCTCGATATACTTCTTCTTGAGGTCGGGCAGGATCGTGGTGTGGAACGTGGCGCAATGCCCGCAGGTCAGCGAGGCATATTCGACGATGGTCACCGGCGCATCGGCCTTGCCGAGAACGACGTCGCCGAGCGGGCCCGGCTGCATCAGTTCCTCGACATTGACGCGCTCGGCCGCCGGACGGCGGGCCTGCGCCAGCGCATGGCCGGCGAGCGGCAGGGCGCCCAGCGCGGAAACCAGCCCGAGGGCGGCGGAACCTTCCAGAAGATGTCTGCGCGACAGCATGGATCATGTCCTCAGGCGGCCCCAGGGACCGGATGTGCCAAGGGCATAACCCTCCCCCGCAGACGTGGCAACATCAGGGCCGTCACATGAAGGCCGCAGAAAGTCACGCTTGCGCGAGGAAAGTCAGTTGCGGGCGATGATCTCGCGCTCGCGATGCACCGGCTGGCCGGCGAGCGCCCGGCCGGGCCTGCGGCGCATCAGGGCCTGCGGCCGGCGGGCGCGCAGCGCCGAGCGGCGGCGGCGGCGCGGACCGGGCCTGCCGAGGGCGACGGCGCCCATGCGGGAGAAGGCCTCGCGCAGCGAGCCGTCGGGATGGCTGATCAGGAGCGGCATGGCGAGGGCACTGCCCCAGCGCTGCCATTCGGCGACGACATCTGCCGTGTCCTCGGCCGAGAACAGCGGCACGCTCAGGCCGGGATCGGCGTGGACGAGGACGACCTCGACGGCATCCGCCGGCGCCTGCTCCGCCCCGGAGAGCCTGACCGCGACGCCCCGATAGGCGCTCACCGGCAGTTGCAGCTTCATCCGCGCGCCTGAGGCGGTCCGGCGGATCACCACGCGGCTGGCGGAGAGGTCGATGGACCGCTGTCCGCCATCCGCGCCCTTGTCCGGGGCGGAGTAGCGGGCGGGAAGACGGGCGGGATCGAGGCACAAGGCGGCCCCGATCCCGGCGGCGGCGCCGCCGGGCTCTGTTTGACGCAACACTGATAGGCTCCCTGGGGACTATGGCCTGTGCTCAGGCTCTCGCCCCTTCGTTGGGAGGACTGTCGCAGCATTTCTTGTCGGGGGGCTTAAGGCGCAGGGTTAAACGGACCTCAATCCGATCGTCGAAAGTCGCGATCATTTCCTATGCTTGAGAAAGGCTTGGGGAGCTTGCTTTCCGAACACTTGGCCGGCGTGCTTTCCGGGACCTTCACCGACAGGATGAACGGAATCTGTTCGTGGCGCGTGGCGGCCGCCCGACGATGCGAAGCGGCCACGCCTTGAAACGGCCTGCCGCGATGCCTACACGAGGGGGACACTCCTTCCGGCTCAAGTTCCCATCCAAGGCGCTTCATGACCGATCTTCTCGATACCGGCGCGCTCGTCGAGCGGGCCCGCCGCCTCGCCGATGCCGCGCGCAAGGCCGGCGCCGACGCTGCCGACGTCATGGCCGTGCGCGGCATGTCGGTGAGCGTCCAGATGCGCGAGGGCAAGGTGGAAGGCTCCGAGCGTTCGGAGGGCGACGATCTCGGTCTCCGGGTCTTCGTCGGCCGCCGCAGCGCCTCGGTCTCGTCGAACGATCCGCGCGAGGATTTCGCCGCCCTTGCCGAGCGCGCCGTCGCCATCGCGAAGGTGGCGCCCGAGGACCCCTATGCGGGCCTTGCGGATCCCGCCGACCTCGCGCGGAACTTCGCCGACCTCGACCTCCTGGACCCGGTCCTGACCAGCGTCGCGGAGCTGGAGGACATGGCTCGCCGGGCCGAAGCCGCGGCGCTCGCCGTGCCGGGCGTCACGAAATCGGGCGGGGCAGGGGCGGGCGCCGGCCTCGGCGGCTTCGCCCTCGTCACGTCGACCGGCTTCGAGGGCGCCTCGCTGGGATCGTCCACCTCCTTCTCGACCACCGCCATTGCCGGCGAGGGCACCGGCATGGAGCGCGACTACGACTATGCCTCCGTGCGCCACCGCGCCGACCTCGACGCGCCGGAGACGATCGGCCGGAGCGCCGGCGAGCGGGCGGTGCGCCGCCTCAGCCCCCGCAAGGTCGATACCCGCAAGGTGCCGGTCATCTTCGATCCGCGCACGGCCGGCGGCTTTCCCAGCTACCTCGCCGCCGCCGCCAACGGCCAGTCGGTGGCGCGCGGAACCTCGTTCCTGCGCGAGAAGCTCGGACAGCGCGTGTTCCGGCCGGGCATCTCGATCGTCGACGACCCGCTGCGCCGCCGTGGCCTCGCCTCGCGACCCTTCGACGGCGACGGCGTGGCGACGCGGCCGATGACCCTCGTGGATGACGGCGTGCTGACCGGCTGGCTGCTCGACACCGCGACGGCCCGCGAACTCGGCATGAAGACGACCGGCCATGCCTCCCGCGGCGTCGGCGGGCCGCCGGCCCCCGGCGCGACCAACCTCTACCTCGCTGCCGGGACCGCGACGCCCGAAGCGATGATCGGATCGGTGAAGGACGGGCTCTATGTCACCGACATGATCGGCCATGGCGTCAACATGGTCACCGGCGACTATTCGCGCGGCTGTTCGGGCTACTGGATCGAGAATGGCGAACTCGCCTATCCCGTCGCCGAGATCACCATTGCCGGCAATCTCGCCGAGATGTTCCTCAACCTGACGCCGGCCAACGATCTGACGTTCCGCTATGGCACTGATGCACCCACCGTCATGGTGGAGGGGCTGACCGTTGCCGGACGCTGACGACCTGACGCTTCGCGATCTGCTGGCCGACTTTGCCGTGCGTGCCGGCGCGATCGCGCTCGGCTATGCGCGCGCCAGCATGCGGACCTGGACCAAGGGCCATTCCTCGCCGGTGACCGAGGCGGACATCGCCATCGACACCTTCCTGAAGACCGAGCTGCGCGCCGCGCGGCCGGGCTTCGGCTGGCTGTCCGAGGAGACCGCCGACGACCCCGAGCGGCTCGACCGGCGCGAGGTCTTCATCGTCGATCCCATCGACGGCACGCGCGCCTTTGCCGGCGGCCTTCCCGACTGGACGATCTCGCTCGCCGTGGTGCGCGACGGCCGGCCGGTCGCAGCCGCCCTCGCCGAACCCGAGGCGGCCCGCGTCTTCACCGCAGCTCTCGGACACGGCGCCTATATCGGCAATCGCCGGCTGGCGGCCGGCAGCCGCGAGGCGCTGGCCGGCGCGCGGGTGGCAGGCCCCAAGCCCATGACCGAGGGCGCGCAGCGCGCAGGCGCCATCCTGCTGCCGAAGGTCCATTCGCTGGCGCTGCGCTTCGCCAAGGTCGCGGCCGGCGAGATCGATGCCGCCTTTGCCGGCGGCCAGAGCCATGACTGGGACCTTGCGGCTGCCGATCTTTTGGTGCAGGAAGCGGGGGCATCGCTGACCGGGTTCGACGGTGCCGTTCCTGTCTATAACAGGCCGGTTCCGGTTCATTTTCCGCTGGTTTGTGCCGGATCGCCGCTATACGACATTGTGCGGCGCGGTAGGTGACCGCGACCGGACGATCATCGCGACTATCGAGAGACGGGGACATCGCTGCCATGGCGGGCACTGCGGAATCCAAGCAGCTTCTTCATCTGGTATTCGGCGGCGAACTGACCCAGCTCGCCGGCACCGAATTCCGCGACCTCTCGAAGGTCGACGTCGTCGGCATCTATCCGAATTACGCCGCCGCTCACGCCGCCTGGAAGGGCAAGGCGCAGCAGACCGTGGACAATGCGCATATGCGCTACTTCATCGTTCACCTGCACCGCCTGCTCGATCCGGACGCGGCCTGAGAGGCGGGCCCGAGCCCGGTGTCCTTCCTGAAAAAGCTGGGGCGCTCGCCCGCCGTCCGTTCGGCGGCGGGGTCGTTCCTTGCCGGCTATCTCAGGCTCGTCTGGCGGACGGGGCGCTTCGCGCTCGATCCGCCGAACCTCCACGACTATGCCGACGCCAACCTGCCGGTGATCTTCGCCATGTGGCACGGCCAGCATTTCCTGACGCCCTTCGTGAAGCGTCCGGAATATGACGCGGTCGTGCTGATCTCCCGCTCGGCGGACGGCGAGATGAACGCCATCGCCGCCGAGAAGCTGGGGATCAGGGCGATCCGCGGCTCCGGCGACCATAGCGGCCAGTTCGCGCGCAAGGGCGGCGTCGGCGCCTATTTCCAGATGGTCGAGGCGCTGGAGGCGGGCACCACCGTCGCGCTTACCGCGGACGTGCCGAAGATCGCCCGCAAGGCCGGGCTCGGCATCGTCATGCTGGCGAAGCAGTCCGGGCGTCCCATTCTCCCCATCGCGGTCGCGACCAGGCGGCGCATCGACCTGAAATCCTGGGACAAGGCGAGCGTCAACCTGCCCTTCTCGAAAGGTGCGGTCGTCGCGGGCCAGCCGATCTGGGTGCCGTGCGACGCCGATGCCGGCGCGCTGGAGAGCTACCGCCTCAGGGTCGAGGAGGCGATGAACGCCGCCACCGCCCGCGCCTACGACATTGCCGAGGGCCGCGCGACGCCGGAAATGTGGTCGGATGCCGCCATAGCCGAGCTTGCCGCGTCGCGCGAGGCGACTGCGACGCTGCGCGCCGGCGCCGAGACACGGGGGCGGGCGCATGCGTGACGCGCGCGCCCTCCGCACGCCGGCGCCCTTGCGCGCCTATGCGCGCGCGACGGCGATCCTCTCCCCCTTCGTCGCCGGCATCGTCGCGAGACGGCGGCTGCAGCGCGGCAAGGAAGACCCGGACCGCGTCCGCGAGCGCCGGGGCGAACCGACCGAAGAACGGCCGCACGGCCGGCTCGTCTGGCTGCACGGCGCGAGCGTCGGCGAGTTCCTGTCCATCGTGCCGCTGGTCGAGCGGCTGCAGGCGCGCGGCGTCACCGTCCTCGTCACCACGGTTACGCTGTCCGCGGCGAAGCTCGCGGCCAAACGCCTGCCGCCGGGCGCGATCCACCAGTTCATGCCCTGGGACGTGCCGGCCTATGTCGACCGCTTCCTGAACCACTGGGAGCCGGACCTCGCGATCTTCGCCGAGTCCGAACTCTGGCCGAACATGATCATGCGCACGACCGCGCGCGGCACGCCGCTCATCCAGGTCAACGGCCGGATGTCGGACCGCTCGTTCCGCGGCTGGCAGCGCGTGCCGCGCTCCATCGGCGCGCTGCTGTCGCGCTTCGAACTGTGCTTGATGCAGACCGTGGACGACGCCCGCCGGGTCGAGGCCCTCGGCGCGCCGCGCGTCTCGACCACCGGCAACCTGAAATTCGACGTGCCCGCCCCCGAGGCCGAGCCCAATGCCGCCATGGCGCTGGCCAAGGCGATCAGCTACCGGCCGGTCTTCCTCGCCGCCTCGACCCACGAGGGCGAGGATCAGATCGTCCTCGAAGCCCATCGCCTTATGGCGCCGCGGCTGACCAATCTCCTGACCATCATCGCCCCGCGCCATCCCGAGCGCGGCGAGGCCATCGCGGCGCTCGCCGAGGCGGACGGGCTGCAGGCCGCGCGCCGCTCGGAGGGCGCCCTGCCGGCCATCCGCCACGCCGTCTATGTCGCCGATACGCTGGGCGAGATGGGCCTGTTCTACCGCGCCGCGCCTGTCGCCTTCCTCGGCGGTTCGCTGATCCGCCGCGGCGGCCAGAACCCGATCGAGCCGGCCAAGCTCGGCGCTGCCATCGTCCATGGCCCGAACGTCGCCAATTTCGCGGCCGTCTACGAAGCGCTGGCCGAGGCCAACGGCGCGGTGGCCGTCACGGACGCCCAGTCCCTCGCCGAGGTGACCCTCTCCCTCCTGACCGATAAGGCCGAGCGCCAGCGGCAGCGCGACGCGGCAGGCGAGGCGGTCGCCGCCCTGGGTGGTGCGCTCGAGCGGACTTTGGCCGCCATCGAGCCCTACTTCCTGTCGCTCGCCATGCGTCACGGCCCGTGAGGCTGGCGTGAGGGCCCCGGCCTTCTGGTCCGATCCCGATGGCGTAGCAGGGCGGCTGCTCGCGCCGCTGGGATGGGTGGTTGGCGCGGTCACGCTCGCGCGCATGGCGAGATCCGGCGAGCGGGTAGGCGTGCCGGTCATCTGCATCGGCAATCCCACCGTCGGCGGCTCGGGCAAGACCCCTGTCGCCAGACTTGTCGCAAGCCGCCTGCGGGTAGGCGGGAATCGGCCGGCCGTGCTGCTGCGCGGCTATGGCGGCTCGCTGGCCGGCCCGGTTCTGGTCGGTCCGGACATCGGCGCGGCCGAGGCCGGTGACGAGGCCGTGCTTCACGCGCGCGACGGGCTGACGGTGGTCGCCCGCGACCGGTTGGCCGGTGCGCGGCTCGCCGTGGCCTCCGGCGCCGATGCCGTCGTGATGGATGACGGCTTCCAGAACCCGGCGCTCGTCAAGGACCTCGCCCTGCTCGTCGTCGATGGCGGCCACGGCCTCGGCAATGGCTGCGTGCTGCCGGCAGGGCCGCTTCGCGCGCCGTTCGGGCCGCAGCTCGCGCGCGCCGATGCGCTGGTGGTGGTCGGCGCGGGCGCGGCCGGTGACAGTCTCGCCGCACAGGCGGTCGCGGCCGGCCGGCCCGTTCTGCGCGCCGCGTTGGAAGTGGACGGCGAGGTCGCGGAATGGCTGCACGGCCGCGATGTTCTCGCCTTCTGCGGCATCGGACGCCCGGCGAAATTCGTGGAGACCCTGGGGCAGGCGGGCGCACGCAATGCGGTCCTGCGGCCGTTCCCCGATCATCACGCCTATGCCGATGCAGACGCGGCCCGGCTGCTGGCGGAAGCCGAGCGAACCGGCCTGCCGCTGGTCACGACCGAGAAGGATGCGGTGAAGCTGAAGGGCTCGCCGGCGCTCGAAGCGCTGGCCGCAGCGGCGACGGTGGTGCCGGTCCGCGCCGTGGTCGACGACGAGGCGGCGCTGGACCGCCTGCTGGCGCGCGTCAGGCGCCCGCCGGACGCCTGATCCGCTCGGGGTGAAGCCGGGTGAGCACGGCTTCCGGCCCGGCATAGGCCTCCTGATGCGCAACGCTCCAGTATTTCAGGTCGTCGAGCAGGATGTGCTGGCCGGTCACGGCGCAGCGCACATAGGCGCCGGGCCGGATGACGCGGTAGTCGCCGTCCAGATAACGGATTTCGGCTTCGCCGTCGGGCGGCCGGCCTGACGACAGGCGGTTCAGCATCGTAATCCGTCCTGCACTCAGCGACCCGTGCCGGAGGCGGGGTCCTGCCCGGAGGGCTGGCGATTATAGACGGCCTGCGGATCTTCCGGACGCCGGCCGACCGGCCCGTAGGCCGCATCCGGCGAGGCGGTGCGGTAGCCCGGCGGCGGTTCGACCAGGCGGCGGCGCGGGGCCTCGCCGGGGAAGGCGACGACTTCATTGTTGCCCGACGAGCCGAACAGCGAGCCGACCTGCGACCAGATCGGCTGCACGCCCATCTGGGACGCGGTGGCGGGCGCGGCGATCTGGGCTTCGGACTGCTGGCGCGTCGCATCGACCCGCCCGCCGCCGAACCAGCCGCCGCTCTGGCGGGCGCGCATCTCGGCATTGGTCAGGGTGCGGCCGTCGTCGTCGCGCACGATCGGCGCATTGGCGGCAGCGCCGGCGGCGCGGGCACGCGCCACGTCGGGATCGTTCGGCCAGCTGGGGTTGCGGGCAGCGCCCGAATCCTGCGGCGGCGGCAGAGCGCTGTTGCGCGGCAGCACCAGCGGCGCGCGTTCGCGGTAGTCGATCGCCGGACGCTCCTCGCCGACGACGCCGAGGCCGCTGAGGAGGCCCTGGAACAGCGAGCGCTCAAGGCTGCTCGAATCCTGGGACTGGGCGCCGGCGGCGCCGGCGGTGAGGCAGATCGCGGTCGCCAGAACGGCGGTGCGGATGCGCGTCATGTTGGTCACCCTTCAGGACGGGGAGGGCCGGTAGCCCCTTGCGAATGCGGCTCTATCCATCAGGATCATGCCGATTTCGAGGCGGTGGAGGAACCGCCGAAGAGGGACTCATACAGAAGCAGGCCGACCCCGGCAACGATGGCGACGTCCGCGAGGTTGAACACATACCAGCGGAACTGCCAGGTCGAGGTGGTGATGTGGAAGGCGAAGAAGTCGGCGACCGCGCCATAAAGCACGCGATCGATGCCGTTGCCGAGGGCGCCGCCGGCGATCAGCCCGAGGGCGATGGCGGTGAAGCGGCTCTCGGCCTTCCACAGCCACCAGGCGATCAGGCCGACCGCGCCGGCCTTGAACGCCACCAGCGCCCATTGGCCGAATTCGCTGTCCTGCTGGAACAGGCCGAAGGAGACGCCGTAATTCCACGCCATGACCAGATCGAGCACCGGCGCCAGCGTGATGACCTGTCCGCTGACCATGCCGACGCCATGCAGCATGGCGAGCTTGAACGCCTGGTCGATGGCCAGCGCCACGACGAGGGCGACGAGGCCGGCACGGAAATAGGGCGATGGCGTCACGGAGCTTCCCTCGCTGGTCGATGCGGGAGGTGGCTCGCCTGCGCCGCAACGTCAAGTCCCGTTTCGTCGGCACGTGCCTCGACATCCGCGTCCGTTGGCGACATATCCCTCCTCGTCGCCAACCGTCCGATGTCATGCCCGCGATCGCCATGCCCCCGATTCTGCCCAAGCTCTATTTCATCCGCCATGGCGAGACCGACTGGAACGCCGAGGGCCGCCTTCAGGGCCAGCGCGACATTCCGCTGAACGATGTCGGCCGGGTGCAGGCCGAGGAGACCGGCAACATCCTTGCCCGTCTGGAGGCGCGCTACGAGGACCTCGCCTATTGGGCGAGCCCGCTGTCGCGCACCCGCGAGACCATGGAAATCCTGCGCACCCGGCTCGGCCTCCATCCGCCGGCCTATCGCACCGACGATCGGCTGAAGGAAGTCTCGTTCGGCGACTGGGAGGGCCTGACCTGGCCGGAGGTGGAGGCGCGCTCGCCGCGGGTGGCGGAAGCGCGCATCGCCGACAAGTGGAACACCTCGCCGCCCGGCGGCGAGAATTACGAGGCGGTGGCCGCGCGGCTTGGCGCCTTCATGGTCGAGCTGGAGCGGCCGAGCGTGGTCGTCGCCCATGGCGGCGTCGGGCGGGCGCTGATGGCGCTGACCGCGAGCATGAGCCGCGAGAAGGCGGCGGAGGTCTTCGTGCGGCAGGGCGTCGTCTATGTCTTCGATGGCCCGCGCTTCACGGTCGAGACGCCGTAGGACCTCAATAGCTGCCGAAAACGCCCCAGAAGCTGCGCGCCGTCGGATAGCGCGGCTGGCCGTTCCGCCGTGCGGTCGGGCACTGGTACTGCGATCCCGCGACGGTATCGTCGACATTCGACGGGAAGCATTTCGGCGCTGTGCCGGGGGCGAGCGTGCCGCGGCTCTGGTGCACGAGGAGGACGCGGTCGCGGGTCTCGTCCTCGAGCCCCTGCGCGCTTGCAGCGCCTGCGGAAAGAACGATCAGGAGAGCGGCGAGGGCGGTGGGGATAGCGCGGGTCATGATGGCTCCTGCACTGACGGTCAGGGTTGAATCTCTAGCAGAAACGGCGGATGGCGTCACCGCGTTCCCGCGGGACCCCTGCCGACGGCGCGGCCGAGGCGGACGAGCGAGCGGCGCAGTGCCTCGTCCTCGACGGTCTCGATGGCTTTTGCGAGGCGGGCTTCGTCGGGTGGCGCGGTGGGCACGGGTTTGGCTTTTCGCGGGGCGAGCGGCGCCTGCGACAGCCGGATGGCGGCGATGCAGCGCCAGCCGAAGAAGGCATTGACCCGCTCGATGATCGTGGCGCCGAGATGCTGGATGTCGAGGGCGAAGGGCGTCTCGACGCGGATATGCAGCGTGCCCGGCTCCTGCTCGCCGGCATCGCGGCCCTGCGGCCGGCGCGGCCACGCGATCTTCACGGGAGCGGAGCGGCGAGCGAGGTCCTCGCCGACGATCTCGTCCCAGCGCGTGACGACCTCGGTGGCCGCGAAGCCGGCCTGCCGCAGCGCTCCGGCGATAGGGGCGGCGGCGATGTCGGCCAGCGGCCGCGGGCCCCTCGGGCGGAACGTCTGTGAGTTCATTGTCGCGCCGGTTGAACGGGAGGATCGTTGAGGCCAGTGTCGGCCCCGATGAGTCCCAGCCTCGTGAAGACCAGACTAGCACGCTCTCCGGCCGCCCGGGAAACCTCGCCTGAGGCTGCCGCCCTGCTCGCCTGGTACGACCGGCATCGCCGGCGGCTGCCCTGGCGCGCCCTGCCGGGAGAGGCGGTCGATCCCTACCGCGTCTGGCTGTCGGAGATCATGTTGCAGCAGACGACGGTAGCGGCGGTCGGGCCCTATTTCGCCGCCTTCCTCGCCCGCTGGCCGGATGTCGGAAGCCTCGCGGCGGCGCCCATCGAGGCGGTCATGCGCGCCTGGGCCGGGCTCGGCTACTATTCCCGCGCACGCAACCTGCATGCCTGCGCCATCGCGGTCGCCCGCGACCATGGCGGGCGTTTTCCCGACACGGTTGAAGGCCTGCGTGCCCTGCCGGGCATCGGTGACTATACGGCCTCCGCTATTGCCGCGATTGCCTTCGACAAGCCGGCGGCGGTCGTCGACGGCAATGTCGAACGCGTCGTCACCCGGCTGGACGCCATCGACACCGAATTGCCGGCGGCCAAGCCGCTGATCAAGGCGCGGGTCGCGGCGCTGCTCGATCCGGAGCGCCCCGGCGATTTCGCCCAAGCCATGATGGATCTCGGCGCAACCATCTGCACGCCGAAGCGGCCGGCCAGCGCCCTCTGCCCCTTGCGCCCTTGGTGCCGGGCCTGCGCCGAGGGCACGCAGGAGACCTATCCACGCAAGTCACCGAAAAAGGCCGGGGCACTCAGGTGGGGAGCAGCCTTCGTCGTGGTGCGGGCGGACGGGCATCTGCTCGTTCGCACGCGCCCCGCAAAGGGCCTGCTCGGCGGCATGACCGAGGTGCCGGGCACCGAATGGTCGGCGACCTTCGATGCGGCAGCCGCCATGGACGCTGCGCCGTTGGCCCTGCCCTTCGCGCGCATGCCGGGCTCGGTCTCCCACGTCTTCACGCACTTTCCGCTGGAATTGGCCGTGTTCCGCGCCGAGGCAAAGGCCGGCACGGCCGCGCCCGATGGAAGTCGCTGGATCGCGCTGGATGAGATTGCGGACGAAGCCTTCCCGACGCTGATGCGCAAGGTTATCGCCCATGCGATCCCCTCGTGACGCGCGGCGGCCTCGCCTTGGTCATCAGCCCGCCATGCGGCGAGACAGAATGGCGCGGCGAACGATGCTTGACGGCGACGCGCCAGCGGGCATCCTGAGACAGGTTTCACAGATGTCGCGTGGTCTTTCCGCAATGGCTGGCCGATGATTGCCGATGACGGCCGCCCGTTGGGCCTGACCTGGCGCTATGACCGGGCCGAGATGATCGCCGACGGCGTCGTCCACGGCCTCGGTGTGGTTGCGGCCGTCTTCGCGGCGGGGGTGCTGGTCGGCATCGGGCTCTACCGCGCGGAACTGGCGACCGTCTCGTCGCTGGTCGTCTATGCGGCGACGCTGATCACCGTCATGGCCATGTCGGCAGCCTACAATATGTGGCCGATCTCGCGCACAAAATGGATCCTGCGCCGCTTCGACCATGCGGCGATCTTCATGCTGATCGCGGGCACCTACACGCCCTTCATGATCCACGCGGGGACCACCGAAGCCTATGCGATGCTGGCGGGCGTCTGGATCGCGGGATTTGCCGGCGCAGCGCTGAAACTGGCGGCGCCCGGCCGCTACGACCGCCTGACCGTGGCGCTTTATCTCGCCATCGCCTGGAGCGGCGTCGCCATCGCCCATCAGGTTTTCGCAACCCTGCCGATGCCGGCCATCGTGATGCTCGTCACCGGCGGCCTGATCTACTCGGCCGGCGTGATCTTCCACCTCTGGCAGTCGCTGCGCTTCCAGAACGCCATCTGGCACGGATTCGTGCTCGTCGCCGCGGCGTGCCAATATGCCGCCGTGCTGAACGGCGTGGTGCTCTCCACCTGACGCGCCGGCAGCGGAGCGACGTCAAGGCGGCCCCGATGGACCTTTCCGGCTTTCTCGTCTTCTGCGGCGTCTATGCCATGGCGACCTTCTCGCCGGGCCCGGCGGTCGCGGCCATCGTCGCGCGCACTTTGGCGGTCGGCATGAAGCGGACCGCGCCCTTCATCTTCGGCGTCATCGCGGGTGACCTCGTCTGGTTCGCTCTTGTTGCGCTCGGCCTTGCGGCGCTGGCGCAGAATTTCCAGACGCTGTTCCTCCTGATCAAATATGCCGGCGTCGCCTATCTGCTCTATCTCGCCTTCAAGCTGTGGACCGCCCCGGCCGATGCGCCGAAGGAGGCCGTGCAGGCGCGCGGCGAGGGCTGGAAGCTGTTCCTCGGCGGCCTCGCGCTGACCATGGGCAATGCCAAGGTCATGGTCTTCTTCGTCTCGATCCTGCCGCTCGTGGTCGATCTCGCCGCGCTGACGCCGCTCTTCGCCATCGAACTGGCGCTGACCATGATGCTGATCCTCTCCGCGGCGATGTGGACCTATGCGCTGGCGGCCTCGCGGGCGCGGCGGCTCATCGCCAGCCCGCGCGCCATGCGCCTCGTCAACCGGGGGACTGGAGCGGTGATGGCTGGCGCGGCGGTGGCGGTCGCGGCGAGGGGTTAGGGTCGCGGGGCGGTGTAGCCCCGGAGCGCTTACTTTCACGTCATGCCCGGCCTTGTGCCGGGCATCCACGACTTGAACACAGCATAAGAGGAAATTCGTGGATGGCCGGGCCAAGCCCGGCCATGACGGAAAGGTTTGTGCTCGTCGCCGCCGTTTCTGACGGACCGTGTCACACGTCGAAGAACACCGTCTCGTCCTCGCCCTGCAGGCGGATGTCCAAGCGATAGCTCTGACCCTCGCGCGTCGCGATCAGCGTCTGCCGGCGGTCGGCCGGCACGAGGGCGAGGATCGCGTCATCGGCATTCGCGGCTTCGTCCGCGAAATAGAACCGCGTGTAGAGCTGTTTCAGCATGCCGCGGCCGAACACGGCGACGACGAGGTGCGGCGCCTGATCGCGCCCGCCCGGACCCGGTACGCGGCCTGGCTTGATCGTCTCAAAGCGAAAGGTGCCGTCCGCCTTGGTGTCGGAGCGGCCGAAGCCCATGAACGTGTTGCTGGCGCGCGGACGCTTGTCGTTCGGATGGGCGTAGCGGCCGTCGGCATCGGCCTGCCAGATCTCGATCATGGCGTCGGGCACCGGCTGGCCCTCGCCGTCGAACACGCGGCCGGTGACGACGATGCGCTCGCCCGGCGTGCCGCGCGCGGCGACGAGGCCATCGGCCGAGACCGGCACGTGCGGATAGGCTTCGCCCGGCGTCAGGCCGTAATGGAAGAACGGGCCGACGGTTTGCGACGGCGAGATGCCATCGGGGGGCGCGGTGTCCTGATTGCTGTCAGTGGTCATGCGGCTCTTCCGTGGGGGTCGCGTCGCGGCCGCGAAGCACGATGTCGAACTGATAGCCGAGCGCCCATTCCGGCTGGGTCGTCTCGAGGTCGAAGCGGGCGATGAGACGGTTCCGCGCGTGCTCGTCCGGGATGCCGTTGAAGATCGGATCGAACGGGAAGAGCGGATCGCCGGGGAAATACATCTGCGTCACCAGCCGCGACAGGAAGGACGGGCCGAAGACCGAGAAATGGATATGGGCGGGACGCCAGGCATTGTGGTGGTTGCGCCAGGGATAGGCGCCGGGCTTCACCGTCGTGAAGCTGTAGCGGCCGTCCTCGCCGGTGAGATAGCGGCCGGCGCCGGTGAAGTTCGGATCGAGCGGGGCCGGGTGCTGGTCGCGCGTATGGACGTAGCGGCCGGCGGCATTGCACTGCCAGAGCTCGACGAGGGCGCTTGGCACCGGGCGGCCGTCCTCGTCCAGCACGCGGCCGGTGACGATGATCCGCTCTCCGAGCGGCTCGCCTGCATGCTGGCGGGTGAGGTCGGCATCGCTCTCGCGCACCTTGTCGTGGCCATAGACCGGGCCGGTCAACTCGGAGAGCGTGTGCGGCACGAGGATCAGCGGCTTCGAGGGCGCGCGCAGCACCGTGCTCGTATAGGCCGGATGCAGGCTCGGCGGATGGGCTTTGGTCGATTCCCGCGGCAGGATCAGCGTCATTGCCGTCGTTTCCTCTGGTAGGTTCTTGTCGTTGCGGCGGAGGATGACCGGCATCCTCGGCCGCTGCATCGATGCGTGTCAGCTCACCCGTTCGACGGCCAGCGCCACGCCCTGGCCGACGCCGACGCACATGGTGGCGAGGCCATAGCGCCCGCCGGTCTTTTCCAGCTGGTGGACGGCGGTGGCGGCGATGCGCGCGCCGGACATGCCGAGCGGATGGCCGAGCGCGATAGCGCCGCCGTTGGGGTTCACGTGGTCGGCGTCCTCCGGCACGCCGATGCCGCGCAACACCGCGATGCCCTGGCTGGCAAAGGCCTCGTTCAGTTCGATGACGTCGAAATCCGACACCTTGATGCCGAGACGCTCGACCAGCTTCTTCACGGCGGGGATCGGACCGATGCCCATGATGCGGGGAGGCACGCCGGCGGAGGCGAGGCCCAGCACGCGGGCGCGGGGGGTAAGGCCGTATTTCTTCACGGCCTCGGCCGAGGCGATGATCATGGCGCAGGCGCCGTCATTGACGCCGGAGGCATTGCCGGCGGTGACCGTGCCTGGCTGGCGCACGAAGGCCTTCAGCTTGGCGAGACCCTCGGCAGTCGTGTCGGGGCGGGGATGCTCGTCCTTGTCGACGACGATGGGGCCGGCCTTGCCGCCCGGCACCTCGACGGGGACGATCTCCTCGGCGAAATAGCCGGAGGCGATGGCGCGGCCGGCCTTCTGCTGCGATGCCAGCGCGAAGGCGTCCTGCGCATCGCGGGAGACCTGGAATTCTTCCGCCACGTTCTCGCCGGTCTCGGGCATGGAATCGACGCCGTATTGCTGCTTCATCAAGGGGTTGATGAAGCGCCAGCCGATGGTCGTGTCGAAAATATCCGCCGAGCGGCCGAAGGCTTCCGCCGATTTGCCCATGACGAAGGGCGCGCGGGTCATGCTCTCGACGCCGCCGGCAATGGCGAGGTCGACCTCGCCCGCCTTCACGGCGCGGGCTGCGGCGCCGACCGCGTCGAGGCCGGAGGCGCAGAGGCGGTTGACGGTCATGGCGGGCGTCGCATCGGGCAGGCCCGCGAGCAGCGAGGCCATGCGGGCGACGTTGCGATTGTCCTCGCCGGCCTGGTTGGCGCAGCCGAAGATGATCTCGTCGATGGCGTCGCGGATCTGCGGGTGTCGCGCCAGCAGCGCCTTCAGCGGCACGGCGGCAAGGTCGTCGGCGCGCACCTTGGCGAGCGCGCCGCCGTAGCGGCCGATGGGCGTGCGCACCGCGTCGCAGATGAAGACATCGGCCATGGTGGTCTCCTTCGGATCGATCAGGCCGCGTGGGCGGCCTTGGTGCGCGCATGCAGGTCGCGCAGCACGGTGAGTTCGGTGGTGTCCGGCGCGCGCGTCTCGGCGACGTTGGCGGCGAATTTCACCGGCCAGCCGCAGTTCTCTTGAATCTGCTCGCGGGTGACGCCCGGATGGATCGAGGTGACGGTCAGTTCGCTCGTCTCCGCATCCGGTTCGAAGATGCAGAGGTCGGTGATGAGCTGCGTCGGCCCGCGCGTCTTCACGCCCAGCGCCTCGCGCGAGCCCTTGCCGGTGCCATGGCCGAGCGAGGTGATGAAGGGCAGCTTCTCCATGAAGGCGCGCTGGCCCATGGCCATGATGATAAAGATCTGGCCGCAATTGATGGCGATCTCCGGCGCGCCGCCGCCGCCGGGCAGGCGCACCTTCGGCGTGTCATAGGGGCCGACCACGGTGGTGTTCAGGTTGGCGAAGCGATCGATCTGCGCGCCGCCGAGGAAGCCGATGGTGATGCGCCCGCCTTGTAGCCAGTAGCGGAACATTTCCGGCACCGAGACGGTGGTCAGCGCCGTGTCGCAGAGCTCGCCGTCGCCGATGGACAGCGGCAGCACGGACGGCCGCGTCGACAGCGTGCCGCTCTCGTAGATCAGCGTGATCTTCGGCGCATGGGTCAGGCGCGCGAGGTTGCAGGCGGCCGACGGCGCGCCGATGCCGACGAAGCAGACATCTTCGTTGGTCAGGAGCCGCGCCGCGGCGATGGTCATGATCTCGTTCGGGGTGTGGTCGGTCATCTCTGTCGTCCCCTCACTCGGCCGCGACCGCGAAGCGGCGGGCATGGGCCTCGAACGATTCCGGCCCCTTGTTCATGACGTTCTCGTCCATCCATTTGAGGAACGTCTCCTTGTCGCGGGCGATCTTGTCCCAGGCGATGTAGAAGGCGTTGTCGCGCTTGTAATAACCCTGAGCATAGGACGGATGGGCGCCGCCCGGCACCCGGGCGATGGCGCCGACCGTCCAGGACGGCAGGATCACCGCATTGGCGTTGCGCGGGCCGAAATCCTCGACGATTTCCTCGACCGTGACCACCGAGCGCTTGGCGGCGAGGACCGCCTCCTTCTGCACGCCGACAATGCCTTCCAGCATGACATTGCCCTCGCGGTCGGCCTTCAGCGCGTGGATGATCGACACGTCCGGCCGCACCGCCGGCACGGTCGCCAGAACCTCGCCGGTATAGGGGCAGGTCACCGAGCGGATGTTCGGATTGACCTTCGGGAGGTCGACGCCCTTGTAGCCGCGGAACACGGCGAAGGGCAGGTTGGCCGCGCCCGCCTCGAAGGCATTGGCCATGGCGGCGTGGGAATGTTCCTCGATGGCGAGGCGGCCGGCCTCGATCTCCTCGCGCACCCGGTGCAGCGAGCCGACGCCGGGATTGCCGGCCCAGGAGAAGACGAGCTTCTTCACCAGGCCCATGCCGATGATCTGGTCGTAGAGAATGTCCGGCGTCATGCGGATCAGCGTCAGGTCCCTCTTGCCCTGGCGGATCACCTCGTGACCGGCGGCATAGGGGATCAGATGCGTGAAGCCCTCCATCGCGACGGTGTCGCCGTCGCGGACAGCGCCGGCAATCGCCGCGCTGAGGGACATGAACTCGGCCATGGCCTGCCCTTACCTGTTGTCGCGTTTCCGCTTCCGTCCTCGCGCCGGTTGCCGATCCTGTCAAGTGCGATATGCGGATGATTGTGCGTTAAGCGCACGCACCGAGACATCGCCTGCTTCGGCGGGGCCCGTTCGGTGGAATGGGAGCCCTGCGGATCGACTGCTTCTGGGGGTCGAAAATCACGGGAGGCCGCGGAACGGGCAGCGGGATGCCGAAAGACCGGGCCTGCTGCCGAATGAGGCACCATTCGCCGCCAGCCCATCATGCCGCGGGATACCATTCTGTCCCATCGATGCGACATTCCCCGGAAAAGCCCTTATGGCACGGCGCTTGCCAAGCGCTACCGTGGGCGACCGGAGCGGCATCGGCGGATTGGCCGATGCCATCGGCGGATCGCAGCCCTCGGCTCACAGGACGAAGTCCGGAGCTGCCGGGTTCCAGGGGAGAAGGACACAATGGACCGCAGGACTTTCATCAGGGCCGGCGCTGGCGCAGGTCTCGTCGCGGCTTCGGGCGGCCTGTCCGCCCCGGCCATCGGGCAGGGCGCGGCGGCGAAGACGCTGCGCTTCGTGCCGCAGGCCAATCTCGCCAATTTCGACCCCATCTGGGGCACGCAGTATGTCGTCCGCAATGCGGCCGCGCTCGTCTGGGACACGCTTTACGGCGTCGACGACAAGCTGACCCCCCAGCGCCAGATGGCCGAATCCGAAGAAGTCTCCGCCGACGGCCTGACCTGGACGTTCAAGCTGCGCCCGGGCCTCAAGTTCCACGACGGCACGCCGGTGCTCGCCAAGGACTGCGTCGCCAGCCTCATCCGCTGGTCGTTCCGCGATCCCATGGGCCTGATGATCAAGGCGATCCAGGAGGAGATCGTCGCGGTCGACGACAGCACCTTCCGCTGGCGGCTGAAGAAGCCCTTCCCGAAAATGCTGCTGGCGCTCGGCAAGAACAATTCGCCCTGCTCCTTCATCATGCCGGAGCGCATCGCCAGGACCGATCCGTTCCAGCAGATCACCGAATATATCGGCTCCGGCCCGATGAAATTCGTCCGTGGCGACTGGGTGCCGGGCGCCCGCGCCGTGTTCGAGAAGTTCGCCGACTACGTGCCGCGCTCGGAGCCGGCCTCCTGGCTCGCCGGCGGCAAGCGCATGCTGGTCGACCGGATCGAATGGGTCATCATGCCGGACCCGGCGACCGCCTCGGCGGCGCTGCAGAACGGCGAGATCGACTGGTGGGAGAACCCGATCGCCGACCTCGTGCCGGTGCTGAGGCGCAACCGCAACATCCGCGTCGATATCGGCGATCCCCTCGGCAATATCGGCGCCTTCCGCCTCAACCACCTGCATCCGCCCTTCAACGACGTCCGGGCGCGCCGGGCGATCCTCATGGCGCTCGACCAGGAAGAGTTCATGCGGGCCATCGTCGGCTCGGACGACAATCTCTGGAAGCCGCTGCCGGGCTATTTCACCCCCGGCACCCCCCTCTACAACGAGGAGGGCGGCGAAATCCTCAAAGGCCGCCGCGACATCGAGGGCGCCAGGCGGCTGCTCGCCGAGAGCGGCTACAAGGGCGAGCCGGTGACCATGGTGGTGGCGCAGGACCAGCCGGTGACCAAGGCGCAGGGCGATGTCGCCAATGAGCTGCTGAAGCGAATCGGCATCAATGTCGACTTCGTCGCCACCGACTGGGGCACGACCGGCCAGCGCCGCGCGCTGAAATCTCCGCCCGCCCAGGGCGGCTGGAACATCTTCTTCTCGTGGCACGCGGGCGCCGACTGCATCAACCCGGCCGCCTATACGGCGATCCGGGCCAATGGCGACGGCGCCTGGTTCGGCTGGCCGAATATTCCGGCGGTCGAGCAGCAGGTCACCAACTGGTTCGAGGCCAAGAACCTCGACGAGGAGAAGGCCGCCATGCGCGCGCTCAACAAGGCGGCGCTTGACAATGTCGTCTTCGTGCCGCCCGGGTTCTTCCTGACCTATACGGCCTGGCGGAGCAATGTCAGCGGCATCACCAAGGGGCCGCTGCCGTTCTTCTGGAACGTCGCCAAGGCCTGACCCAATCGGCGGGACGGCGGGCCCTTGCGCCTGCCGCCCGCCCCCTGAAAGGCAGGCTCGATGCTGACCTATGTTGTTCGGCGGATTCTGGCGACGATCCCGGTGATGGCGGTTGTTGCGCTGTTCGTGTTCTCGCTTTTGTACATCGCGCCGGGCGATCCCGCGGCAGTGATCGCGGGCGACCAGGCGACGCCGGAGGATGTCGAGAAGATCCGCCAGAGCCTGGGTCTCGACCGGCCGTTCCTGGTGCGGTTCGGCGAATGGGTGTGGCAGATCGCCAGGTTCGACCTCGGCACCTCGATCTTCACCGGCCTGCCGGTGACCCAGCTGATCGCGCAAAGGGTCGAGCCGACGCTGTCGCTGATGGTGGTGACGCTGATCCTCGCCATCTGCGTGGCGGTGCCGATGGGCGTGCTGGCGGCCTGGAAGGCCGGGACGCTGGTCGACCGTGTGATCATGGCCTTCGCCGTGTTCGGCTTCTCGGTGCCGGTCTTCGTCGTCGGCTACATCCTCGCCTATATCTTCGCGCTGGAGCTCGACTGGCTGCCGGTGCAGGGCTACACGCCGATCGCGCAAGGGGTGAAGCCCTGGCTGGAGAACCTGATCCTGCCGGCCATCGCGCTCGGCTGCGTCTATGTTGCGCTGATCGCCCGGATCACGCGGGCGACCATGCTGGAAGTGCTGCAGCAGGACTATATCCGCACCGCCCGCGCCAAGGGTGTCGGCCAGCGCGGCATCCTGTTCCTGCATGCCCTGAAGAATGCCGCGGTGCCGATCGTCACCGTGATCGGCATCGGCGTGGCGCTGCTGATCGGCGGGGCCGTGGTGACCGAGAGCGTCTTCGCCATTCCCGGTCTCGGCCGCCTGACGGTGGATGCGATCTTGCGCCGCGACTACCCCGTCATCCAGGGCCTCGTCCTCCTGTTCTCCTTCGTCTACGTGCTGGTCAACCTGACGGTCGACCTCATCTACACGCTCGTCGATCCGAGGATCCGCTATTGACCGCGCATAGCCCCGACACCGCCCCGACGCTGGACACGCTCGCCGCGCGCGAGGCTCCCGTCCGGCGCCGCGTCGGCATCCTCCGCCTCGTCCGCCGCTATCCGACCATCGCCATCGGCAGCACCATCCTCTGCCTGATCATCCTGATGGCCATCTTCGCGCCGCTGCTCGGCACCATCGACCCGACCGCCATCTCGACCCGCCTGCGCACCCGCGAGCCCTCCGGGCAGTTCTGGTTCGGCACCGACATGCTCGGCCGCGACATCTATTCGCGGGTGCTCTACGGCGCCCGCGTCTCGCTGGTCGTCGGCTTCTCGGTGGCCGTCTGCGCTTCCATCGGCGGGCTGATCATCGGCCTGATCTCGGGCTATATGCGCAAGGTCGACGCCGTGCTGATGCGCGTCATGGACGGCATCATGTCGATCCCCTCGATCCTGCTCGCCGTGGCGCTGATGGCGCTCACCCGCGGCTCGGTCGGCAATGTCATCCTCGCCATCACCATTGCCGAGATCCCGCGCGTCTCGCGGCTCGTGCGCGGCGTCGTGCTCTCCTTGCGCGAACAGCCCTATGTCGATGCCGCCATCGCGTCCGGCACCTCGACGCCGGTCATCATCGTCAAGCACATCCTGCCGAACACGCTGGCCCCGATCATCGTCCAGGCGACCTATATCTGCGCCGCCGCCATGATCACCGAGGCGATCCTGTCGTTCATCGGCGCCGGCACCCCGCCGATCATCCCGTCCTGGGGCAATATCATGGCCGAGGGCCGCGCCCTCTGGCAGGTCAAGTTCTACATCGTCCTGTTCCCGGCTCTGTTCCTCTCGGTCACCGTCCTTGCCGTCAACCTCCTCGGCGACGGCCTCCGCGACGCCCTCGACCCACGCCTCGCAAAGCAGGTGTGAGCCGTCGCAGACGACTAAATAGCCGCGGCAGGAGGAACCGAACCGGCTCTCCCTGCCGCGACACGACCGCGCGGGCCGCTGGCGATCCGAAAAAAATGCCTTATTTGTGCGTCGGAGTGGGGATAGACTACGGACCCGTTCGCGGATTATCGCGTGGGTCGAGCTCCGCTCCCGAAAGACGGCCGCCATGAACAACGCATTCGACATCTATACGATCATCTTCCTCGCCCTTGCGGTGTTCATCTTCTTCCGGCTGCGCAGCGTGCTGGGAACGAAGACGGGCTCGGAGCGCGATCCCTTCCGGCCGCGCGACAACAACAACCGCGAAATGGGCAATCGCGAGGGAGCACCGGGTGGCCAGCCTCCCGGCGAGGTCATTCCGATGCCGGCCCGCAACGGCGCCCCGCCGCCGCCCTTCCCGTCGGCCGATCCGTCCGTGCCGCGCTGGGGCGACATGGCGCCGCCCGGCTCGCCGCTGGCCCGCGGCTTCGACGACATCGCCGCCCGCGATGCTTCCTTTGAGCCTGCGGGCTTCGTCGGCGGCGCCAAGGCTGCCTACGAGATGATCGTGCTCGCCTTCGCCGCGGGCGACCGCAAGACCCTGCGCGATCTCCTCGCCAAGGACGTGTTCGACGGCTTCGAGGCGGCGATCCGCGACCGCGAGAGCCGCGGCGAGAGCGTCGAGACCCGCTTCGTCGGGATCGAGAAGGCCGAGATCACCGATGCCCAGCTTCGTGCCGACCAGGCGCAGGTGACGCTGAAATTCGTCTCGCAGCTCGTCACCGCCACCAAGGATCGCGGCGGCAATGTCGTCGACGGCTCGCCGGACCGCGTCACCGACGTGACCGACGTGTGGACCTTCGCCCGCAATGTCAGCGACCGCGATCCGAACTGGCGCCTGATCGCCACCGAAGCCGGCTCCTGATCCGACAAGGGAGCGGGACCGTCCATGGCCGGCCGCAGGACCAGCGTCGCCAGCGTCGCGGTCCTCGCGGCGGCGATGGCCTTGTGGGGGCAGGCTGACCCTGTCGCCGCCGGCTCCACCGATCTCCTGCTCCTGCTGAGGCCGAAGAGCGGCCCGGCCGAGACCGCTCCCGCGGTCGCGCAACCCGCGCCTGAAACATCGGCCACCGTGCCGCAGCCTCCGCAGGTGGCGGAAACACTCCCTCAATCACCCGCCGCTCCCGCTCCGTCCGAACAGGCAGCCGCCCCGCCGGCGGAGCCGGCCGCGCCCGGATCGCAGGCCTCCCTGCCGCCGCCGGAGGCCCCAGCATCCCCGTCGCCGGCAGCATCGGCGGCTGAGACGCCCGCCGCTCCGCCCGAACTCGATGTTCATCCGTCCGGCTTTCCCTTCGTCTATCCCGAGACCTGGAGCGAGGCGGTGGCCTTTGCCGCGCTTCCCGGATGGGCCGAGGACCGGCAGGATCTTGCCTTCAAGGCGTTCCTGATCTCCTGCCGGCAGGTGATGGCGCGCCGCGACCCGCCGCGCGCGGCGCCGGTCGTCTGGCGGGCTTTGCGCGACGTCTGCCCGCGGGCGCAGGCCCTGCCCCAGCCGGTCGGCCGCGATGCCGCGCGCGCCTTTTTCGAGGGCGAGTTCCGCGCCGTGCGGATCGCCCGGTTCGGCGACCAGACGGAGGCGGACGGTTTCCTCACCGGCTATTACGAGCCCGAAGTTCTCGCCTCGCGCGAGCGGACCGACCAGTTCACCGCGCCCTTCATGCTGCGGCCGGACGACCTGACCTCCGCGCGCGGCCGCACCGCCGGTTTCGACGCCCGCTCCGGCGCGGGCCGCTGGGTCGGCGGACGCTTCCTGCCCTATTTCGACCGCGGCGAGATCGAGCAGGGCGCGCTGGACGGGCGGGGGCTGGAGATCGCCTGGGCGCGCGATCCCGTCGACGTCATGTTCACGCAGATTCAAGGCTCTGCGCGCCTGCGCTTCGCCGACGGGTCGACGCTGCGCATCGGCTATGCCGCCCATAACGGCCATCGCTACGTGCCGGTCGGCCGCGTCATGATCGAGCGCGGCATCGCCACCCGCGCCGAAATGTCGATGGACTTTATCCGCAACTGGATGGCGCAGAACCCGGAGCCTGCCCGCGACGTGCGCTGGCAGAACCGCTCCTATGTCTTCTTCCAGGTGAAGAACGAGCTTTCGGCCGGCGACGGCCCGGTCGGCGCGCAGGGCGTGCCGGTCTCCGACTGGCGCTCCATCGCGGTGGACCGCAACGTCCATGCCTATGGCACGCCGGTCTTCATCGACGCCCACCTGCCCACCGGCCAGACCGAGACGGGCGAACCGTTCCGCCGGCTGATGGTCATGCAGGATACCGGCTCCGCCATCGTCGGGCCGGCGCGCGGCGACCTCTATATCGGCACCGGGCTGGAGGCGGGCTCGATCGCCGGTCGCATCCGCCATCGCGGCGACTGGTACGTGCTGCTGCCGAGGGCGATCTCGCCCGACGCGGCCGAGGTGCCGGTGCCCGATCCGCGCCCGCGCCGATGAGCCGCCGCCCGAGGGGCCTCTCGGCCGAGGACCGCAAGCTCTGGTCGCATGTGGCGCGCAGCGTGAAGCCGCTCGATCCCGCGCGCATGCCGCCGCCGGACGAGGAGCCCGCGCCGGAGCCCGAGCCGCCGCCCGCCGTGGCGCGCAAGGCGTCCCCGAAGAGCAAGGCGCCTGCCGCGCCCGCCATCCCCCCCGCGCCGCCGCTCGCCGCGCTGGAAAAGGGCCTGAGGCGAAAGCTCTCGCGCGGCAATGCCGAGGTCGATGCGCGCATCGACCTGCATGGCCTCACCCAGGAGGCCGCGCACCGGCGGCTCGTCGCCTTCCTCAAGCAGTCGCAGGCCAATGGCTGCCGGCTCGTCGTGGTCATCACCGGCAAGGGCGCGCCCAAGCGTCTGCGCGGGCTCGACGACGATCCCTGGCGTCCCGACGCCTATGCCGAGCGAGGCGTGCTCCGCCGCGTCGTGCCGCAATGGCTGACGCTTCCAGACATGCGCGGTCTGGTGATCGGCTTCGAGGAGGCGGGCATCGCCCATGGCGGGGCGGGCGCGCTCTATGTGCGCATCCGCCGGCCGTGATCGTCGCCAGACTGTGTCCCCGGCGCTCTTGACCCCGGCCGTCCGGACGTGGATCGTCGCGCAACCTCCTCGGAGTATCCTGCCATGCGGATTCGTGCCCTCTTCGCCGGCCTGTTCGGCCTCGCCGTGATCGCCACCGACGCTTCGGCCCAGACGCTCTGGTCGGGCGAGGGCCCGCGCGGCCTCAACGGCTCGACCTATACGACCGGGCGCGTGCCGGGAGGCGACTATCCCGGCGAGCGCACCGACCAGCTCGGCCGCCTCGGCCCCGCCGGTGCGATCTTCTTCCGCGATCCGCGCTTCCAGAACGCGCTGCTGCCCTGCGACGACGGCGCCGCGCTGGACCGCATCCGGCAGACTTTCGCCGAAAAGGAGGCGAAGTTCTGGAATTCGCCGCTGACCATTGCCGGTTTCGACCGCGTGCGGGTGGTGGCGAGCAATCCCTGGGGCCAGAACAACATTCCGCGTCGCTATTGCACCGGCCGGGCGCTTCTTTCCGACGGCCGCGTGCGCACCGTCACCTACGCCATCATGGAAGACCAGGGCTTTGCCGGCTTCTCATGGGGCGTCGAATGGTGCGTCCATGGCCTCGACCGCGGCCGCAGCTTCGATCCCGCCTGCCGCATGGCGCGGCCGTAGGCCCGAAGCGGCAAGCCGGCGTCCGGGCGTCACGCGCGCGGGATGGGAAGCTGCCGGCGATGCCGGCCGAGCCACTGGCGAATGATCCGCATCCGGTAACATACGTTCTTTTTTTGTTCTCATCGCGCCGATAGCCTTCGCGGCACGGTGCTGGAGGAGACCATGACGAGCCGGATTGCAAATCTGTTGCGTTCTGTCGCGATCGGCGCGGGATTGCTGCTGGCGGCCTGGCAGGGGCCGGCCTTCGCGCAGGCCCGCCACGGCGTCACGCCGGGCGAGTTCGATTTCTACGTTCTGGCGCTGTCCTGGTCGCCGTCCTTCTGCGAGGCAACGGGCGAGCGCACGTCGCGCTCCATGCAATGCTCGGGCGACCGGCCCTATCATTTTGTCGTTCACGGTCTCTGGCCGCAATTCACGCGCGGCTTCCCGGAATATTGCCAGGTGCCCGCGCCGGATCTGGAGCGCCGCACGGTCAATGCCATGCTCGACATCATGCCGGCGCCGGGCCTCGTGCGCCATCAATGGGCCAAGCACGGCACGTGTTCGGGCGAGCGCTCGGCCCCGGCCTTCTTCGAGCGTGTCAGGCAGGCGCGTGCCAAGGTGCGCATTCCCGCCGAGTTCGAGGCTGTGACCGATTACCGGACGGTCTCGCCGGACGAGGTGGAGGACGCCTTCGTGCGCGCCAATCCGGGCCTCACCCGCGAGATGATCGCAGTTCAGTGCGACGAGCGCCGCCTGCGCGAGGTGCGCATCTGCATCGGCCGCGACATGAACTTCACGGCCTGTCAGGAGATCGACCGCCGGGCCTGCCGGCGCGACCGGCTGGTCATGCCGCCGGCCCGCAGCGGCCGCTCGTGAGCGTGAAGGGGCGTCTTTCCGGGCACCGCGGAACGGCTTCTTAGGAGTTCCGCGATACCGTGGGCGAACCTTCAAGGGAGCGTCTGCGCGCCGTCATGAACTTCATCCTCGCCCGTGTGCGCATGGCCCTGCCGGCCTGGGCGCTCGCCTATGCGGCGCTGTGGATGGTCGCCATCGCCGCGCTGCACATGGAGGGGGCGCTGCAGGCGCTGGCCGGCTGCAGCGCTGACAACGAGGCGCCGTTGCCGCTCTGGTCCTGCGGCGAGGGCCTCGGCTCGACGCTTGCCGGCGCCATGGTCAATTCGGCGCTGCTGACCGTCGTCTGGGCGCCCGCGCTGGTGGCCGCGGCCTTCGTGCGCCCCGACGCGATCCCGCTGGCCGTGGTCGCCTTCGGCTCCCATCTCGTCGGCCTCGGCGCGGTCATGGCCATGGTCGCGCGCGGCGTGCGCCTTGTCTTGCGCCGCACCGCCATCGGCTGACGGCCTCGGGCGCGGCTGCACGGGCTTCTGCGCCAAAACCTTCATCGCCCTGCGGTTCGCCCTCCGATCCGCTCGCCCACGATGCCGTGCAACCCGCCGGCTCGGCGATTCCGTTCGCCGCTCGGCGCAGCAATCCGTCCGCGTTAACGATCGGATCGATCCGGGAACGAACCATGTCCGAATCGCTGATCGCCCGGTGTTCGCGCTATGGCCTTGGGGCGGACCTGCTTCGTGGCGACGACCGCGAGGACAGGCGACGATGCCGGAACACGCAGATCCGCGTGTCCGAGAGCCGATGACCGGATGGCCGATGGCCGGCGACGCCGGATGCGGTTCACGCCCATCCGGCGGTCCTTCGCGGCCCGTCTCCGCGCCGCTCGTCAACCTTTCGTCCCGATCCGGCACGCATCGACGAGGCGTCAGGGCAGGGCCCTGAGATAGCGGACTGGCCGGCCGCTGGTCAGCGCCTGCGCTGCGTGGAGGATGGCGTTGGTGTCGATGCCGTGGTGGCGATAGAGATCGTCCACCGTGCCGGTCTGGCCGAAATGCTCGACGCCGAGCGCCTTGACCCGGTGGCCGTCCACCGCGCCGAGCCAGGCCAGCGTCGCGGGATGGCCGTCGATGACGGTGACGATGCCGCAATCCCGCGACAGCGGTTCGAGCAGCCGCTCCACATGGCTCGCCGCGCCGTGATGGCCGCGCTGGCGCGCCCGCTCGGCCGCCGTCCAGCCGGCATTGAGCCGGTCGGCCGAGGTGATCGCCAGCACGCCGACGTCGCGATGGCTTTCCGCCAGCAGGCCGGCCGCCGCGATCGCCTCCGGCGCCACCGCGCCCGTATAGGCGATGACGACCTCGGCATTCGGCCCGGGCCGCCGCATCCAGTAGGCGCCGTTGATGATGTCGTCGCCGAGTTCGGCCGTCATGGCGCGCTGCGGCTGGTCGATGGTCCGTGTCGACAGGCGCAGATAGACCGAACCGCCGGTCTCGTCGCGCAGCCAGGTACGCTCGTCGGGGTCGCCCTCGCCGTCGCGCTGCATGTAGTCGAAGCCGAACCGCATGATCGCCGCGGTCTCGTCGACGAAGGCCGGCTCGAAGGCGGCGAGGCCGTCCTGCGCCATGCCGATCAGCGGCGTCGCGATCGACTGGTGCGCGCCGCCCTCGGGGGCGAGCGTCACGCCGGCCGGCGTCGCCACCAGCATGAAGCGCGCGTCCTGGTAGCAGGCATAGTTCAGTGCATCGAGGCCGCGCTGGATGAACGGGTCGTAGAGCGTGCCGACAGGCAGCAGCCGCTCGCCGTGGATGGAATGCGTCAGCCCCAGCGCCGAGAGCAGGATGAACAGGTTCATCTCGGCGATGCCGAGTTCGATATGCTGGCCCTCGGGCGAGAACTCCCAAGCGAAGGTCGAGGGAATGCGCTCCTGCTTGAACGTATCGGCCATCGACTGCAGCGCGAACAGGCCGCGCCGATTGACGAAGGCGCCGAGATTGGTCGAGACGGTCACGTCCGGCGACGTCGTCACGATCCGGTCGGCGAAGGGCTCCTTGCCCCGCGCGATCTCGTTGAGGATCAGGCCGAATCCCTGCTGCGTCGACATCGCCGGCTGCGCCGGGAAGGCGAGGGCGGCCGGGATCGGCAGCTTGGCCGCCTCATAGCGGCGGCGACCCCGGGCGAAGAACGGCACCGACTTCAGGAACCTGTCGATCTCGCCGGTCGGCAGCTTCAGGCCCTCGAACCGCTCCCATTCGTGGCCCGGCCGCACGCCCATCGACGCGCGCCAGTTCTCCATCTGCGTCGGCGTCATCAGGCCGGCATGATTGTCCTTGTGGCCCTGGAACGGCAGGCCGAAACCCTTGATTGTATAGGCGATGAAACAGACGGGGCGGTCGTGGTCGACAGCCTCGAAGGCCTCCAGCAACGTCGGCATGTCGTGTCCGGCGAGATTGGTCATCAGCCCGGCCAGTTCCTCGTCGGTGCGCCGGTCAATGAGCTTCGAGACTTTGCCCTGATCGCCGATATCGTCGGTGAGCCGCTTCCGCCAGGCGGCCCCGCCCTGGTAGCACAGCGCCGAATAGAGCTGGTTCGGGCAGGTGTCGATCCAGCGGCGCAATTTGTCGCCCCCGGGCTCGGCGAAGGCGGCCTCCAGCAGCTTGCCGTATTTCAGGATCACCACGTCCCAGCCGAAATTGCGGAACATGGCCTCGAAGCGCTCCCACAGGCCCTCGCGCACGACCGCGTCGAGGCTCTGGCGGTTGTAGTCCACCACCCACCAGGTGTTGCGCAGGCCGTGCTTCCAGCCCTCGATCAGCGCCTCGTAGATATTGCCCTCGTCCATCTCGGCATCGCCGATCAGGGCGACCATGCGGCCTTCCGGCCGGTCGGTGCCCCAGCCATGCGCGCGCACATAGTCCTGCGCGAGGGACGAGAACAACGTCTGCGCGACGCCGAGCCCGACCGAGCCGGTCGAGAAGTCGACATCGTCCACGTCCTTGGTGCGCGAGGGGTAGCTCTGCGCGCCCTTGAAGCCGCGAAAGTTCTCCAGCTTTTCGCGCGTCTGGTTGCCGAGGAGGTACTGGATCGCATGGAAGTTCGGGCTCGCATGCGGCTTCACCGCCACCCGGTCTTCCGGTCTCAGCACAGCGAAATAGAGCGCGGTCATGATGGTCGCGAGCGAGGCCGACGATGCTTGGTGGCCGCCGACCTTCAGCCCGTCGCGGTTGTCGCGCAGATGATTGGCGTGATGGATCGTCCAGGAGGCGAGCCACAGCACCTTGCGCTCAAGGGCAGCGAGCATGGACAGGCGGTCGGTCATCGCGGAGTTCCGTGCGGACGAGGCGGATGGGAAGGGCGATCATGCCAGAGCCCGATCATCCGCGCATGCCAAATCACGCACTGTGTGCTGGCTACTTTGGCTGAAACAGGCAGAATGCTGCGCAGCAATTGGCAGGAATGACTAATCCATGCGCCTCGACGCCATCGACCGCCGCATTCTCACTGAACTCCAGCAGGACGGCCGGATGACCAATCAGGCCCTGGCCGAGCGGGTCGGCCTGTCGCCGACGCCCTGCCTTCGGCGCGTCCGGATTCTGGAGGAGGCGGGCGTCATCCGCTCCTATGTCGCCGTGGTCGACCAGAAGGCCGTGGACCTGCCGGTCAGTGTCTTCATCTCGATCAAGCTGGAGCGCCAGCGCGAGGAAGATCTCGACCGCTTCGCCGCGGCTGTCGCGCGCTGGCCCGAGGTCATGGAATGCTACCTGATGACCGGCCAGCGCGACTATCTCCTGCGCGTCGTGTGCGCGGACCTGCCAGCCTACGAGCGGTTCCTGAAGGACAAGCTGACCAAGCATGACGGGCTCGCCTCCATCGAGTCGAGCTTCGCGCTGACGCAGGTGAAGCACACCAACGTGCTGCCGATCGGCTGATGGGGTCGGCGGCGCTGATGCGTCTCAGGCCGTCTGCGTCACCTATGGCGCGGCGGAAGCCGCATCCGCACGTTCGATAAGGCCTGCTCGCCAGGCGAAAATGGCGTGACGCTCTTCATCGGCCAGGCCGATGACACTCAGCTGGTCATCGAGCAGCATGGCGGGGGACCCCGGCCGGCCGGTGACGGCAAGCGCCTTCGTGCCCTCCCGGTTCAGTACGAAGGGCCATGCGCCGGGCGGCAATTGCACCGCGAGCTCGCCACCAAGCTGGGGCCCGAAGGGCGCATAACGCCAGATCCGGCCCTTGGCGCCGCGGTCTTCATCGCCATGCACCTCCGCGATGACCGGCGTCAGGATCGTGTTGTTCAGGGGTTTGAAGATCTTGTTGATGTTGCCCTTGGTGCGGAGGGCCTCGCGCAGCGCGCCGAACGTCAGCGCGAGAAGGCCCCCGAAGCCGGCCAGCGCCGTCAGGACACGGTTCCAGAGATAGTCGAGACCGAGCGAAGTGGTAACCATCGCCGGGTTGCTGCGTGCCTGCGCGACCGAGCTTGTATAGGAGCCGAAATGCAGATCGACGAAGGCGAGATGCGTTGTGGTGCGCACCGGCTGGCCGCCGGCCCTCTGCTCGATGGTGGCTTCGCAGAGGTGGAAGATGAGCTTGCTGCGGCACTTGCCGGTGACGATACGCGCAGCGGAAGCCGGCTCGGCGCTGTCGCGCATGCCGACATCGCGCACGAGGTCCGGCCCGAACAGATGGCCGAGACCGGCGGTGATCGCGAGGATCACAAGCGCGATCACGAGCAGGAGGAAGCGGCTGCCCGGCTTCGGCAGGGAAACGGGAAGCGGGCGCTGCGGGAAAATCGCGTTGGCCATGATGATTCTCGACAAATGACGGATCGGCAATGGGCCGGCACGAGACCATTGGCCGCGCTATTCGGAAAGAGCGAAAGTGGCAGGCGGCCCCTGCTTGAGGCCGTTACCAGTGACCTGTTACGTCAAGCGCCTGTCCCTTGGCCGCAGGCCGCCGATGACCTAGCCTTGCTGCGGACAAACGAGGATCGCCGCCATGCCACGCCTTTCCCGCCGCTCCGTGCTGACCATGGCCGCCGCCGGCGCCGGCGCGGGCCTCATCGCGCCGCGCGCGCTGGCGCAGGCCGAGGTCGAATCCCACGGCATCTCGTCCTTCGGCGACCTGAAATACCCGGCCGACTTCCGCCATTTCGATTACGTGAACCCGAGCGCGCCGAAGGGCGGTACCTTCGTGCACACGGCGTCGAGCTGGGGCTACAACCAGAACCCGACCACCTTCAACACGATGAACACGCTGGTGCTGCGCGGCGATGCGCCCCCCGCGCTCGACGGTATTCTCGCGCGCCTGATGGTCGGCGCTGGCGACGAGCCGGACAGCATGTATGGCCTCGCCGCGGAGAGGGTGCGGATCGCGGCCGACGGCCTGACCTACCGCTTCACGCTGCGCGACATTGCGGCCTTCCACGACGGCACGAAGATCACCGCCGAGGATGTCGCCTGGTCGGTCATGATGCTGAAGGAAAAGGGCCACCCGCTGCTCCGCATGGTGCTGCGCGATGTCGCCGGCGCCGAGGCGGAGGATGCGCGCACGGTGGCGATCCGCTTCGCGCCGGGCCGCTCGCGGTCGCTGCCGCTGACCGCCGCCGGGCTGCCGATCCTGTCGAAGGCCTGGTATTCCGGCCGCGACTTCGAAGCCTCCACCATGGATGTGCCGCTGGGGTCTGCCGCCTACAAGGTCGGACGCTTCGAGCCCGGCCGCTTCATCGAATATGAGCGCGTGAAGGACTGGTGGGGGGCGGGCCTGCCGGTCTCGGTCGGCCAGGATAATTTCGACATCGTCCGGCTCGAATTCTTCCGTGACCGCGATGTCGCCTTCGAGGGTTTCAAGAGCCGCACCTATGCCTTTCGCGAGGAGTTCACCTCGCGCACCTGGGCGCAGCAATACGACTTCCCCGCCGCGAAGGACGGCCGCGTGGTTCGCCGGGAGGTGCCGGACGAGACGCCGTCGGGCGCTCAAGGCTGGTTCATCAACACGCGGCGCGATAAGTTCGCCCATCCGAAGCTGCGCGAGGCGCTCGGTCTCGCCTTCGATTTCGAATGGACCAACAAGAACGTGATGTTCGACAGCTACAAGCGGACGCATTCGTTCTTCCAGAACTCGCCGATGATGGCGACCGGCAAGCCCGAGGGTGAGGAACTGGCGCTGCTGGAGACCTTCCGTGGCAAGGTAGCGGAGGAGGTGTTCGGCGAACCCTATGTGCCGCCGGTCTCGAACGGCTCGGGGCAGGACCGCAACCTGCTCAGGCAGGCGACGCAGCTCCTGCGCGAGGCCGGCTTCACGCTGCGCGACAACCGGCTGCTCGATGCGCAGGGGCGGGCGATGACGGTCGAATTCCTCGACTTCGACAGTTCGCTGGAGCGGCATACGCAGCCCTTCGTGGCGAATCTTCGCCGGCTCGGCATCGAGGCTTCTATCCGGCGCGTCGATTCCGCCCAGTATCAGAGCCGGCTGAAGGACTATGATTTCGACCTGACGATCCGCCGCTACTCGCTGTCCATGACGCCGGGCGAGAGCATGCGGACATTCTTCGGCTCGGCGAGCGGCCGGCAGCCGGGCTCGCAGAATCTTGCCGGCATCGCCGATCCGGTCATCGACGCCTTGATCGACAAGGTGCTGGCGGCGAACACGCGGCCCGAGCTCGTCACCATCTGCCGCGCGCTCGACCGGGTGCTGCGGGCGGGGCGTTACTGGGTGCCCAACTGGTCCAAGGCGAGCCACTGGCTGGCTTACTGGGACATGTTCGGCTTCCCCGAGACCAAGCCGAAATATGCCCGCGGCGCGCCGGGGACGTGGTGGTTCGATCCGGCCAAGGCGGCACGTATCGAGCGGACGTGACGCCTGCGCGATCGCGGGTCCAGGTCCGGCGGGGCTTCAACGCCTATGTCACGCTCGCAAGGACGATCTCGCGGAGAATGCGGGTTGGTGGAATCCCCTGATCCTCCATCCCGTAATTTCCGCAAGTCATCGCGATGATAAGCCGCAGGGCCGGAATGATGAACAGCCGCTGGCCGCCTTCGCCTTGCGCCATCCACATGCGCTCCAGTCGGCCGACCGCCCACCCCCTCGGCCTGCCGAAGGCAATGTCCAGCACGAACCACTGATAGCCGTAGCGGCGCAACTCATCGGCGCTGATGGTCGGCGAGATGCACCGGGCGATCCAGTCGGCAGGGACGACGGCGCGGCCGCCAAGCTTGCCACCATGCATCATCAGCGCCCCGATGCGCGCGAGGTCGCGCACGGACATGCGCGCGCCCGAGGCCGCGAAAGGCTCGCCATCGGCACCTGCCGCCCATGCGGTCGGTCCCATGCCGAGAGGATCGAACAGGTTCGCGCGGGCGAAATCGTGCAGCGACTGGCCGGAGCCCCGAACGATCATGCGCGCCAGCAGCGCGGTGGCGCCGCCGCAATAGGTCCAGTAGGCGCCCGGCGTGCCGACCACGCGGCGCTCGAGGATATAGCGATAGCGATCAGGCGCCGCGTCCATCGCAGTTTCGCTGTTGCGCGGATCCGAGTACGGCAGGCTGCTCTCGTCCCAGTCGGTTCCCATCGACATCGTCAGGACATGCTGGACGGTAAGACGGTCGCGACCCTCCTTGCCGGCGAGGTCTGCATAATCCGGGAATGCCGAGAAAAGCGGCGCCTCCGCGGGCGGCACCTTGCCCTGGTGCAGGGCTATTCCGTAGAGCAGGCCGACAATGCTTTTCGAGCACGAGCGCAGATCGTGCGGCGTATCCGGCCCGAACCTGACGCGGCCGATCGGACCGATGCCGCGCGCGCTGTCCTCGCCTTCGAAGTAGCGTTCCAGAACCAGCCGATCGTCCCGCAGAACCACCAGTCCGTGAACGTTCCAGATGCGCCGGTCGGCAATGGCCCTGTCGAGGCGCGCTTCGAGATCAGGATCGAAGCCCGCCTCGGCGGGCGCGGTCGAGGGCCATGGCTGCGCGGACAATGACAGGGGTGACGGACCCATTGCGATCACCCCCGCGCCCAACAGCAATTGACGGCGTCCGATCATGGAAAGGTCTTGTCGCTCGTCACGGCCGCCATGGAACCAGCCGGATCCGATATGATACCGGCATACGGAAGAACGGGAAACGGGTATCCGCCCAGCGTCGAAGGGCGTCATCGCGCCCGAACAGTCATCGCCCCCGGTGGATGCGCGGCCTCACAGCCCCATCTGGCGGCTGGCGAGATCCTTCATGATCTCCTCGGTGCCGCCGCCGATGGCGTTGACCTTTACCTCGCGGTAGATGCGCTCCACCTTGGCACCGCGCATGAAGCCGGCGCCGCCGAAGATCTGCACCGCCTCCGAGGCGCAGAAGGCCATGGTCTGCGTCGCCTGGTTCTTCAGCATGCAGATCTCGGCGACGGGATTCTCGCCCTGCTCCAGCCGCCAGGTCAGCATTTCGAGCCACGCCTGCCCTGCGGCGACCTTCTGGGCCATGTCCACGAGCTTGTGGCGGATGACCTGATGCTGGGTCAGCGGCTTGCCGAAGGTGACGCGCTCCTTCGCGTAAGAACTCGCCTCGTCGAGGCAGACGCGGCTGGCGGCGATGCAGCCGGCGGCCATGGTCAGGCGCTCGTGGTTGAAGTTGCGCATGATGATCTTGAAGCCCTGCCCCTCCTGCCCGAGCAGGTTGCCGGCTGGCACGCGGACATTGTCGAAATGCAGTGTCGCGGTGTCGGAGGCCCACCAACCCATCTTCTTCAGGGGTGTGCGGGCGAAGCCCTCGCGCTCGCGCTCGATGACAAGGAGGCTGACCCCGCCCGGTCCCTCTCCGCCGGTGCGCACGGCGACCGTGTAATAGTCGGCGCGCATGCCGGAGGTGATGAAGGTCTTCTCGCCATTGACGACGTAATGGTCGCCGTCGCGCCGCGCCGTCGTGCGCAGGTTTGCGACATCCGAGCCGCCGCCCGGCTCGGTGATCGCGAGCGCCGAAATCTTGCTCCCGTCGAAGATGCCCGGCAGGAGGCGCGCCTTGAGCTCGTCCGAGCCGGCATTGGCGATCGGCGGGGTGCCGATGGCATGGCTCATCAGGCTGGCGCTGATGCCGCCGGCTCCCGGCCGCGCCAGTTCCTGCGTGGCGATGATCCACATGAACCGGTCTGCGGCAAAGCCGCCATATTCCTCGGGGAAGCCGAGGCCGATCAGGCCGATGGCGGCGGCCTTGGCGTAGAGCTCGCGGGGAAACTCCTCCGCCTCGTCCCACTGGTGGGCGTAGGGCTCGATCTCGCGGGCGACGAACCGGCGAACCTGCTCGCGGAAAACCTCGTGATCGGCCGTGTAGAAGGGATGCGTCACGGCGCGCTCCTGCGATTCTGCTGCATCCATGCTGCGCAAAAAAGAAGACGCCGCCGGGCGGGCCGGCGGCGTCCGTTTCAAGCCGGGATCAGTGGGTCGACGGCGCGCCGCCGGCAATCCAGCTGCGGGTCACGACCCAGCGGCCGTTCTGCACCTGCGAGAGGCGCGAGTCGTTGTTGCAGAGCCGGTTCTGCGTCGTGAAGGCGCAGGGCCGCGACTCGAACGGCGTCTGTGCCGGCGGGTTGGACTCCACCGCGCGGATGAAGCTCTCCACGGTGAGGCCCTGACCCGCCTTGGTCGCGGCCTGCGTGAAGGCATCGCCGATCTGCCAGCCATAGGCCGAGAAGACCGTCGGGTCCTCGCCGAACTTCGCCTTGTAGCGGGCGGCCCAGTCACGGATCTCCTGGCTCGGATCATCCGGATAGGGATGAGCGGTGGTCATCATGGCGTAGAAGCCGTTGGCGACCGGTCCTCCGAGCGCCGGGATGAGATGCGTATAGGCCGCGCTGGTGCCGACGAAGGTGGCGTCGAGCCCGATCTTGCGGGCCTCAGCCAGCACGCCGACCGTCTCGCGGATGATGGTACCCATCAGCACGAGATCGCAGTTGGCGGCCTTCATGCGCGCGACCTGCGAGGAGAACTCGGTGGCGCCGCGCTTGTAGGTGGTGCGCTCGACATAGGTCATGTTGGCGGTGCCGAGGGCAGCTTCGCCGCCGCGCATCACCTCCAGGCCGAATTCGTCGTCCTGATAGACGACGCAGACGCGCTTGGCGTTCTTCTCCTTGATGATCTCGGGCAGCGTCGTGCGCACCTGATCGAAATAGGAGGCGGCGAAAGCCATCTTCAGCGGGGTCGAGGGCATGTACATTTCGCGCGCCGCCGTGACCGGCATGAAGTTCGGCACGTTGCGCTCGAACTGGATCGGCATGGCCGCCATGTTCTGCGCCGTGCCGATATGGCCGATCATCGCGAAGATGCGGTCGGAATTGACCAGCTTCTGCGCACCGAGCAGCGCCTTGCGCGGGTCGTAGGCGCTGTCCTCGACGATCAGGCGCACCTGCCGGCCGCTGATGCCGCCGCGCGCGTTCAGTTCGTCGAAATACATCTGCAGGCCGTTGCGGGTCTGCTTGCCATAGGCGGCGAGCGGCCCCGACAGGTCCTGGATCGTGCCCAGCGTGATCTGGTTGTTGGTCACGCCCTGCGTCTGTCCCTGGGCGAGGACGACGCCTGTTGCGAGCGTGGCCGCGACGGCAAGACTGCCGGCTAGCTTGAGTTTCATTGGTTCCTCCATCGGAATTGCCCCGGTTCGTCCGTGGGCCTTGTTGGTGGCCGGTCGGTGCCGGTCCTTGGGACAGATGCTAATACGGCTCCGATGCCGGGCCTAGGGGCCCTCACGCAGCGGAACTGCGGTACATGCCGGCAATCATTTCGGCATATTTCTTCTGCACAAGGTTGCGCTTCAGCTTCATGGTCGGCGTCAGCTCCTCGTCCTCGGCGGTCAGGCGCTGCTCGATCAGGCGGAACGCCTTCACCTGCTCGACGCGGGCGAATTTCTTGTTCACCCGGTCCATCTCGCCCTGGATCAGGTCGAGCACGGCCTTGCTGCGGCACAGGCTCGCATAGTTGGAGAAGGGGATGTCGTGGTCCTGCGCGAACTTCTCGACATTCTCCTGGTCGATCATGATCAGCGCGGTGAGATAGGGCAGCTTGTCGCCGATGATCACGGCGTCGGTGATGTAGGGCGAGAACTTCAGCTCGTTCTCCAGTTCCGACGGCGTGATGTTCTTGCCGCCCGCCGTGATGATGATGTCCTTCATCCGGTCGGTGATCTTGAAGAACCCCTCGTTGTCGACCGAGCCGACATCGCCGGTATGCAGCCAGCCGTCGCGGATCGTCTCCGCGGTCTTTTCCGGCTGGTTGAGGTAGCCCTTGATGATGGTCGGTCCGCGCGCGAGGATTTCGCCGTGCTCGCCGATCTTCATCTCGATGGCGCTGGTCGGCTTGCCGATCGAGCCGGGCTTCACCTTGTCGGCCGGCACCACCGAGCCCGCGCCCGATGTCTCGGTCATGCCCCAGATTTCCAGCATGGGCACGCCGAGGGCGAAGTACCAGCGGATGAGGTCCGGCGAGATCGGCGCCGCGCCGGTGGCGAGAAAGCGGCAGCGATGGATGCCGATGGCCTTGCGGATATTGTCGAGGGCGAGCCAGCGGCCGAGTTTCACCTTCAGCCGGAGGCCGGTCGGCACCGGCTTGCCGTCGATGGTGAGTTCGGCAGCCTGTTGTCCCTGAGCGATGGCCCAGCCGTAGATCGCGCGCTGAAGGGGCGTCGCCTCGGCGAGGCGAATGGTGACGCCGGAATAGAATTTCTCCCAGATGCGTGGCACCGCGAAGAAGATCGTCGGCGCGATCTCGCGGACATTGTCCGGCACGGTCTCGGGATTTTCGACGAAGTTCAGCGTCGCGCCGGAATAGAGCGCGAGGAACTGGCCGCCGACGCGCTCGGCCACATGGCAGAGCGGCAGGAAGGCCATGCGCTGGTCGTCCTCGTTCTGCCGGATGGTTTCGGTGGCGATGGTCTCGATGGCCGCGAGGATGTTGCGATGGGTGATCATCGCGCCTTTCGGCCGCCCGGTCGTGCCCGAGGTGTAGACGAGGATGGCGAGGTCGTCGCCCGCGCGGGCGTCGCGGCGGCGCTCCCACTCGCCGGGATTGCGCATGTCCTCCTCGCGGCCGATCTTTTGGAGGTCTGCAAGCGTCATGACTTGACTGTCCGAGAAGCGGGTCAGGCCCTCCGTCTCCATGACGATGATCTTTTCCAGCAGCGGCAGCCGCGCGCGCACCTCGAGGATCTTGTCGAGCTGTTCCTCGTCCTCGACGAAGACGAAGCGCGAGCCGGAATCGGTCATCAGATATTCGCACTGACCCGGTGCGTCGGTCGGGTAGATGCCGTTGGAGACGCCGCCTGCGCCGATCACCGCATAGTCGGCATAGGTCCATTCGCGGCGGGTATTGGCGAGGATCGAGGCGACGTCGCCGGGCTTGAGGCCGAGCGCGACGAGGCCCATGCCGATCTCGCGCACCGCGCGGCCGATCTCCTCCCAGGTCGTTTCCTGCCAGATGCCGAATGCCTTCTGCCGCATGGCGACGCTGTCGGCGCGCATCGTCACGGCCGCGTCGAAGACGCGCGCGATGGTGTCGCCGGCGGGAATGGCCGGCAGGCGGATCTCCTGGTTCGGCCAGATGTCGAGAAGGCCCATCGTTACCTCCACATCTTCTTTTTCTTCCAGCGCCGCTGACCGCGCACGCCGACATCCTTCTGGCCGAGATAGAACTCCTTCACGTCGTCCTTCTCGGCGAGTTCGGCTGCAGGTCCTTCCATGACGATGCGGCCGAGCTCCAGGATGTAGCCGATATCGGCGGTGGCGAGCGCCAGCGCCGCATTCTGCTCGACCAGCAGGATGGTCACGCCCCGCTCGCGGTTGATCCGCTTCACGATGGCGAAAATCTCCTGCGTCAGTTTCGGGGAGAGACCGAGCGAGGGCTCGTCGAGGAGGAGCAGGTCGGGCTTGGCCATCAGCGCGCGCGAGATGGACAGCATCTGCTGCTGGCCGCCGGAGAGCAGGCCTGCGTCCTGATCGGCACGCTCCCGCAGGATCGGGAAATAGCTCTCGACCAGTTCGATATCGCGCGCCACCTGGTCGCGGTCGGAACGCGTATAGGCGCCCATCATGAGGTTGTTGCGCACGGAGAGCAGCGGGAAGACCTCGCGGCCCTCCGGCGCCTGGCTGATGCCGCGGCGGACGATATCGGCGGGGTCGCGCCGCTCAATGGCCTCGCTCTTGAAGGTGATCGAGCCCTTCTGCGGGTCGAGAATACCAGAAATGGTCTTGAGGATCGTCGTCTTGCCTGCGCCGTTCGCGCCCAGCACGGTGACGATCGCACCTTTCGGGACCTTCAGCGACACGCCGCGGATCGCCTTCACCGCGCCGTAGGCAGCCTCGACATTGGCGAGGGCAAGAATCGACTGGTCCTGCATCAGCTCGCTCATGACGCCTTCTCCAGCGGCGCCATGCCGGGTCCGGCCGGCGCGCCGATATAGGCCTCGACCACTGCGGGGTGGCGCTGCACCTCGGCGGGCGAACCCATGGCGAGGATGCGCCCCTGGTTCATCGCCAGCACGCGGTCGGAGACGCGCGAGACCAGCGTCATGTCGTGCTCGACCATGATGACGGTGATGCCGAGATCCTTGGTGATGTCCTCGATCCAGAAAGCCATGTCCTCGGTCTCCTCGACATTGAGCCCAGAGGAGGGCTCGTCGAGCAGCAGCAGCTTCGGCCGCGTGCACAGCGCCCGTCCGAGTTCCACCACCTTGCGCGCGCCATAGGGCAGGCCCGCGACCATGGAATCGCGATGGACGGCGAGGTCCAGGAGGTCGATCACCTCCTCGACCTTCTCGCGCAGCGCCACCTCCGCCCGCTTGACGGAGGGCAGGAACAGCGCCTCGGCGAGCGGATTGGTCGCGCGATGGACGTGGGCGCCGATCAGCAGGTTCTGCAGTACGGTCGCATGCTCGAACAGTTCGATGTTCTGGAAGGTGCGCGCGATGCCGAGTTTGGCGATGCGGTGGGCCGGAACCTGCGTGATGTCCTCGCCCTCGAGCAGCACGCGGCCGGCGCTCGGATCGTAGATGCGGCTGATGATGTTGAAGACCGTCGTCTTGCCCGCGCCGTTGGGGCCGATAATGGTGAAGACCTCACCCTTGTCGACGGTGAAGCTGACGCCGTCGACGGCCTTCAGGCCACCGAACTGCACGGAGATTCCATCGGCCTGGAAGAAGGGCGCGCTCATTTCAGCCGGTCCGATTTCTGGAACGCCTTCTGCCGGCGGAACATGCCCTGCCGGTAGAAGGGGAAGAGGTCGAAATAGGTCCGCGTCTTCAGCCAGGCGCCGTAGATGCCGAGCGGCTCGAACAGCACGACGAGAACCAGAACGAGGCCGAATATGGTCGGCTGCAGGCCGGTCGCTTCCGACAGGAACAGCGGCAGGAACGGCTTCACCGCATTGATCGCCTGCGGCAGGGCGATGAGGAAGATCGCGCCGTAGACAGCGCCGTGGATCGAGCCGAGCCCGCCGATCACCACCATCATGATCAGTTCGATCGACTGGACGACGGTGAACTGATCGGGCGACAGGAAGCGGATGTTGTGGGCGTAGAGCGCGCCCGCGACGCCGGCGAAGGCCGCCGAGATGGCGAAGGACATCGTCTTGTAGACCGCCAGATTGACGCCCATCGACTGGGCGGAAATCTCGGAGTCGCGGATGGCGACGAAGGCGCGTCCCGTGGGCGAGCGCAGCAGGTTGATGAGGATCAGGCCCGCGCCGATCGCGAAGGCGAAGGCGACGTAGTAGAAGGCGGGGCCGTCCGCGAAGCGCATGCCGAACAGGTTGATCGGCGGCACCATGAGCCCGGCATTGCCGCCGGTGATCGGCTCGGCGCGGGCGATGATCTCCTCGATGATCGTGCCGAAGGCGAGCGTCGCGATGCCGAGATAGAGCCCCTTCACGCGCAGCGCCGGCAGGCCGACGATGATGCCGACGATCGCAGCGAACAGGCCCGACAGCGGCACCGACACGAGGAAAGGCACGCCTGCTATCGCCAGCGCCGCCTCGGTATAGGCGCCGACCGCCAGGAAGGCCGCATGGCCGAGCGAGAGCTGGCCGGTGAAGCCGGCGAGCAGCATGAGGCCGAAGGCGACGATGGAATAGATGAAGATCTGGCTGAGCTGCGTCAGCACATAGGGCGAGACGACGAACGGCGCGGTCATCAGGACGAGGCCGAGCACGGCGTACCAGAAGACCTGGCCCCGATGCTGGAAGAGGTCGATGTCCTGCTCGTAGCGGGTCTTGAAGATGAAGCGCATGGCGTTACACCTTCTTCGCAAGCCGCTCGCCGAACAGGCCGTTCGGCTTGAAGATCAGCATGGCGAGCACGACGATGAAGGGTGCGGCGTCCTTGAAGCCTTCCATCAGGTAGAAGCCAGCGAGCTGTTCCACGACGCCGATGATCAGGCCGCCGACAATGGCGCCCGGCAGCGAGGTGAAGCCGCCGATCACCGCCGCCGGAAAGGCCTTGATGCCGATCAGGCCCATATTGGCGTGGATGAAGGTGAGCGGCGCGAGCAGGATGCCGGCAATGGCCGCCACCGCCGCAGCGATCGCCCAGACGAGGCTGGAAAGCCGCTTCACCGGGATGCCCATGTAATAGGCCGCGAGCTGGTTCTGGCTCATGGCCTGCATGGCGATGCCGACCTTGGTGTAGCGGAACAGCGCCGCCAGAATGCCGCAGAGCACGATGGTCGTCAGGATGATGACGATGTGCTCGGCCGAGATGACGAGGCCGCCGACGCGGAACACCTCGCCTCGGAACGGCACGGGGAGGGTGTGCGTGTCGGTGCCGACGACGGGCAGCATGGTGATGAGGCCGCGCGCCATGTAGCCGATGCCGATGGTGACCATGACGATGGACACCGCCGACTGGCCGAGGATCGGCCGAAGCACCACGCGCTCCAGCCCGAAGCCGACGATGGCGGTGGCGATCATCGCCGCGACGAGGGCGAGCCAGTAGGGCAGGCCGAGCACGGTCGAGGCGAAGAGACCGGCGAAGGCGCCGATCATCAGGAGCTCGCCCTGGGCGAAATTCACCGTTTCGGTGGCCTTGTAGATCAGCACGAATCCAAGCGCGATCAGGCCATAGATGCAGCCCTGCGCAAGCCCGCTGATGACGAGCTGGATGAATTGCAAGCCGGGTCTCCCCTTGTCGGCATTCCCTCAGGCACTTCTTTTTCGGCCGGTATTCCGGCTCGGCATGCACTGCGAAAAATCTCAGGCGATCTTCAGGATCGCCCTTGCCTCGGCGGGGCTGGCGATCGAGCGGCCGGCGGCTTTCGCCAGCGTCGCAATCTCTCCGATCAACTGCCCGTTGGAGGTCACCTTCTCTCCGTCGGCCTTGTAGAACGTGTCTTCGAGACCCGTCCGCAAGTGTCCGCCGAGTTCAGCACAGCGGCGATGCAGAGACCAGATGCCCGCGCGCCCAATCGCAGTCACTTGCCAGTTGGCTTCGGGCGCCTTCAGCTTGAGCAGGATCGGCAGGAGGTCGGGGTCCGCCGGCATGCCGGATTCCACCCCCATGACGAAATTGTATTGCAGCGGCCCGCCATAGAGCCCGGCGCGCCGGAACATCTCGACGCAGCGCACGATGCCGGTGTCGAAACATTCGAACTCGGGGAGCGAGCCGGCCGCGATCATCACGTCGAGATAGGCCTTCACCTTCTCGACGGGGTTGTCGAACAGATGCGGAGGCCAGGCCCAGGAGCCGTCCGATTTCACCTTGAGATAGTTGAGCGAGCCGGCATTGCAGGCCGCAACCTCCGGCTTCGTCGCGGCGATGCAGTCGAGCGCGCCCTGATAGTTCGGGCCGACCACGCCGGAGGTGTGGTTGATGATCACGCCGGGGCAGGCCTCGCGGATCGCCGCCTGCACCGCGGCCGACAGCGTCGGGTCCCAGGAGGGCAGGTGCCCCTTGCCCTCGCCTTGTTGGCGCAGGTGGATGTGCATCATCGCCGCGCCGGCCTCGAAGGCGCGCTTCGCCTCGGCCGCCATCTCGGCCGGCGTCACCGGCACGGGGTGCTGCCGCGGATCGGTCAGGACGCCGTTGAGGGCGCAGGTGATGATGACCTTGTCGCTCATGCCCGAACAGTTCCAGTGCCGCGTCGCGGCGTCTTGCGTTGAGCCGCTATCTGCCCGTCCACACCGGCTTGCGCTTCTCCTGGAAGGCGGCGATGCCCTCCTTGGCGTCCTCGGTCGCGGCGGTCAGCGCGATCTGGCCTTCCGTATAGGCGATGGCCTCGTCGAAGCTCATGGCGTGGATGGCGCGCATCGCATATTTGCCGCGCCGGATGGCAGCCGGCGACTTGTCGGTGATGCGGCCGATGAGCCAATCGACCTTGGCGTCGAGCTCCGCCGCGGGCGCGACGTGGTTGATCAGCCCGGCCGTCTTCGCTTCCTCCGCCGTGAAGGGCTCGCCGGTGAGGCACCATTCGGCGACGAGACGGCGCGGCACCGTGAGCTGCAAGAGGCTCAGCACCTGCATAGGGAAGACGCCGACCTTCACTTCCGGCAGGCCGAACGCGGCATTGTCGGCAGCCACCGCCATGTCGGTCATGCACAGGAGACCCATGCCGCCGGCCATGCAGGTGCCGTTGATCCGCGCGATGGAGGGCTTGGTGGCGTTCTGGGTGAGGCGCAGCAGGTCGGCATAGTCGCTATTGGGCTTGGAGAGGTCCTGGAACGCGCCCTGCCCACGCGCGAGGTCCGCACCGGCGCAGAAGGCCTTGTCGCCCGCGCCGGTCAGCACGATGGCGCGGATTTCGTTGTCCTCGTGCGCCGCCCGCCAGCCGGTCGCGATGCCGGCGATGACCTCGGCGTTCATGGCGTTGCGCTTGTCGGGCCGGTTGATCGTGATGGTCAGGACATGGCCGGATTTGGCGGTCAGGACGGCGTCGGACATGGCTTGTCTCCGCTCAGGCGGTCTTCTCGATGGCCGCCAGCAGGCGGCCCGTCGTCACCTGCTCGCCGGGTGCGATGGTCACCTCGACCAGCCTGCCCGCGATGGGCGCGGTATGGACATGCTCCATCTTCATCGCCTCCAGCGTGACCAGCGGCTGGCCGGCGGTGACGTCGTCGCCCACCGTGGCATGGACCGCCACGATGCGCCCGTTCATGGCTGCGGTGAGCCGGCCGTCGCTGCCGTCGGACCCTGCGGGCTTGGTCGCCGCCCGGGTCAGGTCGCGGGCGTGGACCTGATCCGCACCGCGCTGGATGAACAGGTCCGCGCCGGCCCGGTGGAACGGCACGTCGAGGACGATGGTGCCATGCCTGAGTCGCAAGCTGCCGCTTCCGGCGGCCTCGACCGTGACGGCGATCTGCTGCTCTCCGACCTCGATGCGGTAGCTGCCGTCGCGGTCCCGATGAATGGCGACATCGGCTTTCGCTCCATCGACCGCGATCAGCATGGGCACGGGCAGCGGCGGGCCGAGATGGCGCGCCTGCGCGCGGTGGCGCGGTGCGCTGTCGGAGACGAACAGGACGAGCGCCGCCAGCGCGGCATCGGAAACGGCCGCCGCCGGCCGGGCCGCGAGGGCCTCGCCATGCGTTCCGACGAAGGCGGTGGTCGCCTCGCCAGCCGCGAAGACGGCATGTTCGAGCGACCGCTTCAGGAAGCCTTGGTTCGTCGCGACACCGAGCGCGGTGGCGCGGGTCAGGCCCTCGGCCAGTGCGAGCCGAGCGGCCTCGCGTGTCGGCCCGTGCGCGATGATCTTGGCCACCATGGAATCGTAGAAGGGCGGCACGTCGGCGCCGTCGGCAATCGCGGTCTCGACGCGCAGCCCGTCCGGCATCGACCATGCGCCGAACCGGCCGGACTGCGGCATGAAGTCGTGCGCCGGATCCTCGGCGCAGAGCCTGACCTCGATGGCATGGCCGGTGAAGCGCAGCTCGTGCTGAGCGAGCGGCAGCGCTTCTCCGGCAGCCACCCTGAGCTGCCATTCGACGAGGTCGAGGCCGGTGATCGCTTCCGTCACCGGATGCTCCACCTGCAGCCGGGTGTTCATCTCCATGAAGTAGAACTGGCCGTCGCGGTCGAGCAGGAACTCGAGCGTGCCGGCGCCTTCGTAGGCGAGTGCCTGCACCGCCTTCACCGAGACCTCGCCCATGCGCGCGCGCAGGGCCGCGGAGACTGCGGGTGAGGGCGCTTCCTCGATCAGCTTCTGGTGGCGCCGCTGCACGGAGCAGTCGCGCTCGCCGAGATGCAGCGCATTGCCGTGGCGGTCGCCGAAGACCTGGATCTCGATATGGCGGGGCGAGACGATGGCCTTCTCGATCAGCACGGTCGCATCGCCGAAAGCGTTCTTCGCTTCCGACTGCGCGCTGGCGAGCAGGGCCGGCAGGCTCGCCGCATCGGGCACTAGGCGCATGCCGCGTCCGCCGCCGCCGGCCACGGCCTTGATCATTACGGGGAAGCCGATCTTGCCGGCCTCGGCGAGGAAGCGCGCCTCGCTCTGGTCATCGCCCTGATAGCCGGGGACGACCGGCACGCCCGCCGCCTGCATGAAGGCTTTCGCGCGTGCCTTGTCGCCCATGGCCTCGATCGATTCCGCGGAGGGGCCGATGAAGACGAGCCCGGCCTCGCGGCAGGCGCGCGCGAAGGCGGCGTTCTCCGCGAGGAAGCCGTAGCCGGGATGGACGGCATCGGCGCCCGACGCCTTGGCCGCCGCGATGATCGCGGGGATGTTGAGATAGGATTCGGCCGGCAAGGGCCCGCCGATCAGCACGGCGCGGTCGGCGAAGCGGACATGCGCGGAGGCAGTGTCGGCGCTCGAATGGACTGCGACGGTGCCGTAGCCCATGCGCCGGGCGGTACGCATGACCCTGAGAGCGATCTCGCCGCGATTGGCGACGAGCACGGTGCGGAATGGAGTGCCGGCAATCCTGGTGGCGGTCATGGTCAAGGCCTCGCCACCGAGAACTGCATCGGCACCGGATTGCGGCGCTCTGCCTCGCGGCAGGCGGCGAGCGTCTCGGCAAGCACGGCGCGGGTATCGCGCGGGTCGATCACCCCGTCGTCGAGCAGCCGCGCCGAGGTCGTGAACACGTCCATCTGGCTCTCGAACAGTTCCGTGATCTGAGCCTTCATCGCGCCGATCTGCGCCTCGTCGGCTGGCCTGCCGCGGCGGGCCGCACCCGCGCGCGCGACGATGGCCATGGTCTCGGATGCTTGCTCGGCGCCCATGACGGCGGTGCGCGCGTTCGGCCAGGAGAAGCAGAAGCGAGGGTTGAAGCCGCGCCCGCACATGCCGTAATTGCCGGCGCCGTAGGAGGCCCCGCAATAGAGCGTGATCTGCGGCACGGTGGCGTTGGTCACCGCCTGGATCATCTTGGAGCCGTGCTTGATCATGCCGGCTTCCTCGTAGGCGCGGCCGACCATGAAGCCGGTCGTGTTGTTGAGGTAGATGATCGGAATCTTCGACTGGCAGCAGGCCTGGATGAAGTGCGTCGCCTTGTTGGCGCCGGCCGGGTCGAGCGGGCCATTGTTGGTGATGATCCCGACCGGATGACCCTCGATGGTCGCGTGGCCGCAGACGGTCGCCGACCCGTAATTCTCTCCGAAGGCGAGGAAGTTCGAACCGTCGACGATGCGGGCGATCACTTCGCGCATGTCGACGGGGCGTTTCAGGTCCGCCGGCATGATGCCGAGCAGATCCTCGGGCTCGCATTTCGGTTCCTCGAAGGAAGGTGCGGGAAAGGGCGGCACGTCCTTGTCCCAGCCGAGCCCGGCGACGATCTCGCGGGCGATGCGCAGAGCGTCGCGGTCGTCCTCGGCCATGTAGTCGCCGAGACCGGAGACGGTCGTATGCATCTCCGCGCCGCCGAGTTCCTCCTCGGTCGCGATCTCGCCGGTGGCGGCTTTTAAAAGCGGCGGTCCCGCGAGGAAGGCACGGGTGCGGCCGCGCACCATGACGATGTAGTCGGAGAGTCCCGTCTGGTAGGCGCCGCCGGCCGTCGACGAGCCGTGCGTCACCGTGATCACCGGCAGGCCCGCCGCTGACAGGCGCGCGAGGTTGCGGAAGGTTGTGCCGCCGTGGATGAAGTGCTCGACGCGGTAGCGCAGCAGGTTGGCGCCGGCGCTCTCGACGAGCTGGATATAGGGCAGGCGGTTCTCCAGCGCGATCTCCTGGCCGCGCAGCTTCTTCTCCAGCCCCATGGACTGAAGCGCGCCCGCATCGATGCCGGCGTCGGAAGCCGAGACGTAGCAGCGCACGCCGGAGACGAAACCGATGCCCGAGATGACGCCACTGCCCGGCACGCTTTTCTCCGGGTCCTTCGTATCCATCTGGTAGCCGGACAGCGTCGCGAGCTCGATGAACGGCGCTCCGGGATCGAGCAGCAGCGCGATGCGCTCGCGCGGCAGGAGCTGTCCGCGCTCGTGGAAGCGGGGACCGGCGGCCGCGGAGGCCTTGCGAGCACGGTCCTCGAGGCCGCGCACGCGGTCCAGAAGCCCAAGCATATGCGCGCGGTTCGCCTGAAAGGCGTCGCTTGCCGGGGAGATGCGGGTGTCGATGACGGCCATGGGCAACGGAACTCTCGCGGCGACGCTGCGCCGGGTACCGCGAGACTGCTGGCGGCCGGCCCCTGCGTCTTGCGCGCAGTGGCTGGTGAGGCCGCGGCCTACCCCGCCTTCGTCTTCGCGAAGATCGGCGGGATGCCCTGTGCCTCGGCCGCCTTCTCCTGCGCGGCGAGTGCGCGCCTGAAGCCGTCGCGCTCCTTCAGCCGCGCCCAGTAGGCGGCGGTCTGCGGCTGGAAATCCTTCGACAGGCCCACCACCTCGGCCAGCATCAGGGCATAGCCGACCGCAACGTCGGCAGCGGTGAAGCGTCCGGCCGCGAGCCATTCATGCGCGAGAAGGTGGGCGTCGAGCATGCGCAGCCTGCCGAAGAACCATTTGGCATAGTCCTCCGCCACCTGCGGCTGGCGCCGCTCCGGCGGCTCGAAACGGCCATAGCGCAGCACCAGCGCGAGCGGGAAGGTCAGCGTCGTGTCGCTCTGGTGCAGCCAGTTGAGCCAGAGGCCGAAGTCCTTCTCCTCGGGTCTCACCCCGAGCGACGTCGGGCCGTGCCGCACGGTGAGGTATTCGCAGATCGCGGCAGACTCGCTCATGCGCGTCTCGCCGTCGATCAGGAAGGGCACCGTGCCCAGCACGTTGATCTCGAAATATTCCTTCGCCACGGCCCGCGGCGGGAAGGGCAGCACCTTCAGATCGTACGGAAGCTGCATTTCCTCCAGCAGCCAGAGTGGCCGGAAGGAACGGGCGGAGAGGCAGTGATAGAGCGTGATCATCGGTTGCTCATTCCGGGCAGCGTGCCCATCGCCTTGGAGATGATGGACAGCATCACCTCGTCGGCCCCGCCCGCGATCGAGGTCAGGCGGGAGTCGCGGTAATAGCGGGTGACGGGCGTCTCGTTCATGTAGCCCATGCCGCCCCAGTACTGCATGCAGCTGTCGCCGACCTCGCGGCCGAGCCGGCCGGCCTTCAGCTTCGCCATGGAGGCGAGCGTCGTCATGTCCTCGCCGGCGACGACCTGCTCGGCGGCGCGGTAGACCAGCGAGCGCAGCAGCTCCACCTCGGTCTTCAGTTCGGCGAGGCGGAAATGCACCACCTGATTGTCGAGGATCGAGCGGCCGAAGGCCTTGCGCCCGCTCGTATATTCGATGGTCTGGTCGATGATCCGTTCGGCCGGCTTCAGCTTCGCTGCCGCCCCCCACAGCCGCTCCTCCTGGAACTGCATCATCTGGTAGGTGAAGCCCTTGCCCTCCTCGCCGACGCGGTTGCGCTTCGGCACCCGCACCTCGTCGAAGAAGATCTGCGCCGTATCGGACGAGCGCATGCCGAGCTTGTCGAGCGTGCGCGCGACGGTGACGCCCTTCTCCTTCATCGGCACGCAGATCAGCGACTTGTTGCGATGGACCGGACCCTCGCCGGTATTGGCGAGAAGGCAGATCCAGTCGGCCTGCGCGCCGTTGGTGATCCACATCTTGCCGCCGGTGATCACATAGTCGTCGCCGTCGGAGCGGGCCGTGGTCTTGACCGAGGCGACGTCGGAGCCCGCGCCCGGTTCCGAGACGCCGATGCAGGCGACATAGTCGCCGCTGATCGAGGGGGCAAGGAATTCGCGCCGCAGGTCGTCCGAGCCGAAGCGGGCAAGCGCCGGCGTCGCCATGTCGGTCTGCACGCCGATGCCCATGGGCACGCCGCCGCAGGTGATGCCGCCGAGTTCCTCGGCCATCAGGATGGCGTAGGAATAGTCGAGCCCCATGCCGCCATATTCGACCGGCTTGTTGAGGCCGAGCAGCCCGAGATCGCCCATCTTCTTGAACAGGTCGTGGGCGGGAAAGCGGCCGGCCTCCTCCCAGGCATCGACGTTGGGGTTCACCTCGCTCGCGATGAATTTCTGGATGGTCCGGCGGACCTCCTCGTGCTCGGCGGTGAACAGCATGGCGGATTCCGTCTTCTGAAAGGGCCTGCCGGCAAGGCTAGGGCCGAGGCCGCCACGCCTTCTTGCGTGAACTGGTCATGCCTCGGCGGGACTGTTGCGGAAGATTTCGAGGCGCCGTGAGCCGGAGAAGATCGCGCGCGGCTGGAGGCCGTAGAACCGCCGGATCGAATGGGAGAAATGGGTCGAGTCCGGGTAGCCGATATCGAGCGCGAGATGCGCCATGTTGATGGTCTCGTTGGCGTAGTTGAGCAGGTGCCGCGCCCGCTTCCACGCACGCACGGCGCGGAAGGCAAAGCCCGTCTCCTGCTTGAACAGGTGCAGGAAGCGCGAGACCGACAGGTTGACTTGCGTCGCGCAGTCCGAGGCGGTCAGCGCGTCGCCGGGGCGGGCATGCAGCATGGCGACGACGCGGGCGATGCGCGGGTCGATGCGGCGGCGGGCGAGCGGCGCGCCGAGTGCGAGCCGGTCGAAGGCCTCGGTGGTCATCTCGTGCTTCAGCGGCGTCGTGCGCAGCGTGGCATAGGCGTCGCGGATGCGGCTCGCGAGGCGGGCCTCGTCGGTGGCGATGGCCTCGGCCTGCAGATGCGCCAGCGCCGCCGCGTCCACCGTCTCCGGCTCGATCAGGATGCCGATGGCGTGGGGGTGCTCGCTCTCGATCGTGTGCTCTGCATAAGCGGGCAGGACCGCGGCTTCGACCCACCGGCTCGGCTGACCCGAGAGCGACAGGCGCAGGCGGCCTTCCATCGAGGCGAAGAGGATGACGGAGCCGAGCGTGCGCCGGCGCGGCCGGCCGAGCAGCCCGGCGTAGAAGACGCGGTCGGGGCCGAGCAACATGAACCGTTCGGAACAGGCGCCTGCCCCATCCATCGCGTTCTCCCAAGGCCGCGTTTGAAGGCCGTTTTCTTGTCGTTTCCGGTCACTATAGGCACTCGCGCCGGGCGCGCCAGCATGCCGAACGGCCCGGGTGTCGCGGCGGGGGCTGCAACACCGACGACATGCCGCACTAGACGAAAGTTCACGCGAGTGGCAGACCTGCGCCGAGAGCATTGCTCATTTGCCCCATGACCGGGCTTATGGCCGCTCCGTTGAACTGGGCCGGGAATCCGGCCGTTTGCTTCCTGAGGAGGAGCCCCGAATGAAACGCCGCAATTTCCTGGCCGCGTCCAGCGTTGGCATCGCCGCCGCAGCAGTCGCCGCGCCGGCCGTCGCGCAGTCCGCCCCCGAGGTGAAGTGGCGCCTGACGTCGTCGTTCCCGAAGTCGCTCGACACGATCTACGGCGCTGCCGAGGTGATCTCCAAGCAGGTCGCCGAGATCACCGACAACAAGTTCCAGATCCAGGTCTTCGCCGCCGGCGAGATCGTCCCCGGTCTGCAGGCCCTCGACGCGGTGTCCAACGCCACCGTCGAGATGTGCCACACCTGCTCGTACTACTATGTCGGCAAGGACCCGACCTTCGCCATCGGCACGGCCGTGCCCTTCGGCCTCAATGCCCGCCAGATGAACGCCTGGCTGATCCAGGGCGGCGGCAACGAGCTGTTCAACGAGTTCTACAAGAAGTTCAACATCCACGCGATCCCGGCCGGCAATACGGGCGCGCAGATGGGTGGCTGGTTCCGCAAGGAGATCAAGACCACGGCCGACCTCCAGGGCCTCAAGATGCGCATCGCCGGCATTACCGGCCAGGTTCTGGCCAAGCTCGGCGTCGTGCCGCAGCAGGTCGCCGGCGGCGACATCTATCCGGCGCTGGAGAAGGGCACCATCGACGCCGCCGAGTGGGTCGGTCCGTATGACGACGAGAAGCTCGGCTTCAACAAGGTCGCGCCGTTCTACTACTATCCCGGCTGGTGGGAGGGTGGCCCGACCGTCCACGCCTTCATCAACACCGAGAAGTGGAGCGCGCTGCCGAAGACCTACCAGGCAGCCCTGACCAATGCCTGCGCCAGCGCGAACCAGTTCATGCCGGCCAAGTACGACCTGCAGAACCCGGCCGCCCTGCGCCGCCTGGTGGCCGCCGGCACGCAGCTCCGCCCCTTCCCGCAGGAGGTGATGGAAGCGGCGTTCAACGCGACCAACGAGCTCTACGCGGATATCTCGGCCCGCAATCCGGACTTCAAGAAGATCATCGAGTCCATGCAGGCGAGCCGCAACGAGCAGTATCTGTGGTGGCAGGTCGCCGAGTTCACCTACGACGCCTTCATGATCCGGGCCCGCGCCCGCGCGACGCGCTGATCGATCCACTCCTGCCTCATGTCGAGGGCCGCGCCACAAGCGCGGCCCTTTGCTTTTGGCGGCGGCCACGCAAGGGCATGGCGGCGGAAGGGAGCCCTGCTGGAAAAACGGGGCTTGGCTCTGGCCTTTTGCCGCGAAATGGTGGCACGTTCTGCGCCCCATCTCCGAATTCGGCACGATCGGGGCCAGAACACGCGTTTGGAGGACAAAAGCGATGTCGAACAACCTCAAATTCTACATCAACGGCGAGTGGGTTGCCCCGACCGGCAGCGCGACCATCGACGTGATCGATCCCTCCACCGAGGAGGCTTTCGCCACCATCGCGCTCGGCACCGAGGCCGACGTCGACAAGGCGGTGAAGGCCGCCCGCGAGGCCTTCAAGACCTTCTCGCAGACCACCAAGGAAGAGCGCCTCGCGCTGATGCGCAAGGTCGCCGAAGCCTACAAGGCCCGCTATGCCGACATCGCCGACGCGCTGTCGCAAGAGATGGGTGCGCCGAAGAAGCTCGCCCACACGGCGCAGGCCGGCATGGGCACCGCCCACCTCGCCAAGATGATCGAGACGCTGGAGAACTTCGAGTTCGAGGAACTGCGCGGCTCGACGCTCATCGCCAAGGAAGCGATCGGCGTCGTCGGCATGATCACGCCGTGGAACTGGCCGATCAACCAGATCATGTGCAAGGTCGCCCCGGCGCTCGCCGCCGGCTGCACCATGGTGCTGAAGCCGAGCGAAGTGGCGCCGATCAACGCCATCATCTTCGCCGAGGTCATGCATGCCGCCGGCGTGCCGAAGGGCGTGTTCAACCTCGTCAACGGCGACGGCCCGACGGTCGGTGAGGCCATCGCCCGCCATCCCGGCGTCGACATGGTCTCGTTCACCGGCTCGACCCGCGCCGGCATCCTCGTCGCCAAGGCAGCGGCCGATACCGTCAAGCGCGTCCATCAGGAACTCGGCGGCAAGTCGGCCAACATCATCCTGCCCGATGCCGACATCGCCAAGGCGGTGAAGCTCGGCGTCGAGGGCATGATGCGCAATTCCGGCCAGTCCTGTAACGCGCCGACCCGCATGTTCGTGCCGGCCGACAAGCACGACGAGGCCAAGCAGGTCGCCAAGGAAACCGCCGAGAAGCTGAAGGTCGGCTCGCCGACGCTGGACGACACCTGGATGGGCCCGGTGGTCAGCGAGATCCAGTACAACAAGATCCAGAAGCTGATCGAAGCCGGCATCAAGGAAGGCGCGGAACTGGTCACCGGCGGCCCCGGCCGCCCGGAGGAGCTGAATCGCGGTTACTACGTGCGCCCGACCGTTTTCGCCGGGGTCACCGACGATATGACCATCGCCCGCGAGGAAATCTTCGGGCCGGTCCTGTCGATCCTGCCCTACAAGACCGAGGACGAGATCGTCGACCGCGCCAACGACACGCCCTACGGGCTCGCCTCCTACGTGCAGTCGGGCTCCATCGACAAGGCGCGCAAGCTCGCTTCGAAGATGCGTTCGGGCAATGTCTACATCAACTATCCCGCCTGGGATGGCGGCGCGCCCTTCGGCGGCTACAAGCAGTCCGGCAACGGCCGCGAATATGCCGATTTTGGCCTTGAGGAGTTCCTCGAGATCAAGGGCACGGTCGGCTACGGCGCGGCCTGATCGCTCCTGTCGACAATGCGTGTTTCCGGGCGGCCTCGTGCCGCCCGGTTTCGTTTTGGGCGAGGTCAGACCGCCTCACCCGCTATGGCCCAGAGCCTGTCGATGTCGAGATGGGCGGCGAGGTGGTCGGCGAAACGGTCCAGCACCTCGTCCACCATGGCTTCGTAGGCGAGGTTCGAGGTCTTGGCGCCTAGAGTGCCGAGAAATGCGCGTCGCATCCCGTCATCCGCGAACACGCCGTGGACATAGGTGCCGGCGATCCGCCCATCCGCCGAGACCGCGCCATCCGCGCGCCCGTCCCCCAGCATCGCGAAGGGCCGTGCGCAGTCCTCTCCTGTCGTTACGCCGAGATGCATCTCGTAGCCGGAAAAGGCCGCACCCGCGCTCGTGCCGGTCACGGCGACGAGGCTCTTGTCGCCGGTCAGCACCGTGTCGACGGCGATGAGGCCGAGGCCCGGAACGCTGCGCGGCGCGCCCTCGATGCCGTCGGGGTCGGCGATGGTCCGTCCGAGCATCTGGTAGCCGCCGCAAATGCCGAGCACGCGCCCGCCACGCCTGACATGGGCGGCGATGTCGATGTCCCAGCCCTGTTCGCGCAGGAACAAGAGGTCGTCGATTGTGGTCTTCGATCCCGGCAGCAGAACCAGCGCTGCCTCGGCGGGGATTGGCTGGCCGGCTTCGATGAGCCGCACCTCGATGCCCGCCTCGGCCTTGAGCGGATCGAGATCGTCGAAATTGGCGATGCGCGGCATGACCGGCACGGCGATGACAGGGTTGCCCGAACGCGCCTCGCCGAACCCCGCCTTGAGGCCGAGAATATCCTCCGCCGGCAGCCGGCCGGCATCCGGGAAGTGCGGCACGAGCCCGATGGCGGTCCAGCCTGTGCGCCCGGCGATCATCGCCATGCCATCCGCAAACAGCGCGGGATCGCCGCGGAAGCGGTTGACGATGAAGCCGCGGACCAGCGCGGCGTCCTCCGGTGAAATCACCGCCTTCGTGCCGACGAGACTGGCGATGACGCCGCCGCGGTCGATGTCGCCCACCAGCACGACCGGCACGCGCGCGGCCTCAGCGAAGCCCATATTGGCGATGTCGCGAGCCCGCAGGTTGATCTCCGAGGCCGAGCCTGCGCCCTCGACCAGCATCAGGTCGGCTTCGGCCGAGAGGCGCGTGTAGGAATCGAGCACGGCTTCCATCAGCCGCGGCTTCCAGTCCTGGAACTCGCGTGCCCTGGCGGTGCCGATGCGCTTGCCCTGCACGATGACCTGCGAGCCCACCTCGCTCTGGGGTTTAAGCAACACCGGGTTCATGTGGACGCTGGGCGCGATGCCTGCCGCGCGCGCCTGCAGCGCCTGCGCCCGGCCGATCTCTCCGCCGTCGGCGGTCACGGCCGCATTGTTGGACATGTTCTGCGGCTTGAACGGCCTGACCCTCACGCCCCGCCGCGCGAACAGCCGGGCCAGCCCCGCCACCAGCAGCGACTTGCCGACATCGGAGCCGGTGCCCTGGATCATCAGCGAGCGCGTCATGATGCTCGGTTCATTGGCCTAGAACTCGATGCCCTTCTGCGCCTTCACGCCGGCGGCGAAGTGGTGTTTCACCTGACCCATTTCGGTGACCAGATCGGCGGCCTCGATCAGCTCCGGCTTGGCATTGCGCCCCGTCACGACGACATGCAGCCCGTCTCGCCGGTTCTTCAGCGCCTCGACCACCTCGGCGAGCGGGAGGTAGTCGTAGCGCAGCGCGATGTTCATCTCGTCGAGCACGACGAGGCCGATGGTCGGATCGGCCATCAGCTCCTTCGCCTTGTCGAAGGCGCGGGTGGCGGCGGCGATGTCGCGGGCCTTGTCCTGCGTCTCCCAGGTGAAGCCCTCGCCCATGGAGTACCAGGCGATGCGGTCGCCGAAAGCCTCCAGCGCCCGCTTCTCGCCGGTGTCCCACGCGCCCTTGATGAACTGCACCACGCCGACCCGCCAGCCATGGCCGAGCGCCCTGAGGATCAGCCCGAAGGCGGCTGTCGACTTGCCCTTGCCCGGCCCTGTATTGACGATCAGCAGGCCCTTCTCGACGGTCTTGGAGGCGACCTCGGCGTCCTGCACCGCCTTGCGCTTTTCCATCTTGGCCTTGTGGCGCGCGGCCTCGTCCGCTTCCGTCGTCATCGCCGCCTCACTTCACCTGCATCGGGATTCCCGCGACCACCAGAACCACACGGGTCGCGATTGCCGCAAGCTCCTGATGGAGCCGCCCGGCCTCGTCGCGGAACCGGCGGGCCAGCGCGTTCTCCGGCACGATGCCGAAGCCGACTTCGTTCGAGACCAGCACCAGCGGCCCGGCCGCGAACCGGCAGGCATCGACGAGCGCCGCGCGTTCGGCGACCACGTCGCGCTCCGCCAGCATGATGTTGGTCAGCCAGAGCGTCAGGCAATCGACGAGGATCGGCGAGCCGCGATTCTCGGCAATGACGCCAGCAAGCTCCAGCGGCGCATCCACCGTCCGCCAGTTGCCGCTCCGTCGCGCCCTGTGCTCGGCGATCCGCTCGCGCATCTCGTCATCCCACGCCTGAGCGGTCGCGACATAGGTCCATGGGCCCGTTTCGGCCTCGATCAGCCCTTCGGCATGGCGGCTCTTGCCGGAGCGCGCGCCGCCGAGGACGAGGGTCATGCGGGGAAGGGGCAAGGGATCTGGTCCGGCTCGGTCGAAGGGCATCCATTGCAAATGCCGGCGCGGGCCGATAGTCCTACGAGCGACGGTGCCTCCTTCGGGAGGTGAAAAGGGAATGTGGTGAAACGCCACGGCTGCCCCCGCAACTGTAAGCGGTGATCCGCGCGCCACACGCCACTGGGCAACAAGACCCGGGAAGGCGGCGCACGGAGGAGACCCGCGAGCCAGGAGACCTGCCGTCGACAGTGCTTCTCATGGGCCCATCGGACGGGGTGTTCCGCTGGCGGCTGTGCCCGGGCCTGTTGCCCGGCTCCGTCCTTGGGAGCTTCGCCGGCGTCTCGCCGGCTGCAACTGACGGAGAAGACCCATGCCGGACCTGAGGGGCCTTGCGACCGATATGCGGCGGATGCCGTGAGCCGCGCGCCATGACGACAGCCGCAGATATCGTTCCTTCCTCGGCGCCGGCCGAGCCGTCGGGCGCGATCCGCCTGATGGTCTGCACCTCTTGCCGCGCTCCGGGCGCCGATCCCGATGCGCCGCGTCCGGGCGCGCGCCTCCACGCCGCCCTTGAGACGGCGCTCGCCGCCGACGCGGCCCTTGCCGGCCGCCTGTCGGTCGAGCCGGTCGAATGCCTGTCCGTATGCAAGCGGCCCTGCACGGTCGCCATCTCGGGTCCTGACCGCTGGACCTACGTCTATGGCGACCTCGATCCCGAGACCGCCGCCGAGACGCTCATCGGCTTTGCCGACCAGTACCGCGCCACGGGTGACGGCCTCGTCACGTGGCGCGAACGCCCCGACATCATCCGTAAGGGCGTCGTCGCCCGCATTCCCCCGCTTCGCTGATCGAGACCGTCATGACCGCTGCTAACGCTTCCCTCTCGAAAGTTCCCTGCACCATCGTCACCGGCTTCCTCGGTGCGGGTAAGACCACGCTCGTCCGCCACCTGCTCCAGAATGCCAACGGGCGGCGCATCGCCGTGCTCGTCAACGAATTTGGCGATCTCGGATTCGACGGCTCCTTCATCGCCGGCTGCGGCATCGAAGGCTGCGGCCCCGAGGATATCGTCGAACTGCCGAACGGCTGCATCTGCTGCACGGTGGCCGACGACTTCGTTCCGGCGCTCGAAAAGCTCTTGAACCGGCCGAACCCGCCCGAGCACATCCTGATCGAGACGTCCGGCCTCGCCCTGCCGAAGCCGCTGGTCAGCGCCTTCAACTGGCCGGCCATCCGCGCGCGCGTTACCGTCGACGGCGTCATCGCGGTGGTCGACGGCCCGGCTGTCGCCGACGGCACTTTCGCCGACGATCCGGAAGCGCTCGCTGCCCAGCGCGCCGACGATGGCGCGGTCGATCACGACAACCCGCTCGAGGAAGTGTTCGAGGACCAGATCCTCTGCGCCGACCTGATCCTGCTCAACAAGTCCGATGCCATCGATCTCGACACCCGCAACCGCGTGAAGCACGAGATCAACGCGCATCTGCCCAAGGCCATCAAGATCGTCGAGACGGCCCACGGCCAGGTCGAGCCGGCCCTCGTCATCGGCCTTGGCGCCGCGGCCGAAGCCGATCTCGCGGGGCGCCCCTCGCATCACGAGAGCGAGGCGGACCACGACCACGACGATTTCGACAGCGAGGCCTTCCCGCTGCCGAGCATCGCCGCACCGGAGGACCTTGCCGCGCGTGTGGCGAAAGCGGCGGAAGCGGCCGGCGTTCTCCGGCTGAAGGGCTTCTCGGCGGTCGGCGACAAGCCGATGCGCCTGGTCGTGCAGGGCGTCGGCCGGCGCGTCTCGCATCATTACGACCGCGCCTGGGGCGCGGGCGAGGACCGCGCCGGCCGGCTGGTCGTCATCGGCCTCAAGGGCTTCGACCGCGACGCGGTCGCCGCCGCCTTGGCCGGCTGAGGGAGGCGCTCCGCGCGATGCATCTCCTGCCCGCCACGACCGTCACGCTGGACGAGACCGACGTCGCCGTCGATCTCGCCCTGCCGCACGGCGACGTGGTGGTGCTGTCCTTCTCCGACAGCGAACTATCGGTGCTGGCGGCAGCCGCCGCCGATTGCGGCCTCGATATCAGGCTCGCGAGCCTCCGCCGCCTGCGCCATCCGCTCTCGATCGACATGCTGGTCGAGAAGACGATCAGCGGTTCGCGCTTCGTCGTCGTCCGCTGCCTCGGCGGGCTCGACTATTGGCGCTACGGGCTGGAGCAGCTCGCCGCCGCGTGCCGCGCGGCGGGCATTCCGCTGGCGGCTCTGCCGGGCGATGACCGCGACGACGTGAGGCTCGCCGGCTACGGAACCGTCCCACAGGAACTGGCCGCCACGCTTCTCGCCTATTTCAACGCCGGCGGCGGGCTCGGCAATATGCGCGGCCTGCTCGCGCGGATCGCGCAGGATCTGGGCGCGCCTGAGCCTGCTCCGTTGCCTGCGTCGATGCCGGCCCTGTTCGCGGTCGAGGGCGGCGTTCCACAGGATGCGCGCACAGCTCTCGACGCCCTGCCGCCCGAGCGGCCGCTGGCGCTCGTTCTCGTCTATCGTTCCGCCATCGCAGCGGGCGATACGGCCCTGCCAGCCGTTCTGGAAGTTGGACTGGCGGCGCGCGGCCTCGCGCCGCTCGTGCTGGCGATCACCAGCCTCAAGGACCCCGCCGCTGCTGCCCCGCTGGCCGAGCTTATCGCCGCGCGCCGCCCGGCGGTCATCGTCACGACGACGGCCTTTTCGGCCCGCGATGGCGACGGCTTCGTGCTGGATGCCGCCGATTGCCCAATCCTGCAGGCCGTGCCGGTGGGTAGCCCGCGCGACGCGTGGGAAGCCTCGCCCCGCGGGCTCTCGGCGGCCGATCTCGCCATGCAGATGGCGCTACCGGAATTCGACGGACGCATCGGCGGCATTCCAGTCGCCTTCAAGGCCGACGAGGTGCATCCGGGCGGGTTCGTCGGCCGTCGCTTCGCGCCCGACGCGGAGGGCATCGGCCACCTCGCCGCGCTCGCCGCAAGCTGGGCCGCGCTCGCCGCGAAACCGCGCGCCGAACGACGCCTCGCCATGGTGCTGACAGACTATCCCGCGCGCGGCGGCCGGGCCGGATTCGCGGTCGGCCTCGACACGCCCGCCAGCGTCTCGTCCATTCGCGACATCCTTCATGAAGCCGGCTATGCAGTTGGCCCTGCAATTGCGCCGGATGCCGTCATGCCTGCGCTCATCAGCAGGAACGACACACTCGAATTGCCCCTTGCCGACTACAACGCCTTCCTCGACACGCTGCCGGCGGATGCGCGACAGGCGCTTGCCGATGCCCATGGCGCGCCCGAGATCGACCCCACGTTCCACGATGGCAAGTTCCGCTTCTCCCTGCTGCGTTCGGGTAACCTCGCCGTTGCGCTGCAGCCGGCGCGCGATCCCGCGCCTGACCGCAAGGCGGCCTATCACGACCCGGACGTGCCGCCCGGCCACGGTTATCTCGCCTTCTACGCCGCGCTGCGCCGGCGAGAGAGCGTCGACGCGCTGATCCATCTCGGCACGCACGGCACCACCGAATGGCTGCCGGGCAAGGCCGTCGCGCTCTCGGCTGGCTGCTGGCCGCGCCTTGTGCTGGGCAGCGTGCCGGTGATCTACCCCTATGTCGTGGATGATCCCGGCGAGGCGGGCCCCGCCAAGCGACGGCTCTCGGCGGTCACGATCGGCCATCTGCCGCCACCGCTCGCGGCGACCGAACCGGGAGCGGCCGCCGGCCTGCTGCGCGACCTTGTCGAGGAATATTCCGCGGCTCAGGTGCTCGATCCGCGCCGGGCCGATCTCGTCGCCCGCGACATTCGCGACCGCGCGGAGGCGTCCGGCCTCGCATCGGCCTGCGGCGTTGCCCGCGACACGCCGATGGCCGAAGCCCTGACGGCGCTCGACGCCCATCTCTGCGACCTCGCGGAATTGCCCTTCCGCGACGGCCTGCATGTCTTCGGCGCTGCGGCGCTCGACCCGGTCTCGTCGGCGGGCGAGCGCGCCGGCCTTCTCGCCGCGCTGGATGGCCGCTTCGTGCCGCCTGGGCCTTCCGGCTCGCCGCATCGCGGCAGGGCCGACGTGCTGCCGACCGGCCGCAACCTCGCGACCCTCGATCCGCGCGCCATCCCGACCCGCGCTGCCGCGGAACTCGGCGCCCGCGCCGCTCGCGTGGTGCTCGACCGCCACCTGCAGGACGAAGGCGACTTTCCGCGCCGCATCGTCATGGACCTCTGGGCCTCGCCGACGCTGCGCTCCGGCGGCGAGGATGTCGCCCACGCCATGACGCTGATGGGCGCGGTGCCGGTTTGGGACGCCGCCTCGACCCGTGTCACCGGCTTCACCATCCTGCCGCAGGCGCGGCTCGACCATCCGCGTGTCGACGTGACCCTGCGCATATCCGGCGCCTTCCGTGACACGTTCCCCGACCTGATCGCGCTCCTCGATGCCTGCGCGCGGGCCGTCGCCGCCCTCGACGAGGACGATGCGATCAATGCGCCTGCCGCTGCCCGCCGCCGCGGCGAAGACGCAGCCCGCATTTTCGGCGCCGCGCCCGGCCGTTTCGGCGCGGGTGTTGCGAAGATCGCACTGGATACCGACTGGCGGGATCGCGCGGCGCTGGGGGAGACCTATCTCGCTTCCGCCAGCCACGCCTATGGCGGCGCAGGAGGGGAGGGCGTCAGCAGCGATGCCTTCAGCGCGCGCGTCCGGAGTGCCGAGGCCTTCGTCCACGTCTCGGATACGGCCGGCCGCGACATCCTTGAAGCCTCGTCAGCGGCGGACCTGATCGGCGGCTTTGCGGCGGCGGCGACAAGCCTCGGCGTTGCGCCGCGCGCCTGGAGCCTCAACACGTCCGATCCCGAAAAACCCCGCAGCCGGACGCTCGTCGAGGATATCTCGCGCATCGTCCACGGCCGGCTCGCCAATCCCGGCTGGATCGACGGCCAGTTGCGCCATGGCTGGCGCGGCGCGGCCGAACTCGCCGAGGCGCTCGACAGCCTTTTCGTTTTTGCGGCGACCTCCGACGCGGTGCCATCCGGTCATTTCGACACGCTGTTCGCAGCTTGGCTGGGCGATGCCGCGGTGGCGGAGCGCCTCGAGCGTGCCAATCGTCCGGCGCTCGAGGCCATCCGCGCGCGTTTCGCCGAGGCGCGCCGGCGTGGACTCTGGGTCAGCCGGCTCAACTCCGTCGATGCGCTTCTGACAGGTGCGCCGCGCGAGGCCGCCGAGTGACCCCGCTGCGCGCCTCGCTGCGCCGCGGCTGGTGCCCCGGTGCGCTCCGGCCCATGGAGACCGGCGACGGCTGGCTGGTGCGCCTGCACCCTCGTGGCGGCAGGCTTGCCGTCGCCGATCTCGGCCGCATCGCCGATCTCGCCCGCCGGTATGGCAACGGCCTCGTCGACATCACCGCGCGCGGCAATCTTCAGCTTCGGGGCGTCCGGCCGGAGACGCACGGGCCGCTGGTGGACGATCTTCTGGCCGCAGGCCTTGCGGATGCAGACGAAGGCGAGGGGCCGCAGCGGCTGGTGCTCGCCTCGCCCCTCGCCGGTCGTGATCCGGGCGAGACGGTCGATACGGAACAACTCGCCGCGGCGATCGAGGTGACCTGCGCGGATCTGGCCGGTCTGCCGGCGAAGGCGCTGGTCGTGGTCGACGGCGGCGGCCTGTCGCTCGATGCCGTCGCTGCCGACCTGCACCTGCGTGCCTGTGCAGGCAGTCTCCTTGCCGTTCGCCTGCCAGACGGAGGCTGGATCGGCAGTATCACAGCCGCCGAAGCGCCCGCCGCCGTGCGTGCGCTTCTGGCTCCTCTGGCCGAGGCCCACCGCCGCGAGCCGGACCGCGTCCGTCGCCTCCGCGACCTTCCCGCCGGGGTGCTGGGGCCGGTTACAAAGGCGTTCGGCCTTCAGGCCGTCACTTCGCCTGCGCCGCGCCCGGCCCCGGATCGCGCCGGCATGTTCCGCGAGCGCGGGGGAAGCTTCGCGGCTCTTGCCGCTGCGCCCTTCGGCCGGCTCGACGCGGCTGCGATCGATGCGCTCGCGGCCGTCGCGCAGTGTCACGGCGCCCATGATATCCGCACGACGCCTTGGCGCGGCGTGGCGCTGACCGGCCCCGCCGATCCGGCCGCCGCGCTTGCCGCTCTCGCCGGCCTCGGCCTGATCACCGACCCTGCCGATCCGCGCCTCTTCGTCCATGCGTGCCCGGGCGCGCCCGCCTGCCCGCGCGGAGAGGCTCCCGCCCAGCCCGATGCTGGTCTCTTCGCCCTCGCCGCCGCGAACCGCATCGCCGCCGGCCTCACCCTCCACGTTGCCGGCTGCGCCAAGGGCTGCGCCCATCCCGGCCGGGCGGGGCTGACGCTGGTCGGGCGGGGCGGCGGCTATGGATTGGTGCTTGACGGGACAGCCTCCGATACGGCCCATGGCCGCTTCGCCGCGGAGGCGGTCGCCCGCCTGCTGGCCGCGCCGGGCGATCTCGCCGCCATTTCCCTTCCGGACAAGGTCTCGCCATGACCGCCGATGCCGCCACCCGCTCCGACTATCTGCGCGACGGCGCGGCGATCTATGCGCGCTCCTTCGCGATGATCCGCGCCGAATCGGACCTGTCGCGCTTCGCAGGGACAGCCGAGCGCGTCGTCGTGCGCATGATCCATGCCTGCGGTATGACCGACCTGCCGGCGGATATCGTCATGTCCGCGGATTTCGCCTCCGTCGCCGAGACCGCGCTCGCTGCCGGTGCGCCGATCCTCTGCGACGCGATGATGGTCGCCAACGGCATCACCCGCGCGCGCCTTCCCGCTGCGAACGACGTCGTCTGCACCCTCGACGATCCGCGTGTGCCAGGCCTCGCCGAGGCCATGGGCACCACCCGCTCGGCGGCGGCCATGGAGCTCTGGCGCGAGCGGCTTGCCGGCAGCCTCGTGGTCGTCGGCAATGCGCCGACCTCGCTGTTCCGCCTGCTCGACATGCTCGACGAGGGCACATCGAAGCCCGCCGCAATCATCGGCATTCCCGTCGGCTTCGTCGGCGCAGCGGAATCGAAGGAGGCGCTGGCGAAAGACGGCCGCGTGCCGTTCCTCGTGGTCCATGGCCGGCGCGGCGGCTCGGCCATGGCCGCCGCCGCCGTCAACGCGCTCGCCAGCGCGAAGGAGTGAGGCCCGTGAGCGTCAGCCCCTCATTTTATGGCGTCGGCCTCGGGCCTGGCGATCCCGGCTATGTGACCGTGCGCGCCCGCGAAGTGCTGGGGACGGCTGACCGCCTCGTCCATTTCTGCCGGAAAGGCCAGCGCGGCAATGCCCGCACCATCGCCGACCGCATCATCGGAGCCGATCCCGCGCGCGAGATCGCGCTGGTCTATCCGGTGACGACGGAGGCTCCGGTGGCGGATGCCGCCTATGCCGAACCGATTGCCGCCTTCTACGCGGAATCCGCCGCGCTGCTGGCGGCCGAGGCCGAGGCCGGCCGCATCGTCGCCATCCTCTGCGAGGGCGATCCCTTCTTCTACGGTTCGCTCATGCACCTGTGGCGGCGGCTCGCGCCGCAATTTCCTTTCGAGGTGATCCCTGGCGTCTCCGGCATGTCCGGCGCCTGGACGCTTGCCGAGGCGCCGATCACATGGGGCGACGATGTGCTGACCGTTCTGCCCGGCACGCTGCCCGAGCAGGACCTCGCCCGCCGCCTGAAAGATACCGACGCCGCAGTCGTCATGAAGCTCGGCCGCAACCTGCCCAAGGTGCGCCGGGCGCTGGAGGAGGCGGGCCTTCTCGCCCGCGCCATCTATGTCGAGCGCGCCACCATGGTCGCGCAGAAGATCCTGCCGCTGGGCGAGAAGACCGATGACGAGGCGCCCTATTTCTCGATGATCCTCGTGCCCGGCGAGGGGCGGCGGCTGTGACGGGCTCGCTCACCGTCATCGGGCTCGGCCCCGGCGATCCGCGCTGGCTGACGCCCGCGGCCTCCGCGGCGCTGGATGCCGCGACGGACATCGTCGGCTACGGCCCCTATGTCGACCGCGTGCCGCCTCGCGACGGCCTCGCCCGCCATGCCTCCGATAACCGTGTCGAACTCGACCGCGCCCGCCATGCGCTGGACCTCGCCGCCGGGGGCCGGGCGGTTGCTGTCGTCTCGGGCGGCGATCCCGGCGTCTTCGCCATGGCCGCCGCGGTCTTCGAGGCGCTGGAGGAGGCCCGGCCCGGATGGGCTGCTATCGACGTTCGCGTCGAGCCGGGCATCACGGCGGTGCTGGCCGCCGCCGCGAAGCTCGGTGCGCCGCTCGGCGGCGATTTCGCGGTGCTCTCACTCTCTGACAATCTCAAGCCGTGGGACGTGGTGACACGTCGACTGGAAGCCGCGCTCTCGGCCGATTTCGTCGTGGCGCTCTACAACCCCATCTCGAAGGCGCGGCCCTGGCAGCTCGGCGAGGCGCTGAAACTCGCCGGCCGCCATCGCGCGGCCGATGCACCCATCGCCTTTGCCCGCGCCATAGGGCGCCCGGACGAGGCGGTCCGCGTCCTGCCGCTTGCCGAAGCCGAGTCCGCAGCCGGCTCCGCGGATATGGCGACGCTGGTGCTGATTGGCGCCACCGCGACCCGTGCCGTCGACGGGCCGGATGGCAGGCGCTTCCTCTACACGCCGCGCTCGGTCGGGAGGACGCCTTGATCCTCCAGCCAGGCGACAGCCGCCTCCACCGTCCCGGCTACGGGAACATCGGGTTTTGCCGGCCGGGCCACCATGACGACGGGAATGCCGAGTGCGCGCGCGGCGGCAAGCTTCGCCTCCGTCGCAGCACCGCCGGCATTCTTGGCGACGACGGTGTCGATGGCTTCGCTGCGCATCAGGTCGATTTCGTCGGCGAGGGCGAACGGCCCGCGCGCGCGGATCACCTTCAGATCGTCGAGCCCGTGCCCGGCCTCCGGATCCTCGATCATGCGCGCCATGTAACGATGCTGCGGGGCGCTGGCGAAGGCGGCGAGTTCCTGCCGGCCGATGGTCAGCAGGACGCGCTTCGGCTCGTGCCCGAGGGCGGCCGGGGCCGTCGCCATGTCGGGCACCTCGAGCCAGCGGTCGCCGGCGACGGGCGTCCATTCCGGCCGGCGCAGCGCGACCAGCTTCGCGCCGACGGCGCGGCAGGCGGCCTCGGCGTTGAACGGCATGACAGCCGCGAAGGGATGGGTGGCATCGACCACGGCCTTCACGTTCCTCTCGCGCAGGAAGTAGGCAAGCCCGGTCGCTCCGCCAAACCCGCCGATGCGCATCGGCAAAGCGAGCGGACGCGGCGCGGATGTGCGCCCGGCGAGCGAGACGAGCGCGGATACATCCGGCATCGCGGCGATGCACGCGGCCAGCGCCGCGGCCTCGCTCGTGCCGCCGAGGATCAAGAGCGCGATCTGTTGTCCGCCGCTGTCGGTCGGGGGGCTCGCCATGGCTGACTTGTTGCGGAACGAGGCCGCCCTGTCGAGCGCTGTGATCGCGCCCTGGCTCACTCTTGTCGGCATCGGCGAGGACGGCCGCGCCGGCCTTTCGGCCGCGGCATTGCGTGCGCTCTCCGAGGCCGAGCTGGTCGTCGGCGGCCGCCGCCATCTCGATCTCGCCGCGCCGATTGCCGGCGAAGCCCTCGCCTGGCCGAGCCCGATCCACGACGCCTTCCCCGCCATTACCGCGCGGCGCGGGCGCAAGGTCGTGGTGCTCGCGAGCGGCGATCCGTTCCACTATGGCGTCGGCGTACAACTCGCGGTGCTCGTGCCGCCGGCCGAGATGCGCGTCATCCCGCAGCCCTCGGCATTCTCGCTGGCCTGCGCGCGCCTCGGCTGGGCGCAGCAGGACTGCGCGCTCGTCTCGCTGCACGGCCGCGCGCTGGAGCGCATCGTGCCCCACCTCCAGCCTGGCGCGCGCATCCTTGCTTTGTCGTGGGACGGCACGACGCCGGAGAAGCTGGCGGCTCTGCTGACCGGGCGCGGCATGGGGCGTTCGGCGCTGACCGTGATCGAAGCCATGGGCGGCCCGCGCGAGCGTGTGCGCAAGGCTTGCGCCGACAGCTTCGATCTGACCGATATCGATCCGCTCAATCTCGTCGCTATCGAGGTCGTGGCGGACCGCGATGCAAGGGTGCTTCCGCCCGCATCCGGGCTCGACGACGGCTGGTTCGAGAGCGACGGCCAGATCACCAAGGCCGAGGTGCGCGCTGTGACGCTGGCGGCGCTCAGCCCCCGCGCCGGGGAGCTGCTCTGGGATGTCGGCGCGGGCTCGGGTTCGATCAGCGTCGAATGGTGCCTGCGTCACCCAGCGAACCGCGCCATAGCCATCGAATCCCATGCGGAGCGCGCGGCGCGCGTGGGCCGCAATGCCGCACAGTTCGGCGCCCTTGCCGTCACTTTGGTCGAGGGTCGTGCACCGGAAGCTCTGGCCGGCCTCGAACCGCCGCATGCGGTCTTCATCGGCGGGGGCATTTCTGATCCCGCGGTGTTCGACGCCTGCTGGCAGGCGCTTCGGCCGGGCGGCCGGCTCGTCGCCAATGTCGTGACGCTGGAGGGCGAGGCGCGCCTTGCCGCCTTGTTCGCGGAATATGGCGGAGCCATGCGCCGGATCGGCATCGAGCGGCTCGACGCGGTCGGCAGCAAGCATGGCTGGCGGCCGGCCATGGCCGTCACCCAGTGGCGCGTGGTGAAGCCATGACGGGCGGGCAGGGAATGGTCGCAGCGGGCATCGGCCTCCGCTCCGGCACGGGCGAGACGGACATCCGCGCCTGCCTCGACCTTGCGCTCGCGCGCCTCGGCCTGAAAGCCGATGCCATCGGCTGCATTGCCACCACCGCCACGCGCGCGACCGAACCGGGCCTCACCAGCCTCGCGAATGGCCTCGGCGTGCCGGTCGTCGGCATCCCCGACGAAGCCCTGCGCGGCGAGGATGCCGGCTGCGCCACCCGATCCACCCGCGTCGTCGCGCTCTATGGCGTCGGCTCGGTGGCGGAAGCGGCGGCGCTCGCCGCTGCCGGCCCGCGGGCAAGCCTCGTCCTTCCTCGATTGTCCCTCGGCCGCGTCACATGCGCGCTGGCGCGCGGAGCCTCTTCATGACCGTCCATTTCATCGGCGCCGGCCCCGGCGCACCCGATCTCATCACTGTGCGGGGGCGGAACCTGATCGCCGCTTCGCCGGTCTGTCTCTATGCTGGGTCGCTGGTGCCATCAGAGATCCTCGGCTGGTGCCCGCCCGGTGCGCGGATCGTCGATACCGCGCCGCTCGACCTCGACGCCATCATGGCCGAGATCGAGGCGGCCCACCGCGACGGCCATGACGTCGCGCGGCTTCATTCCGGCGACCTCTCCATCTGGAGCGCCATGGGCGAGCAGCTTCGCCGGCTCGATGCTCTCGGCATTCCATATACCGTGACGCCCGGCGTGCCCGCCTTCTCCGCTGCCGCCGCGACGCTCGCCCGCGAGCTGACGCTGCCCGAAATCGCCCAGTCCGTGGTGCTGACCCGCACCTCCGGCCGCGCCTCTTCCATGCCCGAGCGCGAGACGCTCGCCGCCTTCGGCGCGACCGGTGCGACACTCGCCATCCACCTGTCGATCCACGTCATCGACAAGGTCGTCGCCGAGCTGACGCCGCTCTATGGCGCGGAATGCCCGGTCGCTGTCGTTTTCCGTGCCTCCTGGCCCGACGAGAAGGTTCTTGCCGGAACGCTCGCCACCATTGCCGCGCAGGTCGCCGAGGCGAAGCTGGAGCGCACCGCGCTTATTCTCGTCGGCCCCGCGCTGGCGGCTGCCGACTTCGGTGAAAGCGCGCTCTATTCGGCGGGCTACGACCGTCGCTTCCGCCCGCGCGGCGGGGAGACCGCGTCATGAATCCGGGCCTACCGACCCATCTCCTGCCCGCCTTTGCGCCCGGTACCGTCTGGCTGGTCGGGGCGGGTCCCGGCGATCCCGGCCTGATGACGCTGACCGCGCTCCATGCTCTCGCCGAGGCCGATGTCGTCGTCCACGACGCGCTGATCGACCCGCGCGTGCTGACACTGGTGCGCCCCGGCGCGCTCCTGGAGAATGCTGGCAAGCGCGGCCACCAGCCCTCGCCGAAACAGGCGGAGATCAGCGCCATGCTGGTCGCTCATGCCTGCGCCGGTCGTCGTGTGCTGCGGCTGAAGGGTGGCGACCCCTTCATCTTCGGGCGCGGCCACGAGGAGGCCGAGGCGCTGGCGGCGGCGGGCATCGCCTTCCGCATCGTGCCGGGCGTCTCGTCGGGTCTCGCCAGCCTCGCCGTTCACGGCATTCCCGCGACCTCGCGCGACACCAACCACGCCGTGATCCTCGCCACCGGCCATCTCGCCGAGGACAAGGAGCTGGACTGGGCGGCGCTCGCCCGCACCGGTCAGCCCATCGTCCTTTACATGGCCGTGTCCAATCTCGCGCCCATCGCCGCCGCGCTCATGGCGGGCGGGCTTGGAGCGGATACCTCCGCCATCGCGGTCTATCGCGTCTCGACCGAGCGCGAGCAGGTGGTCGAGACGCGGCTCGGCGACCTCTCAAGCCTCGCCGAGGCCGGGGCGATCCGCTCGCCGGCAGTCGTGGCGATCGGCGCCATCGCGGAACTGCGCCGCGCCGTAGCGGCCCATGTGCTGTCGCCTGCAATGGGTGGTCAGGTATGAAGCCGGCAAAGGGACTTCTGATCGGCGCGCCGCGCTCCGGCTCGGGCAAGACGACGGTGACGCTCGGCCTGCAGCGCGCGCTGCGCAGACAGGGTCTTGCGGTTCGCGGCGTCAAATGCGGCCCTGACTATATCGACCCCGCCTTCCATGCTGCCGCCACCGGCGCGCCGAGCTGCAATCTCGACAGTTTTGCCATGCCGGATGCGTTGATCGACCGGCTCGCTGCGGAGGCCTCGACCGGCGCTGATATTGTCATCGGCGAGGGCTCGATGGGCCTGTTCGACGGCGTGCGCGCCGCGAAAGGCCATACCGGGGCGAGCGCCGACATCGCTGCGCGCCTGCGCTGGCCCGTCGTGCTGGTCATCGACGTGTCGGGACAGGCGCAGTCGGCGGCGGCCGTCGCGCTTGGTTGCGCGAGCTATGATGCGCGCATCAAGGTGGCCGGCGTCATCCTCAACAAGGTCGCGAGCGAGCGGCACCGCCGCCTGGTCGTCGACGGCATGGAGCGCATCGGCCTGACGGTGTTCGGCGCTCTGCCCCGCGAGACGAGCCTGATCCTGCCGGAGCGGCATCTCGGCCTCGTCCAGGCCGGCGAGACGGCCGATCTCGCCGAGCGCCTCGACCGGCTCGCCGACGCGGTCGCCGCGGCCGTCGATCTGGATGCGCTCGTGAAGATCGCCGATGCGGCGATCCCCGTGTCCGCGGGAGATACGGGGCCGCCGCTGCCGCCGCCGGGCCACCGCATCGCGGTGGGCCGCGATGCCGCCTTCTCCTTCGTCTATCCCCATGTCGAGGCGGGCTGGCGCGCGGCTGGCGCGGAGATCGTGCCCTTCTCGCCGCTGGCCGACCAGTCGCCACCTGACGATTGCGACGCCTGCTGGCTGCCCGGCGGCTATCCCGAGCTCCACGCGGCGACGCTTGGATCTGCGGTCCGCTTCCGCGACGGCGTGCGGCGCTTCGCGGAGACGCGACCCGTCCACGGCGAATGCGGCGGCTACATGGTGCTCGGCGAGATGCTGGAGGATGCCGAGGGCATCCGCCATCCGATGCTCGGCCTGCTGCCGGTCTCGACCAGTTTCGCGAAGCGGAAGATGTCGCTCGGCTATCGCGTGGTGACGACCTCGTCGCCGAGTGTGCTTGGCCAGATTGGTAGCCGGCTCACGGGACATGAGTTCCATTATGCGACGATCACCGCCTCCTCGCCGGAAGGTGCGCTGGGCGAGGCGGTCGATGCCGAGGGAGCGAGCCTCGGTGGCGTCGGCCACGTGCGCGGCAAGGTGTCGGGCTCGTTCTTCCACGCCATCGCGCGGGCGTGAGGCCGCTATTCCGCGATCCGCCGCAAGAGCCAGGTGTCCATGATCCAGCCCTTGGCCGCGCGCCTCTCGCGCCTGAGGCGTAGGATCTTCGCCTTCACCTCGGCGAGCGGACCTGCCACCAGCACCTCGTCGGACGTGCCGAGATAGGCCCCCCACCAGATCGCGAGGCCCTGCGGATCGATGGCTTCCAGCGCCGAGCCGTCGTCCAGCATCACGACCGTCGAATCGATGTCGTGCGGCAGGCCGGCGGCGAGCCGTCGTCCCGTCGTGATGTGGATCGGCTCGCCGACGAGATTGAGCGGGATGCCATGCGCGGCGGCGAGGGCCTGCGGTGCGCTGATGCCGGGGATGACCTTTAGGGAAAAGGCGGTCCCGCCAGCAGCCACCTGGTCGAGGATGCGGATGGTCGAATCGTAGAAGGCCGGATCGCCCCAGACCAGGAAGGCGCCATGCGCATGGTCCGGCAATCCGGTGATCGCCTCCGCGTAGATCGCGACGCGCGCGGCATGCCAGCGGTCGACGCCGGAGCGGTAGTCTGGATCGGCCGCATCGCGTTTCGGATTGGCGATGCGGATGATCGTGGGCGTGCGCCCATCCAGCACGCGGTCGAGGATCGTCTCGCGGATCGCCACCAGTTCGTCGGCGGCCGTGCCCTTCTCGATCATCAGGAAAGCATCGGCCGCCCGGATCGCCGCGGCGGCTTCCAGCGTCAGGTGCTCCGGACTGCCCGCCCCGATGCCGATGACCGTGATCGTCCTCACCCGACTTCCCTCATGAGCCGACGGCGCGCCGCTCCGCGCCATCCCATGCGCCATCGGGGCCGGTGGGGCAAGCCGGCCCGCCATCGGCTGATTGACTCGGCGGATCGCCATACTAGCGTGCCGGGCAATGCCGGGTGGGAGGCGGCTACGCGGCCATGCCCGGTTCCGGAGGAGCCATGCAGCCCTTGCGCCCGCCAACCGCCGACGCGGCGAGCCCTTCCGACAGTCGAATGCCGATCGGAATGGCGTGCAGGCGCGTGGCTTGCGAGTCGGCGAAGAGGGCGCACAGGCCGTGACGCGACTGTCGGAAAAGACGCTGCATCGCCTGCCTGCCGGGATCGAACGCCCGGCCTATGATCGCGCGGCGGTGACGGCGGGCATCGTCCATCTCGGGATCGGCGCGTTTCATCGGGCCCATCAGGCCGTGGTCATCGACGACCGGCTGGCGGCCGGCGAGATGGGCTGGGGCATTGTTGGTGCCTCGCTGCGCGCGCCCGACACCTATGATGCGCTGACCCCGCAGGACGGGCTTTATACGCTGGCGGTGCGCTCGGCCGAACCGGCGCGCCATCGCATCATCGGGTCGGTTGGCGAGGTGCTGGTTGCGCCCGAAGCGCCGCTGAGGCTGCTGGAGCGCCTTGCCGATCCTGCGATCCGCATCGTTTCGCTGACCGTCACCGAGAAGGGCTATTGTCACGACCCCGCCACCGGCACGCTTGCCGAGGATCATCCGGACGTCCGTCACGACCTGACCTCGAACCTGCCGCGTTCAGCCGTCGGCATCATCGTCGAGGCGCTCAGGCGCCGGCGCGCGGCGGGCGTCGCGCCCTTCACGGTGCTGTCCTGCGACAACCTGCCGGCCAATGGCGAGACCGTGAAGCGCGTGCTCACCCGCTTCGCCGCCCTGCGCGGCGCCGATCTTGGCAAGTGGGTCGCGGACAACCTCGCCTGCCCCGCGACCATGGTCGACCGCATCGTGCCGGCGACCACCGATGCCGACCGCGAGGATATCGCCCGCGCCCTCGGCGTCGAGGATGCCTGGCCGGTGGTCGCCGAGCCCTTCTGGCAATGGGTGGTGGAGGATCATTTCCCCACCGGACGGCCGGACCTTGCCGCGAGCGGCGTCGAGATGGTGAAGGACGTCGCCCCCTACGAACTGATGAAGCTTCGCCTGCTCAATGGGTCGCATTCGACGCTCGCCTATCTCGGCTATCTCTGCGGCTACGAGACGGTGGCGGAGGCCATTGCGGACGAGGGGATCGCAGAGACGGTTCGCCGGCTCACGGACGATGCGACGCCGGTGCTGCGGCCGCTGCCGGGCTTCGATGTCGCGGCCTACAAGGCGAGCCTCATCCAGCGCTTCGCCAATCCGGCTTTGCGGCACCGCACCTGGCAGATCGCCATGGACGGCACGCAGAAACTGCCGCAGCGCCTCGTCGCCACCGTGCGCGAGCGGCTGGCAAAGGGCATGTCGGCCGGTGCGCCCGCTCTCGGGATCGCGGCATGGATGCGCTATGTCACCGGCATCGACGAGAAGGGTGCGGCCATCGACGTGCGCGATCCCTTGGCCGACAAGCTGGCGGAGATCGCCCGCGAGGCGGGGCCGGTCGCAGAGAGACTTGCGCCGGCGCTGCTGGCTGTGCGCGAGGTCTTCGGCGATCTTTCCGATGAGCCGCGACTGGCAATGCCCGTCAAGGAAGCTCTCGCCTCGCTCTATGCCTTCGGTGCGAGGGATACAGCTAGGCGATTTCAGGCCGGGGAGCTGTCGCTCTGAAGCGCACGCAGGGCGGGGCAAGGTATCTCAACCTTGCCGTCATGGCCGGGCTTGGCCCGGCCATCCACGACTTGAACACAACGGGGAAGGCAATTCGTGGATACCCGGGACAAGCCCGGGCATGACGTAAGAGGGCGCAAACGGTCAGCCGAACTTTGGCTTAGAACGCCGTCCGCGACCTGATCGCCGCGGCGATCGTGCCCTCGTCGAGATAGTCGAGCTCGCCGCCGACCGGCACGCCATGGGCGAGCCGCGTCACCGTAACGCCGGTGCCGGCCAGCAGGTCCGTCACGTAATGCGCGGTCGTCTGGCCATCGACCGTCGCGTTCACGGCGAGGATCACCTCGCGCACGCCGCCCGCCCGCACCCGGTTGACAAGGCTCTCGATGTTGAGGTCCTGCGGACCCACGCCGTCGAGCGGCGACAGCGTGCCGCCGAGCACATGGTATTTCGCGTTGATCGCCCCGGCGCGTTCCAGCGCCCAGAGGTCGGAGACATCCTCCACCACAACGATCACCGAGCCGTCGCGGCGCGGATCGGTGCAGACGGTGCAGGGGTCGGACGTATCGACATTCCCGCAGGTCGAGCAGATCACGATCTTGTCCAGCGCCTCGCCCAGCGCCGCGGTCAGCGGCTGCATCAGGCTCTCGCGCTTCTTGACGAGATGCAATGCGGCGCGCCGTGCCGAGCGTGGTCCGAGCCCCGGCAGCTTGGCGAGGAGCTGGATCAGGCGCTCGATCTCGGGGCCTGCGACGCGGCGGCTCATCGGGATGCCTTCATGTCTTGCGGCGATCTTCGGTCCACTGGCTGTCCGCGATGCGGTCGAGCGGCACTTCCGCGCCGAGGCCCTCGACAAAGGCGACGCCCTGGTCCGGATAGAGGCAGACCTCGTGCGGAAAGCGGTTGCCGAAGGCCCAGATGACGAGGTCGCCGGTGCCGGTGTTCTCGAACGTGTGCAGTTCGGGATCGCCTGCGCGATAGCAGAAGGCGTCGCCCGGTTTCACGTCGATCCGCTCGTCGCCATGGAGCAGCACGCCGGTGCCGCCCATCACGATCAGCATTTCTTCCTGGAACACGTGCCGGTGCCGGCGTGAGGCGCGGTTGCCGGGTGGCACGGTCTGAATGATCAGTCCGATCGTCTCGCTGCCGAGCGTGCGGCCGACATCGGTCATGGTGCCGCCGATCCCCGCCTCGAAGGTATAGGCGAAGGGTTTCACCTCCGACATGGCGAGACGCCGCAGCGGCATGGCGGCCTCAGAACGGCAGCTTCATGCCGGGCGGCAGGGGGATGCCGCCGGTGACGCCCTTCATCTTTTCCTGCGCCACGACCTCGGCCTTCTTGCGGGCATCGGCATGGGCGGCGACGATCAGATCCTCGACGATCTCCTTCTCGTCGGCCTTGAGCAGCGAGGCATCCACCGAAAGCCCGCGCAGGTCGCCCTTGACGGTCAGGCGGACAGTGACGAGGCCGCCGCCGGCCGAGCCTTCGACCTCAGTGCGCTCCATGTCGGCCTGCGCTTCCTGAAGCTTGGCTTGCATGGCCTGTGCCTGTTTCATCAGGCCCATAATGTCTTTCATGACGTCGTTCCTCGAAAGGGATCAGAAATCGTCGTCCCAGGGGTCGACGGGCTCCCAGTTGTCGTCGCCCTCTGCATCGGGCTCGTCGGGGCGCTCGACAGGGGCTGATACCGTGGCGTCGAGCCCCTCGCCGACCAGCGGCCGCACCGCCACCACTTCCGCGCCTGGGAATTTCGCCAGCACCGCCTGCACAGCGGGATGGGCGAGCACGCCGCGCTCGCGGGCCTCCTGCTCGGCGGCCAGCCGCTCGCGCACCGTCGGCTCGCCTTCCGAGGACACGATGGTGACGATCCAGCGCCGTCCCGTCCAGTCGGAGAGCTTCTTCTGGAGGTCGCCGGCAAGGGTCGGCGCGGCATTGCGCGTCGGCCGGAAATCAAGGCGGCCGTCCTCGCAATGGACGAGATGAACGTCGCTTTCGAGCTGCTGCTTCAGGCGCACGTCGCGCTTCTCGGCGCAGAGCTTGAGGATTTCGGCGAAGCCGGCGACCACCAGATGCTGGACCGGGGCCGCCGCGGCCATGCGCATGGCGACAGGCGCGCCTTCCGGCCGCGCCACGGAGGCGAGACGCGGAGCACCGCCGGCCGCGGCCACCGCGTGGCCTGCTGCGCCGCCGCCGCCATTGCCGCCGGTTGGTGCGCGGGGAGCGGCGCTGCCGCCGATTGCGCCCGATCCGTCCGCCAGCATGCGCAGCGCCTCGTCCGGCGTCGGCAGATCGGCAGCGTGGGCAATGCGCACCAGCGCCATGTCGGCGGAGGCGAAGGGTCGCGGCGAGCGGCCGACCTCCTCGATGCCCTTGACCAGCATCTGCCAGGCGCGCGCGAGCACGCGATGCGAGAGCTTCGCCGCAAATTCGCGGCCTCGCGCCCGCTCGGTCTCGCTGAACGACACGTCGTCGGCGGCCGCCGGCACGACTTTCACGCGGGTGACGAAATGCACGAACTCGGCGAGTTCGGTCAGGATGATCTCGGGGTCCGCGCCGTCATGGTACTGGCTCTTGAGCTCCGCCATGGCGCTCGCGAGGTCGCCCCGCATCAGGTGCTCGAACAGGTCGATGACGCGGGCGCGGTCGGCAAGGCCGAGCATGCGCCTGACTTCCGCCGCCTCCACCTTGCCCGCGCCGTGGGCGATCGCCTGGTCGAGCATGGACAGCGAGTCGCGCACCGATCCCTCGCCCGCGCGGGCGATGAGGCTCAGCGCGTCCGGCTCGATCTCGACCTGCTCCTTCTCGCAGATGCCGGTGAGATGCCGGACGAGCACGTCGGCGTCGACGCGCCGGAGGTCGAAGCGCTGGCAGCGGGAGAGCACCGTCACCGGAACCTTGCGGATTTCCGTCGTGGCGAACATGAATTTCACATGCGCCGGCGGCTCCTCCAGCGTCTTCAGGAAGGCATTCCACGCCTTCTCCGAGAGCATGTGGACCTCGTCGACGATATAGACCTTGTAGCGGGCGGAGACCGGCGCGTAATGCGCGCCATCGGTGATCTGCCTGACATCGTCGATGCCGGTATGCGAGGCCGCGTCGATCTCCATCACGTCGACGTGCCGGCCTTCCATGATCGACTGGCAGTGCCGGCCGAGCCGGTCGAGGCGGATGGTCGGGCGGTCGATCTCGCCGGGGATTTCGTAGTTCAGCGCGCGGGCGAGGATGCGGGCGGTGGTCGTCTTGCCGACGCCGCGCACGCCCGTGAACATATAGGCCTGCGCGATCCGCCCGGTCTCGAACGCGTTCGACAGGGTGCGGACCATGGCCTCCTGGCCGATCAGGTCCTCGAAACGCTGGGGGCGGTACTTGCGGGCGAGAACGCGATAGCTCGCCTGCTTGGCGGCCGGTTCCGGCGTCCCGAGATCGAACCCGGGTTCGTTCTCGGGCGGTGAATCCATGGCCAGCAGCTCGACAGGGTTCGGCGGAGATCGATGGCCCTGAGCTTCGCGCGCCCGCGGTCGCGGGGCAAGCATAGAGCCGCAGGTTAAAGGTGGGAGGCTGGACACGCGACCCGAAACGGGCTCGTTACGGCTGCTTCCTTCCGGACCTGACCGGGTTGGCGAGTGTCTCGTCCACCGCCAGCCTCCCGCCTGCTATATGACCTCGGGCGGCCGGCGAAGCAAGCGCCGCCTCGTCCCGAATGTCAGCAGCATCTCCGTTTCGCATCAGGTGGTTGTCAAGTTGGGGGCTGCTTGAACGGCCAAGACTCAACGTCGCCATGAGCTCGCATGTCGCGCCAGTAGCGTTGTTCGCGCCTCTCGGCGAGCCGATTGCAGATCGACAGGAGACCGATGGACGCCATGACAGCCCAGCGCGGAACTTTTCTGGTGCAGGGAACAGTCGCGTAATGCGGCCACGTATAAGCTTCATCGGATCGCAGAAACCTGGTGCTCAGGTCTATCCGCCGCATCAGTTCCGGGTTCTCGCGATCCTCCTTGTGGATGCGGTGTTCCTTGAAGTCGTCGTAGAGCGACCAAATCAAATCCTCAATGGCGCGTACACCGCGATCATTGGTATCGGGCCATCGCTTCTCGAGGGTTCGGTTCGTGATCCTGCCCGCCTGGAAATCCTCCACGAGGATCGCGGCACAATCTCTTGCGTTTCGATCAATCATATCGAAGCCAGGTCATGTCACGACCATGTTTGCATCGACGCGGGCCATGATGTTGAGGCGGGTCAGGTCCCGCATAACAATCCAGACCCCTTTCCAAATTGCCTTCGATATGGTGGGTCATTCGCCATGAATGGCTCGTTTCCGCTCAATCCCCGCCTCGCCGCCGATTCCGTGGCTGTCGCCGATCTTGCACTCTGCCAGGTCCGGCTGATGAACGATGCGACCTATCCCTGGCTGCTGCTGGTTCCCCGGCGCGAGGACGCGGTGGAAATCGTCGACCTCCCGTCAGAGGACCGCACCCTGCTGATGAATGAGATCGCCCTCGTCTCCGGCGTGCTGCGCGACATGACCCGCTGCGACAAGCTGAACGTCGCCGCGCTCGGCAATATGGTGCCGCAGCTCCATGTCCACGTCATCGCGCGCTTTGCCGGCGATCCCGCATGGCCCGGCCCGGTCTGGGGCAAGGCGCCGGCGCAGCCCTATGCGGAAGCCTCCCGCGACGGCCTCGTCTCGGCGCTGGCCGCAAGGCTCTCGTCCGCAAGGCCCCCCGCCGGATAACGCGTTGCTCGGCGCCTTGCGGCATGCGAGCGTCGCCGGCCCGCCATACCAGCCGAAGCGCCCCCCATGTCCGACCTGCCGCCGCTGCCGCCCGTCAAGCTCGGCTATACCGATAACGACCTCGACCGCATGAGCGCCAAGCGCGGCGACGACATCTGGCTGACCGCCACCTTCGCCGACCCGCGCGCGCGGCTTTACGTCTTCGCCGGCGAGACGCCGATCCTGCGGCGCAACGGCGACCGCGGCGATCCGCTGTTCACGCCGGACGAGGCTGAGGCCTTCGGCGAGCCCATCGAGACCGCTTTCCTCGGCCTCGCCAACGGTGCGCCGCGCTATGCCCGCCTCGTCAAGGAACTGGTGAAGTCCGACCCCAGCGCCTACCGGATCGCCGAAATCCGCGTCGACGACCCGACCCTCCTGATCACCGACATGCGCACGATCGCCATGCAGGGCGTGGTCGAGCCGCACCATCTCGGCCCCATGGCCGAGGGCAAGGCGCTGATGCACTGGCACGCCTCCCATCGCCATTGCGGACGCTGCGGCGGCGTCACCGAAGCGCGGCAGGCCGGCTGGCGGCGCGATTGCCCCTCCTGCGGCGCGCAGAACTTCCCGCGCACCGACCCGGTGGTGATCATGCTGCCCGTCGACGGCGAGCGCTGTCTCATGGGCCGCCAGCGCCGCTTCCCGCCGGGCATGTATTCGGCGCTCGCCGGCTTCCTCGAGCCGGGCGAGACGGTGGCGGATGCCGTGCGCCGCGAGATCATGGAGGAGGCCGGCATCAGGGTCGGCCGGGTCGGCTATCTCTACGACCAGCCCTGGCCCTATCCGGCCTCGCTGATGATCGGCTGCCACGCCGAGGCGCTGTCACGCGACATCGAGATCGACACGGAGGAACTGGAGGACGCCCGCTGGTTCACCCGCGAGGAATGCTGGCAGATCCTGACGAAGCAGCATCCCGACAGGCTGTCCTGCCCGCCGCCGCTGGCGATCGCGCATCACCTGATCCGGTCGTTCGTGAACGGCGGCCTGCGCCTCAGTCCTGACGGGCTCTGACGATCTGGATGGCGCGCGCCGCCCGCGCGCCGGCCGGCTGCGGCAGCCAGATCGCGGAAATCGTCCAGGCCGGCAGGCCCTCCGCCTCGACCAGCGGCATGACCGTCGCGCCCTGAACCGCGATGCGCTTCGCGGCGGCCGAGGGCACGAGGGCCGAGCCGAGGCCGAGCGCCACCAGAGCCATCACGGCGGTCCAATCCGGCGCTTCCTGTGCGATCATGGGCCGCGCGCCCGTCGCGCCGAGCGCCGCCATGACGCCGTCCATGGCGAGCGGCGCCGCCTCGCGGTCCAGCATGACCAGCGGCTTGCGGGCGAGATTGGAGAGGCTGGCGGTCTTGCGCAGCCGCGCCTCGGCATCCGGCACCACCGCCGACCATTTCGACGTCGCGACGACCTTGGACGACAGGCGTGGCAGGATAGGCAGGGGCGGGGCGATGAAGCCCAGCGCGATGCGGCCTTCGGCGAGAGCCTGCGCCTGATCTTCCCTTGAAAGAGCATGCAGGCGGACCACGAAGCCCTCGTCGCGCCAGACGGGATCGTCCAGGAGGTCGCGGCAGATCGAGACGAGCGCATCGGGAACCGCGCCGATGCCGATGATATCGGAGGGTTCGGCGCTCTCGCGGGCAAGACGCTGCGCTCGGTCGAGGGCGGCGAGCGCCAGCCGCGCTTCGCCGATGAAGGCCTCGCCCGCCACCGTCAGGCGCACGCGGCGGCCGGAATGGTCGAACAGCACCGCGCCGGCCTGGCGTTCGAGCTGGGCGATCCGGGCGGCGGCTGTCCGCCTGCCGACGCCGGCGAGCCTGCCGGCTGCGCCGAGGTCGCCGGAATCCGTCAGCGCCAGGGCCAGCCGCATTGCGCCGAGATCGGGAGTGTCTCCTGCCATCGGCGGAGAATGATGCGATTCGCGGGTTTCCTGCGAGCGCGCGCCTTACTCGACCACCAGCTTCTCGACCTCGGCCCGCCAGGGGTTCTGCTGGTAGACGCCGAGAATGGTCAGTTCCTTGGCGAAGAAGGCGAGTTCCTCCAGCGCCAGCTTCACGGGACGGTCGTCGGGATGGCCCTCGATCTCGGCGTAGAAGCGGGTGGCGACGAAGCGCCCGCCGATCATGTGGCTCTCCAGCTTCGTCATGTTGACGCCGTTGGTGGCGAAGCCGCCCATCGCCTTGTAGAGCGCCGCCGGCACGTTGCGGACCTGAAAGACGAAGCTCGTCAGGCAGTCCTGGCCGGGCGCGGCCCAGATCTTCTGGCGCGACAGGATGACAAAGCGCGTGGTGTTGTTGGCGGCGTCCTCGATATCCTCGGCGAGGATGTCGAGCCCGTAGACCTCAGCCGCGAGCCGGGGGGCGATGGCGGCCTGCGCCGGATCGCCCATTTCGGCGACTTCGCGGGCCGAGCCCGCAGTATCCGCCGCCACGATGGGCTTGAGGCCGAGCTTGCGGATGATCTGCCGGCACTGGCCGAGGCCCATAATGTGGCTGCGCGCCGTCTTCACGGTGGCGAGCGAGGAGCCCTTCACGCCCATGAGCTGGAAGCGGATCGGCAGGAAGAACTCGCCGATAATGTTCAGCCCGGCGGTCGGCAGCAGGTGATGGACGTCGCCGACGCGGCCCGCGATCGAGTTCTCGATCGGGATCATGCCGAGATCGGCCTCACCGTTCTGGATCGCGGCGAAGGCATCCTCGAAGCTCGGGCAGGGCAGAACCTCGGCATTGGGGAAGACGGCGTTGGCAGCCTGATGCGAGAAGGCGCTGAGCTCGCCCTGGAAGGCGATGCGCTTGGGCGCGAGGATCATGGGACGCGTCACTCCGATGCGGGGCGGTGTTCTTATCGCAATGGCGCGCTTTTGGCGATGAGGCCGCGTGCGCGTTCGAGGTCGGCCGGCGTGTCGACCCCGAGCGGCACGGCCTCGACCACGGCGACGTCGATCCGCATGCCGTTTTCCAGCGCCCGCAGCTGTTCGAGCCGCTCGCGCGTCTCCAGCGGCGCGGGGGGCAGCGTGACGAAGCGGTCCAGCGCCGCCCGCCGGTAAGCATAGAGGCCGATATGGTGGTAGAGCGGGCCGTCGCCGGAGGGAGCGGTCGCGCGCGTGAAATAGAGTGCCCTCAGTCTCCGGTCCGACAGCGGCGTTCCCACCACCTTCACGACATTCGGATTGGTGATCTCCTCGTGCCGCGCGATGACGGCGGCGAGCGTGGCGATATCGACGGCCGGGTCGTCGAGCAGGTCGGAGGCGGCGCGGACGATGTCCGGCTCCAGTGTCGGCAGGTCGCCCTGCACGTTGACGATGCGGTCGTAACGGCCTTCCGGGTCGACGATCCCGGCGGCCTCGTGGATCCGGTCCGAGCCGGTCGGGTGGCTGGCAGCGGTCAGCACCGCACGTCCGCCGGCCTTCTCGACCGCTGCCTGGATCACGTCCGAATCGGTCGCGACCACGACCGGGCCGACGCCCGCGGCCTCCGCGCGGCGCATGACATGGACGATCATCGGCTCGCCGCGGATATCGGCGAGCGGCTTGCCGGGCAGCCGCGAGGCGCTCATGCGGGCCGGAATGAGGACGATGGACTGGGTCATGGACGCGGGATCATGGCACGAGGCATGGGGACTTCGGACGGCCGCCAGTCTGGAACCGTCGAAAGGAGCATGCGGGACACGTGGATATACGGGTTGCCTGCTGCAGCGCAAATTGGATAGTGTCCGCGCCAAATCGGCCGGCCCGTTCGCGCGCTCAGCGCGCATCGACCCTTCAGGAGGCCGCCGATCCCGTGGAGCTGGTCCCGATGGACGGATTTGAATTCAACAAGGTCATGATGGCCCTGCTGCTGGTCGGAAGCTCGACGCTGGGCGGCTCCATCCTGGCCAACGAACTGATCTACAAGCCGAAGAAGCCCGCCAAGCCCGGCTACGAGGTCGCTGTCGCGCCCCCGGGCGGCCAGCAGGCCGCGCCCGCGCAGGCAGCGCCCGCAAAGCCGATGTCGGAAGTCTTCGCCTCGGCCAACGCCGCCAACGGCCCGGCCGTGTTCCGCCAGTGCGCCACCTGCCACACGATCAACAAAGGCGGGGCCAACGGCGCCGGCCCGAATCTTTACGGCGTTGTCGGTCGCAATCATGGCGGCGCCCCCGGCTTCAACTATTCCAACGCCATGAAGGGCAAGGCCTCCGAGCCCTGGAGCCTGGACGCCCTCTACGCCTTCATCACCAATCCGCGCGCCTCGGTGCCGGGCACCTCCATGTCGTTCGCCGGCATCCGGTCGGAGCAGCAGCGGGCCGACCTGATGGCCTATCTGCGCGAGCAGTCGGACAGCCCGGTCGAAGTGCCGAAATAACCGCCGGCGGCGAGATTCGCGATTGCTTCGAGGGCCGGGTCGTTCCCGGCCCTTGGTGTATCCGGGACCTGCGACGGGAGGCATTCGCGGGCCGTTTGCGGGGCCTGAACAGCGAAAACTCGCCCCATGACAGCGGCAGGACATCGGTTTATCCTTTCCGAGTCCCATTTTTGCCATGCTTGACGCATTGGAACGGCGGGACTGTCCCGCCGACCCTTTCCCCACAAGGTTCCTCATGCCGACCATCGCCCTCGTCGACGACGACCGGAACATCCTGACCTCGGTCTCCATCGCGCTGGAAGCCGAAGGCTACCGCATCGTCACCTACAATGACGGTGCCGCGGCGCTGGACGGCTTCAAGCAATCGCCACCGGACCTGGCGATCCTCGATATCAAGATGCCGCGCATGGACGGCATGGAGCTTCTGCGCCGCCTGCGCCAGAAGACCGACATGCCCGTGATCTTCCTCACCTCCAAGGACGAGGAGATCGATGAGCTGTTCGGCCTGAAGATGGGCGCCGACGACTTCATCCGGAAGCCGTTCTCGCAGCGCCTGCTGGTCGAGCGGGTCAAGGCCGTGCTGCGCCGCGCCGCCGCCAAGGAGCCGGGCGCCGAGGCCAAGACCGACGCCAAGGTGCTGGAGCGCGGCAAGTTGCGCATGGACCCCGAGCGGCACACCTGCACCTGGGACAACCAGCCGGTGACGCTCACCGTGACCGAGTTCCTGATCCTTCAGGCGCTGGCGACACGTCCGGGTGTGGTGAAGAGCCGCAACGCCCTGATGGATGCGGCCTATGACGATCAGGTCTATGTCGATGACCGCACCATCGACAGCCACATCAAGCGCCTGCGCAAGAAGTTCAAGGTGGTCGACGACGATTTCGAGATGATCGAAACGCTCTACGGTGTCGGCTACCGCTTCAAGGAATGAGGCGCCTGCAACCCGGCGAGACCGCATGCTCGACCGCACCAGAACCAGCGAAGCCGCCGACGCGCAGGTGACGCCCGCGACGGCCGGCGCACGCGCCAGCCGGGGCTGGTCGCGCTTCGCCCATGTCGTCGCGCGCTCCGTGCGCGTCGTCCTGAACCGGTCCTTCTCCAGCCTGACGCGCCGCATCGTCGCGCTGAACCTTGCCGGCCTCGTGGCGCTGGTCTCGGGCATCCTGTGGCTGTCGCAGTTCCGTGCCGGCCTCATCGAATCGCGGGCGCAGAGCCTCATCGTCCAGGGCGAGATCATTGCCGGCGCCATCGCCGCCTCGGCGGCGGTCGACGGCTCGGTGATCCCGATCGATCCCGACAAGCTGTTCGAGATGCAGCTCGGCGGCGCCGGTTCCTCGGTGGACGACCCGAGCGCGCTGCTGGAATTCCCGATCAATCCTGAGCGCGTGGCCCCGGTCCTGCGCCGCCTGACCGGCCCCACCGAAACACAGGCGCGCATCTACGACCGCGAGGGCAACCTGATCCTCGACAGCCGCACCCTCTATGGCCGCGGCGACATCCAGACCCTCGACCTGCCGCCGATCGGGGCCAAGCCGCCATTCTACGAGAAGTGGTGGAACGAGGTCCGCCGCTTCCTGCGCGGCGGCGGCGATTTCCCGATCTACCGCGATTTCGGCTTCCGGAACGGCAAGAGCTACCCGGAAGTGGCGCAGGCGCTGAACGGGCAGAAGATCAGCATGGTCAGGGTCAATGACGGCGGCGAGCTGATCGTTTCCGTCGCTATCCCGATCCAGCGCTTCCGCGGAGTGCTGGGCGTGCTGCTCCTGAACACGCAGGGCGGCGAGATCGACCAGCATCTCGACGCCGAGCGCTTCCAGGTGCTGCGCGTCTTCCTCGTCGCAGCCCTCGTCATGATCGTGCTGTCGATCCTGATGGCGCGCACCATTGCCGGGCCGGTGCGCAAGCTCGCCGAGGGCGCCGTTCAGGTGCGCCGGCGTCACCGTTCGCGTGAGGAAATCCCGGATTTCGGCCACCGCCGCGACGAGATCGGCCTCCTGTCGCGCTCGCTGCGCGACATGACCGATGCGCTCTATGCCCGCATCGAGGCCATCGAAAGCTTCGCGGCCGATGTCGCGCACGAGCTGAAGAACCCGCTCACTTCGCTCCGCTCCGCAGTCGAGACCCTGCCGCTGGCCAGAAACGAGAATGCGCGCAAGCGCCTGCTCGAAGTGATCCAGCACGACGTGAAGCGGCTCGACCGCCTGATCACTGACATTTCCGACGCCAGCCGCCTCGACGCCGAGCTGCAGCGCCAGGAGGCGACGCGGATCGATCTCGGCCAGCTCCTCGAAACGCTGGTCGTCATGGCCGAGGAGACGCGCAAGCCCGGCGAGGCCGGCGTCAGACTGTCCTTCGAGGGCGGCAAGCGGCAGGACTTCTTCCTGCCCGGTCACGACAGCCGCATCAGCCAGGTCATCACCAACCTGATCGACAATGCCCGTTCCTTCTCGCCGCCGGACGGCGAGGTGCGCGTCAAGGCCCGCAAGCTGAAGGGCTCGATCGAGATCGTCGTGGAGGATGACGGTCCCGGCATTCGCGATGACGCGCTGGAGAGGATCTTCGAGCGCTTCTACACCGACCGTCCGCATCAGGATTACGGCCAGAATTCGGGGCTCGGCCTGTCCATCTCCAAGCAGATCGTCGAGGCCCATGGCGGCCGCATCCGCGCGGAGAACCGGCCCGGACCCACCGATGCGGACGGTGAACCCACCTCGCTGGGCGCGCGCTTCGTCGTCAGCCTGCCGGCAGGCTGAGCCATGGCCACCATCCATGCGAGCGCCGTCCTCGTCGGCGCCCGGGCGATTCTCGTACGCGGCCCGTCGGGCTCGGGAAAATCGCGCCTCGTCCTCGACCTCCTCGACCGTTTTGCCGGGGGCGGGCCGCCCTTCGCCCGCCTCGTGGCCGACGACCGGGTGGAGGTGGAGGCAGCCCATGGCCGCCTGCTGGCGCGCGCTCCGCAGCCCCTTGCGGGCCTCGTGGAAATCCGCGGGCTGGGCATCCGGCAGGTGGCATACGAGCCCGTCGCCGTGGTCGGCCTGGTCGTGGACATCGACGTCCCGGACGCCGCCCGCATGCCGGAGGAGGACGCGCTTTCCACCACGCTGGCTGGCGTCACTTTGCCGCGTCATCCCATGGTTGCCGGCGCGGCGGGGCTGCCGGCGATCCTTGCGCGGTGCCAGTGGCTGGCTGGATTGCCGGCCCTTGTTGCTGCATTGCACTAACCGGCCTATCGTCTTTCATCATGCCCTTGCGCTGGCCCGCCACATGGTGAACATTCCGCACTCTTTCGTGGTCAGGCGCGCATCGTTCGGCGCGCGGAGTGCCGGATGATCGGTCTCGTCATCGTCACGCATGGCCAGTTGGCCGTCGAATTCCGCCATGCCATGGAGCATGTCGTGGGTCCCCAGAAGCAGGTCGAGACCATTGCGATCGGGCCCAGCGACGACATGGACCAGCGCCGTCGCGACATCATCGCGGCTGTCGATCAGGTCGACAGCGGCGACGGCGTCGCGGTGCTCACCGACATGTTCGGCGGCACGCCCTCCAATCTCGCCATATCGGTGATGAGCGGGCGTCCCGTGGAGGTCATTGCCGGCATCAACCTGCCGATGCTGGTCAAGCTCGCTACCGTGCGCACCGAGAAGCCGCTTCAGGAAGCAGTGCTGCACGCGCAGGAAGCCGGCAGGAAATATATCAATATTGCGAGCCGCGTGCTGGCAGGCCATTGAGATCGTGCGGAAATCGCGGTTAGACTGGCGTGCTGCGCCGAGCAGGCCGCCAGAAGCTGCTGTAGCGACGCCGTCAGGCAGAGGAAACGACCGCAATGGCGGACGATAGCGCCGCGTTCTCCCCCGACGCGCCCGCGGCTCCCGGTGAGGTGCTGCGCGAACTGCCGATCATCAACAAGCGCGGGCTGCACGCGCGGGCCTCGGCGAAGTTCGTCGCCTGCGTCGACCGCTTCAACGCCTCGGTCAAGGTCTCGCGCTGCGGCGAGACCGTGGACGGCTCGTCGATCATGGGCCTGATGATGCTCGCCGCGGCGATCGGCACTTCCGTGACCGTGCGCGCCAGGGGCGCCGAAGCCACCGAGGTGGTCGACGCGCTTGCGGCATTGCTCGCCGACCGCTTCGGCGAGGGAGAATAGGACGGCGCGCTGTGAGACAGGCAGCGCTGCGCGAGGACTTCCGATGACCGAGCCTCAACCCCCCGAATCCCGGCCCGAGCGGTTCGAGGCCGGTATCGAACGCGCCATCTTCTCCGGTCGCTGGCTCATGGCGCCGTTCTATATCGGCCTCATGCTCGGGCTCGCGGCGCTGATGGTCGTCTTCGTCCGCGATCTCGCCGCATTCATCGTCAAGGTGCCGACCGCCAAGGAAGCCGACGTGATCCTCGGCGTGCTGACGCTGATCGACCTCTCGCTCGCCGCGAACCTGGTCATCATGGTCGTGTTTTCGGGCTGGGAGAACTTCGTGTCGAAGATGGAGCACATCACCGCCCGCGATCGGCCGGAATGGATGGGCACCATCGATTTCTCGGCGCTGAAGCTGAAGCTCCTGGCCTCCATCGTCGCCATTTCCGCCATCCACCTGCTGAAAGCCTTCATGAATGTCGGGGCCATGACAGATCGCGAGCTGATGTGGCTGGTCGGCATTCACGTCGTCTTCGTGACCTCCGGCGTCTTCCTGGCGCTTCAGGACCGCCTGACCGGCCACTCGCACTGATGGCCGACTGGCGCTCCTTCTGGGATGGCGAACACGCCATCTATGTCAGCGATCGCCACAAGCGCCTGCATTACCGCGCCATTGCCGACGGTATCCTCGACCATGTGAGGCTGGCCGAAGCCGGACCCGAGGCGGTCCTGCTCGACTATGCCTGCGGCGAGGCGCTGGAGGCGGATCGCGTCGCCGGCGCGGTCGGGCGTCTGGTCCTTTGTGACGGCGCGCCGTCGGTCGTGGCGAAACTGCGCGAGCGGTTCGCCGCCGAGCCGAAGATCGCCTCCGCCCTGCCGGAGGAGCTCGACGGGGTGCTGGCGGATGGCATTGCCGATCTGATCGTGGTCTCATCACTGATCCAGTATCTGTCGCCGGCCGATCTGGAAGCCCTGCTCGACCGGTTTCGCGCCAAGCTGAAGGCGACCGGCCGGCTGGTCATCGCCGACGTGATCCCGCCGGATGCGGGGATCGTCGCCGATGTCGGCTCCCTGCTCAGGAACGCATGGCGCGGTGGCTTCTTCCTGTCGGCTGTCGCGGGGCTCGCGGCGACCGCGGTCTCGCCCTACCGCAAGCTGCGCGGGGAACTGGGGCTGTCGACCTATTCGGAAGCGGCGATGGTTGCCCTGCTCGCCCGGCACGGCTTCGACGCCGAACGGCACGTGCCGAACCTTGGCCTGACGCCGCATCGCCTGACCTTCATCGCCCGGCCGGCCCAGCCCTGACGGTTTGACACCGGCAGGGCGCTTCTGCATATCGATCAGATCGTTCGTTGAAGCGAACGCGTGACATTGCGGTGTGCGATGAACCCGATTTTCGCCGATCTGCCCACCACCGTCTTCGAGGTCATGTCGCAGCTCGCGCGCGAGACCGGCGCGATCAATCTCGGTCAGGGCTTTCCCGACGATCCCGGCCCGGCCGATGTGCGCGAGAAGGCGGCCGAGGCCGTCGTGTCCGGCTGGAACCAGTATCCGCCGATGATGGGCCTGCCGGAACTCCGACAGGCGGTCGCGACCCATTACGGCCTCCATCAGGCTCTGACGATCGATCCGGCGCAGGAGGTGATGATCACCTCGGGCGCGACCGAGGCCATTGCCGGTGCGCTGTTCGCGCTGATCGAGCCGGGCGACGAGGTCGTGCTGTTCCAGCCCATGTACGACGCTTACCTGCCGCTGGTCCGCCGCGCGGGCGGCGTGCCGCGCTTCGTGACGCTGCGCCCGCCGCACTGGCGCTTCACGGAGGAAGACCTCGCCGCCGCCTTCTCGCCGAAGACGCGCGTGGTCCTTCTGAACAACCCGCTCAATCCCGCCGCCTCCGTCACGCCGACCGAGGACCTCGAACTGCTCGGCCGGTTCTGCGAACGCTTCGGCGCCACCGTCATTTCCGACGAGGTCTGGGAGCATGTCGTGTTCGACGGCCGCCGCCACGTCTCGGTGCTCAACATTCCCGGCCTGCGCGAGCGCGCCGTCAAGATCGGCTCGGCCGGCAAGATCTTCTCTCTCACCGGCTGGAAGGTCGGCTTCGTCGTCGCCGCGCCGGCTATCATGCGCGTGCTCGCCAAGGCCCACCAGTTTCTGACCTTCACCACGCCGCCCAACCTTCAGTCGGCTGTGGCCTATGGGCTCGGAAAGGAAGCCGGCTATTTCGACGGAATGCGCGCCGACCTGCAGCGCGCCCGCGACCACTTCCACGCCGGCCTCGCCCGCTGCGGCTTCGAGGTGCTGCCCAGCGCGGCCACCTATTTCATCAACATCGATCTGGCCTCCGCCGGCATCTCCGACGATGTCGCCTTCTGCAAGAGCCTCGTGCAGCAGCACGGCGTCGCGGCCATTCCCGTCTCGGCCTTCTATGCCGAGACGCCGGTGACCTCGGTCGTGCGCTTCTGCTTCGCCAAGCGCGACGAGACGCTCGACGGCGCGCTGGACCGCCTCGCCCGCGTCGCTGCGGGCTGATCGGTCAGGCCGTTTCGAACTGCAGGTTGGGAGAGTCCGCGAGGTTCTCTGACGCCGCCGCGCAGAGTTCCGCGATCGTTATCCGGTCGAGCTGCGCGAAATAGGTCCGCTCGGCGGCCTCGACCGCCGGCACCACCACCGAGGAGACGAGCGGCGAGATCGTGTCGAATTCGTCATCGGCGATCTCCACCGTTGCACGGACGATTTCGCCGCAGGAGATGGACCGCCGCTCGCGGGCAAGGTCATAGCCGCCGCGTGGCCCCCTCAGACCCTTGAGGATGCCGGTGCGCACCAAAGCCTGCAGAAGCGGTTCCAGATGGCGCGGCGGCAGGTTCTGGCGGGCAGCCAGAGCCTTGGCTGCGACGGGTCCGGTGACCGCGTGCAGCGCAATATCGACAACGGCGGCAATCGCCAGCCGGCCACGACGCGACAGGATCGGCATGATGTCCTCGACCTGATGGGCGACGTCGCTCACCCACTTGCAGCAAATCACAGCTCGCGAATGGGTAGAAGGAGCATTTCGTGCATAAGCCCCGTGACTACAACGCAGAGATGATTTTTCTCAACGGCCGGTTGAGCCGAAGCCGCCGGTACCACGCTGGGTCTCAGGAAGGTTCGTGGAGGTAACCAGCTCCGCACTGGTAACCGGCGCGAAGACGAGCTGCGCGATCCGTTCGCCCCTGGCGATGGTCACCGCCGCCTCGCCGAGATTGATCAGGATGACCTTCACCTCGCCGCGATAGTCGGCATCGATCGTGCCGGGCGCGTTGGCGACCGTGACGCCATGCTTGAGCGCGAGGCCGGAGCGGGGCCGCACCTGTCCCTCATAGCCGGGCGGGATCGCCATGGCGAGGCCGGTGGGCACGGCTGCGCGTGCGCGGGGCGCCAGCACCAGTGGCTCGTCGGCCGGCAGCGCCGCGACGAGGTCCATGCCGGCGGCGTGCTCCGTCTGGGCGACGGGCAGCGGCAGTCCCTCGCCATGCGGCAGCCGCTGGACGGGAATTGCAAGTCTGCCGCTCATGCGAGTCTGCCGCTCATGCGAGTCTGCCGCTCATGCGTGCCTTCCGGTCATGCCAGTCTTCCGATCATTTCTTGGCCAGCCGTTCCGCGAGGCGCGCCACCAGAGCGCGGGCCACCTCGTCCTTCGACTGGCGCGCCCAGGTCTCGACGCCATCGGCCGTGACCAGATGGACGGTGTTGGCGTCGCCGCCGAACGTGTCGGTGCCGGTCGCGACATCGTTGGCGACGATCAGGTCGCAGCCCTTGCGCGCGAGCTTGGCGCGGGCATTGTCGACGACATTCTCGGTCTCGGCGGCAAAGCCCACCACGAGGTCGGGGCGCCCGGTCTTCAGGCCGGCGACGGTCGCGAGTATGTCGGGATTCTCGACAAAGGCGAGACTCGGCGGACCGCCCGCGCCCTTCTTGATCTTGCCGCCGGCGATATCGGCCACGCGCCAGTCGGCGACCGCCGCCGCGAACACGCCGATGGCGGCCGGCAGCGCCTTCTCGACCGCCGCCAGCATCTCGCGTGCGCTCTCGACATGGACGACCGTGACCCCGACCGGGTCGGAGATCGCGACCGGCCCGGTCACCAGCGTCACCTCGGCGCCCGCCTCGGCCGCGGCCCTGGCGATGGCGTGGCCCTGCTTGCCGGAGGAATGGTTTGAGATGTAGCGCACGGGATCGATGGCCTCGCGCGTCGGCCCGGAGGTGACGACCACCTTGCGGCCGGCGAGGGGATGGCTGACCGCAGGGTCCTTCATCATGGCCTCGATGGCGGCGATGATCTCGGGAACCTCGGCCATGCGGCCGGGGCCGAACTCGCCGCAAGCCATCGAACCGTCATTCGGTCCAACGACGCTGACGCCGTCGCCGCGCAGGGTCGCGAGGTTGCGCTGGGTCGCCGGATGCAGCCACATCCGGACATTCATGGCCGGCGCGATCAGCACCCGCTTGTCGGTGGCGAGCAGTGCGGTCGAGGCGAGGTCGTTGGAATGGCCGTTGGCCATCTTCGCCATCAGGTCGGCGGTTGCCGGCGCGACGACCAGAAGGTCGGCATCCCGCGACAGCTCGATATGGCCCATCTCGTTCTCGTCGGTGAGCGAGAACAGCTCCTGGAACACCTTGTCGCCGGTGAGCGAGCCGACCGAGAGCGGCGTGACGAACTGCGTGCCCGCCTTGGTCAGGATGGCGCGCACCCTGGCGCCGCGGTCCTGCAGGCGCCGGATCAGCTCCAGCGATTTGTAGGCCGCGATGCCGCCGCCGATGACGAGAAGGATACGCTTGTTCGCGAGCATGATGCGATGCCCCGGTTGAGGGTGGCGCGAAGGTAAGGGTTTGCAGCGGCCTTTCAAGGCCGCCGAGTGGCAGGTCTGCGGACCCGCCTTACCGGAACGGCGGCTCGTCGAAGCTGCGCAGCTTGCGCGAATGGATGGCCCCGCCCGTGCGCTTCAGCCGCTCGACCGCGTCGAGCCCTACCAGCAGGTGCTGGGCGACCGCATTGGCATAGAAGGCACTCGCCGCGCCCGGCAGCTTGATCTCGCCGTGGAGCGGCTTGTCGGAGACGCAGAGCAGCGTTCCATAGGGCACGCGCAGCCGGTATCCCTGCGCGGCGATGGTGCCGCTCTCCATGTCCACGGCGATGGCGCGCGACAGGTTGAACAGGCGCGCCTCCTGCGTATAGCGCAGTTCCCAATTGCGATCGTCATTGGTGACCACGGTGCCGGTCCTGAGGCGATGCTTCAGCGCGTCGCCCGACGCGCCGGTGACGGCGGCGCAGGCTTCCTGCAGGGCGGTCTGGATTTCGGCCAGCGCCGGAATCGGGATCTGCGGCGGCACCAGCGCGTCGAGGATATGGTCGCGCCGCAGATAAGCGTGGGCGAGCACGTAGTCGCCGATCTCCTGCGCCTGCCGGAGGCCCCCGCAATGGCCGATCATCAGCCAGCAATGGGGCCGGAGCACCGCGAGGTGGTCGGTGATGTTCTTCGCGTTGGACGGACCGACGCCGATATTGACCAGCGTCACGCCGGCCGTGCCCTGCCGCTCCAGGTGATAGGCCGGCATCTGGTAGCGGTGCCATGCCGAGGCGGCGATCCGTGCGACGCCGCCCTCGATATCGGTGCGGTCGATGGTGAGGCCGCCCGGCGCGGTAAGGCGCAGGGCTCGTCCCGCCGCGATTTCCTCCGCACCCCAGGCGACGAACTGGTCGACATAGCGGTGATAGTTGGTGAGCAGGATCCACGGCTGCACCGCCCGCCAGTCCGTGCCGGTGTAATGGATGAGCCGGCGCAGCGAATAGTCGGCCCGCACCGCGTCGAACAGCGACAGCGGCCTCGCGCCGTTCGGCAGGCCGTCGAACATGCCGTCGGCCACCTCGTCGCCGACCAGCGACAGCAGCGGCACGGGGAAATGCCGTGCCAGCTCCGAAGGGCTGCGGCCGCCGGCGGCCAACTCGTCCACGCCGTCGAGCACGTAGGGGTAGGGGATTTCCTGCGTGCTGGGGCGCACGTCCAGCGTCGCGCCATATTCGGAAACGAGCGGGCGGAGCTGGTCGAGAAGGTAGCGCCGGAAGAAGCCCGGCTGCGTCACCGTCGTCGTGTAGAGACCGGCTTGCGAGAACTTGGCATAGGCCCGCCGGTTGCGCGGCGCGGCGCGGTCCGGGGCGTAGGTGACGGCAAGCTCGGGATAGACGAAGCGGGCGCGCTCTTCCGCCGAGGGCGGCTGGCCGCCTGACAGGTAGCGCTCCAGCGCGGCGCGCAGCGCGGCGGTCGCCTCGTCATAGAGCTGTTCGAGGCGGTCGACGGCGGAATCGGGCGTCAGTGTCTGGGCCATGGTGGTACTATAGGTGCTACCGCGGGCCGGCAGAAGATGCGCCTCACCCCCAGATGAGGTTCGCCGCCAGCAGCGCCGCGATGACCCAGAGCGCGACCGTCGACCAGCGGTTCCGCCGCGCCTCCGCTTCGCCGATCCCCTTGAGCGATTCCGGCGCCAGCACGAAGCCGTCGCGGGTGAGGTCGTCGATCCGCTCGGACAGCATGGCGGCGCGGCCGAGCAGGACCGGCGCCTCGCTGACGATCTTGCCCAGCGTGCGCGCGCCTTCGCCGACCTCCTCGATCCGGCCGACCGGGCCGAGATTGCGCGTGATCCACTCGCGCACGACCGGCTCCGAACTCGTCCAGATGTCGAGCCGGGGGTCCAGCGAGCGTGCCACGCCCTCGACCACCACCATGGTCTTCTGCAGGAGGATCAGTTCCGTGCGCGTCTTCATCTCGAAAATGCCGGTCACCTCGAACAGCAGCGACAAGAGGTGCGCCATCGAGATCTGGTCGGCCGTGCGCGAATGGATCGGCTCGCCGATGGCGCGGATCGCCTGCGCGAACTCGTCGATGGAATGGTGCCCCGGCACGTAGCCTGCCTCGAAATGCACCTCGGCCACCCGGCGATATTGCTTGGTGATGAAGCCGAGCAGGATTTCGGCGAGGAAGCGCCGCTCCTTCGGGCCGATCCGGCCCATAATGCCGAAATCGACCGCTACCAGATTTCCGGCCGGGTCAGCGAACAGGTTCCCCTGATGCATGTCGGCATGGAAGAAGCCGTCGCGCAGCGCGTGGCGCAGGAAGCTCTGGATCACCGTCTGCCCGAGCGCGCGCGGGTCGATGCTGGCCGCCGCCAGTCCCGGGCGGTCGCCGAGACGGATGCCGTCGATCCACTCCGTGGTCAGCACGGTCTTTCCCGTGCGGTTCCAGTCGACGACCGGCACGCGGAAGCCGGGATCGTCCTTGGTGCGCTCCGCCATTTCGGAGGCCGCAGCCGCTTCGAGCCTCATGTCCAGTTCGATGGCCATGGAGCGGGCGAGCGTATCGACGATGCCAACCGGCTTCAGCCGGCGGCTGTCCGGCGCGAAGCGCTCCGCAAGGCGCGCCGCGAAATAATAGTCGGAGAGGTCGGCGCGGAAGCGGTCGGCAACGCGGGGTCGCAGGATCTTCACCGCCACATCGCGCTCGATGTCGCCATCGCGGACCCGCGCCTTGTGCACCTGCGCGATGGAAGCGGCGGCAATCGGCGGACCGAAGGAGACGAACAGCGTGTCGAGCGGCGCGCCCAGCGTTTCCGCGACGATCCGCTCGGCCTCCTTCGCGTCGAAGGGCGGCACCTTGTCCTGCAGCGCTTCCAGATCGGTGGCGATCGCCGCGCCGACCACGTCCGGCCGGGTCGAGAGGAACTGGCCGAGTTTCACATAGGTCGGGCCGAGGCGGGTGAGGGCGGCGGTCAGCCGGTCGGCGCGCGAACCCGTGCCGCGTCGCTCGATGAGCCGCGCCAGCCTGAGGCCGAGCCGGGCGGCCGGCGGGAGCACCTGCGGATCGACGAGGCCGAACACGCCCTCGCGGGCGAAGACGAAGCCCGCCCGGGCGAGGCGCGCGGCATGGACGAGGGTCGGGATCACGGGGTCAGATCTTCCAGCCGCCGGACAGGCAGGCAATGCCGCCGGTCATCGGGGTCACCGCCACGCGCGAGAAACCGGCCGTCTCGATCATGCCGGCGAAGGCCTCGTTGCGCGGGAACTTGCGGATCGACTCCACCAGATACTGGTAGGGCTCGGCATCGCCCGTCACCATCCGCCCCATCGGCGGGATGACGCTGAACGAATAGGCGTCGTAGACGCGGTCGAGGCCCGGCACCACGTCCGGTGAGAATTCCAGCACCAGAAGCCGCCCGCCGGGCCGGAGCACGCGGAACGCCTCGTCGAGGGCCTTCTGGATGCGCGGCACGTTGCGGATGCCGAAGGCGATCGTGTAGCCGTCGAACGAGCCGGACGGGAACGGCAGTTCCTCGGCATTGCCCTGCACGAACTCCACGCGATCCGACAGGGCGCGCTTGTCGGCGCGGTCGCGCCCGACTTTCAGCATCTCGGCATTGATGTCGCAGACCGTCGCGTCCGCACGGGCGCCCGCCCCGACGACCTTGAATGCGACGTCCCCGGTGCCGCCGGCGACGTCGAGATGGTGGAAGGCCCGCGTCTTCGGCACGCCGAGCCGGGTGACCATGACATCCTTCCAGACCCGGTGCAGGCCCGCCGACATCAGGTCGTTCATCAGGTCGTAGCGGCCGGCGACCTTGTGGAACACGTCATCCACCAGCCCCTGCTTGGCGTCGAGATCGACGCGGCGGAAGCCGAAATCGGTGGTGGACGAGGCTGCTGACATGGACGGACCCTGCAATTCGGCCGGACCATAGCGGAACCGTTTCTCCGGCGCTATGTGGGGACGGCTGCCGGTTTCCGGCGGCCTCAGCGGATGGTTGACCGATGCCAGAGCTTCCCGAGGTCGAAACGGTGCGCCGGGGCCTCGCCCCGGTCATGGAGGGCGCGACCATCCTCGCCGCCGACATCCGCCGGCCGGACCTGCGCTTCCCCTTCCCGGAGCGTTTCGCCGAGCGGCTTGTCGGGCGCAGGGTCGAGGCGCTCGGCCGCCGGGCGAAATACCTCACCGCCGATCTGGATCAGGGCGACGTTCTGGTCATGCATCTGGGCATGTCAGGCTCGTTCCGGATCGCCAAAGCATTTCCAAGCGACGTGGATACCGGTTCGCGTGAAGGAAATGCGGCAGCAAAGAATGGCGTCGTCGGCGAGTTCCACCACGAACGATCCCGCGATTCTGCCCACGACCATGTCGTGCTGCGCCTCTCATCCGGGGCGACCGTCACCTACAACGATCCGCGCCGCTTCGGCTTCATGCTCATGGTGCCGCGCGCCGAACTCGCCGAGCACGCGCTGTTCGCCCATCTCGGCGTCGAGCCGATCGGCAATGCCCTCTCGGCCGAGCATCTGGCGCAGGCGTTCCGCGGCAAGGCCGCGCCGCTGAAGGCTGCCCTCCTCGACCAGTCGATCATCGCCGGGCTCGGCAATATCTATGTCTGCGAGGCGCTCTATCGCTCGGGGCTGTCGCCGCAGCGCGCCGCCGGCACCCTCGTCACCAAGGGCGGCGGGCCGACCGTGCGGCTCGAGCGGCTGGTGCCGGTCATCCGCGAGGTCATCGCGGAGGCCATCGAGGCCGGCGGCTCCTCCTTGCGCGACCATGCCCAGCCGTCCGGCGAGCTCGGCTATTTCCAGCACCGCTTCCGTGTCTATGACCGTGAGGGCGAGGCTTGCGCGACGCCCGGCTGCGGGACCATTGTTCGCCGCATCGTGCAGTCGAATAGATCGACGTTCTACTGCCCGACGTGCCAGCGATAGGAACGGTCCATGCTGAAGGTCTGGGGACGGAACAACTCGTCCAACGTGCAGAAGGTGATGTGGTGCATCGGCGAGCTGGGAATTGCCCATGAGCGCGTCGAGGCCGGCCGCCAGTTCGGCGTCGTCGACGAGCCGCGCTACCGGGCCATGAACCCCAACGGCAAGATACCCACCGTTGAGGACGACGGCGTGATCCTGTGGGAATCGAACGCCATCTGCCGCCACCTCGCCCGCAAGCACGGGCGCCTGATGCCCGCCTCGTCGGCGGACCAGGGGCGGGTCGACATGTGGATGGACTGGCAGCAGACCGAACTGGGCGCGGCGGTCGGGCCGGTCTTCATCGGCCTCGTGCGCACCGAACCCGAGAAGCGCAACATGGCGGCCATCGACGGCGCGAAAATGTCCGCCATCGCGGCGATGAAGATTCTCGATACCCAGCTTGCGAACCAGCTCTATGCCGTCGGCAACACCTTCACCGTGGCCGACATTCCCATCGGCATCATGGCTTTCCGCTACAAAGCGCTGATCCCCGAGAGCCCGGCCTATGCCAATGTCGACCGCTGGTATGCGGCCATCGGCGAAAGAGCCGCCTTCCGCGCCCATGTCTCGGACATTCCGCTGACCTGAACACCGCACCCGGCAGGGCTTTTTGCCGCTGCCGGCCATGCCGCGTTGACTTTTGGCGGAAGCGCGGCCATAACCCGCGCCGACTTGGGAGCGGCCCGCGCCCGAGCGCGCGAGCCTTTTGAAAGGCCCGCCGCCTGCAGGCTGCTTCTGAAATCCCATTGATCGTTTGATCCAGATACGCGCGGAGACGTCCCGTGAAACGCACCTACCAGCCGTCCAAGCTTGTCCGCAAGCGCCGCCACGGCTTCCGCACCCGCATGGCGACCAAAGGCGGCCAGCGGGTTCTCGCCGCCCGCCGCGCGCGTGGTCGCAAGCGCCTGTCCGCGTAAAGACAGTGCGATAGGGCAGAACCTGGAACAGGTCCGCGATTCCTGATCGTGGATCGGGTCCGGACACGGCGGGAGGTGCGGATGACAAGTTCGACGACACCCCGCCGCCTCGTTCGCCGCGCCGATTTCGTTGCCTGTTCGAAGGGCCGCCGTGTCGCAACGGCGGCTTTCGTGTTGCAGGAGCGCCGCCGCGGCGACGACCTGCCGCCGCGCTTCGGCTTCACCGTCACCAAGAAGACGGGCGGTGCCGTCGAGCGCAACCGCATGCGCCGCCGCCTCAAGGAAGCCGTGCGCCTCGGCGCCTCTCCTTGCGCCGCATCGGGTTCGGACTACGTGCTGGTCCTGAACCGCAACGCGCTCGACCGTCCGTTCGAGACCCTTATGACCGATCTTGCCGATGCCCTGCGCCGGGCCTCGGTTCCCCGCCCGCCGCGCCACCCGTCCGGCGCCCCGTCCTGACCTCCTGCCGACAGACCGATGGCTGACAACCGCAATTACATTCTCGCGATCGTCCTCTCGATCCTCGTCCTGGTCGGCTGGCAGTACTTCGTCGGCATGCCTCAGATGGAGCGCCAGCGCCAGCAGCAGGCGCAGCAGCAGCGCCAGACGGCGCAGGCTCCGGCCCAGCCCGGCCAGGCGCCCTCGACGACGCCCGCGGCTCCGGGTACGCCGGCTCCCGGCGCGACCTCGACCGCCCCGGCGGCTCCCGGCGCCGTCGCACCCGCCCCGGGCGGCGGCCAGACCCGCGAGGCGATCCTTGCCTCGACGCCCCGCGTCGGCATCGAGACGCCGCGGCTCACCGGCTCGATCAACCTCGTCGGCGGCCGCCTCGACGACATCGTCCTGAGCGGCTACCGCGAGACCATCGCGCGCAACAGCCCGCACGTCGTGCTCTTCGCGCCGGCCGGCTCGCCCATCGATCCGGTCCACCACCAGCACCCGTTCTATGCCGAGTTCGGCTATGTCGGCGTCGCCAATGCCGGCACCGTCGTGCCCAATGCCCAGACCACCTGGACGCAGCAGGGCACGGGCAAGCTGACGCCGGCCTCGCCGGTCGTGCTGACCTGGGACAACGGCCAGGGCCTGACCTTCCGCCGTACCTTCGAGATCGACGCCAACTACATGGTGGCGGTGAAGGATGCCGTGACCAATGCCGGCGGCGCGCCTGTCACGCTGCATGCCTATGGCCTCATCTCGCGCCACGGCGTGCCGCAGACCTCGGGCTACTACATCCTGCACGAAGGCCTGATCGGCGTGTTCGGCGACAAGGGCCTGCAGGAAGTCGGCTATTCCGCCATCGAGAGCGCCAAGACGCAGGCCTTCAAGGCGCGGGGCTCCTGGCTCGGCATCACGGACAAGTACTGGGCGGCCGCGCTGATCCCCGATCAGTCGCTGGAGACCGACACGGCCTTCAAGTTCTTCCAGTCGGGTACGACCAAGAGCTTCCAGACCGACTTCCTCGCTCCCGCCACGACGGTCGCGCCCGGTGCGACCCATGAGACCACGACGCGCCTCTTCGCCGGCGCCAAAGAGGTTCAGGTCGTCGACGGCTATGCCGAGGCCTTCAAGATCGACCGTTTCGACCGGCTGATCGACTGGGGCTGGTTCTACTTCATCACCAAGCCGCTCTTCGTCGTCATGGACTGGATCTTCATCCAGACCGGCAATTTCGGCATCGCCATCCTGCTCGTCACCCTGCTGATCAAGGGTCTGTTCTTCCCGCTCGCCAACAAGAGCTACGCCTCCATCACCATGATGAAGAAGGTGCAGCCGGAAATGATGGCGATCCGCGACCGCTACGCGGAAGACAAGATGAAGCAGCAGCAGGAGCTGATGGCGCTCTACAAGCGCGAGAAGATCAATCCGCTTGCGGGATGCTGGCCGATCCTCATCCAGATTCCGGTGTTCTTCGCGCTCTACAAGGTGCTGTTCATCACCATCGAGATGCGGCAGGCGCCGTTCTTCGGCTGGATTCAGGACCTTTCGGCTCCCGATCCGACCTCGATCTTCAACCTGTTCGGCCTCCTGCCCTTCACGGTGCCGGCCTTCCTGCTGATCGGCGTCTGGCCGCTCATCATGGGCGCCACGATGTGGGTCCAGATGCAGATGAACCCGGCGCCCACGGACCCGATCCAGGCGGTGTTCTTCAAGTGGATGCCGATCCTGTTCACCTTCATGCTGGCCTCGTTCCCGGCGGGCCTCGTCATCTACTGGGCGTGGAACAACCTGCTTTCGGTGCTTCAGCAGGGCATCATCATGCGCAAATACGGCGTGAAGATCGAACTGTGGGACAATCTCCGTTCGATGTTCGGCGCCGGACCCGCCAAGCCCGCGGCCTGACCGCAGAACCTGGAGCCAAGCAATGACCGCCGACCCGATCGAGGCGGGCCGGCTCGTCTTCGCCCGGCCCTGGACATTCTGGCGCGGCACGCCGGACATGAAGCACCTGCCGCCGATGACCGGCGTGGAAGTGGCCTTTGCCGGCCGCTCCAATGTCGGCAAGTCGAGCCTGATCAATGCGCTGGTCGGCCAGAACAGCCTCGCGCGGACGTCGAACACGCCCGGCCGCACGCAGGAGCTCAACTTCTTCCACGTCGAGGGGCCGGCCAATCCCGGCTTCGTCCTCGTCGACATGCCGGGCTACGGCTTCGCGGCTGCGCCCGAGGCCAAGGTGAAGGCCTGGACGCGCGTCATCCACGACTATCTGCGTGGTCGACAGAACCTCGCCCGCGTCTACGTGCTGATCGACGCCCGCCACGGCATCAAGCCGGTGGATGTCGAGGTGCTGGACGCGCTCGGCAGCGCCGCCGTGTCCTATCAGGTCGTGCTGACCAAGGCCGACCAGATCTCCGGTCCCGAGCTCGACGCGCTGGTCGCATCGACCCTTGCCGCGCTCAAGAAGCGCGCCGCGGCCTTCCCCGAGATCATCGCCACGTCGAGCCGTAAGGGCGAGGGCATCCCGGATCTGCGCGCAGCCATCGTCAAGGTCGCGGGCGAACGCGCGTGATCGCGCCCGGCTGCGACGCCGGCTCACTTCTCAATCCGGGCACCGGCCGATAGTCTCTCCCGCAACAGGGAGCGCGCTGCCGTGCCGGCAGGCTCCCGACGACAATGCCCGGGAGGCAACGTGACCACTGCCGTGCACCTGAAAGGTGTTTCGGTCGCATACGCGTTGGCGGGCGGCGGGAAATACGAAGCGGTTCAGCCCATCGACCTGTCGGTCCGCGACGGCGAGTTCGTGGCTCTGCTCGGCCCCACGGGCTGCGGCAAGTCGACCCTGCTCAACATCGCCGCCGGCCTCATGCCGCCATCCTCGGGAGCCTGCGACATTTTCGGCGAGCGCCTCTCCGGCCTCAACGCCAAGGCCGGCTACCTCTTCCAGCAGGATGCGCTGATGCCGTGGAAGACGGCCGAGAACAATGTCGCCATCGGCCTCGAAGTGGCCGGCGCGTCGCGCAAGGATGCCCACGAGAGGGCGCGCGCCATGCTCGCCAAGGTTGGGCTCTCGGCCTTCGGCGACCGCTATCCGCACCAGCTCTCCGGCGGCCAGAAGAAGCGCGTCGCGCTCGCGCAGGTTCTCGTCCGCGAGCCGAAGATCCTGCTGATGGACGAGCCCTTCGGCCCCCTCGATGCCCAGACCCGCCTGATCATGAGCGAATTGCTGCTCGACCTCTGGCAGCAGGACCGCAAGGCGGTGATGTTCGTCACCCACGACCTCGACGAGGCCATTGCCCTCTCCGACCGCGTGGTGGTCATGTCGGCCGGCCCGAGTTCCCGCTTCATCGGCGAATTCACGGTCCACCTGCCGCGCCCGCGCGACATCGCCGAGGTCAGGGCCGAGCCCGCCTTCCACCGCCTCCATGCCGAGATCTGGTCGTGCCTGCGCGACGAGGTCCGCAAGACCTATGGCCTCGCCGACAAGGCGACCGCACAACCCGGAGCCGCCTGATGCCCATCTCGCGCGGAAAGCTCCTCGGCCTCCAGATCCTCGTCGCCGTCGCGGTCTTCGCCTTCTGGCACGTCGTCACCAACTGGTCGATCGTCGGCGACGTGAAGACCATGCGGTTCTTCTTCTCGACACCCTATGACGTCGTCGTGCGCGTCTTCTCCATGTTCATGGAGGGCTCGGTCTACCGGCACCTGTGGATCACGTTGGTCGAGACCATCCTCGCCTTCGTCATCGGCGCGAGCCTCGGCATCGTCATCGGCTTCTGGTTCGCAAGGAAGCCGCTGGTCGCCGCCGTCTTCGACCCCTACGTGAAGATGATGAACGCGCTGCCGCGCGTCGTGCTCGCGCCCATCTTCGCCCTGTGGTTCGGCCTCGGCATCTGGTCGAAGGTCTGGCTCGGGGTCACGCTGGTCTTCTTCATCGTCTTCTTCAACGTCTATCAGGGCGTGCGCGAGGTGCCGCAGGTGGTGCTCGCCAATGCCCGCATGCTCGGCATGAACGAGCGGCAGCTTCTGCGCCACGTCTACTGGCCGGCGGCGCTCGCCTGGGTCTTCTCCTCCCTGCACACGTCGGTCGGCTTCGCCGTGGTCGGCGCGGTGGTCGGCGAATATCTCGGCTCGGCCGCGGGCCTCGGCTACCTCATCCACCAGGCCGAGGGCGTCTTCGACGTGACCGGCGTCTTTGCCGGCATGGTCATCCTGATGGGCTTCGTCATGCTCATCGACGGCATCGTGACCCTGATCGAGAAGCCGCTTCTTGTCTGGAAGCCCGGAGAAACTAAAACAGTCTGAGATCAGGACTGTTTGATCAACAGGCGCCGTCAGCGCGCCGGGAAACACGTGGAGGACGACATGGACCGCAGGCAGGTACTTTCGCTCATCGGCGCGGGCGCGGGGCTGGCGGGCCTTCCCGGTCCTGCCTTTGCTCAAGGACAGCCCGAGAAGCCGAAGGTGACGCTCGGCGTCGGCGGCAAGCAGCTTCTCTATTACCTGCCGCTGACCATCGCGGAGCGGCGCGGCTTCTTCAAGGATTTCGGCCTCGACATGGAGATCAACGATTTCGCCGGCGGCGCCCGCTCGCTGCAGGCGCTGGTCGGCGGCTCGGTCGACCTCGTGGCCGGCGCCTATGAGCACACGCTCCGCATGCAGGCCAAGGGACAGGACATCCGCTCGACCATCGAGATCCTGCGCTTCCCGACCATCGTCATCGCGGTGCGCAAGGCGATCGCCGACAAGGTGAAGTCGCCGGCTGACTTCAAGGGCCTCAAGATCGGCGTCACCGCGCCGGGTTCCTCGACCTTCATCACCGCCGTTCACGCCATGGCCAAGGCCGGCCTCAAGGCGTCCGATGCCAGCTTCATCGGTATCGGCGGCGGCGCCAGCGCGGTTGCGGCCATGAAGCGCGGCGAGATCGACGTGATCTCCCACCTCGATCCGGTGATCGCCAAGCTGGAGGCCGACGGCGACGTCGTGACCCTGATCGACACCCGCACCGAGGCCGGGACCCGCGCGCTGTTCGGTGCGTCCAACCCGGCCGCCTGCCTCTATCTGCGGCAGGACTTCATCGAGAAGAACCCGAACACCACGCAGGCGGCCGTCAACGGCCTCTACAAGGCGCTGCGCTGGATCGACAAGGCCTCGCCCGCCGAGGTCGCCGACGCCGTGCCGGAGCAGTATCACCTCGGCGACAAGGCGCTCTACATCAAGGCCGTGCAGGCCTCGAAGGACGCCTATTCCAAGACCGGCGTCATGGCGCAGGACGGCATGAAGTCGGTGTTCGACATGCTGAAGGCGCTGGACACCGAGATGGCCAACGTCTCGGCCGACATCATCGGCAAGTCCTTCGAGGGCCGGTTCGCCCAGAAGGCCGCGACCATCGTCACCTGACCGGCGGTTACGCCGCCCTGCGCATGTTGAAGCCGTGCAGGGCGGCCACGCTGAGGCAGAACAGTCCGGCGATCATCAGCCCGTTGCTGCGGCGTCGGCGGTTGGCTTCGCTCTCCGCGAAGGCGAGGAACGTCCGCCCCTCGCTGGCCGCCTCGAATACCAGCTTCATGCGCGGATCGATCAGGAACCGGACCTGCTGGCCATAACGCAGCCGGTCTATGCCATCGACCCAGAGCGTCGGCGGCGGCGATACCTCCATGAAACCGAAGCCCGGAACGGCCAGCGGAATCTTCTGCGTCCGATAGGTGGAAGTGCCGCGCCGCCCGCGGCTGACCCTGACCAGCGGCGTCGTGTAGCTGATCGGCCCGGCATGGTCGGCGACCGTCAGCGCGCTCCGGTCCGGCGGCCGGTGCGCAAAGCCCATGATCAGCAGGAACAGCCCCAGCAGGGCGACGCCGATCAGCCAGAGAACGCCCCAGACATCGGGAACGTCCGCCGGCCCCGGCGTTGCCTCCGCCTCGCTCAATGCGCCTCTTCCCAGTTGCCGGCGGCGCGGGCGTCGACGCTGAGCGGCACCTTGAGCTCCAGCGCCGGCTCGGGTGCCTTTTCCATGACCCGCTTGATCACCGGCAGCGTCACGTCGATCTGGTCCTCAGGCACCTCGAAGACCAGTTCGTCATGGACCTGCAGCAGCATCAGCGCGTCGAGCTTCGCCTCGGCGAGAGCTGCATCCATCCGCACCATGGCACGGCGGATGATGTCGGCGGCTGACCCTTGAATCGGCGCGTTGATCGACTGCCTCTCGACGAAGGCGCGCTCGGAGGGATTGCCCGATCTGATCGCGGGGAAGTGGCACTTCCGGCCGAAGACGGTTTCCACATAGCCGTTCTCGCGCACGAAGGCCTTGGTGGCGTCCATGTAGTCGCGGATGCCGGGAAAGCGCTCGAAATACTTCTTGATATAGGCGCCGGCCTCTTCCCGGGCGATGCCGAGCTGGTTGGCGAGGCCGAAGGCCGAAATGCCGTAGATAATGCCGAAATTGATCGCCTTGGCGCGGCGGCGCACCAGCGGGTCCATGCCCTTGACGGGCACGCCGAACATCTCCGACGCCGTCATGGCATGGATGTCGACGCCGTCCGCGAAGGCCTGCCGAAGCTGCGGAATATCGGCGATATGGGCGAGCACGCGCAGCTCGATCTGCGAATAGTCGGCGGAGACCAGCTTGCGGCCGGGCGCGGCGATGAAGGCCGTCCTGATCTTGCGGCCTTCCTCGGTCCGCACCGGGATGTTCTGCAGGTTCGGCTCGGAGGAGGACAGCCGCCCCGTCGTCGTCGCGGCAAGCGCGAAGGAGGTGTGGACGCGCCCCGTCTCGGCATTGATGTAGGTCGGCAGCGCGTCGGTATAGGTCGATTTCAGCTTGGTCACCGTGCGCCAGTCGATGATCTTGCGCGGCAGTTCGTGACCCGTCTCGGCAAGGTCTTCCAGCACGCCGGCCGCGGTGGACCAGGCGCCCGTCTTGGTCTTGGAGCCGCCGGGCAGGCCCATCTTGCCGAACAGGATGTCGCCGAGCTGCTTCGGCGATCCGGGATTGAGCGGCTCGCCGGCGAGTTCCTGAATCTCGGCCTCGACCCGTGCCGCGACCTGCGCGAAATCGCCCGACAGACGCGACAGCACCTGACGGTCGACGAGGATGCCGCGCCGCTCCATCCGCGCCAGCACGTCAACCAGCGGCCGCTCCAGCGTCTCGTAGACCACCGTCTTGGACTCGGCGGGCAGGCGGGGTTTCAGCGCCTGCCAGAGGCGCAGCGTCACGTCGGCATCTTCCGCCGCATAGGCCGTGGCGCGGTCGAGCGGCACGCGGTCGAAGGTGATGCGGTTCCTGCCCGTGCCCGTCACGCTGTCGAAACTGATCGGCTGGTGGCCGAGATGCCGCTCCGAGAGCGCATCCATGCCGTGCGAGCCGAGACCGCCATCGAGCACGTAGGAAATCAGCATCGTGTCGTCATAAGGCGTGACGTCGACGCCGTGGCGGCGGAGGATCAAGAGGTCGTATTTCAGGTTCTGCCCGACCTTGAGCACGCCGGGATTCCCGGCGAGTGCTTTCAGCCGCTCCAGCGCCTCGATGGTCGGAATCTGTCCTTCCACCAGCCCGGAATCGAACAGCCCGGCCTCGCCCGCCTTGTGGGCGAGTGGTACGTAGCAGGCCTTATTCGCAGCATAGGCGAGCGAGAAGCCGACGAGGTCGGCGCTCATCGCGTCGAGCGAGGTCGTCTCGGTATCGAGCGCCACGACGCCCGCCTCGACTGCCTCCTTGACGAAGGCGTCGAGCGCCACAAGCGTCGTGATGCACTGGTAGCCGGCATGGTCGACGCCGGCAGCCTTCGCGTCGGCCAGCGCCTTCGCCGCACGCGCCGCGGGCGTCGGCGCGCCCTCGGCGGCCGGTTCCGCTGCCGTCGTCGTGGCGGAGGTCGCGGCAGGTGCGGCAACCACCGCCGGCTTCGGCGCGTTGGGATTGATCGCGAAGGCCGGGTCGGGATCGATCTTGGCGGGATCGACGCCGTAGAGCTCGCCGACCTTCTTGGTGATCGTGGTGAATTCCATCGCCTTCAGGAAGGCGACCAGCGTCTTCCCGTCGGGCTTGGCGAGCCCGGTATCGTCCAGCGGCACTTCCAGTTGCACGTCGCGGACGAGCTGGACGAGCTGGCGTGAGATGAGGATTTTCTCGATCACCTCGGGGCTGGTCAGCGTCTCGCGCCGCTTCGGCTGCTTGATCTCACCGGCGCGGGCGAGCAGCGTGGCGAGATCGCCATATTCGGAGATGAGCTGCGCCGCCGTCTTGCGGCCGATGCCGGGCGCGCCGGGCACGTTGTCCGACGTGTCGCCCTCCAGCGACTGGATGTCGACGATCTTCTCGGGCGGCAGGCCTTCCCAGTATTCGGTGACGTCGCCGACCTTGTCGGCCGGCACGTTCCAGCGCTCGAACCTGTCGCCGTGGGTCAGGAGCCGTTCCGGACGGTAGCCGGGCTTGCCCTTGATGCCGCTCTCGGGATCGTAGAAGGCGACGCAGGGCCGCACGAGCTGCATCAGGTCCTTGTCGGCCGAGATGATAAGCACGTCCGCGCCGCGCGCGCAGGCCTGTTCGGCATAGGTCGCGATCAGGTCGTCGGCCTCGTAGCGGTCCTGCTCGATGGCGTGCAGGCCGAAGGCGCGGATCGCCGCCCGGAACAGCGGGAACTGCGGCACCATGTCTTCCGGCGGCGGCGGCCGGTGGGCCTTGTAGGGCGGATAGATCTCCTTGCGGAACGACTGCTCGCTCTTGTCGAGGATCATGGCGAGGTGGGTCGGCTTCACGCCGAGCGCGCCTTCCTCGACGAATTGCAGGACCTTGGTGGAGAACAGGCGCACGGCGCCGGTCGGCAGGCCGTCCGAGCGCGAATTGTATTTCCGGTCCTGGTTCATCGACTGGAAATAGGCGCGGAAGACGAAGGACGATCCGTCGATCAGAAAGACGCGGTCGCCCTTGCCGACGGGGCGGTGATGATCGGAAGCCATGGATATGCGGTCTCGCGCTGACGTCGCGCCATTATGGACGCTGGCGCGCGCCGCGTCATGTCAGCACGCAATGGCGGAAATGCTCACCAGGCGAGCAGGCGCCGGCCGAGACCCGCGCCGACCGCGCTCATGAGGGCGATGCCGAGCGTGTACCAGGTGGCGACGAAGAACGGCGAATCGTCGGCGCAGTGCAGCCCATAGAAGAAGGCGGCGATGGTGCCCGCCGCAAAACCCGCCAGCGCACCGGCCTGCATGGCGTTGCGCGGCGCGCTCTTCGTCATGGCGGCGAGGAAGGCGGCGAGCGGGGCCGCCGCCATCAGCGGGATGGCGAGGAGGCAGAGCGCGGAATTGTTGCCGACCAGCCTCGCGCCGATGGCCGCGGTCGGCTGCGTCGACACCTCGTGCCCCATGCCGAACAGGAAGATGAGGGCGGGCAGCACCAGCACCGCCTTCGGCAGGTCGGCTTCCGGGCGGGCGGCGGCCCGCAGCAGCGCGAGAGCGGCGATCGACAGCGTCGCCATCAGCAGCAGCTTCTGGCCGAACAGCACCGTGCCCATCGCTGCTCCGAGATCGGGCCGCGTGCCGATGGCGAGCAGCATCAGCCCGCATGCGACGGCAGCAGCCACCGCCGCCGCGATCGTCAGCCGGCCATGCAGGGAGGGGCCGGCCGTCTTGGCGTCGCGCGACAATCCCGCGATGAGGTCTTCGGTCTTCATCTCACACGCTCCCGCGGAGCATCTTGGCGAGGCCGGCAAGGCCCCTGTGCAGAGCGACGCGCACCGCGCCCTCGCTCATCGACAGGGCGGCCGCCGTCTCTCTGGTATCGTTGCCGTCCACGAACATCGAGCGGATCACCGCCTTCTGCCCGGCCGGCAGGTTCTCGGCCAGCTTGACCACGTCCTGCGTCGCGATCTCCGGTTCGTTCGATGGCGCGGGGATGGCCTCGGCGAATTCGTCGATATCGATGTGGCCCTGTGAGCCACGCCGGCGCAGCGCATCGATCAGCTTGTGCTTCAGGATGGCGCGTAGCCAGGGCACCAGCGGCTGGCTCGGAATCCAGCTTGCCCGCTTGGTATGGATGGCGATCAGCACGTCCTGCACGATGTCCTCTGCCTCCGCGACCGGCCTGCCGGCGCGCGACAGGCCCGATCGCGCCAGTCCCCGCAGGAACGGTGTCAGCGCGTGGAGCAGCCGCGCATAAGCGGCCCCGTCGCCCGCGAGACCGGCCCGCATCCAGGCGCTCCATTCCTCGTCGCGGTCTTTCACGTCGCCCCTGTTGCCCTGTCATACGGATCAGCTCCTGCAACCGTTACAGGCAAGCCGCGCATCCCGCGACAGCTTTCGACGGCGACGCGCTGCAAGTGCCGATGTTGACGTTTACGTAAACGTAGGATACGAAATCGGCAGGGCGACGATGATCGCCGCGAGGAAGCCGGGGAACCGACGGGCACATGACCAGTGCAGCGGCTCATGACATGGCGGAAGTCCACTCCACGGCGACGCTGGCGGAGCTGCTGGCCGGTGCGGGTTCGCCCCCCGGCGGCAAGGACCTTCTGACCATCCGCGAGATGACCCGCTCGTTCGGCGTCACCGCCCGCGCTCTGCGCTTCTACGAGGAAAAGGGCCTGATCGCGCCCGTGCGGCAGGGCCAGGACCGGCTCTATTCGCGCCGCGACCGCGGCCGGCTGCGTCTCGTTCTCATGGGTAAATGCGTCGGCTTCTCGCTGGAAGACGTGAAGGCCATGCTGGACCTCTACGATCTCGGCGACGGCGGCGTCACACAGATGAAGGTTGCCCGCGGCAAGTATCGCGAGCAGGTCGGCCGCCTTCAGGCCCAGAAGCGCGACATCGATACGGCGATCACCGAACTCGAGCGGGCGATCGCGGTCATCGACGCACGCCTTACCGACAGGAAAATCCCGGTTTCCGGGGACTGACAGCCACCACGCCGAATGGCGGATTTCACATCGAGCCCCGTGCCGACCAGCGCGGGCCCCGCGGAGGAGAAGCAAGATGCCGATCTACAAGGCTCCGGTCGAGGACACGCTGTTCGTGCTCTACGACGTCCTCAAGATGGACGGCTACGGCAACCTGCCGGGCTTCGCCGACGCGCCGCGCGACGTGGTCGAGGCGGTGCTGGGCGAGAGCGCGAAGATCTGCGAAGAGGTCATCCAGCCGCTCAACGTCGTTGGCGACACTATCGGTTGCAAGCGCAGCGACGACGGCTCCGTCACCACCCCGCCGGGCTTCAAGGAAGCCTACAACCAATATCGCGAAGGCGGGTGGATGGCGCTGTCCTTCGACCCGGCCTATGGCGGCCAGGGCCTGCCGCTGGCGCTCAACGCGGCCATCGGCGAGTACCTGTCCTCGTCCAACCTCGCTTTCGGCATGTATCCCGGCCTGACGCAGGGCGCGATGGCGGCGCTCTACGTCCACGCCAACGACGAGATCAAGCAGACCTACCTGCCGAAGATGGCGACCGGCGAGTGGACCGGCACCATGAACCTGACCGAGCCGCATTGCGGCACGGATCTCGGCATGCTGCGCTCCAAGGCCGTGCCGAACGGCGACGGCTCCTACTCCATCACCGGCCAGAAGATCTTCATCTCGGCCGGCGAGCACGACATGTCGGACAATATCGTCCACCTCGTCCTCGCCCGCATCGAGGGCGCTCCGGCCGGCACCAAGGGCATCTCGCTCTTCGTCGTGCCGAAGTTCCTGCCGAACGGCGACGGCACGGCCGGCGAGCGGAACCCGGTCTCCTGCGGCAAGATCGAGGAGAAGATGGGCATCCACGGCAATTCGACCTGCGTCATGAACTATGACGGGGCGAAGGGCTGGCTGGTCGGCGAGGCGAACAAGGGCCTCAACGCCATGTTCGTGATGATGAACGAAGCCCGCATGTCGGTCGGCATTCAGGGCCTGTCGCAGTCCGAGGCCGCCTACCAGAACGCCGTCGCTTACGCCAAGGACCGCCTGCAGGGCCGTTCGCTCTCCGGCCCGAAGGCGCCTGACAAGCCGGCCGACCCGATCATCGTCCACCCGGACGTTCGCCGCACGCTGATGACCATTCGCGCCATCAACGAGGCCGGCCGCGCGCTGATGCTCTGGACCGCGCTCCAGGCCGACATCTCGCACCGCTCGGAAGATGCGGCCGAGAGGCAGAAGGCCGAGGACCATATGGGCCTGATGACGCCGATCATCAAAGGCGTGTTGACCGATCTCGGCTTCGACAATGCCGTGAAGGCCCAGCAGATGTACGGTGGCCACGGCTATATCAACGAATGGGGCATGGCCCAGTTCGTCCGCGACGCCCGCATCACCATGATCTACGAGGGCGCCAACGGCATTCAGGCGCTCGACCTCGTCGGCCGCAAGCTCGGCGCCAATGGCGGCCGCGCCGTCATGACCTTCTTCAACGAGGTCGGCACGTTCTGCGCGCAGAACAAGGACGACGCGGCGCTCGGCCCGATGGTCGGCGCGCTGTCGAAGGGCCTGAAGGACCTGCAGGCGGCCACCATGTGGTTCATGCAGAACGCCATGGCCAAGCCCGACAATGCCGGCGCCGGCTCGACGCCCTACATGCACCTCTTCGGCCTCGTCGCCATGGGCTACATGTGGGCGCGCATGGCCAAGACCGCGCAGGAGAAGCTGGCTGATGGCGCCAACGGCTCCACCGAGCGCATGAACCACAAGCTGGCGACGGCGCGGTTCTATTTCGAGCAGATGATGCCCGAGAGCGGCGCCCATCTCGCCCGCGTCACGGCCGGCGCGGATTCGATGATGGCCCTGCCGGCGGATGCGTTCTGAGCTTTTGGGTGGAGACGGCCCTAGCCGGTCGTCTCCCCCATAAGTCCGTCTGGCGGCGCCAGCATCCGCGATGGTGTAACTGCACGCCCCAGAACTGGACCAGAAGACGATCCCGGAGACCTGAATGAGCGCGCTGAACCTGCCGAAGCCGGCCTGGCACACCGAAGAGCACGATATGCTCGCGGAAAGCGCGCGCGCGTTTCTCGCCAAGGAGTTCACGCCCAATCTCGACCGTTGGTCGGAAGACGGCGTGATGGACCGCGACGCCTGGATCAAGGCGGCGAATGCGGGCCTGCTCTCCGCCTCGATCCCCGAGGAATATGGCGGTGCCGGCGGCGACTACAGCCATGAGGCGATCATCGCCCACGAGATCGCCATGGCCGGCGCGGATTCCTGGGGCTGGGCCATCCACGGCCCCATCGTCGCTCCCTACATTCTTCATTTCGGAACGGACGAGCAGAAGCGGAACTGGCTGCCGAAAATGGCGACCGGCGAGCTGATCGCGGCCCTCGCCATGACCGAGCCGGGCGCTGGCTCGGACGTGCAGGGCATCCGGACCAAGGCTGAACGCTCCGGCAATGGCTGGGTGCTGAACGGCTCCAAGACCTTCATCACCAACGGCCAGCACGCCAACATGGTCGTCGTGGCCGCCAAGACCGATCCTTCCGCTGGCGCCAAGGGCACTTCGCTCTTCGTGGTCGAGACCGAGAACGCGCCCGGCTTCCGCCGCGGCCGCAAGCTGAAAAAGCTCGGCCTCGACTGGGCCGACACCTCCGAGCTGTTCTTCGACGACATGAAGCTGCCGGCCGAGGCGCTGCTCGGCTCCGACCCGAACCAGGGCTTCTACCAGATGATGCGGTCGCTGCCGCAGGAGCGCCTGACCATTGCCGGCGGCGCGGTCGGCATGATCGAGCGCGCGCTGACGCTGACCGTCGACTACGTCAAGGAGCGCAAGGCCTTCGGCAAGGCGGTCATCGACTTCCAGAACACGCAGTTCGAACTGGCAGACATCAAGACCCAGGCCACCATGGCCAAGGTCTTCTACGAGTACTGCGTCGGCCTCCACATCCAGGGCAAGTGCGACACGGCCATGGCCTCCATGGCCAAGTACAAGCTCTCCGATCTCCAGAACACCGTTGTCGACCGCTGCCTCCAGCTCTTCGGCGGCTACGGCTTCATGGACGAATATCCGATCTCGCGGATGTACCGGGACGCGCGCATCCAGCGCATCTACGGCGGCACCAACGAGATCATGAAATTGCTCATCGCGCGCACGCTCTGATGCGCGGCAACGTCTGACCGGGAAAGGACCCCGCCATGACCGACGTCTTCGTCTACGACCATGTCCGCACGCCGCGCGGCAAGGGCAAGGCAGACGGTTCCCTCCACGAGGTGACCGCTGTCGAGCTCGCCGCCACCGCGCTCCGCGCGATCAAGGCGCGTTCGGGTCTCGACACCGCACGCCTCGTCGACGATGTCGTGTTCGGCTGCGTCGATCCGGTCGGCGAAGCCGGCGGCGACATTCCCCGCATCGCCGCGCTGAAGGCGGGCTACGGCAACGAGGTTCCGGGTATCCAGATCAACCGCTTCTGCGCCTCCGGCCTCGACGCCGTGAACTTCGCGGCGGCGCAGGTCATGGCCGGCCAGCACGACATGGTCGTCGGCGGCGGCGTCGAGAGCATGTCGCGCATCGGCATGGGCGCGGCCGGCGGTGCCTGGCCGGTCGACCCCTCGGTCGCCGTCCCGACCTATTTCATGCCGCAGGGCGTCTCGGCCGACCTGATCGCGACCAAATACGGCTTCTCGCGCGACGACGTCGACGCCTATGCGGTCGAGAGCCAGAAGCGCGCCGCCAAATCCTGGGAAGAAGGCCGCTTCAGGAAGTCGGTCGTGCCGGTGAAGGACATCAACGGCATCACCATCCTCGACCATGACGAGCACATGCGTCCCTCGACCACGATGCAGTCGCTGGCGAGCCTCAATGCGTCCTTCGTGATGATGGGCGAGGCCGGCGGCTTCGATGCGGTCGCGGTGCAGGCCCATCCCGATATCGAGGGCGTCACCCACGTCCACCATGCCGGCAATTCCTCCGGCATCGTCGATGGCGCTGCCGCCGTCCTCATGGGCAATGCCGAGGCCGGCAAGGCCGCGGGCCTCAAGCCCCGCGCCCGCATCCGCGCCTTCGCCAATATCGGCTCCGAGCCGGCGATCATGCTGACCGGCCCGATCGACGTGACCAAGAAGCTGCTCAAGAAGGCCGGCATGTCGATCTCCGACATCGACCTGTTCGAGCTGAACGAGGCCTTCGCCTCGGTCGTGCTGCGCTACATGCAGGCGCTCGACATCCCGCACGACAAGATCAACGTCTGCGGCGGCGCCATCGCGCTCGGCCACCCGCTCGGCGCCACCGGCGCGATGATCCTCGGCACGGTGCTCGACGAACTCGAGCGCACCGGCAAGTCCACTGCCCTCGTGACGCTGTGCATCGGCGCCGGCATGGGCACCGCCACCATCATCGAGCGCGTCTGAGGGGAGCTGACATCATGAACCTCAAGAACTTCACCTGGGATCTCGATTCCGACGGCCTCGGCGTCCTCACCTGGGACATGAAGGACAAGTCGATGAACGTCATCGACGAGTCCGTGGGGCAGGACCTCAACACCGCCATCGACACCATTGTCGCGGACCCCGCGGTCAAGGGCGTGGTGCTCACCTCCGCCAAGGACACGTTCTCCGGCGGCGCCGACCTCACCATGCTGGAGCGCATGGGCGCGACGCTGAAAGCGAACCTCAAGGCCAAGGGCCCCGAGGCGGCCATTGTCGACTTCTTCGAGCAGACCCGCCAGTTCTCGCTGGTGATCCGCAAGCTCGAAACCTGCGGCAAGCCCTTCGTCGCGGCCATCACCGGCATGTGCCTTGGCGGTGGCTTCGAGATCACGCTCGGCTGCCACGCCCGCATCGCCTCGGACAATCCGAAGCTGCGCGTCGGCCTGCCCGAGGTGAAGGTCGGCCTGTTCCCCGGCGCCGGCGGCACCCAGCGCGTGCCGCGCATGGCCGACATCCAGTCCTCGCTGCAGATGCTGCTGAAGGGCGACCAGCTCAAGGCCGACCGCGCCAAGGCCATGAACCTCATCGACGAGATCGTTCCGGCCGACAAGCTGATCGAAGCTGCGAAGGCCCGCCTCAAGGCCGGCGTCGATCCGGTCAAGCCCTGGGACAAGCCGAAGTTCAAGCAGCCCTCCGGCCCGATCTATTCGGCCGCCGGCATGATGGTCTGGCCGCCGGCCAATGCCATCTATCGCCGCGAGACCTACGACAACTTCCCCGGCGCGCGCGCCATCATGAGCTGCGTCTATGAGGGCCTGCTCGTGCCCTTCGACACGGCGCTGAAGATCGAGTCGCGCTACTTCGCCCATGTCCTGCGCCAGCCGCAGGCCCATGCGATGATCCGCTCGCTGTTCCTGTCGCTCGGCGCGCTTGGCAAGGGCCTGCGCCGGCCGGCCGGGGTCCCCCCGACAAACCTGAAGAAGGTCGGCGTCCTCGGCGCCGGCTTCATGGGCGCGGGCATCGCCTATGTCACCGCGCAGGCCGGCATGGACGTCGTCCTCATCGACCGCGACCAGGAGAGCGCCGACAAGGGCAAGGCCCATTCGCACAAGCTGATGACCGATCAGGTCAACAAGGGCCGCGCCACCAGCGCCCAGCGCGAGGCGCTGCTCGCCAAGATCACCGCGACCGCCGACTATGCCGCCCTCGCCGACGTCGACCTCGTCATCGAGGCGGTGTTCGAGGACCCGGCGGTGAAGGCCGAGGTGATCAAAAAGGCCGAGGCCGCGATCCGTCCGGATGTCGTCTTCGCCTCCAACACCTCGACCCTGCCGATCACCGGCCTTGCCCAGAACTCGGTCCGCCCGGACCAGTTCATTGGCATCCACTTCTTCTCGCCCGTCGACAAGATGATGCTGGTCGAGACGATCATGGCCGAGAAGACCGGCGACAAGGCGCTCGCCGCCGCCCTCGACTACGTCAAGGCCATCCGGAAGACGCCGATCGTGGTCAACGACACCCGCGGCTTCTACGTGAACCGCTGCGTCGGCAATTACATCAAGGAAGCCCACCTGATGGTCATGGAAGGCGTCCCGCCGATCATGATCGACAATCTCGCCAAGCAGGCGGGCATGCCGGTCGGGCCGCTGACCCTCAACGACGAGGTCGCCATCGATCTCGGCCTGAAGATCCTCAAGGCGACCAAGGCGCAGGTCGGCAGCCAGGCTGTCGACCCGAGCCAGGAGAAACTGCTGACTTTCCTGGTCGAGCAGGAAGGCCGCGTCGGCAAGAAGGCCAAGAAGGGCTTCTACGACTATCCCGATACCGGCAAGAAGACGATCTGGCCGGGCCTCAAGGCCTTCGTCGGCAACCAGCAGGACCCCGACACGATCGACCGGCAGGAGATCATCGACCGCCTCCTGATCACCACCGCGCTGGAAGCGGCGCGCTGCGTCGAGGAAGGCGTCGTCACCGATCCGCGCGAGGCCGATGTCGGCTCCATTCTCGGCTTCGGTTTCGCACCCTGGTCGGGCGGCACGCTGTCCTACATCGACATCATCGGCGCCAAAGCCTTCGTCGAGAAGTGCGATGTGCTTGCTGCGAAGTACGGCGACCGCTTCGCGCCCAATAAGCTGCTGCGCGAGATGGCGGCCAAGGGCGAGACCTTCTACGGCCGCATGGCCCCGCAGAAGGCCGCCGCCTGAGGCAGCCTCCGCGATCATCCCTCGAACGGGCGGCCCATCGGCCGCCCGTTTCGCATGGAACGGGCCTAATGACCCGAATCCGGTGCCCCCCGCGACTTTCCGCGCACAGGGACCCCGCCTTGGTGGCGTTGCACCATCGAATTGCCTGTGCTACCGGACACGCGGCTTTGGGGGCAGGGCGCTGGCGCGCAGGCCTCCGGACATTAATTTCCCAGTCGGGCCAAGACTTTGCAGCCTCCGCACGAGAATGGTGCGGCCGGTGCGGATGGCAGGGCCCGACGCGCGAGACGCGAGAGACGCGGTGGCTGGCGAAGACAAGACCGTTTCCGGCATGGCGGGGCGCTATGCCTCGGCCCTTTTCGATCTCGCAACGGAGGCCGGCCAGGTCGATCAGGTTCAGGCTGATCTGGCGCGCTTCAAGGCCCTTCTCGATGATTCTGACGACCTGAAGCGCCTGGTGAAGAGCCCGGTCTTCTCCGCTGAGGATCAGTCGAAGGCCGTCGCCGCCATTCTCGACAAGGCCGGCATCGGCGGCCTCGCCGCCAATCTCATCAAGGTGGTTGCGTCGAATCGCCGCCTCTTCGCCGTCGAGGGCGTCATCCACGGCTTCGGCGCGCTGGTCGCCAAGTCGCGCGGCGAGATCACCGCCGAGGTGACTGTCGCCGAGGCGCTCTCCGCGGCCAATTCCAAGACCCTGTCGGCCGCCCTCAAGGACGTGCTCGGCAAGGACCCCAAGATCGAAGTGAAGGTGGATCCGGCCATTCTCGGCGGGCTGATCGTCAAGGTCGGCTCGCGGATGATCGACACCTCGCTCCGCACCAAGCTCAACTCGATTAGAACCGCCATGAAAGAGGTCGGCTGATGGATATCCGCGCCGCTGAAATCTCTGCGATCCTCAAGGACCAGATCAAGAACTTCGGCCAGGAGGCGCAGGTCTCCGAAGTCGGTCAGGTGCTCTCCGTCGGCGACGGCATCGCACGCGTCTATGGCCTCGACAACGTCCAGGCCGGCGAGATGGTCGAGTTCGACAACGGCATCCGCGGCATGGCCCTCAACCTCGAAGTCGACAATGTCGGCATCGTGCTGTTCGGCGCCGACCGCGACATCAAGGAAGGCGACACGGTCAAGCGCACCGGCGCCATCGTGGACGTTCCCGTCGGCAAGGGCCTGCTCGGCCGCGTGGTCGACGCCCTCGGCAACCCGATCGACGGCAAGGGCCCGATCGAGGCGACCGAGCGTCGCCGCGTCGACGTGAAGGCTCCCGGCATCATTCCGCGCAAGTCGGTCCACGAGCCGATGGCCACGGGCCTGAAGTCGATCGACGCGCTGATCCCGATCGGCCGCGGCCAGCGCGAGCTGATCATCGGCGATCGCCAGACCGGCAAGACCGCCATCGCCCTCGACACGATCCTCAACCAGAAGGCGCTGAACGTTGCGGGCGCCGACGAGCACCAGAAGCTCTACTGCGTCTATGTCGCCGTCGGCCAGAAGCGCTCGACGGTCGCCCAGTTCGTGAAGGCGCTGGAAGAGAACGGCGCTCTCGAATATTCGATCGTCATCGCCGCCACCGCCTCGGACCCGGCGCCGATGCAGTTCCTGGCGCCCTTCTCGGGCTGCGCCATGGGCGAGTTCTTCCGCGACAACGGCATGCACGCGGTCATCATCTATGACGATCTGTCCAAGCAGGCCGTCGCCTACCGCCAGATGTCGCTGCTGCTGCGCCGTCCGCCGGGCCGCGAGGCCTATCCGGGCGACGTGTTCTATCTCCACTCCCGCCTGCTCGAGCGCGCCGCGAAGATGGGCGACGAGGCCGGCAAGGGCTCGCTGACCGCGCTCCCCGTCATCGAGACGCAGGCCAACGACGTGTCGGCCTATATCCCGACCAACGTCATCTCGATCACCGACGGCCAGATCTTCCTCGAGACCGACCTGTTCTTCCAGGGCATCCGCCCGGCGGTGAACGTCGGCCTCTCGGTGTCGCGCGTCGGCTCCTCGGCGCAGACCAAGGCGATGAAGAAGGTCGCCGGCAAGATCAAGGGCGAGCTCGCCCAGTATCGCGAGATGGCCGCCTTCGCCCAGTTCGGCTCGGACCTCGACGCCACCACCCAGCGCCTGCTCAACCGCGGCGCGCGTCTGACCGAGCTCCTGAAGCAGAACCAGTACTCGCCGCTGAAGATGGAAGAGCAGGTCGCGGTCATCTGGGCCGGCACCAACGGCTATCTCGACAAGCTGCCGCTCAACCGCGTCAAGGCTTTCGAGGAAGGCCTGCTCGGCAAGCTGCGCTCGGAGGGCACCATTCTCGAAGCCATCCGCACCTCGAAGGATCTCGCGGACGACACGGCTGCCAAGCTGAAGTCGCTCGTGGAGGGCTTCGCGGCGTCGTTCGGCTGATGCTCTTGGCATGAGCTACGTCTCCGACAGCCTCGGCCCGGGCGAGACCATCGTCCACGAAGCGACGATCCACTGGGTCGTCTACTTCTGGCCTCTTGTCGCGACGGTGGTCGGCATAGCGGCGGCAGTCTTCCTGCCGTTCTACGGGCTGATCCTTCTGGCCGCGGCGGTGCTGTGGCTCGCGGTTGCCTGGTTCATGAGCCGGACGACCGAACTGGCGGTGACGTCGCGCAAGGTGGTGGCGAAGTGGGGCTTCATCGCCCGCTCCACCATCGAGCAGCGGCTCGAAAAGGTCGACTCGGTTGCGGTTGACCAGACATTTCTCGGCCGCGTTCTCGATTTCGGGAACGTGACCATCCATGGGACGGGCATCAACGCCACGCCCATCAAGATGATCGCAGATCCGCTGGCCTTCCGCCGCAAGGTTGAACAGGCCATCGAAGCCAGAAGGGACGTCGGCTGATGCCGAGCTTGAAGGATCTCCGCAACCGCATCGCTTCGGTCAAGGCGACGCAGAAGATCACCAAGGCCATGCAGATGGTGGCCGCGGCGAAGCTGAAGCGTGCCCAGACCGCTGCCGAGGCCGCGCGTCCCTATGCCGAGAAGATGGAGGCCGTGCTGGCGAACCTCGCCGGTTCCGTCTCGGGCTCCGACGCCCCGGTCCTGCTCACCGGCAACGGCAAGAACGATGTGCATCTGCTCGTCGTCGCCACCGCCGAGCGCGGCCTGTGCGGCGCCTTCAACACCTCCATCGTCCGTCTCGCCCGCGAGCGCGCTCTGGCGCTGCAGGCGGAGGGCAAGACCGTCAAGTTCCTCTGCGTCGGCCGCAAGGGCTACGACCTGATCCGCCGCCAGTTCGACAAGCAGATCGTCGGCTTCATCGAGTTCCGGTCGGTCAAGCAGCTCTCCTACGCCCAGGCCGAGGAAGTCGGCGCCAAGGTGTTCTCGCTGTTCGAGGAAGGCGCCTTCGACGTCGCCACCCTGTTCTTCTCGAAGTTCAAGTCGGTGATCTCGCAGATCCCGACCGCCCAGCAGATCATCCCGGCGCAGGTCGGCGGCGACGACACCGCGGCCGACAAGGCTCCTTACGAGTTTGAGCCGGGCGAAGCGGAGATCCTCGCCGATCTCCTGCCGCGCAACATCACCATCCAGATTTTCAAGGCCATCCTTGAGAACGCCGCATCGGAGCAGGGCGCGCGCATGTCCTCCATGGACAGCGCCACCCGCAATGCCGGCGAGATGATCAAGAAGCAGACGCTCAAGTACAACCGCGCGCGTCAGGCGATGATCACCAAGGAACTCATCGAAATCATCTCGGGCGCTGAGGCGCTCTGAGCCACGACACCATCAGAGGACCGTAACATGGCGAAGAAAGCGACGAGCGCGAAGGCCGCCACTGGCGGCAAGGTCGGCCGTATCAACCAGGTCATCGGCGCCGTCGTCGACGTCCAGTTCGACGACCACCTGCCGCAGATCCTGAACGCGCTGGAGACCAGCAATAACGGCGTCCGCATGGTGCTCGAGGTTGCCCAGCACCTCGGCGAGAACACCGTGCGCTGCATCGCCATGGACACCTCGGAAGGCCTCGTCCGTGGCCAGCCGGTGACCGATATCGGCTCGCCCATCGCGGTGCCGGTCGGCGTCGAGACCCTCGGCCGCATCCTCAACGTCATCGGCGAGCCGATCGACGAGGCGGGCCCGGTGAAGACCGAGCGCACCCGCGCCATCCACCAGGAGGCTCCGGCCTTCGCCGACCAGTCGACCGAAGCCGAGATCCTCGTCACGGGCATCAAGGTCGTCGACCTGCTGGCGCCTTACGCCAAGGGCGGCAAGATCGGCCTCTTCGGCGGCGCCGGCGTCGGCAAGACCGTGCTCATCCAGGAGCTGATCAACAACGTCGCCAAGGCCCACGGCGGCTATTCGGTGTTCGCCGGCGTCGGCGAGCGCACCCGCGAGGGCAACGACCTCTATCACGAGTTCATCGAATCCGGCGTCAACAAGAAGGGCGGCGGCGAAGGCTCCAAGTGCGCCCTCGTGTTCGGCCAGATGAACGAGCCCCCGGGCGCCCGCGCCCGCGTCGCGCTGTCGGGCCTGACCATCGCGGAAGATTTCCGCGACCAGGGCCAGGACGTGCTGTTCTTCGTCGACAACATCTTCCGCTTCACGCAGGCGGGCTCCGAGGTGTCGGCGCTTCTCGGCCGCATCCCCTCGGCGGTGGGCTATCAGCCGACGCTCGCCACCGACATGGGCGCGCTCCAGGAGCGCATCACCACCACGCAGAAGGGCTCGATCACCTCGGTGCAGGCCATCTACGTGCCCGCCGACGATCTGACCGATCCGGCCCCGGCCACCTCCTTCGCCCACCTCGACGCGACGACCGTTCTCAACCGCTCGATCGCCGAGAAGGGTATCTACCCGGCCGTGGACCCGCTCGACTCGACCTCGCGCATGCTCGACCCCCGCGTCATCGGCGAGGAGCATTACGCCGTTGCGCGTAAGGTCCAGCAGACCCTGCAGCGCTACAAGTCGCTTCAGGACATCATCGCGATCCTCGGCATGGACGAGCTCTCGGAAGAGGACAAGCTGACGGTGGCCCGCGCCCGCAAGGTCGAGCGCTTCCTGTCGCAGCCCTTCTTCGTCGCCGAGGTCTTCACCGGCGCTCCCGGCAAGTTCGTCGACATCAAGGACACCATTAAGGGGTTCTCCGATCTCGTCGACGGCAAGTACGATCATCTCCCCGAGGCCGCCTTCTACATGGTCGGCACCATCGAGGAAGCGGTCGAAAAGGGCCGCAAGCTGGCCGCCGAAGCCGCGTAAGCGGCTGAGAACAGGGATCGCGCAACATGGCGACCTTCAATTTCGAACTGGTCTCGCCCGAGCGGCAGCTCTTCTCGGGTGCGGTGGAGCAGGTGGTCGTGCCGGGTTCCGAGGGTGATTTCGGCGTGCTTGCCGGCCACGCGCCCTTCGTCTCCTCGCTGCGCCCGGGCATCCTGACCATCCATGCCGACGGCCAGCCGAAGCGCCTCTACGTGCGCGGCGGTTTCGCCGAGGTCTCGGACGGCTCGCTCACCGTGCTCGCCGAGCGTGCGACGCCGGTCGAGGATCTTCACGCCGACCAGATCGACGCGGAGATCAAGGACGCCGCGGACGATGTCGCCGACGCCAAGGACGACGCCACCCGCGGCAAGGCCGCCGAGAGGCTCGGCCAGCTTCAGAGCCTCAAGGCCGCGCTCGGAACCATCGGCTCGACGCACTGACCAGCGTGCATCTGTCTGAAAAGGCCGCCTCCGGGCGGCCTTTTGCTTTGCGGCAACCACAAGAAAACGGGCGTGACCGGCGGGCAACAACTGCCCGAAAATGCCCGTGTAGGTTGCCAGATTCTGCGAATGCGTCTTGAGATGCCCCGGGCAAGCTGCCAGAGATCAGGTGATTGATGTCCTGGCTTTGAGGAGCCGTCTCGATGAAGAAGGCAGTGTTGCCCGCCATTGCTCTGGCGGCTTTCGTTTCCGGCGCTCAGGCGGCCGATCTCGGCGTTCCGCGCGGTCCGGTCTCCGCGGCCGTCGTCGCCCCCGTGTTCGGCTGGACCGGCTTCTATCTCGGTGCCCAGATCGGTCACCAGTGGGGGCAGGTCAACGGCAATATCTGCGCGTCCGGCGGCGTGGTCTTCTGCAACCCCTTCGTGACCAGCCCTAACGGCATCGTCGGCGGCGTGCATGTCGGCTACAACTGGCAGTTCAATTCGCTTGTCGCCGGTCTCGAGGCTGATCTTGAAGCCAACGGCGCGCGTGGAACCACAGTGGTCGCCGGCTTCGGCGGTCCCTACTACCAGCGCTCTCGCGGCAACTGGCAGGGTTCGGTGCGCGCCCGTCTCGGCTTCGCGGCGGATCGGGCCCTGTTCTACGTCACGGGCGGCCTCGCCGTCTCCGACTACAGCTACGCCATCGGCTTCACCCCGACCACCAGCGCGCCGTTCCACCGGTATGGCGCGACCCGCGCCGGCTGGACCGTCGGCGCCGGCGTCGAATACGCCTTCGCCCCGAACTGGACCGGCCGCGTCGAGTATCGCTATGCCGATTTCGGAACGGTCACCAACGACGATCCCGTGGCCAATTCCTACGGTCGCCACCGCCTGACCACGCACACTGTGCGCGTCGGCGTCAGCTATCTGTTCTCGACCGGTCCGGCTGCGGTCGTCGCGCGCTACTGATCTGGTTTGCCATTGAACCGAAAGGCCGCCTCCGGGCGGCCTTTTTGTTTGCTCGGGCCTAAACGAACCCTCTCCCCCTGTGGGAGAGGGCGCCCGCGTCAGCGGGCGGGTGAGGGGTTTACCTTGCCGTGTTTCACAATGATCGATGCGGCGAAGCCCCGCACTTTCGGGAGCGGTCTTACCCCTCACCCGGCGCCTGGCGGCGCCACCCTCTCCCGCAAGGGGAGAGGGCTACTCCTGCGGCGTAAGCCAGTTCTTGGAACATGCCTGAATCCCTACCACACAGCGTAACGCTGGTCAAGGAAAAAAATCATACGAAAGGACAGCGGACCTCACCCCAGATCGCTCGCCTTGATCCGCTTCACGCCGAGCGCCGCCATGTCGGCCCAGGCTTTGTCGAGCGAGCCCTGCAGGTCGATGGCGCGGCAGGCATCCTCCACCACGAAGGTCTGCAAGCCGTTCTTCGCGGCATCCTGCGCCGTCCAGTTGACGCAGAAATCGGTCGCGAGGCCCACCACCACGGCGCGGGTCACGCCGCGCTCCTTCAGGTAGCCGGAAAGCCCGGTCGGGGTGCGCCGGTCGGCTTCCATGAATCCGGAATAGCTGTCGACCTCGCGGCGATAGCCCTTGCGGATGATCGTCTGGGCATGCGGCACATCGAGCCCGTCGTGGAATTCCGCGCCCGCCGAATCCCATGTGCAATGGTCCGGCCAGAGCACCTGCGGCCCATAGGGCATCTGCACCAGCTCGAAGGGCTTCTTGCCCGGATGGCTCGACGCAAAGGAGGAATGCCCCTCGGGGTGCCAGTCCTGCGTGAACACGACATTCTGGAAGCGCCGGGCAATGGCGTTGACCACCGGCACGATCTCGTCGCCCTTCTGCACGGCGAGGCGTCCGCCGGGGCAGAAATCGTTCTGCACGTCGACGACGATCAGCGCGGTCGCATTGTCGATCACGGGTCGCTCCTGGGCTCTGGCGGGAATGGCGCCGGCGGCGGTCAGCACCGTCGCTCCGGCGATCAGCACGCGCCTGTCGATATCGAACTGCCGGGTGATGAAACGCTTGTTCACGGCTGCCTCCTGAGCGTGGAAACTCGATGAGGCAGGCTACGCCGCCTGCAGCTTTGTGCGATGCGGAAAAACCCTGAGACAGGCGAGGCCGTTCAGACCGGATGCGCGAACGGCCGAAACGTCACGGCCACCTGTTCGTACACGCCGCGCTTGAACGGGATGATCAGCGCAGGCAGCGCATCCAGCCGCTCCCAGCGCCAGCTGTCGAACTCTGCCTTGTGCTGCCCGCCGCCCGGCTGCGCCACGTCGATCTCGCCGTCCTCGCCCTCGAAGCGGAAGGCGAACCATTTCTGCGTCTGCCCGCGATATTTGCCCTTCCACGCCTGCCCGGCCACTGCCTGCGGCAGGTCGTAGGCGAACCATTCGGGCGCTTCCGCCAGCAGCGTCGCCGAGCGGACATTGGTCTCCTCGAAAAGCTCGCGGGTGGCGGCGGCCAGCGGCTCCTCGCCGGGATCGATGCCGCCCTGCGGCATCTGCCAGGCGGCGTCGCCGGCGCCGTGCTCGGCGGTCGCGCCCGCCCGCCGGCCGATGAAGGCGAGGCCCTGCCGGTTGAGCAGCACGACGCCGACGCAGGGGCGGTAGGGCAGATCTTCGAAGCGGGGCATGGGGGGTGTCCGGCGGGAACTGGCCGTTAGCTAGCCTGCCGGAGGGCGCCGCGCCAGCCCGGCAGAAACCGGAACGAGCAGGATGCCACGGCTCTCCAGCGTCCGCGCCCACCGGGCGAGGCGGTCGATGGTCACCGGCAGCGCCGATCCGACGCCGAGCGCGAAGCCGGCCTCCCGGGCGCGGGCCTCCAGCCGGCCGAGTTGCGCGTCGAGTTCCGCGGGTGTCGGCACGCGGTCGAGGTGGATGTCGCCGCGCAGCGCCGGCTGCTGGATCGAGGCGGCGATCTGCGGCACGAGGCTGCGCGCGCTGGTGCCGTCGTCGACCACCATCAGGCCGCGCCGGTGCGCCTCGCGCAGGATCGGCGAGATGGCGGCTTCCGTGGCCGTGAACTTGCCGCCCATATAATTGACGATGCCGGCATAGCCCTGGAAGCGGCCCATGGCCCAGTGCAGCCGCTCGGTATTGCGCTCGGTTGAGAGCGTGGTCAGCAGGGTCTGCGGGCCGGGATCGTTGTCGGGATAGTCGAACGGCTCCATCGGCACCTGCAGGAAGACCTCGTGGCCGTCCGAGCGGGCGCGGCCGATCAGGCGTTCGAGATCGCTGCCATAGGGGGCGAAGGCGAAGGAGACCGCCCCCGGCAGCTTGCCGATGGCCTCCGACGTGCTGCTCGGGCTGATGCCGAGCCCGCCGATGAGGATCGCGACGCGCGGCATCGAGCCATTGGCGCCCGACGGCGGGACGAAGGCCCGGGCATAGGCCTCCGAGGGCCGGCGGCCATCGGCTGCGATGCGCGGCAGCGGGCCGTGGGTCGTCCGCTCCGACAGGCGCGGGTCGAGCCCGGCGGAACGGTCGGGAGGCGGGACGGCGATGCGCACGGCCTGCGACTGGCCGGACATGCCGTTGATGACGTTGACGGTCGGGCCGTCCTCCTGCGGTGCGGCCTGGGGCGCTGCCGTCGCCTGCTGCGGGGCGGTGGGCTCGGCCGTGCGCGGCGGCGGCATGGCGATGGCGCTGATGGCGCGCGGCTCGCCGCCGAGCGGATTGTGGACGACGGCGACGGCACCGGCGAGGCCGACCACCATCGAGCCGAGCAGGCCGGCAGCAACCGGCAGCAGCGGCGGCAGGGGCCACCGTCGCTTCGTCTCGGTCTTGGGCTCGACCCCGAGCGGGGCGTTGAGGTCGTCGGTCATGGCACCCGGATGGATGCGGATCGCGCGTCCGCACCACTAGATGACCTTGGAGCCGTTAAGCCGCGGTTAACCACGATGGTCAAAGCGTCGGTGATCTGCCGCGGTTGGTCGGATTTTACGGAAATGGCCGGCCGTGCTAGGCAAACCGGCCGTGGAGGAACCTATGTCCGCGCCTCTCAGCGCCATCGATCCGTCGCCCAGCATCGAACAGACCATGCTCGAACTCGGCCAGCGCGCCAAGGTGGCCGCGCGCCGTCTCGCGCTCGCCCCGGCGCGCCAGAAGGATCAGGCCCTCTCCGCCATCGCAGCGGCGATCCGCGACCGTGCGGTCGCGATTCTCGCCGCCAATGCCGAGGATCTTGCGGAGGCCCGCCGCGACGGCGTAGCGGCCTCGTTCATCGACCGCCTGACCCTGACGCCGGACCGCGTCGAGGCCATGGCCGCCGGCGTCGAGATCGTCCGCGACCTCGCCGATCCCGTCGGCTCGATCATCGCCGAGTGGGACCGCCCGAACGGCCTGCATATCGAGCGCGTGCGCGTGCCGCTCGGCGTCATCGGCGTCATCTACGAAAGCCGGCCAAACGTCACGGCCGACGCCGCCGCGCTCTGCCTCAAGGCCGGCAATGCGGTGATCCTGCGCGGCGGCTCGGACAGCTTCCGCTCGACCCGCGCCATCCATCAGGCGATTGCCGCCGGCCTCGACAAGGCGGGCCTTCCAGCAGCCGCCGTCTCGCTGGTGCCCACCCGCGACCGCATGGCTGTCGGCCTCATGCTGCAGGGTCTCGGCGGCACCGTGGACGTCATCGTCCCGCGCGGGGGAAAAAGCCTCGTGGCGCGGGTTCAGGAGGAGGCGCGCGTGCCGGTCTTCGCGCACCTCGACGGCAACTGCCACGTCTATGTCCACGGCGCCGCGAACCTCGCCATGGCGAAGGAGATCGTGCTCAACGCCAAGCTCCGGCGCACAGGCGTCTGCGGCGCGGCCGAGACGCTGCTGGTCGACGAGACCTGCGCCGGCACGCATCTGAAGCCGCTGGTCGCCGCCCTGCTCGATGCCGGCTGCGCCGTGCGCGGCGACAGCCTCACCCGCATCGTCGATCCGCGCGTGACGCCGGCGAGCGAGGAGGACTGGTCCACCGAATTCCTCGATGCGATCATCGCGGTGAAGGTCGTCTCGGGGCTCGGCGACGCCGTCGCCCATATCGAGCGCTACGGCTCGCACCATACCGACGCCATCGTCACCACCGACCAGACCGCCGCAGACCGCTTCATGGCCGAGGTCGACAGCGCCATCGTCCTGCACAATGCCTCGACACAGTTCGCCGATGGCGGCGAGTTCGGCTTCGGCGCGGAGATCGGCATCGCCACGGGGCGGATGCATGCCCGCGGTCCGGTCGGGGTCGAGCAGCTCACCTCCTTCAAATACCGCATCCGCGGTTCGGGCCAGATCCGTCCGTGAGGCCGCATGGATCGCGGATCGCGCCGCGCGGGCCAAGGCCCGGCGTCCGGCTCGTGCTCCCGCCGCATGCGGCGGGCATGCGCATCGGCCTGTTCGGCGGCTCGTTCAACCCGCCGCACGAGGCCCATCGGCTGGTCGCGCTGACGGCGCTGAAGCGGCTCGGCCTCGACGCCGTCTGGTGGCTGGTGACCCCCGGCAATCCCTTGAAGTCCGGCGGCGGCCTTGCCCCGCTCGCCGAGCGGATGGCCGCGGCGAAGCGGCTTGCGAGCCATCCGGCGATCCATGTGACCGGCGTGGAGGCCGCGTTCGGCACGCGCTTCACCTTCGACACCATCGCCGCGCTCAAGGCGCGCTGCCAGGGCGTCCGCTTCGTCTGGATCATGGGCGCGGACAATCTCGGCCAGTTCCACCTCTGGCAGAACTGGCGCGGGATCGCCGGCGCGCTGCCCATCGCGGTGGTCGACCGGCCGGGGGCGAGTCTCAGGGCCGTGGCTGGTGTCGCGGCGCAGACGCTCGCCCGCTACCGGCTGAACGAAAGCGACGGACTGCTGCTGCCTTACGCGCCTCCGCCGGCCTGGATTTTCCTTCACGGGCTGAAATCGCCGCTCTCTTCGACGGCGATCCGGCAAAAAACGCAAATTCACTCAAATTGATTCAATCGGCTTAGCCGCGGTTCAAGAGCCGGCCCGTAGTTTCCCGCCATCTGATCCAGGGGCGGGCGGACAAGACCATGAACGGGCTGATCTCCAAGAAGGCCGAGCAGTTGCTCTCCAGCGTCGACGTGCTGATCGTCGACGATAACCAGTTCATGCGCAGGGTCGTGCGCAACATCCTCACCAATATCGGCATCAAGTCGGTCCACGAGGCGTCGGACGGGCTGGCGGGGCTGGAGCATATCCGGCTGCACGCCCCCGACATCGTCATCCTCGACTGGGAAATGCCGATGCTGAACGGCGCGGAGATGCTCCGCATCGTGCGCAACCCGACATCGTTCCCGATGCCGGACGTGCCGATCATCATGCTGACCTCGCATCTGGAGCGCTGGCGCGTGATGGAGGCGACCCGCCTCGGCGTCCACGAATTCGTCGCCAAGCCCATTTCCGGCAAGGCGCTGCTGGAGCGGATCATCTCGATCATCGTCAAGCCGCGCCCGATGGTGCACCTCGACGGCTATTACGGGCCGGAGCCGAGGAAGCTGCTGGTCGAGCCGCGCCTGCGCGCCCGCGCCATGCCGCAGGCTGCCAACGCGCTCTGACGCGGCCGCATCCATGCCGCAGGCGTGATGCAGGTCACGCCCGTTCGCGCTTGCAATGGCGATCCGCCCGCGCTCCCTTGCACCTTCAAACGGTTCCAGGGAACATGACGATGTCCGACGCCAAGGCTGCCGCCCCCGCCCACCTGCCGGGTCTCTCGATGTACGACAAGCGTCGCATCGAGGCGGAGATCCTCAAGCACGTCTACGACGCCGTGACCGAGAGCCACGGCAAGCCGGAGGCGGCCAAGGTCGTCGCCGAGGCGGTGACGCGGTCTGCCATCGAGCAGGGCCAGCGCTTCGCGGCCGAGGCACCGGCCGGCACCTCGCTGCAGGGCTTCATCGACATGCAGGAGCTCTGGACCAAGGGCGGCGCGCTCGATGTCGAGGTCCTCGGTCGCACCGAGGACACCTATTCGTTCAACGTCACGCGCTGCCGCTATTCCGAGATGTACAAGGAAATGGGTCTCGGCGAGATCGGCCATCTCCTGTCTTGCCAGCGCGACGGCACCTTCTGCGAGGGCTACGATCCCAAGCTGAAGCTGGAGCGGACGCAGACCATCATGCAGGGCGCGAGCCACTGCGACTTCCGCTTCCGCTACGGCGAAGACAAACCCACGGCCTGATCAAGCCCGCAGCCTGATCAGGCCGGCGGCTTGCCGATGAAGTCGCGCTTGCCGACCTCCAGGCCGTTGTGCCGCAGGATCGCGTAGGCCGTGGTGCAGTGGAAGAAGAAGTTCGGCAAAGCGAGGTGGGCGAAATAGGCCTGTCCCTTGAGGGTCGTCGGCGTGCCGGCGATCGGCAGGGTGATGTCGCGGTCCGCCCCCGCATCGATGGCGGCCTTGTCGAGGCCGGTGACGAAGCCGATGCAGGTCTGGATTCGCTGCTTCAATTCCTCGACCGTCGTCTCGACATCGGGATATTTCGGCAGCTCGACGCCTGCGAGCCGGCCCGCGCCGCCCTTGGCGAAATCGGTGGCGAGCTGCACCTGCCGCACCAGCGGGAACATGTCGGGGGCGAGGCGGCTCTCCAGCAGCACCTTGGGGTCGATCTTCTTCACTTCCGCGAAGGCGACCGCCTTGTCGAGCAGGGCGGACAGGCTGGTCAGCATCTGGACGAAGACCGGCACGGAGAGACCGGAAAGCGTTGTCGGCATTGGGACACCCTGAAGGAGAGGATTTGGCTCCGGCCACGCGCCGGACCAGGGTGATTTAACTATGGCGCCCGCCCGCCGCCATGGGGCAGAAGGAGACCATGGCAAGAAGGAAACCATGTCCCTTCCGATTCCGCTGATCCCGGACGAAGCGCAGCCGGTCCAGGGCCGCGTCCTCAGGGTCGCCCTGTCGCGGTTCCGCAGCTACGGGTCGGCCTCGCTGACGCCGGAAGCGCCGCTCGTCGCGCTGGTCGGCCAGAACGGCGCGGGCAAGACCAATGTCCTCGAAGCCCTGTCCTTCCTGACGCCCGGCCGCGGCCTTCGGCGCGCGACGCTCTCCGAGGCCGCCTTCGATCAGGGCGACGGCGGCTGGGCGGTCAACGCTACCGTCGAGGGCGCCTATGGCGAGAGCGTGCTGGGCACCGGCATCGACGGCGGCGAGGAAGAGGCGCGCACCCGCATCTGCCGCATCGACCGCGTGGCGGTCGGTTCGGCGGCGGCCTTCGCCGAGCATGTCCGCGTCGTCTGGCTTACGCCCGCCATGGACGGGTTGTTCCTCGGCTCGGCGGGCGAGCGCCGCCGCTTCCTAGACCGGCTGGTTCTGGCGGTGGATGCCGAGCATGGCGCGCGGGTCAACGCGCTGGAGCGCTCGCTGCGCGCCCGCAACCGCCTGCTGGAGGAGAACTTCCACGAGGCGGCCTGGCTGGAGGCGGTGGAGCACGAGACCGCCGAACTGGCGGTCGCCGTGGCTGCCGCGCGAGCGGAGACGGTGCGCCGCCTTGCCGGACTGGTCGAGGCGACGCGCGACCCCGCCTCGCTCTTCCCCTGGGCGGCTCTGGCGCTCGACGGCGCGCTGGAGGCCGGCGTGCTCGTGCGGCCGGCCCTCGATGTCGAGGACGAATATCGCGACGTGCTGCGTGAGAACCGGCACAGGGACCGCGCTGCCGGGCGCACGACCAACGGCCCGCACCTGACCGACCTTCTCGCGGTGCATGGCCCGTCCGGCGCGCCGGCGGAACGCTGCTCGACCGGCCAGCAGAAGGCGCTGCTGATCGGGCTGATTCTGGCTCACGCCCGGCTTGTCGCGGAAATGGCCGGCTTCACGCCGGTGGTGCTGCTGGACGAGGTCGCGGCCCATCTCGATCCCGAGCGGCGCGCCGCGCTTTACGATGCGCTCGACCGGCTCGGTGCGCAGGTCTGGCTGACCGGGGCCGATCCGCAGGCTTTCGAGAGCCTCAGCGGCCGCGCCGATCTCTGGACGGTGACGCCCGGCGAAATCCGCCGGGCGTAGTTTGCGTCGGAATGCGTCCTGCCGGCGCTCAATGCGCCGGCGGTGCTTCCTGCGCCTTGCCGCCGCGCCGGACATATCCGACGATCAGCACGAACAGCGCGCCGACCACGGCCGCGGTGTAATGCGGTATCGGCGCTGCCTTGATGCCGACCGCCGTGTTCACCGTGTCCGCAACGACGAGCGCCGGGTTGAACGCCTGCAGCTGCTTCAGGATGACCGGGTCGTTCAGCAGCATGTCGCCCGCGATCCAGCCGAGCAGCGCCGCGCCGGCCCAGACGAAGGCCGGGAAGCGCTCGATGATGCCGAGGATCAGGGCCGAGCCGAACACGATCAGCGGCACGGTCAGCGCCAGGCCGAAGACGAACAGCCAGACATTGCCATGGGCGGCGGCGGCGATGGCGAGCACGTTGTCGAGGCTCATGACGGCATCGGCGATGGCGATGGTGCGCACCGCGCCCCACAGATTGTCGCTGGCCGTGACGTTCTCGTGGCCGCCTTCTTCCTCGCCGACGACGAGTTTCGCGGCGATCCAGAACAGCAGCAGGCCGCCGATCACCTTCAGGAAGGGCACGGCGAGCAGATAGGTGATGACGAGGGCGAAAAGGATGCGCAAACCGACGGCCGCGCCAGCGCCGAGCATGATGCCCATCTTGCGCTGCCGCTCCGGCAGGTTGCGGCACGCCAGCGCGATAACAACGGCATTGTCGCCGGAAAGCAGAAGGTCGATCCAGATGATCTGGACCAGGCCCACCCAGAATTGGCTGTCCATTGGCAGTTGCCCCGATTGGACGGGCTATCGCCCGAAGGTCTGAATTGCTTGGCCGGGTCATAGCGTCTTCGACGCAGATTGCCAGCCCCAAAATCCACGGCGAGACGACACAACGGTGACAGATCACCGTTTTGTCGCTTCAAAACCGCAGGAAACCTCATCAGCCGATGGCGTCGGCGATCGCCTTGCCGCAGGCGACCGTGTCGGCCTTGCCGCCGAGGTCGCGGGTCCGGTAGTCGGCTTTTGCGAGTACCTCCTCGATGGCGCGGACGATTGCCGCGGCCGCTTCCGGCTCGCCGAGATGGTCGAGCATCATGGCGGCCGACCAGATCTGCCCGACCGGATTGGCGATGCCCTGTCCGGCAATATCCGGCGCCGAGCCGTGAACCGGCTCGAACAGCGAGGGGAATTTGCGGTCCGGGTTGATGTTGCCCGAGGGCGCGATGCCGATCGTGCCCGTGCAGGCAGGACCCAGGTCCGAAAGGATGTCGCCGAACAGGTTGGAGGCCACCACCACGTCGAACTTGTCGGGGTTCAGCACGAAATGGGCGGTGAGGATATCGATGTGGAACTGGTTCACCTCGACCGCCGGATAGGACTTCTTCATCTCGGCGACGCGCTCGTCCCAATAGGGCATCGTGATCGAGATGCCGTTGGACTTGGTGGCGCTGGTCAGCTTCCGGCGCGGCCGCTTCATGGCCAGCTCGAAGGCATATTTCAGGATGCGGTCGACGCCGATGCGGGTCATCACCGTCTCCTGCACCACGAACTCGCGCTCGGTGCCGGGGAACATGCGCCCGCCGATGGAGGAATATTCGCCCTCGGTGTTCTCGCGCACCACGAAGAAGTCGATGTCGCCGGGCTTGCGGTTGGCGAGCGGCGCCGGCACGCCCGGCATCAGCTTCACAGGCCGCAGGTTCACGTACTGGTCGAACTCGCGGCGCATCAGCAGCAGCGAGCCCCAGAGCGACACGTGATCGGCGATCTTGTCGGGCAAACCGACGGCGCCGAAGAAGATGGCGTCCGAGCCGCCGATCTTCGCCTTCCAGTCCTCCGGCATCATGCGGCCGTGCTTCTCGTAATAGTCGAAGGACGAGAAGTCGTGATGGTCGAGATCGACCGAGAACCGGTACTTCTTCGCCGCGGCCTCCAGCGCGCGGATGCCCTCGGGCATCACCTCCTTGCCGATGCCGTCGCCGGGAATGACGGCGAGCTTGTAGGTGTTGGAGCGGGCCATGGCATGTCCTCCTGGAAGCAGGCGAGGGGATAGGCTTAGCGGCGCGGCCGCGCCAGTGCGGCCGCGGTGAGGCTGCTATTCGTTGTCGGCGCGTATCGCGGCGATGACGGCATCGGTCACCTGCCGCGTCGTCGCCTTGCCGCCGAGATCGGGCGTATGGAGACTCTGGTCTGCGGTGACGCGCTCGATGGCGCGCATCAGCCGGGCCGAGGCTTTTGGCTCGCCGAGATGGTCGAGCATCATCGAGGCCGACCAGAAAGTGCCGACGGGATTGGCGATGCCCTTGCCCATTATGTCGAAGGCCGAGCCGTGGATCGGCTCGAACATGGAGGGGAATTCGCGCTCCGGGTTGAGGTTGGCGGTCGGCGCTATGCCGAGCGAGCCGGCGAGCGCCGCCGCGAGATCCGACAGGATGTCGGCATGCAGGTTGGTGGCGACGACGGTGTCGATCGTCTCCGGCTTCAGCGTCATGCGCATGGTCATGGCATCGACGATCATCTTGTCGGAGGTCACGTCAGGGAATTCCTGCGCGACCTCCGCCGCGACCTCGTCCCACATAACCATCGCGTAGCGCTGGGCATTCGACTTGGTGACGACGGTAAGCAGCTTGCGCGGCCGGCTCTGCGCGAGCCTGAAGGCGAAGCGCATGACGCGGGCGACGCCGGCGCGGGTCATCATCGACACGTCGGTGGCCGCCTCGATCGGCAGACCCTGATGGACGCGGCCGCCAACCCCGGAATACTCGCCCTCGGAATTCTCCCGGACGATCACCCAGTCGAGCTCCGGTCCCGAGACGTGGCGCAGCGGCGAGGTGATGCCCGGCAGAATGCGGGTCGGGCGAACGTTGGCGTACTGGTCGAAGGGCTGGCAGATGGCGAGCCGAAGGCCCCAGAGCGTGATGTGATCGGGAATATCGGGATGGCCGGCGGAACCGAACAGGATCGCGTCGTGCTTCCTGATCTGCTCGCGGCCGTCCTCCGGCATCATGCGGCCGTGCTTCTTGTAGTACTCGCCGCCCCAGTCGAAACGGTCGAAGGTAATGGCGAATTGCTCGCGGGCCGCCAGCGCCTCCAGCACCTCGACACCGGCGTCGACGACTTCGGTTCCGATGCCGTCGCCGGGAATGGCCGCGATCCGATAGGTCTTCATGGGTGTCTGCTTGTCGCTTGGGTAACGGGTGCAGGGATGCAGTCCCATGGCCGACCGGCAGGGCTCTGTCAACATTCCATTGCATCTTCCATGGAAGTTGATATCAACAGCGCAGGGAGATTGTCATGGCACGGACGGCGTCAGCCGCGGCGACCAGCGACCGGCGTCCTTCGCTGGTCGATGACGCCTATGCCGCGATGAAGGAAGCCATCCGCGAGAGCACATTTCCGCCCGGCTATCAGGCCTCGGCGCAGGAAATCGCACTCCGGCTCGGCATGAGCCGCACGCCCGTCCACGAGGCCTCGCTGAAGCTTCAGGAGGAGGGCCTCGTCCGCATCGTGCCGAAGCGCGGCATCCTCATCTGCGCCCTGGCGCCCGACGACATCCGCGAGATCTACGACGTCATCGTCGCCATTGAGGGCCGCGCGGCCGAACTCGTCGCCGCCCTGCCGGCGGACGAGCGCGACGCAATCGCAGCGGCGCTGGCAGATCATACCGGTGCGATGGAAGCAGCCCTTGCCGCCGGCGACCTCACCGCCTGGGGCCGCGCCGACGCCGCCTTCCACCGCGCGCTGGTCGAGGGCGCGCGCAACGGCCGCATCGCGCGCATCGTCCAGACGATCAACGACCAGATGCATCGCGCGCGCATGCTGACGCTGCGCCTGCGTGGCGAGCTGCCGCAATCCATCGCCGATCATTGGCGCATCGTCGCCGCGATCGGTGCGGGCGATCCCGCGGGCGCCCATGCTGCCGCGCGCGGCCATCGCCTGCGCACGCAGGGCGAACTGATCCCGCTTCTGGAGAATCTCGGCCTCAAACATCTCTGACGGCTGTCCGCGCGGGCGGCCCAACAACGACAAGCCGCGGACCAGCGGCCCTGCAAACGATTGGAGGAAATGATGCGACGACTGCTATCCACTCTCGCCCTGATGGGCGCATCCCTCGCGGCGGGCCTTGCCGGCCCGGCCGCCGCCCAGACCTATCCGGCGCGACCGATCACCATGATCGTGCCCTTCGCCGCCGGCGGACCGACCGACATCATCGCGCGCATCATGGGCGAGCACATGTCGCGCACGCTCGGCCAGTCCATCGTGGTCGAGAACGCGGCCGGCGCCGGTGGCACGACGGCATCGACCCGTGTCGCGCGCGCAGCGCCCGACGGCTACACGATCATCATGGGCAATCTCGGCACGCACTCGGCATCCGTCGGTCTCTATCCGAATCTCGCCTACGATCCGCGCACCGATTTCGAGCCGGTCATGAATGCCGCCGGCACGCCCATGCTGATCTCCGCGCACAAGGATTTCCCGGCCAATACGCTGCAGGAGATGATCGCGCTGATCCGCGCCAATCCCTCGCGCTACAATTACGGCCATGGCGGCGTCGGCTCGACCTCGCACCTGACCTGCGTGTTCTTCCACCATCTCGTCGGCGCGCCCGTGCAGCACGTGCCGTTCCGCGGCTCGGGTCCGGCCATGGCGGCCCTGCTCGGCAAGCAGCTCGACTATGTCTGCGACCAGACTGTCGGCATCGTGCCGCAACTCACTAACCTCAAGACCTATGTCGTGGCGACGCCCGCGCGCCTGCCGACCGCGCCCGATGTGCCGACCAGCAGCGAGGCGGGCCTGGCTCAGTTCCAGGCGGTGGGCTGGAACGCCATGTTCGCGCCCAAGGGCACGCCCCGCGAGATCATCGACCGACTGAACGCCGCCGGCCGCGCTGCCCTTGCCGATGAAAACGTCCGCAAGCGCCTGCTCGAACTCGGCTGCGAGATCCCGGATGCCGCGGGACAGACGCCGGAAGCGCTCGGCGCCCATGTCCGCGCCGAGGTCGACAAGTGGACCCCGGTCATCAAGGCCGCGGGCGTCACCGCCGGCAACTGACGCCTATTCGAAGAACCGCTCGAGTTCGTCGGCGACGAGCTCGGGCGCTTCCTCGGCGAGATAGTGTCCGGCCGGCAGCGCATGGCCGCGGACGTCGCTCGCCCGCTCCCGCCACAGGGCGAGGGCATCGAAACATTTCTCGATCACGCCGTTTTGCCCCCAGAGCACGAGCAGGGGACATTCGACCTTGCGTCCCCCGTCGGCATCGTCATGGGCGATGTCGATGGTCGCGGCGGCGCGGTAGTCCTCGCAGCTCGCATGGATCGTGTCCGGATTGCGGAAGCAGCGCAGATACTCGTGCAGCGCTTCCTCGGAGAACGGCGTCAGGCCCGCCGAGCCTGAGCCGCACTTCTTCAGCCAGTAGGCATCCGGGTCGGAGCGGATCATCCGCTCGGGAAAGGGCGCGGGCGTGATCAGGAAGAACCAGTGCCAGTAGAGCCGGGCGAACAGGTCGGTCGTGTCGCGATACATTTCGCGGGTCGGTGCGATGTCCAGCACGGCGAGACGGCGGACCCGCGCCGCGTGGTCGAGGGCCAGGCGATGCGAGACGCGCGCCCCGCGGTCGTGGCCGCAGAGCAAGAAGGTCTCGTGGCCGAGGGCCGTCATCACCTCGGCCATGTCCTGCGCCATGGCGCGTTTCGAGTAGGGCGCGTGGTCGTCGTCGGTGGCCGGCTTGCCACTGTCGCCGTAGCCGCGAAGGTCGGCTGCGACGATGGTGAAGCGCTCGGCGAGGCGCGGCGCGACCTTGTGCCAGAGCACGTGCGTCTGCGGATAGCCGTGGAGCAGGAGCAGGGGCGGGCCCGAGCCGCCGGTCCTCGCGCGGATGGTCGTTCCGCTGGTCGGCACGTCGAGGACGCGGAAGCCGGGAAACAGCGCGTCGACACCACCTGAATCAACCATGAAACGCCTCCTGCGCGGGATATTGTGAGGTTCTTGTATTCATGAACCAGAACATTAGGTATGCCCACATTCCGACGACAGGGCCGGCAAGAACGCCCGTCGGGTTATCGCGTAGAAAAGACAGAGGACGCTCATGCACAAACGCCATCTCCTTCTCGCAGCCGCCGCCGCGCTTGCCGCCGGCGCGCTGCCCGCCGCCGCGCAGACCTTCCCGTCGCGCCCCGTGACCATGATCATTCCCTTCGCCGCTGGCGGCCCGACCGACGTTGTCGCGCGCATCGTCGCCGAGGCCATGTCCAAGTCGCTCGGCCAGCCCATCGTGATCGAGAACGTCGCCGGCGCCGGCGGCACCACCGGCTCGACGCGCCTGACCACGGCGGCCCCGGACGGCCACACGATCATGATCGGCCATACCGGCACTCACGCCGCCTCGGTCGCGCTCTATCCGAACCTGCGCTACCACCCGGTCAACGACTTCTCGCCGATCGGCCTCGTCAACACCAACGCCATCCTGCTGACGGCGAAGAAGACGCTGCCGCCGAACAATCTCGCCGAGTTCGTCGCCTGGCTGAAGGCCAACGAGCGCACCGCCAACAACGCCCATGCCGGCATCGGCTCGGTCAGCCACACGACCTGCCTGCTGCTGCACGCGATCATCGGCGTGAAGCCGCAGAGCGTGCCCTATCGCGGCACCGGCCCGGCTATGAACGACCTCGTCGCCGGCCAGGTCGACTATCTCTGCGATCAGGTCGTCAACGTCGCCCCGCAGGTTCGTGCCGGCACGATCAAGGCCTATGCCGTCGCCCAGCCGACCCGCAACGCCGCCCTGCCGGATGTCCCGACCTCGACCGAGGCCGGCCTGCCCGGCTATCAGGTGGTGGTCTGGAACGCCATGCTCGCCCCGAAGGGCACGCCTGAGCCGGTCGTCGCCAAGCTGAACGAGGCGCTGCGCGCCGCTCTCGCCGACCCGAACGTCAAGGCTCGCCTGACCGAACTCGGCGCCGACCTGCCGGAGGCCAATCTCGCGACGCCCGCGGGCCTGCGCGCCTTCCTCGAGGCCGAGATCGCCAAGTGGACGCCGGTCATCCGCGCTGCCGGCGTGACCGCGAGCAACTGAGCGACCCTCAGCCCAGATGAAATCCGATGAAGGGCCGCCGCGAGGCGGCCCTTTTCGTTTCGCTGGAGCTCGGTGTCAAAGATACTTTCTTGAACAGCCTCCGGTCTCGCCGCGTCCTGCCCGGCCTTGTGCCGGGTATCCGCGAACTTCCTTCTTTCGTTGGGTGTTCAAGTCGTGGATGGCCGCGGCAAGCCCGGCCATGACGGTCGGGTTGGGGGTTCAGCCAGCCCTTAGTTCCGGTTGGTCACGGGATTGTCGAAGCGGCGCGCCCATTCCGTCAGGATGCGGTCGCGGTTCTGCGCCATCCATTCCGAATTGTTCGGCGTCATCCGGGCTTCCGCCTCGCGCGGATAGTGCGGCGGCGAGCCGAAGCCCTGCCGGGCGACGATCCCGTAGAAGCGCGCGAACAGCTCGTTGGCCTTGGGGCCGATCGCCCAGTCCGAGATGCGCCGCGCGGCATCGGTCTGCGCCTCCGGGCGGCCGCGGACGATGGCCATGCCGCCCATCTCCCAGCCGACGCCTTCCTCGGGGATGATCACGTCGACCGGCGCGCCGAGCGCCTTCTCGCGCGCCCCGCGCATGTCGAAGCTGAGGCCGACCAGCCGCTCGCCGCGCGCCGCCTGCACGCAGGGCGCGCTGCCCGAATGGGTGTAGAGCGCCACGTTGCGGTGCAGCTTCTCCATGAACTGCCAGGCGGCTTCCTCGCCCATGACCTGGATCCAACTCGATACCAGGAGGAAGCCGGTGCCCGACGAGGCCGGGTGCGGCATGACGATCCGGTTGCGGAACTCCTCCCCCGCAAGGTCCTGCCAGCGCGCGGGCCTTGCGATGGCGAGACGCCTTGCCTCGTTGGTGTTGAAGCAGACCGCGACGACGAAGGCGTCGAGGCCGGTCCAGCTATAGGGCTCGTTCGGGTCGCGGAACTGCGGCTTGAGCTGGTCGACACCCCTCGGCATGTAGGGCTCGAGCACGTTCATCCGCTCGAGGAGCAGAAGGCTCGACGTGACGATGCCGAAGATCATGTCGGCGCGCGGTGTGTCGCGCTCGGCGATCAGGCGGGCCGTGATGACGCCGGTCGAATCGCGCACCCAGGTGACATCGACATCGGGGTGGTCGGCCTCGATCGCCGCCTTCAGCGCCGAGAGCTGATCGACCTCCGACGCAGTGTAGATGACGAGGCGGGTACGCTGCTGCGCCTCTGCCGCAACCGGGGCGAGCAGCGCGGCCATCGCGAGAAAAAGGGCGGGGATTATCCGCGATCGTCGATCCATGCCTTATCCGCTTGATCTGGCGCGCGTTTCGCGCGGTCGTCGCCCAAGCCATGGATGGCCGGGGGAGGCACCAGAGTCAATCGTTTGCAGAGGCTCAGGTGATGAGGATCGCGCGGAAATCGTTGACGTTGGTATGGGTCGGCCCGGTGACGACGAGCCCGTCGACCGCCGCGAAGAAGCCGAAGCCGTCGTGGCGGTCGAGGAAGGCGCGCGGCGACAGCCCCTGCTTCTCGGCCGCGGCGAAGAGGTCCGGAGCGACGATGGCCCCCGCATTGGTCTCGATGCCGTCGATCCCGTCGGTGTCGATGGCCAGCGCATGGATGCGCTCGCGCATCTCCGGCCTGAAACTCTGGACAGCGACGCCGAAAGCGAGAGCGAATTCCGAATTGCGACCGCCGCGTCCGTAGTCGCCGCCCTTTGGCAGCGTCACGGTCGTCTCGCCGCCGGACAGGATCAGCAGCGGCGGCTGCGCGGGCAGTCCGTGATCCAGCACGCTGCGGGCGAGCGCCGCATGGACCTGCGCGACGTCGCGCGCCTCGCCCTCGATCGTATCGCCGAGCACGAGGGTCGGCAGGCCCGCCTTTTCGGCGATGGCGGCGGCCGCCGTCAGGCTCTCGACCGGACGGGCGATCAGCCTGACATCGATCCCGCCCGCGAAGGCCGGATGATCCGGCTTCGGGCTCTCGCAGGCGGGGCTTTCGAGATGCCGCATGACGGCGTCGGGCAGTTGCATGCGGTATCGCGCGACGATGGCGAGCGCATCCGCGCGCGTCGACGGGTCGGGCACGGTCGGGCCGGAGGCGATCACCGCGGGGTCGTCGCCGGGAACGTCCGAAATGGCGATGGTGACGATATTGGCGGGATGGGCGGCAGCCGCGAGCCGCCCGCCGGCAATGGCGGAGACGTGTTTCCGCACGCAGTTCATCTGGCTTATGTCCGCGCCCGAGGTCAGCAGCGCCGAATTGACTGACCTGAGGTCGTCGAGGGAGAGGTCGCCGCCCGGCAGGGCCAGCAGCGCCGAGCCGCCGCCGGAGATCAGCGCCACAACGAGGTCCTTGTCGGTCAGGCCCTCCAGCCGCTCGATGATGCGCCGGCTCGCCGCGAGACCCGCTGCGTCCGGAACGGGGTGCGATGCCTCCAGCACCTCGATGCGCGAGCAGGGCACGGAATGGCCGTAGCGCGTCACGACGGTGCCTTCGAGCGGCGCCGGCCAGAGCTTCTCGAAGGCCGCCGCCATGCTGGCCGCCGCCTTGCCGGCGCCGACCACCACCGTGCGCCCTTCCGGCACCGGCGGCAGGTGCTCGGCGATCCGGTCGGGCAGGGCGGCCTTGATCGCGGCATGGCCGAGCGAGATCAGGAAGGCACGCGGGTCGGTCTGATAGGGGGCAGTCTGAGAGATCATGGCAGGCTCCGAACGTCCTGCTTACAGACTGGCGATGCGCGCGTCATGCCCCGCCTCGCCGCTGCCGCGGCCATCTCGCATCCGCCCGGCGTTGCGCGTATTGTCCGCGGCCACCGAACACCGCCGAACGACGAGCCCGATGGATTCGACCCCGACCGAAGCCCATGCCCACCGGCGCGCAGCCGCGCGCGGGCCGCTGGCCGACCCCGCCGACCTCGCGCGCGCGCTCGCCCGCATCAAGGTGGCCGCCGGCGACACCCAGTCCGCGCGCGCGGCCGTGGTGCAGGCTCTGAAGAAGGAACTGGCCGAGGCGCGCGGCAAGGCCGAGGAGCGGCTGATCGCCACCGCCGACGGGCGCGCCTGTGCCGAGGCGCTGTCCGAGTTTCAGGACGAGGTGATCCGCGCGCTGTTCGTCTGGATCTGTGGGCAGCTCTACCCCTCCGACAATCCCTCGTCCGGCGAGCGCATGACCGTGGTCGCGACCGGCGGCTATGGCCGCGGCATGCTGGCGCCGGGCTCCGACATCGACCTCCTGTTCCTGCTTCCCTACAAGCAGACTGCCTGGGGCGAGAGCGTCGCCGAGGCCATGCTCTACTGCCTCTGGGACATGGGGCTGAAGGTCGGCCATGCCACGCGCTCGGTGGACGAGTGCATCCGCCAGGCGCGCGCCGATTTCACCATCCGCACGGCGATCCTCGAAACCCGCTACATCCTCGGCGACCGCCAGCTCTTCGACGAGCTGGAGAGCCGCTTCGACGCCGAGGTGGTGAAGGGCACTGTGCCGGAATTCGTCGCCGCCAAGCTGGCCGAGCGCGACGAGCGCCATCGCAAGACCGGCCAGTCGCGCTACCTCGTCGAGCCCAACGTGAAGGACGGCAAGGGGGGTCTGCGCGACCTGCACACGCTGTTCTGGATCGCCCGCTATGCCTATCGCGTGAAGACCGACGAGGAACTGGCGCGCAAGGGCGTGTTCACGCGCCGCGAGGCGCAGATGTTCCGCCGCTGCGAGAAGTTCCTGTGGACCGTGCGCTGCCACCTGCACTTCCTGACCGGCCGGCCCGAGGAGCGCCTGTCCTTCGATCTTCAGCGCGAGCTTAGCCCCCGCCTCGGCTATCGCGACCATAACGGGCTGGTCGATGTCGAGCGCTTCATGAAGCACTACTTCCTCATCGCCAAGGATGTCGGCGACCTCACCGCCATCCTCTGCGCGGAACTGGAGGAGCGGCACGAGAAGCCGGCCCCGGTGCTCGACCGCTTCATCGCGAGGCTGAGGCCGAAGTCGCGCCGGGGTTTCAAGGAAAGCGTCGATTTCCAGATCGACCACGACCGCATCACGGTCGCGGACGATGGCGCCTTCGCGCGCGACCCCGTCAACATGATCCGCATGTTCTGGCTGGCCGACCGCTACAATCTCGCCTTCCACCCGGATGCGATACGGCTCCTGACCAAGTCGCTGAAGCTCGTCGACGACACGCTGCGGCACGACGCGACGGCGAACCAGTTGTTCGTCTCGATCCTCACTTCCGCCAACACGCCGGAGATCGTGCTGAGGCGCATGAACGAGGCGGGTCTGCTCGGCCGGTTCGTGCCGGATTTCGGCCGTGTCGTGGCGATGATGCAGTTCAACATGTACCACCACTACACGGTGGACGAGCATCTTCTGCGCTGCATCGGCATGCTCCAGCAGATCGAGCGCGGCGGCGATCCCAGTCTCGGCCTTGCCGCCGATCTCGTGAAGACGATCCAGCCGCGCAACCGCGATCTCCTCTACGTCGCCCTGTTCCTGCACGACATCGCCAAGGGTAGGCCGGAGGACCACTCGGTCGCCGGCGCCAAGGTGGCGCGCCGCCTGTGCCCGCGCTTCGGCCTCAATGCGGCCGAGACCGAGACGGTGTCCTGGCTGGTCGAGCAGCACCTGGTCATGTCGACCATCGCCCAGTCGCGCGACCTCGGCGAGCGCAAGACCATCGAGATGTTTGCCGGTGTCGTGCAGTCGCTGGAGCGGATGAAGCTGCTGCTGATCCTGACCACGGCCGACATCATGGCGGTGGGGCCGGGCGTCTGGAACGGCTGGAAGAGCCAGTTGCTCAAGACGCTGTATTACGAGACGGAGCCGGTGGTGACCGGCGGCTTCTCGGAAGTGAACCGCTCGCGCCGCGTGGAGATGGCGCAGGAGGAGTTCCGCCGCGCCGCGCCCGCGAAGCTGGCAAACCTCTCCGGCGACGCGCTGGAGACCTATATCGGCCGCCACTACGCCGCCTACTGGCTGAAGGTGGACCTCGCCACCAAGATCGAGCACGCCCGCTTCCTGCTCGAGACGGAGGCGCAGGCCAAATCGCTCGCGACGCGCGTCGACCTGCTCAACGGGCAGGGCGTGACGCACCTCACCGTGCTGGCGCCCGACCATCCGAGGCTCCTGTCGATCATCGCGGGCGCCTGCGCGGCCGCGGGCGCGAACATCATCGGCGCGCAGATCTACACGACCACCGACGGCCTCGCCGTCGACACCATCTCTATCACCCGCGGCTTCGACCGCGACGAGGACGAGGAGCGCCGCGCCCGGCGCATCGCGGACGGCATCGAGAAGGCGCTGCGCGGCGAGATGAAGGTCGGCGAGGCGGTGGCGGCAGTCGCCAAGAAATCGTCCAGCCGCCACCGCTCGCGCACCTTCCGCATTTCCCCCGAGGTCGCGATCAACAACACATGGTCGACCCGCTACACGGTCATCGAGGTTTCCGGCCTCGACCGGGCCGGCCTCCTGCACGACCTGACGGCGGCGCTCTCCCGCCACAGCCTCAACATCGCCTCCGCCTATGTCGCGACCTTCGGCGAGCGGGCCGTGGACGTGTTCTACGTCACCGACCTGATGGGCGCGAAAATCCAGACGGCACAACGGCAGGCGGCGATCCGCAAGGTGCTGATGCAGGTGCTGGAGGAGGAGGCGCGCTGAACCGCCTCCGTCGCGGCGTTCCGGCCTGTCAGGCGAATTCTGGCGCAAGCGCGGTATAGGTGGCGATGTCGGCCTTGATGTTGAGCCGCTCGAACATCTCGTAGGGGTCGAAGCCGGCCGCACGCTGCGCGGTTCCCACCATCTGGCGCGCCTGCTGGATTGCCTCCTGGTTCCGCCATTCCACGATGGTCACGAAATTGAACTCGCCGGGCCCCGAGGCGTGTTCCAGCACCATGTCGCCGATGAAGCCGGGCATGGTCTTGAGCAGGTCGTGCGTGATCCGCACGCGCTCCATGAACTCACGCCGGGCCCGCGCCGGAACGGCGAACTTGTCGATCCGGTAGTAGCGCGGCTCATCGGTCAAAGCGGTCATGTCTGTCTCCATCGATGCGGCCGCGCCCAGCGCCCGCGTTCGTTTGCGTCGAAGTGTGAGGGAGGCTAGAACCTCAAGTAATATTGAGGTCAAGAGCCATGCAAAAGTCATCGCGGACGGACGGGCGCCTGCCGCGCGAACTGTCGGTCGGTGCGGTTGCCGCGCGCAGCGGCATCGCGGTTTCGACGCTGCATTTCTACGAGGCCGAGGGGCTGATCGCGGGCCACCGCACCGCCAGCAATCACAGGCGCTACGGCCGCGACGTGCTGCGGCGCATCGCCGTCATCCGCGTAGCGCAGCGCGCCGGCATTCCTCTGAAGGAGATCGCGGCGGCTCTGGCGTCGCTTCCCGCCTCCCGGACGCCGAATGCGCAGGACTGGGCCCGGCTCGCCCTCCGCTGGAAGGACGATCTCGACGACCGCATCCAGCGCCTCACGCGGCTGCGCGACCAGATGGCGACCTGCATCGGCTGCGGCTGCCTGTCCATCGGCGACTGCCCGCTGCGCAATCCGCTCGATGCGCTGGGAGCGAGCGGGGCGGGCGCGCGGATCCTCGACCCGCAACCGGAGGATCGCGCCGGTCGGACATGATCGGTCACCGTTAACCCTGACCGAGAATGAACGCCGTCCCGCAGAATTGCCTTAACCCCCCCTTCATTGCGCCGGGATTACCCCGGAGACAGCGGGAATAGGGTGCAAAGGGGCTGACGGGACGGATGGCAAAGGGCCGCCGCGGACAAGGCGACAGGATCGAGCCGAGCTTCGGGACGGCGCGCGGGGGCATGGACCTTCGCGCGGGGCCCGACGATCGCCCCTCCGTGCGCGTCGCCGAGCCGGCTCGCCCCGCCCCGAAGCCGCGCAAAATCGAACGGGAACCGGAGGTCGAGGTGGCGAAGGCCGAGCGGCGCCGTGGATCGAAGCGGGATCGCGATGAGCGCCCGCGCCGGAAGAAGCGCCGCGGCATTCTCGGCACTCTGTTCATCTGGGGCCTGACCGCCTCGATCTGGGCCGGCATCCTCGTGGCCGGCGTCATCGCCTGGTACGCCGCGCATCTGCCGCCGACCCATTCGCTGCAGGTGCCGCCCCGGCCGCCGAACATCGCGATCGTCGCGGCCGACGGCGCCGAACTCGCCAACCGGGGCGATACCGGCGGCGCGGCGATCCAGATCCGCAGCCTGCCGCGCCACGTGTCGCAGGCGCTCATCGCCATCGAGGACCGGCGCTTCTATTCGCATTTCGGCCTCGACGTGGTCGGCCTCGCGCGCGCGGTCGTCACCAATGTCACGCGCCGCGGCATGCATCAGGGCGGCTCGACCCTGTCGCAGCAGCTTGCCAAGAACCTGTTCCTCAACCCCGATCGCACGCTCGGCCGCAAGGTGCAGGAGGCGCTGCTCGCGCTCTGGCTGGAGCACAACTACTCCAAGGACCAGATCCTCGAACTCTACCTGAACCGCGTCTATTTCGGCGCCGGCGCCTATGGCATCGAGGCGGCCGCGCGCCGCTACTACGACAAGCCGGCGACCGCCCTGACGCTGCCTGAGGCGGCGGTCATTGCCGGCCTCGTCAAGGCGCCCTCGCGCCTTGCCCCGACGCGCAATCCGCAGGAGGCGCAGGAGCGTGCCAAGCTCGTTCTCGCCGCCATGGCCGAGCAGGGCTACATCACCGAGGCGCAGGCGCGCGCCGCGCGCGACAATCCCGCCGTCGCCAGCCGCGCCGTGCCCGGCGGCTCCATCAACTATGTCGCCGACTGGGTCATGGACCTGATCGACGACTATGTCGGCAAGGTCGAGACGGACCTCGTGGTCGAGACGACCATCGTCGGCCCGGCGCAGCAGGCAGCCGAATCCGCTCTGGTCGAGACGCTCGCGCGCAGCGGCCAGCGCTATGGCGTCGGGCAGGGCGCAGTGGTCGTGCTCGACACGGACGGGGCGGTGCGCGCTCTGGTCGGCGGGCGCGATTATTCGCAGAGCCAGTTCAACCGCGCGACGGCCGCCCGTCGCCAGCCGGGCTCGGCCTTCAAGCCCTTCGTCTATCTGGCGGCGCTGGAGCGTGGCCTCACCCCCGACACGACGCGCTCGGACGCGCCGGTCCAGATCGCGGGATGGCGGCCGGAAAACTATACGCGCGATTATCGCGGCGACGTCTCGCTGACGACGGCGCTTGCCTCCTCGCTCAATACGGTTGCCGTGCGGCTCGGGCAGGAGGTCGGCCCCCGCACCGTCGTGCGCGCGGCGCAGAAGCTCGGCATCGGCTCGGCGCTCGCCGCCAATCCGTCCATCTCCCTCGGCACGTCCGAGGTCAATCTTCTGGAACTGGTCGGCGCCTATGCGCCCTTCGCCAATGGCGGCATCGGCGTCATCCCGCATCTCATCACCAAGATCCGCACGACCAACGGCCGCGTGCTGTTCCAGCGCCGGCCGATGAATAACGGACAGGTGGTGGAGCCGCGCCACGTCGCCATGATGAACGCGATGATGAACCAGACGACCGTCTCCGGCACGGCGCGCACCGTGCGCCTGCCGGGCTGGATCGTCGCCGGCAAGACCGGCACCAGCCAGGAATTCCGCGACGCCTGGTTCGTCGGCTATTCCGGCCGCTTCGTCGCGGGCGTCTGGCTCGGCAATGACGACGGCACGCCGACGCGGCGGCTCACCGGCGGCGGCCTGCCGGTCGAAATCTGGAACCGCGCCATGGCGGAAGCCCATCGCGGCCAGCAGATCGTCGACCTGCCGGGCAACTGGCGCTCCTTCGACGCGCCGGGCCGCATCCTGCCCGGCGAGGGCCTCGACCAGCCGATGTCCATGTCGCGCATCGAGCAGCAGCGCGCTCCGCAGCGCACGGCACAGCGGCCGGGCGGCACTGAAAATCCCGGCGACGTGATCCGTCCGCCGGCCGGCAACGGCTTCTTCGAGCGGCTGTTCCGGTAAGTCCGTCAGTCTTTCGTCAGGACGAGACGGTGCAGCGTCGCCTTGCCGAGGTCGAACAGCGTCCACGAGGCCGCGAAGAACACGAGGTATTTGTTGGTCACCGGCACGCCGACCAGCGCATGCGCCTTGTCGCGGTTCTCCACCAGCCGGTCGAACCAGGCGCGCAGCGTCGGCCGGTAGTCGTGCTGTGAATCGTGGATGAGGCGGAAGCCTGCCTGTCGCGCCCAGTCGAGATGATCAGCGTGCAGCGACAGCGTCGAGCCGGGGAAATAGGCCTGCGCCGCGACCATCGTCGCCGGCCAGCGATCCGTGCCGTTCAGCGAGAAGAAGTGGAACACGGCCCGCCCGCCGGGCTTCAGGGCCGCGTGGAGCCGCCGGTAGAGCGGCAGCACCTCGTCCGGCTTGATGTGCTCGAACGAGCCGATCGAATAGATCTTGTCGTAGGCCTCGGTGCCGTAGTCGCGGGTGATGAAGTCGCCGAGTTCGGCATTGAGCCCGAGCTTGCCGCGCACATAGGCGAGCTGGTCGTGCGAGAGCGTCAGTCCGGACAGGTTTTCGGCGTCGCCGGTATGGGCGTGGATATGCTTCATCATCGAGCCCCAGCCGCAGCCGAGCTCGATGATCCGCTCGCCGGGCTTCGGATCGATCAGCGAGAGGATGTGATTGGCCTTGTTGAGCTGGGCATCCTCGATCGTCTCGCCGGGCGCATTGAAATCGGCGCAGGTGTAGAACATGAAGCGCCGGTCGAGGAACAGCGCGTAGAAGTCGTTCGAGACGTCGTAGTGATACTCGATCCCCTCGGCGTGGGTGGGCTCAAGGAACCGCCGGAGAATGTGCTCGCGAAAGCGTGCAGGCGGCCAGGCGTGGATCAGCGACAGGGCGAAGGCTGGCGGCCGCGTGGTGACGAGCCGCCAGAGCGGTTCGGGATCGACCGGTTTCGCCGAGCGCGCGAAATAGAACGGCAGGGCATAGCCGATGCCATAGCCGAGCGTATCCCTGATCCCCAGCGCCGCACGCACCGGCCACGATGCCGTGCCGAGCCGGAGTTGCGCCCGCGTCGTGCCGGACGGCGTATCGAGGGAGGCTCGGTCCGTCATGCGCGACCTCGCGCGCTCTTCTCGGGGCGCACCCGCGCGGCGATCCAGTTCGACAGTTCGAGCCGCCTGCGACCCTCCACGGTCAGTTCGGCGTCGAAGCCGTGCCGCCAGGCGACCGCGGCATCGGCCGGGTCGGCGTCGAGCGCGTCGAGGTCGGCGCGCCAGCGGCCGAGCTCGTCCATCGTGCGGAAGAAGCCTTCCTCGATCAGCGTCTCGCCGAGCGCGCCGCCGATGGCCGCGACCTCGCCGAAGGAGAATTCAGGGTGATATTGCACGGCCCAGGCGATGGCCTTGCCGACCCGGATCTCCACCGCCTGCACCTCGCTCATGCCGTTGGAGGCGAGCAGCGTCGTGCCCGGCGCCATGGTCTCCACCTCGTCCTGGTGAATGGCCGGCGCGTCGAAAGCCGCCGGCCGCCCCGCGAGAAGGGGATGGGCGCGGCCCGCCTCGTTCGGCACGATCTTGCGGGCGAAGCCCATCTCGCGGCCCTTCGGATTGCGGCGGACCACGCCGCCGGCGGCCGTCGTCAGGATCTGCAGGCCCCAGCAGGAGCCGAAGACCGGCGTGCCGGAGGCATAGACCTGCCGGGCAAGGTCGACCTGCGCGGTGATCTCGGGCGTCATGTCGTAGATGTTGAGCGACGAGCCGGTCAGCGCCACCGCGTCATAGCCGTCGAGCCCGGCGGAATCGGGCAGGTTCGCGCCGGCGTCCGCGGGAAAGCAGAGGTCGATGACCGCGTCGGGCGCGAGTTCCTTCAGCACTTCGGCATAGGCCTCGGACGGTGTCGCGCCGCGGTTCTTCGCGTGCCGGGCGCGGTCGGTCGCGTTGTTGCCTTCGACGACGAGGATGCGGAGGGACATGCGGAGGAAATTCCAGCAGGGGGATGACGGCTAAGATTGCACCGCGAAAGGGGACGGGAAAAGGCCTTGGCTTGCCCTTTCCGATCAAACCCGCCAATAGATGCGGCTCAGCTCGTGCGGTGACCGCACAACGGATTGCCCGCCTTGAACCAGCCCGCCCAACCGTTCCGGCAGATCGACCGCGATCACATGCTGGGCCTCGAAAAGGGCCTCGCCGTCATCGCCTGCTTCGATGCGGCCCACCCGCGCCTGACGATTGCCGACGTGGCGCGGATGACGGGTCTCACGCGCGCGACCGCGCGGCGCTGCCTCATCACCCTCGCGCGCATCGGCTATGCGGAGACGGACGGGCGCCTGTTCGCGCTCACCCCGCGCGTGCTCCGGCTCGGCTATGCCTATCTGTCCTCGACGCCGCTGACGACCATCCTCCAGAGCGCGCTGGAACGGCTTAGCGAGGAAATCGGCGAAAGCTCCTCGGCCTCGATCCTCGACGGCAGCGAGATCGTCTATGTCGCGCGCGCCGCCACCCGCCGGATCATGTCGGTGGGCCTGTCGGTCGGCGCGCGCCTGCCGGCCTTCTGCACGTCAATGGGCCGCGTGCTGCTGGCCGCGCTGCCCGACGAGGAAGCGCGCCGGCGGATCGAGGCCACGCCCCGCGTGCCGCGCACCGGGCGCACGGTGACCGATGCCGGTGCCCTCATGGCGCTGCTCGGCGGTATCAGGCGCGACGGCCATGCCATCATCGACCAGGAACTGGAGATCGGGCTCGCCTCCATCGCAGTGCCGGTCTTCGATATTCGCGGGCGGACGCTGGCCTCGATCAATGTCGGCGCACAGGCGACGCGCTTTCCGCCCGAGCTTCTCGTTCGCGACCTTTTGCCCAAGCTGAAGGCCGTGCAGGCCGATCTCGCCCGCATCGTGGGCTAAACCCTGTGGGCTGCGGCCGCGCCCGGTTGAAATCGCGGCATGCACCTGCGAGCGTCGCCGGCCATGCATCAGCCCGCCCCGCCATCGCCGCCCGAGGAGACCGTCCAGCCGGCGGACAGCCGCGTCACGCCGCTGATGGAGCAATATATCGAGATCAAGGCGGCCAACCCGGACTCGCTGCTGTTCTACCGGATGGGCGATTTCTACGAGCTGTTCTTCGACGATGCCGTCAGGGCCTCGCGCGCGCTTGGCATCGCGCTGACCAAGCGCGGCAAGCATCTCGGCGACGATATCCCTATGGCCGGCGTGCCGGTCCATGCCGCCAGCGACTATCTGAACCGCCTCATCCAGCTCGGCTTCAAGGTCGCGGTCTGCGAGCAGGTCGAGGACCCGGCGGAAGCGAAGAAGCGCGGCGCGAAATCGGTGGTGAAGCGCGACGTTGTGCGCCTCGTCACGCCCGGCACGCTGACCGAGGACACGCTGCTGGAGGCGCGGCGCAGCAACTACCTGCTCGCGGTTGCGCGCGCGAAGACCTCCTCGGCCGGCAGCGACGGCTTCGGCCTCGCCTGGGTCGATATCTCGACCGGCGAGTTCCGCATCGCCGAGACCGACGGCGCCCGGCTCGCTGCCGAGATCGCCCGCGTCGACCCGCAGGAGATCGTTGTCTCGGATGCGCTGTTCGCCGATGCCGAATGGGGCGACTTCTGGCGCGGCTATCGTTCGGTCTCGCCGAGCCCGCGCGACCTGTTCGACGGGGCGACTGCCGAGCGCCGGCTCGCCGCCTATTTCGGCGTGAAGACGCTGGACGGGTTCGGCGCCTTCTCGCGGCTCGAAGCCACCGCCGCCGCTGCCGTCGTCACCTATGTCGAGCGCACGCAGATCGCTTCGCGCGCGCCGCTCTCGCCGCCGGTCCACGAGCCGGCCGGCGCGGCCATGCTGATCGATGCGGCGACCCGCGCCAATCTCGAATTGGTCCGCACGCTCGGGGGCGAGCGGCAGGGTTCGCTCCTCTCCGCCATCGACCGGACGGTGACGGCGGCCGGCGCGCGCATGCTGGCGGGCAGGCTCGCCAATCCGCTGACCGACACGGCCGCCATCGCCGAGCGGCACGATGCGGTGGCAGCCCTCGTCGCCGCGTCGGGGCTGCGTGCGGATATACGCGAGCACCTCGATGCCGCGCCGGACATGGCGCGGGCGCTCACCCGCATCGCCATGGACCGCGGCGGCCCGCGCGACCTTGCCGCCATCGGGCAGGGTCTCGTCGCCGCTGCGGCGTTGGCAGAGTTCGTCGCTGGCGATGCCGCGGGCGAATTGCGGCAGGCGGCCGAGGGGCTCGCACGGCCCGATCCCGCCGTCGCGGCCCTGCTCGCCTCGGCGCTCGCTGACGATCTGCCGCTCATGAAGCGCGACGGCGGCTTCGTGCGGCCCGGCTACAACGCCGCGCTGGACGAGACGCGGGCGCTGCGCGACGAAAGCCGGCGCGTCATCGCCTCGCTTCAGGCGCGTTATGCCGAGGAGACTGGCGTCAGGACGTTGAAGGTCAAGCACAACAACGTGCTCGGCTATTTCGTCGAGGTCTCCCAGCAGCACGGCGACGCCTTCCTGAAGCCCCCGCTGAACGCCACCTACATCCACCGCCAGACCATGGCCGGCGCCATGCGCTTCTCGACCACCGAGCTCGGTGCGCTGGAGGCGAAGATCGCCGGTGCGGCCGACCGGGCGCTGGGGCTGGAACTGGAGATATTCGGCGAACTGGCGGCAAATGTGCTCGCGGCCTCGCAGGCCATCAAGGCGGCGGCGGAAGCCCTGGCCGTGGTCGATGTCGCCGCCGCGCTGGCGACGCTCGCGGTCGAGCAGTCCTATGCGCGCCCGCTGGTCGATAATTCGCATGCCTTCGCTGTTCGTCAGGGCCGCCATCCCGTGGTCGAGCAGGCGCTGCGCAACGGCGGACCCTTCGTCGCCAATGACTGCGACCTCTCGGGCAGCGAGGCCGGCAATGGCAGCGGGCGCATCTGGCTGATCACCGGCCCCAACATGGCCGGTAAGTCCACCTTCCTGCGCCAGAACGCGCTGATCGCCGTACTCGCCCAGATGGGCTCCTTCGTGCCGGCGGCCTCGGCCCATATCGGCGTGGTCGACCGCCTGTTCTCGCGCGTCGGAGCGGCCGACGACCTCGCGCGCGGACGTTCCACTTTCATGGTCGAGATGGTCGAGACGGCGGCGATCCTCAACCAGTCGGGCCCGCGCGCTCTCGTGATCCTCGACGAGATCGGTCGTGGCACCGCGACCTTCGACGGCCTCTCCATCGCCTGGGCGGCGGTGGAGCATCTCCACGAGACGAACCGCTGCCGGTCGCTGTTCGCCACCCATTTCCACGAACTGACCGCGCTGTCGAAACGGCTCAAGCGCCTGCACAACGCCACCATGCGCGTGAAGGAATGGCAGGGCGACGTCATCTTCCTGCACGAGGTGACCGACGGCGCCGCCGACCGCTCCTACGGCATTCAGGTGGCGAAACTCGCGGGTCTGCCGCCCTCGGTGGTGGAGCGCGCGCGGCAGGTGCTGTCCGAACTCGAGGCCACCGACCGCGCCGCGCCTGTGAGGCGGATGGTCGACGACCTGCCGCTCTTCGCCGCTGCTCCGCGCCCCGCGCCGGCAGCGAAGGCCGACCCCGCGCTGGATCTGCTCGACAATCTCGACCCCGACGACATGACGCCGCGCGAGGCGCAGGAGGCGCTCTACGCCCTCAAGGCTAAGCGCGCGAAGGGCGCCTGAAGCGGATGAAGGCCAGCAGCAGCGCCGACCACAGGATCGGCAAGGCCAGGCCGACGAGGATGCCGGTCCAGACATAGCCCGTGCGCGCGAACAGGTGGATCGCCAGCAGGAAGGCCGTGAAGCCGACCAGCATGATGAGCCCGTTGATGAAGGCGGCCGCGACGACATTGCCCCCGAGCCGCCGGTGCATCAGCAGGATGAAGCTCGAATAGCTCGCCGGAAACAGGGCCGCATAGCCGGTGATGGACGGGCCGACCCGCTCCGAGACGAGGATCACCGAGACGACGACCGCGACGACGATCGCGGCGCGGATCGGGATGTCGAGCCAGCGGCGGCGCACGGGCGGCGGCGGAGCCGCCGTCCGCCAGCCCCAGGTCGCGGCGATGGCGACGGCGAAGACGGCGAGATTGACCAGCACGGCCGATGTCGTCGTCCACTCGAACGCCCGCACGACCAGCATGGCGGCGAGCCAGGCGGCGATCATGCCGGCGTAGGAGACGATGAGCCCGGTCCCGCGCCGCGCCAGTGCTGCATAAGCGAGCGCCGCCGGCACGATGGCGACATTGCCGGCGAGGCTTGCCAGCGAGGCTTCCGCGATGAAGGCGGCGTCGTGGTCCAGCGCCAGCAGCACATAGGCCGGTCCCGTCGAGACGGGCAGCGACAGCACCATGGCCGCGAGGAAGGGCCGCGTCCGTTCCGCCACCAGCGAGGCGGCGACGACGATGACGGCGGTGGTGAGCGCCTTCAGGATGAGCGCGAGGAAGGACAAAGCGGCAAGCCCGGCGGCAGGGGCTATCCCTCTAGCCGCTTCGCTGCATCGGCGGCAGGCAGCCCAGATCATTCCTGCCTTTCGCAGGAATGATCTGGATTCTTACATGACCGCGTTTTCTTCACGCGAACCGGTGTCCACTTCGCTTGAAAACGCGTCAGTGCAGGACGCGCCCGCCATTGGCGTGCATCTCGGCGACCAGCGCCGCAACGCCCTCGAGATGCGGGTTGACCGCCAGCGCCGCCTCGAAGGCGATCAGCGCCTCCGCCTCGCGGCCATGGCGCAGGCAGATCTGCGCAAAGCCAGACAGCGCGCCGAAATGCCGCGGCTCGCGCGTCAGCGCCTCCATGATGTCCGACACGGCATAGGCGTCGTCGCCCCGGATGAAATGCAGCGTCGCGCGCTTGTTCCAGGCTTCCGACCATTCAGGGCGGGCATCGACCAGAGCATCGAGGACGAGATGGGCGATGTCGTAATCCTTGGCGGCGATGGCGTTGATCGCCTGTTCCATCGCCTCGTCGGCGTAATCGTCTTCGTGATTGGTCCAGATCGCCCAGATCAGGTCCTGCAACTCGTAGGCAGGCTCGTGCGGCCGGAAGCGCGCGAGGTCGCGGAACAGGGCGTCGAGGCGCCGCGGCTGTCCAGGCGCCGGCTTCATCGAATCGAGGCTCAGCACGAGCTTGATGCAGTCGTCGAAAGCGATCAGATCGGCCACAGGCACTCCGCTTGTCTTCTCCGGCGCCCCTCCCGTCAGCACCGGAAGGTGAAACCTTAGCTGGGGATCGCAGATCGGCAAGCCAAGATCATGACCGAACTTTGAGCAGTCCGGGTCACGGCAACTGGCGGCGCGCCTCGGCGAGGTGCTCCACCGCATCGGCCAGCGCCGGGCCGGGACAGGCGGTCAGCGCGGCCGGCAGGACGATGCGGCGTGCGGCGGGAAAAAGGCGGTCGAGGGCGGGATGAAGCAGCAGCGCCGAGCCATGATCGGCCGCGCGCGCGGTCGTCTCGCTCACCACCAGCGCGTCGGGCCGGGCGGCGGCGATCGCCTCCAGCGACACGAAGCGACCGAGCCCGGCCTGGCCCGAATCGGCATGGCGGAAGCCGGCGCGGGTCAGCACCTCGCCGGTAAGCGAGGCGGGGCCGGCCGCATAGCCGCGCCGCTCGTAGGGCAGGGCTGCCGGCATCCGTCCGAGCTGCAACGGCAGGGAATCGAGGCGCGCTGCCAGTGCCTCGCCGCGGTCGGGATGGCCGAGCAGCGCTGCGATGCGGCGGATCTCGGCCTGCGTCTCCGCGAAAGTTGCCGGCAGCGCCATGCGCTCGACCCGGTAGCCGCGGGCAGCGAGGATGCGGGCGGTGCCCAGCCGGTCGAGCGGCCCGACGAGCACGAGGTCCGGATTCAGCGCCAGGACCTCCTCGGCCGTGCCGCCCGTCTGCGGCAGGCCACGTGCCGTCTCGGCCGCCGCGGAGATCACGGCATCCGTGGCGAGCCGGGAAACCGCAGCGATCTGCGTGCGGTCGGCAAGCGCGAGCACGAACTGGTCGGCGCAGAGATTGAGCGAGACGATGCGCCGTGGCGGTTCGGAGGCGCCGGCCGGAAAAGCGCCGGCCAGCGCGAAGGCCAGCGCTGCGGCGAAACGCCCCGGCCTCACGCGGCGTGCGGGGTCGGCGACTGTGCCAGCAGGATACGCAGGCTCGCCTCGTCGCGGGCATTGCGCAGCTTCTGAACATTGCCGGGATCGCGGGTCAGGCGCGCGATGCGCGACAGTGCCTTGAGATGGTCGGCGCCCGCGCCCTCGGGGGCCAGTAGCGTGAAGACCAGATCCACAGGCTGGCCGTCGATCGAATCGAAATCGACCGGCTTTTCCAGCCGCGCGAACAGGCCGGTGACCCGCGCCAGCTTCGGCAGCTTGCCGTGGGGAATGGCGATGCCGCTGCCGGCGCCGGTCGAGCCGAGGCGCTCGCGCGCGCTCAGCGTGTCGAAGATTTCCTCGGCTGGCCGGCCGGTTAGCTCGGCAGCGCGGGCGGACAGGGCCTGAAGGAGATGCTTCTTCGAATCGGCCCGCAGGGCGGGGATGATCGCGCCTTCGGCTATGATGTCTGGAAGCGGCATCGGCTGCCTTCTCGGAAAGTGCGGGCCAGTTCGCGGCCGTCAATAGAGGCCATGCAATGACGGTGCCATGACGAGGGGATCAGAGCCCCCCGTCGGTAGGCCCGTCAGGCTGGCCCGTTCGGCGGCGTCGGCGGATCGACCCAGCCGACATGCCCGTCCGCGCGCCTGTACACCACATTCACGCGCCCGTGAACCGCATGGTGGAAAACGAGGGCCGAAGCGCCCGTTACATCCAGTTCCATGACGGCATCGGCCACTGTCATCCGGCGCAGGCTGGCAGTCTGTTCCGCGATGATAACCGGCTCGAAGCCGCCCTCGCCCTCGTCCCCGGCGGTCTCCGTGGGCGCCTCGATGATATAGGAGGGCATCGCCACCGCCGCCGACAGCGCGATAGTACCGGCGCGGTCCTTCAGGCGTTTGGAATAGCGTCGGAGCCGCTTTTCGATCCGCTCCACGCCGAGATCGCAGGCGGCATAGGCATCGGCTGCGAAGGCTTCGGCCTGCAGGGTGGTGCCGGTCGGCGTATGCAACGCCGCCACGGAGCGGAAGCCGTGTGCTTCCTTCTCCACGGTCACATGACCCGTCACCCTGCCGTCGAGATATCGCCCTGCAGCCTCACTGACACGTCCTGCGATCCGATCACGCAAAGCCTCGCCGATATCGAGGTTCTTGCCGGAAATTCGCAGAGCCATGAGGCTCCTCCGATTGCTGTTCGAATTCGACGGCGGCCGAGCGGACGCTGTCCCGAAGCCTTCTTCTTGTGCCTCTCAGGGGTAAGGACTGGCGGCAGACAAGTCAATGCGACAGAGGGGTGACGGGCGGCCGTCCGGGCCGTCGGCAGGGGTCACTGGTCGGGCACGAAAGGCGCGCCGAGGGAGGCCGGTGCCTGACTGCCGCGCCGCCCCGCGCTGATCACGACGAGCACCAGAATCGTCGCGAGATAGGGCAGGGCCGACATGAGCTGGCTCGGAATGCCGAGGCCCTGCGCCTGCGCGTGGAGCTGGAGCACCGTGACCCCGCCGAACAGGTAGGCGCCGATGGCGGCGCGAAGCGGCAGCCAGCTCGCAAACACCACGATGGCGAGCGCGATCCAGCCGCGACCGGCGGTCATGCCCGGCGACCAGAAGGGCGTATAGGCGAGCGACAGATAGGCGCCGGCAAGGCCCGCGCAGCCACCGCCGAACAGCACGGCGAGGAAACGTATCCGCAGCACGGAGTAGCCGAGCGCATGCGCCGAGGCATGGCTCTCGCCGACCGCCCGCAGCACGAGGCCGGCGCGGCTCCTGAACAGGAACCACCAGATACCGGCGAGCAGCGCCACCGAGGCATAGACGATGGGGTCCTGCGCGAAGAGGAGCTTTCCGACGACCGGAATATCGGAGAGCCAGGGGACGACGATCTTGGCCATCGGATCGCGCCGCGCGCCGATGAAGTCGCGGCCGATCAGCCCCGACAGGCCGAGCCCGAGAATGGTCAGGGCGAGGCCGGTGGCGACCTGATTGGCGGCAAGGCCGAGCGTCAGCCCGGCGAACAGCGCGGCCATGGCCATGCCGGCGACGACGGCGGCGAGGACGCCGAGCAGCGCCGATCCCGTCACGATCGCGACCGCGAAGCCCGTGGCCGCACCGACGATCATCATGCCCTCGACGCCGAGGTTCAGGACACCGGAGCGCTCGACCACGAGTTCCCCGAGCGCGGCGATCAGGAGCGGGGTCGCGGCCGTGACGACAGTGAGCAGGATCGCCTCGAACAGGCCCATCAGGCGGTCCTCCCCGCGGTGAGGATGCGCAGGCGATAGAGCAGGAAAGCGTCGCAGCCGAGCACGAAGAACAGCAGCAGGCCCTGGAACACGCGCGTCACGTCGAGCGGGATGCGCATGGCGATCTGGGCGTTCTCGCCGCCGATGAAAGTGAGCGCGAGAAACAGGGCGGCGATCAGCGCGCCGATGGGATTCAGCCGGCCGAGGAAGGCGACGATGATGGCGGTGAAACCGTAACCGGGCGAAATCGACGGCTGGAGCTGGCCGATGGGGCCGGCAACCTCGACGATGCCGGCAAGGCCCGCCAGCGCGCCGGAGACCGCAAAGACGACGAGCGTCGTCCGACGGTCGTCGAAGCCGGCGAAACGGGCAGCGCGCGGCGCCTCGCCCACCAGCCTGATCTCGAAGCCTTTCAGCATCCGCGCCATGACGAAGGCCGCGATGACTGCCACCGCGATGGCGATGAGGAAGCCGATATGCAGCCGCCCCGACTCCGCCAGCAGCGGCATCGCCGCCTCCGGCTCGAAATTCACCGATTGCGGGAAGTTGAACCCCTTCGGATCGCGCCAGCGCCCGCGCACGAGATAGTCGAGCGTCAGTTCCGCGACATAGACCAGCATCAGGCTGGTCAGGATCTCGTTGACGCCGAAGCGCGTCTTGAGCAGTGCGGGGATCAGCGCCCAGCACATCCCGCCGAGCGCGCCGAGGGCGAGCATGGCCGGTAGCAGCCAGGGGCCGTCTGGCGTGCCGTGGGTGGCGAGCGCCAGCCACGACCCGAAGATGGCGCCCATGACGAGTTGCCCCTCCGCGCCGATGTTCCAGTTGTTGGAGCGGTAGCAGAGCGTCAGGCCTACCGAGATGAGGATCAGCGGCGTCGCCTTGACGGCAAGCTCCTGCAGCGCCCAGCCGTCGCTCAAGGGGTCGAGGAAGAAGACCTTCAGCGCGGCAGCGGGGTTGCGACCCATCAACGCGAACAGTATGGCGCCGGCGATCATGGTCAGGGCCACGGCCGCGAGCGGGGAGGCGAGGCTCAGCCATCGGGGGCGGTCGTCGCGCCGTTCGAGCACGATCCTCATGCCGCCGCCTCGCCGCGGATGCCGCCCATCATGAGGCCGACCTGCTCGCGGGTGAGCGCGCGGGCGGGCGCGGCTTCCGACAGCCGCCCCTCGGATATGACCGCGATGCGGTCGCTGATCTCGAACAATTCGTCGAGGTCCTGGCTGATGACCAGCACGGCCGCCCCGCGCGCGGCGAGGTCGATCAGCGCCTGCCGGATGGTTGCGGCCGCCGCGGCATCGACGCCCCAGGTCGGCTGGGCGACCACCAGGAGCGAGGGCTCGCGCAGGATGTCGCGGCCGACGACGAATTTCTGCAGGTTGCCGCCGGAGAGCGCCCGCGCCTCGGGATCGGGCCCGCTCATCCGCACGTCGAAAGCCTTGATGACCCGTCCGAGCCAGGCGGCGACGGCGCCGCGGTCGATCAGGCCGCCGCGCACGAAGCCATTCGTGGCATGGCCCGCGAGCAGCGCATTCTCGCTGAGCGTGAAGCGCGGCGCGGCGGCATGGCCGAGCCGTTCCTCAGGCACGAAGGCGGCGCCACGTTTCCGGCGTGCGGTAATGCCTTCATCGCCCGCCTCGCGGCCGTCGATGGTGATCGCACCCGGTGTGCTCCTGCGCTCGCCTGACAGCGCGGCGAAGAGCTCGTCCTGGCCGTTGCCCGCGATGCCGGCGATACCGACGATCTCGCCGGCGCGCACGTCGAGCGCGATGTCGCGGAGCGTCGTGCCGTGGGTATCGGCGGCCGCCAGCGACAACCCGTTCACGGCAAGCCGCACCGCGCCCGGCTCATGCGCCGCCGCGCGCACCTCGCCGACATCGGCGCCGACCATCAGCCGCGCAAGGCTCGCGGCCGTCTCGGTGCGCGGATCGCAGGCCGCAACCACGCGCCCGGCGCGCAGGATCGTCGCGCGGTCGCAGAGGCGGCGCACCTCGTCGAGCTTGTGCGAGATGTAGAGGACACTGCGGCCCTCCGCCTTCAGCGTTTGCAGCGTCTCGAACAGCCGGTCGGCCTCCTGCGGGGTCAGCACCGAGGTCGGTTCGTCGAGGATCAGGAGCTTCGGATTCTGCAAAAGTGCGCGGACGATCTCGATGCGCTGGCGCTCGCCGACCGACAGCCGCCAGACCTCTCGGCGCGGCTCCAGCGGCAGGCCGTAGGCGGCGGAGAGCCGCGCGACCTCCGCCTCGATGGTCGCCATCGCCGCGCCGGCGGGCAGCGACAGCGCGACGTTCTCGGCGACGGTGAGCGCTTCGAACAGCGAGAAATGCTGGAACACCATGCCGATGCCGAGTTTGCGCGCCTGCGCGGGGCTTGCGAGCGCCACCGGCCGGCCCTCGAAGGCGATGCTCCCCTCGCCCGGCTGGACGAGGCCGTAGAGGATCTTCACCAGCGTCGACTTGCCCGCACCGTTCTCGCCGAGCAGGGCGTGGATCTCGGCCGGCGCGACAGTGAGGTCGACATCGTCGTTGGCGGTGAGCGCGCCGTAGCGCTTGACGATGCCGCGCGCCTCCAGAAGGGGAGCTTGCAGCGGCGGCGCCATCAATATTCGACCTTGTCGGGCTTGGCCGCCCATTCGACGAAGACGCCGCGCGCCTCCGCCGAGGGTCGGTGCTCCATCCGCGTCATGGTCGTGGCCGGCGCGCGCTTCACCTCCTCGTAGAAGGGCGCGTCGTCGAAACCGATGGCCGCCGCATCGTCGCGGGTATTGGCGTAGACGACGCGATCGATGCGCGCCCAGAGCGCGGAGGCAAGGCACATCGGGCAGGGCTCGCAGCTCGTATAGAGCGTCGCGCCGCGCAGGTCGAAACGGCCGAGTGCCGTGCAGGCGCGGCGGATGGCGACGACCTCGGCATGGGCGGTCGGATCGTTGGTCGAGGTGACCATGTTCCAGCCCTCGGCGAGGACCTTGCCGTCGAGGGCGACGATCGCGCCGAAGGGGCCGCCGTGGCCAGCCTCCATATGGGTGCGGGACAGCCTGACGGCTTGAGACAGGAACAGGCTGTCGAGATCGGCGCTCATGGCGCGATCTCACGCGGGCGGAGGGCGCAAGTCAATTCAGCTGCGGCTACAGGACGCGATCCTTCCGCATTCCTTCGACCTCCTCTTCCGAGAAACCCGCCGCCTTCAGCACCGCCTCGGTATGCTCGCCGAGTTTCGCGCCGGGCCAGCGGATCGTGCCCGGCGTGCGCGCGAGCTTCGGCACGATGCCTTGCATCAGCATCCGGCCGAACTCCGCCGTCTCGACCTCGACCACCATGCCCCGCGCGCGGAAATGCGGATCGGCCGCCACGGCCGCCGCGTCGTTGACGCCGCCAGCCGGCACAGCCGCGCCGTCGAGCAGGCGCAGCAGTTCGTCGCGAGGCTTGGTGCCCGTCCAGTCGCCGATGATCCGATCGATCTCGGCCTGATTGTCCGGCTGGCCGCGCGCGCTGTGGGTCGCAAAGCGCGGGTCCTCGGCGAGGAAGTCCATGCCCATGACCGCAAACAGCCGCTTGCAGATCGTGTCGGCATTGGCGCCGATGACGATGTGGTGGCCGTCGAGCGTCGGATAGATGTTGGAGGGGGCGAAGCCCGGCGAGGTCAGACCGGTGCGGCCGCGCACATGGCCCGTCACCGAATATTCCGCGATCACACCTTCGATGGAGGCGAGGATGGCGTCGGTGAGGCCGACATCGATCACCTGACCCTTGCCGTCGCGTCCGCGCTGGTGGAGCGCCGCGAGGATGCCGAACGCGGTGTAGATGCCGGCGAGCGTATCGCCGATGGAAAGGCCCGTGCGGGTCGGCAGCCGGTCCGGATAGCCGTTGATCGTGCGCATGCCGCCCATGGCTTCGGCGACCGCCGCGAAGCCTGCCTTCTCGGCATAGGGGCCGTACTGGCCGTAACCGGAGACGCGGGCGATGATCAGCTTCGGGTTGAGCTCGTGCAGGGCCTCGACGGTGAGGCCCCATTTCTCCAGCGTGCCCGGCCGGAAGTTCTCCAGCAGCACGTCCGCCTCGGAGAGCAGGCGGCGCAGGATGTCCTGCCCCTTGGCCTTGCGCAGGTCGACCGTCACGCTCTTCTTGTTGCGGCCGATCACCGGCCACCAGACGGAAGCGCCGTCCTTCTTGGCGAAGCCCCACTGTCGCATCGGGTCGCCCTTGCCGGGGTCCTCGAACTTGACGAGGTCGGCGCCCATGTCGGCGAGGAGCTGGCCGCAATAGGGCCCGGCGATGAACGAACCGAGTTCGACGACCTTGATGTCGGACAGGGGGCCGGCGGCAGCGGTCATGGCAGCATCCATCGCGCAAGAGAGTGCTGACCTAGCGCCGGAGGCAGCGTCCGGCAATGCGGCCGGGCGCGGGTCAGTGCGTCGCCGTCAGTGCGTCGTCTTGCGGCTGGCCTCCAGATGCCGCGACCAGCGCGACAGGCCGAAGCAGATGATCCAGTAGACCGTGCCGGCAAAGGCGTAGGCCTCCTTGTTCATGCCCACCCAGTTGGGGTCGGCCAGCGACGCCTGCGCGATGCCGAGCAGGTCGAAGATCGAGACGATGGAGACCAGCGAGGTGTTCTTCACCAGCGCGATGAACTCGTTGGTCATGGCCGGCATGGAAATGCGCAGCGCCTGCGGCAGCACGATGAGCCCGGTGGTCTGCCAGTATCCGAGCCCGCCTGCAGCGGCGGCCTCCCACTGGCCCTTGGGGATCGCCTGCAAGCCGCCGCGCACGGCTTCCGCCATATAGGCGGCGATGACGAAGGCAAGGCCGACGAGGGCGCGCACGAGGCGGTCGATGTCCCAGCCGGCCGGCATCACCAGCGGCAGCAGGAGCGAGGCGAGGAAGATCACCGTGATGATCGGCACGCCGCGCCAGAATTCGATGAAGATGGTGGCGACGAGCCGGATCACCGGCAATTCCGACTGGCGGCCGAGGGCGAGCAGGATGCCGAGCGGCACGGCGAGCACGCCGGCATAGACCGACAGGAACACGGTCAGCATCAGGCCGCCCCACTGGCGCGTTTCCACGCGCGGCAGGCCGAAGCCTCCGGCCAGCAGCCAGGCGCCGATCAGCAGCATCAGCGCCCAGAGCGCCGGCACGAGAATGGCGCGGCGCGGCACGGCCTTCCAGAACGACACGGCGACGGTCGCGACGAGCAGAAGGCCCGCGGCATTGACGCGCCAGCGCTGGTCGAGAGGATAGAACCCGTACATGAACTGGCCGAACCGGGCCTTGACGAAGACCCAGCAGGCGCCGCCGCCGGTGCAGTCGGCGCGGGTCGTCCCGGCGAAATTCGCATCGATGACCGCCCAGCGGACGATCGGAATGACGATGGCGACGATGGCCGCGATGCACAGGATTGAGACGACCGCATCTACGGGCGTCGCGAAATAGCCCTGACGCAGGCGGCGCAGGAGCGGCGGCATGGAGGGCGCGGCGACGTCGCTCATCGGGTCACCAGCGCGGTCTTGGCATTGTACCAGTTCATGAAGCCGGAGACGGCGAGGCCGATGGCGAGATAGATCGCCAGCGTGATGGCGATGATCTCGATGGCCTGCCCCGTATTGGTCAGGGCCGAGCCGACGAAGACGCTGACGAGTTCGGGGAAGGCGATGGCCGCGCCGAAGGAGGAGTTCTTCAGTACGTTCAGATACTGGCTGGTCAGCGGCGGGATCATCACGCGCAGCGCCTGCGGGATGACGACGAGGCTGAGCGCGCGGTTGGGCCTGAGGCCCAGCGCATAGGCCGCCTCCCATTGGCCCTTGACGACGGACTGGATGCCGCCGCGGACGATCTCGGCGATGAAGCCGGCCGTGTAGGTGGTCAGCGCCGCGAACAGGGCGACGAATTCCGGCACCAGCACGAAGCCGCCGCGGAAATTGAAGCCGCGCAAGGCCGGCACGTCCCACGGGCTGATCGCGGAGGCGATCCCGAAGGCGAGCGCGGGAAGTGCGAGCAGCAAGGCGAGGCCGGTCGCCCAGACCGGGAAAATCTGGCCGGTGGCCTCGCGCCGGCGCTTGGCCCAGAAGGCGATGGCGGCCTGCGCGATCAGCCCGACCAGCACCAGGGCCGCCGCGATCCGGAACGCGCCGCCATCCGTAGGCACCGGGATCGTCAGCCCGCGATTGTTGAGATAGGCGATCTGGAAGATGCCGATCGACTGGCGCGGGCCGGGCAGGGCCGCGATGACGCCGAAGTACCAGAACAGCACGAAGAACAGCAGCGGGATGTTGCGGACGAATTCGATGAAGGCGCCCGCGAGGCCCGACAGCAGCTTGTTCGCCGACAGCCGCGCCACGCCGATGACGAAGCCGAGCAGGGTCGCTGCAATCACCGAGACGAAGGAGATGACCAGCGTGTTGACGACGCCGACCCAGAGCAGCGCAAGGATGTTGGAATCCGGCGTGTAATTGGTCAGCACGAAGGGCACGTCGATGCCCGAGGTGCGCCACAGGAAGTCGAAGCCGGACGCCATGCCGGCATTGACCATGTTCTGCGAGGCGTTGCGGACGATGACGACGACCGTCGCGACGAGCCCGAGCAGCAGCGCGGCCTGCCAGAATATCTCGCGCACGCGCTTGTCGTAGAAATAGCGGGTCAAGAACGGCCTGTCTGAAAGCGCTGCCGCGGAGAGAGAGCCCGCCCGGCGAGGCCGGACGGGCGAGATCGGATCAGGTGCGGCAGACCTGCAAGACCGTCGGCCGCGCGAGCCTTACTGGAACGGCGGCGTGAACAGCAGGCCGCCGCGAGTCCAGAGCTGGTTGGAGCCGCGCTCGAGGCCGAGCGGGGAGCCCTTGCCGACCGTGCGCTCGTAGCTCTCGCTGTAGTTTCCGACCTGCTTGATGGCGTTGAACATCCAGGCATTGTCCAGGCCGAGCATGGCGCCGAAATTGCCGTCCGCGCCGAGCAGGCGGCGGATTTCCGCATTGCGCGAAGTCGAGCGCATCTCCTCGACATTGGCCGAGGTGACGCCGAGATGCTCGGCGGCGATCATGCCGTTCAGCACCCAGCGGACGATGGCTTGCCAGCGCTCGTCACCGTAGCGGGTGACCGGACCCTGCGGATCGTTCGAGATCAGCTCAGTCATGATCGTGTGCTCGCCGGGATTGCGCAGCTTGATGCGCTGGCCGGCGAGCGCGCCGACGCCCGCGGTGTAGCTGTCGCAGCGGCCGGCATCGTAGGCGGCGATGGCGTCGTCGTTCTTCTGGAAGTTGATGATCGAGACCTTGAGATTGCGCTCGCGGAAATAGTCCGCGGCCATGCGCTCTTCGGTCGAGCCGGCGGCGACGCAGATCGAGGCGTTCTCCAGGTCCGTCGGCTTCTTCGCGCCCGAGGCGGTGCGCACGATGAAGGTCTGGCCCTCGTAGAAGTTGATGCCCTGGAAGTTCACGCCGAGCGTCACGTTGCGCGAATAAGTGATGGTCGTGTTGCGCGACAGCACGTCCACCTGGCCCGACTGGAGCACCGGCCAGCGCTGCTGCACCGAGGTCGGCGTGTAGCGCACCTTGCTGGCGTCGCCGAGGATGGCGGCGGCCAGCGCGCGGCAATAGTCGACGTCGAGGCCGGTCCACTCGCCCTTGTCATTGGCGAAGGAGAAGCCGGGCAGGCCGAGATGGACGCCGCATTCCAGATGGCCGCGCGCGCGGATCGCGTCCAGCGTCGGCGAAGGGATGAGCTGCTGCGCACCGGCGGAGCCGGCGGCGAGCGCGAAGGCGGCGGCAAGCGCGCCACGGCGGAGGATGGTCATGAGGCAGGCTCCCGTAAGCCTCCGCCCGGACGCCCGGGGCGGAGAAAATTGATGCTCACAGTCGGGAGGCGCGCAAAAAGAGTCAACTGTCACCAAGCTGCCGCATGGCGGCAGCCGGTACTTGTCCCATGCCGGCTCAGGACCGGACGAAGCCGACGATGTCCTTGACCGAATCCATGACCGGCCGGGCGATGGCGCGGGCGCGCTCGGCGCCGGCTCCGAGGATGCGGTCGATCTCGCCGGGATCGCCCAGCAGTCGCTTCATCTCGGAAGTGATCGGCGAGAGCTTGGCGACGGAGAGGTCCGCCAGCGCCACCTTGAAGGTCGAGAACTGGCCGCCGCCGAACTCCGCCAGCACGTCCGCCTTGGTCCGCCCGGACAGCGCCGCGAAGATGCCGACGAGGTTGTCGGCCTCGGCGCGGCCCTTGAGGCCCGCTTCCTCGGACGGCAGCGCCTCGGGGTCGGTGCGCGCCTTGCGGATCTTCTGCGCGATGGTGTCGGCATCGTCGGTGAGCGCGATGCGCGAATAGTCGGAAGGGTCCGACTTCGACATCTTCTTGGTGCCGTCGCGCAGCGACATGACGCGCGTCGCCGGCCCGACAATCACCGGCTCGGTGACGGGGAAGAAGGCGTCGCCATGGCCGAGCTCGGCAATGCGCTCGGCATAGTCGTTGTTGAATTTGATGGCGATGTCGCGGGTCAGTTCCAGATGCTGCTTCTGGTCGTCTCCCACCGGCACATGCGTCGCCCGGTAGGCGAGGATGTCGGCCGCCATCAGGCTCGGATAGGCGAGGAGGCCCAGCGAGGCGTTTTCCTTGTCCTTGCCGGCCTTGTCCTTGAACTGCGTCATGCGGTTCATCCAGCCGATCCGCGCGATGCAGTTGAACACCCAGGCAAGCTCGGCGTGTTCGTGGACCTGGCTCTGGTTGAACAGGATCGAGCGCTTCGGATCGATGCCCGAGGCGATATAGGCGGCGGTGACCTCGCGGATCGCCTTCTGCAGCGCCTTCGGGTCCTGCCAGACGGTGATCGCGTGCATGTCCACGACACAATAGATGCAGTCGTGGGTCTCCTGCATGGCGACCCAGTTCACCAGGGCGCCGAGATAGTTGCCGAGGTGCAGGTCGCCCGAAGGCTGCATGCCCGAAAAGACGAGCGGCTTGAAGGTCGCCATGGCCGAGGAAGTCCCGAAACAATGTAGCGGACTGCGCTACACGAGGCGCGCTTCCTCGCATGGCGGCGGCGACGGTTCAAGCGGCGCCGGGGGCCTCAGCCCTGCTTGTCGCCCAGTTCCTTGCGCGCCAGTTGCCGATAGCGCTCCTTCTCCTCGGCGCTCGCCTGTGGTCCGGGCGGCCATGGCTTGCCGGGGTTCTGCAGCTCGAAGATCCTGCGCGCCGCGCGTTCCAGAGCCGCATCGTCGTCATTGTCTGCCATGGCGTCCTCCGCTCGGATGGTGCTGCCCGCTCCGCCTAATCGCACCTTGCTCCGTCCCGTGCCCGGTGATCAACTCCCGGCCCGATTTCCGGCTCCCAGCGGGCATCTGTCGAGTTACCCCATGCGCTTCATTCGCCGACTGTTCAAATGGACCGCGCTGCTGGTCGTTCTTGCCGTCGTCGCCGTCGTCGGGGTGATCGTCTGGTACGTGCGCGCGGTGGAGCCGCAGGTCGCCGGCACCATTGCCCTGCCGGGTTTCGAGCGGCCGGTGGAGGTTATCCGCGACAAGGAGGGCGTCGCCCATATCTTCGCGGCGAGCGACAATGACGCCACTGCTGCGCTCGGCTTCGTCCATGCGCAGGACCGGCTGTGGCAGATGGAGATGAACCGCCGCATCGCCAATGGCCGCCTCGCCGAGGTGGTCGGCGCGCCGGGGCTGGAGACCGACCGCTTCCTGCGCACCATCGGCATCCGCCGCTCGGCCGAGGCGATCTGGGCCAATCTCGACGCCGAGACGCGCGTCTCGCTCGCGGCCTACGCGCGCGGCGTCAACGCCTATCTGACCAATCGCACCACGCCTTTGCCGCCCGAGTTCCACATCCTCGGCGCGGCGGCCCCCGAGCCCTGGACACCCATCGATTCCCTGGGATGGTCGCTGATGATGGCGCTCGACCTTGGCGCCAACCTCAATGCCGAGATCACCCGCCTGCGGCTGGCGCAGGCCGGCCTCTCCATGGAGCGCATCGGCCAGTTCCTGCCGCCCTATCCCGGCGAGCGCTGGCCGAACCTGCCGGACTATACCGCGCTCTATCGCTCGCTCGGCGGCCAGACGCAGCGCGCCGACGCGATGATCCGCCCGTTCAATCTCGGCCTCGAAGGCGTCGGCTCGAATAACTGGGTCGTGTCAGGCTCGCGCTCCGAGACCGGCAAGCCGCTGCTCGCCAACGACCCGCATCTCGGCCTCTCGGCTCCGGCGCTCTGGTATTTCGCGCGGCTGACCTCGCCTTCGGGGACGGTCATCGGCGCGACGCTGCCGGGCGTGCCAAGCGTCGTGCTCGGCCGCAACGAGCGCATCGCCTGGGGTTTCACCAATACCGGCCCGGACGTGCAGGACGTCTATATCGAGCGGATCGATCCGCAGAATCCCAACCGCTACCAGACCCCGGACGGCTGGCGCGACTTCGAGACCGTCCGCGAGGTGATCAAGGTCAAGGGCGGCGCCGACGTGACGCTCGACGTGCGCATCACCCGCCACGGGCCGGTCATCTCGGACGGCGCCTCGCGCGGGGCGACGGAGGCGGCTCCGCAGGGTCACGCGCTGGCGCTACGCTGGACCGCGCTCGAACCCGACAATCTGACGGTGCAGGCCTTCTCGCGTCTCAACACGGCGAAGAACTGGCAGGAGTTCCAGGCGGCCGCGCGTCATTACCACGCCCCGCAGCAGAACATGGTCTATGCCGACGTGGACGGGAATATCGGCTTCATCGCCGCCGGTCGTGTTCCGGTGCGCCGGCCGGACAACGATCTGCGCGGCCTCTTCCCCGCGCCCGGCTGGGACGCGCGCTACGACTGGGCCGGTTTCATCCCCTTCGAGGAACTGCCGCAGGAGTTCAATCCCGAGCGCGGCTTCCGCTACACCGCCAACGAGCGCATCACCGCCGAAGGTTATCCGCATTTCATCACGGCGGAATGGGCGACGCCGCACCGGGCCGACCGTATCCGCGAACTGCTGGGACAGCGCGACAAGCACACGCTCGACAGCTTCCGCCAGCTTCAGGCCGACCACCGCTCGAACGCGGTGCGCGAGATGCTGCCGCTGCTCCTGTCGCTCTACCCCGCGGGGGAGCGCGAGCGCCGGCGCCAGACGCCGTCGCGCGAGCAGGCGGTTCTCGACATGCTCCGGGCCTTCGACGGGTCGATGGCGGCCGACCGCGCCGAGCCGCTGATCGCCACCGCCTGGATGCGTGAGCTGACCCGCCTCGTCTATGCCGACGAACTCGGGCCCGAGCTGTTCCGCGACCTGTGGGACCAGCGGCAGGTCTTCATGATGGGCGTGCTCCAGAACCGCGACGGACAGTCGGACTGGTGCCATACTCGCGGCACCCCGGCCGGCTCCGTTTCCTGCTCGGCCCTCGTCACCCGCGCGCTGGAACTCGCGCTCGACGACATCGAGAAGCGCTACGGGCCGGACCGCACCAAATGGCAGTGGGGCCGTGCCCACGACGCCCGGTCGGAGCACCGGCCCTTCTCGCGCGTCGCGGCTCTGGCCTGGCTTTTCGACGTGCGCGTCCCGGTGCCCGGCGACACCTACACGGTCAACGTCAACCGCCACACGATCCGCAACGAGACCGAGCCCTTCGTCTCGCGCCACGCAGCCTCGCTGCGCGCGCTCTACGACATGGCCGATCCCGAACGCTCGCTGTTCATGCACTCGACCGGACAGTCGGGCCTGCCGACCTCGCGGTTCTACGGCAATATGGCGGAACGCTGGGGGCGGGTGGAGTTCATCCCGATGCGCACGAAGCGGGAGGATATCGCGCGCGACGCTATCGGCACGCTCCGGATCGAGCCGCGCTGAAGCAGAAGCGGACAGAGTTGAAACGGACGGTGCCCCGGTCCGGCATCGTCCGCCAATCCGCGCCCGCTATGGAAGCGTCAACCCGGTCCACCCAGAGGGGATGACGCCATGACCCGCCGCCGCCTGTCCGCCGGCCGCCTCGCCACGCTCGCCGCGGCGGCTCTCGCGCTCGGCCTTGCCGCTTCGCCCGCGAGTGCCCTCAACGCCGTCTGCGAGGTGCTGCCGACCTCGGATGGCTTCGCGGCGCTCCGCACAGCGCCTTCGACCGATGCGCCGATGATCCGCGGCATGCCCACAGGCCACGGCGTCAAGATGCGCTCGGTGCAGATGGGCCGTCTCGTCACGTCCGGCCGCTGGGTGCAGGTCACTCACTGGCCGGACGGCAAGTTCTACGAGCCGGGCGATGCGGAGTTCAGCCTCGGCCGCACCGGCTGGGTCGTTCACCGCCTCGTCGGCGAGTGCGGCTGAGTCGAGGTCAGCCGACCGCCTGCGCGGCCGCCTCCACCGCGGCCTGATGCTCGGCGGCGAGCTTCTCGTCGAGATCCATCATCACCTTGTAGGACGGACGCGAGACGATCTTCTGGACGAAGTCGGCTATCACCGGCCGTTCCGGCACGAGCCCGAACATCGTCATCCAGTGCAGCGCGGTCCCCCAGAGGATGTCGGCCGCCGACATGCGCTCGCCGGTGATGAACGGGTGGCGCGAGAGATGCTGCAAGAACGTGTCGTACATCGTGTCGAAATCGCCATAGGGCGAGCTTTGCGCCGCGCCGGCCTCGCGCTTCATGGCCCGGTCGCTCGCCGCCGGCTCGAAACAGGCCGCATAGAAGACCAGCCAGCGCAGATAGGCGCCACGCGCGTCGTCGTCGATGGCCGGCGCCAGGCCAGCCTCGGGGAACGCGTCGGCGAGATAGATGGAGATCGCGACCTGTTCGGTGACGAGCGTGTCGCGGTGGCGGATCGCCGGCACCTTGCCCATCGGATTGACCGCCAGATATTCGGGCTTGCGCTGCTCGCCGGCATTCATGTTGAGGACATGCAGCCTGTAGGGCGCGGCCAGTTCCTCCAGCAGGACCAGCGCCGCGCCGGAACGGCTCTGCGGCGAGTGGAACAGCGTGACGACATCCTCAGCCATGGGCTGATCTCCCTGTCTGTTGCGGGCAGCATCCTCAATAACGCATGCCGGCCATGACGGTGCCGTGATCGTGGCAGCAGGATGCACCTTGCAGCCGATCGGCCTGCCGCGCCGCAAATCCGGTCAGGTTCAGCATCCGGAATAGCGGCGTTCGGAGGTAATCGGCGGACGAGGCGTGCGGCGCGCGGCCTATATCCGGCCATCCCTTGTTGCATCGCAGCGAGGTGGCTGGATGGAAGCCGCGCGCTTGTCGATGGCAAAACCTGCCAAGGGTGCGTCACCGCATTCAAATTCATGGATATACTATATAGTTTTCACCGATATATTTATCTAAATGAGATTATACATATGATGTTGTGATATTTCTTTTGGTAATGGCCCGATACGGAATATTCCCCGTGTAACGCTGCCCGTGCCTGCGGCCGATTAACGCAAGATTCACTGTGTTTGACCATGGTGAGCGCGCCCCGCTCCGTGCCCCGTGGAATACCTCACATGTCGGTCTTCTCCCGCATCCGCATCACTTCCAAGCTGATGGTCATCATCCTCCTGCTCAACGTGCTCACGCTGGGCATGGCGGGCATCGGCTACTACGCGCTTGCTCAGGTCGACGCCGAGACAGACCGCATGGAGCGTGTCGCCCAGCGCGCGATGACCGCCGCGCAGGCCGGGCAGAATGTCGCCTTGATCGGCCGTCTCGAGGCGGTTCTTGCCGCAAGCCCGACGCCCGAAGTCATCAAGCAGATTCTGACGTCGATGGATCAGGAGGTTGCCTCGCTGCGCACGCGCCTCGACGCCGTCGGCCAGTCGCCGATCGCCGAAGTGCGCGATGGCGTCGCCAAGGTCCGTGCTTCGCTGGAGGACTACCGGAAGACGATGGGACCGGCAGTCGAGATCGCGAAGACGATCACCGGCCGTGCGAGCTTCGATCAGGAGCAGGTCCTGGTCCAGTCCGTCATCGCCGGCCGGACGGCGTTCAACGCCGCGAAGGAGCATATCAACGCGGTCGTCGCGCTGAACATGGACCGGCTCGCGGCCCTCAATGCCAATGTCTCGACGCTGAACCGCAACATGTCCTTCCTTCTGGTCGTGCTCGGCATTGCCGGCGTCGTCGCTGGCCTCGCTCTCGGCGTCGTCATCGGCACGTTCGGCATCGCTCGCCCGCTCCGTCATCTGACCGGCCAGCTCGGCGAACTCGCCCATGGGCACTTCAACGTGGCGATCATCGGCCAGGAGCGGCGCGACGAGATCGGCGACATCGCCCGCGCTGCCGACACGTTCAAGCAGAACGGCATCGAGGCGAAGCATCTCCGCGAGGAGCAGGAAGCGGCCAAGACCCGTTCGGAAGCCGAGCAGCGCGCGTTGATGAACCGCATGGCCGATGAGTTCGACGCGGCGGTCGGCGGCATCGTCTCCTCGGTCTCGGCCTCCGCCGAGCAGCTCAAGAGCGCCGCCGAGACCATGACCGGCGCCGCCGCCGAGGCCTCCGCCCAGTCCAACGCGGTCGCTGCGGCCTCCGAGGAAAGCACCACCAACATCCAGACCGTCGCGTCTGCGAGCGAGGAGCTCGCCGCCTCGGTGCGCGAGATCGGCAGTCAGGTCGAGAAGTCCTCGCGCATGGCCTCCGATGCCGTGGCCGGCGCCGATGTCTCGGCCGGTCAGGTCAACGAGCTGTCTAACCGGGTGCAGAAGATCGGCGAGATCGTCGAACTCATCAACGCCATCGCGGCGCAGACCAACCTGCTGGCGCTCAACGCCACGATCGAGGCCGCGCGCGCAGGCGAGGCCGGCCGAGGCTTCGCGGTGGTGGCGGCCGAGGTCAAGGGTCTCGCCGACCAGACCGCCAAGGCGACCACCGACATCGCCCAGCAGATTTCCGGCGTCCAGACGGCGACCTCGGAATCGGCCCATTCGATCACGGGCATCGCCAGGGTCATCCGCGACATGTCGATGATCGCCGGCGACATCGCCGCTGCGGTCGAGGAGCAGAACGCCGCGACCCAGGAGATCGCCCGCAACGTCAGCCAGGCCTCGGCCGGCGCCGGCGAGGTCTCGTCCAACATTGCCGGCGTCTCGCAGGCGGTGTCGGAGACCGGCGCGGCCGCGACGCAGGTTCTCTCCTCCGCCGAGAGCCTTGCCGACCAGGCTGCCCGCCTGCGCGAGGAGATGCAGAAGTTCCTCACCACCGTCCGGGCGGCGTAAGACGGCAGCCCGCCAGCCTGCAATCGCCCCTCATCCGGAAGCACCGATCCCTCGAGGGGTCGGTGCTTTCTCTTTCGCGCCTAGGCTGCCCTGGACCGCGCGTGCCTTGCGCTCGGCGTCCGCATGGTGACCAGTTCCTCCGCAGCAGTCGGATGCACCGCCATGGTGCTGTCGAACTGCGCCTTGGTCGCCCCCATCTTCACCGCGATGCCGACGAGCTGGATCATCTCGCCCGCATCCGGCCCGCAGATATGGACGCCGAGCACCTTGTCGGTCTCACCATCGACCACGAGCTTCATCAGCATCCGCGTTTCCCGGCCGGAAATCGTGTTCTTCATCGGCCGGAACGTCGCCTTGTAGATGTCGACGGCGCAGCCGGTCAGCAGCGCCTGCTCCTCCGTGAGGCCGACCGTGCCGATCTCCGGCTCGGAGAAGACAGCGGTCGGAATGATCGCATGATCAGCGGCCCACGGCTTGCCGCCGAACAGGCTGTCGGCGAAGGCATGGCCCTCGCGGATCGCGACGGGTGTCAGGTTCACGCGGTCGGTGACGTCGCCGACCGCGTAGATCGAGGCCACGTTCGTCCGGCTCTCGCCATCGACCGCGATCTCGCCGTCCTGGCCGAGGGCGACGCCCGCCGTCTCCAGCCCGAGGCCCCGCGTATTCGGCCGCCGGCCGATCGCCATCAGCACCTGGTCGGCGACGATCGTCTCCTGGCCGTTGCGAAAGCGCACGGCGAGGCCGTCGCCGGTCTTCTCGATGGCGGTGAAGGTCTCGTTCATGACGAGACGGATGCCCTTGCGGGCATATTCGGCCATGAGGTGGTCGCGCAGATCCTCGTCGAAGCCGCGCAGGATCTTGGCGCCGCGATAGACCAGCGTCACCTCCGAGCCGAGCCCCGCGAAGACGCCGGCGAACTCCACCGCAATATAGCCGCCGCCGGCGATGACGATGCGCTTCGGCTGTTCCTTCAGATGGAAGACCTCGTTGGAGGAGATGGTGAGTTCCCGGCCCGGCAGGGTGTCGTCCACGGAGGGCGCCGCGCCGGTCGCGACGAGGATGAGCTTCGCCGTCACCGTCCGCCCATCGGCAAGGCGCACGCTGTTCGGGCCCGTGACGGTCGCACGCTGGGCGGCGATCTCGACGCCGGCCTTGGTCAGGTTCGCGCCATAGATGCCTTCCAGCCGGCCGATCTCCCGGTCCTTGGCGGCGATGAAGGTCGGCCAGTCAAACGTCGCCGGCCCAACCGTCCAGCCGAAACCCGCCGCATCCTCGAAATGCTCGTGATACTGAGAGGCATAGACCATCAGCTTCTTCGGCACGCAGCCGCGGATGACGCAGGTTCCGCCCATCCGATATTCCTCGGCGAGCATCACCTTCGCGCCGTGCGTCGCCGCGATACGGGCCGCGCGCACGCCGCCCGAGCCGCCACCGATGACGAAGAGGTCGACGTCGTAGCTCATGGAAACCTCGGGCTGCGGATGGATGGCTGAAATGGGGGCTGACGAGCGCTTATCATAGCGCCGGCTGCTGCTCAAAACCGCCGATCTGGTCTGCATCGCCGGCAGGACCCCTGCCGCGGCGTCCGCGCCTCGCCTAAGAAGGGTGCGAACGACCAGGAACGGCGGCCCCCGAAGACCGTCGAAAGGGAGAACGCCGTGACAGAGCCCGCCCCGGCAACGGTGCTTGCCGTCGACCTCGGCACGCAGAGCTTGCGCGTCAGTGCCGTTGCGGCCGATGGCTCGACGCTCTGGCGCTGGTCGCGGCCCGTTGCCTCCGTCATCGACGGTGCTCGTTATGAGCAGGACCCGGCCGAATGGGCCGCGCTGCTCGACGAAGCCATGGCGGAAGCGGGCAAAGCGGGCGTGCGGCCCGGCGCGGTCGCGGCGGCAGGGCCGCTCGCGGGCTGGGTCCCGATGGCCGGGGACCGGCCACTCGCGCCGGCCGCCATGTATTTCGACACGCGTGCCGCGGGGGAGGTGGCCCGCGTCGCGGACATGCTCGCCGACAGGGCGGACGCTCCGCGGCCGACCGTGGCCGATCCCTTGCCCCAGTTCCTGCGCCTGCGGCACGAGCGCCCCGATCTGATGGCGTCGATGGATCGGCTGCTCGATGTGACGGGCATTCTGGTTCACCGGCTCTGCGGCGCGGCGGTCCTCGATCCCTATACGGCAATCCGCCTCTACGATGCCGATGTCATCGGCCCGCTCGGCATCGACACGGCGATCTTCGGCCGTCCCGTCTCCCTCGGCGAGCGCGTCGGCCTGCTTGGGCCCCGCTATGCGGCCCTGTTCGGCGGCGGCGCGATCCCCGTCTTCGCGGCGACCTTCGACAGCAAATGCGCCTATGTCGCGAGCGGCATCGCCGAACCCGGCGAGGCCCTCGACATTTCCGGGACGGTGACTTCGTTCGGCGTCGCGGCGGAACGCCCCGTGCTCGACCCGGCCAAGCGCGTCTATTCCGTGCCGCTCGGCGACGGCTGGCTGGTGCGCGGTTCGATGGGTGGCACGGGAAGCGTGCTGGAATGGGCGCGCGCCGAACTGCTGGGGCAGGACTTCGCGGCGATGGAAGCCGGCATCGCCGCCGTGCCGCCGGGTGCGGGGGGTGTCACGTTCCTGCCCTTTCACGCGGGTGCGCGCGCGCCCCTTTGGAACCCGCATGCACGCGGCGCCCTCATCGGTATGGGTCTTGATACAAACCGGGCGGCCATGGCCCGCGCCATCTATGAAGGCCTCTGCTTCGGCCTGTGCCACATCGCCGATACGATGGCGGAGTGCGGCGTCGCGCCCCGCGACATCCGGTTGGCCGGAGGCCTCGCCCGCAGCGACCTCCTCTCCCGGATGAAGGCCGACGTACTCGGCTGCTCGGTCCTGCGCCTCGCCGACCACGAACTGACGACGGCGGGCCTGGCTGTCATCGCCGCCACCGCCCTCGGCGCCTATCCGGATCGCCGCACGGCGAGCCGCGCCATGGTCAAGGTGGCCGACCGCTTCATGCCCTCACCCGACCGTGCGCGCTACGAGGAGCCCTACCAGCGCTATCGCGCTGCCGTTGAGGCGCTGTCCCCGACCTTCGCGCCGCCGGGCTGATCGTCCCGCATTTCACGCATTGCCCGTCGCCAGCGGGGGTGCGACAATTTGTCAAAATCGTTCGGGAGGAACGCCATGTCGATCATCACCCGGCGCAAGGCCGTTGCGCTCGGAGCCGGCCTTGCCGCCGTGCTCGCCAGTCCCGCGTCCGCGCAGGCCCCGACCGAACTGAAGCTGCTGGCTCCCGCCGCGCCCGGCGGCGGCTGGGACCAGACTGCGCGCACCATGCAGAGCGTCCTGACGGCCGAGCGCATCGTCCGGTCCGCGCAGGTCACCAATGTGGCGGGTGCCGGTGGCACGATCGGCATCGCCCAGTTCGTCAATTCCTCGCGCGGCGATCCGAGCGCGGTCATGGTGTCCGGCTTCGTCATGGTCGGCGCGATCCTGATGAACAGGGCGCCCGTGACACTGGATGCGGTGACGCCCATCGCGCGTCTCACCGGCGAGTGGCAGGCGCTGGTGGTCAGCGCTGCCTCGCCGATCAAGACGGTCGCCGACCTTGCCGCTGCAGTGAAGGCGGATGTCTCGCGGGTGAGCTGGGGCGGCGGCTCGGCCGGCGGCGTCGACCACATCACGGCCGCCATGTTCGCCGGCATGTCGGGGGCGGATGGCGGCAAGGTCAATTACATCGCCCATTCCGGCGGCGGCGAGGCCATGGCCGCGATCCTGTCGAACCGTGTGACGGTTGGCGTCGGCGGCGTCAGCGAGTTCGAGCAGCACGTGAAGGGCCGTCGCCTGCGCTGGCTCGGCATTACCGCGCCCGAAGGAACCGCCGGCCTGCCCGGCCCGACGCTGACGGCCGGTGGCGTAAAACTCGAGCTGCAAAACTGGCGCGGGGTGTTTGGCGGTCCCGGCCTCAGCGACGCGCAGAAGGCGGGCCTCGGCGAGGTCATCGAGAAGATGGCCAAGTCCAAGACCTGGGCCGACCAGCTTGCCGCCAAGGGTTGGCAGGATACCTATCTCGCCGCCGATGCCTTCTCGGCCTTCCTGAAGGAGGAAAACACCCGGGTGGAAGGCGTGCTGCGCAATCTCGGGCTCGTGCGTGCCTGACGCCATGGACGGGGATCGCAACAGGCCGGATCGCCCGGTCGTCGTCATCGGCATGGCGCTGACGGCAATCGCGGCCGTCGTCGTCTGGCAGGGTTTCCAGGTCCGCGCGAGCTTTGGCAGCCAGGCGCTCGGGCCGCAGATGATGCCCTTCGCCGTCGGCGCACTGCTGGCCGCGCTCGGGGCGCTCACCGTCGCCGCAGGCCTGCGGGGTGAAACGCCCACCCGCGAGCCCGACGATCCCGCCGCCGTCATCTGGATCGCCGGTGGGATCGCAGCCATGCTCCTGCTGATCAAGACGGCGGGCTTCGTCCCGGCCTGTGCCGTTCTCTTCGCCGCGACGGCGCGCGCCTTCGGCTCGACACGCCCGGCGGTCGACCTCGGCATCGGCGCGGTCATGGCGGTGATCATCTTCGTGTTCTTCGCCAAGGTCCTCGGCCTGACGCTGCCCTCGGGCTTCACCGAAAGCTGGTTCTGAGGCGCCGATGGAAACGCTGTCGCTCCTTCTCAACGGCCTCTCCATCGCCACCCAGCCAATGAATCTCCTGTTCGCGCTGGTGGGCGTCGTCCTTGGCACGGCGGTCGGGGTCCTGCCGGGCATCGGCCCCGCCATGACAGTCGCGCTGCTGCTGCCGGTGACCTTCAAGATGGACCCGGCCGGCTCGCTGATCATGTTTGCCGGCATCTATTACGGCGGCATGTATGGCGGCTCGACCACCTCGATCCTCTTGAACACGCCGGGCGAGAGCGCTTCCATCGTCACGGCGATGGAGGGCAACAAGATGGCCCGCGCGGGCCGCGGCGGGCCGGCGCTGGCCACCGCCGCCATCGGCTCCTTCGTGGCGGGTACGATCGCCACCGCGCTGCTGACGGTCTTTGCCCCATGGCTCGCGGAAGTGGCCATCGCCTTCGGTCCCGAGGACTATTTCGCGCTGATGGTGGTCGCCTTCATCACGGTCTCGGCGACCTTCGGCTCCTCGCGCCTGCGCGGCCTGACTTCTCTTGCCATTGGGCTCACCCTCGGCCTCGTCGGTATCGACAAGCTGACGGGCCAGCCGCGGCTCTCGTTCGGCGTGCCGGACCTGCTCGACGGGCTGGAGGTGACGACGGTCGCGGTCGCCATGTTCGCGGTCGGCGAGGCCATGGCGGTCGCCGCCCAGCGCGGCAAGGAGGGCGAGGGCACGGTCGAGACGATCCGCGGCTCGCTGTGGATGACCGCCGAGGACTGGCGGCGCTCATGGGGTCCGTGGCTGCGCGGCACCGCCTTCGGCTTCCCCATCGGAGCCTTGCCGGCGGGCGGTGCGGAAATCCCGACCTTCCTGTCCTATGCCACCGAGAGGCGGCTGGCCAAGCATCCCGAGGAATTCGGACATGGAGCCATCGAGGGCGTTGCCGGGCCCGAGGCGGCCAACAACGCCTCCGCCGCCGGTACGCTTGTGCCTCTGCTGACCCTGGGCATTCCGACCTCGGCGACCGCTGCGATCATGCTGGCCGGTTTCCAGCAGTACAATCTCCAGCCCGGCCCGCTGCTGTTCGTCACCTCCGCCGATGTCGTCTGGGGCCTGATCGCCTCGCTGTTCATCGCCAATGTCATGCTGATCGTGCTCAACCTGCCGCTGGTGGGCCTGTGGGTGCGGCTGCTGTCGATCCCGCGACCCTGGCTCTATGGCGGTATTCTCGTCTTCGCGACGGTCGGCGTGCTGGCGGCCAAATCCTCGCTGGTCGAGCTCGGCGTGGTGCTGGCGCTTGGCCTCATGGCCTATGGCATGCGCCGCTTCGACTATCCGATCGCGCCGGTCGTGGTCGGCATGATCCTCGGGCCCATGGCGGAAACGCAGCTTCGGCGGGCACTACAGATCAGCAATGGCGATGCGAGCGTGCTGGTCACCAGCCCGATCTCGGCGACGCTGCTGGCCGTCGCGGTGCTGGCGCTGCTCGGCCCCATGCTCTGGACCCGCCTCGGCTGGTCGATGAAGGCCGACGAGGACTGAGCGGCAAAAAAGAAACGCGCCGGGGCTGCCGGCGCGTCTCGAACTCAGGAATGCCGCTGCTCTGATGTCAGAGGCGGATGCCACGCTTGGCAAATTCCTCGCGGAAGCGGGCGACGATGTCGCGCGTCACGCCCTGGCTCCACTGCTGGGAGCGGCCGAAAGTCTCTTCCATGATCGCCGGGATCGTGCGGACCAGCTTCTGGCCCTCCGCCGACTGGTAGAAGGCCTGGATGCGGCGCAGCTCGTCCACCGAGAAGCGCTGGGCATAGGCGACCGCGATGCCGTTGATCAGTTCGTTGACGCGCGGCTGGAACTCCGCCTTGAGCGAGTCGCCGACCTCGTTGAACTGGCGGCCGAGGTCCGGATTGGTCGGCAGGAACAGCGCCTTGGCCTGCTCGATGAAGGCGGGAATGACGCCCTCGAAGGACGAGGAGGCGCCGGAGAGCTCCACCACCTGGCGGGCGAGCGCGACATGCTCGGCGGCGGGCTGCGGTGCGGCGGCGGGCGCGGCCGGGGCAGCCTGCGCCAGCGACGGCGCGGGACGCTGCTGGGCAAGGGCCGGAGACGCGGCGAAGGCGACGGACGCCAGCGCGGCGGCAACGAACGAACGGGCGAACATCAGGATCTCTCCTTAAGGAAGCTCTTTGGCCGCCGGCGACCGGTCGGGCTTTACTGTCCGATACGTCCTACGACCTCTGCGCCTCCAGGGGAAGCGATGATCGCGAGCGACGCCAGACCGATGAACAGGCCGTGCTCAACCACTCCGGGCACGGATTGCAGGCGGGACGCGAGCGCGGCGGGATCGGGAATCCGCGCGCAGGCCGCATCGAGGATCATGTGACCGCCGTCCGTGACGAAAACATGGCCGTCCGCCTTTGTCCGGACACTGATCGGACCGGGGCAGCCCGCCGCTTCCAGAGCCTTCTCGATGGCACGCCGCGTCGCGCCGAGCCCGAAGGCGTCGACCTCGATGGGCAGCGGAAAGCGGCCGAGCGCCGCGACCTGCTTGGAAGCGTCGGCGATGACGATCATGCGCGCGGAAGCCGCCGCGACGATCTTCTCGCGCAGGAGCGCGCCGCCGGCGCCCTTGATCAGGTTCAGTTGGGGGTCGATCTCGTCGGCGCCGTCGATGGTCAGGTCCAGTTCCGGCGTCTCGTCGAGCGTGGTCAGCGGCACGCCGAGGGACTGGGCCTGCGCCCGCGTCACCTCGGAGGTCGGCACGCCGATGACCTTGAGTCCCGATTTCATGCGCTCGGCGAGCAGATCGACGAAATGCTTCGCCGTCGAGCCCGTGCCGAGGCCGAGCCTCATGCCGTCCTCGACGAAGGTCAGGGCCTTCGCGGCGGCGTCGCGCTTCAGGGCTTCGGCGTCGGTCATGAACGATTCCAGACTGGCTTTGCCCGGCCCGATAGCCCGCCGGGCCGGCAAGGTCCAGCCATTTCGCCGGTCGGTCGCGTCAGAAATCCATCACGTCGAGCTTGGGCGCAGCGGTGGGGCTGACCAGCGTGAGGTCGGGCTCGGCGACCGGCTCGCCGGTGTCGCGGAAGCGGTTGACGATCGGGTAGCGCCGGTCGCGGCCGAAATTGCGGGCCGTCACCTTCACGCCGGGCGCGGCCTGCCGGCGCTTGTATTCGGCAATGGCGAGCAGGCGCTCGACCTTTTTCACCGTATCGAGGTCGTAGCCGGCGGCCGCGATGGAGGCGACGGAGGCTTCCTTCTCGACGAGGCTTTCCAGGATCGCGTCCAGCACGTCGTAGGGCGGCAGCGAATCCTGATCCTTCTGGTTCTCGCGCAACTCGGCCGAAGGCGGCTTGACGATGATGTTCTCGGGGATCACCTCGCCGTCCGGGCCGAGCGCGCCTTCCGGCTTCCAGCGGTTGCGCAGGGCGCAGAGCCGGAACACCTCGGTCTTGTAGAGGTCCTTGATCGGATTATAGCCGCCGTTCATGTCGCCGTAGATCGTGGCGTAGCCGACCGACATTTCGCTCTTGTTGCCGGTGGTGACGACCATCGCGCCGAACTTGTTCGAGATCGACATGAGGATCGTGCCGCGGGCGCGGCTCTGGAGGTTTTCCTCGGTGATGTCGCGGTTCGTACCCTTGAACAGCGGATGGAGCGATGCCTCCAGCCCCTCCACCGCCGTCGAAATGGGCACTACGTCGTATCGGACGCCCAGAGCCTTGGCGCAGGCAAACGCATCCTTGAGCGATTCCTCGGAGGTGAACCTGTAGGGCAGCATCACGCAATGCACCCGCTCGGGCCCGAGCGCATCCACCGCCATGGCCGCGCAGATCGCCGAGTCGATGCCACCGGACAGGCCGAGGACCACGCCGGGAAAGCGGTTCTTCTCGACATAGTCGCGCAGGCCCATGACGCAGGCCGCGTAATTGGCCTCGTCCCCGGTCACATGCGCGTGGACGGGACCGGAAAAGCGCCAGACGCCGTCGGTCTTCTTCGCCTCCACGATGGCGATGGTCTCGCGGAAGGCCGGAAGCTGCATGGCGAGCGTCCGGTCGGCATTGATGGCGAGCGAGGCGCCGTCAAAGACCAGTTCGTCCTGCCCGCCCACCTGGTTGACATAGAGCATAGGCAGCCCGCTCTCGGTAACGCGGGCGACGATGGTGTTCATCCGCTCGTCGTAGACGCTCTCGCGATAGGGCGAGCCGTTCGGCACGATGAAGAACTCCGCGCCGGTTTCCGACAGCGTCTCCACGACTTCATCGTCCCAGATGTCCTCGCAGATCGGCAGGCCGATCCGCACGCCGCGCACGCTGGCGGGGCCCGGCAGCGGTCCCGGCGCGAAGACGCGCTTCTCGTCGAAGACGGAATAGTTCGGCAGGTCCACCTTGGTGCGCACGGCCTGGATCAGGCCGTGGTCGCAGCAGACGACGGCATTGTAGACCTTGCCGTTCTCCACCCAGGGCGTGGTGATGATCGCCGCCGGCCCGCCATCGGCGGTGTCGCGCGCAATGGCCTCGGTGGCCTGCCGGCAGGCTGCCTGGAAGGCCGGTTTCAGCACGAGATCCTCGGGCGGATAGCCGGAGATGAACAGTTCGGAGAACACGACGAGATCGGCCGCGGCGGCCGCGGCGTCCGCGCGCGCGGCGCGCGCCTTGGCGAGATTGCCGGCGACATCGCCCATGATCGGGTTGAGCTGGGCGACGGCGATGCGCAGCGAGGTCGGAGGCGGGCGGCTCGAAAGGTTCATGGGCGAAGATTTAGCCTGCCGCTGCGGCCTTCTCAATGCGGGTGGGATCGCAGGGGCGCCCGGCTATAGCCTCATGGCTCGCCGCCAGAAGTGAACGAAAGGTAAATTCGCAAACGCCTTCAGGTGTTTGGCGAGCGGCGAGCTTAACCGCGCGGTAACCTTGATGATTCATGAATAGGCCCGTTCGAGACCGGCCCCCAGCCTGCGGCCGCGACTCAACAGGGAGGCCGGCATGACGGCGCGTTCGACGATCACCCTTTCAGTGGCGGCCTTCGCCGCCGCGCTCGCGTTTGCAGCACCGGCCAAGGCGGCCGACATGTCGCTGCGCGGGTCTATGCCGACTGCCGAGGCAAGCGGCCCGAACTGGGGCGGCGTCTATATCGGCGGCTTCTATGGCTACTCGTCCGGAAGCTTCAACCCCTCGTCCGTCATCACGGCCCACACGGCTGCCCATGTCGGCCTGATCCCCGGCGCCGGCTATCTGCCACTGGGCCCCACGCCCGGTGGTCCTGCCAACCGCGGTGCCTTCGGCCTGTTCGCGGGATATCAGGCCCAGTTCGAGGATGCCGTCGTCGGCGTCGAAATGGATTACACGCGGCTCGGCATGGATCGGTTCGGCAACTACCAGGCGCCTGACGGCAGCCAGGTCGTGGGGGTTCCGTCCCAGGCCGGTCCCGCGGACACCTACAACTTTACCGATCAGCGCCTGCAGACCCGGCTCCGCGTCACCGACTATATGACCTTGCGTCTCAGGGCGGGCTGGGATCTCGGCTATTTCCTGCCGTTCCTGACAGCGGGTGTTGTTGTCGGTCGAGGCGCCGAGAACGGCGTCTATACGGCCAATACCTGTTCGACGGGCGGCTGCGGAGCAGTGACCCCTGTCCGATACGAGTACCACAAGTCGGTCACCTCGGCGGGTCTGGCTTACGGTGCGGGCGTCGACATGCGCCTTGCCCAGTACTTCCTGCTGCGCGCGGAGTACCAGGGCGTCACCTTCGCCCGCTTCGGCTCCGGCAACGTGACTGTGCACACGGTCCGCGCCGGCGTCGGCATCAAATACTGATCGCTTAGCGCCCCCAAAAGGAAAAGGCCCGCGACGGTATCCGTCGCGGGCCTTTCTCGTTTCGTCAGGCGCGGCCTTACTCGGCCGCTTCGCGCACGCCGGGGCCGCGGTTCAGCCGCTGGCGCTTCAGCATTTCCGAGACCTTGAACGCCACTTCCAGCGCCTGCTCCGCATTGAGGCGCGGGTCGCAATGCGTGTGGTAGCGGTCCGACAGGTCCATGTCGGTGATCGCCGCCCGGCCGCCGGTGCATTCGGTGACGTTCTTGCCGGTCATTTCCAGGTGGATGCCGCCGGCATAGGTGCCCTCGGCCTCGTGGATGGCGAAGAACTTCTCGATTTCGCCCATGACGAGGTCGAAGGGCCGCGTCTTGTAGCCGTTCGCCGCCTTGATCGTGTTGCCATGCATCGGGTCGCAGGACCACAGCACCGTGCGGCCCTCGCGGGCGACGGCGCGGACCAGCGCCGGCAGGTGCTTCTCGACCTTGTCCTCGCCGAAGCGGCAGATCAGCGTGATGCGGCCGGCCTTGTCCTCCGGGTTCAGCACGTCGAGCAGCTTGAGAAGCCCGTCCGGATCGAGGCTCGGGCCGCATTTGAAGGCGATCGGGTTCTGGATGCCGCGGAAATACTCGACATGGGCATGGTCCGGCTGGCGCGTGCGGTCGCCGATCCAGAGCATGTGGCCGGAGGTCGCATACCAGTCGCCGCTCGTGGAATCGACGCGGGTCAGCGCCTCCTCATAGCCGAGGAGAAGCGCTTCGTGGCTGGTATAGAGCTCCGTCGTGCGCATCTCCGGATGGGCCTCCGGATCGATGCCGCAGGCGCGCATGAAGTCGAGAGCCTCCTCGATACGCTCCGCCAGGTGCCTGTATTTGTCGGTGGCCGGCGTGTCCTTCACGAAGCCGAGCATCCACTTCATGGCATTGTCGAGATTGGCGTAGCCGCCATAGGCGAAGGCGCGCAGAAGGTTCAGCGTCGCCGCCGACTGGCGGTAGGCCATGGCCTGCCGCTGCGGGTCGGGCTCGCGGGAATCCGTGGTGAAGGCGATGTCGTTGATGATGTCGCCGCGATAGGACGGCAGGGTCGCACCATCGATGGTCTCGACATCCGACGAGCGGGGCTTGGCGAACTGGCCGGCGACGCGGCCGACCTTCACCACCGGCATGCCGCCGGCATAGGTCATCACCACCGCCATTTGCAGGAAGGCGCGGAAGAAGTCGCGGATATTGTCCGCGCCGTGCTCGACGAAGCTCTCGGCGCAGTCGCCGCCCTGCAGCAGGAAGGCCTCGCCCTTTGCGACTTTCGCGAGAGACTTCGTCAGGTTGCGCGCCTCACCCGCAAAAACGAGCGGCGGAAAGCCCGCAAGGCGCTTCTCAACCTCCACGAGGGCCGCCTGGTCCTTATAGACCGGCACCTGCAGGATCGGCTTCGACCGCCAGCTCGACGGGCTCCAACGCTCGCCCATAGTCAACTTCCTTCTTGTTTCCGAAGCACGCGGCGGAACGCCTGCGCGAATACCCGGCCGCCGTCCTGCCGCATGCGACAGTCCGGGTCCGGGATCGCGGCTTATACACGAGGAACGGCTTCCGGGCGAGCGTGATGAAGGGCCCGGCGAGGGCGACGAAGGACCGCCACCGGCCGGGCAGGAACCCTCCATTGCGCTGGCGGGTTCAGTCCTGTAACCCCGCTTCCGGCGAACACATCGAGGCACGACATGACCCGCGCCCTGCGCAATGCCCTGTTCTCCGCCGTGGCGGCCTCGACGCTCGCATTCGCCCTGCCGCTCGCCGCCCAGACGCCCCATGCTATCGAGACCCAGACGGATGAGGCGCAGTGCCTCGCGCAGCCGGCACCCGCCTGCACGGCCGAACTGGCGCTGAAGGCGGCCCGTGACGAGCCGGAAGGCTGGGCTGCGACCGCCGCCTTCGAGGCCTTCATCGCCAACGATCCCGACCTCGCCGCCCGCGACCGCTGGATGGCGCGCTACGAGGCCTGGGCGCAGGTCGCAACCGTCGACGGCATCCGCGACCGGATCGTTCCCGTCAGGGCCGAGCATCTCGCGCGCAAGGGCGATTTTGCCGGAGCCTATCGCGAGCTCGGCCTCGACAAGCCGCAGCCGGATACGCTGTCCGAGCCTTCGGTCCTGATCCTCGACGAGGCGCGGGCCGGTCGCATCAGGGATACGATGCCGCGGATCGAGCGTCTGGTAGAGAGCGACAGTCGCGACGAATTGCGGCTGGAGATCCTCGAAATCGCGCTTGCCCGAGCGCCCGCCGACGCCGATGCGGTCGAGGCCACCATCCGCGACCGGTTCACGAGGCGGATGGCGCAGGCGTTGAGAGCCGGCGCCCGGGGTGATCCTGCAATCGCTCGGTCGATCGACGAATGGGCGCGCGGTGCGCGCGCGAACCAGACCGCGCCCTTCGATGACGCCGATACCGCGCGGCGCGAGGCGTGGGACATGGTTCTGCGCGGCGCCGTCGCCGCGAACAATCTCGACGGCTTCCGGCAGGCGCTGGCCGCCCGTCCCGCCTTCTCGACGCCGGCCGACGCAGAAGGTGCCAGCAAGATCCTGCGCATCCTGATGCGTGAGGGCCGCGCCGAGTGGATCGCCGCCTTCGGGCCCGCCCTGAAGCTCCCCGAGGGCGAGGCAGTCTCGGTGGACGAGGATATCGGGCCGATGCGCAACCTGCCGCCGGACCGGCTGGCCGCGGTCGCGCGCGCCGCGGAGACCACGGGACGCTCGCGCGGCGCCATCATCGATACGGCGGTCGAGATGCTGGTCGCGCGCGGCTCGATAGCGGAGGCGCGCGACACCTTCGTCTCGCTCGGCCGACTGGACGAGCTCAACCGTGTGACCTTCGATCAGGAGCGCATCGGCGTGGTGTTCGAGACGCTCTGGCGCTCGGTCGTCGGCCGCGGCCCGCAGGCCGATATCGATGCGATGGCGGCGCGCATCACCTCGCAGGGCGCGAAGGACTACATGGCGCGCGTCGCGACGCTCGCCCAGCGCATGCGCGACATCGCCGCCGGCAACAAGGGCGAGGAGCCCGCCGACGACGAATGGGCGATCATGCTGGACGTGGCGATTGCCTCCGGCGACCCCGTGCTCATGACGAAGATCGCCGCGGCGATGAAGGACCCCGGCCTGCGCTCGACCGCCTTCGTGCAGGTGACGCGCAACCTGTGGGAGCGGGCGGGGCGGTAGCCCCGCATCGCCTGAAGGCGGTTGCCCCCCGTCGTCATGCCCAGCCTTGTGCCGGGTATCCACGAATTCTCTTCTATCGCGGGTTCAAGTCGTGGATGGCCGGAGCAGGCCCAGCCATGACGGAAACGGCGGCCCTGCTCAGGCTCTTCACCTAGTCCTGCAGCTTCGCCCACATCTCGCGGTCGCGCACATCGGTCCAGATCACCGGCCAGTCGATGCCGCTCGCCTCGTCATAGGCGCGCGAGACGTTGAACGGCAGGCAGTGCTCATAAATGGCGAAGGACGCGAATTTCGGGTCCATGGCGGTGCGGCACGCGTCGAAGGCCTCTTTCAGTGAACGCCCCTTCGCGACGCTCGCCTCGACCGAGCCGTAGAGCGTCGAGAGAAAGTCGCGGGTCAGCACGATGCCGTCCTTGACCATCTGCGGCGTGGTCAGCGCCGCGCCGCGTCCGGGCACGACGGCTTTCGGCTCGAGCGCCGCGATATTGTCGAGCGTCGTCGGCCAGTCCCTGAAATGCGCGTCGCCGCAATAGCAGGCCGAATGATATTCGACGAGGTCGCCGGTGAAGGCGACCTTCGCGTCCGGCACGAAGGCGACGGTATCGCCGGCCGTGTGACCGCGGCCGAGATGCATCAGCTTCACCTCGCGCCTGCCGAGCCAGACGGTCATCTCCTTGCCGAAAGTGACATGCGGCCAGGTGAGCCCGTCCGGAATGGATTCGGCACCCGGGAACAGGCGGGGGAAGCGGCCGATCTCGCTGGCCTTGTCCTGCTCGCCGCGTTCCACGATCAGCCCGCGCGTCGCGTCGGAGGCGAGAATGGTGGCGCCCTCATAGGCCGAGGCGCCGAGCACGCGCACGGCGTGATAATGCGACAGGAGCACGTATTTGATCGGCTTGTCGGTAACGCTTCGGACGCGCGCAATCACGTCTCCGGCCATGGCCGGGGTCGCCTGCGCGTCGATCACCATGCAGCCGTCATCGCCGACGATGATGCCGGAATTCGGGTCGCCCTCGGCCGTATAGGCGTAGAGGCCATCGCCGAGCTGGTCGAACGAGATTGTCTTCGGGCCGGTATCGGCGGTGGAGGCGAAGGCCTTGGACATTCTCGTCACTCCAGAATGGCGAGCAGGAACTGAAAACCGCGGAAGCGCACGCGTCCCGTGCGCGTGGGCGCGCCCGCGAGGCGGTAGCGTGGAAACCGCGCGAGGAAGCGGCTGAGTGCCACGCGGCCTTCCAGCCGCGCAACCGCCATACCCACGCACTGATGGGGGCCGGATGCATAGCCGAGATGGCGATTGGGCTGGCGGGAAACGTCGAACCGATCGGGCTCGGCGAAGACCGATGGGTCGCGATTGGCCGCGCCGATGCAGAGCGTCACCCGCGTTCCCGAAGTAAGCTCGGCATCGCCGATGCGAGCCGCGCTGGTGGTGATGCGGTTGCCGAGCTGGTTGGAGCTCTCGATCCTGAGCGCTTCCTCGACCGCGAGGCGGGCGAGGCCCGGATCGGCGGCGAGCCGCGCCCGTTCGTCCGGCCAGCGGTCGAGCAGCCAGAGCGCGTTGCCGATCAGGTTGGTGGTCGTTTCGTGGCCGGCATTGAGGATGAAGATGCAGTTCTGGAGGAGTTCGCTTTCGGTCAGGCGGTCGCCATCGGCCTCGCCGCGGATGAGCCGGGTCAGCACGTCGCGGTCGGGATCGCCGGGCGCTGCGCGGCGGCGGGCGACCAGCGTCTTCAGATAGGCGAGGAACTCCGCCACGGCGCGGTTGCCGCGCTGCATCTGCTCGTCGGTCAGCACGGGTTCGAGCGCGCCGAGAATGGCGAGTGACCAGTCGCGCAAGGGGCCGCGCTCGTCATGCGGAACGGCGAGCAGATTGCCGATGACCTCGATCGGGATGGCGGCCGCGAAATCCTCGATCAGGTCGACCTGGCCCTTGCCTGCCATCTGATCGAGCAGCCGGTCGACCAGCGTCTCGACATCGGCCTCCAGTCCCGAGACGACGCGCGGGTTGAGCGCGCCCGCGAGGATCTTGCGCACGCGCGTATGCAGCGGCGGGTCGTTGAAGACGAGGCTGGTCGTATGGTGCTCGAAGAGCGGGCTCTGGCCGTATTTCGGGCCGAACTCGCTTTTCTTGTCCGACGAGAAGGTGGCCGTGTCCTTGTAGACCGCTTCAAGATCGGCATGGCGCGTGAGGAAGATCGAGCCGTCCGGCATCCGCCTGACGGGATCGTGCTCCCTCAGCGCGTGGTAGAGCGGGAACGGGTCGTCGATGAAGCCCGCCGGCAGCGCACGCAGGTCGAAGGACAGCGCCGCGGCGCGCAGCGCCTCCGGTCCCGCGGCGGCGGGGTTCACGGATGATGCTTCCTGACGATCTGGTCGATGGCGCCGAAGATCGAATGGCCCTTCGCGTCCTTGACCTCGATGCGCACCGTATCGCCGAAGCGCATGAACGGCGTATGCGGCGCGCCCTGCCGGATCGTCTCGACGGTGCGCATTTCTGCGATGCAGACATAGCCGAGGCCGCCTTCCCCGATGGGCTTGCCCGGCCCGCCGTCGGCGTCGCGGTTCGACACCGTGCCGGAGCCGACGACCGTGCCAGCGGAGAGCGGCCGCGTCTTCGCCGCATGGGAAATCAGCGTGCCGAAGTCGAACGTCATGTCGACGCCTGCTTCCGGCCTGCCGAAGGCTTCGCCGTTGAGGAAGGCCAGCATCGGTCGGTTCAGCTTGCCCTCGACCCAGGCAGGGCCGAGTTCGTCCGGCGTTACCGCGACCGGCGAGAAGGCGGTCGGCGGCTTAGACTGGAAGAAGCCGAAGCCCTTGCCGAGCTCGGCGGGGATGAGGTTCCGCAACGACACGTCGTTGGCGATCATGACGAGGCGGATCAGGTCGCGGGCCTCTTCCGGAGTCGCGCCCATCGGCACGTCGCCGGTGATCACCGCCACCTCGCCCTCGAAGTCGATGCCGTCAGCCTCATCCGGCAGAATGATCGGGTCGCGGGGCCCGAGGAAGGCGTCCGAGCCGCCCTGGTACATGAGTGGATCGGTCCAGAACGACGGCGGCATCTCGACGCCGCGCGCCTGCCGGACGAGCGCGACATGGTTCACGTAGGCCGAGCCGTCGGCCCATTGATAGGCGCGCGGCAGTGGGCTCATGCAATCGTGCTCGTGGAAGCGGAACGAGGGCACCGAGCCGTGTTCGAGCTGTTCGGAGAGATCGGCGAGGCGCGGGCCGAAGCGGGCCCAGTCGTCGAGCGCGACCTGCAATGTCGAGACGACCGGGAATGCATCGGTGGCGCGGGTGAGGTCCCTGGAGACGACAACCAGCCGACCGTCGCGGCCGTGCTTCAACGATGCAAGCTTCATGATCTTCCGCCCGATGGGTTCTGCTTCTTTCGCCCGATCCTGTTGGAACGGGCGGGTATCAAAGCCGGTTATGCCGGAATTGACCAGAGCCTTTGGCCGGCCACGCCACCGGGGCGATTGTTTGCCCTTTGTCGCGTTGCGCTGCTCCGCCGCTGCACTTAGGGTCCGCTCGGCGGAAGCGATTCCCCAAAGACATGCCATGGATGGCCGACCCCCGAAGGACCTTCGATGTCTGGCCCGAAGCTTGAACTGGAATCCTTCCTTCCCTATCGCCTCAACGTGCTCGCCACTGTCGTCAGCCAGGGGCTGTCGGGCATCTATACCAGTCGCTACGGCTTCGGCATTCCGGAATGGCGGGTCATGGCGACGCTCGGCCAGTTCGGCTCGATGACGGCCAAGGAGATCGGCGCGCACAGCCACATGCACAAGACCAAGGTGTCGCGCGCCGTGGCGAACCTAACGAAGCGCAAACTGATCCAGCGCAAGGCCAACCGGCAGGATCTGCGCGAGGCCTTCCTGTCGCTGACGGTGCCGGGCACGGCGATCTACGACGACCTCGTGCCGGTCGCCCAGCGGTTCGCCGCCGAACTTGCCAGCGGCCTGACGGCTGCCGAGGCAGTGCAGCTCGATGCCCTGCTCGCCAAGCTCACCGACCGCAGCAGGAACCTCGCCAAGGGCGAAGTGATGGCGGACGCCGATCCAGCGACGTGATGCGGATGGTGATGCGCGCCTGCCTCGCCTAGAACGGCAGGAGGGAGGCGAACATGAAGCTCTACACCTATTTCCGCTCGTCGGCGGCGTTCCGCGTGCGGATCGCGCTCAACATCAAGGGCATCGCCTACCAGTCGATCCCGATCCACCTGCTGCGCGACGGCGGCGAGCACAAGAAGCCGAGCTATCGCGCCATCAACCCGCAGGGCCGGGTGCCCGCGCTCGCGGTGGACGGACCGGCGGGCGAGACCATCCTGACCCAATCGCTGGCGATCATCGACTATCTCGACGAAACGGTGCCAGAGCCGCCGCTCCTGCCGAAGGACGCGCTCGGGCGGGCAAAGGTCCGGGCGCTGGCGCAGGTCATCGCCTGCGATACCCATCCGCTGAACAACCCGCTGGTGACCGGTTATCTGAAATCGGTCGTCGGCGCCTCGCAGGAGGCCGCCGACCGCTGGTACGCTCACCTCATCCGCGAGGGCTTCTCGGCCATGGAACGGATGGTCGGGCCCGGTCGCTATTGCTGGGGCGACACGGTGACGGTCGCCGACCTCTGCCTCGTACCGCAGATGTTCAACGCGCGGCGCTTCAAGGTGCCAGTCGAGGACTTCCCGCGGCTGACCGCGATCACCGACGCCTGCATGGCGTTGAAGCCGTTCATCGATGCGCAGCCCTCGGCGCAGCCGGATGCGGAGTGATCAGCGCCCGAGGATGCGGCCGAAAAGTCCCGCACGCGGTCGCTCGCTGAACGAGCCGGAGGGGATGGAGGAGCCGTAGCTGCGGCGCTCTGGCAGGCGGCGTTGACCTCCGCCGAAGAAACGCTGGAACAGGGCGGCGCCGCCGAGAATGACGGATGCGCCCACCAGCCAGCCGAACGCGACCGCCGAGACGCCGACCGCGTGAAGCTTTGCCGCGATCCAGGCGAATGTGAAGGGCTCGGCGGGGAAGCCGGGCACGGTGCCATAGGCCGATGCGCCGGAGCCGACCAGGTCGATCACCGAATAGGTCAGGAAGGCGACGACCGACCAGATGGCGACGCCCACGAGCGCGAACCTCCAGACAATCCTCGCCACTTGCCGCTCCTCCTCGGGATGGAAACCTGCCCGCAGCATGTGGGGTCCGCCGGCGCGCGTGCAAGACAGGCGGGCATTAACCGGCGCTATCGGCCGGCTTTCACGGATTGTTCGGCCGGATCGGCTAGACCTTCGCCATGCACCCGCACGAGCCCATGCCCGACCGGCTCCGCGACGCGATCGCGCGCGAATTCGCCGGCGATCCTCCGCGCTGGACCGGCCAGCCGTCGAGCCGCTCCGCATTCTGGAAGAGCCTGCCGATCTGGCTGTTCGCCGTTCCCTGGACAGCCTTCGCGCTGTTCTGGGAGGTCATGGCGCTGGGCGGCCTGTTCGGCCTTGGCGGCGCTGGGCGCGGACAGGGGCCGTGGCTGGCGGGCCTCTTCGTCCTGTTCGGCCTGCCTTTCGTCGTCGTCGGGCTGGGCATGATGGCGGCGCCGTTCTGGATGGCCCGCCGCGCCCGGCGGAGCGCCTGGGTCGTGACGGCCCGGCGCATTGCCAGCCTGATGCTGACCAGGCGGGGCGTCACGGTCCGGACCATTCTGGCGCGCAACCTCCTCGCCATCGAGCGAACCGAGAACGCGGACGGCTCCGGTGGTCTCAAGCTCCTGTTCGGCGAGGGTCGGGATTCGGACGGCGACAAGGTCGAGCGCGCCGAAACCATCGAGGGCGTGCAGGACGTGCGCAGGGTGGAGCAACTGATCCGGGCGGTGTTGGCCTCGCCTCCTGCCTGATTTGCGTTGCTCCGGACAGAACCGGGCCGACGCCCGCGAGATCGATATTCGCCCCAGCCAATGTCTCGCGACTGAAAAATCCCATTCTTCACCTTGCGCGAAGACGATCATTCTCCCACATCGAATTGACTTGAATTGCGGTCAAACAGAAGTTTCATTCTCCGCCATTCATGATGCGGAGCAGACGACCATCATGGCCAAGCATAGCGCGGCAATGCCCCAGACCACCGGCACGATCATCCCGCTGCCGACCGATACCGCCGACCTCGCCTGGCAGCGCCTGCGCGCCGAGGCGAACGGCATGGCCGCGGCCAATCCCGAGATAGCCACGCTGATCCTGCGCACCATCGGGCGCGCGTCCTCGTTCGAGGATGCCGTTGCCCGGCGCATCTCCGCCCGTCTCGCCAATGGCGACGTGCCGGCCGACGTGCTGCACGACGCCTTTTCGGAGGCGCTCGGCGCTTCCCCCGCCATCGGCGAGGCAATCCGCGCCGATGCTGCGGCGGTGATCGACCGCGATCCGGCCTCCGACCGGCTGATCGAGCCGGTCCTGTTCTTCAAGGGCTTCCATGCGCTGGAAACCCACCGCCTCGCGCATTGGCTGCTGCAGCGCGGCCGGCGCGACTTCGCGCTCTATCTGCAGAGCCGGTCCTCGGAGGTCTTTCAGACCGACATCAATCCGGCCGTGCGTATCGGCAAGGGCATCTTCCTCGACCATGCGACCGGCCTCGTCGTCGGCGAGACGGCGGTGATCGAGGACGACGTGTCGATCCTGCAGAACGTCACGCTCGGCGGCACCGGCAAGGAAGCGGGCGACCGCCATCCGAAGGTGCGCCGGGGTGTCCTGATCGGCGCGGGCGCCAAGATTCTCGGCAATATCGAGATCGGTCGCTGCGCGCGCGTCGCCGCCGGCTCCGTCGTGCTCCACGCGGTCAGCCCGAACACGACGGTCGCGGGCGTGCCCGCCAAGCCCGTCGGCACGGCCGGCTGCGCCGAGCCGGCCCGCTCGATGGACCAGATCCTCGCCCGCGACGCGGTCGACGCCTTCACCTACGTGATCTGAGGCGCTGGCCGGCCGCTTTGGCCGGTTCGTCTCTGCCGCGCGTGCGGCATGTCCCCGCATCGTGGAGCCATCGCGGCCCCGATGCGTTACCTTTGTTGCGCCGGGCCACCGTCGGCTCGTGCGCAGCATGGAGGTTTGGACACCATGGCACTGCCGCTCAAGACCGAACACGCGCTGATGAAACGGGACGAGATCGAGATCCTGTCTCAGACGCACCACCCCGCCATTCTCGACGCCGAGGACAAGTCGCTGACCGATGTGCGGCTGCGCATCCGCAGCCTGCTCGACAAGGAGCGCAGCCTCGTGCGCAGCATGCGACGCAGCATCCGCGGCAAGGCCGACGCGCGCGGCGGAAGCTTCCCCGGCGACGTCGAAAAGCCGGCGCAGCGGAAGCAGGTTCTCGCTGGCGCGCTCAAGCGGCTCAACAAGGAATTGTCGCGCCGACGTGCCGTCGAGGCGCGGGAAGCGACCCGCAATGCCGCCCGCCGCGCCCTGGCCCTCAAGGATGCGAGCGGAGCAGGCGGCGCGCCGCGGGGCGGCCGCACCGCCAGCGAAGGCATGCGTTCCGTGGAGAACACGAAGCGCCGCACCAGCGTCAACCGCGACAAGGTCGGCAGCGTGTCGCAGCGGACCAAGAAGGCGCAAGCCGCCAAGGATGCCCGCTGACGGCACGCGGGCTTAGGAATCGCGCGGCCCGACTTCCCGGTCGGGCCGCCTCTCCCGGGCGGCTCCGCCATTTGGCCGCTTGCGAAGCGGCGTTTCATGGTGAGAAATAGCGCTTCATAAGCAAGCGCCCGGCCGTCAACGGGCGGGGAGGGCGTGCCGGATGGTTGCAGACCTGCTGCGGAGCGGCTGTCGCTGCTTCGGGAGAGGCCGGGAGCGCGGCCGATGATGCAACTCACGCTCGCGCTACACCGCGCGCGGCGCATCCATCCCGCCAAGACGGCCGTGGTCTTTGCCGGCAGGCGCTGGACCTACGACGAGTTCGCGGACCGCGTCGCGCGGCTCGCCGGCGTGCTGCGCGATCTCGGCATCGGGCCCGGCGACCGGGTCGCCATGCTCTCGCATTCGAGCGACCGTTATCTCGAATTCTTCTTCGCCACCTTCTGGGCCGGCGGCATCGCGGTGCCGGTCTCGACGCGCTATGCCCAGCCGGAGACCGCCTTCCTGATGCAGGATTGCGGCGCGAAGGTTCTGCTCGCCGGCGACGACTTCGTCGGAATGGCCGAGGCCATGCGCGCCGAGGCGCCGGAGCTCCGGCACATCGTCTATGCCGGCGAGGGTGAAACGCCCGCCGGCATGATCGACTACGAGGCGGCGCTCGCCTCCCGCGCGCCGGTCCCGGACGCCCGCCGCTGCGGCGACGACGTCGCGGTCCTTTTCTACACCGGCGGCACGACCGGGCGCTCGAAGGGCGTCATGCTCACCCATATCAACTGCATGTCGAATTCGTTCGGCGGCATGGTCCATACGAAACTCGGCGGCGAACTGGTCGGCCTTCATGCGGGCCCGCTTTATCATGCCGCCGCGGGCTCGCGGGTCTTCACCAACACCATGCTCGGGGCGACCCATGTCGTGATCCCGCGCTTCACCGTGAAGGGCGTGCTGGAGGCGATCCAGCAGCACAGGATCAGCTTCGTTTCCATGGTGCCGACCATGATGACGATGATCCTGAACGAACCGGACCTCGACGCCTACGATCTCTCAAGCCTCCGGCTCATTGGCTATGGCGGCGCGCCCATGCCGGTGGCGACCCTAGAGGCGCTGATGCGCCGGCTGCCGCAGGTCGGCTTCGCGCAGGCCTATGGCATGACCGAGCTGTCGCCGGCCTGCACCTATCTGGAGCCCTCGGACCATTCGCTCGACGCGGACAAGGTCCATCGCCTCGCCTCGGGTGGGCGGGCCATCGTCGGCTGCGACCTGCGCGTGGTGGATGCCGAGGACAACGACGTACCGGTAGGCGAGATCGGCGAGATCATCGTCGCTGGCGCGACCGTGATGAAGGGCTACTGGAACCAGCCGGACATGACGGCCGAGGCGCTGCGCGGCGGCTACATGCACACGGGCGATGCCGGCTATCTCGACGCCGACGGCTATGTCTACGTCTCCGACCGGATCAAGGACATGATCGTGACCGGCGGCGAGAACGTCTATTCCATCGAGGTCGAAAATGCGGTGCTGACGCACCCCGCCATCCGCGAATGCGCGGTGATCGGCGTGCCTCATCCGCTCTGGGGGGAGGCGGTCCACGCTGTGGTGACCTTCAAGGCGGGGCAGGGCGCGTCGGCCGACGAGATCATTGCGCATTGCCGGCAAAGGATCGCCGGCTTCAAGTGCCCGCAGACGGTGGAGATGCGGGATGCGCTGCCGCTCTCGCAGGCCAACAAGATCCTCAAGACGGCGCTTCGGCAGCCGCATTGGGACGGTCGAGCACGGGCGGTGAACTAGCAGCGCCCACCCCGTCAGGGACAACCGGGCCGAAGACGCCCGGCCGACAAGAATCGAACAAGGGAGCGAAGCCGGTGTCGTCGTTGCTGCATGGCATTGTCTCGGGCGAGCGCGCGGCCTCTGCCGAGCAGATTGAGGACCGGGTGCGTCGCATCGCGGGCGGCTTCGCCCGGCTCGGTGTCGGCCCCGGCGATTGCGTCGCCATCCTGATGCGCAACGACATCGCCTTCCTGGAGGCGACCTATGCGGCGGCCACGCTCGGCGCCTATGCGGTGCCGATCAACTGGCACCTGAAACCGGACGAGGTCCGCTACATCCTCGACGACTGCGCGGCCAAGGTTCTGGTCGGCCACAGCGACCTCCTGCATCCGCTCGAAGGACAGCTTCCCGCCGGCCTCGTTGTGCTGTCGGCTCCACCGCCGCCCGAAAGCCTCGCGCATTTCCCGGCCTCTCCGGACCTGCTCGCGCTGCCAGCGGGAGCCATTGATCTCGACACATGGGCCGCCGCGCAGGAGCCGTTCGCCGAACTGGCGCGCCCCGCCCCGATGAGCATGATCTACACATCCGGCACCACGGGCCGGCCGAAGGGCGTCCGGCGTTCCGCGCCGTCGCCTATCGAAGCGAAAGCGACGGAGGCCTTGCGCGCACTGGTCTATGGCCTGAAACCCGGCGTGCGCGCGCTGCTGCCCGGCCCGCTCTATCATTCCGCGCCGAATTCCTTCGGCATCCGTTCCGGCCGGCTCGGCGGCGTGCTGGTGCTCATGCCGCGCTTCGACGCCGAGGAGATGCTGGCGCTGATCGAGCAGCACCGCATCGACACGATCTTCATGGTGCCGACCATGTTCGTGCGGCTGCTGAAATTGCCGGCGGAGGTGCGTTCGCGCTACGACCTCTCGTCGCTGCGCTTCGTCATCCACGCCGCCGCACCCTGCCCGGCCGATGTGAAGGCGGCGATGATCGACTGGTGGGGGCCGGTCATCCACGAATTCTACGGTGGCACGGAAACCGGGCCCGTCACCTTCGCGACCTCTGAAGACGCCCTTAGGAAGCCCGGCAGCGTCGGGCGGCTGTCGCCGGGCGCGGAAATCCGTGTGGTGGACGAAGCCGGCCGCGAACTGCCGCAGGGCGACGTCGGCGAACTCTACTCCCGCATCGAGGGCTATCCCGACTTCACCTATCACAACGCGCCGGCGAAGCGCCGCGAGGTCGACCGCGATGGCTTCGTGACATGCGGGGATGTCGGCTATGTCGACCCGGACGGCTACGTGTTCCTCTGCGACCGCAAGCGCGACATGATCATCGCGGGCGGCGTGAACATCTATCCCGCCGAGGTCGAGGCGGCTCTGCTGGCGCTCGACGAGGTGCGAGACTGCGCGGTGTTCGGCATTCCGCATGGCGAATTCGGCGAGAGCATCATGGCGGTGATCGAGCCCCAGCCAGGCGCTGACATCGAGCTGGAGGCGCTGAAGGCGAAGCTTGCCGCGCGCATCGCCGACTACAAGGTGCCGCGGCACATTGAGGTGCGCCACGACCTGCCGCGCGAGGATTCCGGCAAGATATTCAAGCGCCGCCTGCGCGATCCCTATTGGGAGGCGGCGGGAAGGAGGATTTGAGAGCGTACTCGGATCGAGCCCAAGCCACCCAGATTTTGTCATGCCCGGTCTTGTGCCGGGCATCCACGCATTTCTCTGATCTGGCGTTCAAGTCGTGGATGGCCGGGACAAGCCCGGCCATGACGAACTGGAACTACCCCTCGTACCTTCCCACGATCGAGATCGAGCAGACGTTCTGGTGCGGGAAGCCGCCGAGATTGTGGGTCAGCCCAAGGCGCGGCACGTCCTTGCGCTGACGCTCGCCGGCCCGGCCCTGCATCTGCAGGTACATCTCGTAGATCATCCTGAGGCCCGAGGCGCCGATCGGATGGCCGAAGCACTTGAGGCCGCCATCGATCTGGCAGGGAATGGTGCCGTCGGCATCGTAGAAGCCGTCGAGGATGTCGTGGATGGCCCGGCCCTCGGCCGAGATGTGCAGGTCCTCCATGGTGACGAGCTCGGTCACCGAGAAGCAGTCGTGCACCTCGATCAGGCTGATCTCGTCGCGCGGCTTCTGGACGCCCGCCTCCTGATAGGCGCGGGTGGCGGCGATGCGGGTCGTCGCGAAATAGCTGCCGTCCCACGAATTGTGCTGGGCCTCGGTGCCGTTCGACACGGCCACCTGCAGCGCCTTCACGGATACGAGGTCCTTCTTGCCGAGGCTGCGCGCGATCTCCGGCGTCGTGACGATGGCGCAGGCCGCCCCGTCCGACACGCCGCAGCAATCGTAGAGCCCGAGCGGTTCGGCGATCATCGGCGAATTGAGCACGGTGTCGATGGTGATCTTGTTGCGCAGATGCGCCTTGGCGTTGCGCCCGCCATTGTCGTGGCTCTTCACCGAGACATGCGCCATGGCGCGCTTCAGGTCTTCCGGCGCCGAGCCGTATTTGGCGCGGTAGGCGGCGGCGAGCTGGGCGAAATAGCCGGGCGCCGAGGCGTTCGGCCAGGTCATGTTCGGCACCGTGCCGCGGCCGCGCTGCGGCAGGCCGCCATAGCCGGTGTCTTTGAGCTTCTCGACGCCGAGGGCGAGCGCGATGTCGGCCGCACCCGACGCCACCGCGTAGACCGCGCCGCGGAACGCTTCGGTGCCGGTTGCGCAATAATTCTCGACGCGCGTTACAGGAATGTAGGGCAGGCGCAGGGCGACGGCGAGCGGCACGGCGGACTTGCCGACATGCTGCTCCTCAAGCGCGGTGCCGAGCCAGGCGGCCTCGATCTGCTTGGTCTCGATGCCGGCGTCGCCGAGCGCTTCCGTATAAGCCTCGACCATCAGGTCTTCGGCGTTCATGTCCCAGCGTTCGCCGAATTTCGAGCAGCCCATGCCGAGAATGGCGACCTTGTCGCGAATGCCCTTGGCCATGGTCAGGTTCTCCCAGACGATTGAGTGGCGGCGGCCGGCGCTGCCTTCCAGAAATAGCGGCGGAAGCCGCGCTGGTTGTCCACGTCCTTGACGCGGAACATCATGCGCATCGGGCTGCCGACGGCGAGGTCCTTCTCGTCCACGTCGGTGAAGTCCATCATCCAGCGACCGCCCTCCTCGAACTGGATCATGCCGTAGCAGGCCGGCGGATCGGGCGAGTAGGTAAGGCGGTCGGCCGTATAGGAGTTGATCTTCCCCGTCTTGGGAGAGAACGGCTCGTTTTCCTGCGTGTCGATGGCCGTGCAGTTGGGGTTCACGCAGATGCGCGCCTTCGGAAACTGCAGCGTGCCGCATTTCGAGCACTTGCCGCCGATGAAGCCGGTCGCCGTGTGGCGGTTGCGCCAGAGGGCGGAGAGCGGGGTCTGCTTGTCGGCCTCGGCGCGCATGCCCCGCTCCAGCTCGATCGTGTCGTTGAAGGCGAGGAACTTGGAGTAGTTGGCTTCCTCGCGCCGACGGGCGAGATGACCCTTCACGCCGAGGCGGGCCGGCAGCTTTTCGATGGCGGGCGTGACTTCGAACAGCAGCGCATCCGCGCCCTGCCCGAAGCCGACGACCATGATCCTGTCGCCGGGCTTTGCTTCCTCCAGCGCCGCGACCAGCATGACGAGGGGATGGGCCGCGCCCGTCTCGCCGCAGACGGCGTGGAGGTTATCGGCCACCGCCGTGTCGGCGATGCCGGCAACCTTGGCGACGGAGTTCGCGACCTTGGCGAGGACGGCGGGCATGCAGAAGCGCGTCACGTCGGCGGCGGCAATGCCGGCCTTGGCGAGGCACGCCTTGATGACCGGCGGCACCAGCGGCATGTAGCCGGCATCCCTGATCCAGCGCTCCTCCCACTGGTAGTCGAACTCGGATTCCGGCGTGCGGTAGTGATCGACGAAATCGGCGGTTCGGGTGGCGGAGCCGATCAGTTTCGCCACCGGCTCGCCCTCGCCGACGAGCAATGCTGCCGCGCCGTCGCCTGCAGTCATTTCGAGCGGGCTTGCCGCTTTCACCGGCCGCTTCTCGGCGGCCACCAGCAGCGTCGCCGGACCGCCGCGCAGGGCGGAGATGAGTGCCGAGGTCGCCGCGCGCTGGGTCTGTCCGGCATCGCTGGCCGCGAGGTCCTGGCCGAGGTTCAGCGCCTCCGCGACGACGCCGGAATTGAGTCGGTCGAGGAAGGGGAAGGTGGTCGAGGCCATCTGGACGGCTTCGACTTTTGAGGCGTCCTGTCCGACGAGGCAGTCGCGTCCGGCTTCCACGGCCATGGTGACCGCGTCCTCGTCCCAGTTGCAGATGGCGCGCTCGCCCTTGCCCTGACCTTTCAGCGCGGCGTTGAACCAGCCATGGGCATCCGCGATGGCCTTTCGCTGCAGGCGCAGGCGCGGGATGTAGGCGCCGAAGGAGAGAATTCCGAAGGTCATGTCATTGCTTCCCTTGCCCGACGTGCTCACACCGGATCCCAGTTGAAGATGTCGGCCGAGCGGTCCAGCGGATAGAACGACGACTTCAGCGCCGGCATGCCCTGGCTCGCGAGGCTATCGCAGGTCCAGCCACCGTCGCGATGGATCGAGCGGATCGGCCGCGACTGGCCCATCAGGAAGATCTCGTTCATCCGCACGGCGAATATCTGCCCACTGACGTCCTTGGCCTTCTCGGAGACGAGGAAGGCGGAGAGCGGCGCGATCTTCTCCGGCCCCATGGCCTGCATGCGGGCGACGCGGGCCTTCTCGGCCTCGGTCTCGGTCGGGATTGTGCCGATGAGCCGGCTCCAGGCGAAGGGCGAGACGCAGTTGGAGCGCACGTTGAACCGCGCCATGTCGAGCGCGATCGATTTCGACAGGCCAACAATGCCGAGCTTGGCGGCGGCATAGTTCGCCTGGCCGTAATTGCCGATCAGGCCCGAGGTCGAGGTGAAATGGACGAAGGCGCCGCTATTCTGTTCGCGGAAGATGCGCGCGGCGGCGTGGGAGACGTAGAAGGTGCCCATAAGGTGCACCTTGATGACCAGTTCGAAGTCCGCGACGCTCATCTTGTGGAAGATGGCATCGCGCAGGATGCCGGCATTGTTGATGACGCCATCGAGGCCGCCGAAGGCATCGACCGCCGATTTGACGATGGCATTGGCGGAAGCCGGCTCGGCGACGCTGTCGAAATTGGCGACGGCCTGACCGCCGCGCTTCCTGATTTCCTCGACCACCTCCTCGGCAGGCGCCGCGCTCGCGCCCGAACCGTCGGCCGTGCCCCCGAGGTCGTTGACGACGACTTTCGCTCCCTCGGCCGCCGCGACAAGCGCGATCTCGCGGCCGATGCCACGTCCTGCGCCCGTGACGATGACGACCTTGCCGTCCAGTGCTCCGCCCTGTGCCATGCCGCGTTTTCCACCCATCGGAATTTCCTGCCGGCGCGTGCCGCCGGTCTTCGGGATCACGTGCGTGACGATACAGGCTTCGTCAATTCAACGAAATCCCGTTTCATTGATCGAAACGCCTGCCATAAGATGGAGGGGAGCGCGGCCACCAGAGACCGCGGTGAGGAACGAGGACGCCCATGACCGCCACCGCCGCCTACTACAAGGAGGAGCATCATCTCTTTCGCGAGGCCTGCCGCCGTTTCGTCGCGGACGAGATCGCCCCGCACCACGCCCGATGGGAGAAGGAAGGCGTGGTCGATCGCGATGCGTGGCGGAAGGCCGGCGCGGCCGGCATGCTGCTGACCAACATTCCCGAGGAATATGGCGGCGGCGGCGCCGATTTCCTGACCAGCGCCATCATGATCGAGGAGATGATGGGCCATGTCTTCACCGGCCCCGGCTTCCGGCTGCACTCGGATATCGTCGCGCCCTACATCCTCAACAACGCTTCGGAAGACCTGAAGCGGCACTGGCTGCCGAAAATGGCAGCGGGCGAGGCCATCGGCGCCATCGCCATGACCGAGCCGGCCGCGGGCTCGGACCTGCAGGGCATCAAGACGACAGCGATCCGGGACGGCAACCACTACGTCGTCAACGGCCAGAAGACCTTCATCACCAATGGCCAGCTCGCCGACTTCATCATCGTCGCGGTAAAGACCGATCCGAAGGCCGGTGCCAAGGGGGTGAGCCTGATCATCGTCGAGGCCGACAGGGAAGGCTTCTCGCGCGGGCGCAACCTCGAGAAGCTCGGCCTCAAGGCGCAGGACACGTCCGAGTTGTTCTTCGACAATGTGCGCGTGCCGGCAACGAACATGATCGGCGAGGAGGGGCGCGGCTTCGCCTATCTGATGAACGAACTGCCGCGCGAACGCCTGCTGGTCGCCATCAGCGCGGTCGCGGTGATGGAAGCGGCCCTGCGCTGGACCATCGATTACACGCGCGAGCGCAAGGCCTTCGGCAAGGCCATAGCCGAGTTCCAGAACACCCGGTTCAAGCTGGCGGAAGTGAAGACCGAGGTGACGGTGGCGCGCGTCTTCCTCGACGACTGCGTGTCGAAGTTCCTGCGCGGCGAACTCGACATCCCGACCGCCGCCATGGCCAAGTGGTGGCTGACCGAATTGCAGGGCCGTGTCGTCGACACCTGCCTCCAGCTCCACGGCGGCTACGGCTTCATGTGGGAATATCCCATCGCTCGCGCCTATGCCGACAGCCGCATCCAGCGCATCTATGCCGGCACCACCGAGATCATGAAGGAGATCGTCGCGCGCTCGCTGTGAGCGGCAGGCGACGGCACGAGGAAACCCCATGGCCATCGACTACGACAAGCTGAAGAACTGGCACTTCCCCGATCTCGAGCATCGCTACGAGACGCGCGACACGATCCTCTACGCGCTCGGCGTCGGCTGCGGCGCGGACCCGATGGACAAGGAGGAACTCCAGTTCGTCTACGAGGACGGGCTGAAGGCATTGCCGACCATGGCCGTGGTGCTCGGTTATCCCGGCTTCTGGCTGAAGGACCCGAAGACCGGCGTCGACTGGCGCATGGTGCTGCACGGCGAGCAGGGCGTGAAGATCCATGCGCCGCTGCCGGCCTCGGGCACGGTGATCGGCCGCTCGCGGGTCGCCGAGATCGTCGACAAAGGACCGGGCAAGGGCGCGCTGATCTATTCGGACCGCGACGTTTTCGACAAGGCGAGCGGGCAGCACCTTGCGACGCTGACCATGACAGTGTTCATCCGCGGGGAGGGCGGCTTCGGCGGGCCGCCGGGGCCCTCGCCGGCTCCGCACCCGATCCCCGAACGCGCCCCGGATACGGTGGTCGACCTCGAAACCCTGCCGCGCGCGGCGCTGATCTACCGCCTTTCCGGCGACTACAATCCGCTCCATGCCGATCCGGCCGTGGCGCAGGCGGTCGGCTTTCCGCAGCCGATCCTGCACGGGCTCTGTTCCTTCGGCGTCGCCGGCCGTGCCATCCTGAAAGCCTGCTGCGGCAACGATCCCGGCAAGCTGAAGGAGATCGACGTCAGGTTCTCCGCGCCGGTCTTCCCCGGCGAGACGATCCGCACAGAGATCTGGCAGGACGGCGGGGCGGTCTCCTACCGCTGCCGCGTGACCGAGCGCGACGTCGTCGTGCTCAATAACGGGCGCGCGGCCGTCGCCTGACGGCCGTCGCCTCCCGTCGCACGGCGGAATTGCCGTGGTCCCGCGCGTCTCCTAAACCCGGAGCGACACGGGAGGCCGCCATGCTGTTCGAACTCACCGAAGAGGAAGTCCTGATCCGCGACACCGCGCGGAAGATGGCTGCCGAGATCGTCGCGCCGCTCGCGCCCGCGCTCGACCGCGGCGAGGGGCGGGCCGCGTTCCTGGCGAACCTGAAGGCGCTGGCCGAAGCCGGCTTCATGGCCGTGAATGTCCGCTCCGAGTTCGGCGGCACGGAGGCCGGTACCGTCGCTTTCGCCCTGACCATCGAGGAGCTTGGCTATGCCTGCGCCTCCCACGGGGTCACCGCTTCGGTGACCAACATGGTGGCCGAGGTGATCCAGCAGGTCGGCTCGGAAGAGCAGCGCCGCGCCTACCTGCCGAAGATCGCCGACGGCACCTTTCCAGCGGCCGGTTTCTGCCTCACCGAATCCGGCGCAGGCTCCGATCCCGCAGGCATGAAGACCCGCGCGCGCCGCGACGGCGATCACTTCGTGCTGGACGGCGAAAAGGTCTTCATCACCTCGGCCGAATATGCCGGGCTCTTCGTCGTCTGGGCGGTGACCAACCCGGATGCGCCGAAGGGCAAGGGCATTTCCTGCTTCCTCGTGGAGACCGGCACGCCGGGCCTCGCCATCGGCAAGGCCGAGAAGAAGCTGGGGCAGCACGGCTCGGCCACCAACACCGTGCATTTCGACGGCTGCCGCGTGCCGGAATCGGCGCTGATGGGCCGGCTCGACGACGGCTTCCGCATCGCGGTCGGGGAACTCGCCGGCGGGCGCATCGGCATCGCCGCGCTGTCGCTCGGCATTGCCCGAGCCGCCATGGATGCCGCCAAGGCCTATGTGAAGGAGCGCCGCCAGTTCGGGCAGGCCATCGCCGATTTCCAGGGGATCCAGTGGATGATCGCGGACCGCGAGACTGAGCTGGAGGCGGCCCGCCTGCTCATCCTCAGCGCCGCCGCCAAGAAGGACCGCGGCGAACCCTTCGGCCGCGAGGCCTCCATGGCCAAGCTGTTCGCCTCGGAAGCCGCCGGGCGCGCCACCGACACGGCGCTGCAGCTTCACGGCGGCGCCGGCTACTGCGCCGACTTCCCGGTCGAGCGGCATGTGCGCGACGCGCGCATCACCCGCATCTACGAGGGCACGAGTGAGGTGCAGAGGCTGATCATCTCGCGAGAGGCGATGCGGCAGTAGGCGTTCAAGCGCCCCGAACCACAGGCGCGCCCTGCTGGCTGCGTTCGAGCCTTGCGCGCAATTGCGCGAAATCTGGAACGAACCAGATCGCGTTCCCCTTGTTCGTTTCACGAACAAAATCGCGCAGCGCGGTGCTTTCCTCCAGCAAGGCGGAAATGTCGCCGACAATCGCGCATTTCAGGCGGTAGTTGACGAATTTCTGGAAGACGTCGCCAGCGACCTTGGTCCGGAGATTGAGGAAGTCGTCGCCCAGCCGCGTGGTCGGAATCGTCAGCATCTCGACATCGTGGCCGAAGGCAGCCCCGATGAAGTCATTCGCATCCGCTGCGATGTTCAGGCGGGTTCCGCTCTCGGCAAATGCCAGGATGCGTGTGCCGGCGACAACGATGATCTGGTCCATCACAGACGGATATCGGTCGATGGCCGGCACGGCAATCGCTGGGTTCAGGAACTCCGAGGCTATGCCTTCACTCCGCCTCCACCTTGTCCTGCGTCTTCGTGTCGAAGTCTGAGGCATCGTGCCGCTCGCGGAGCTGGCTGGACGGCTCGCCGGTCACCCGGTTGACCATGCGGCCGCGCTGCGCCGCCGGCCGTGCGCCGATCTGGTCAGCCCAGCGGCGGACGTTCGTGTATTCGTGCACCGACAGGAACTCGCCGGCGCCATAGACCAGCCCCTTGGCGAGCGCGCCGTACCAGGGCCAGACCGCCATGTCGGCGATGGTGTAGTCCGCGCCCGCGAGATATTCGCTCTCGGCCAGCCGGCGGTCGAGCACGTCGAGCTGGCGTTTCACCTCCATGGCGAAGCGGTCGATGGCATATTCGAACTTGGCCGGGGCATAGGCGTAGAAATGGCCGAAGCCGCCGCCGAGATAAGGGGTCGAGCCCATCTGCCAGAACAGCCAGGAAAGCGTCTCGGCGCGGGCGGACGGTTCGGTGGGCAGGAAGGCGCCGAATTTCTCCGCGAGATGGACGAGGATCGCGCCGGACTCGAACACGCGGATCGGCGTCGGGCCGCTGCGGTCGAGCAGGGCGGGGATCTTGGAGTTCGGGTTCACGGAAACGAACCCGGACGAGAACTGGTCGCCGTCGGATATGCGGATCAGCCAGGCGTCGTATTCCGCACCTTCATGGCCGAGCGCGAGCAGTTCCTCCAGCATCACCGTCACCTTCACGCCGTTCGGCGTGCCGAGCGAATAAAGCTGGAGCGGATGCTTCCCGACGGGCAGTTCCTTCTCGTGCGTCGCGCCGGCAATCGGCCGATTGATGTTGGCGAAGCGGCCGCCACTCTCCCGGTTCCAGGTCCAGACCTTAGGCGGCGTGTAGTCGGATGCGGACATCAGGCGGTCTCCTGGCTGGCAATGTCGTGAAACGGCGCGTCGGGGGAGGCAAGGCACCAAGAGATGGGGCGGACGGCGCGAAACGGCCAGACCGCCGTTGGGGGGCTCCAACCATCAAACCGGCATTGCCGCCCTTCCGGTAATGCACTGCTCCATGGCATCAAGGCGGGCAAGATGCGCCGCCTCATCCAGGCCGCAACATTCCGCAGAGCGCCAAGCCATGATCACGCACGATTCCAAAGCCGCCCTCGACCTCCTGATGCGTTTCCTCGCCGTGGAAGGCATCACGGGCCAAGAGAAGGCCATCGGTGAGGATGTCGCCCGCGCGCTGATCGAGGTCGGCGTACCCGCCGACGCCATCGCCCTGGACGACGCCAACACCCGCATTCCCGTGCCGACCGAGACCGGCAACCTCATCGTCAAGCTGCCCGGCCGCGGCGCGCTGTCGAACAGCCCTCCCATCCTGTTCATGACCCACCTCGACACGGTGCCGCTCTGCGCCGGCGCGAAGCCGCGCATCGTCGGCGAGACCATCGTCTCGGGCGGCGACACCGCGCTCGGCGGCGACAACCGCACGGGCTGTGCCGTGCTGGTCAGGATGGCAGCCGAACTCGCGCGCCAGAACCTCGACCATCCCCCGCTGGTTCTGGTCTTCTGCGTGCGCGAGGAAAGCGGCCTGTGGGGCGCGCGCCACATCGATCTCGACATGGTCGGTCCGGTGGCCATGGGCTTCAATTTCGACGGCTCGAAGCCATCGGACGTGGTGACCGGCGCGGTCGGCGGCGATGCCTGGACCGTCGAGATATCAGGCCGCGCCTCGCATGCCGGCGTCGCGCCCGAGCGGGGCATCTCCGCCTCGATGATCGCGGCCATGGCGCTGGCGGACGTGCAGGCCGGCGGCTGGTTCGGCAAGGTCGTCAAGGGCGACAAGGTCGGCACCAGCAATGTCGGCACGATTGCCGGCCGCGACGGCCGCGGCGCGGGCGATGCCACCAACGTCGTCACCGACTACTGCTTCGTCGAGGGCGAGAGCCGCAGCCACGACATGGCCTTCGTCGACGCCATCAACGATGCCTACGAGGCCGCGTTCAGCAAGGCCGCGAAGACGCTGGTCAGCAGCGAGGGCAAGACGGGCACGGTCACCTTCACGCGCTTCCGCAAATATCACTCCTTCGCTCTCGACCGGGGCTCGGAGGTGGTGAAGCGCGGCCTTGCCGCCGTCGAGGCCATCGGGCTGCCGGCTAATGCGAAGCTCGCGAGCGGCGGGCTCGACGCCAACTGGCTGAGCCTGCATGGCATTCCGACCGCGACCTTCGGCGGCGGGCAGAACGAGCCGCACACCGTGGACGAGTGGGTCGACATCCCGGCCTTCCAGAACGCCTGCCGTCTCGCCATCGCGCTGGCGACGGCGCGGTAACGGCCGATGCCGGCCGACAACTGGGGCGATATCGCGCGCATCGGCATTTTCATCGTCGCGCGCGAGGTCGTGCCGGAGGCCGAATGGTGGGCGATGCGCCCGCCGGGCGTGTCGGTCCATGCTGCCCGAGTGACGGCCGGGGCGCCCTGGGCGCCCTGGCGCGCCGACCGGAGCGGCGCGGACCTGTCGCCCGACCTCGCTGCGGGATGCGACGCATTCGCGGCGATCCGGCCGAATGTTGCGGTGCTCGCCCATTCCTCCAGTAGCTTCGTCGGCGGCCCGGGCTGGGACGAAGCCGCCATTCGCGCCATGGCGGCGCGGCTCCCGCCGGAGACGGTCGCGACCACGAACGGGCTGGACACGCGCCTCGCGCTTGGCCACCTCGGTGTCAGGCGGCCCTTCCTCGTCATGCCCGCCTGGATGACCGACAAGCTGATCGAGAGCGCGGTGAGCTATTTCGCGGCTTTCGGCGTCGCCGTGCCGGCCTCATGGCGCTACCTGCCCGCGCCGCGCTGGCATGGCATCGCGCCGCAGGACCTCTACGCTCGCGGCATGGCCATCGATCAGGAGACCGACCTGCTGTTCGAGCAGGTCTGCGCCTCCTGCCCTGACGACGCCGACGGCATCCTGCTCGCCGGCACCGGCTTCCGCTGCGCCGGCATCATCGACGCCCTGGAAGAGCGGCTGGGACGGCCGGTTGTCGCTGCCAATCAGGCGAGCCTGTGGAGAGCGCTCCGGGCCGCCGAATGGTCCGGGCGCATCGAGGGCTATGGTCGCCTGCTGCGGGATATCGCCCGCTGATCAGCTCTTACCCGCCAGAGCGACCGCGTCGGCGCCGGCCGGAAAGCGGAGCTGGCCCGTCTCGTCGTTGGCGGCGCGCCAAACCGCTTCCGCCACATCCGTTTCCCTCGTGACTAGCGCCGGCTTGGCGAAGCCTGCGAAGATCGGACCGGCAAAAGCCGCGTAGGCCTCGGGGATCAGGTCCTCGACGCGCACGTCGGTATTCTCGGCGAAGCGGGTGGTCGGGGCATAGCCGGGTTCGACCAGCTTGGCGCGCACGCCGAACGCCTGCAGTTCAAGGGCGAGCGACCCCGTAAACCCCTCGATCGCCGTCTTGCTGCCGGTATAGGCAGCCGCCAGCGGCATTGGCGCGAGCGTGACGCTCGACGTGACGTTGACGATGACGCCGGAGCGGCGGGCGCACATCTGCGGGATCACCGCCTGGGTCATTGCCATGACGCCGAACGTGTTTGTCTCGAACACCTTGCGCACATGCGCCATGGCCGTCGCCTCGAAAGCACCGACCACCCCGACGCCGGCATTGTTGACGAGGACGTCGATCGGCCCTGCTGCCTCGATTGCCCGGGCGATGCTGTCGGCATCGGTCACGTCCAGCGCCAGCAGGCGGATGCGCTCCGACGCAGGCAGGATGTCGGCGCGCGGCTTGCGCATGGTGGCGACCACGTTCCAGCCCATGGCGTGGAAATGGCGGGCGGTCTCCAGGCCGTAGCCGGACGAGCAGCCGGTGATCAGGGCGGTTGTCATGGCGCAATCTCCTTGGCAGTTGACGCCGAAGATATATCGACCGAAAACAGGACGATCATGATGAGGTAGTCTAAATTTCATGAGCCATAGTACAGAATCCATCGACCCTCTCGCGCAGATCATCGCGCTGCTGAAACCCCGCGCGGTCGTTTCCAAGGGCATCAGCGGCGCCGGCCGCTGGGCGGTCCGCTACTCGGCGTTCGGCCAGCCCGGCTTCTGCGTGGTGCTGGAGGGCGGCTGCCGGCTGGCGGTCGACGGCGAGGAGGCCGTCGATCTCGCCGAGGGCGATTTCGTGCTCCTGCCGGCGACGCCCGCCTTCACAATGTCCAGCTTCGAGCCGGCGGTGCCGGTGCAGATCGACCCGCGGAAGGCCGCGGCGCTGACCGAGGAGGTTCGCCACGGACGCGCCGATGGCCCGTCGAACCTCAGGTTGCTCGGCGGGCATTTCGCCTTCGATACGCCGGACGCGGCCCTGCTGCTCTCGCTCCTGCCGGTCATGATCCACATTCGCGGCAACCCACGGCTCTCCGCGCTGGTGCGGCTCGTTCGCGAGGAGGAGGTGAGCGGTCATGCCGGGCGGGATCTGGTGCTCGCGCGCCTCATCGAGGTGCTGCTGATCGAGGCGCTGCGCGTCAACAGGGGAAGCGGCGCGCCGTCCGGGCTGATGCGCGGGCTCAGCGATCCGCGCATTGCGGGCGCGCTGCGGCACCTTCACGCGAATCCGCAGCGATCATGGACGGCCGAGGAACTGGCCGGCCTCGCCGGCATGTCGCGCTCGGCCTTTTTCGACCGGTTCTTTCGCATGGTGGGCGTGCGGCCGATGGAATATCTCGTCGGCTGGCGCATGGCCCTCGCCAAGAACCTGTTACGGAGCAGGTCGCTGTCCCTCGACGAGGTCGCCCACCGGGTGGGGTATGGCTCGGCGAGCACTTTCAGCATCGCCTTTAGCCGCCATGTCGGCCAGCCGCCGGGCCGCTATGCGCGGGCGGCCGCTGCTTGACCCGGCCTCCTCCGCCACCCCCTCCCGCGTTTCCGGCGCTTCCGCCCCGTTGCCGGTCCCGCTAAGGTCCGCGGCGAACGAGGTCGCGGACTGAACGCGGCCGGACACGATCCCGAGGACTTCTTCCATGCGCTCCGAGACCGTCACCCGCACCGGCGGCCAGATTCTGGTGGACCAGTTGGTCGCTCAAGGGTCCGATCACGTCTTCTGCGTGCCGGGCGAGAGCTATCTGGCGGTGCTCGACGCGCTCCATGACGCCAAATGCAACGTCACCATCTGCCGGCAGGAGGGCGGGGCCGCCATGATGGCCGAGGCCCACGGCAAGCTCACCGGCCGTCCCGGCATCTGCATGGTCACCCGCGGGCCGGGCGCGACCAATGCCTCGCCGGGCCTGCACATCGCCCAGCAGGATTCGACGCCGATGATCCTGTTCGTCGGCCAGATCGAGCGCGGCATGCGCGGCCGCGACGCCTTCCAGGAGATGGATTACACCCAGTTCTTCGGTGACATGTGCAAATGGGTCGCCGAGATCGACGATGCCGCGCGCATCCCGGAGATGATCGCGCGCGCCTATGCGACCGCCATGCAGGGCCGCCCCGGCCCGGTCGTGCTGGTCCTGCCCGAGGATATGCTGACCGAGAGCGCCGACGTGCCGGACGCTCCCTATGTCGAGGCCGCCGAGACCTGGCCGGGCCTCACCGACATGGCGAAGCTCCAGAAGCTGCTCTGGGCGGCGAAGAAGCCGGTGCTGATCCTCGGGGGATCGCGCTGGTCGGCCAAGGCCGTCGGCTCGGTGACGCGCTTCGCGGAGCGGTTCGACCTGCCGGTGGTCTGCCAGTTCCGCCGGCAGATGCTGTTCGACCACACGCACCCGAACTATGCCGGCGACCTCGGCCTCGGCGGCAATCCCGACATGCAGAAGCTGATCAAGGGGGCGGACCTCGTCATCGCCCTTGGCGGCCGCCTCTCCGAGATCGCCTCGCAGAGCTATACGCTGTTCGATATCCCCAAGCCGCAGATGACCTTCGTCCACGTCCATCCGGGTGCGGAGGAAATCGGCCGCGTCTATCAGGCGGACCTCCCGATCCAGGCGAGCCCGACGGCCTTCTGCGCCTCGCTGGAGGGGCTTCAGCCGCCTCAAGCGATCGCCTGGGCGGGGGCGGCGAAGGCGGCCCACGAGAGCTACCTCGCCTGGACCGGTAATCCCGCGCGCCTGCCGGGCGAATTCCAGTATGGCGAGGTGATGACCTGGCTGCGCGACAGGCTTCCCGACGATGCGATCATCTGCAACGGCGCGGGCAATTACGCGACCTGGATCCATCGCTTCATGCGCTTCCAGAACTATGCGACGCAGCTTGCGCCGACCTCCGGCTCGATGGGCTACGGCACGCCGGCGGCGGTCGGCGCCAAGCGCGTGCATCCGGACCGCACGGTGGTGGCGTTTGCGGGCGACGGCTGTTTCATGATGAACGGGCAGGAATTCGCCACCGCCGTCCAGTACGATCTCCCCATCATCGTGATCGTGGTCGACAACGGCATGTACGGCACGATCCGCATGCATCAGGAGCGCGATTATCCGACCCGCGTCTCGGCCACCACGCTGAAGAACCCGGATTTCGCCGCGCTCGCGCGCGCCTATGGCGGCCATGGCGAGACGGTGCGGACGACAGCCGAGTTCGCCCCCGCCTTCGAGCGGGCTTCAGGCTCGGGCAAGCCGGCCATCATCCACTGCTTCCTCGACCAGCAGGCCATCACGCCGACGACCACGATCGACCAGATCCGGGCCAAGGCGATGGCTGCGAAGGGCTGACACATGGCGAACCTGTCCACCGTCGACATCCTCGGCAAGCTCGTCGCCTTCGACACGACCAGCCGCAATTCCAACCTGCCGCTGCTGGACTGGGTGGAGGATTATCTCGCCGGCTACGGACTGACCGGTGAGCGCGTCTATGACGAGACCGGTAAGAAGGCGAACCTCTGGGTCACCATCGGCCCGAAGGATGCTGCCGGCTACGTGCTGTCCGGCCATGTCGACGTCGTGCCGGTGGACGGGCAGGACTGGTCCACGGACCCCTTCAAGCTCGCCGGCAAGGACGGCCGCTATTTCGGTCGCGGCACGTGCGACATGAAGGGCTTCGTCGCCTCCTCGCTGGCCGCCGTGCCGGACATGGCTGCCGCCCCGCTGAAGAAGCCGATCCACCTCGCCTTCTCCTATGACGAGGAGGTCGGCTGCCGCGGCGTGCGCACGCTGCTCGCCGTGCTCAAGGACCGGCCGCTGAAGCCGGAGGCCTGTTTCGTCGGTGAGCCCACCAACATGCAGGTGATCGTCGCCCACAAGACCGGTCGTCCGATGCGCGTGACCGTGAAGGGCTTCGAGGCGCATTCCTCGCTCCGGCCCTATGGTGTCAGCGCCATCGAGGAGGCGGCGAAGCTGATCGTGAAGATCAACGAGACCGGCCAGAAGCTGGCACGCCGGCAGGATCTCGATCCGCTGTTCTCCGTGCCGTTCTCGACCACCTCGGTCGGCGTCATCCGCGGCGGCACGGTGCGCAACATCGTCGCCGGCGAATGCGTCGTCGATTTCGACCTGCGCTGCGTGCCGGGCGACGATCCGCACGCCATCGTCGCCGAGATCGAGGCCTATGCCCGCGAAGTGCTGGAGCCGCCGATGAAGGCGATCTCGCCCGATGCCGGCTTCACCTTCGAGGAACTGGCGCTCGTGCCCGGTCTCGACACGGCGGCGGACGCACCCGTCACGGTGCTGGCCAAGAAGCTCGCCGGGCGCAACGACCACGCCAAGGTCGCCTATGGCACGGAGGCCGGCCTGTTCCAGGAAATCGGCATTCCGACCGCCATCGTGGGCCCCGGCTCCATCGAGCAGGCGCACAAGCCGGACGAATATGTCGAGGCTGTCGAACTTGATAAGGCCGATGCCTTCATGGCGAAGCTCGTCGCCCACGCTTCGGGGCGTTGAACGCCTCAGTTCTTCTCGACGAAAGCCTTGAGCCGGCCGAGCGCATCGTCCCACTGGCGCGAGACGGCTTCGAGATAGCGGCTCACCTCGGCGATGGGCCTAGGGTCGAGCGCGAAGCGGCTCTCGCGGCCCATCCGCAACGCGTAGACCACGCCGACGCCCTCCAGAACCCTGAGGTGCTTGGTGACGGCCTGGCGCGTCAGCCCCGTGCCATCGGTCAGGCGGGCGATGGACAGTGGCTCGCCGGCGATCAGACGGTCAACCAGCGTGAGGCGCGTCTCATCGCCGAGCGCGGCGAAGATCGCCGCGTTCGCCCTGGCGCCAGCGTCCTGCCCCGGTTCAACTCCCGCTGACATAGCGCTCGATATTCTCCATCTGCGCCGCCCAGCCGCCCTCGTTCATCCGGAAAGCTTCCGCGCGCCGGTGGATGGGGATGCGGTCGAAGCCGGATTCCACTGCGGTCAGAAGCGTCCCCTTGCCCCTCGGCTCAAGTGTGAACTCCACCAGAGTCGGCGGCTCGCCGCCATAGTCCGTATCGGGATCGATGGCATAGGGATGCCAGGTGAAGGCGAAGCGGCTTTCGGGTTCGATAGCGACGATCGTCACTTCCCACGGGATGTGCTCGTAGCCCGGATGGAGAATGTTGCCGCGCGAAACCTCGCCGACCACGAACGGTGCCTTGATTGCCACGCGAAACCATTCGCCGAACTGGCGATGATCGGTCAGCGCGTTCCAGACGCGCGAGACCGGCGCGTTGAGTTCCATCTGCTTCTCGATACGGTCGGACATTGGCAACCTCCAGGTTGCTCATCATCTAGCAGGCGCGACACTGAAAGGCAACCAAAGAGTTGCATGTTGAGCGCGAAAGCACTGACGACTGTCTTTCCCCTCCGTTTTCCGCTAGAAGCCGCGCCTTCCGGCAATCAGGGCGATCATGAAGTTCCTCGATCAGGCGAAGGTTTACGTGAAGGCGGGCGCGGGCGGCGCCGGCTCCGTCTCGTTCTATCGCGCCAAGTTCATCGAGTTCGGCGGGCCTGACGGTGGCGACGGTGGCCGTGGTGGCGATGTCGTGATCGAGTGCGTCGACGGCCTGAACACGCTGATCGACTACCGCTACCAGCAGCATTTCAAGGCCAAGACCGGCATGCACGGCATGGGCCGCAACCGCGCTGGTCCGAAGGGCGCGGACGTGGTGCTGAAAGTGCCGGCCGGCACGCAGATCTTCGAGGAGGACGGCGAGACGCTGATCGCCGACATCACGAAGGTCGGCGATCGCTTCGTGCTGCTGGAAGGCGGCAATGGCGGCTTTGGCAATGCCCATTTCAAGAGCTCGACCAATCAGGCGCCGCGCTATGCCAATCCGGGCCAGCCGGCCAAGGAAGCGACGATCATCCTGCGGCTGAAGCTGATCGCCGATGCCGGTTTGATCGGCATGCCCAATGCCGGCAAGTCGACCTTCCTCGCGACGACCACGGCGGCAAAGCCCAAGATCGCCGACTATCCGTTCACGACCCTGCATCCCGGCCTCGGCGTCGTGCGCGTGCTCGGCCGCGAATTCGTGCTGGCCGATATTCCCGGGCTGATCGAAGGCGCCCATGACGGCGTCGGACTCGGCGATCGTTTCCTCGGCCATGTCGAGCGCTGCCGCGTGCTGCTGCATCTCGTCGACGGCACCTGCGAGCACGCCGGCAAGGCCTACAAGCTCGTCCGCGAGGAGATCGAGGCCTATGGCCATGGCCTCGCCGAGAAGCCTGAGATCGTCGCCTTGTCGAAGGTGGAGGCGCTCGATCCCGACACGCGCAAGGAACAGCTCGCCCGGCTGAAGCGCGCCGCGAAGAAGAAGCCCGTCGCGCTCTCGGCCATTGCCGGCGAGGGCGTCGAGGAAGCGCTTGCGGCACTGCTTCAGGTGATCGATGCGGCCCGCGCCGCCGAGCCGAAGCCGGAACAGCCGGACGACGAACTGCCGATGGAGACCGGCTGGCGGCCGTAGAGCATTCTCAAGCGAAGCGGGCACCGGCTCGCGTGAAGAGAATGCGCTAGACTGAAAGGACGCTCTGCGGCTGCGGCTGTGCTACCAGCCTGAAGTCGATCTTCCCCCGGATCGTGGCTCGGCTAATCTCGCCGCCCCACGCAAGGAGGGCCGGGCCATGGCACGCGACAGCCGCATCGAGGAACTCTTCGGCATTGATCTGCCGATCATCCAGGCGCCTATGGCCGGCGCCCAAGGCTCGGCCATGGCAATCGCCGTGTCGAATGCGGGCGGCCTCGGCTCGCTGCCGGGCGCCCTGCTGACGCATGAGCAGATGCGCACCGAACTCGGCATCATCCGCCAGCAGACGTCGAAGCCCATCAACCTCAACTTCTTCTGCCACACGCCGCCGGCGCCGGATGCCGCCCGCGAGACCGGCTGGCGCACGCGGCTCGCCGGCTATTACGGCGAGTTCGGCATCGACCCGGCCGCGCCGATACCCTCATCCAACCGCGCACCGTTCGACGAGGCCTTCTGCGCCATCGTCGAGGAGTTCCGGCCGGAGGTCGTCAGCTTCCATTTCGGCCTGCCGACCGCGGCGCTGGTCGAGCGCGTCAAGGCGGCGGGCGCCAAGGTCGTCTCCTCGGCAACGACGGTCGCCGAAGCGCGCTGGCTGGAGGGCAGGGGCTGCGACGCGATCATCGCCCAGGGCAACGAGGCCGGCGGCCATCGCGGCATCTTCCTCACTGACGCCATCGGCAGCCAGCCGGGGCTCTTCGCGCTGCTGCCGCAGGTCGTCGATGCGGTGAAGGTGCCGGTGATCGCGGCGGGCGGCATCGCAGATGCGCGCGGCATCGCCGCCGCCTTCGCGCTCGGCGCCAGCGCCGTGCAGATCGGCACGGCCTATCTGTTCACGCCCGAGGCCAAGATCACGCCGATGCACCGGGCCGCGCTGAAGAGTGCGACCGATGACAGCACGGCCCTGACCAACCTGTTCACCGGCCGCCCCGCGCGCGGCCTGATGAACCGCGTCATGCGCGAGGTCGGCCCGATCTCGGCGGATGCACCGGCCTTCCCGACCGCGGGCGGCGCGCTGATGCCGCTGAAAGCGAAAGCGGAAGCGGCCGGCAGCGCCGACTTCTCCTCGCTCTGGTCCGGACAGGCGGCCGCGCTCGCCCGCGAGATGGGCTCCGAAGAACTGACGCGGACGTTGTGGGCGGAGGCGCGGGAGCGGCTGGCAAGAAGCTAAGCGGCAGGTTCGTCATGCCCGGGCTTGTCCCGGGTATCCACGAGCTTCTTAGACGGTGTGGTCAAGTCGTGGATGGCCGGGACAAGCCCGGCCATGACGAGGAGCGGCCGGCGCATCACAGATTGTGCTACTCGTTCCCCATCCCCGTCTTCGGGAACCTCTGGCGGATACGCTGCATCAGCATGTCGCGCACCTGCCGATAGGCGTCGAGCACCTGCTCGCGCGAGCCCTGCGTGGTGGTCGGGTCGGGCGTTGGCCAATATTCGACGTCCATGTCGAGCGTGCGGGTGAGGTCCAGCGCCTTGTGGTGCGCGTCCGGGGCGAGCGTCACCACGAGGTCGAAGTTCAGCCCCTCCCACTCCTCCAGTTCCTCGATGGTCTTCGGCTTCGTCTTCTGCGTGTCGATGCCGATCTCGTCCATCACCGCGTCGACGAAGGGGTCGTGCTCGCCTTTGTGGACGCCGGCGCTCTCGATGAACACGCGGCTGCCGAAGAAATGCTTCATGATCGCGGCGGCCATGGGCGAGCGCACCTGGTTCATGCCGCAGGCGAACAGCACGGCCTGAGGATTGCGGCGGCGCCCCGAGACCACCTCAGCCCTTCCAGTGCAGGACCGAAATCAGCGTGAACAGCCGTCGCGCCGTGTCGAAATCGAGGTCGATCTTGTCCTTGAGGCGCTCCTTGAGCGTGTCCGACCCCTCGTTGTGCAGGCCGCGCCGGGCCATGTCGATGGTTTCGATCTGCGCCGGTGTCGCCGTGCGGATGGCGTCGTAATAGCTGTCGCAGATCATGAAATAGTCCTTCACGATCCGGCGGAACGGGGTCAGCGACAGGATGTGAGTGACGACCTGCCGCCCATCCTCGTATTTCACGTCCAGCATCAGCTTGCCCTCGACCAGCGAGATGGCGAGCGTGAACGGACCGTCCTCGGCCCCGATGGGGCAGAAGGAGTTTTCCTCGATCAGGTCGTAGATGGCGATGGCGCGCTCGTGCTCGATATCGGACGAGGAGCGGCCGATGGAGGCCTCGTCGATGGTGACGGCGACGAGGCGCCTGCCGGTTTTCGGCGCGCTCATGGCATCACCCCGCATTCATGCGGATGGCGACCGAGCGCGAATGGGCCTGAAGCCCTTCCGCCTCGCCGAGGGCGATGGCCGCCGGCCCCAGTGCGCGGAGCTGGTCCGGTCCGCATTTCAGCAGCGAGGTGCGCTTCATATAGTCGAGGACGCCAAGGCCGGAGGAAAAGCGCGCGGACCGCGCGGTCGGCAGAACGTGGTTCGAGCCGCCGACATAGTCGCCGATGGCTTCCGGCGTGTGACCGCCGAGGAAGATCGCGCCGGCATTGCGGATGCGGGCCGCGAGCGGCTCGGGATCGGCCGTGATGATCTCCAGATGCTCCGCCGCGATGCGGTCGGCGAGGGCGACGGATTCGCCAAGGTCCGCCACCTCGATGATCGCACCGTAGTCGCGCCAGCTCGCGCTCGCGATATCGGCGCGGGGGAGGGTGGTGAGCTGCCGTTCCACCGCCGCCGCCACCGCATCGCCGAGCGTCGGATCGTCGGTGATGAGCAAGGACTGTGCAGCCGTGTCGTGCTCGGCCTGCGCCAGCAGGTCGGCCGCGATCCAGTCGGGATTGGCCGTGCCGTCGGCGATCACCAGCACCTCGGAGGGGCCGGCGATCATGTCGATGCCGACCGTGCCGAACACCTCGCGCTTCGCCGCTGCGACATAGGCATTGCCCGGCCCCATGATCTTGGCGACCGGGCGGATGGTCTCCGTCCCATAGGCGAGGGCGTAGATCGCCTGCGCGCCGCCGACCCGGTAGATCTCATCGACGCCGGCAAGGTCCGCCGCCGCCAGAACCAGCGGGTTCAGCACGCCACCGGGCGCGGGCACCACCATGACGATGCGCGGGCAGCCAGCGACCTTGGCCGGCAGCGCGTTCATCAGCACGGAAGAGGGATAGGCCGCCGTGCCGCCCGGCACGTAGAGCCCGACCGCCTCGATGGCCGTCCAGCGATAACCGAGCTCCACCCCCAGCGCATCGGTGAAGCGGTCGTCCTGCGGCCTCTGGCGTTCGTGATAGGCGCGGATGCGGTCGGCCGCGAGCTTCAGGGCGTCGAGCGTGCGGACGTCGCAGGCCTTCACTGCAGTGGCGATTTCATCCGCCGAAACCCCAAGGGTTTCCGGCGTCAGCGTCAGGCGGTCGAACTTCGTGGTGAAATCGATCAGGGCGGCGTCGCCGCGCGCCCGCACCTCGGCGCCGATAGTCTTCACGACCTGCGTCACTTCCTCGGACACCTCGCGCTTCATGGCGAGAAGCTCTGCGAAGCGTTCGGCAAAGTCGCCGGAGCGGGTCGAGAGGCGAAGCGGCATGGCGGTAGTCCTCGTTGGAGGCGAGCCATGCGGGACGGTCCGTCCCTCGTCAAGCCCATGCGGGTTGGCGCATCGTCCGACCCATTCATCCTGACGCCGGGACACTGGTTCGGCAAGGGCCGCCGCGGCAGCACCGGCCTGCATCCCTTGTCCCTTGCGTCGGTGCCGCGCGGCGATCATGGTCCGCGCCCCAGGAGAACAAGCATGACCGACGAAGCCGCCAATGCCGCCGCCCTGCCCGGGGCTATGCCCGGCAACATCCCCGAGAACGCCCGCCAGCCGGAGGATTTCAAGCCGGTGGAATGGGGCCGCGACCTCCTGCGCTCGATCCGCACGGGCGCGCTCGGCACGCTCGACCGCAATACCGGCCATCCCGTGACGACGCTCGCCAATGTGGCGACCGACACCGATGGCTCGCCGCTCATCCTGATCTCGAAGCTTGCCAGCCACACCGCGAATCTTGCCGCTGATCCGCGTGCCTCGATCCTGCTGGCGCGCCTCGGCAAGGGCGATCCGCAGGCCCATCCGCGCCTCACCGTGCTCGGCACTTTCGCCAGGGTGGAGGACGAGGCTGAACGCTCGCGACTGAGAGCGCGGTTCCTCGCCCGCCATCCCAAGGCGCAGATCTATGTGGATTTTCCTGACTTCGGCATCTTCCGGATGGCGGTGGCCTCCGCCCATCTCAACGGCGGCTTCGCGCGCGCGGCCGACCTCGCCGGCTCGGACCTCCTGATCGACGTCGCCGATGCCGAAGGGCTGATCGCCTCCGAGGCGAGCGCCATCGCGCATATGAACGAGGACCATGCCGACGCCGTGTCGGTCTACGCGACCGTGCTGGCGAAGCAGGAACCGGGGCCGTGGCGCATGACCTGCGCCGACCCAGAGGGTTTCGATCTCGTGGCTGGCGATCGCACGGCGCGCATCCTCTTCCCGCATCGCGTGACGAGTGGCGAGGGCCTGCACAAGACGCTGGTGCAGATGGTGCGCGAAGCGCGGGCGAAGGCTGCGTGAATGAAGGCCGCTCGAATCCTGGCGGCCTGATCAGGCCGCCAGATAGCCTCCCAGCACCTGCGTGGCGATTTCCTCGGCCAGCCGCTCGCGATGCGCGCGCGTCTCGCCGGGCTGCGGCGAATACCAGATCGCCACCCAGTTGAGCGCGCCGAGCACGGTGCGCATGGCGAGCGAGGGATCGAGCGGGCCGAGCGACCCGTCGGCATTGCCTTCCGCGAACAGCCGGCGGAACACGTCCTCGTAGGACCTGCGAAGGTCCATCAGTTCTTCGAGAACGGCCTTGTGCACGCCGGCATTGCCGAAGCGGTAGAGGTCGGCGCCGAGCGTCAGCGAGCGCTGGAAGGTCTGCGTCTCCATCATCGAGAGGACATGGACGCGGGAAACCCGCTCGAGGCGCTCGGCGGCCGTGCCGCCGCCTTCCTCGGCCGCGGCCGCGCCGTTCACGAGGATCGCCATCGCGCGGCGATAGACCTCGAAGAACAGCTCCGGCTTGGAGCGGAAATGGTGATAGACGCGCCCCTTCGTCGCGCTCAGCGCCTCGGCGACATCGTCCATCGACGTGGCCTCGTAGCCGCGCCGCATGAAGCATTCAGCCGCCGCCGCGAGAACCTCCTCGCGGCGGTCGATCGATGCGGCCTCGCTGACGGCCGGGGCAGTCATGTCAGCCGGCATCGGGCAGGGGATGGTCGGCGAACTGCTTGCGCAGCGTCAGCTTCGATATCTTGCCGGTGGCGGTCAGCGGCAATTGCTCGACGAAGACGATGTCGTCGGGGAGCTGCCATTTGGCGATGGCCTTTTCCAGCGTCGCCATGACTTCCTCGGGTTTCGGGTCGGCGCCGGCGGCCTTCACCGCGATCATCAGCGGCCGCTCCTGCCATTTCGGGTGCGGCACGCCGATCACCGCACAAGCGGCGATGCCCGGATGGGCCATGGCAGCGTTCTCGACATCGATGGAGGAAATCCATTCGCCGCCGGATTTCACGAGGTCCTTGGTGCGGTCGACGATTATCAGATAGCCGTCCGGCGTGATCTTGGCGACGTCGCCGGTGCCGAACCAGCCCTCCGCGTCGAAGGCGCGGGCGCTCGCCTCCTCGTTCTCGTAATAGCCGGAAATGATGCCGGGGCCGCGCACGAACAGCTCGCCCGAAGCCTCGCCGTCATGGGGCAGGCGGTGGCCACCCTCGTCGACGATCTTGAGCTCGACGCCGAACATGCGCCGGCCCTGCCGGCCCTTCAGGTCGATGCGCTCCTGCAGCGGCTTGCCGCGGTCCTTGAGCGCCAGTACGCCGAGCGTGCCGACAGGACTCATCTCGGTCATGCCCCAGCCGTGGATGACGCCGACATCCATGGTCTCGAAAGCCTCGATCATGGCGCGCGGCGCGGCCGAGCCGCCGATGATCACCTCGCCAAGCGCGGACGGCTTCCTGCCGCGCTTCTGGATTTCCTGCAGCAGGCCCATCCATACTGTCGGCACGCCCCAGGACGAGAACACCTTCTCGTTCTCCAGGAGGTCGTAGAGGTTCGGGCCGTCGAGCTTCACGCCCGGCATGATCAGGTTGAGCCCGACGATCGGCGCCGTATAGGGCAGGCCCCAGGCATTGACGTGGAACAGCGGCACGACGGGCAGCACCGTTCGTCCCGTCTTCAGGCTCTCCATGCCGGCGGTCAGCGTGAACAGCGCATGCAGCATCACCGAGCGCTGCGAATAGAGCGCGCCCTTCGGTTCGCCGGTCGTGCCCGACGTGTAGCAGAGCGAGACCCCGGCATTCTCGTCGATCTTCGGCCAGGCATAGGTCGTCGGCTGGCCGGCGAGGAGTTCCTCATAGGCGAGCACGCCGTCGAGCCCCTCGCCCGTCGGCAGGTGAGCCTTGTCGCATAGGGCGACATAGATCATGTCCTTCGGCCAGTGCGCGCGCATCTTCGCAATGAGGGGCGCGAGGTTGATGTCGAAGAACACCACGCGATCCCGCGCGTGGTTGACGATGTAGACGAGCTGCTCGGGGAAGAGGCGCGGATTGATCGTGTGGCACACCGCGCCGATGCCACCGATGGCGTAGTAGAGCTCGAAATGGCGGTAGCCGTTCCAGGCGAGGGTGGCGACGCGGTCGCCTTCCTTCACGCCGAGGGCCTTCAGGGCGTGGGCGAGCTGGGCGACGCGGGGCAGGGTCTCGGCATAGTTCGTGCGATGCGTGCCGCCCTCGATCGTCGCCGAGACGATCGTGGCATCGGGATGCATCTCGGCACCGTATTCCAGCGCCGCCGAAACGTTCAGCGGCGTATCCATCATCAGACCGCGCAGCATGGCGGCATCCTCCCCGAAATCCCGCGCCTTGGCCGGCGCTTTCTCATTGGCTTTACGGTGCCGGCGGCGTTCCTGCCCATCGGCCGGAAGACGGACGCGGAAAACCGCCCGATCCCGGACATAGGGGCTCGACAACCGCCGGAGGCCCGAACATACTCAGGAGTATGTCCCCGCCTCTGCGGGGCCGTCAACGAACAAACCGCCGCCGGCCACCGAATTGCCGGCCCATCTGGGAGGATGCCGATGGACGCGCTGGAGACCTTCCGGCGAGACACGCGCGCATGGCTCGACGCCAACTGCCCGCCCGAGATGCGCGTGCCCGTGCGCGGGGACGAGGACATCTGCTGGGGCGGCCGCAACTGGCAGTTCAAGTCCGAGGCCCAGAAGGTCTGGATGGAGCGCATGGCCGCTCGTGGCTGGACCGTGCCGGCATGGCCCCGGGCCTATGGCGGCGGCGGCCTCTCCCACGAGGAGGTCAAGGTCCTGAAGGAGGAGATGGCGCGCATCAAGGCGCGCTCGCCGCTGGAGAGCTTCGGCATCTGGATGCTGGGGCCGGCACTCCTCGCCTTCGGCTCCGAGGAGCAGAAGAAAGAGCATCTGCCGCGCATCGCGCGCGGCGAGATCCGCTGGTGCCAGGGCTATTCCGAGCCCAATGCCGGCTCCGACCTCGCTTCGCTCCAGACCCGCGCCGACGATGCCGGCGACCATTTCGCCGTGACAGGCTCAAAGATCTGGACGAGCTATGCCGACAAAGCCGACATGATCTTCTGCCTGGTGCGCACGGATTTCTCCGCGCCCAAGCACCTCGGCATTTCCTTCGTGCTGTTCGACATGACCTGGCCTGGCGTCTCGACCAAGCCGATCATGCTCATTTCCGGCAAGTCGCCGTTCTGCGAAACCTTTTTCGACGGCGTGAAAGTGCCGAAGGCGAACCTCGTCGGCACGCTCAACCGCGGCTGGGACATCGCCAAATACCTGCTGACCCACGAGCGCGAGATGATCGGTGGCGGAGGCGGCGGGCTGCTCGGCGGTCGCTCGCCCGGACAGCTTGCGGCGAGCGAGATCGGCACGGACGAGGCCGGACGCCTCGCCGAGCCCTTCCTGCGCGCCGATGCCGCGCGGGCCGAGGTCGATGCGCTCGCATTCGCCTCCACCATGGCGCGCTACAAGGACGAGGCGGCGTCCGGCGGCAAGGGCGTCGGCGACAAGTCCTCTGTGCTCAAATATTACGGCACGGAGCTCAACAAGCGCCGCTACGAGCTGATGATGCGCGCTGCCGGCACGTCCGGCCTCGAATGGGAGGGCGCGCGGACCAATGACGGCGAATTGCCGCGCGGCTGGCTGCGCACCAAGGCCAATTCGATCGAGGGCGGCACGTCCGAGGTGATGCTCGACATCGTCGCGAAGCGCCTCCTGCAACTGCCGTCCGCGTGAGGCCGCCATGCTGGTTCTGAACGACGATCAGACGATGCTTCAGGACGCGGCCAGGGGCTTCGTCCAGGAGAAGGCGCCGGTGGCGGCGCTGCGGAAGATTCGCGACGAGAAAAATGCCGAGGGTTTCGACCGCGGCCTCTGGCGCCAGATGGCCGAGATGGGCTGGACCGGCGTGCTGGTGCCGGAGGATCAGGGCGGTCTCGGCTTCGGCTTCGTCGGCGCGGGCGTCATCTGCGAGGAGATGGGCCGCACGCTCACCGCCTCGCCGTTCCTGTCGACCGCGATGATGGCGGCGACGGCTCTCGCACGCGCGGGCACGCCCGCGCAGAAGCAGCGGTGGCTCCCCGCCATCGTCGCCGGCGAGGCGATCATCGCCACCGCCGTCGATGAAGGCCGCCGGCACGATCCCGCCGGCACCGCCATGAAGGCCGAGCGCTCCGGCAACGGCTTCAGGCTTTCGGGCCGGAAGACCTATGTGGTCGACGGCCATGCCGCCGATGCCATCCTCGTCGCAGCGCGCACGGGCGGCGCTGCCGGGGAGAAGGGCGGGATCAGTCTGTTTCTGGTCGATCCGAAGGCCGGCGGACTTGCCTCCGAACGGCTTTCGACTCTGGACTCCCGCAGTGCAGCAGAACTGGCCTTTGACGGCGTCCAGGTAACTTCCGACGATGTGGTCGGCGAGGTCGATGACGGCTTCGCGCTTCTGGAGACCGTCCTCGGCGCCGGCCGCGCCGGCCTAGCGGCGGAACTTTCCGGCAATGCGCAGGAGAGTTTCGCCCGCACGGTGGACTATCTCAAGGAGCGCAAGCAGTTCGGCCGCACCATCGGCGCGTTTCAGGCGCTGCAGCATCGCGCCGCGCATCTCTTCTGCGAGATCGAACTGGCGAAATCGGCGGTGCTGTCTGCCTTGCAGGCGCTCGATGCCGATGCCGACAAGGCCTCGCTCGCCGTCTCGGTCGCCAAGTCCAAGGCCTCGTCCGTCGCCCGGCTCGCCGCGCAGGAGGCGGTGCAGATGCATGGCGGTATCGGCATGACCGACGCCATCGACATCGGCCTGTTCATGAAGCGGATGCAGGTGGCAGCGTCGCTCTACGGCGACGCCGATTTTCACGCCGACCGAGTCGCGCTGGCGCGCGGCTTCTGATCAAAAGCTGGAGTTCTGAACCCATGGCGACCGTGACCATCGAGGAACTGACGGGCAAAGTCGGGCAGGAGATCGGCCTGTCGAAATGGATCGACATTCCGCAGTCGGCGATCGACGCTTTCGCCGACATCACCCACGACCACCAGTTCATCCATATCGACCCGGTGAAGGCGAAGGCGACGCCGTTCGGCGGCACCATCGCCCACGGCTTCCTGACCGTCTCGATGCTCTCGGCCATGGCCTATGATGCGCTGCCCGAGATCAAGGATCGCGTCATGGGCGTGAACTACGGCTTCGACAAACTGCGCATGGTCTCGCCGGTGAAGTCGGGCGCCAAGATCCGCGGCCGTTTCGTGCTGAAGGCGCTGGATTCCAAGAGCCCGAAGCAGCACCAGACCACCTACACCGTGACCGTCGAGATCGAGGGGGCGGACAAGCCGGCCCTCGTCGCCGACTGGATCACCCTGTCCTATCTCGCGTGAGGATATCTGCATGAGCATTCGCTTCGACGGACGCGTCGCCATCGTCACCGGGGCCGGCAACGGTCTCGGCCGTTCGCATGCGCTGGGCCTGGCCGAGCGCGGCGCCAAAGTCGTGATCGTCGATTTCGGCGGCGCCCGCGACGGCACCGGCGGATCGTCTGAAGCCGCCGAGAAGGTCGTGGCCGAGATCAAGGCGAAGGGCGGCGAGGCCATCGCCCACGGGGCCAATGTCGTCGATGTCGCCCAGGTTCAGGACATGGTCAAGAAGACCATGGACACGTTCGGCCGCATCGACATCCTGATCAACAATGCCGGCATCCTCCGGGACAAGACCTTCACCAAGATGGAGCTCGCCGACTTCGAAGCGGTGGTCGACGTGCACCTGATGGGCACGGTCAACTGCACCAAGGCGGTGTGGGACATCATGCGCGCCCAGAACTACGGCCGCATCGTCTTCACCTCGTCGTCGTCGGGCCTCTACGGCAATTTCGGCCAGTCCAACTACGGAGCGGCCAAGGCTGCCATGGTCGGCCTGATGAACGTGCTGCATCAGGAGGGCGCGAAGAACGATATCCGCGTCAACACGCTGGCCCCCACCGCCGCGACGCGCATGACCCAGGAACTGCTTCCGCCGGAATCGCTGAACCTGCTGACGCCGGAATCGATCACGCCAGGCGTGCTGTTCCTGGTCAGCGAGAAGGGGCCGTCGCGGACCATTCTCTGCGCCGGTGCGGGCGCGTTCGCGCGAACCATTATCTACGAAACCGACGGCATCTGGCTGGACGAGGCCGAGCGCACGCCGGAAACCATCGCCGCCCGCTTCGACGACATCTCGAATCCGGACGGCCAGAAGGCGCTGCAGGGCGCCTTCGAGCAGACCACCAAATTCGCCATGAAGGCCGCAGCCGCGAAGGGCGTCACCCTTCCGCCACGCGGCTGAGATCATTTTTCGGGACCACGTCAGGAGACAGAGCCATGCGTGAAGCCGTCATCGTTTCCACCGCCCGTACGGGCCTCGCCAAATCCTTCCGCGGCGCGCTCAACAACACCCATGGCGCGGCCATGGGCGGGCACGCCACCAAGCACGCGATCCAGCGCGCCAAAGTCGACGCCAGCGAGGTCGAGGACGTCATCGTCGGCTGCGCCAATCCGGAAGGCGCGACCGGTTCCAACATCGCCCGCCAGATCGCGATCTCGGCCGGCTGCCCGGTCACCGTCTCCGGCGTCACGGTCAACCGGTTCTGCTCGTCGGGCCTGCAGACCATCGCTACCGCCGCCCAGCGCATCCTTGCCGGCGAGGGTGACATCTATGCCGCCGGCGGCGTGGAATCGATCTCGCTCGTGCAGAACGTCATGAACAAGTCGAACCTGATCGACCCCTGGCTGAAGGTCCACAAGCCCGACATCTACATGTCGATGCTGCAGACCGCCGAGAACGTCGCTAAGCGCTACAACATCCCGCGCCAGCTTCAGGACGAATATGGCGTCGAGAGCCAGCGCCGCGCTGCCGCCGCCCGCCAGGGCCGCAAGTTCGATGACGAGATCGTGCCGTTCACCACCTCGATGACCAAGTTCGAGATGAACGACAAGAAGGAGGTCGTTCGCACCTGGCAGGAGGAAGTGACCCTCAGCGAGGACGAGGGCATCCGCGCCGACACGACCTACGAGGGCGTCTCGAAGATCCGCCCAGCGCTCGAGGGCGGCGTGATCTCAGCCGGCAATGCCAGCCAGTTCTCCGACGGCGCCTCCATGGCCATCGTCATGGACGCCAAGCTCGCCGAACAGCGCAACCTCAATCCGTTGGGCATCTTCAAGGGCTTCGCGGTGGCCGGCTGCGAGCCGGACGAGATGGGCATCGGCCCGGTCTTCGCGGTGCCGAAGCTGCTGAAGCGCGCCGGTCTCAAGGTCGAGGACATCGACCTCTGGGAGCTGAACGAGGCCTTCGCCGTGCAGGTCATCTACTCGCGCGACAAGCTCGGCATCCCCAACGATCGCCTGAACGTCAATGGCGGCGCGATTGCCGTCGGTCACCCCTACGGCGTCTCGGGCGCGCGCCTCGTCGGCCACGCGCTGATCGAGGGCAAGCGCCGCGGCGCGAAGCATGTGGTTGTGACAATGTGTATCGGTGGCGGCATGGGTGCTGCCGGCTTGTTCGAGGTCGCCTGACCTGTTTGACTGACGGCACGGGCGGCCGCGCATACGCGGCCGCCGACCCAATCCGACGAGAGCCGCGCAAAGCGGCCGGATGACTAGAGGAAACATCCGCGGTCGATCATGCGCCTCATTCGCAGGCGCGGCCGCCTGCTTGAGGAGGACTGCATGACTCGTCTTAACCGCCGCCATTTCGTCGGCTCCGGCATTGCCGCAGCCGCGCTTTCGACCATGCCTGTCCGGGCCCAGTCCGGCCCGGTCCGCATGGCCTTCATCGATCCCTTGTCCGGCTTCATGGCGCCCGTGGGCGACGGCGGCCTCAAGCAGTTCCAGTTCGAGGCCGAGCGGATCAACGCAGCCGGCGGCGTCGCCGGCGGGCGCAAGCTCGAAGTCATCGGCATGGACAACAAGCTCAACCCGCAGGAGTCGATCGTCCAGCTCGAGAAGGCGATCGATCAGGGCGTGCGCTACATCGCGCAGGGCAACGGCTCGTCGGTCGCCTCGGCGCTGGTCGACGCGATCGAGCGGCACAATGCCCGCAACCCGCGCCAGACCGTCATGTATCTGAACTACGCCGCGGTCGACCCGATCTTCACCAACGAGAAGTGCTCGTTCTGGCACTTCCGCTTCGATGCCGACGCCGACATGAAGCTCTCGGCGCTGACCGACTACATCAAGGGTCTGCCGGATATCAAAAAGATCTACATCATCGGGCAGGACTATTCGTTCGGCAAAGCGGTGTCCGATTCCTCGGTCAAGTTCTTGAAGGAAAAGCGGCCGGACATCGAGATCGTCGGCAACGAGCTTCACCCGCTCGCGCGCGTGCGCGACTTCTCGCCCTACATCACCAAGATGCGCGCGTCCGGCGCCCAGGCCGTCATTACCGGCAACTGGGGCAACGACATGCAGCTCCTGATCAAGGCGTCGTCGGATGCCGGCTTCAACGTGCCCTACTTCACCTTCTACGGCGGCGGCCTCGGCGCCGTGGCGGGCATGGGCAAGGGCGCCGTCGGCCTCGTGCGCCAAGTCACCGAGTGGCACTCCAACATCCCCGATATCGGGATGGACGACGTCGTCCGCTCGTTCAAGGCCAAGCACCGCGAGCTCGACTACTACTACTACCGGGTCAAGGTGATGTTCGACATGCTCGCCAAGACCATGAACGACACCAAGTCGGTCGATGTCCGCGAGGTGGCGACCGCCATGGAAGGTTCCGAGATGAGGATCGAGACCGGCATGGCCTCGATGCGCAAGGACAACCACCAGCTCATCCAGCCGCTCTTCATCTCGACGCTGGCCGAGAACGTGAAGTTCGACGTGGACAATACGGGCCTCGGCTTCAAGACCGACGTCCGCATCGAGGGGCAGGCCACGTCGATGGCGACCACCTGCCAGATGCGCCGCCCGACCACCTGAGGAAGGCCATTGCGGCGGGCTCTTCGCGGCCCGCCGCAGCTCATTTTTCAGCCGGTTCCGGAGGATTTCCGCGCATGGAGACGATCGTCTTCTCCACGCTCAATGGCCTATTGTACGGCTTGCTGCTGTTCATGCTGGCGAGCGGGCTCACGCTCATCTTCTCGATGATGGGCGTGCTCAATTTCGCCCATGCAAGCTTCTACATGCTGGGCGCCTATCTCGCTTACACGGTGGGCGCGGCAACCGGCTTCTGGGTCGCCATGATCCTGGCGCCGCTGCTGGTCGGCCTGCTCGGTGCCGCGGTCGAGCGCTTCGGGCTGAGACATGTCCACCGCAACGGCCATGTCGCGGAACTGCTTTTCACCTTCGGCCTTGCCTATCTCATCGAGGAGATCGTCAAGCTGGTGTGGGGCAAGAACCCCTTGCCCTACACGCCGCCTTCGATCCTCCAGCAGCCGCTCTTCACCCTCTGGGGCACGCACTATCCGGCGCTGCGCATCTTCATGATGGCGGTCGCCATCGGCATGTTCATCGCGCTCTGGCTGCTTCTGAAGCGCACGCGCGTCGGTCTCATCGTCCAGGCATCCCTGACCCATCCGCACATGGTCGGCCATCTCGGCCATAACGTGCCGCTCGTCTTCATGGGCGTCTTCGCGGTCGGCTGCGCCATGGCTGGGCTTGCCGGCGTGGTCGGCGGCGCGCTGCTGGTCACCGATCCCGCCATGGCACTGACGCTCGGGCCCATCGTCTTCGTGGTGGTCGTGGTCGGAGGCATGGGCTCGCTCGGCGGGGCCTTCGTCGCCTCGATCATGATCGGCCTCATCCAGACATTCGCCGTGGCTGTCGACGCCTCGCTGTCCGACTTCCTCGCGCGGTTCGGCGTCATGGTGTCAAACCGGTCCGATCTCGGCCGCATCACGCTGGCGCAGATCGCGCCGATGCTGCCCTTCCTCATTCTGGTTCTGGTGTTGATCTTCCGGCCCCGCGGCCTGATGGGAGCGCGCGAAGGATGACACAGGCCTCCACGCTCAGGACTGTCGCGGTCTGGGTCGGCTTTGCCGTCCTGCTCGTCATCCTCCCGATGATCTTCTCGTCCCGCCCGTCGATCACGCTGATGAACGTCATCGGCACATGGGTGGTGTTCGCGCTCGCCTACAACATGCTGCTCGGTCAGTCCGGCATGCTCTCCTTCGGCCATGCCGTCTATTTCGGCTTCGGCGGCTATGCGGCAATCCACATGATGGCCGCGATCAAGTCGCAGGGGCTGGGCATTCCCGTCGCAGCCCTGCCGCTCGTCGGCTTCATGGCCGGCATGGCGGCGGGCTCGGTGATCGGCTGGTTCTCGTGCCGGCGCTCCGGCACCGCCTTCGCGATGATCTCGCTCGGCGTCGGCGAACTCATCGCCGCATCCGGGCTGATGTTCGTCTCGGTCTTCGGCGGCGAGGAAGGCATTTCGGGCGATCGCGCGGCGGGGCCGGAACTATTCGGCTTCTCGCTCGGTCCCCAGCTCAACGTCTACTACTTCATCGCGTTCTGGATGTTCGTGGCGGTGCTCGCCATGTGGGCCTTCACGCGCACGCCGCTCGGGCGCCTCGCCAATGCGGTGCGTGACAATCCCGACCGCGTCTCGTTCATCGGCTACGACCCCCAGCGGGTGCGTTATCTTGTGTTCCTGATCTCGGGCGGATTCGCCGGGCTCGCAGGCTCGCTGTCGGCGATCAATTTCGAGATCATCACCCCCGAGAAACTCGGCGCCATCAATTCCGGCGCGGTGCTGCTCATGGCCTATATCGGCGGGGTCACGGTCTTCTACGGGCCGATCATCGGCGCCGTGCTGATCTCGATCATGCAATCCATGCTGTCCGACTACACCAAGGTCTGGCAGCTCTATCTTGGCCTGATGTTCGTGGTCGTCGTCATGTTCGCGCCCTACGGCATCGGCGGCATGGTGCACCAGGTCCTCACCGCGATCCGCCGCGGCGAACTCGCGGAGAAGCTGCCGGGTTGGGTCATGGGCACGATCGGCGCGGTGGTCGCCTTCACTGGCGCGGTGCTGATCATCGAGATGGCCTATCGCGTCCGCGAGGGCGGCGAACCGCTGACGGCTTTCGGCAGGGAGTTCGACCAGGCGTCGGTGCTGAGCTGGCTCATCGCAGCGCTTGTCGTGGCGGTCGGGCTCGCCATCGTCATCGTCGCCGTCCGATGGCGGCGGCGCGGCTCGCTGAGCGCCGCCCTGAGCCTGAAGGAGGTGACGCCATGACCGCTCCGGCTCTCAGCCTGACCAATGTCGTCAAGAACTTCGGCGCGGCGCAGATCATCCGCGACGTCTCGCTGGATGTACCGGCGGGGGAACGCCACGCCATTATCGGGCCGAACGGGGCGGGCAAGTCGACCCTGTTCAACCTGATCTCGGGCTCCTTCCCGCCGACCTCCGGCGAAATCCTCGTCAACGGGCAGAAGGCGGCCGGCGCAGCGCCGTTCCAGATCAACCGAAGCGGATTGTCGCGCTCGTTCCAGGTGACCAACATCTTCCACAACATGAGCGTCTACGAGAACGTGCGCTGCGCGACCCTTTGGGCGCTCGGTCACCGCTACGTGTTCTGGCGCTTCATCTCGGGCATGAGGGACGTCGAGCAGCGCACCGACGAAATCCTCGAGCTGATCGGGCTTTCCGCCGTGCGCGGCACGCCGGCCGGCCTCCTCTCCTATGCCGACCAGCGCGCGCTCGAGATCGGGGTGACGATCGCCGGCGGCGCCAAAGTCATCCTGCTCGACGAGCCGACCGCCGGCATGAGCCACCACGAGACGGAGCGGGCCATGGCCCTCATCCGCAAGGTGACGGAGGGGCGCACGCTGGTCATCGTCGAGCACGACATGGGCGTCGTGTTCGGCCTCGCCGACCGCATCTCCGTGCTGGTCTACGGCCAGATCATCGCGTCCGGCACGCCGGCGGAGATCCGGGCCAACAAGAAGGTCAAGGAAGCCTATCTCGGCGAGGAGGCCGCCTGATGCTCGAGGTTTCCGGTCTCAACGCCTATTACGGCAAGAGCCACATCCTGCAGGGCGTCGACATCCACGTCGATGCCGGCGAGGTGGTCAGCCTGATCGGCCGCAACGGCGTCGGCCGTTCCACCACCGTCAAGGCGATCATGGGCGAGGTGCCGCCGCACGGCACGATCCGCTTCAAGGGCCGCGACATTGCCGGCCTGCCGAGCCATCGCATCGCCCGCCTCGGCATCGGCTATGTGCCGGAGCATCGCGACATCTTCCCGGACCTGACGGTCAGGCAGAACCTCATGCTCGGCATGAAGGACGCGAAAAAGGAGGGCCGCTGGACCATCCAGGGGTCGCTGGAGATGTTTCCCAATCTCGCGGCCCGCGCCGATTCCCCCGCAGGCGTGCTGTCCGGCGGCGAGAAGCAGATGCTCACCATGTGCCGCACCATGATGGGCGATCCCGATCTCGTCATGATCGACGAGCCGACCGAGGGGCTCGCGCCGCTGATCGTGCGCCAGGTCGGCGAGCTGATCTCGGAGATCGCGCGGCGCGGCGTCGCTATCCTGCTGGTCGAGCAGAAACTTTCCATCGCGCTCGACATCTCGCACCGCGTCTATGTCATGGGCCACGGCCGCATCGTGTTCGAGGGCACGCCCGCCGAACTCAAGGCCAACGAGGCCGTGCGGAAGGAGTGGCTGGAGGTGTAACCGCACTCGTCCGTCCGGCGGACGGGACGCGGGCATGGCGGGCGTGCGACATTCCCGGCTCGCGGTGCATCGCCTGGCGTGATGTGCCGATCGCAGACCGCCGCCCGCTTCAGGGCGCCTTTCGATCCGGAGTTGAGACCTTGGCTTCGCCTGCAGCCCAGTCCGCCATGACCATCGACGAAGCCGCGCTTGGCGCTTATCTCGAAGCCCACTGGCCGGGCTTCAAGGGACCGGTCAAGGCCGAGAAATTCGCCGGCGGCCAGTCTAACCCCACCTTCATGCTGACCCATGCCGGCGGCAAGGCCGTGCTGCGCAAGAAGCCACCGGGGCAACTCCTGAAATCGGCGCATGCGGTCGACCGCGAATACCGCGTCATGAAGGCGCTCAGCGGCACAGGCGTGCCCGTGCCCGCCATGCACGCGCTGTGCGAGGACGACAGCGTCATCGGCACGGCATTCTACGTGATGGAATATGTCGACGGGCGCATCATCTGGGACCCGGTCGTGCCCGATGTCTCGCACGAGCATCGCGCGGGCGTTTACGACGCCATGAACGCCGCGCTCGCCGCCCTGCACATGGTCGACCCTGCGAAGGTGGGCCTCGCCGATTTCGGCCGTCCCGGCAATTATTTCGCCCGGCAGCTCTCGCGCTGGGCCGAGCAGTACCGCGCCTCGGAGACCGAGGACCACCCCGACATCAACCGCACCATCGTCTGGCTGGAGCAGAACCTGCCGCCGGACGACGGCCGCTCCTCGCTGGTCCACGGCGACTACCGCATCGACAACATGATCTTCGCGAATGAACAGCCGAAGCTGCTCGCCATCCTCGACTGGGAATTGTCCACCATCGGTCACCCCTTCGCCGACATAGCCTATCAGTGCATGCACTGGCGCCTGCCGCACGAGGGCTCGTTCCGCGGTCTCGCGGGCATCGACCGCAAGGCCGTCGGCATCCCGACCGAGGAGGAATATGTCGCGCGCTATTGCGAGCGCACCGGCCTCGACGGCATCCCCAACTGGGGCTTCTATCTCGCCTTTTCGCTGTTCCGCATGGCGGCGATCCTGCAGGGCGTGCTGAAGCGGGCTCTGACCGGCAATGCCTCCAATCCGGAGCGCGCGCTCAAGGTCAAGGACAACATCCCGATTCTCGGCCGCATGGCCGTCGACGTGATCGACAGGGAAGTGAAATGACCGCCATGCGCCGCTATGCCGGCAAGACCGTCCTGATCACGGGAGCGGCCAGCGGCTTCGGGCGTCTCGCCGCGGAGCGCTTCGCCGCCGAGGGCGCGAACCTCGTGCTCGGCGATATCCAGGAAGAGGCCCTCGCCGAGACGAAGCGCCGCGCCGAGGCGGCCGGTGCGAAGGTCGTGGCGCAGGTGACGAATGTCGCCCACGGCCCCGCGGTGCAATTGCTCGTGCAGGCGGCGGTCGACGCCTTCGGGGCGCTCGACGTCGCGCTCAACAATGCCGGCGTCGCCCACGGCACGATGAAGCTCGTCGACACCGACGAGGCCGTGATGCGGCGGATGTTCGACATCAACGTCATGGGCGTCTTCCACGGCATGAAGGCGCAGATCCCGGTCATGGAGCGGCATGGCGGCGGAGTGATCCTGAACACCTCGTCGGTTGCCGGCGTCACCGGCGCGCCGCTGCTCGCCGCCTATGCGGCCGCCAAGCACGCGGTCATCGGCCTGACCAAGACGACGGCCGCCGAGGTCGCGCGCCGGGGCATCCGCGTCAACGCCATCTGCCCGGCCTTTGCCGAGACGCCCATGCTGACAGAGAGCCTGATGCAGGACGGGCGGACGCATGAGGAGATGGTCGGCCGCCTCGTCCAGACCATGCCGATGCGCCGGCCGGGCACCGCGGACGAAATCGTGCAGGCCATGCTATGGATCTGCTCGCCGGAGAACTCGTTCATGACGGGACATGCTCTCGTCGTCGATGGCGGTTTGACGGCGCTCTGAGACCGCCGGGGGCGGCGGTCCCAGCATACCGGGTGGTGCGGCAATGACGACGGAATTCGTCCTGCTCGTCGGCATCGGATTCTTTGCCCAGCTCGTCGATGGCGCGCTCGGCATGGCCTTCGGCCTGATCGCAACAACCGCGATGCTCTCGCTTGGCCTGCCGCCGGCTCAGGCGAGCGCCGCGACCCATACGGCCGAGGTTGCGACCACCGGCGTCTCCGCCCTGTCGCACCTCTATCACCGCAACATCGACGGCAAGCTGTTCCTGACGCTTGGCATTGCCGGTGTCGTCGGCGGCGTGCTGGGAGCCTACGTGTTGGCCAATATCGACGGCAAGGCGATCTTGCCTTTCGTCGCGGCCTACCTGCTGATCGTGGGCCTGCTCATCATCCTGAAGGCCGTCCAGCTGTCACCGACGCAGGAGGACGCCAAGGTCGGCTATGCTGCGCCGCTCGGCTTGGTCGGCGGCTTCCTCGATGCCATTGGCGGAGGCGGCTGGGGGCCGATGGTGACGTCGACGCTGATCGGCTCCGGCCATGCGCCGCGCAAGGTCATCGGCTCGGTCAACGCGGCTGAGTTCTTCGTGACCGTAGCGGTGTCCACCACCTTCTTCATCGAGCTCGGCATCGCCCACCTCAACCACATAGGAGCGCTCGTTCTCGGTGGAGTGCTGGCCGCCCCGCTCGGCGGCTATGTCGTCCGTCACCTGAAGCCGCACCTGCTGATGGGCGTCGTGGGGCTGCTGGTCAGCGCGCTGGCGCTCTACCAGCTCGTGCGCGCGCTCAGTTGACCGTACGGTTGGCGTAGGGGCTGTCGAGCGAGAAGGCCGGGATTTCCGCCTGGAAACTCTCGTTGCGCTCGGTGACCATCAGGTAGTGCCCGACCATGATCCCGGTCGGCGTCGTCAGCGGGCAACCCGACGTATATTCGAAGGCGGCCCCCGACTCGATCACCGGCTGCTCGCCGACCACGCCGGGGCCGCGCACCTCGTGAACCTTGCCGTGCTCGTCGGTGATCTGCCAATAGCGCGCCCGCAACTGCACCCGCTCGCCGGACAGATTCAGGATTTCGACGCGATAGGCCCAGAAATACTGGTTCTCGTCCGGCTCCGAGCGCTCGGGCAGATATTCCGGCGTGACCGTGACCTGGATGCCCCGCGTGACGGCGCGATACATGACGGCTCTCTTTGGCAGCCTTTTCGGCAGCCGCTTGGCGAAAGCTTCGCTGGACAGGCTTGCGGAGGCGACCTCGTCTGTCAACCGCGCGTCACGGCTCAAGCGGCGGAAAGAGGTGCGCGCCGTCCGTGCCGAGGGTGAGCGGCTTGGTCCATCGCACCGCGCTCATCGGCAGGTCACCGTAGAGATGCGGGAACAGCGCCCCGCCGCGCGAGGGCTCCCATTTCAGCCCCGCGCCGAGCGCTGCGGCGTCGACGGCGACGAGGACGAGATCGCTCTGGCCGGCAAAGTGCTTCGCGGCGGTCTCACGCACCTGTGCGCCCGTCGAGAAGTGGATGAAGCCGTCGGCAAGATCCACCGGTGCGCCGGTGAAGAGGCCGGCGGCCTCCGCCTGCTGCCAGGCGGCGCGCGGGGATATCTTATAGATGGTCGCAGACATGAGCCTCACCGGTTCCTGCAGCAGGCTTTGGCCTCGCTGCACGGATGGTGCAAGGGTGCGTCACGTGCCTGCCACAGGAAGCAGCGTATATTCCGATTGACAGCAACATAAAAGGGCAATAATCCTACAAGCGGATGGTCTTCCTGAATTTCGACTGCTCCGCGGCACGGGACGCGCGCCCCGCCGGCCACGCGATCGGGAGTTTGCCATGTTCTCGCATGCCGACATCTGGGCGGCGATAGACCGTCTGGCGGAGTCCAACGGCCTGTCGGCCTCGGGCCTTGCCAAGCGCGCCGGGCTGGACGCCACCACCTTCAACAAGTCGAAGCGCGTGATGCTGGACGGGCGCGAGCGGTGGCCCTCCACCGAATCCGTCGCCAAGGTCCTCAACGCCACCTCCACCAGCTTCGGCGAATTCGTCTCGCTCGTCGGAGGTTCCATGATGAGCACCAGGCCGCTGCCCATTCTCGGTTTCGCGCAGGCCGGCGCAGGTGGCTATTTCGACGCGGGCGGCTTTCCGGCCGGCAATGGCTGGGACGAGGTCTCCTTCCCCGACGTTCCCGAAGAGTCGATCTATGCGCTGGAGATCCAGGGCGATTCCATGCTGCCGGTCTATCGCGACGGCGACCGCATCGTCGTCTCGCCGGTAGCACCCATCCGGCGCGGCGACCGCGTGGTAGTGGCGACCGCCGAGGGCGAGATCATGGCCAAGGAGCTGAAGCGCCAGACCAACAGATCGGTCGAGTTGACCTCGCTCAACGCCGACCATGCCGACCGTACCTTCCCGGTCACCGACATCGCCTGGATGGCGCGGATCATGTGGGTGAGCCAGTAGGGGCGCATCGCAGAGCGGTTGCCCCGCGCCTGGTCGGTGCAGGGCATCAGTTTCGCAAGGCGGTGGCGTCGCCTCAGCCCTTCGCGAAATCGCCCGCCAGCGCCTTGCCGATCAGCGCGCGCGTCTCGCCGAGGCCGTAGAGCACTGCGAAGGAACCGAAGCGCGGGCCCTTCTCCTGCCCCAGCAGCACCTTGTAAATTGCCGAGAACCACTCCGACGAGACGCCCGGCTTCTCCGGCGTCGCGCCCTTGGCCTTGAGGTCCTGGTAGCGCGGGATGGCGCGGCCGACATCGTAGACGGCGGCCTGCACGTCCTCTGCGCTGGCGTTCTTCGGCATGGCCATCAGGGCGGCCGAGAGGGCCTGCAACGCCTCGCGTTCCACCTCGTCGGCCTTCTTGTAGACCTTGGTCGGCTTCACGAAGTCGTGGAAGTAGCGCACCGCATAGCCGGCGAGTTCGTCCAGCTTCGGGTTCTTCTCCGGCGTCGCGTCCGGCGCATAGCGGCGGATGAAGCCCCAGAGCACTTCCTTGGCCGGCGCATTCGACACCGAGACGAGGTTCATCAGCATGGAGAAGGAGATCGGCACCTCGACACGCGGCGGCGTACCGGCATGGATGTGCCAGGCCGGGTTCATCAGCCGCGTCTTCTCGTCCTGCACGGGGTACTTCTCGACGAAGGCGAGATAGTCGTCGGCATTGCGCGGAATGACGTCGAAATGCAGACGCTTGGCGCTGCGCGGGTTTTGATACATGAACAGCGACAGGCTCTCCGGCGAGGCATAGGTCAGCCACTCGTCGATGGTCAGCCCGTTGCCCTTGGACTTCGAGATCTTCTGCCCGTCCTGGTCGAGGAACAACTCGTAGACGAAATGCTCCGGCGGGTCGCCGCCGAGAATTTCGCAGATCCGGTCGTAGATCGGCGCATTGGTCTGGTGGTCCTTGCCGAACATCTCGAAATCGACGCCGAGCGCCACCCAGCGCATGCCGAAATCCGGCTTCCACTGCAGCTTGGCCCGCCCGCCGGTCACCGGCATGGTCACGTCGCGGCCGTCCTCGTCGGCGAAGGTGATCGTGCCGTCGCGGCCGTTCACCTCCTTCATCGGCACGTAGAGCACGCGCCCGGTCGTCGGCGAGATCGGCAGGAACGGCGAATAGGTCGCCTGGCGCTCCTCGCCGAGCGTCGGCAGCATGACCGCCATGATGGCGTCGTAGCGCTCGACGGCCCGCAGTAGCACCTCGTCGAACCGGCCGGCCCGGTAATAGTCGGTGGCGCTGGCGAATTCGTAGTCGAAGCCGAACTGGTCGAGGAAGCGGCGCAGCATGGCGTTGTTGTGGTCGCCGAAGCTCTTGAACTCGTTGGTCCAGGGGTCCGGCACCGCCGTCAGCGGCATCTGCAGATAGGGCTCCAGGAAGCCGCGGTCCGGCACGTTGTCCGGAATCTTGCGCATGCCGTCCATGTCGTCGGAGAAGCACAGGAGCCGGGTCGGAATCTTGTCATCGGTCAGCAGGCGGAAGGCGTTGCGCACCATGGTCGTGCGCGCCACCTCGCCGAACGTGCCGATATGCGGCAGGCCCGAGGGGCCATAGCCGGTCTCGAACAGGACAGGGCCGTCCTTCGGCTTCTTCTCCAGCCGCGCGATGAGCTTGCGCGCCTCCTCGAACGGCCAGGCGGTGCAGGCGCGGCCGGCCTCGATCAGGGCCGGCGTCGAGGGAATGGCGGGAAGCATGGCGAAATCCAGACGGAAACCAACGAAACGGGTGGGTTGCAATAGGGCGGCGGGGGTAACAGGTCAATGAACACCGCTGTTGCCATCTGCTGCCACGGCTCGGCGCGACGCGTGCTAGGAGGTCCATCATGCCCGATCAAGGCTTCATCCTGTTCGAGACGGCCATCGGCACCTGCGGCATCGTCTGGGGCGCCAATGGCATTGTCGGTGCGCAATTGCCCGAGGGCGGCGACGTGGCGGCGCGGGCGCGCCTGACACGCCGCTTTCCCGACGCGGTCGAGGGCCGGCCGCCGGCATCCGTCCGCGCGGTCGTCGATGCCGTCGTTCGGCTGATCGAGGGCGAGCCGGTCGACCTGTCGAAGGCGCCGCTCGATCTCGCCGGCCTGCCGGACCTGCACCGCCGCGTCTACGATGTCGCGCTGACGATCCAGCCCGGCGAGACGCTGACCTATGGCGAGGTGGCCCGCCGCATCGGCGAGCCCCATGCCGCGCAGGCGGTGGGGCAGGCGCTCGGCAAGAACCCCATTCCGATCATCGTGCCGTGCCACCGCGTGCTGGCAGCCGGCGGCAGGACCGGCGGTTTCTCGGCCAATGGCGGCGTCGATACAAAGCTCAAACTGCTCTCCATCGAACGGGCGCGCACCAGCACCGAGCCGACGCTGTTCGACGGCGATCCGTCATTCGGCCTTGCTGCGCGCCCGGCCGCGAAAGGCACGCCACCATGATCCGCGCGGCCCGGCTCTGCGACTGCGCTTCGCTGCGCGTCATGGACTATCGCTGCGAGGCGGGCCCCGACGACAGGCCCTTCGTGGAGATGCACGACTGCCTGTCGCTCTCCTATGTCCGGCGCGGCAGTTTCGGCCTGACGAGTCGCGGCCGGTCCTATGACCTCGTCGCCGGCTCGATCCTCGTGGGACGGTCGGGCGACGACTATTGCTGCACGCACGAGCACCATGCCCACGGCGACGAGTGCCTGTCCTTCCAGTTCACCGCAGAGGGCGCCGACTGGCTCGGGCCGCTCCGCCAAGCCTGGGAGACGCGCGCCGTTCCGCCGGCCCCGGAACTGGCCGTGCTGGGCGAACTCGCGCAGGCCTCCGCCGAGGGGCGCAGCGATGTCGGGCTCGACGAGGTCGGCCATCTTCTCGGCGACCGCTTCCTCAGGGCCGTGACGGGACGGGCCAGCCGCCCGCAGGAGGCGAGCGCGAGCGACCGCCGCCGGGCAGTTGAGGCGGCGCTCTGGATCGAGGCTCATTCCGCCGAGGCCATCGGCCTTGACGACGTGGCGCGGTTCGTCGGCCTCAGTCCGTTCCATTTCCTCCGCCTGTTCAGGCGTGTCGTCGGCGTCACGCCGCATCAGTACCTCGTCCATTGCCGGCTGAAGCGGGCGGCCCGCCTTCTGGCAGCGCCGGAACCGTCGGTCACGGACGTTGCCTACGATGTCGGCTTCGGCGACCTGTCCAATTTCGTGCGATCGTTTCACCGCGCTGCCGGCATCTCGCCCCGCGCCTTCCGCAAGGCCGCGCGCGGCGACCGCAATTTATTCCAAGACCGTCTGTCCCGCCTCGCCGTAGCGTGATGCTCCAAACATTGGAGGACGCCATGTACGACCATCTCGGATTGCGCGTGAAAGACATGAAGAAGGCGGTCGCCTTCTACACGGCGGCGCTCGGCGCCCTTGGTCATAAGCCCGGCCCGAGCGGCGAGGGCTATGCCGGCTTCGGCCCGGATGCGGACACGATCCCGCTCTGGCTGCATCCGACGACCAGTGCCGGTGCCACCGGCGTCCACATCTGCTTTAAGGCGAAGAGCCGCGCCGAAGTGGACGCCTTCCATGCCGCGGCGGTGAAGGCAGGGGCGAAGGATAACGGCGCGCCGGGCATCCGCACCGACTATTCGCCGACCTATTACGCTGCCTTCGTCATTGATGCCGACAACAACAACCTCGAAGCCGTGTTCACGGGCTGAGGGCAGGGGAGGAGATCATGGCTTCGATCCGCAAGGAGATCGTCATCGATGCGCCACCGGCCGAGGTCTGGTCGGCGGTGCGCGACTACGGACAGGTGCACACGCGACTCTGCCCGGGCGTCGTCGTCGACACGCGGATGGAGAGCGGCGAGCTGCGCGTCGTCACCTTCGCCTCCGGCCTCGTGCTGCGGGAACTGATCGTCGATGTCGATGATCAGGCCCGCCGGTTCGTCTGGTCGGCTATCGGCGGCCGCGCGAAACATCACAACGGCGCGATGCAGGTGCTGGACGAGGGGCCGCGCGCAAGCCGCCTCGTCTGGCTCGCCGATATCCTGCCGCATGATCTCGGTCCCATCGTCGCCGCGATCATGGATGAGGGCCTCGCGGCCACGAAGGCGCATCTGGAGGCGCGGGCGCGGCGGGCCGCCTGATTCTGCCTCGCGTATTCCCATGGAAAGAATTTTGTGCCATTCTTTCCATGGGAGATCGCCATGCTGCGACAGGACCACCACGCCAAGCCCCGACCGTCCGAGGCTGCCGTCGTTACCAAGGCGGTGCTGCGGGCGGCGCAGGCGCTCGATGTTCCGGCCAGAACGCTGGCAGGCATCATCGGCGTCTCGGAGGCGACGGCGTCACGCATGAAGAGCGGCGGCTTCGCGCTGGAGCGCGCCTCGAAGCCGTTCGAGCTGGCCGTGCTGTTCATCCGCCTGTTCCGCTCGCTCGACGCCATTGCCGGCGGCGACGAGACGGTGGCGCGCGCCTGGCTCCGCAATCCCAACGCGGCGCTCGACGCCGTGCCGCTCGACCATATCCGCACCGTTTCCGGTCTCGTCGATGTCATTGCATACTTGGACGCCCGCCGCGCTCTCGTCTGAGGCGCGCACCTATGACGGCAAGGTCTGGCGGCTGGTCGAGGCTCAGCACAGGGTGTCGACCATGAAACTCGTCGATGATGTCGACGAGCAGGCCGTTCTGGAGCGACTGGTCGAGGCGACCAAGCCGGCCGTGCCGCCCGAATGCCGGCATCTCGACTATCTGCTCGCGACCCCCTTCCGCTATGGCGCGATCTATCCGACGGGGTCGCGCTTCCGCCGGGCAGGCCGTACGCCCGGCGTCTTCTACGCGGCCGAGAATCCCGAGACCGCGGTCGCCGAGATGGCCTTTTACCGCCTGCTGTTCTTCGCGGAATCGCCGGATACGCCCTGGCCGTCCAACGCGGCCGAATACACCGCCTTTTCGGCGGCCATTCGTACGCCCTTCGCCATCGACCTGATCCAGCCGCCGCTCGGCCGCGACGCCGCCCGCTGGACGCATCCGACCGACTATTCCGACTGCCAGAGCCTTGCCGAGACAGCGCGGGCGGCGAAGATCGAGGCCATCCGCTATCGCTCGGTGCGCGACCCCGAGGGCCGCGCCAATCTCGCCGTGCTCACCTGCGCCGCCTTCGCCGCCGCCGAGCCGGTCGATCGGCAGACCTGGCGCATCCGGCTCAGCGCATCCGGCGTGCAGGCGCTGCGAGAGTTTCCCGAGAAGCGTGTCGGCTTTGCGCGCGACGCCTTTTCCGCCGATCCGCGGCTTGGCCTCGTCGCGAGACGCTGAGCGTCACCTGGCCACGCTTCGGCCGGCTCCGAACCATCCGGCCACTCGCGTCGGCATCCTGCGGCCATGACCCACGCCGCCCCCCGCCTGCGCCGCCACGTGACGCCCTTTCGTCTCGCTGGTCTTCTCGCCATCTGCCGGTTCTGGCGGATGCGGAGCGAGACCCGCCAGCAACTCGCCGAACTCGACCGCGACGGGCTCGCCGATATCGGGCTCACCGAATCCGCACGGCACCGCGAATGTGCCCGATGGTTCTGGCAATGACGGTCAGGGTCGATCCAGCGCCGCGTCAGTAGATGCCGACCGGAAAGGCCTTCAGGTAGAGTTCGGCATAGACGCCGCGCTCCCAGAGCCGCTGCAGCGCGTGATTGATCGCCCGCCTCAAGGGCTCGTTGCCGCGGCGCATGACGATGGACAGGCCCTCGCCGAAATAGCGGCTTTCGGTGAACGGGCCGCCGAGCAGGCGGCAGCAATTCGCCGAGGCCTCGCCATTGATCCAGAAGGCGCTGGCGACGCCGTCGGCGAACATCAGGTCGATATCGCGTTCGCTCAGCGCCTTGCGCGCGGCCTCGATGGTCGGATAGCGGCGGATCGCCGAGCGGCGGAAGAAGGCCGCGGCATAGGCCTCGTGGGCCGTGCCCTCGACCACGGCGATGGAGCGGCCTGCCAGCGTCTCCGGCGTCGCCTCGGTCAGTTGCGTGTCCCGGCGCATGACGAAGCGCGCGGGCAGTTCCAGATAGCGGTCGGAGACCTCGTAGCGCCGGCGGATGTCGGGTGTGATCGCCAGCGAGGCGATGATTGCGTCGCCGGCATTGCGGTCGAGGCTGTCGGTCAGCGTGTCGAAGCGGCGCACCTGCACGGTGCAGGGCACCTTCAGCTCTTCGCAGATGGCGCGCGCGAGGTCGATGTTGAAGCCGGTCGGCCGGCCGTCCGGCCCGGCATAGTTGAACGGCGGATAGTCGTCCTCGGTGAGGAACCGGATCTGCGGCACGCGGGTGAGGTCGACGCGCTCGGTGCGCCGGCGCGGGTCCCAGAAGCCCGGGATCGGCACGTGCGGCGCGGCTTCGGCTTCAGCGGGACGGTTGCCGGGCGGCGCGGCCGGCGATTGCGGCGCGGCCGGCAGCGTCGCCAGCATCAGAAATGCTGCAACCAAGAGTGAAAGCCGTGCGGGCAAGACACGTGATCCGGGTTCGTCCGACTGCTGTCGGCAGAGAGCCCCTTATAGCCTGATCGGCACCGCGCGGGAGGGGCCGTGCGACCGGGGCGACGGGGAATGGAGGCAGCGGGGTTCGGCCAGCGGCTTGCCGCCGCCGTGAAGCGTCCTGCGCCTCGGCGCGGGAGCGATGCCGCGCGCGGGCAGCCGCGAATCCCGGCCGCGCCGGCTGGCGCTCTGGTCGATGCGCTGGTGCCCGGCCATGCGCGGTTCCACGCCGCCTTCATGGCGCACAAATGGGGCGTGGGCGAACTGGAGGCGGCGGTTGCGCTCAAGCTCACCACGCCGACGGCTATCGCGGGGGCTCTGGCCGCGCGGATCGGCGGTATCGCCATGTTCCCCGCCGGCGCGGCACCGGCCATCGCCGCGGATCCGGCGGACTGGCTCGCCGTCATCCGCCGCGGAGAGGTCGGCATCGACCGGGCGGTCGGCGGCAGGGCGCTGCTGATCGCGCCGCGGCCGGAAGATGCCGAGCGCATCGCGGCGGACCCGCGCCGGGTGGCGGTCGGTTCGCTGCCTGTGCTGGTGACGACGCCGGAGGCCTTTTCGGAGCTCATCCGGCAATGGGCCGGGCAATACTGGATCGACGACGCGATCGAGGGCCTGTTGCGGGAAGACCCCGACCGGTCGGCAAGCGACGGCGTGCTGATGGCGAAGACCGCGGTGGGAGTTGCGGTCGCCCTTGCGGCCCTGCTCGCATGCCTCACCGCCGGTCCCGCATGGCTGGCGCTGACGATGGGCGCGACCATCGGCGCGGCCGTATTCGTCTGGGCGCTGGTTCGCCTCGTGGCCTCGGCCATGTCCGTGCAGATTCTGCCGCGGAAACCGCTCGAAGACCGCGATCTGCCGCGCTACACCCTGCTCTGCCCGCTCTATGGCGAAGAGAGAGTGGCCGGCGCCCTGCTGTCGGCTCTGGGGCGCATCGACTATCCGGCGGCCAAACTCGACATCAAGCTGATCCTCGAGGCCGGCGACGAGGCGACGCTGTCGGCGGTGCGTGCGCGCCCGCTGCCGCCCACCGTGGAGGTCTTCGTGCTCCCGCCCGGCGGGCCGCGGACCAAGCCGCGGGCGCTTATGATGGCGTTGCCCTTCGCGCGCGGCGATCTCGTCGCCGTCTATGACGCCGAGGACCGGCCCGGTCGCGGCCAGTTGCGCGAGGCTGCCGAGACCTTCGCGGCCGCCGACCCGCGGCTCGGGTGCCTGCAGGCGCCGCTCTCCATCGCGAACCCCGACGACACCTGGCTGACGCGCTTCTTCGCGGCGGAATACGACGCGCTGTTCCGGGTGCTGCTGCCGGCTTTCGCCCGCTTCGGCCTGCCCATGCCGCTGGGCGGCACGTCGAACCACTTTCGCGGCCTTAGGTAGCAAACGCACCAAGCGTTTGCGCCGGGCCTAACGGAAGTAGGACGGAAATGACGACTCCAAGAATCGAGACGGCTGGTGTTAGCTCCAACGTATGCGTTGGGTGCGATGGATATTCAGCGGGATCATTGCGGTCGCAACGATCGTTTTCACCCTGCTTAGATGGGCCGTGGACTACACGGGTCGGACGACGTTTTTTGAGGACTACGAAGCGCTTAGCGGGAGGATTTCTCTCGTGCTGACGTGGCTTCAACAAATCCCAGGCATCGGGTTTTATACCGGCGTAGCCGTTGCATTCGCGACCGCATTGCTGCTTGTCGTATGGGACGCGAAGCGCTTTTTAGCCGAGGAGCCACAAGCGCCCGACCAAAGCGTGGTCGATATCCGGAGCGATATCCGGCGACTAATGGAAGCGGCTAACTCACACTACGTGTTCGACGAAAAATTAGAGGCCTGCATCGATCGGCTCGATGCATCGAACCACCCCATGTGGCTTGCTCAAGGTTTGGAAGATTCGCGCAGAGCCTTCCTTCACATGGCTCGGATCGTTCGCGCCGTGAGGGGTGATCATGGGCCGGGGATGGGCGACGACGAGATGCGAGAAGAGATGTTGAGCCAGTTGCGGAAACACGCGCATCGATTGGAAGTCGGCATAGCCCAAGCTACGAGCGCAGGCTGATCTCCGCAGCCCCCATGGCCTGTAGGCATTGAAGCAGGAATGCCGCGGTGAACCCACCGCGGCTGATCTTATTCGCGAGATTGCGTTCTGTCTCTTGGATGCCGATCACCGCCAATCGGGTAGCAAGACTGGCGTAGGTCAGACCCCGCCGTTTCAGTTCCGCCTTGAGCAGGTTCTTCGCCTTTTCCTCATATTCCTGGGTGACCGGGTTGTCCTTGAAGCTGATTTTCGGCACGCCAAGCGGCTCCTGAAATATCATCGAATGCGATGATGATAACACTTGCATGCGGTGCGCTCCATCTTTATATCCAGTGCGCAACATCACTGGATGCAATGACGGATGGCTCAGCACTTTCTCCTTTCGGCTCAGGCCCGCACGTTGTCCCTCAAGGCGATCTACGCCGGGGGCGAGGACAAGGCCTATGAGATGTTCCGAAAGATCCGCTGGGCCGCCACGGACGGCGCGCCGGTGTGCCCGCGCTGCGGCGGCACGGAGAGCTACGACATATCGACCCGTCGCCGCTTCAAGTGCGTGGCCTGCGGTCACCAGTACAGCGTGACCTCGGGAACGATCCTCGCGTCCCGCAAGATGTCCTTCACCGATCTTCTCGCCGCGATCTGCATCATCGCGAACGCGGCCAAAGGCGTCTCGGCCTTGCAGCTTTCCCGAGATCTGGACTGCCAGCACAAATCGGCTTTCGTTTTGTCGCACAAGCTCAGGGAGGCCATGGCGTCTGAGACGAAGGGCGCCACGCTGAACGGCGAGGTCGAGATCGACGGCGCCTATTTCGGCGGTCATATCCGCCCGGCCAATCTCGCTGAGAACCGTGTTGATCGCCGCCGCGCTGAGCACCAAACCGGCAAGCGCCGCGTCGTCATTGCCCTGCGCGAGCGCAAGGGACGCACGCTGCCCTTCGTGGCTCGCAGCGAGGCCGAGGGCGTCGATATCGCCAAGCAGGTCGTCTCAAGAATGGCCGTGATCCACGCCGACGAAGCGCCCCATTGGGACGCGCTGCACGCCGGCTGGAAGACGCAGCGCATCAACCACAGCGAGGCTTACAGCTTGCCTGAGGGCTGCACGAACCAAGCCGAGAGCTACTTCTCTCGCCTGCGCCGCATGGTGGAAGGGCAGCATCACTCTGTCTCACCGCGCTATCTCCACCAATACGCCGCACATGCTGCATGGATGGAAGATCATCGGCGGGAGGCAAATGGCACTTTGGCCCGCCGGGCGATTGGATTGGCGATGGCGCACGGCGTAAGCCGCGAGTGGTCGGGCTACTGGCAGCGGCGACCCCGCTGACTTCCCAGGCTGGGTGGCAAACAGTGTCCAAATCCAATTCAGATCAGACGCAGCGACCACAGGCGGCCCTTCCAATGTCGTTGCGACGCTCCTATCCTCTGGGCATGGCCACACCCATCTCTACGGCCAATTTTATGGGGCGCGCCTTGAAAGGTGTGGCCGCCAAACGAAGGCCGGCATATGAATTGGGACAAGGTCTTACCGCTGCGAGTGTCCAAAGAGGTGGATGTTTCGTTTCTCGATTTCGATCGGGACAATCCCCGTTTCACCCCTGACAAACGTCCCTCGGACGGATCTGACGAAGCGATCATCACGCTTCTCGATCGTACATCCGACCTCGGTGAGTTGGTCCAGTCCATCTCGTTGAATGGGTACATCAGCATAGAGCCGATGATCGTGTATGCAGACGGGAACAGACTAGTGGTGCTAGAAGGCAATCGCCGTTTAGCTGCCGTTAAGGTGCTACGTAGTTCCGAACTGGCAGCAGCTTGTCGTATTGCCGTTCCGACTTTTACCAAACAAGTTCGCTCGTCACTTGAAAAAATCTTAGTCTATCGTGTCGAAGACAAAGATGGCGCGAAAGACCTTATAGGATTTAAACATATAAACGGCCCCCAGGCATGGGATGCGTATGCAAAAGCTCTTTACGCCATGCGCTGGCTCGACGCTGAGAGGGCTAAAGGAAATGGTCTTTCTCTTTCGGATATCGCCCAGCGGATGGGCGATAAACACGATACGCTACACCGCATGGTCACTGCTGCGTATGTAATCCGGCAAGCAGAAGACGAAGAAATCTATGAACTCGATGATCGCACTAAGCGACATTTCAGTTTTTCGCATCTTTATACTGGCCTATCTTATCCGGAATTCACCACATTTCTCGGGATGGAGCGGCTTGCGCGCTCTGACGATCCTGCACATGAGCCTGTACCCGATGAGAAGAAAGCGGAAATGCGCCAACTTCTTGTTTGGCTCTATGGTTCGAAGCGAGATGATTTGGAGCCAGTTGTCCAGAATCAGGCCAATGATCTCAAGCGCCTAAAGAAAGTATTGGCTTCTCCAGCCGCAACACGCGAGCTCGCTCAACTTGGAAATCTTGACAACGCAGTAATTACTGCATCTCCGATGTCTGACTTGTTTGCTGAGGCTCTGATCGATGCGTCTGCAGCATTGAAGCGGGCAGTTGATAATGTGACGGGATATGATCCGGAGAACCAGCCAGATTTGTCCGAGTTCGCTGACTTATGTGCTGAACGATCGGATGTCGTGATCGCGGCCATGGAGCGTCGACGGCAGAAGATTACGCGAGCCTGACACATGTCCACCCCGTTCGTCAGCCCGCCGGCGCTTGGTGCATCTGCCGACATTCTCGTGGATTGGCTCGAGTTGGTGGCGCTTTTCAGCCAATTCCAACGGGCGCGACTGGACGACATCGTCGCAAGCTTTAAAACGCAACGGGAGGAGGCTGCCCCCGATTTCGGGGACGAAGATCGCGAAGATGATCTAGTCCGAAGTGCGATCGAGAGTGAGTTCGAGACTCGTAAGCGCGCCCTCGTTGATGCTTATCCCTATGAACTAGCTCCCGACGGAGAGGAACTGCAACTAGTTAGAGGCATTGAAGATCCCAGCGCTAGTTTCTATCTACTTTGCCTGATTGCCTCCCACGTTACTAATTCACCTATACTGCGAAAGCCACCATGCGATAGTCTAGTGCGGAAAATGCGGAATCGAATATTCCAAGTTGTAGGAACGCTTGCTGTTGCAGGATTCGCTCGCGGCCCGGCGGTAAGCGTGGGGTATCCTCGCGAAAGCAAGGAATCGATTCTGGGCGTTCTGGGTCGGGCTCAACGCTGGTGCAGTGGCTTGGAGGCACGCGATAAGGTCGGCCGGCATGCGGCTCCAAGAGCCAAGGACGGCGGCATCGACGTGATTGGCTGGCCGCAGATGGACCGCCCTCCACCTCCACACGTATATTTTGGGCAGGTTGCCTCCGGCGTCGGATGGCGAGGCAAGCCAGCGACGGTCGAATATGACAATTTCATGGATGATTTTTTTGAAGGACGCGGAGGAGCGCAGCATAATTTTGTTACGCTGATCCCATTTCGAGTAGTGGATGAACTGGTTTTTGAACGAGAAAGCAAAGTTCACAAATCGATATTTGACAGAAACAGAATCCCTCGCCACGCCCTCCAAGCGATTGTTTTGAGTGGAACGGGCGTTGAAATGGACGAAGTGACGAACGTTCACCAAGTATATAGATGGCTAAGACAATACCTAAGATCAGTACTAGACTGATAGGTGATGAACGAGAATTTCATTCTCCTTTCTGGTCGTGCGCAAGCTGTAATTCACTTGTATTGTTTTGCGGGGCAAAGATCTGTATAAATTATGTATTAACGGGTGGTTGTCGTAGGTCAATACCCAGTGCGGATAGCGGCTGCTTTGTAGCATATCGGCCAAAGCGCTGTGCTTACTCTCACTCATTGCGTCTAAATATAGACGAGACCCCGCCTGTACATAAGGAGGATCAACGAATAGCAGGGTTTTCTCGAGTGACATGCGACCGCTCGCTCTAGCTAGGAACACGAGAGCATCTTCGTTTGTGATGTGGATGCTCGCGCGATTTTCCCCCAGCCATGCAATGCGTCGACTCATACTTTCACGGTAGAAGCGAGCGTCGATTTTCCAGCGACCAGTTTGACGGTATCCGCCAATTGGGCCCGACCCCAGCACGATCCCCGAACGACTCGTGCGGTTAATGAAATAAGCCGCAAAGCCAACCTCGAATGAGTAACGTCCCGCTGGTGGTGTCGCTTGCAGTAGAGCGCGGGCTTCGTGCCATTCGGCCATATCCACTTTGATGGTGGCTACGCGGTCCAGGAAGCGCTCGGTTTCATGGACGATAGCATGCCAAGCCGAGAATACGCGGATATCCGCATCATTCAGGTGGATGGCAGCAACCCGCCCTTCCTCGAGCAAGTTAACGGCCGCCCCAGCTCCACCGCAGAACGGCTCCGCATACAACTTCTCCGTACCCGGTATCTTATCGATGACCGAGCCGAGATAGCCCGATAGGAACCCTTTGCCCCCGGGATATCGGAATGGCGACCCAGACGCCTGAACGTGGCGTCGCGGGAATTTCGAGAGGTCGAGGCAATCCTCGTTAGACATGTAGCCCTAGAACGCTTGCTGAATCTCAGGCACACATATAGCGTGCCCGCCTTGACGAATCATGAGAATTTGAGAGGGCACGAGCCTCTCTTTTTTGGCCCTTTTCAAGCGATCGATCGCGGGCGTTCCGCGTTATGATCGCGCTCTCCCATCGTCGTGGTCTGATTTAGGCTGGTCGATCTTGGTATTTGGCGCCCACGTGATGTTGCCGCGGATATCCAAGCGCGAGCGCGCCACCGCATCTCGCTTTAGAGACGTTAGAGCCTTGCTCACCCGCTTCGTTAAATCCGATACGTAGCGCCTATCCCGCGCATCCATGCCGCTTAGCGCGACGATTGCCTGCGCGATCTGCCGGCTGGTCATGGGCGCTTCCGCCTCGCGGAGTTCGTCTAGGATCGCCCTCGTGAGTTCGCCGCGGCCGAAGATGACCTCGCGCTTCTGTCGCGGCATCTCGGCGTCGAGATCGCCTGTGTAGCCCAGCGTTCCGAGCACGCGGTCCACGGCTTGGATGTCGTTCCGGATCTCGGCCAAGCGATCTCTGGCGCGCTGGCCGTCGTTGAACAGCATGGCGCGCTTTTTGAGCAGGCCGGAGATGGTGTGCTCGAACGTTTCGGTGCGGGCCGCGCGGATCGTGTCGGACATGAAACCCTCAAAGAAAGAGCCGCCCCACCTGGTGCGATGAAGCGGCTCGATATGCATTCGGTTTAGCCGCCGGGCATGATCCCGGCGCGACGACAAACTTGAATCGTTGCGATGGCGACCTCATCACCAGCAGCGATGGCGTGGTTCTGATAGGTCTGGCTCGGACCGTTGCCCATCAGCGCGCCGCGGAACGGGACGAGCCCGGTCATGCCGCCGAGACGATTGCGGCCGCTCACGTAGCCACAAATGCCGACCGTATTGGCATCGTAGCGTCCGCCGTAGATCGCGCCAAAGTCGGCAGAAGCCGGATCGGCCATGCTTGCCCGTACGCCTTGCTGGATCTTGGTGATTTGCTCGGGCGTGAGGCTCACTGAAACATGCTGCGGCACGGGCGGCGGCGAGAGGCAGCCGGCCAGAGCGACACACGCGGCAAAGACAATGGATAGCTTCTTCATACTTCCCCCTTGGGTGTGCGGGGGCTGTGCCGCGCAGGCACGTCGGCTCCGCCCCCCGATGATCGGGGAGTTGAGAACCTGTACGAGGACAGGCGCGTACGTCTTTAGGCTTTCGCCCTGGACATAACACGTACGCCTCCCCGACCCATGAGGTTGGAGAGTGCGTTTCACGGCAGCACCGGGCCGCCTCGTACGGGGTTCTCACGCCCCAGACACCGTGTGCGGTGCCCGTCGCCTGTATGGCATGAGGGCGATGTTTCGACTAGATAGAGCCTTGGTGCGTTTGCTACCTAAGGCCGCACTTTCGGATACTCGCCTTGCGCCAGTCGCTGGGATGGGACCCCTACAACGTGACCGAGGATGCCGATCTCGGCTTTCGCCTTGCCTGCAACGGCTGGCGGATCGGCTCCATCGCCACGCCGACGGTGGAGGAAGCCCCGCCGACCTTCGCCGGCTGGCTTAAACAGCGCAGCCGCTGGTTCAAGGGTTGGCTGCAGACCCTGGCCGTGCTGGCGCAGCGGCCGCGCCGGCTCTGGAGCGAACTCGGCGCGCGCGGTCTTCTGGCGCTGGTCGCGACGCTGGCGGGCTCGCTCGGTTCGGCTCTGGTCCACATCGTCTGCTGGGTGGCGCTGGCGGCGATGCTCGCGCGGGGCGTCTGGCCGGACTGGGCCGGCCTTGCGGCGACGGTGTTCCTCGCCGGCTATCTCTGCAGCGTCCTGCACATGCTGGTGGGCTGGCGGCGGGCCGGCCGGAAGGGTGTCGCCCCCTGGCTCGTCTTCCTGCCATTGGCCTGGGCTGCCATGGGCGCTGCCGCGTTGCGGGCGGTCTGGGAACTGCGCCGCAGGCCTCATCATTGGGACAAGACCGAGCACGGGCTGAGCGCTGCCTGGGCCGCCGGCGCGGCCGAGGGGGACAAGCCTGCCGCCGCGCGGGAGGAACTCGCCGAAAGCGTTCTGTGGATCATCGCCCGCTCCGACCGTCTGATGGCGAGGGGCGATCATGCGCCGGCCGATGTCGCGGCGACCTTGCAACGCTGGAGACCCGTGCTCTCGGACCTCGGGCCGGATCGCCAGACGCTCGACCTCTACGACGCCTATTGCGCATCGGTCGCCCGCCGTGCGGATTCGCCAGCCGCGCGGCCTTGACCACCCGGCCGGGTTGCCAGCGCGCGCCCGCCGCATCACAAGCGGACGGAACGCAAGCAATCGATGGGGAACAGGCGGCCATGACCGATACGCCCGAACTGGCGGATGCGCCCGAGCTGCATCCGCCAGACCGCCACAGCCCCTTTCACAGGGTCATTGGCTGGAAGGTGACCGAGTGGGGCGACGGCAGCGCGGTCATCACCTGCCCGGTCAGAGCGGATTTCATGAACCGCGGCGGCAACCTGCATGGCGGGTTCGTGGCGACGCTGATCGATGCGGCGGCGGGCTATGCCGCGCTTGGCGGGCCGTCCTCTACCGCCAATGCGCCCGGCAGCGACCGCGGACCCGCAGGCGCGACCCTGTCGCTGACGATCAACTATCTCGGCACGACGCGGGAAGGGCTGCTCTCCGTCCGCGCGGTCCGCACCGGCGGCGGCAAGAGCATCGCCTTCGTCAGGATCGAGGTGATGGCCGAGAGCGGCGCGGTCATCGCGGAGGGCGTCTGCACCTACCGGCTGTTCCCGACCAAGGCCTGAGGCCGGCCTTTCGGCCTCATTCGACCGGATCGAATTCGGACGGCGCGAAGCGGTAGCTCGTCGAGCAATATTCGCAGGTCACCGTGATCTGGCCGTCCTCGACCATGTCGCGGCGCTCCTCGACGGTGAAGCTCTTCACGAGGTCTTCGATGCGCGGGCGCGAGCAGGTGCAATGCTCGATCACGTCCTGCGCGTCGAACACCCTGACGCCGCGCTCGTGGAACAGCCGGAACAGCAGCCGTTCCGGCGACAGCGTACGGTCGACCAGTTCGTCATCGCCGATCGTGTCGGTCAGTGCCTGTGCCTCTGCCCAGGCCTCATGGGGCTCGGGCGGCAGCGTGCCGTCCGGCGCGTCGCCGGGATCGAGGTCGCGGGGCATCGCCTCGCCCGATTTCGGCAGGTGCTGGACGAGCAGGCCGCCGGCCCGCCAGGCACGCCGCATATGGCCGTCATCCGCGACAAATTCCTCTGCGGCGGCCAGGCGCACGCGGGTGTCGATCTGCTCCGACTGGAGGAAGTAGCGGTCGGCCGCCTTTTCCAGCCCCTGGCCCTCCAGCGCGACGATGCCCTGATAGCGCTGCATGTCGCCGCCCTGGTCGATCGTCATCACGAGTTGGCCGCTGCCGATCAGGCTCGCCGGATCGCCATGGCCCGCAGCAACCGCCGCCTCCACCTTCTCGGCATCGAAGCGGACAAGCGCACGCACGCGGTCCGGCGTCGTGACATCGACCACCACCATGCGGATGGGGCCGTCGGTCTGCGTCTGCAGGATGAGCCGGCCGTGGAACTTGAGGCCGGTGCCGAGCAGCAGCGTCAGTGCAGTGGCCTCGGCAAGCACCCGCGCGACCGGCGGCGGATAACCGTGGCGGTCGATCATCGTGGTGACCGAATGGCCGAGGCGTGCGACGCGGCCGCGCAGGTCGAGCGCATCGACCTGGAAGGGCATGACGATGTCGTCGGCGCCGCGGGTGATATCGGGGATCGTGGACATGGCGCCTATATGGCCGGTCATTTCGGGGATTGCGAGAGGGCTGCGGGCTGCTCATCGCGTTCCGGTGAGGCAGAACCGCCTGCTCCGAGCCGGCCGCAGCCCTGCCTTTCGCCCTGCGCATAGGCGTTGCGCCGAGGTCACACTACGTGACGAAACGTGGCTTTCCGCCCACGTCGGACATCGCGTCACGGTTGCATCGCAGCGGGCGATTAAGGTCTATCCAACCAGCGATGTTGCATGATCGGGGGCCCTGCCGGCTTCCGGCGCTGGTCAACCGCTTTTGAAGGTCAAGGTGCATCCATGCGGCGCTTCGTGCCCATCCTCGCCACGGCGGCGGCTCTTATTCTCGGTGCGTCGGCCGCCCAGGCGCAGTTCGTCAATTTCGGCTCCGGCGAGCAGGTCATCATCGACCCGGCCACCAACCAGCCCATGCGCGTGATGGCGCGTACCGATGGCGGCCCGCGCACGGGCGGCGCCTCGGCCATTCCGCGCGAGACGGTGTCCTTCTCCGGCCGCTACGCGCCGGGCACCATCGTCATCAACACCCAGGAGCGCCGCCTCTATCTCGTGCAGACGGGCGGCACGGCCATCCGCTACGGCGTCGGCGTCGGCCGTCCCGGCTTCTCCTGGGGCGGCAACCAGAGCATCACCCGCAAGGCGGAGTGGCCGGACTGGCGTCCGCCGGCAGCCATGCTGCGCCGCCGCCCCGACCTGCCGCGCTTCATGGCCGGCGGCCCGGAAAACCCGCTCGGCGCGCGTGCGCTCTATCTCGGATCGTCGCTCTACCGCATCCACGGCTCGAACGAGCCGCACACGATCGGCACGGCGGTGTCGTCGGGCTGCTTCCGCCTGACCAACGACGACGTGACGGACCTCTACAACCGCGTGCGCGTCGGCACCCGGGTCGTCGTCCTGCGCTGATCCGCACCGCGATACCGCGCATCGATGAGGGCCGGCGGCGACGCCGGCCCTTGTCTTTTGCGGAAACGGGCGCGCAACTTCCGGCGGGTTGGCTTCCGGCCCCGGAACGCCCATTTTGGGCGAGAACCGAATCGGAACATCCGCACGTCATGACAGACCCCGCCCAGCGCCAGCCAAGCCTTGCCGAAAGGGCCATGGCCGCGCGCGGCAATCAGGCGGCCGCGGGCTATCTCGCCGGCCTCAATCCCGAGCAGCGCGCCGCCGTCGAGACAATCGACGGACCGGTTCTGGTGCTGGCCGGCGCGGGCACCGGCAAGACGCGGGTGCTGACCACGCGCATCGCCCATATCCTGTCGCAGCGCCGCGCCTTCCCCTCCGAGATTCTCGCCGTGACCTTCACCAACAAGGCTGCGCGCGAGATGAAGGAGCGCGTCGCCCATCTGGTCGGCGAGGCCGTGGAGGGCATGCCCTGGCTCGGCACATTTCACGCCACAGGCGTCAAGATCCTGCGCCGCCATGCCGAGCTCGTCGGCCTGAAATCAGGCTTCACCATTCTCGACACGGACGACCAGATCCGCCTCCTGAAGCAGCTCATCCAGGCCGAGAACATCGACGAGAAGCGCTGGCCGGCACGCGTGCTGGCCGGGGCGATCGATGGCTGGAAGAACCGGGCGCTGACCCCCGACAAGGTGCCGGCCGGCGAGGCGGCGGCCTATGCCAACGGCATGGGCCTGAGGCTCTATGCCGATTATCAGGCGCGGCTGAAGGTGCTGAACGCGGTCGATTTCGGCGACCTGCTGCTGGAGACGATCCGCCTGTTCCGCGAGAACGCCGATGTGCTCGCCGAGTACCAGCGCAAGTTCAAGTTCATCCTGGTCGACGAGTATCAGGATACCAACGTCGCGCAATATCTCTGGCTGCGCCTGCTGGCCCAGCGGCAGGAGGGCCAGCCGCAGAACATCTGCTGCGTCGGCGACGACGACCAGTCGATTTATGGCTGGCGCGGCGCGGAGGTCGACAACATCCTGCGCTTCGACAAGGACTTTCCCGGTGCGACGGTGATCCGCCTCGAGCGCAACTACCGCTCGACCGGCCATATCCTCGCGGCCGCTGCCCATCTCATCGCCCATAACGAAGGCCGGCTCGGCAAGACGCTGTTCACGGACGGCGAAGACGGCGACAAGCCGACGCTCACCTCCGTCTGGGATTCGGAGGAGGAAGCGCGCTCCGTCGGCGAGGAACTGGAACAGATCCAGCGGCAGGGCCAACCGCTCAACGGCACCGCCATTCTGGTGCGCGCCTCGTTCCAGATGCGCGAGTTCGAGGATCGCTTCATCACCATCGGCCTGCCTTACCGCGTGATCGGCGGCCCGCGCTTTTACGAGCGGCTCGAGATCCGCGACGCGCTGGCCTATCTGCGCTGCGTGGCACAAGGCTCCGACGATCTCGCCTTCGAGCGCATCGTCAACACCCCGAAGCGGGGCTTGGGCGATGCGACGCTCCAGCAGCTCCACGACCATGCGCGCGCACGCAGCGTGCCGCTGATGCAGGCGGCTCGCGTGCTGGTCGAGACCGAGGAGATGAAGCCGAAGCCGCGGAGCGCGTTGAAGGCCCTCATCGAGAATTTCGACCGCTGGGCAGGCCAGATCGAGACCATGCCGCATAGCGAACTCGCCCAGCTCGTGCTGGACGAGAGCGGCTATACGGAGATGTGGCAGAAGGACAAGACGGCCGAGGGTGCGGGCCGCCTCGAAAACCTCAAGGAGCTGGTGCGCTCCATGGAGGAATTCGAGAACCTCTCCGGGTTCCTCGAACATATCGCGCTTGTGACCGAAGCGCGCGGCGAGGGCGAGATCGAGGATGCGGTTTCGATCATGACGCTGCATTCGGCCAAGGGGCTGGAATTCGACACGGTCTTCCTGCCCGGCTGGGAGGAGGGGCTCTTTCCCCACCAGCGCTCGCTGGACGAGAACGGTCGCGCCGGCCTTGAGGAAGAGCGGCGGCTCGCCTATGTCGGCATCACCCGCGCGCGCCGTCGGGCGAAGATCTACTTCGCCGGCAACCGCCGCATCCACGGCCTGTGGCAGTCGACCGTGCCGAGCCGCTTCGTCAATGACCTGCCGGCCGACCATGTCGAGATTTCGGAGGGCCTCGGCACCTCCGGCTACGGAGGGATGGGACGCGGCAATTTCGGCCAGAGCCGCTTCGACAAGGCCGAGACCTTCTCCTCGACCTATTCGACCCCCGGCTGGCAGCGCGCGCAGGCGCAGAAGGCGCTTGCCGACGCACAGGCGCGCTTCACCGGCCGCTCCGGCAGCCAGGCCTTCGGCTCGACCTTTGCGGAAGGGCGCGGCGGCTTTCAGGGCCGGCTGACGGACCGCTCCGGCGGCGGGCGAACCATCGACGGCGAACTCATCGCCAAGTCATCCGGCGAGCCTTCGCGCTACCAGCCCGGCGACCGCGTGTTCCATCTCAAGTTCGGCTATGGCGATGTGGTCGCGGCGGATGGCAACAAGCTGACCGTGCAGTTCGACAAGGCCGGTGAGAAGAAGGTGGTCGACAGTTTCGTGCAGGCGGCGTGAGGAGATAGCTGCCTTGTGGTGCGTGACTCGCGCCTCGCCCGGCGCTATCACGCGCCATGCTCGAAGGCCTGCACCCCGTTTCGCCCACCCACCTGATGCGGCTCGAAACCTCGGAGAAGGCGGCGCGGCGCGTCGCCGACATCGTTTCCGAGACCTTCGACCCGGCCGAGACGGCGGTAGCCGCCTTCGAGGCGCCGGACGGCCGCATCTGGCTGGTCGAGGTGTTCTTCCGCGAAGAGCCGGACGAGGCCAATGTGCGCGAACTCGTCCGCGTGGCGGCGGGTGAGGCGGTCGCCGCCTGCCTCACCTTCCATGCCATCGAATCCAAGGACTGGGTGCGGACCTCCCTCGACGGGCTGAAGCCCGTTCAGGCCGGGCGCTTCACCGTCTTCGGTTCGCATGACCGCGACAGGGTCGCACCCAACGCCATTCCCATCGAGATCGAGGCGGCGCTGGCCTTCGGCACCGGCCATCACGGCACGACGCTGGGGTGCCTGCGCGCCATCGACCGGCTCGCCAAGGCGCGGCGTTCCTTCCGGCCGCTCGATGTCGGCACCGGCACCGGCGTGCTCGCCATCGCGGCGGGGCTGCGCAATCGCGTATCCGTGCTCGCTTCCGACATCGACCTCGTATCGGTGATCGCGGCGCGCGAGAATGCGGTGCTGAACAAGGCGCGGACCTATGTCCACGCGATCCACGCCGCCGGCCTGAAGGACGCCCGCTTCCGCCGCGGCGGCCCTTACGACCTCGTCCTCGCCAATATCCTGCCGCGTCCGCTGGTTGGGCTCTCGACCGATCTCTGCCGGCTCGTTGCGCCGGGCGGCACGGTGGTTCTGTCGGGCATCATCCCACCCCACGCCAACCTTGTCGTCTCGGCCTATCGCGCTCGGGGCTTGCGCCTCGTGATGCGCGAAGAGATCGAGGGTTGGGTGACGCTGACCATGCGCCGCGGGCGCTAGTTGCGGTGTTTTAGGAAAATATACTTGACAATGTAACGCTGGTCCTGTAGGTTTCGGGCACGTTCGGCAAATGTGCCCGGTGGCATTCCGGGCGGACCGACGCTTACTCCGCCAGCACCCGCGTCGGCGGGAACACCACTTCCACCAGCGTGCCCTGGTTCGGCGTCGACGAGATGCCGAAGGAGGCGCGGTTCGCTTCCACCAGCGCCTTGGTGAGGGGCAGGCCGAGGCCGGTGCCCTTGGCCGCACGCGGATTGGACGTCGCCACCTGCCGGAACGGCTCCATGGCCGAACGGAGCTCCGCCTCGGTCATGCCGACCCCGGTGTCGCGCACGCGCAGCACGGCTTCGCCGGCATCCGACAGCGCGGTGGAGACGATGATCTGGCCGCCGGCCGGGGTGAATTTCACGGAGTTCGACAGGAGGTTCAGCACGATCTGCCTGAGCGAGCGGGAATCGGCGACGACGTTCGGCAGGCGCGGCTGCAGCGAGGAGCGGATGATCACCCGTTCGCGGTTTGCCTGCGGCTGCATGATCGCCACCGTCGACTGGATGATGTCGTTGAGGTCGACGCTGGTGAAAGACAGTTCCAGCTTGCCGGCCTCGATCTTGGAGAGGTCCAGGAGGTCGTTGATCAGCGACAGGACATGCCCGCCGGAGGCATGGATGTCCTTCAGGTAGTCGCGGTAGCGCTCGTTGCCGACCGCACCGAAGCGCTCCTCCATCATCACCTCGGAGAAGCCGATAATGGCGTTCAGCGGCGTGCGGATTTCGTGGCTGATCTTGGCGAGGAAATCCGACTTCTGCGACGAGGCCTGCTCGGCCTGACGCTTCGCCGCGAGCAGGTCCTCCTCGGCCTTCTTCCACTGGGTCATGTCGCGGAACACGGCGGCAAGCTTCGGCTTTCCCGCGGGGCCCGTGCGTCCCATGGTCATGTAGAGCGGGATCAGCCCGCCCTGCTTGACCCTGCCGATGATCTGGCGGCCGTCGTTGAGGATGCTGGCGACGCCGTTGGACAGGAGCCCGTCGCAATAGTCGAGCGCAGAGCGGTGGCTCTCGGGCGCGAACAGCGTGGTTACGCTGCGGCCCTTCACCTCGGCGGATTCGTAGCCGAACAGCGCCTCGGCCGAGCGGTTCATGCTCTCGATCGCGGCGTCGGCATTGACGATGACGATCCCGTCGGTGGCGGTGTCGAGAATCTGTTCCACCTCGTCGAGGCGGCCGCGCAGCTCGGCGAGATCGGCCGTCTCGCTCTCCGCGTCGATGCCGTTGTCCGGTCGGCGCAGCGTGAACAGGAAGGCCGGCTCGCCGGACCACGACGTCTTGGACAGGCGAGCATCGACGGCGATGGCCGAGCCGTCGCGCGCCGTCAGCGTAACGCTGTCATTGCCTTCGGCCTGCGAGCGGTCGCCGGCGAACAGCCGGGCGATACCGCCGGCCTGTTCCAGCGCATGGGCGTCGGCGAAGCCGATCCAGTCCAGCACGGTCCGATTGGCGAACAGCACCTGATTGCCGCGATGAACCACGAGGCCCGCGGGAACGCGGTCGAGCAGGGCGCGGATGTCGGCGTTGGTATCGGTTGCCGGCGCGGGCACCGGCGACGGGACATCGTCCGGCGGCAAGACGCCGGCGCGCGGCGTCGCCCCGAAGGCGCTCGGCAGCGGGCCGAACGGCGTGCCTGAATCCACGAAGTCGCGGATGCCTGGAGACGAATCCAGCGGGGCGATCGGCGGCGTTGCGGCGAAGGCCGGCGGAATGATCGAGCGCTGCTGCTCCATAGGCGGCGGGGAGGGGTGTGCGGCCGCCTCGGCGTCGGTCTGCGGCTCCTCCGGCTCGGCGCTGGCCTCCGGCGCGGTCGCGGCAGGTTCGGCGTCGTCGGTTGCCTCCGGTTCAGCCGTGGCGGGCGTTGCGTCCGGCTGGCTGTCGTCGTCGGCTGCCGGCGCATCGTCTTCTGCGGTGAGGGGAGCTTGCCCCTCCACCACATCGTCGGCCGCTGCGATGGCCGCTTCCGCCGGCTTTTCGGCCTTGGGATGATCGGGTGCGGCTTCCGCGCCCGGCGCGACGCTGCGTCCGCCGGCGGGCGTCTCTTCCTCGATTTCAGTGCGCGCGCCCAGCGCCCGTGCAATCTCGCGGAAAGCATTGCGCTCACCGGGCGACAGGCCCGGCCGTCGCGGGTCCTGCCCGGCGGAGGAGCGCAGGGCGACGACATTCGGCGGATTGGTATGGAGGGTCAGGACCGGGCGCGCATCGGCCGCTCCATCCTTGCCTGCGGCCGGAGGCGCTGCACTCGCATCGGTATCGGTATTGGTATCGGTGGCGGCTTCAGGCTCTTCCGTCGCGACCTCGTCGGCTGCGAGCGGCCCGGCGGTATCCGCCGCAATGGTCTGCGAGGGTTCGTCCGTGACTTCATCCGCAACTGGGCCGGCCTCTGCGGGCTCTGGCGGTGCCGGTTCGGACAATGGCTCGGGAGGCTGAGCGGAATCGGCGGCTTTGTCGCCGGTGGCCTCAACGAGATCGGGTGCGGCAGCTTCGGCGGGAGTTGGCGCCGGGGCGACCTCCTCCACGACGAGCCCGAAACCGGCATAGCCCTGAAGCCCGCCGTCGCGCAGCGTCGGGAAAGCCGCGAGCGTCACGGCGACGCGGCGCGGGCCATTGCCGAGCGGCCAGACCGCCGGCACGCCGCTGAAGGGGCGCGAGGCTTCCACGGCGCGGGCGAACTCGCCCTGCGGGTCGAGGCCGAAACGGGCCGAAGCCTCATGGAAAGCGAGCCCGGCGGGCGCGCCCATGACGGCTGGCTCGATCGAATGGAATGTCAGCGATCCGTCCATCCGCCAGGCGAAACGCACGGGGGCTTCGATCTGTTCGGCGGAGGGCAACGCGGATGCCTCGACGGCGGCCGGTACCGCTTCCGGCGAAACGGTGGGCTCCGACATCGCCAAAACGGCGGTCTCCAGGGCGGCTTGCTCAACAGGCGTGGGCACGGGTGCCGTATCCGTCTCACCAGCGTCGGTTGCCAGGGAAGCAGGTTCCAGTTCCTCGACCGGTGCGGGTGCAGCCTCTGCCCCAGCCTCTGCCTCGGCCTCCGCGGCAGCCGGTACGGACGCGACCAGCCTGAGCCCGCCCGGCGATTCCGGGATGCTCGTCGGTGGCAGCAGGGCAATGATGGCATCGGCGGCGGCGACCCGCGTCAGCGTCATCGTCTCGTTCACCAGCGCGACCGATGCACCGCCGTCGCGGTCGAGATCGGTCATGACGCGGCCGGCTTCCGGGCCGATCAGTTCGGAAAGGGGTAGCTCGCCGATGCCCGCCGCCGCGCCGCTGGCACCGAGCGGCCCGCCGTCGCGGCTGAACAGGAGGGCCGGCTGCGTTATTTCACTGATAAAGGCGCGCGCTGCCTCGCGGGCATCGCCGCCCCGGCCCCCGGCAAGCCGGATGGCGATGAGGCGCGCCTCGCCGGCTGCGATGGCCCGGACCTCCGCCACCGCGCTTTCCGAGCCGAACCGGCCGAAGATGCGCAGCCGCTCGGACCTGACCGCGTCGCCGGGCTGGCCGGCCAGCCGGCGGATCTGGCCGGCGAAGGCATGGCTCGGCGCATAGCTCCGCCCCGTGGCGGCGGCGACGCCCGTTGCCCCCATCGCGCGCGCGCCCGCGCCATTGGTCGCGATGAGATGCGCGGCATCGGCCGTCCACAGCCACCACGGGCCGGCTTCGGCGATCAGATCTGCGACCGCGGGGTCCACGAGGACCTCGGAGATCGGCGGAGGGTGGGACGTCATGCGGTCGATCCCGTGGCGGCAAGGCCGGCGGCTGGGCGCAGCGCCGCCAGAATGGTGAATGATGTCTTTCGCGATTGTGTCGGAAGCGCGCCGGAAGGTCCACGCCGCCGGGGCCGCGATAGCCGTCAACCGGACATTAGGGTTAATCCGGGGGCCTGCAGCCGCATCGCCAGCCTGCCGTTCCTATGGCAAGGCGGCAGGGCCTCATGCTAACCACCCGCCCATCGCTGCTGCAAATCACCAACGGTTGCCATGATCGACAAGCTTCGCGTCCTGCTGGCTCACCCGCGGTTCGAGCGCTTCATCATCGCCCTTATCGTCATCAATGCCGTGGCGCTGGGCCTCGAGACGAGCAGCGCCGCCCGCGCGGCGGCGGGCCCGTTCCTCACCTTCCTGGACACGGCCATCCTGACCGTCTTCGTCATCGAGGTGACCGCGCGCATCGCGGTCCATCGCGGCGCGTTCTTCCGCGACCCGTGGAGCCTCTTCGATCTCTTCGTGGTGGCGATCTCGGTCGTACCCACCACGGAATCCCTGACTGTGCTGCGCGCCCTGCGCATCCTGCGCGTGCTGCGCCTGATCACCACGGTGCCGGCGCTGCGCAAGGTGGTCGGCGGCCTGATCACGGCGCTGCCCGGCATGGGCTCGATCGGCCTGCTGCTGGGGCTGATTTTCTACATTTTCGCGGTCATCGGCACCAAGCTCTACGGCGAAGCCGCGCCCGAACAGTTCGGCACGCTGGGTGCCACGGCCTATACGCTGTTTCAGGCCATGACCTTCGACGACTGGTCGAACGGCATCGTCAAGCCGCTGATGGAGAAGGGCTTCCCGTCCGCCTGGTTCTTCCTGATCAGCTTCATGGTGATCTCGGCCTTCATGGCGCTGAATCTCTTCATCGGCGTGGTGGTGACCGCGCTCGATGCCGAGACGGACGAGGATCAGCCCAAGCTGACCCATCCCGCCGGCTCCGAACAGGAGGTGCTGCACCGCCTCGACGCGGTGGCGGCCGAAATCCAGGGTCTGCGCGCGGAACTGGCGCGCCGGCAGAACAGCGCCTGAACACCGCATCCGTTTCACGAACCGGTGTGTAACGCCTCTGCCGAGGTTTGGCGGCCGGGGCGGAACGGCTATCATTTCCACGGCTGAAGAGTGCGAATCATCGACCCCGCGGGAGGGCTCCATGGTGAAGCAGGCGTCCGGCGCCCAGATATCGGGTGCTCACGAATCCGGCACCTATGAGATTCCGTTGGAGATGCGGGAATTCGCCGACAAGAGCGTCGAGCAGGCCCGCAAGGCCTTCGACGGCTTCGTCGGCGCCGCCCAGCGCACCGTCGCGGCCATGGAGGATCGCGGCGGCACGGTCCAGGCCGGCGTGCAGGATATCGGCCGCAAGACCTTCGCCTTCGCCGAGAGCAATGTCGCTGCCAGCTTCGCCTTTGCCCAGCAGCTCGTGCGGGCGACCGATATGGGCGAGGTGATGAAGCTCCAGTCCGAGTTCCTGCGGAGCCAGATGGAGGCCATGCAGGCCCAGGCCCGCGAACTCGGCGCATCCCTGACGCAGGGCCGGCGCGCCAAGTAGGATCCGTCTTCTCCGTCCCACGATCCGCGTTGGCGCTGCGACGCAGCATGCCGATTTGAGGAACCTTGCGGCATTTGCGTGGTTCTTTTCTTGTGCGGCGCAAAAATTATTGCATCGCACAAAAAATCTGCCTATATTCGCATCATGCCACGCCGCATGGCCTCCGGGGACGGGGCGCGGCAAGTGCTTGTGTCAATGTCCCCTTGAGGAACTCCCCATGAGCCAGGCTGCCAAAGCGCCCAAGACCGAGAAAACCGCCGCCACCCCGGCCTTCGCCTTCCCGGCCTTCGACATCTCGAAGCTCGAGATGCCCAAGTTCGATCTGCCGAAGTTCGACGGCACCGCCTTCGACATGTCCAAGGTCGAGGTTCCGGCCGCCCTCCGCGAGGCCGCCGACAAGGTCGTCGCGCAGGCCAAGGACGGCTATGCCAAGCTGAAGACCGCTGCCGAAGATGCCACCGACCTCGTCGAAGACACCTATGCGACGGCTTCGGCCGGCGTGAAGGACTTCAACCTGAAGGCCCTCGAAGCGTCGCGCACCAACGTCAATGCGAGCTTCGACCATGTTCGCGACCTGATGGGTGCGAAGACGCTGGCCGAGCTGATCGAGCTCCAGTCGGGCTTCCTGCGCAAGCAGTTCGAGGCCCTGCAGACCCAGTCGAAGGATCTCGCCTCGATCGCGCAGAAGACCGCGACCGACACCGCCGAGCCGGTGAAGGCGAAGCTCGAGAAGGCCTTCAAGTCCGCCGCGGCCTGATCGCTTACATTCTCCCGGAGCCGCGTCCTTGCAGCCGCGGTTCGAACCTTGAGACCCGGGCTTTCCGCCCGGGTCTTTTTCATTCCGCCGCCGCGTCTGGATGGGCGCCGGCACGCCGATGAAAAAAGGCGTGAACCTGCGGTGCAGGTCGCGACGACCCAACTTGCAATGGCGGAACCTTCGGACTAGGTTCCGCCGCCTGGACCGGCCCCGTCGCCGCGTCCGGTTCGTGCAGCTGTAGCTCAGTAGGTTAGAGCGCCAGATTGTGGCTCTGGAGGTCCCCCGTTCGAGCCGGGGCAGCTGTACCAAAACCCTCCGCAAATTTTGCATGGCGCAGGCCGGCCGCGATACGGCCCGCACGCGAACGCTGTCCGCGAGAGCGGCTGGAGGCCGCTGTCTGCGTGCCGGTGCCCGTGCCGATTGGACATGCGGCGACTGCGGCCTGGAATGCCGAGCGCCGGCATTGGATCGGCGGGCAGGGCTGAGGCGCGGGGCACCCTCGCTTGCCGCTGCCTTCGCTTCAGCTCACAGCGCCTTTGCTTTCCGGCACGCAGCAGGTCCCTCGGCTTCGCCAGCGAAGGCGACCGCCGAAAAGAGAAGGCGCGCGACAGCCGTCGCGCGCCTTGCCTTCAAGCTCGGATAGTGTGGGCTGACGTCAGGAACCCTGGATGTCTTCCTTGTGGATCAGTGACCGCCGCGACGTCTCGGGGATGGTCAGCACCACGAGGAACACCGCCACCGAAACGACGGCCATGTAGATCGCCGGGGCGAGCTTGTTGCCGGTCTGGAGGATGAGCCAGGTGCCGAGCAAGGGCGCGGTGCCGCCGAAGATCGTGTAGGCGAGATTGTAGCTGATCGCCGAGGCGCTGAAGCGGGTGCGCGTCGGGAAGAGCTCCAGCAGTGCGATGCCCACCGGCCCCCAGAACAGGCCGCAGCCGATCGCCAGCAGGCTCTGCCCGAGGATTGCCGAGACGAGGCTGCCCTGAGCCGCGATCAGGTAGGCGGGGATGCAGGCAAGGGCGTTCACGACGAGGCCGATGATGAGGATCGGCTTGCGGCCGAACCTGTCCGAGAGCGCGCCGCCGACGATCATCATGACGAAGGCGACGAACAGTCCGACGCTGTTGGAGATCAGGGCGGCATTGCTGTTCAGGCCGACGGTCGTGGTCAGGTAGCTCACGAAATAGCCGGCGAGCGTGTAGAAGCCGAGGCTCGAAAAGGCCGCGAGCGCGAAGCTGTATCCCATCTGCTTCTTCTGGTCGCGCATGGCTTCGCTGATCGGCGAGGAGGCAACGCGCTTGGCCGCCTGCGTGGCTTTGAATGCCGGCGATTCATCGACCTGATGCCGGATGTAGAGACCGATCAGCGCCAGCGGGCCGCCGATCAGGAACGGGATGCGCCAGCCCCAGGAAGCGTAGTTCTCGGCGGTCAGGACGTTGGTCAGCAGGAGGATGAGAAGCGCTGCCGCGATCGGTGGAAGGTTCGCGAAGGAATAGGTGAAGGCGACGTACAGGCCGCGCTTTTCGCCCGGCGCATGCTCGGCGACGAAGGAGTTCGAGCCGATGGTCTCGCCGGCCGCCGAAAGGCCCTGAACCAGCCGGCAGACCACCAGGAGGACGGGCGCCATGATGCCGATCTGCGCATAGGTCGGCAGCAGGCCGATTGCGACAGTGGCAGCGCCCATCATGAGGATGACCAGCGAGAGGACGCGGCGACGCCCGATGCGGTCGCCAAGGCTGCCGAAGATGAAGCCGCCGAGCGGCCGCATCACGAACCCGACCGCATAGATCGCGAAGGTCGAGAGCAGAGCGGCGGTCGGATCGGAATTGGGGAAGAACAGGCGCGCGATGATCGCCGCCGAATAGGCGTAGATCACGAAGTCATACCACTCGACGAACTGGCCGAGCGCGGCCGAGGCCAATACGCGGCGCAATGCGCTCTTTTCCTGATTGCCGGCGGATGCACTGCTGACGACGCTGGACTGAACACTCATCGGATTTCCTCCATCCGTGTTGTTGTTGAGAGATATTTGGACGATCCGCCTGGCGCGGATCGCCGGATCAGTTCTTCTGGACCACCGCGTAGCGCCGGTGCGTCAGGCACGGCAGGACCTCGCGAACCTCCCGAAGCCGCGCATGGGCGAGGCGCCCGAACGCCAGTTCCCGCTTGCCTGCGGCGCAGGCGACAGGCACGCCCGACGGGTCGATGATCATGCTGTGGCCGACCGACAGGGGCGGCGGCTGGCACGAAGCCGCGACGAAGCAGGTGTTCTCGATCGCCCGGGCCTGCAGCAGCGTCTGCCAGTGCAGTTCCTTCAAGGGGCCGGCGACCCAACCCGAGGACACCAGCAGCACATCGGCGCCGCGATCGACCAGAAGCCGCGACATTTCGGGAAAGCGGATATCGTAGCAGTTCATCAGCCCGAAGCGCATGCCGGCCACGTCGAACGTCGTCAGTTCGCCGAAGTCCGGCTTCAGGCGAGCCGGCTGGTTCTTCTCGGACTCGCGATAGTGGAACGCATCGTAGAGGTGGAGCTTTTCATAGCGTCCGAGTTCGGTGCCATCCGCCCCGTAGGCGATCAGCGTGTTGGTCGCGAGTTTGCCGTCGCCCGGACCGTACATTCCCGCGACGATCGCGATACGGGACTTCTGCGCGAGATCGCGAATGGCCGTCTCGAAGCGGGGACCGTCCTCTCGTCCCGCCGCCGCGATCTTTTCGGCAGATGCGGTGAAATCGAACATCACGGCTTCCGGGAAGACCACGATCTGCGCATCGCCTGTCGCCGCCTCGGCGACGAGTTCGGCGATGGCGGCGAGATTGGCCTGCACATCCGGTCCGCCGGCAAGCTGGGCGACGGCGATGGTCACGTCCTCGGCGACTTTGCTCATGGCACTCCCTCGGCATGCCTGAGCGCGTTCGGACGGACGGGTCAGATCTCCCTCGCAGGCATCGCTGCGATTTGACAGCGCGCGCTACGATCTGTCTAAGATCAATCTTGCCATGATTGATAATCCAAAGGCATCAATCGAGCGGCTGCCGGACCTCGGCAGGCTTCGCTATTTCCTCGCGGTCGCCGACAGCCTGAACTTCCGGCAGGCGGCGCAGCGCCTGAACGTGGCGCAGCCCGCGATCAGCCGCGCGATCCGCCAGCTCGAGGACGAACTGGGCTTTGCCCTCTTCGAAAGAACCACGCGGCGGGTCGTCCTGACCGAGGCGGGCGCCTTGCTGCGCGTCGAGGGGGAGCGGGCGCTGAGGCGTCTTGTCCTGGCGGTTCGCCAGGCCGCTCAGGCCGCCAAGGGCGAGGCCGGCGAACTGTCGCTTGCCTATTCTGCTCAGGCCGCGCACGGGCCGATGGCCGAGATCGTCGTCGGCTTTCGCAGCGCGAGACCGGAAGCCCAGGTCAATCTCAACCTGCTGTCGACGCAGGATCAGATCGACGCCCTGTCGGAGGGCAGTCTCGATGTCGGCTTCCTGCTGTCGGCCGCCTGCAAGCCGCCGCTGTCGCATGTCGTCGTCGCCCGCGAGCGTTTCGTGGTGCTGGTTTCCAAGCACGACGAACTCGCACGCCGTCGCTCCATCGCGCTCACCGAACTATCCGAGCGGCCCTTCGTGATCGGAACGATGAGGCGGTGGAACACGTTCCGCTCCCTCATCCACCATGCCTGCCTGTCGGCCGGTTTCCTGCCCTCGATCGTCGATGAGGCGGACGACGTGCCGCTGCTGCTGCAACTCATATCGCTGCGCCGGGGCGTGACCCTTTACGGTGCCGCGATAGCACCCACCCTGCTGCCGGACATCGCCGCCATTCCCGTCTCCGACGAGCAGGCGGCATTCGACATCAGCATCGCCTGGAACGACGCGTTCGCGACTCCGCTGATCAAGGCCTTCGTCGGCCACACGCGGGAGGCATCGGCGAAGCTGACGCAGGTGGCGGACGACGGGCGATAGATCAAATTCCGTCGCGCGTCTCGATATTCACCCAGAACACGCAGCGGCGCTCCAGCCATTTGAGCGACCAGTGCAGGCAGACACCCATCACCGACAGGACGACAAAGAGCGAGAAGGCGCCTGCAATGTCCAGCTGGTAGTTGGCCTGGAGGATGAGGAAGCCGAGCCCCTGATTGGAGCCGACGAACTCCGCGACGATCGCACCGATGACCGCCAGAACGATTGCGGTGTTCAGGCCCGCGAAGATGAAGGGCAGAGCGTTGGGAAACCGGACATAGCGGAACACCTGCCAGCGCGAGGCGGCCAGCGCGCCGAGGAGGTCGAGGCGGTCCTGATCGATGGCGCGCAGGCCGGCAATGACATTGACCAGCACGGGAAACAGCGAGACCAGCGCCACGACCAGAATCTTCGAGGTGATGCCGAAGCCGAACCAGACGACCATCAGCGGCGCGATGGCGACCTTCGGCACGGTCTGAAGCGCCACGACATAAGGATAGACGATGCGCTCCATCGTCGGGAACACGACGATGATCATGCCGAGCAGCAGGCCCAGGAGGCTGCCGATGACAAAGCCGGCCACCGCTTCCAGCATCGTGATGCCGGCATGAGAGAAGTAGAGGCCCGTCGACAGGCCGGACCAGAGCGCCTGAACGATCGCCGATGGCGCCGGAACGAGGAAGCTCGGCACCTCCAGCGCCCAGATGATGGTCTCCCAGCTGCCCATCAGCGCGGCGAAAACGACGAGCGGCACGCCGAAGCGCGTCCACAGCCGATGCAGGCTCCGGTCACTGCGTTCGGACGGGCTGGAGGCCTCGGTCACGGCCGATCGGTCACCACTCAGCACTTGTTCCATCACGGTCCCCGGCGGCAACGTAACCTCCCAGAAGCCCGCGGATTTCGCGCACATAGGCGCCGAACTCGGGCTTCAGCATGTCGTCCAGCGTGCGCATGCGCGGTGCCGGATTGTCGATGATCTTGATGATGCGCCCCGGCCGCGGCGACATGACCACGATCCTGTCGGCGAGGAAGACCGCCTCGGGGATCGAGTGGGTGATGAAGATCACCGTCTTGCCGCTGGCGCTCCAGATGCGCTGGAGTTCGGAATTCATCTGCTCGCGCGTGAGGGCATCGAGCGCGCCGAAGGGCTCGTCCATGAGCAGCAGGGGCGCATCGTAGACCAGCGCCCGCGCGATGGCGGCGCGCTGCTGCATGCCGCCGGACAATTCGTTCGGATAGGCCTTCTCGAAACCGGCGAGGCCGACCAGCTTGAGCAGCGAGTGCGCCCGCTCTTCGCCCTCGGCATGGTCCTTTTTCAGGACGTTGATGGGCAGCATGACATTGTCGAGAATGGTCCGCCAGGGCAGCAGGACCGGGCTCTGGAAAACGATGCCGACATCGCCGCGCGGCTTGGTAACCTGCCGTCCGTGGACGAAGATGCGGCCCGCCGTCGGCGGCCTGAGGCCGGAGACGAGCTTGATCAGGGTCGACTTGCCGCAGCCGGACGGACCGACGACGGCGACGAACTCGCCCTCGCGGACATCGAGCGAAACCTGGTCCAGCGCCTGGACGCGGGTTTCGCCGCGGCTGAACACCATGCCGACATTCTGGATCGACAGCGCATTGGCCTGCGGGGCGTCAGGCGCCTGCGAAACCGGCGACGGTTCGATAGCGGTCGCGATGGCCATTCAAGGATTCTCCCCGGCGTGCAGGGCGCGTCGCCGTTCGTTGGTCACCGGGCCGCCCTCGCCATCGCCACGACGGCGTCCTGGTCGAACTTGTTGACGTCGGCCGTCAGCTCGTTTGTGAACAGGCTGTCCGTCGGCACCGCACGCTCCTGCAGCCGCTGGCCGATCAGGAACTTCTGCATGTCGTCCCACTGGGCCGCATTCATGTCGCCCCAGGGAACCGTCTTGTCGCGATGATCCTTCCAGAGCTCGGCAGTCGAGCTCAGGATATATTCCGAGCGCTTCAGCGCCTCGTCCTCGGACAGTCCCTGCGGCTTGCCGAACAGCGTCCAGAACTGCCTGACCGTCGCAGCCGGATTGACCTGCGCGAAGATCGACGACTTGGCGACCCCGCGCAGGGTCTTCACCACGGCGTCGCGATTGTCCTTAAGGAAGGCGGAATTGACCGCAATCACCGCGCTCGGAGCGCTGCGGGTGAAGCGGCGGAACTTGATGCCGAGGGTTTCGATCAGGGCATGCTGGGCGCGGAACAGCGACAGCGCCTGAATGCGTCCGGCCCTGAGCGCGGCCGCGGCCTGCGCGCCGTTGCCGACCGGGATCAGGCCGACCGAACTGTTGGGATCGAGGCCCGCATCGGTCAGAGTCGCGCGCAGCGAGGGGATCGCCCCCGAGGCGAGATTGGCGACGCCGATGGTCTTGTCCTTGAGGTCCGCGACCGACTTGATCGGGCTGTCCTCGGGCACGACGATTTCATAGATGTTGCCGCGATCCTGCAGATAGACGGCGGTGACCGGGAGCTGCGGGTTGCGCGCCTTGGCAAGGATCAGCACGTCCATGCCGATATAGCCCATCTGCACCTGGCCGGCGGCGATGAGCTGCATGGTCGCCGACGAGCCGGCGGCCGTGCCGAACTCGACATCGACGCCTTCGTCCCGGAAGAAGCCGAGCGGATTACCGAGGAACAGGAAGCCGTGATAGGCCTCGACCGTCGCGGAAGCGCCCCAGAGCTTCACCTTCGGGCGCGTCTGCGCGCGTAGCGACGGCGCGCTCAGAAGCAGGGGCAGGGCGCCTGCGCCGAGCGCGAGGCTGCGGCGGGTCAAGCCGGATTGCAGGCCGCTGGCGGCGCGTCGTGTTGCTGACATCGAACATCCCCTAAGTGTCGTTCGGCGGCCTTCGGCCTGCTGCCCACCGTTCGGCCGAACAGCCGGACGGCGACGCGCCCTTGTGCGAAAGGCATTCGCCGGCGCGCTCCGGAGATTGGATCAAGCCTGCCCGGCCGCATAATGCCAAGCAGCTATAGCTGCTATAATTTATAGGCTTTAGACGGGCGCGCCGCGCCGCCGCTAGCTTGAGCGCCCTTGATCGGCGCACCGCCGCGCGCACCCGGATCCATCATGTCGAAACACGATTTCTCCTCTGCGGAGTTCGATGAGCGTCTTGAGCGCGTGCGCAGGGCCACCGCCTCGGCCGGGCTCGACTGGATGGTGCTGTTCCATCCGGTGTCGATCCATTGGCTTACCGGGTCGGACGCCAAGAGCTATCAGGCGTTCCAGTGCCTGATCGTCTCGGCCGAAGACCGCCCGACCGTGATGGTGACGCGGGAATCGGAGCGCGCGGAATTCGAGCAGGATGCGCTTTTCGACCATCTCGAAACCTGGGGTGGGCCGGAGCCCGAAGATCCGCTCGCCGTGTTCGAGCGCGTTGTTCAGCGGCTGGGGCTGAAACGCGGCCGGGTCGGCATCGAGGTTCCCGCCTATTACCTGCATCCGCACCATTACGAGCGGGTCAAGGCGTTGCTGGGATCGGCGCTCAAGGCCGAGCCGAGCACGCTCGTCCATGACCTCAAGCTGGTGAAATCGCCCGCCGAACTTGCCTATATCCGCCGCGCATCGGCGATTGCGGACGACGCCATGGACGTCTTCGTGGCGCATCTCCGCGAAGGTGAAACCGAACTGGCGGTCGCCGGCTCGGTCTATGCGGCGCTGCTGACGCGCGGCAGCGGCCTGCCAGCCAGCACGCTCAATCTCGTTTCCGGCGAGCGATCCTGCTTCAGCCACGGCGCGCCGACCGAACGTCGTCTGCAACGCGGCGATTTCGGCAATGTCGAATACGGCGCCGCCTATCGGCGTTACACCACGACGATCGGCCGTCAGTTCAGCGTCGGCACGCCGACGCCACGCATGAACGAACTTCACGCCATCGCACTCGAAGCAGCCGATGCGCTGATCGCCGAGATCAGGGATGGCGTTCCGGCCCTGGCCCCTCACGAGGCGGCCAAGCGCGTCATCGCGCGCGAGGGCCTCGACCGCTACCGCGTCCATACGTCGGGCTATGGTCTTGCGCCCGGCTTTCCGCCGTCATGGGGCGATCCCGTCAACATGTTCGGCGGCGCTACCTATACGCTGCGGGCCGGCATGGTCGTCTCCGTCGAGCCGCCGATCTTCATCGGCGAGGAGAAGCTGGGCGTGCGCCTGATCGACAATGTGCTGGTCACGCCGACCGGCGCGGAGCTGCTGTCGCGTCAGCCACGTAGCATGATCATCGTCGACTGATCGCATCTTTGGTTTATAACAGCTATAGGTGCTTTGCCTTGGACGCATAGCTGCGGCTCGCGCACTCTTCGGGGAAAGGTCCATCTCGAACCCCGCGAGCATGTCATGCATGGTGTGGTCCGTCCCCTCATTCTCGGCCTTGGCGGCACGCCCCGGCCGGGCTCCTCGACCGAACGCGCCCTGGCGCTGAGCCTCGAGGCCGCCGCCGAAGCGGGAGCCGAGACGCTGATGATCGGCGGTCCCGATCTGATGCTGCCCATGTACAATCCGGGGGACGCGGCACGGACGCCCGAAGCGGCGCGCCTCGTCGACGCCTTCCGCCGCTGCAATGGCGTGATCGTGGGCTCGCCGGCCTATCACGGCACGATATCGGGCCTCGTGAAGAACGCCCTCGACTACACGGAAGACCTGCGCGGCGACGAGCGCGTCTATTTCGACGGCCTCGCGGTTGGTCTGGTCGTCTGCGCCGGCGGCTGGCAGGCCGGTGGCCAGACGCTGGCGACGTTGCGCGGCATCGCGCATGCGCTGCGGGGATGGCCGACGCCGCTCGCCGCCATGCTCAACACCTCGACGCGCATCTTCGACGATGCCGGCCAGTGTCTCGACCTCTCGGCCAAGTTCCAGTTGCAGGAGGTCGGCCGACAGGTGGTGGAGTTTGCCCGCCTGAAGATGACCAGTCGGACCGCCCCGGCTGCCGGCTGACCGAGCATCGCCCAACCCTCCGCCGTCGACGAAGGACCGCCGCCCATGTTCGTCCGCATCTACTGGGGAAAGATCTATCCAGGGGCCTGGAACGCCATCGAGGAGCGCTACCGCAACCTGATGGCGATCGATACGCCGGGCCTGCTCGGCCGCTTCGTGACGCAGGACACGAAGGACCCCGAGAGCATGTTCACCATCACGCTCTGGCGCGACGAGGCGAGCGTGCAGGAATGGGAGACATCCCCGGCCTATGCCGACACGTTCGCCGCGGCGCTGGCGCCGTTCATCGTCGGCGCGCAGTCCGTCTCTCTCTGCGAGGTGAAAGTTGCCGATATCGAAGGGCTGATGGACGCGCATCGCGCCGGCGCGCTCCTCGCTAAGCAATGATCGGGACAGCATGTCCTCCCGCCCGGTCCTTGCGTCCCTGTCACATCAAGGCATGATCCGCCGGTCTGCTATGCCTTGGATGATTTGACGGGATCGCAACTTGGACATCAGGGCGCTTCGCTATTTCCAGACGGTCGCGGAGAGCGGCAGCTATAGCCGCGGCTCCGAACTGCTGCGCATCTCGCAGCCGGCGGTCAGCCGGACGATCCGCAACCTGGAAGACGAGCTCGGCCGCGCCCTGTTCAAGCGCCACGGCCACGGCGTCACGCTGACCGAGGCAGGCAAGCTGCTGCTCGAGCGCAGTCAACTCCTGCTGCGCCAACTCGAACAGACCAAGGCTGACGTTCGCAGCGGCCATGCCGGCCTGTCCGGCGTGATCTCCTTCGCGGTGCCGCCGGCTGCCGGCCACTTCATCGTACCGCCGTTGGTCGAGCGGTTCGGCGAGGCCTATCCGCATGTGTTCCTGAAGATCGTCGGCGGCTTTTCCGGCTATATCCACGAATGGCTCGTGCGCGGTCAGGTCGATCTCGCCTGCCTGCACGATCCCGTGCCGCAGCGCGGCTTCGAGGTGACGCCGCTGCTCAACGAGGAGGTGTTTCTCGTCGGCCGTGCCGGCAGCCTCGGCGAGAAGGCCGGCCCGATCCGCACAGAGGACCTGGCGAAGCTGCCGCTGATCCTGCCGAGCCGGCCGAACGCGTCCCGGCGGCTGCTCGACAAATGGACCGCGACGCGCGGCGTTTCGCTATCCGCCAAGGTCGAAGTGGACGACACCACCATTACCCGCGCCCTGCTGCGCCAGGGCGTCGGCTTCAGCCTGCTGACGCGCGGCTCGGTGGAGGACGAACTGAGCCGCGGGGAACTGGAAATCCATTCGTTCACGCCGGCGGCCTACTGGCCCTTCGCTCTGATCACCTATCAGAACGTGCCGCGCACCGACATCCAGAACACCTTGATCGGGAAGCTCTCGGAAGTGGTCAAGGAGGTCGTGCGCGATCTCGTAGAGACGGGCGTCTGGATCGGCGATATCCCGGAGGAGTGAGGCGGGCGTCCTGCGGCGCGGACCTCAGACGACGATCAGGTCGCGCGACGATTTGCAGAGCCGCTCGGCCCCCGTCTCGGTGACCAGCACATTGTCGACCAGCCGCGCGCCCAGCCGCTCCTCGGTGATGAAGACCGGCGGGCACACGGACAGGACCATGCCGGCTTCCAGCCGGTAGGTGCTTCCGCCGAACAGATGGACCGGCTCGCCGGAGGCCGGTGGAAATCCCGGCGCGACGCCATAGCCTGACGTGTGGACGCGCGCGTGGTCGAGCCCCGCTCTCGCGATCACGCGTTTCGCGGCCTCGTGAGGCACGGTCGCCGCGACGCCTGCGCGGATTTCCGCGATCGCCGCGTCGCTCGCCTCGCGCACCACGTCATAGAGTTCGCGCATGCGGGCTGTTGGCTGGCCGATGGCGAACTGCCGCCCGATCGAGACCGAATAGCGCCGGTAGGGCACGCAATATTCGGCATTGCCGAAATCGCCGGCCGCGAGCTTGCGCTCCGTCGGCGCACCGTGGCTGAAGCTGGCGCGCGGGCCGGAGACGAAATTGACCGGCGTGACGGGCTGGCCGCCGCCATTCGCGAGCAGCGCGTGATAGATGTCCGCGGTCACGTCGAGTTCGCTGCGGCCGGGACGGAGCCCCGCGGCCAGCGCGTCGACGGTCAGGTCGGCGATCTCAGCAGCGCGGCGCACCAGCGCGATTTCGCGAGGCGATTTGCGCAGCTTGAGGTCGTGAATGAGGTTGCTCGGCTCGGCCACGAGGGCATCCCCGAGAATGGTCCTCACGCGCAGATAGTGATGCGGGTGCAGGTAGAAGCCGGGCACTTCCATGCCGACGCGCACCTTGCCGAGGCCAAGCCGCCGCACCAGCGCCTCGAAGGCGGCCAGCGGATCTTCCGGCTCCGGCCCGCCCCAGGTGACGAGTTCGCCGCAGACGGCATCGTCGAGAACCTCTGCCTGTTCCGACAGGCGCGTGAGCATGACCGTCGGCTTGTCGTCCGCCGGCACGAGCAGGCACTGGAAGGCCTGATAGCCCTTGGCGTCCGACCCGGTCAGCCAGTGGATCGAGACCGGGTGGAAGACGACCAGCCAGTCGAGACCGGCGCCGGCAATCGCTGCGCGCGTCCGCGCGAGGCGGTCGTCGAACTCCTCCGGCGGGAAATCCAGTTTCGACATGCGCCCGCGATCCCCAGCGTCAGACCGCGATGGCGTAGTTCTTGTCGGCGAAGCGCGGAATGACCTTCTCGCCGATCAGCTCGATCGAGCGCATGACCTGGTCGTGGGTGGTGTTGCCGGCCTGGATCATGAAGATCATCTGGTCGAGGCCGCAATTGGCCCATTTCTCGACCTGCCGGGACAGCGTGTCGGCGTCGCCGCCCAGCGCCATCCCGTTCTCGATCAACTGGTCGTTGGACAGGCTGGAGATGCGCTCGCGCACCTTGGCGACGCCGCCGGCCGTGGTGAAGCGCATGTGGTTCAGCTCGGCGTCGTTGTCGCCGTAGTACCAGCGAGCGGCGGCGCAGGCGAGTTCGCGGCCCACCCGGTCGTTCTCATGGCAGCAGGCGATGCCGAACACGGCGGCCTGATTGTTGACCACCTTGCCGATCTGGCTGGAACGGTCCGGCCCGGTAGCCGCCGCCCGGTAGCGCTCGACGGCCGCCTTCGTCTCCTCGACGCTGTTGCGCGTGACGCCGATGACACCGAAGCCCTGCTTTCCCGCGAATTCGTAGGTCTCGAGATTGGTCGCGGCGATCCACAGCGGCGGGTGCGGGCGCTGGATCGGACGCGGCGTGACGTGGCGGGCGGGCAGGTCGAAGTGCTGGCCCTTGTAGCCGGTGAAGAACTCGCCCTCGTACATCTTCAGGATCGCCTCGAGCGATTCCTTGCCGAGTTCGCGGCCCTTGGCGGGGTCCACGCCCATGCCTTCGAGGATGTAGGAGGTCGTGCCGCGGCCGGTGCCAAACTCGACGCGGCCATTGCTGAGAATGTCGAGGGTCGCCACCCGCTCCGCCACCGAGAAGGGATTGTGCAGCGGCAGCAGCACCACGCCGAGGCCCATGCGCAGCGTCTTCGTCCGCTGGCTGAGCGCCGCGAGGAACATGTCCGAGGCCGGCGCATGGCCGATCTCGATGAGGAAGTGCTGCTCGGTGATCCAGAAATATTCGAAGCCGGCCGCCTCGGCCGCGACACCCTGCGCGAGGCCGTCCCAATAGGCGTTGCGCTCGGTCGTCTCGGTCCAGGGACGAGGCATCTGAATCTGCGTCATCAGGCCGAATTTCATGGCGGCTTCCCTCAAACCGTGACGGTTCGATGATTGCTAGCCGTGGAAAATGCCAGCGTCTAAGAGCGAGTTCCTATAGGTGCTATAACCAAACCATGCGTTCGGCCGGGCAGCGCCATCCCGCGCAATTTGAGCTTGAGCATCGCGCCGCTTCGCGGCATGCCGCATTCTCTACCGGATTCAGCTGGGTGCGCCGCCATGCGCGATGGTCTCTACAGATTGCGTTTTCAGTCCGCGCGCGGCTGGGGTTCGGGTGTGATGCACACGATCGGCGGGCGCGTCTGGGGCGGCGACGGCGTCATCTTCTACACCGGCACCGTGACCGAGACGGACGGCCGGGTGGAACTGATCGTGACCACCGAGCCTCACACGGAGAATTCGTCGCTCGAGACCATTTTCGGCGTCTACAAGGCCCGACTGGTTCTCTCTGGCCCGGCCGGTGACGATGTGATGCATCTCGACGGATCGCCCGACGATGCGCCGGGCCTCTTGATCCGCACCGAACTGACCTGGCTCACCGGCTGACGGCCGCAGGCGTGGTTGGATCGAGCCGCACCCGGCGCAGCAGGTCCAGCGTCACGATGACGGCGAGGGCCGAGAGCGCGGTCGAAAGCGCGAACAGCCAGCCATAGCCGATCCAGTCGGCGATGCGCCCCGACAGCAGCGACCCCGCGAGATAGACGACGAGCTGCGCGCAGGCGAGGATCGTGAAGTCCGTGCCCGGCTGGTCCGAGGAGGACACGGCCATGAACAGGCTGTAGAGCGCCACGATCTCCATGTAGCGGATCAGCGTCTGGAAGCCGGCTGCCCCGAACAGCGCCTCCTTGCCCGTGATCAGCCCGAAGGCGTGGAGCGCGAAGAGCAGGAAGCACACCGTGCGCATGCCGCCGAGCAGGCTCAGCACGAATGACAGCCCCCGCGTGCGGATGACCCATGCCGCGATGGCCGAGCCGGCAAGCCCCGCAGTCGCCGCGGATATCCCTGAGAGATAGCCGATCTGGTTCAGGGGAACGCCGGCATCGACGAGATAGGGGCCTTCCATCGCCTTCACGAAACCCTCGCTCGCCCGGTAGATCAGCGCGATCCATAGGATCTGCCGCGCCTCCGGCCGGCGCAGGAAGGCCATGATCGAGGGCCGCGGCGCTGGCGCGTCGCCGGCGCGCCCGTCGTCCTCGCGCATCATCAAGGCCGCGATCAGCGGCAGCACGGAAATGGCCGCGATGGTCAGCAGCATCCATGTCCAGCCGACGTGATGGTAGAGCACGAGGCCGAGCGTGCCGCCGACCACGACGCCGAAGGCGACCGATCCGCCCTGGATCGCATTGCCGATGGCCCGATCCTCTTCCGGCAGGTACTTGGCGGCATAGCCGTCGGTCGCGATGTCCTGCGTCGACAGGAGCAGCGAGGCGACCATGCCGATGGCGAGCACGGCCTTCACGTCGCGCACATCCACCCAGACCAGCGCAAGGATGGACAGGATGATGCCGCTCTGGGTGATGAGCACCCAGCTCGCGCGGTGCGCGCGCGCGACCGGGCGTATGCGATCCACCCACGGCGCCCAGAGGAATTTCAGTACCAGCGGCAGGAACAGGAGCGAGACATAGCCGATGGCAGTGCGCGAGACGCCCTGCTCGCGCATGATCGGGGGAATGGCCGCGGCGAACAGGTAGGACGGAATGGCCTGCGCCACGTAGAGGCCGGCGAGCACGGCGAACAGCCGCGTGCGGCCGGGCCGGGCGGGCGGCGAAACGGTCATCGTGCTCATGCGGCTTCGTCCAGATGGCGGCGCAGAATGGCGCGAGCGGCGTCCTCGTCGGGCGCGATGCAGACCGGGAAGGTCCAGAGCTTCTGGAAGGTCGCGGCCGTCGCCTCCGTCGCGCCCGGCCGCACCATGGCGAGGCCGCGGCAGGCGGCGTTCATGCGCTGGCGGGTCGCCTTGAACCAGAGCGCCTGCGCCCGGTCGCCCTCGCGGCCGAGGCCGCCCTGGCCGCCGAAGACGGTGAGCAGCGCGAAGGGCCCTTCGAGGCGCCCGATCGTGTCGAGCGCGTCGAGATAGGCGCGCTCGTCCTCCGCGCCGTAGGGCGGCACGAAGTGCAGCGTCACGATGCCGTCCGCGCCCTGGTCGAGGCTCACCATCCCATGTGCCTCAGAAGCTGCGCCGGAAGCCGGCAGTCACCGTGCGGCCCCAGGCATAGCTCGTGAGGTTGCGGACGGATGTGGCGGTCGGGTTCTCGTAAAGCGTGTCGAACAGGTTGTTGACGGCGAGGAACGCCTGTCCGCCGGCCACGGGGGCTGCGACCGAGGCATTCATCGTGAAGCCCGACTTGATCGGATAGGTCGTGCCGGCAATGTTTATCGGCTCGTTGCGCGCGGAGAAGCCGACGCCCTCGACGCGGACCGCGATGCCGTTGTCGAAGCGATAGGCGCCGTAGATCATGCCGCGGAACGGATTGGCGATCCGGTTGTTGGGCAGCGCGCTGTCGAGGCGGCCGTCCTTGTTCGAGTCGTAGCGGCCTTCGCGCCAGGTGAAGTTGCCGCCGAGCGTCAGCGCCTCGGTCACCGCCATCTCGCCGGTCACCTCGATGCCGTAGATCATCTCCTTCTGCTGCGAGAGCTGGTTCGTCACCGAGTCGAAGGTCACGCCGTTCTGCGAGGTGGAGATGAAGCCGGCAACGCTGCCGCGGAATGCGCCGATGCGGCCGCGGATACCCGCTTCGTAATTGTTCACCAGCATGGCGCGCGGCGCGATGCTGCCGTAGCTGATCGAGGTGCCCGGCGGCAGGCAGTTCGGGTTTGCCACGGGGCAGGCATAGGCGAAGGTCGCGCCCGCGCGCCGGGTGAAGGCGCCGACATCGGGCAGCGCGAAGCCCTGCGAGAAGCCGCCATAGAGGTCGATCGTGTCGGTCAGCTTGAAGGTCGCGCCGATATTGTAGGTCGGCGCCGAGTAGCGGAACTCGCCGCCAGTCACGTTCAGAGCCGGCAGGATGTAGGCGAGGGCGGGGGCGACGCCGTAATAGACGTCCGGCCGGATGAAGTCCGAGACCGTCAGGTTGAAGTGCTCGTAGCGGATGCCGCCGCGCACGGTCAGTCGATCCGTGATCGGCACCTGCAGCAGCGCGAAGCCGGCGACCGCGGTTTGCGCGAGGGGGGTGAATACCGGCCGGCCGTCGGTCAGTTCCTGGCTCGTATGGTCGCGGCTCACATCCGCGCCCCAGGTCAGCTTCGCGCCGGTCCGCAGCATGTCGAGCGGGGTATCGACGGTGGCGTTGACGCCATACCGTCGCGAATGGAGCACGGTCTGGTTGAACGGGCTCGTCGGCGAGGCCGGGTTGCCCGAATAGTAGACGAGGCTGTTATAGGGGAACGAATAGTTCGAATAATTGAAGCGCTTGTTGGTGTCGTTGTAGAACGCCACGAGCGACAGGCCGCCGAGCAGGAAGCTTGAATCCGTGTAGCGGGCCTGGAAGGAACCGGTCTTCTCCGCGACGCTCCGGCCGCTATAGAGCGATGCGAAATCGGGTCGCGCAAAGGCGCCGGAATAGAGCGTGTTGTATTGCGGGTTCTGCTCCAGCCCGATCATGGTCGCCGTGACCTCGAACCGCCGCGACGGGTCGAAATTGTAGCCGAGCCGCGCGAAGATATTGCCGCTCCAGTAGCGGTCGCCGCCGCCCTGGCCGAGCATGGCGTCGGAGGCCAGTTGGCGGCCGGCGCCGTCATAGGTGCGCCCCGCCATGCGGCCGGTGCCGATGATCGTGTAGTCGAAGCCGTTATGGCCGCCCATCACGCTGACCGAGACTTCCGGCGCGAGCGAGCCCGGCACGTTCGATGTGAAGGCTCTGAGCGCCGTCGAGACCGTCACCTGCGGCTTGCCGTCCACGGGGCGGCGCGTGATGAAATTGACCGTGCCGCCGGTCGCGCCCGCGCCGTAGAGGCTGGAGGCGCCTGAGGCCACCTCGATGCGCTCGACCGCATTGAGGTCGATCATCGACAGCAGGCGCGAGACGTCGCGCAGCGGCGTGTTCATCGGCACGCCGTCGATCATCACGAGCAGGTCGCGGCCGCGGAAGCTCTCGGACGCACCGGAAATGGTCTCCGTCGGCGCGGAATAGCCGGGGATCAGCTTCGACAGCGCGGAGGCAGGGTTCGGCGAGAACTGAAGCTGCTGCTCGATCTCGGCGCGCTCCACGACCCGCACGGTGGTCGGCACCTGCTCGATCGGGCGGGCGGCGCGTGTCGCGGTCACGACGATCTCGTCCAGAGCGGTCGCCTGCTGCGCCGAAGCCGGGCCGATGCTCCCGAGAAGCGCGGTCATGGCAATCAGCGAGACGGTCGTGAGGAAGGGTGCGTTGTGGGGGGAGCCGGTGATCATCGGGTCTGTTCTGCCTGCGACTGAAGTGGCCCGAAAATGCACCCGCGCGGCAGTCAGTCAATTCCGAATTAGGCAGTCTTATCAAATATATATGCGTTCTAAACTGGATTGTTTTAGAACCCGTCCAGAGTGCTGTGAGTTAGAATGTTTCAGGGTCAAAAACGCCGGTTCTGATAATTTCATTGCGGCGTGATGGCCGCGCGCATTTCATAAATTGCGGAGCAGGCCGCGGATCACCTATTCCGCGCCGTTCTTGCAGGAAAGTCACACTCCACATCAATCCGCCAGCGATATCATGGCGCGAGGCTTGGGCCGCTGATCCCGAGGGATCGCCCTTCACCCGCTCGCCCAACGAACGTCGCGGCATGAAGCATGCGAAAGCTCCGGCAGGCGGGAAAGTCAGGGGCTTGCCAAACGTGAATTAGATCGATCTAAATTGCAGGCGATACAGGCGCCCTCGCATCTCTGAGGCAGGGCGACCGGCATCTATCGGCGGCCAGCCGCGCGGAACGACGCGGATGCTGCAAGGGAGGACCGATCCATGGAGCAGGGCGGACGGCGCGTCGCCTTCGTCACTGGCGCGCAGCGCGGCATCGGGCGCGGCATTGCGCTGGCGCTGGCCGCGCGCGGCTTCGATCTCGTGCTCAACGATCTGGCCGCTACCCCCGACCTCGATGAGACAGCCGATGCCGCGCGGCAGGCGGGCGCGCGGGCGGCGACCGTCGCGGGCGACATTGCCGATCTCGGCGGGCAGGGCGCGCTCGTCTCCGCAGCCTGGGACGCCTTCGGCCGCATCGACTGCCTGGTCAACAATGCCGGCGTGTCCGTGAAGACGCGCGGCGACATGCTGGATGCCAGCCCTGAGAGTTTCGACCGCCTGATCGGCATCAACCTGCGCGGCCCGTTCTTCCTGACGCAGGCCGTGGCGAAGCGCATGGCGGCGACGCCCGCGAGCGACTTCCGCAGCATAATCACGGTCTCGTCGCTGAACGCCGAGGCCGCTTCGCCCGACCGTGCCGAGTACTGCATTTCCAAGATCGGGCTCTCGATGATGTCGAAGCTCTACGCGCTGCGTCTCGCCGAGGCCGGCATCCGCGCCTACGAGGTCCGCCCCGGCGTCATCCGCACCGACATGACGGCCGTCGCCCGCGAGAAGTACGACCGGATGTTCGCCGCCGGTTTCTCGCCGATCGCGCGCTGGGGCGAGCCGGAGGATATCGGTCGGGCGGTGGCGATGCTCGCCGATGGCGCTCTCGCCTATTCCACCGGCGAGGTGGTGCATGTCGATGGCGGCCTGTCCGTCGCGAGGCTGTGAGGACATATGACCGCTGCTGCCCGCCTGCTCACCCCCGGTGAATACTGGTTCGAGGACCTCCGCGAGGGCGATCACTACGAGACCGGCAAGATCGTCATGACCGACGCCCATATCGTTGGCTTCGCCGGCCTGTCGGGCGATCTCTTCGATGTCCACATGGACGATGAATTTGCCCGCGGGCAGGGCTTTGCCGGGCGGATCGCTCATGGCCTTCTCGGCCTCGCCATGGCCGACGGGCTGAAGAACCGCTCCTCGGTGCGGATCATGGCCGTGGCCTCGCTCGGCTGGAACTGGAACTTCCGCGGGCCCATTCTGGTCGGCGACCGCATCGGCGTGACCGTGACGGTCAAGTCGAAGCGCCTGACCTCGAAAGGCGACCGCGGCGTCACCATGCTCGGCTTCGTGGTGCAGAACCAGCGCGGCGAGACTGTGCAGGAAGGCGAAACCGCATTGCTGACGCGGCTGAAGGCGGAGGCGGCCGGGTAGAGGCAGGTCCGTGATCACCGCGCATTGACGGCGGCGGATGGAGGTCGCACAGTCCCGCCTTCAATCGATTGGACAGAGATCCATCCAAAATTTAGATCGATCCAAAGACAAGAAGCCGCAAGCCAAGCGGTATTCCATTCATCTCCCGGGAGGAGTGACGATGACGGTTCGGAAAGACACGACTGAGACGAAGAACGGCGGCTGGATGAGCCGCCGCGACCTGGCGAAACTGCTCGGCATCGGCGGCGCGGCACTGGCTGCAGGCCTTCCCGAGCGGGTCTTCGCGCAGACACGGCGCAACACGCTGGTTATCGGGATCGACATCTCCGACACGGTGACGCTGGATCCCGCCCGGCAGGCGCAATACACGCCGCCCATGTCGCTGCTGGCGGCCTATGACATGCTCGTTACCATGGCGCCGGGCGACTACATCACCATCCGCCCGCAGCTCGCCACCAAGTGGGAGCGTACGCCGGACGGCAAGGGCTGGCGCTTCACGCTGCGCGACAACGTCAAGTTCGCTTCGGGCAATCCGATGACCGCCGAGGACGTCAAGTGGTCGATGGACCGCGTGCTCCATCTCGGCGACCAGACCGCGCAATATATCAGCCATGTCGAGCGCACCGAGGTCGTCGACGCCAAGACCGTCGACATCATCCTGAAGGACCCGCGCCAGCCGCTGATGACCATCATCGCTGCGCCCGGCTTCCCGGTCTATGACAGCAAGCTGGTCATGCAGCATGGCGGCGACGCCAGCCGCGACGCCAAGACCAAGGACAGCGCCACCACCTGGCTGAACAACAACTCGGCCGGCGCCGGCGCCTACAAGCTCGTGCGCTGGGAGCGCAACGCGCAGATCCAGTTCGTCCGCAACGACAATTACTGGCGCGGCCGTCCGCCCTTCGAACGCATCATCATCCGCCATGTCGGCGACAGCGCCGCCCAGCTCCTGTCGATCCGGCGCGGCGACATCGACATCGCCTTCAACCTGATCCCCGAGCAGATCGCGACCATCAAGTCCGATCCGAACATCCGCCTCGAGGCCCTCACCAGCCTCGACTTCGTCTATATGGCGCTGACGCAGAACCCCGAGTTCAACAAGGCGCTGGGCGTGAAGGAAGCCCGCCAGGCCATCGGCCATGCCATCGACTATGACGGCATCGTCAAAAGCCTGCTCGGTGGCGCGGCCGTGCGCTGCGCCAACTTCCTGCCCATCGGCGTGTCGGGCTCGACGGAGGAGATCGCCAAGCAGGTCGGCTACAATCAGGATCTCGACAAGGCGCGGCAGCTTCTCCAGAAGGCGGGCCTTGCCGACGGCTTCGAGTTCGAGATCGCCTACGGCAATGCGGCGATCGCAGGCGTCACCTACCAGACGCTCGGCCAGAAGATTCAGGCCGACCTCGCCCGGGTCAACATCCGCGCCAAGCTGACGCCGATGGATCAGGTCAATCTGCGCACGACCTATACCGGCAACCGCGCGCAGGGCGGCGTTCTGACCTTCTGGAACCCGCCGGCGGTGGAGAATCTCCTGTGGGCTGCCGCAAGCGTGGAGCGTGTCGCCCGGCGCGTGCATTGGCCGGTGCCGCCGGCGCTCGACAAGATCGTGCGCGATGCAGCGGCCGAGCAGGACCCGAAGAAGCAGGCAGACCTCTGGGTCGAGTACCAGAGACAGACGGTCGACAATGCCAACTACTTCGTGCTGTTCCAGCCGATCTACCAGATCGCGGTCCGTTCGAACCTCGCCAAGCTGCCGCTCACCGCGGCCGGCTGGCAGCTCGACATGTACGACGTGAAGCCCGTCTCGTCGTAAGCAGTCGGGAAGGGCGGCAGCCTCATCGTCATGGCCGGGCTTGGCCCGGCCATCCACGACTTGAACGCGAGCGTTGAATGAATTCGGGGGTGCCCGGCCAAGGCCGGGCATGACGATGTGCGAGCGATCGGCTGGTCTCAGAACCCGTAGAGCCCGGCCGGATTGTCGACGAGGATGCGCTGCTGATCACCGGCATCCGGTGCCCAGTCGCCGAGGATGTCGAGGAGATGCGCGCTGTCCGGGCGCGGATCGCGGCCGGGATGCGGCCAGTTCGACGCCCAGAGGATGCGCTCCGGCGCGGCCTTCACCAGCGCGCGGGCGAGCCGGCTGACGTCCTCGTAGCCAGGTGCGCCGGTCTTCGAGGTCTCGTAGGGCGCGGCGAGCTTCACATAGACCCGGCCGGTCTCGACCAGTCCGAGCAGGACCTGGAATTCCGGGCTGTCGACGGCGACCGGTTCGAGGAACTTGCCGGTATGGTCGATGATGACCGGCACCGGCCAGCCGCGAATCTGCGCTGCGTGATCGGCGAGCCGCCGCCCGTCCGTCTGGAACACGGCATGCCAGCCGAAGGGGGCCATCTTCGCCGCGATAGTGTCGAGCTGGTCGAAGCCGACCGCGCCGCCCGGCAGCATGAAGAAGCGCGCCCCGCGGATGCCGCCTCTGGTCAGCCTGTCGAGTTCGGTTTCGCTCACGCGGGCATCGACGACCGCGACGCCGCGCGCGACATCCGCGCCGAGCGCCACGATGCCGCGCAGCGTGCATTCGTTGTCGGTGCCATAGACCGAGGGCTGGACGATCACGGTGCGGGTCAGACCGAGCTGGGTGCGGATGCGCTTGTAGTCCTCGACGCTCGCATTCGGTGGCGGCTTGGAAAGCGCGGTCGGCGCCAGCCGCGTGTCGTCATAGACATGGATATGCGTGTCGGTCGCGCCGACGGGCACGGCGATCACAGGCTTCGTTTCCTCGCTCATGCTCCCCTCCTCAGCCGGGCAAGGCGCGTCGCGGCCTCGGCGTTGACTGCGCCGGGCGGGATATCGCCCGCAAGCAGCGCCTTGACCTGCGCCACCGTATCGAAGGCCTGATGCTCGATGGCGGCCGGCGTCAGTCCGCCCGTATGCGGCGTCGCGACCACGTCGAGGCGCGCGGCGAGATCGAGCGATGGCTTCTGGTCCGGCGCGCGGCCGACATCCATGGCCGCGCCCGCGATGCGTTTCGCATCCAGCGCTTCCTTCAACGCTGCCTCGTCCACGAGATTGCCGCGCGAAAGGTTGATGAAGAAAGCCGAGGGTTTCATGCGCGCGAAGGCCGCGGCGTTCATCAGGTTCTCCGTCGCCTCGGTCGCAACCACGAGGCAGACGACGAAATCGGCTTCGGCCAGCAGCGTCTCGAACGGCACTTGCCGGATGCCTGCCGTATCGATCGTCTTGTACGGATCGGCAACGAGCACCGTCATGCCGAAGGCTCTCGCGATCTCGGCCATGCGCACGCCGATGGCGCCGTATCCGAGGATGCCGATGGTCGAGCCCTGCAACTGCCGCCCCATCTGGGCCATCGGCTCGCCGCCCGCGCGATAGCCGCCGACCGACGCCGAGACGTGGCGCGCGAGGTCGATCATCATGCCGAAGCCGAGTTCGGCGACGGAGGCGATGAAGCCCGGCGTTGCGCGCGTCGCGAGAATGCCCTCGGCACTGGCGGCTTCGACATCGACATTGCGGATGTCGACCGCGCAGCGCAGGTAGGCCACGAGATCAGGCGCCTTGCGAAAGAAGCCGGCATAGCCCGGCGTCAGGCGGTCGGAAACGATGATAGAGCAGCCCTGCGCATGGGCGATGAGTGCTGCCTCGTCCATCGTTTCGCCGGTCGGGTTGATGACCACCTCGGTCATCTCCTTCAGGGCGGCGACGGCGCGCGGGCCGTAATAGTTCGCCAGCATATCCGGCGTGTGGGTGAGGAAGACCTTGTGCCGGCTCACTGCTTGAACTCCGCATCGCGCTTTTCGCGGAAGGCGCGGATGCCTTCCATGTGGTCGCCCGCCGAGAAGCAGAGCGTGTTCATCTCGTTCTCATAACGGATTCCGGCGGCGAGCGTGGCGGTCAGCGCCATCCGCACGGACGCCTTCACGGACTCCACTGCGACGGGGCTGTAGCCGGCAAATTTCCTGGCGAGCACGCGCGCCTCGTCGAGCACCTGCCCGTCCTCTACGAGATATTCGACGATGCCGAGACGGTGTGCCTCGGCCGCATCGATGGGGTCGCCGGTCAGCAGCAGTTTCATCGCCTGTCCGTAGCCGATGAGCCGCGGCAGCATTTGCGACGCGCCGCCGCCGCCGACCCAGCCGCGCTGCACTTCGGGAAAGCCCATTTTCGCGGACTTGCCCATCACCCGGATATCCGCGGACAGCGCCATCTCCGCGCCGCCGCCGAGCACCCAGCCATGGAGCGCCGCGACCACGGGCTTGCGCATGTCGCGCACGGCGGTCGCATATTCGACGCGGTTGCGGAACGCCCAGGCGGACGGGTACTCGGCCAGCGCGTTCAGGTCGCTGCCGGCGCAGAAGGCACGCTCGCCGGCGCCGCGGATCAGCACCGCGCGGACACCGTCGTCACGGTCGAGGGCACGGCACAGCCGCTCGATCTCGGCCGCCATCGGCGGCGTGATGGCGTTGAGCTTTCCGGGCCGGTTCAGCACGATCTCCGCGACGAGACCGTCACGCTCCAGCAGCACCTCGTCCTGCATGCGTCTTTCCTCCTTGGTCGTGCGAAGCCGCACTTTTATGTTGCAAACCGGTATCTTTCCCGCCCGGATTTGCTCTAGACACGGGAATCGGAACGGGTCCGGCGATTGGCCCCGGGAGACGGAAACGAGCGGGATGGCGGGCAGGGGGAAAAGCTCCGGACGGCCGCAGCGGGTGACGCTGCACGACCTCGCCGACCATGCCGGCGTGTCGCGCGCGACCGTTTCGCTCGTCCTGCGCAAGAGCCCGCTGGTGGCGGCGAAGACCCGCGAAACCGTGCTCGAATCCGTCCGCGTGCTCGGCTATGTCTACAATCGCGGCGCGGCCAACCTGCGCACCCAGCGCTCGCACACGATCGGCGTTTCGATCAACGAGATCACCAACCCCTATTTCACCGAACTGACCGCCGCCATCCAGCGCGCCTTCCTGAAGCATGGCCGCGTGGTGTTCATCGCCAATTCCGAGGAAGACCCGGCCCGCCAGGACGACTTCATCGCCGCCATGCGCGAGTACAATGCCGACGGGCTGGCCATCTGCCCCTCGCGCGGCACGTCCCGCGAAATGCTGCGGCGGCTGAAGAAGCAGGGCGTCGCCTGCGTGCTCGTCTCGCGCGACATTGCCGGCTCGGGCCTCGACTATGCGGGCCACGCCAACGAGGCCGGCATGTGCGAGGCGACCGAGCACCTGATCGGGCTCGGCCACCGGCGCATCGCCATGCTGGGCGGCAACGACCTCGTCTCCACCGGCCGCGAACGGCGCGGCGGCTATCGTAGGGCGCTCGGTCTGCACGGCATCACCGTGGACGAGGCGCTGGTGGTCGAGGGCGAGGCGACGCGCAGCTTCGGCGCGGCCACGGTACGCAGGCTCCTGGCGCTGAAGGACCCGCCGACGGCAGCCGTCTGCTTCAACGACGTGATCGCCTTCGGCGTCATGCTGGGGCTCCGGCAGATCGGCAGGGAGCCGGGCCGCGATTTCGCGGTGATCGGTTACGACGATCTCGCGGAGGCGGAGCTCTGGGTGCCGGGGCTGTCGACCGTCCGCAACGATACCAAGACGCTGGGCGAGACCGCTGCCGAACTCCTTCTCGCCCGGATCGAGAACCCCGATGCGCCGGTCCGGCGGGTTGTTCTTCAGCCGAAATTCGTTGTCAGGGAATCGAGCGGCGGCAGGCGCTGACGCGCCGTTTCCCGTCCCTGTCCGCTCGCTCGCTCCCGCTCGCATGAGGCAAAACCATAAGAGGCGATTGACACCGCGTCGACCAAAATTTAGAACGATCTAAATCATAAGAAACAGCTTGGGAGGACACATGATCGACGACCATGGATTCCTCGTGCCTGCGCATTTAGCAGGCGCCCCGTCGCCACTTCGCGCCTCCATGCGAGGGGATTGAGCGCCATGGCGAATTTCATCGCCACGCGGCTGGCTTTGACCGTAGTGATGGCGGTGCTGGCGACGCTCGTGATCTTCCTGATCGCCAACACCGTGCCCGGCGATCCCGTGCTTGCCGCGCTCGGCGACGTCGCCGCCTCCAACAAGGAATTCGTCGCCGAGTGGCGCGCCAAATGGGGTCTCGACCTGCCCCTCTGGCAGCGCTACCTGATCTTCCTCAAGGGCGTTGTGCAGGGCGATCTCGGCGTTTCCATCGCCTCGCAGCGCCCGGTGATGGAGGACATCGCCCAATTCGCGCCGGCGACCCTCGAACTTGCCACCGTCGCCTTCATGATCACGCTCGCCATCGGCATCCCGCTCGGCATCATGGCGGCGGTCTGGCGCGACACGTGGATCGACCATATCGCACGCGTCGTCTCGCTGATCGGCGTCTCGTCGCCGACCTTCTGGCTCGCCTTCATCATGCTGGCGATCTTCTATGGCGGCCTCGAAATCGCACCGGGGCCGGGCCGGCTCGATGCCATCGCCATGCCGCCGCCCTCGGTCACCGGCCTGCTTCTCATCGACTCGATCATCGCCGGCGACTGGGAGACGTTCCGCGACGCCGCGGCGCATCTCGTCCTGCCCTCCATCGTGCTCGCCGCCGCGACCCTCGGCCTGATCACGCGCACCATGCGCGCGGCCATGCTGGACTGCATCGAGCAGGACTATGTCCGGGTCGCGCGCGCCAAGGGTCTCGTGCCCTGGACGGTCATCGTCCGCCACGCCTTCCCCAATGCGCTGATCCCGGTCGTGACGCTCGGCGGCCTTGCCTATGCCAACCTTCTGACCGGCGCGGTGATGACCGAGACCGTGTTCTCCTGGCCGGGGCTCGGGCGCTACACATTCCGCAGCGCCGCCGCGCTCGACTTCCCGGCGATCATGGGCATCACGCTGATCGTCGCCTTCGTCTACCTGCTGGTGAACCTGCTGATCGACATCAGTTACGCCTTCCTCGATCCCCGGGTGCGGCTATGAGCATGGCCCCCAGCGAACAGGTCGCACCGGTGGCGGCGGGCGAAGCGGAAGCTCTCCCCACCGTGTCGCGCGGCAAGCTGTGGCGCAAGCGCTACGGGCTCGCCGCCGCCGGTGGGACGATCGTCGCCATCTGGGTTTTCATCGCGGTGTTCGCGCCGCTGATCTCGCCCTACGATCCGACCGCGGTCGACGTAACCCAGCGCCTCCTCGCTCCCTCGTGGAAGCACTGGCTCGGCACCGACGTGCTTGGGCGCGATGTCTTCTCGCGGCTGCTTTACGGCACCCGCGTCTCGCTGACGGCGAGCTTCGTCGTGGTGATCCTCGGCGCCGCCATTGGCACGATCCTCGGCGGCATCGCCGCCTATGCGGGCGGGCGCATCGAGCAGCTCATCATGCGGCTGACCGATCTCGTCCTCTGCTTCCCGCCGATCATCCTGGCGCTCGCCATCGCCGCGGCTCTCGGCATCGGCACGATGAATACGATCATCGCCATGCTGGTGGTCTGGTGGCCGAAATTCGCCCGCCTCGCCCACAGCCTCGTCCTCGTCCAGCGCAGCCACGAATATGTCGAGGCCGCCAAATCCATGGGCCTCAAGCACCGGCGAATCCTGCTGCGCCACATCATTCCCAATGCCGTGGGGCCGCTGATCGTGCTGATCACGCTCGATCTCGGCAATGCGATCATGACCTTTGCCGGCCTCTCCTTCCTCGGCCTCGGCGTCGTGCCGCCGACCCCCGAATGGGGCTCGATGGTCGCCGAGGGGCGCGAGCTGGTGCAGCAATGGTGGGTCGCGACCTTCCCCGGCATCGCGATCCTGACCATCGTGCTCGGCTTCAATTTCCTCGGTGACGGCGTGCGCGACTGGCTCGATCCGAGATCGGCGAACCGGTGATCCATGCCGTTCGCTGAAGGCGTCCATCAAGCGATCATCAGGAGGGTACCGTGCAGGTCGTGAGCGCGGACGATGCCGTCAAACTCATCCGTTCCGGAGACACGCTGCTGATCGGCGGCTCGGGCGGCGGCCACGCCGTTCCCGAGGCGCTGCTGGACGCGCTGGGCAAGCGCTTCCTTGCCGAGGGCGCTCCGCGGGCCGTCACCGCCGTCCACCCCGTCGGCCTCGGCGACGGCGTCGACAAGGGTGCGGGCCACCTCGCCCATGAGGGCCTGTTGAAGCGGGTCGTTTCGGGCACTTTCGTCAACTCGCCGAAGATCTCGGACATGGCGCTCGCCAACAAGGTGGAGGGCTACACGCTGCCGCAAGGGGCGCTCTCGCAGCTCATGCGCGAGATGGCCGCCGGTCGTCCCGGCCTGATGACCAAGACCGGCCTGCACACTTTCGTCGATCCGCGCCTCGAGGGCGGGCGGCAGTCGGAATGCGCGCCCGAGGGCATGGTCGAACTGATCGATTTCCGCGGCGAGGAGTATCTGTTCTTCAAGCCTTTCCACGTCGATGTCTGCTTCCTGCGCGGCACCACCGCCGACGAGGACGGCAATGTCACGATGGAGCAGGAAGCCGTCTTCCTCGAAATGCTGTCGGAGGCGCAGGCGACCAAGCGCTGCGGCGGTCTCGTCGTGGTGCAGGTGAAGCGCCTCGCCAAGCGCGGAACCCTGCCGGCCAAATCGGTCAAGATTCCCGGCATTCTCGTCGACCTCGTCGTGGTCGAGCCGAAGCAGTGGCAGACCTATCTGGTCGAATATTCGCCCTCCTATGCGGGCGAACTGAAAATGCCGCTCTCCGACATTCCGGTCCTGCCGCTCGACGCCCGCAAGATCATCGCCCGCCGCGCGGCGCTGGAGCTGTTCCCCGGCGCGATCTGCAATCTCGGCTCCGGCATTTCCACCGGCATAGCCAATGTCGCGGCCGAGGAAGGCGCGCTGGACGAGGTGTGCCTGACCAACGAGCAGGGCCTGATCGGCGGTGCGCCGGCCTCCGGCGGCGATGCGGGCGCTGCGCGCAACTATGCCGCCATCATCGACCAGCCCTACCAGTTCGATTTCTACGACGGCGGCGGCCTCGATCTCGCCTTCCTGTCCTTCGCCGAGGTGGACCGCGAGGGCAACGTCAATGTCAGTCGCTTCGGCGACCGGATCGTCGGGCCCGGCGGCTTCATCAACATCAGCCAGAACGCCAGGACGGTGATTTTCTCGGGCACTTTCACGGCCGGCAAGTCGGACATCTCCTGGCCGGACGGTACGACGCGCATCGCCCGCGACGGCCAGCATGCGAAGCTGGTGGAGAAGGTCATGCAGGTCACCTATTCGGGCCGCTACGGCGCCGCCCGCGGCCAGCGCACGCTCTATGTCACCGAGCGGGCGGTGTTCCGCCTCACCGAGCAGGGCGTGGAACTGATCGAGATCGCGCCGGGCATCGATGTCGAACGCGATGTGATCGGCCGCATGGGTTTCAGGCCGCTCGTCTCCCCGCAGTTGAAGACGATGGACGCGCGCCTGTTCCGTCCCGAGCCGATCGGCCTTGCGGCTCACCTTGCCAAGCGCCCGCGGCGGTCGCCGCCCGCCCATCTGCAGGGCTCGGCCCATGCGGTTGCGGCCGAGTGAGGACGGAACGATGAGCGACAGTCCCTCCCAGCCCGTCATCGAGGGCGCGAGCCGCCTCTATGTGATCGTCGGCGATCCGGTGGCGCAGGTGAAATCCCCGCCGGTCTACAACGCGAAATTCGCGGCCGCAGGCATGGGCACGGTCATGGTGCCGGCCCATATCCCCTCGGACCATTTCGAGGAAACGATGCGCGGCCTGATGCGCCTCGGCAATCTCGACGGGCTGATGGTCACCGTGCCGTTCAAGTCGCGGATCATGCCTCTGGTCGACCGCGTCCTGCCCATGGGCCAGAAGGTCGGCGCGATCAATGCCGCGCGGCGCGAGAAGGACGGCACCTGGACCGGCGACATGTTCGACGGCACGGGGCTGATCCGCGGCCTGACGAGCCGATCCATCAGCATGAAGGGCCGCAAGGTCATGCTGGTCGGCGCGGGCGGCGGTGGCAGCGCGGTCGCCATCGCGGTGGCGGATGCCGGCGCGGCGGCCGTGTCGGTCTTCGACGCCGACGGCGCCAAGGCGGAGGCAGTGGCCGGGCGCATCGCGCAGCATTATCCCGCCTGCATCGCGCGCCACGGCGCTGTCGCCTTCGAGGGCCACGACACCTTCATCAACGCTACGCCCATCGGCATGGCCCCCGGCGACGGCCCGCCGGTGCCGCTCGACGGCCTGCGCCCCGACATGCTGGTCATCGACATCATCATGAAGCCCGAGGTCACGCCGCTCATGGCCCATGCCCGCACGCTCGGCTGCACGGTCGTCGGCGGCAAGGCCATGCTGGAAGGCCAGGCCGAGCAGGTCGCCGAGTTCTACCGGATCGGCGCCGCGCCATGATCGAGACCTTCCTGGCGCCCGGCGACACCGCCACTTTCGCCAAGACGATCACCGAGGCGGACCTCGTCCTGTTCTCCGGCCTCACCGGCGATTTCGACCCGATCCACGTCAACGAGGCCTATGCCGCGACGACGCCCTTCGGCCGGCGCATCGCCCATGGCGCGCTGGTCATGGGGCTGCTCTCCACCACGGCCTCGATGATGTCGCGCCGCTCGGTCGAGCGCGGCACCACCGGCACCTCCGTCTCGCTCGGCTACGACCGCATCCGCTTCCTCAAGCCCGTCTTCATCGGCGACACGCTGACCGCCCGCTACACGGTCGAGGAGATCGATGCTGCGGCGGCGCGCTCGCGCTCGAAGGTCGAGGTCACCAACCAGAACGGCGAGGTCTGCCTTGCCGGCACGCATATCATGAAATGGGTGGCGCCGGCCGCCTGACCGCAACTCCGTCCGAAGCCTTCCCGACGACCGCCACCTTGAGCGAGCGAACCCATGCCCTTGTCCGAAACCCATCAGGAAATCCGCAACGCGGCGCGGCGCTTCGCCACCGAAGTCGTGCGGCCGCAGGCCGAGGCGCTCGACCGTGACGAGACATTCCCAGCCGACATCTACCGCCAGATGGGCGAGCTCGGCCTGTTCGGCATCACGACGCCCGCCGAACTCGGCGGCGCGGGTCTCGACGTGCTGGCCTATGCCCTCGTCATGGAGGAATTGTCGCGCGGCTATGCTTCGGTCGCCGATCAGTGCGGCCTCTACGAGCTGATCGCCACGCTGCTGTCGGTCCATGGCACGCGGGATCAACAGGAGCGTCATCTCGGGCCGCTGCTGCGCGCCGAATTCCGTCCCGCCTATTGCATCACCGAGGCGGAGGCGGGCAGCGACGTTTCAGGGGTGAAGACGACTGCCGAACGCACTGCGACGGGCTGGAAACTGACCGGCTCGAAGCTCTGGATTCACAATGCGCCCGTCGCCGATATCGGCTTCGTGCTGGCGCGCACCGACAAGGCCGCGGGCAAGCGCGGCATGAGCATATTCATCGTGCCCCTCGACCTGCCCGGCGTGTCGCGCGGGGCCAAGGAGCACAAGATGGGCCAGCGCGCCTCGCAGGTCGGTGCGCTCACCTTCGACGGCGTCGAACTGCCGGCCGACGCCCTGCTGGGGCAGGAGGGGCGCGGCTTCCACATCATGATGAGTGCGCTCGACAAGGGACGCGTCGGCATCGCCGCGCTGGCGGTGGGCATCGCGCAGGCAGGGCTGGAAGCGGCCCTCGACTATGCCAAGACGCGCAGGCAGTTCGGCCAGCCGGTGGCCGATTTCCAGGGGCTGTCGTGGCTGCTGGCGGACATGGCGAAGGAGATTTCCGCCGCGCGGCTGCTGGTGCGCCACGCGGCAGAGGCGATGGACGAGGGCAAGCCCGCGACCGTCCACTGCTCCATCGCCAAATGCTTCGCCTCGGACATGGCGGTGGCGCAGGCGGCCAATGCCGTGCAGGTTTTCGGCGGCTCCGGCTATATCCGCGGTTTCGAGGTCGAGCGGCTCTATCGCGACGCCAAGATCACGCAGATCTACGAGGGCACCAACCAGATCCAGCGCACGATCATCGCACGCGAACTCATGGCCAACGGCGTGCCGGAATAGCGTCAAGCCGCGCCGGGCAACTGCTCCCTGAGGACGCGCTTCATCACCTTGCCATTGGCGTTGCGCGGCAGCGGATCGACCTGGATCGTCAGCGTCTCCGGCACCTTGTAGTCGGAGAGCCGCGCGGCGCACCACGCCCTCACCGCCTCCGCCGCGGGTTCTTCGCCGTTCGTCACCACGAAGGCGTGGACGCGCTCGCCGAGAACCGGGCAGGGCACCGCCACCACCGCGCATTCGACGACGCCGGGGCAGGCGACCAGCACCGTCTCCACCTCGGCGGTGAAGATCTTGTAGCCGCCGCGATTAATCATGTCCTTCTTGCGGTCCAGCACCTGCACGAATCCATCAGCATCGACCGAGCCGACATCGCCGGAATGCCAGTAGCCGGCGGTGAAACCCTCGGCCGTGGCGGCGGGATTGTTCCAGTAGCCCTTCACGACGTGGGGCCCGCGAATCCAGATCTCGCCCACCTCGCCGCGCGAAACTTCGCGGCCGGCATCGTCCACCACGATCAGGTCGACGCCCGGCGCGGCGATGCCGACGCTGTGGCCGTGGGTCGGCGTGAAGCGCGGCGGCATGATGGTCGAGGGCGAGGTCGTCTCCGTCGAGCCATAGGCGTTGATCAGTTGCAGGGCGGGGCAGCGGGCCGCCAGCTTTTCGATGGTCGGCGTCGGCATGGGCGCGCCGCCATAGCCGCCGATCCGCCAAGCCGAAAGGTCGTAGCTGTCGAAATCTGGCTGCAGCAGGCAGAGATTGTACATGGCCGGCACCATAACCGATTGCGTCATGCGCTCGCGCGACGCCAGCGCAAGGAAGTCCGCGGCCTTGAAGGCCGGCATGATGATCAGCGTGCCGCCCGCGCGCACCGTGCAGGTAACATTGGCGATCAGGCCCGTGACATGGCTGAGCGGCACCGCCGCGAGCGATCTGTCGGCCCGCGTCAGCCTCATGCAATATTCATAGACCATCGAGGAGTGGACGATGCCGAGATGGGTCAGCATGGCGCCCTTCGGCCGCCCCGTCGTGCCTGACGTGTAGAGGATTACGGCCGTGTCCTCCTCGCCTGCATCGGCGACGGGCGGAACGGGTGCACGGGCATGGGCCTCGGCGATGCTGGCTAGGGCCTGCGCGCCTGGTGCCGCGCCGCCCACGGTCCAGCGCCGGGCGAGGCCGGGTACTTCAGTGGCGACCGGCAGGCGGTCGGCAAGGTCCGCCTCGTGGATCAGCAGGGTCGCGCCGCAATCGTTCAGCACATGGGCGATCTCGGGCGTCTGGAGCCTGAGGCCCATTGGCACCGCCACCGCGCCGAGGCGGGCGAGGGCGAACAGCACGGTGACGAATTCGGTGCGGTTGCCGATCAGCATGCCGATACGGTCGCCGGCCTGCACGCCTTCGGCCGCGAATGCCGCCGCCAGCCGCTCCACGGCGCCGGCGAGCGCGACATAGGAGAGGCGGGTGTCGCCGCAGACCAGCGCCTCGCCGCCGCCGTCGCGCTGCACGGCTTCCGCGAACAGCGCGTAGAGGCTGTGCGGGCGTTCGGCGAAACAGGGCACGACACGGTCGCCGAAATGGGCTTCCAGCCTGAGGCGAGGCTCTGAGGCATCGATCCAGCGGGGCGGAGAGACGGGTTCGGCGGGGCGGTCGGAGGGCATGGCACCGGATCGGTTTGACGCCTCCGCTGGATCGCGCGCCCTGCCGGGGCTGCGGCGATGGAGGCCGGACTGTCGATGAAAACCGATGGGCCAGCCGCGTTCAAGCCCGATGGCCGTCGGCGCGCATCTGCCTATTGAGCTATGCTCCGCTTTGGGGGATGAACGTGTCGGGAGGGAGCCCTGCGGCTCGCTCGCCTTCATCGGCCGGCTCAGCCGGCTTCCACCGCGAGGGGCCGAACGCTTGCGCGTCCTGGTCATCGAAGACGAAGCACGCATCGCCGCCGACATAGCGCGCGCGCTGGGCGCCGCCGGATTCGTCGTGGAGGTCGCATCCGAGGGCGAGGACGGCTGGTATCGCGGCGAGAGCGAGGAGTTCCAGGCGGTCGTGCTCGATCTCGGCCTGCCGAAGCTCGACGGCCTCTCCGTGCTGCGCCGCTGGCGCGCCGCCGACCGAGGCATGCCGGTGATCCTGCTGACCGCCCGCGACGGCTGGCGCGAGAAGGTCGAGGGCATCAATTCGGGCGCGGACGACTATCTGACCAAGCCGTTCCACATGGAGGAACTCATCGCGCGCGTGCGCGCCCTCACGCGCAGGGCCGGCGGCCACGCCGCCCCGGTGATCAAGGCGGGTGCGGTCGAACTGGACACGCGCACGCGGGAGGTCAGCGTCGCCGGCCGCCCGGTTGCCGTTTCGGCGCTGGAATACCGGCTGCTGCTGCATCTGATGACCCATCTCGACCGCGTCGTGCCGCAGGGCGAATTGAGCGTCGCGATCCACGGCCAGGACCGGGAGAACGATTCCAACGCCCTCGAGGCGCTGGTCGCAAGGCTGCGTCGCAAGCTCGGCGTGCCGCTGATCCAGACGCGCCGAGGCCACGGCTACGTTGCGGTGGACGGCCAGCCTGGTGAAGGCGATTGAGCACGCGGTCCATCCGGGAGCGACTCGCCTGGACGATGGTCGTGGCCATCGCCCTAGCCCTTCTCGTGGCCGGCCTCGCGGTCACGCTTATCTTCGAGGATCACATCCGCGCGCGGGCGACGGCGGAGATCGGCGATGATCTCACTGCCCTTGTCGGCAATGCGCGGATCGGCGCCGACGGCCGCCTCGCCATCGACGTGTCGTTGTCGGACCGCCGCTTCCAGGCGCCGCTGAGCGGCTTCTACTGGCAGGCGGGGCGAGGCGACGCCATCGATCTCGTCTCGCCCTCGCTGGGCCAGTTCCGCATCGCCTGGCGGAGCCGGCCGCCGTCCAACGACGATCCGGCTCTCTACGAGCGTCCCGGCCCGGAAGGCCGCAGCCTGCTCGTGCTCGAGCGGCGCGTGAACGTCCCCGGCGGCTCGGCGGAGGGCGCGCGGATCGTGGTCGCGCTCGACCAGAGCGAACTGGACGAGGCGCGCCGCAGCTTCGCCCTGTCGGCCGCCGCATCGCTGGCGGCGCTCGGCCTGGCGCTGGTGGTGGCGCTCTGGTTCGCCAGCAAGGTCAGCCTCGCGCCTTTCGCGGGCCTTCGCCAGTCGCTCAACCTCGTCCATCGCGGCGAGCGCGACGCGCTGGAGGGCGATTTCCCCGACGAGATCCAGCCGCTGGTCGACGACCTCAACGCGCTTCTGTCCGCGCGCAGCGCCGATCTCGTTGCCGCCCGCTCGCGCGCCGGCGACCTTGCCCATGGGCTCAAGACGCCGCTGGCCGTGCTCGGCTCCACGGCTCGCCGGCTGCGCGAATCCGGCCGTGCCGATCTCGCCGACGAGATCGACGGCGAGATCAGCCGGATGAGCAGGCATGTGATGCGCGAGCTCATGCGCGCGCGGGCGGGCGTGACTGCGCTCCGTCGCGGCCAGCGCACTGCGCTGGCGCCGGCGGTCGCCTCGCTGGTGCGCACGATGCAGACCGTCTCGGGTGGCAAGGCGGTGTCCTATGCCATCGACGTGCCTGCCGCCCTGAACGTGGCGCTCGACGACACCGACCTGATGGAGGTGCTCGGCAACGTGCTGGACAATGCCCGCAAATGGGCGACAGCCTCCGTTGCCGTGACGGCCCGTCCGGCGGCAGGCGGCGTGGCGCTGACCGTCGAGGATGACGGGCCGGGCCTGCCCGCTTCCGAGCTCGCGTTCCGCATCGAGCGCGGCAGGCGGCTCGACGAGCAGGTCGAGGGCTCGGGCTTCGGGCTCGCCATCGTCCAGGACCTCGTCGGCGCCTATGGCGGCGAGGCGAGCCTGTCGCGTTCGCCGCTCGGCGGGCTGAAGGTCGAGCTCCTGCTGCCCTGAGGCTTCACTCGGCCGGGTGCAGCGCCCCGGCAGGCTTCGCTGCGCGCCGCGAGAAGACCGCGATCAGCGCCGGCAGGACCAGCAGGATCAGCACCGGCGCCAGCGTGATGCCGCCGACGACGACGAAGGCCAGCGGCCGCTGCACCTGGCTGCCGATGCCGGTCGACACGGCCGCGGGCAGAAGCCCGACGCAGGCGGCCACGCAGGTCATCAGCACCGGCCGCATGCTCACGCGGCAGGCTTCTGCCACAGCCTCGTAGCGGGCAAGGCCGGCATCGATCATCGTGTTGTGGTGGACGATCACGAGGATGCCGCCCATCACCGAAATGCCGAACAGCGCGATGAAGCCGATGGCGGCCGAGACGCCGAAGGGCGTCCCCGTCACTGCCAGCGCGAGAATGCCGCCGACCAGCGCCAGTGGAATGACGCTGAGCGCCAGCAGCGTGTCGGTCAGCGAGGCGAAATAGGCGTAGAGCAGGAGGCCGATCAGCACCAGAGTGAGCGGCACGATCACCTGCAGCCGGGCGACGGCGTCCTGCAGATTGCCGAACTCGCCGACCCATTCGAGCCGCGAGCCGAACGGCAGGGTCACCTGGCTGGCGACGCGCGCCTGCGCCTCCAGTACGGTGCTGCCGAGATCGCGGCCGCGCACCGAGAAGCGGATCGGCACGTAACGCTGCTGGCCCTCGCGGTAGATGGTCGACGGGCCCGAGACGATCCGCACCGTGGCGAGTTCCCGGATCGGCACCTGCGCGACGCCGCCATTGCCGTCGCTGACGCCGATGCGCAGCTCGCCGATGGCCTCGGGGCTGGCGCGGTAGCGCTCCGCCAGCCGGACGATGATCGGGAAGTGCCGATCCGATCCGCGCTCGTAGAGATCGCCGGGGGTGTCGCCGGCAATCGCCGTCCTGATCGCCGTGTTGATGTCGCCGGGTTGCAGGCCGAAGCGGCCGGCTTTCTCGCGGTCGACCTCGATCTCCACCGTCGGCTGTCCCAGCACGTTGAACACGGCGAGGTCCTGCACGCCGGGTACGCTGCGGATCGCGTCGCGGATCTGCTGGGCGGTGCGGGTGATCTCCTGCAGGTCGTTGCCGAAGACCTTGATGGCGTTCTCGCCCTTCACGCCGGACGCCGCCTCCGCGACATTGTCTTCGAGATATTGGGAGTAGTTGAAGACCACCCCCGGAAGCTCCGCCGACAGGCGCGTATTGATCTCCTCGATCAGCTTCTCCTTGGTCATGCCCGGCCGCCATTCCGTGACAGGGCGCAGGGGCACGAACACCTCGGCATTGTTGAAGCCGGCGACATCCGTGCCGTCGTCCGGCCGGCCCTGCTGGGAGATCGCCCGCTGCACCTCGGGGAAGCTCGCAATCACCCGCCGCATGCGGTTCACGTAGACATTGCCCTCCTGCAGCGAGATGGTGGGGTGGAAGGTGGCGCGCACCCACATATTGCCTTCCTCGAGCTTCGGCAGGAATTCGAGGCCGAGCGAGCGCAGGGTGATACCGGTGCCGGCGAGCAGCAGGATGGCCGCAGCGATGACCAGGAACCGGAAGCGGATGATGGTGCCCAGCATCGGCTCGTAGACGCGCCGGATCGCGCGCACCACGATGGTCTCCTTCTCCGACAGCTTGCCCTTGAGCATGATCGCCGACAGCGCAGGCGTCACCGTGAAGGTCGCGATCAGGCCGCCGGCCAGTGCATAGGCGTAGGTCTTCGCCATCGGCGAGAAGATGTGGCCCTCGACGCCCGACAGCATGAACAGCGGCAGGAAGCCGACGATGATGATGGCCGACGAGAAGAAGATTGGCCCGACCACCTCGCGCGCCGCGGCCAGCACGGTGGCGATGCGCCCCTTTTCCTCGTCCCCGCCCTCGCCGTGATGGGTGCTTCGTTCCGCGAGGTGCCGGAAGATGTTCTCCATCATGATGACGGTGGCATCGACGATCAGCCCGAAATCGAGCGCGCCGGCGGACAGGAGATTGGCGGATTCGCCCTGCAGCACGATGATGACGACGGCGGTGCAGAGCGCGAAGGGGATCGTCGCCGAGACGATGATCGCGCTGCGGAGATTGCCGAGGAAAACCCACTGCACCAGGAACACGAAGAGCACGCCGAAGAGCAGGCTGTGCATCACCGTGTGCGTGGTGATGTTGATCAGCTCCTTGCGGTCGTAGAGCCGCTCGATCTTGACGCCCGGCGGCAGCACGCCGCCGGCATTGATGCGGTTGACCTCAGCCTCCACGCGCTCCAGCGTCGGCATGCTCTTCTCGCCGCGGCGCATGAGCACGATGCCCTGCACGACGTCGTCGATATCGTTCATGCCGGCAATGCCGAGGCGGGGGAGGTGGCCAACCGAAACCGTGGCTATGTCGCGGATACGGACCGGCGTGCCGTTCGACTGCGAGATCAGCGTGCCGGCAATGTCGTCGATCGAGCGGATCAGGCCGACGCCACGCACGACGCCCGCCTGCGGGCCGATCTCGATCGTGTTGCCGCCGACATTGATATTGGCGTTCTGAAGCGCCGCCATGACCTGCGGCAGGGTCAGGCCGGCGGCGATGAGCTTCTGGAAATCGACGGTGACGTCATAGGTCTTGGAAGTGCCGCCCCAGCCGGTGGCGTCCACGACGCCGGCGACGGACTTGAACCGGCGGGACAGGATCCAGTCCTGCATGGTGCGCAGGTCGGTCAGCGAATAGCCGGGCGGCCCGACCACCCGGTAGCGGAAGATCTCGCCGATCGGGCTCATGGGCGAGATCTGCGGCTGCGCGCCGCCGGGCAGTGGCCCGAGCTGGCCGAGGCGGTTGAGCACCCGCTGCAAGGCCTCCTCGTAGCTGAAATCGTAGGTGAACTGCAGCTTCACGTCGGACAGGCCGAAGACCGACGTGGTCCGCATGACCCTGAGGTTCTGGATGCCCGCCATCTGGTTCTCGATCGGCGTCGTGATGTAGCGCTCGATCTCCTCGGCCGAGAGGCCCGAGGACTGGGTGATGACGTCGACCAGCGGCGGCACGGGATCGGGATAGGCCTCGATGTTGAGGCGCGTGAAGGCGAAGCCGCCTGCGGCAAGGGAGATCAGGAAGACGAGCGCGACCAGCACCCGTCGGTCGAGCGAGAAGGAGATGAGCGCGTTCACGGCTGCGTTCCGGAGGGGCAGAAGGCTGCCGGCGGCGAGGCCCGCCGACAGCCTTCGGAGCACGGTTCCCGAAACTCGATTACGCTTTCGGGAGGGGCCGCGCTCGAAGGAAGGAGTGGATCGGAATGACGGTTCAAGGCTGCCTCTAGCGCGCCTCTGCAGCCATCTGATCGAGGAAGAGGCTCCCCTGAACCACGATGCGTTCGCCGGGGACGATGCCATCGGTGACCTGGACGAAACCGTCTTGGACGAGACCGGTCCTGATCCGTCGGATGGTGGCCTGACCGTCCTCGGCGACGATCCAGACATGGGACTGCTCGCCCTGCCGGATCACGGCGCGGCGCGGCACGGCGGGCCAGTCCGAAGCCTTCTCGGTGAAGACCGTGACGGTGGCGAACATCTCGCGCTTGAGCAGGCCGCGCGGGTTCGGGATGCTGGCGCGTACGGCAAGGCGATGGGTCGCCGCATCCAGAACGCTTGCGACATGGCTGATCGTGGCGGTGAAGGTCTGTCCGGGCCGCGACATGACCTGGAACTCGATCTCGTCGCCGATATCGACGGAATGGCTGTCGCCTTCCCTGACGAAGGCCTGCACCCAGACATGCGAGGTGTCGTCGACCAGGAACAGGGGCTCGCCGCCGCCCTGCACGAACTGGCCTGGCCCGATGCGCCGCTGGGCGATCAGGCCGGAGATCGGCGCAACGATGGGGGTTTCGGAATTGATCGTGCCGCGCTCGCGAAGCTGGGTCAGGTCGCCCTCGGTCTTGCCGAGGATGCGCAGGCGGTTCTCCACGGCGCGGAGGGCGGCGACGGCCGCCCGCTCGTCGGCCTGCGCGCCCTTGTGGTCGGCCTGAGCCTGCTCGAAGTCGCGCAGCGGCGCGGCGCGGCCGCTATAGAGATCGCGCTGCCGCCGCTCGTTGATCTCCGCGAGGCGCAGCGTCGTGCGCGCCTTCTCCAGCGACGAGACCGCGGCGATATAGTCGTTCTGCGCGGAGACCATGTCGGTCGCCTCGATGGTGAACAGCACCTGTCCCTCGGTCACGAGGTCGCCGGGCCGCGCCATGATGCGCACGACCTTGCCGGCATAGGGCGAGAAGACCGGGCTGGCACGGTCCTCGTCGGTGGCGACCTTGCCCTCCGTGACGAAGCGCGGGCGGAACGGCCGCGAGGCCACCGGCTCGATCGTCAGGCTGCGGCGCTCGTTCTCGGTGAGGCGGATCGACCCGTCCCCGGCGCCGGGGGCCTGCGTGCCGACCGCCTGCGCAGAGGGCGCCGCGATGCTGGCGGCGTGCCCCACCGCGGCCGGGCTGCGGAACAGGCCGTATCCGCCGCCCGCCGCCGCGACGGCGACAAACGCAAGACCGGCAAGGCCCCGCCGTCCGAGTGATCCAGTCCGCATGTCCGTCGCGTCCGCGCATCTGCGCTCCGGGCGGGCGCAGCAAAGCGGCACCTATAGTTCGCGGCACCTTGTCGCTGGCTGACGGGGGATATCAGCGTTCTGTCAGGTTGGGACCGCTAGAGGGCAGCGGTTGAACAGGCCCGATCCGACCATGTGCATCGCATCGTCATCCAGCGTTTCCGCCGCCGCCGGGCGGGGCCGGCTCGCGGCCGGCGGACGGATCGCCGCTGCGCTCGTCCTGACGCTGTGCGCGACTGCCGCCCTTGCCGATACGCGGACGCAGCGACCGAGTCCGCGTCAGGCCCCGGCGGGTATCGCGACGCTCGATGCCGCCTTGGCGCGCGCCTATGCGGCCAACCCCGACATCCTTGCCCAGCGCGCCCAGGTACGCGCGACGCGCGAGACGATCCCGCAGGCGCGCGCGGCGATGCTGCCGCAGGTGAGCGCCACGACCTATGCCGGCGTTCTGGCGACGAGCTCGCTGCTGCGCGGCACGCCGGTCAACGTGACCGATTCCGCGACGCTGCCGCGGCGGGGCGTCGCGCTGACGGCGACGCAGACGCTGTTCGACGGTGGCCGCACGCAGAACTCCGTCGTGCAGGCCGAGCGGCTGACGGCCGCCCAGCGCGAGCAGCTCCGCGCCGTCGAACAGGCCGTGCTGCTGGACGTGGCGACGACCTTCGTGGCGGTCCATACCGGACAGGCGCTGGTCGAGGTGCAGCACCGCAATGTCGGCTTCCTGCGCACGACGCTGGCCACGATCCGCACGCGGCTCGGCGCCGGTGTCGCGACGCCGACCGACATTGCCCAGGCGGAGGCCCGGCTCAGCCGCGGCCTCGCCGACATGAACGCGGCCCAGGCCGACCTCGCCGTCGCGCGCGACCGCTTCCTGCGGCTGGTTGGGATGATGCCGGCCCTCCGCCTTGCGGGCGCGCGCACGCCCGAGCGCCTGCTCCCGCGCACGGGCGAGGCCGCGCGCGATCTCGCCGGCCGCGACAACCCGGCCGTGCTGGCGGCGGTCGAGGCGGTGCGCGGCGCGGATGCGGCCGTGCGGGTCGCCCAGGGTCAGATGCTGCCGCAGGTGACGCTGGAGGGGCAGGCCGCCCGCGACATGGATGCCGACAGCGCGACGCGCCGCATCGACAGCCTTCAGGTGGTCGGGCGCATGACGGTGCCGCTCTATGCCGGCGGCGGCCCGGAGGCGCAGGTGCGCCAGAACCGCGAACTGGCGGGGCAGGCGCGCATGGTCCTCGACTCCGCGCGGCTGCAGGCCCGCTCGGCTGCCTATTCGGGGCGGGTCGCCTTCGACAATGCCAGCTTTGCGGCGAAGGCCGCGGGGGACGAAGTGCGCAGCGCCGATGTCACGATCGAGGGCATCCGCAAGCAGCTCGATGCCGGCCTTCGCACGGTGACCGAACTCCTCAATGCGCAGCAGGACGCGGTCTCCGCGCGGGCACGGCTCATTCAGGCGCAGGGCGACAGGACCGTCGCCTCGTTCACGGTCCTCGCCGCCATCGGCCACCTCGACCTGCCGAGGCTCGGCATCCGCACGGCGGCGGTTTCCGCGCCGCCGCCGCAGTCCGACCTCGACGTCCGTCTCGACGCCTGGCGGGGCCTGCGCGACGCGGTGACCGTTGCTCCGGTGCCGGCCGCATCGAGGCGCTAGGAGCCGCCGTCAGGCCGCTACTGCGGTGTTGGCGGCGACCGAGCCGACCACGCGCACGCGCACGCGCAGCGAGTTGCCGGGCAGATAGGCGATCGGCATGTCCTCGGTCTCGATGGTGGCGATGGTCGCCCGGTCCGCGCCGGCCGCCACCGCATTGTCGGCGGCGATGCGCTGGGCGGCCGCGATAGCGTCGTTGCGGGTCATCTCGCGGAAGATCTGGTCGCACTCGCCGGAGACCTGCGCGATCGCAGCACCCACCGCATTGGCGCAGTCGCCGTGCTCCACGCGGATCACCCGCGAGGCACCTTCGATGCCGTCCGGGATCAGAAAGGCGCCGCCGCCGACCGCGATCAGCGGCACGTCGCCGGATTCGGTCTTCATCCGGTCGAGAGCCTCTTCCACCATGCGCTTCGCCTCGGCGAAGACGCGCACCGTCGTCGCGGCGTCCAGATGAGCGACCTTGGTCTTGTCGCCGATCGGCAGGAGACCGGCCGCGATGGCAACGTCGCTGGTGGTGAGCTGGTTGCCGCCGAAGGCGATGCCGTCTTTCAGCAGCCGGTAGCCCACCGACAGCGGGCCGATGGAGAGCGGGTCGAGCGAGACGTGGCTGCCACCGCCGAGGCCGAAGGAGAACAGGTCCGGCATGCGGAACAGCGTGCGCACCCCGCCGACCTGCACCACAGAATTGGCCTCGCGCGGGAAGCCGTTCTTGAGCTGGCCGATATCCGTCGTGGTGCCGCCGACATCGGCGACCATCGCGTCGTCGAGGCCGGAGAGATAGGCGGCCCCGCGCATGGAATTGGTGGCGCCGGAGGCGAAGGAATAGACCGGCAGGCGCATGGCCTGATGGGCCTCGGCCACCGTGCCGTCGTTCTGCGTGATGAACAGCGGCGCGGCGATGCCGCTATCGGCGATGGCCTTCTCGAAGGCCGCGATGGTGTCGCGGGCAAGGTCGGTCAGCGCGGCGTTGAGCAGGCCGGCATTCTCGCGCTCCAGCAGGCCGATGCGCCCGAGATCGGACGAGCAGGTGATCACCGCCCCCGGATTCTCGCGGGCGACGATCTCCGCCGCCTCCTTCTCGTGCGAGGGATCGAGCGGCGAGAAGACCGAGGAGATGGCGACCGCCGTCAGCCCCTTCGCCTTCATCTCGCGCGCCGCCGCGGCGACCGCCTCGCGGTCCAGCGGCATGAACGGCCGGCCGTCATATTCGTGGCCGCCCTCGACCATGAACACCGCGCCGCGCACGAGTTCGGCGAGGTCCTTCGGCCAGTCGCAGAAGGGCGGCAGCGTCGCGCCCGACGGCAGGCCGAGGCGGAGCGCCGCGACCTTCGACAGATGCCGGCGCTGCACCACAGCATTGATGAAATGCGTCGTGCCGATCATCACGGCGTCGATGCGCCTGGCTTTCAGGGCGCCGCTCGCGCCGAGCTTCGCCAGCGCCTCCAGGATGCCGCCGGTGACGTCCTCCGATGTCGGGGCCTTGACCGCACCCGCCACCTTGCCGTCCTCGATCAGGACGGCATCCGTATTGGTGCCGCCGACGTCGATGCCGATCCGTCTCATGATCCGAACACGCTCTTGAAGTCGATGTCGTAGTTGAAGGCCCGGGGGCCCACGTGCTGCAGGCCCTTGGGGGTGAGGAACACGTCCGCCGTGGGCAGGGCGATGACCGTTACGCGCTGGCCGTAGCGGATGGTCTCGGTGCCGATGGCCTCGCCCGTCACCGTGTCGAGCACGCAGATGAGGTCCGGCGACATGGCGATCGGTTCGCCATCCTGCCAGGCGACGATCCACTCGTTCTGGAAGGCGACCTCCAGCGACGAGCCCTTCCAGCCATCGACGCCGTCGAAGCGGGTGCGGCCGCGCAGGAAGCCCTCGGTCGCGCGACGCTCAACGTCCGTCACCTTGCCGCGGTACAGGATCTTGCCCGGCTCGACCGAGAGGATCGCGTCGATCGGGTCCTCGTGCCGGCGCTGGGCCTCGCGCACGGCTGCACCGATGGCGATGGCCTTGGTGGTGGTGCCGGGGATGCACCACTGCTTCACCTCGGCGCCAGTACGCGGCGCCTTGCAGGTGGAGGCGATGGAGCCGTATTCGACGCAGATCTTGCGGCTGACCCGCTCCATCCATTTCCAGGTCGGCACCGTCTGCACCACGGCTTCGAGGCCGCGGCAATCGACCGTCGAGAGCGGATAGGGCTTGAGGTCGCCGACCGCGACGGAGGTCATCTGCGCTTCCGGATAGGCGCGGCCCATCATGTCGGCGTCGATCAGGGGGCGGTTGAGATGGGCGGCGGCCATGAGCGGCTGGATTGAGTTACCGCCGCCGATCTCCAGCGCCATGATGCCGCGGAACCGGATGCCGGTATGGTCCTCCATCAGCGACACCGCGCGGGCAATGGTGCGGCTGTCGGTGAGCCGCTCCTGCCCGACCAGCGGCGCGCCCATGTTGGAGACCGCCGCGACCCAGTCGTCGTCGGCGAGGTCGCCCGGTTGCATGAGCTGCACCTTGAAGCCATCGGCGTAGAGCTGGCGCATGTTGAGCAGGCCGAGATAGGGGCTGCCGCCGCCGCCGGTGCCGAGAATCCAGGCGCCTACGGCGAGGGATTCGATGTCGTCGAGGGTGATGTCGCGAAGGTCGGTCATGATCGGGGGCGGCCCTTGAGGCTCGGATGCGGGTGGTCGCTGTCGAGCTTGGCGCTCACGACAGCATCTCGTTCATCACGCGCGCGGTGGCGGTGATCGACAGGATCACCGGCACGCCGTCGAGGACGGGCTTGACGGCTGCCTTCAGCATCGGCCCGTAGCTCATGCAGTCCATCGCGACGAGGTCGGGCTTCATGGCCATCAGGCGCTCGGCGGCGGCAGCGGCTTCCTCCGGCGTCGCGCTGGGGCGCAGCGGCTCGCCGACGACTTCGAGGCCGGGGCGCTCCCACTTGGCCTTGAGCTTCCCGACCTGCTCGGGCAGGGGCAGCAGGATGCCGAGCCGGCCCTCGGGCAGCAGCGCGCTGGCGAGGCCGTTCAGCACCCGCGAGGGGAACAGCACGCCGGCATCGCCTTCCATCGGCGGAAAGTCGCCGGTACAGGCGAAGACGATGGCATCGCAGCCGTCCTCCTCGCGCAGAAGGCGCAGCGTCTCGGGCGAGCGCTCGATGACGTGCTTCTTGGAGATCTTCACGTCCGTGCCGCCGCGCAGGCGCGTGTAGAGCGTATCGGCTCCACTGATCGGAGGACGCGCGGCGATCTCGGCGTCGCTCAGGCCATCCAGGCAGCCACGGAGGATGACCTTCGTTCCAGCCGGAGCATGGGCGGCGAACAGGTCGGCGATGTCGTCGCGCGGCGCCTGGCCGATGGTGGCAACTCCAAGGGTGCGGGACATGGTTCAGGTCTCCAGTTCGACGCCGTCGGCGGCGGCCCAGGCAAGGCCCACCCGGTCGCCGGCGCTACGCACGGGCCGCTCGCCCGCATTGGTTTCCTTGACCAGCATCTGCCGGCCGTCGGCGAGCGCGACGCGGTAGAGCGTCTGCCCGCCGAGGAAGCTGGCGCTGGCAATGGTGCCGTCCAGCATGGCGCCCGGCGCGCCGAGCACGATCTTTTCGGGCCGCACCGCCAGCGCCTTGCCGCCGGGCCGCTCGATCAGGTTGATCTCGCCAATGAAGTCGGCGACGAACCGCGTCTTCGGCCGGTCGTAAATCTCGGTCGGCGTGCCGATCTGCTCGATCCGGCCGGCATTCATCACGGCGATCCGGTCGGACATGGCGAGCGCCTCTTCCTGGTCGTGGGTGACGAAGACGAGGGTGACGCCGAGCTCCTTCTGGAGCTGCTTCAGCTCGAACTGCATCTGCTGGCGCAGCTTGCGGTCGAGCGCGCCCAGCGGCTCGTCGCAGAGCAGAACCGGCGGGCGGATGACGATGGCGCGCGCCAGCGCCACGCGCTGCTGCTGGCCGCCGGAAAGCTGGCCGGGGCGGCGATCCTCGAAGCCGGTGAGGGCGACGAGGGCGAGCGCCGTCCGCACCCGCTCCTCGATCTCCGGCTTCGGCACCTTGCGCATGCGCAGGCCGAAGGCGACGTTCTCCGCGACGGTCCGGTGCGGGAAGAGCGCATAGGACTGGAACACCATGCCCATGTCGCGCTTGTGCACGGGAACGTCCGTGACGTCGCGGTCACCGACGCGGATGCGGCCGGTATCGACGGTCTCGAAACCGGCGATCATGCGCAGCGTCGTGGTCTTGCCGCAGCCCGAGGGGCCGAGCAGCGAAAAGAACTCGCCGGGCTTCACGTCCAGCGAGACTGTGTCGACCGCGCGGACCCTGCCGTCATAGCTCTTGGAGACGGCGTCGAGCCCGATCGAGGCCGGGGAGGAGGCGGACTGGTCCATCAGCCCCTCAGGATCCGCGTCACGCGCAGATCGATCGCATCCTTGCGCGCGTTGTACCATTTCCAGTCGGGCTGGATGAGCCGGGCGACCTTCTCGGGCGTGTTGAACAGCTTGGCGTCGTATTTGGCATCGAGCTGCACCTTGGTGTTGGACGGCGAGTACCAGACCGCCTCGGCGAGCTTCTTCTGCACGTCCGGCCGCAGCATGTAGTCGATATAGGCGTAAGCGAGTTCCTTGACCTTCGAGCCCGGCGTCACCGTCAGCACCTGCTCCAGCGCAAGCACGCCCTCGGAGGGCAGGGCGAAGTCCACCGGCTCGGGCGTACCCTCGTAGCGGTAGACGCCGCTGTCGTGGATGACGCCCATGGTCACCTCGGCCGAGAGCAGTGCCTTCTCCATCTGCCCGGTGAAGTCGAACAGCTTGATGGGCTTCAGGGCTTCCAGCGCCTTGTAGGCGGCGTCGAGGTCCTGCATGCCCGAGCCGTAGATCTGGCCGAGCATCATCAGATGCGCCTGTCCCAGCGAGTTCACGGGGATGAGGTAGCCACCGCGCTGGCCCGCGAGCTTCGGGTCGGCGAGGTCTTTCCAGGAGGTCGGCCTGGCGAGGCCCTTGTCGGTGCGGTAGCCGAGGCCGATGCCGGAGGTGAAGATCGACACGCCGGCGATCTTGTCGTTGATCGCGTAGGGGTAGACGTCCTTCAGGTTCGGGACGTTCTTCGGGTCGACCTTGGCCTCGACGATGCCGAACTCGACCGCCTTCCACTGCTCGTTGGAATTGGCGTGCAGCACGTCGTAGATCGGATTGCCGCGCGGGCTCGCCTGCAGTTTGGGCAGGAACGGAAACGCCTGGTCGGCGGAGACCGTGCATTTGAACTCGCGCTCGAAGGCGGGAAGCAGATCCCCCTTCATGATCTCGCCCCACTTGCCGCCCCAGGTCGTGATCTTGAGCGTCGGCGCCTGGGCATTGGCGACATGGGGCGCGCCGAGGGCGGCAAGCGCGGCTCCGGCTGCGCCGGCCTTCAGGATGCTGCGTCGGTCAGGCTTGATCGTGATCATGGCTCCACCTCTGGTCTTGTTCCCGCGTTCGGCGGGCTTGCTTCATAGCTTCACGTAGGACTTCAGCCCGATGACCTTCTCGAGGATCACCACCACCGAGACGGCCATCAGGATCGAGACCATCGAGGCGGCGGCGATCGCGCCGTCGAGGTCGAACTTCATATAGTTGAACAGCACCACCGGCAGCGTCTCGCCCTGCGGCATGACGAGGAACAGCGAGATCGGGAACTGGTCGAAGGAGACGATGAAGGCGAAGATGCCGCCGGCGAAGACGCCGGGCCGGATCAGCGGCAGCGTCACCTCGAAGAACACCCGCATCGGGCTTGCGCCGTGAACGGCGGCCGCCTCCTCGATGCGCCGGTCGAAATTGTGTAGCACCGCCAGCGTCGTGCGCAGCACATAGGGCACCGCGACCAGCGTGTGCCCTATGATCAGGCCCCAGACCGGCCGGCCGATATCCATGAGCAGGTAGAGCTGGAACAGGGCGAGGCCGGTGAGGATTGCCGGCAGCATCAGCGGCGACATGAAGAAGGCGGTGAGAACGCGCGCGCCGGGAATGTTGCCGCGCGCCAGCGCCAGCGCGCAAAGCCCGCCGATGAGCATGGACAGCACCAGCACGACGACCGCGACCTGGAGGCTGAGCCACAGCGCGCCCATGAATTCGGGGCTGGAGAAGAACTTCTCGAACCAGCGCAGCGAGATGCCGACCGGCGGGAACGAGATATAGGGCGTCGGGTTGAGCGCGAAGACCGTGATGATCGCGATCGGCGCGAGCAGGAAGGTGATGATCGCGCCGTTGACGGCGAGATAGGCGATGCGGCCGGCGTCGGGACGGGCGCTCATGCCATCTTCTCCCCGCCGGCGAAACGGCCGAGCACGTTGTTGTAGGCGATGACCACCACCAGCGAGACGGCGAGCAGCACCACTCCGAGCGCTCCCGCGAAGCCCAGATTGAAGCTCGCACCGACCTGTTGGTAGATCAGCATGGGCAGGGTCAGCACATCCGTGCCGCCCATCAGGAACGGTGTGACATAGGCGCTGATCGACAGGGCAAAGACCAGCAGCGAACCCGCGAGGATGCCCGGCAGCGACAGGGGCAGAGTCACTTCGAGGAAGGTGCGCGTGCGGTTGGCGCCGAGGCTGCGGGCCGCCTGTTCGAGCCGCTCGTCGATGCGTCCAATGACGCCGGTCAGCGTCAGCACCATGAACGGCACGTAGATGTGGACGAGGGCCACGATGGTGCCGAACTCGTTGTACATCAGCTTCAGCGGCGACGAGATCAGCCCCCACGACATCAGCGTCATGTTGATGACCCCGCGGTCCTGCAGCAGCGTCATCCAGGCGAAGGTGCGCACCACGATGCCGGTGAGCATCGGCGCGATCACCGCCATGAGCAGCAGGGCATGGCCGATCCGCGAATGGGTGCGGGCCATGAGATGGGCGAGCGGATAGCCGATGACCAGTGAGGCGAGCGTGGTGATGGCGCCGATGCGCAGCGTCGCCACAAGTGCCTCGAAATAGAGCGAATCCTCGAAGAAGCGCTCGTAATGCTGCGTGGTGAAGGTAACGCCGGACTGGATGGCCGGATTGCCGGTCAGCAGCGACAGCAGCGCCATGACGCCGAACGGCAGGATGAAGAACAGCACGAACAGGAGCAGTGCCGGGCCGATGGCCCATGCGATCGGCGAGACCGCCGGTCGGCGCGGGCGAAGCACCGGTGCGGCGGGAACGGGCAAAGCAGGGGCGGTGAGGTCAGCCATGGGCCAGTTCCTGCAAGCGCGGTGCCGAAGGCTCGCGGCCGAACCGCGTTTCGATCCGGGCAGTCATGGCCTGAAGCATGGCTGCGAGTTCCGCCCGCTCCTTCGGTTCGACCTGGGCCGCCGAGAAGGCGACATAGGGCGCCAGCGCGGTCCGGCCGTCCAGATCCTCGATGGCAACGGAAATGCCGGCGAGGCCGGGCAGGGATTCGTCGTTGGACTCGTCCCAGCCGCATTCGCGCGCCCGGTTCACCAGCACCATCAGCTCAGCCAGCGTTCCCGGTGCATTGGGCCGCGGCCGGGGCGGGAAAGTCGCGAAGCGACGGGCGACCTCCTCGTCGGAAAGGCGCGCCAGCAGCATGCGACCGGTGGAATTGGCCCAGGCGGGGCCACGCGTGCCGGGGGGCGTGACGACGCGCAGCGGATGGGTGCCGGCGCGGCTCCGCAGCACGACGATGTCGGTGCCGTCGAGAATGGAGATGCCGGTCGAGAAACCGGTGCGTCGGGTCATGTCCTGCAACTCCGCATCGACCGCCTCAAGCACGGGGTCGCCGGCAGCATAGGCGCGCCCGAGCTCCAGCATGAGCAGACCGGCGCGATAGCGGCGCGTCGTCTCGTCACGCTCGAGGAGGCCGAGATTGGCCATGTCCTTGAGCAACCGCGAGGCCGAGCTCTTCGGCCAGCCCATGGCCGTCGACAGCTCCAGAACCGCGACGTCGGAACGTCCACGTTTCAACCAGTGAAGCACTGCGGCGGCGTTGGCCAAGCTCATCAGGAAGTTCCATTATTTGGAACACGGTGCCAGTATATAGAACTGTAAAAATGAATCCGAGGCGCTGTCAACGCGTCCTTTGCATGGCGATCCCGCGCCGGCACGCGCATCGGCAGCATTTGTGGCCGGGCGCGGCAATGGTCCCTCGATACCGGCCGGGATTCAGCCAACGCTCGCGACAAGCTGGCGACGGAACGAACATGGCCGCCCTATCCGATGGGGATGGGGCGGCCATGGCTGGGCCGAAAAAGAAAAGTGGCAGCGGCAGTGCCGCCGCTCGCTTAGGTCGCCGGCATCTTGATCGAAGTATCGAGGAAGGAGTTCGTGGCGAATTTCGACAGGTCGACGTCGCCGACATTCTCGAAGAAGGCCTTCACCAGCTCGTAGTCGTCCTTGAGCCGGTTGGCGTCGAGCGCGCCGAGGGCGACCGACGTGGTTGTCGGGTCGCGCATCAGTTCGAGGATACGCTTCCACTGGTCGCGCTGGTTCGATTCGTCGAGACCCGAAACGCCCGCCATCAGCGCCTTCAGGCCGGGGCCGATATCGCCGACGCAGGCATGGAAGGCGCGCTGCGAGACGCGGACGAACTTGCGCACGGTCTCTGCGTTCCGCGCGAGATAGTCGCCGTTGGCGATGATCGAGTTGCCGTAGGGATTGAGACCCAACTCGCGCCAGGGCGCGAAGCCGAGATCGGCGCCGAACTCGCGCACCTTCAGATCGTGCTCGTTGTAGAAGTCGGAGGTGATGTCGATGGCCTTGGAGCGCAGCGCCTGAATCTTCGCCTGCGGGCTGACATTGACGAAGCGCACGGAGGCGGGGTCGATGCCGACCTTGCGGGCGAAGGCCGGCCACATCAGGCGGGACGCGTCGCCCGGCGGATTGCCGATGGAGCGGCCGGGGAAGTCCTTCGGGCCGGTGATGCCGCTCGACTTCAGCCAGTAGAAGCCCTGCGGCGAGTTGGCATAGACGACCATGACGGCGGAAAGGTTCGAGCCGCGCGAGCGGGCGAGCAAAGCGGTGGCCATGTCGGCAATGCCGAGCTGAGCGCCGCCGGCAGCCACGCGCTGGGCGGAGGCGCCCGAGCCACGCCCGGCCTCGATGGTCAGGTCGATGCCCTCCTTCTCGTACCAGCCCTCGGCCTTGGCGAAATAGTAGGGTGCGTGGTCGGCCGTCGGCGTCCAGTTCAGGACGAGGTTGACCTTCTCGTTGGCGCGTGCGAGGCGCGGAGCCATGAGCGCCGTGCCGGCGAGGCCTGCGACCACGATGCGGCGGGACGGTTTGCCGGGGAAAGTTGTGTCACGGGACGTCATGGCGACCACCTCGAATGTCCGCCCCGGCACCACGCCGGCGGGCTTCGGGTGAATAGTGAAGCATCGATCGATGGACTATACAACCAGTTGGTTGATACAATGATCGCCCGATACGAGGAGGCCGGACGTTCGCTCCGGCGCAAGGCATGATCAGCGGCAGCGGGCGGACGGTGGTGCGGCAGGCCGGCCAGCGCGATCCGGAGGCGACGCAGGGTGCACTGCTCGCGGCGGCGGTGGCCGAATTCGCCGAGAAGGGCTTTGCGGGCGCGCGAGTCGACGAGATCGCGGCGCGCGCCGGCGTCAACAAGCAGCTCGTCTACCATCACTTCGGCAACAAGGACGACCTGTACCAGGCGGCGCTGGAAACCGTCTATGCGCAGATCCGCGCGCATGAGCGGGCGCTGCATCTCGGCGATCTGGAGCCGCTGCCCGCCATGGAGCGGCTGATCGGCTTCTCATTCGATTATCTGGTTAAGCACCCCGAATTCGTCGCGCTGCTCAGCGACGAGAACCTGCACGGCGCCCGCCACGTGCAGCAGTCGAACCGGCTGAAGGAGATGCACTCGCCGCTCGTGGCGCTGATCCGCGAGACGCTCGACAAGGGCGCGCGCGAGGGCGTGTTTCGCGGCGACCTCGACCCGATCGACATCTACATCTCGATCGCAGCGCTTTCCTATTTCTACTTCTCGAACGGGCGGACGCTCTCGGCGATCTTCGGCCGCAAGCTCGGCTCGCCGCGCAACATCGCGGCGCGGCGCAAGCACGTCATCGCCTTCGCCCTCGGCGCGCTGCGCGTGTAGGGCGCAAGGCCACGACTACGCTTCGGCGTTTTATCAACTGACTGGTTGACTGGCGACATCCACGTCCATATCGTGCCGTCATCTTCGCGATCAGCCGGGAGGCAGACGGCGTATGACGACGACCGGTATCGAGGCAGACCGCCCGACGGATGCTCCGGCTTCGTCTCCGGAGGAATTCCGCGCGATGGCCCTGCGATGGGCGGCGGTCGTGGCGGTCCATCTCGGCCTTCTCGTCGTCTGGGAAGTCGGCGTGAAGTTCTCCTCGCTGCCGAGCTTCGTCCTGCCGGCGCCCTCCGACATTGTCGCCACGCTCGGCAAGACGAGCTACGCTTGGCTCGACAATACCCGCGTCACGACGATCGAGATCGTCGGCGGCTATCTCCTCGCCGTGGTGGCGGGCATCGGCCTGGCCCTGGTCTTTTCCTGGTCGCGCATCCTGACGCTGGCGATCTTCCCGCTGCTCGTGACCCTCAACATGATCCCGAAAGTGGCGCTGGGGCCGCTGGTGATCGTCTGGTTCAGCTACGGGATCGGCACCAATATGCTGATCACCTTCTCGCTGTGCTTCTTCCCGATCCTGCTGACGACGCTGCGCGGCCTGCGCGAGGTGGAGCCGGATCTGCTCGACCTCGTGAAGTCGCTCAAGGGCTCGCGCTGGAAGATGTTCCGCTACATCCAGCTTCCCGGATCGCTGCCCTATATCTTCTCCGGCATGAAAGTGGCGGCGATCCTCGCGGTTGCCGGCGCGGTGGTCGGCGAGTTCATCGCCTCGGACCGGGGCCTCGCGTACCTGATGATCCAGGTTCAGGCCTCGCTCGACACACCCGCCATGTTCATGGCCGTCGTCCTGCTCACCCTCATCGGCATCGCGCTCTATCTCGCCGTTCTGGCGCTCGAGCTTCTGCTGGTGCCGCGCGATGCCCGCAAATCCTGACCGGCCGGGAGGCCCGACATGAACGACGTGACCCGCGACCCCGTCGCCTGGCTCGACGCCGCGTCCTTCCCCGAACGCTTCGAGACAGCCGAGGCGCTCGAGGACTTCATGACCACGCCGAGCCGTGACCTCGCGCGTGATCTGGCCGCCCTCGACGGCGACATCATGGTGCTCGGCGTCGGCGGCAAGATGGGCCCGACGCTGGCGCGTCTCGCCCGCCGTGCGGCACCCGACAAGCGCGTCTTCGGCGTCGCGCGGTTCAGCGAGAAGGGCCTGAAGGACGGGCTCGAAAGCCACGGCATCGAGACCATCGCCTGCGACCTGCTCGACCGTGACGCAGTGAACGCGCTGCCGAAGGTGAAGAACATCATCATGATGGCCGGCCGCAAGTTCGGCGCCGACGGCGACCAGCCGCTCACCTGGGCCATGAACGTGCATGTCCCGACCATCGTGGCGGAGGCTTTCCCGGCATCGCGGATCGTCACGTTCTCGACCGGCTGCGTCTATCCCTTCGTGCCCGTGGCGGGGCAGGGCTCGACCGAGGACAGCCCGCTGACGCCGCCCGGCGAATATGCCAATTCCTGCATCGGCCGCGAGCGGATGATGGCCTATTTCTCGCAGCGCCTGGGCACGCCGGGGCGCCTGTTCCGCCTCAACTACGCGATCGACCTGCGCTACGGCGTGCTGTTCGACGTGGCGAGCGCGGTCCGCGACGGCCGCCCGATCGATGTCACGATGGGCCATGTCAACGTCATCTGGCAGGGCGACGCCAATGCGCAGGCGCTGCGCGCGCTGAAGCAGGCGACCGTGCCGGCATCTCCCCTGAACGTGACCGGGCCCGAGACCATCTCGGTGCGCTGGCTCGCCAAGGTGTTCGGCGAGCGCCTCGGCAAGGCGCCCGTGATCACCGGCGAGGAAGCGCCGACCGCCTGGCTGAACAACGCCGCGGAAGCCGCGCGCCTGTTCGGCTACCCCGTCGTGCCGCTGACCAAGATGGTCGACTGGGTGGCCGACTGGGTCGCCCGCGAGAAGCCAAGCCTCGGCAAGCCCACCCATTTCGAGGTGCGGGATGGCGCCTACTGAAACCTTCGCCGCCGAGCGGCTGGAAGAGGACGTCCTCGCCGGTGCGCTGGCGCTGTCGGAGGAAGCCGGCTGGAACCAGTCGGCCGACGACTGGCGCATCTTTTTCCGCTCGGGCGCCGTCTTCGGCGTTCGGGATGGCGGCGCGCTGGTCGCGACCGGCGCGATCCTGCCCTATGACGGTTTCGGCTGGATCAGCATGGTGCTGACCGCCAGGGCGGCCCGCGGTCGCGGGCTGGGCACGGCTATCCTCAAGCGCGCCATCGCCGCGCTGGCGGAGACCGGCCACGTGCCGGTTCTCGACGCGACGCCGCAGGGCGAGCGCATCTACCGCCCGCTCGGCTTCGAGCCGGTCGCGCCACTGTGGCGCTGGCGCGGCGTGAGCTCAGGAACCGGCATGCGCGCGCCGGGCATCGCCACGGCAACGTCGGCCGACCTCGACTGGATCGTTGCGTGTGACGCTGCGGCCTTCGGATCACCCCGCGTCGAACTGGTCGCCGGCCTGATGGCGCGTGCGCCGTCCCTCGCGCTTGTCTTGCCGAAGGCGAACGGTTTCGTTCTCGCCCGGCCCGGCCGGGCGGCGGTCTCCATCGGCCCGCTGGTGGCTGACGATGAGACTTCCGCAATCGCCCTGCTTGAGGCTGTCTTCGCGGCCTATCCTGGCCCCGCCATCATTGACGTGCCGGAAGGCCGGACAGGCATCGAAAGCCTTCTGGAGCGCCACGGCTTCGTGCGCGAGCGGCCCTATCTGCGCATGGCGCACGGACGGCGCGAGCCCTTCGGAAATCCGGCGCAGCTTTTCGCCATTGCCGGGCCGGAACTCGGCTGATCAGAACTGACGGAACCTCGACCGATGGGCCTTCACCGCAACGATATCCCCGCCGATGTCCGGACCGTGCTGATGCAGGGCGCGGTCATCCCAGCCCACCCGCTCGCGCTCGATGCCGACCGCAAGCTCGACCGCCGCCGGCAGCGCGCGCTGACGCGCTACTATGTCGATGCGGGGTCCGGCGGCCTTGCGGTTGGCGTCCACACCACACAGTTCGAGATTCGCGACGTCGGTCTCTACGAGCCGGTGCTGGCGGCAGCGATGGAGGATGCGCGCGCCTGGACGGACCGGCCGCTGGTGATGATCGCCGGCGTCTGCGGCCAGACGGATCAGGCGGTCCGCGAGGCGAAGCTGGCCGTCTCGCTGGGCTATCACGCGGGCCTCCTCAGCCTCGCCGCCATGAAGGGCAAGGGCCAGGCCGAGATCGTCGCCCATTGCCGCCGCGTCGCGGAGGAAATCCCGCTTGTCGGCTTCTACCTTCAGCCGGCCGTTGGCGGCATGAATCTCGATGCCTCCTTCTGGGCCGAGTTCTGCGCCATCGACAATGTCATCGCCATCAAGGCCGCGCCGTTCAACCGCTACCGCACGCTGGACGTGGTGCGCGGCATCGTCGCGGCGGGCGCCGAGGATCGCATCGCATTCTATACCGGCAATGACGACCATATCGTGCTCGATCTGGTCACGCCCTTCGTGGCGGCCAGGGAAGGCAAGCAGGTGGAGGTGCGCGTGCGCGGCGGCCTGCTCGGCCACTGGTCGGTCTGGACCAAGGGCGCGGTGGACCTGCTGGCGCGGCTGAAGGCGGCCGCCGCCGAACCCGCCATTCCCGCCGACATCCTCGCGCTCGACGCCCGCGTAACCGACTGCAATGCTGCCTTCTTCGATGTCGCCAACGACTTCCACGGCTGCATTGCCGGCTGCCACGAAGTGCTCCGCCGGCAGGGCTTGCTGGAAGGCATCTGGTGCCTCAACCCGAAGGAGGGGCTGAGCCCCGGCCAGTCGGCGCTGATCGACCGCGTGTCGCGCGAGCACGCGGACCTTGCCGACGACGCCTTCGTCGCGGCGAACCTGGAGCGCTGGCTCGCATGACGGACACGCTCACCATGGCCGCGCCGATGATCCGCCTGCGCAATGTCGCCAAGACCTATACGACCGGCGGCAAGCGCTTCGTCGCCGTCTCTGACGTGACCATGGATGTCGCCGAGGGCGACCTCGTCGCGCTGGTCGGTCCCTCCGGCTGCGGCAAGACCACGGTGCTGAAAATCCTCGCCGGCCTGCACGACGCCGATGACGGCGAAGTGCTCATCGGCAACGGCCACACGGCGTTCACGCCCGGCCGCGATGTCGGCATGGTGTTCCAGCAGGCGCTGCTGCTGAAGTGGCGCACCATTCTCGACAACGTGTTGCTGCCCGCCGATATTCTCGGGCTGCCAAAAAAGGCCTCCCGCGAGCGGGCGCGGGACCTGCTCGCCATGGTCGGCCTCGCCGGCTTCGAGCAGAAGTACCCCTACGAACTTTCCGGCGGGATGCAGCAGCGCGCCGCCATTGCGCGCGCGCTCGTGCACGACCCCAAGCTGATCCTGATGGACGAGCCTTTCGGCGCCCTCGACGCGCTGACCCGCGAGAAGATGAACCTCGAAATGCTGCGCATCTGGCGCGAGAGCGGCAAGACGATCCTGTTCGTCACCCACTCGATCCAGGAGGCGGTGTTCCTCGGCGCGCGCTGCGCGGTGCTGACGGCAGGTCCGGCCCGAATGGCGGACTACTTCACCATCGACCTGCCGGCCGATCGCACGCTCGACATCAAGACGAGCGAGCCCTTCGGCAACTACGTCAAGCGCATCTACGGGCTGCTGGGTTTCTGATCGCAGTTTGCGTCATAGGCTGCGCCGGACACGCTCCGTCGCCATGTCCGCGAAGGCCTGTTCGAGGCGCTGGACGAAGATGCGCGCGGCGGCCGACAGCGTGCGCCTCGCGGGATGGACGAGGTAGAATTCGAGGTCCAGCGGCGGGTCGGTGCGCCGCGCCGCGAGCTCGCCGCGGTCGAGTTCCTTCAGGATCGAGGTGAGCGAGAGCAGCGTCACCCAGTCGCTGCGCTTCAGGAGCTCCAGGATGCCGTGAAGGCTGTCGATCTCGACCAGCCGCTCGACGGTCATACCCACCGAATGGATGTAGCGGTCGAGCATGGTCCGAAGACCGTTGTTCTGCGACGGCAGGGCGATCTTCACCGGCGGCAGGCCGGAGAACGGACCGCTGGTCCGGGACGCGAGACCGTCCGGCGCGGTGATCAGGAAGATCGGATCGGGCGAGAGGCGGCGGGTCACCAGCCGGCGGTCGACCGGCGGCACGGCGACAACCGCGAAATCGACATCGCCCGACAAGGTCCACTCGGTCAGCGGTCCGGAAAAGGCCTCGGCGATACGCAACTGGACATCCGGGAAATCGGCGAGATAAGTCGCGATGAACCGGGGCATCAGGCCTTTGGCGACCGTCGGCGCGAGGCCGATATTGACCGGGCCGGCGACGCGGTCCGCGCCCGCCATGACCGATTTGCGCGCGGCGTCGACTTCTGCAAGGACCTTCAGGCAGTGGCGGTAGAAGGTCTCACCGGCGGCGGTCGGATGGGCGCCGCGCGCGAGCCGTTCCAGCAGTGCCGTGCCCATCTCGGTTTCGAGATCCCGCAGGATGCCGCTGACGCTCGGCTGGGCGAGATTCAGCCGCTGGGCCGCGCGATTGATGCTCCCTTCCTCGTAAGCCGCGACGAAAGCCGTGATGTGGCGCAGGTCCAAACTTGTATCCCCAAACCTATATCCTCAGACTATAACTGACATACGATCTTATAGCATTCTGTGATTTCGCGGAATGACTAGGGTTGCCGCCGGATCGGGCCTGCAGAGCCCGGCAGCCGGAGGAACCGCATGGCCCTGCTCGCGATGAAGGACACGGCGCCCGCACCGCCCGTCGCCGACCCGCGGGCGCTGCGCGACGCGCTCGGTCGGTTCGTCACCGGCGTCACCGTAGTGACCAGCCGCACGAAGGGCGGCAAGGCCTGCGGCGTGACGGTCAACTCCTTTGCCTCGCTCTCACTCGATCCGCCGTTGGTGCTCTGGAGCCTGTCGCTGACCTCGTCGAGCCATCCCGCCTTCGACGAGGCGACCCATTTCGTCGTCCACGTCCTCGCCGACGGACAGGAGGGCATCGCGCGGCAGTTCGCCCGCTCGGGCGTCGATCGGTTCGCGGGGCTGGAATTCGAGACGGGCCCAGAGGGCATTCCGGTCCTGCCGGGTGTCGCCGCCCGCTTCGAGTGCCGCACGCTCTACCGCTACTGGGGCGGCGACCACGTCATCTTCGTCGGCCGCGTCGACGCCTTCGACCATGCGCCGGAGCGCGAGCCGCTGGTCTTCTTCTCCGGCGGCATGCGGCAGCTCGCGCCGGGCTCCGTCCTATAGCCGGCGGCGATAACACCCATAGACCCCGACTTCATCTCACGGCCGGCCAATCTCTCTATGGTTCGGCAAAAAGCACACGAAGGGAGGCACGCATGGCGCGGCCGAAAGTCATCCTCCAGCTCTATCCGATGTTCCCGAGCGATGGTTTCGAGGACCGCGTCGCGAAGCGTCCGATGGGCATGGACCGCGACATGTACCAGCAGGTCGTCCACGAGTGGACGGACATCGTCGTCGAGGCCGAGCGCATGGGCGTCTGGGGTGCCTCGACCATCGAGCATCATTTCCATTCCGAGGGCTACGAGGTCGGCCCGAACCCCGGCATCCTCAACGCCTACTGGGCGGCCAAGACCTCGAAGATCAATATCGGCGCGATCGGCTACGTCATGGCGACGCAGGACCCGATCCGCGTCGCCGAGGAAACCGCGATCCTCGACCACCTGACCAAGGGCCGCTACTGGGTCGGTGTCGCCCGCGGCTACCAGTCGCGCTGGGCCAACGTGCTGGGCCAGTGGGCCGGCGCGGCGGCGACCGTCTCTGACGGCAGCGCCTCCGACCTGAAGAACCGCGACGTGTTCGAGGAGCGCGTCGAGCAGCTCATCGCCGCCTGGACGCAGGATGCCGTCGTGCTCGACGGCCCGACCTACAAGGCGCCCTATCCGCTCACCGGCATCGAGGGCTATCCCGCTGCGAAGACCGCGCGGCTGGCCGGTGTCGAGGGCGAGGTGGACGATCAGGGCCGCGTGGCCAAGATCGCGGTCGTGCCGAAGCCGTTCCAGCGGCCGCATCCGCCGATCTTCTGCGCCACGACCAAGAGCAAGGAGAGCGTCGAGTTCTGCGCCAAGCGCGGCTTCATCCCGACCTATTTCTCGCCGGTCGAGCAGGTCGCCAACGGCGTCAGGCTCTATCACGACATCGCGCGCCAGTCGGGCTACGACTTTGCGCTCGGCGAGCGGCAGAACATCGTTCGCTTCCCGCACATCACGCGCAAGCCCGGCGAGTTCGACGAGCGGTTGCGGAAGTACGACCTCGACATCTACCACAACTTCTATGCGCCCTTCTTCCCGCAGATGCCGCAGGGCGACCCGAACGCCCTGGTCGACAGCATGAAGAAGAGCGAGCTGTTCGTCGGCGGCACCGTGCAGGAGAGCCGCGACGTCTGGTCCAGCATCTACGACCGCGCGCCCTGCGAGTACATCACGCTGATCTGGCACTGGGCGCAATGCCCGAAGGACGTGATGCTCGACGAACTCGACCTCTTCATGCGCGAGGTTCTGCCGCAGCTCGAAACGCCGGAATACCGCGCCGCCGCGGCGGAGTGACGCGGAACGGACTGCCATGCGGCCGGGCCCTACATGTCCGGCCGCATGACGCCTATCACCGGCCCGACGGCCCAAAGGTCCGCCGGGTACATTTTTGCATCGTCAAGTCACCAGCACCGAACCGGCCGCAGAAGCTCGGGGTGCATTATCCGGGAGGATACCGAGAATGATCAGGTCCAACATTTCGCGCCGCACCGTCCTGATGGGCACGGCCGGCGTCACCGCGCTCGGCGCCCTTCATGCGCCGGCCGTTGCCCAGCAGGGCGGCGAACCCATCAAGATCGGCGCCGTGCTCTGCCTCACCGGGCCGGGTGCGGGCCTCGGCCAGGCCGAGCGCAGCGCCATCCAGCTCGCCGAGAAGGTCGTCAACGAGGCCGGCGGCGTGAACGGCCGTCCGATCCGCGTTCTGATCGAGGACGACGGCTCGAAGCCCGACATCGCCAAGAGCAAGGCCGAGGCGCTCATCTTCAACGAGAAGGTGCCGCTGATGATCGGCTCGTCGCTGACGGCGAGCACCGGCTCTATCGCCGCAATCACCAACAGCGAGAAGATGGCGCAGGTCGCGCTGACCGGCCTCGGCCCGGCGATCGAGCTGACCTACAAATCGCTCTACCATGTCCTGCCGCCGCAGCCGCTCAACGCCAAGGCGATGCTGGAATACACCAAGGCGCAGAACTTCAAGAAGATCGGCGTCCTCCACGATTCCGGCTACGGCCAGCTCGTCTACAACAGCCTGCGCGAGCAGGCCGCGGCCTATGGCGTCACCTTCGCCGCGGTCGAGAAGTTCGAAGTCGGCGCGCAGGATGTCTCGACGCAGGCCGCCAAGGTGCGCGCTGCACAGCCCGAGGCGGTCTATGTGATCGCGACCTCGCCGGTGCCGTTCCGCGGTGCGCGGCAGGTGCGCATCACCCAGCCGATCATCTCGGCCATCGGCTCCTCGCCCTACGACTACGTGCGCGGCATGGGCGAATATGCCGACGACATCGTGTTCCCCGAGTTCCTCGTCGGTGAGGATCCCGAGCCGCACCAGAAGGCCTTCGTGGACATGTACAAGGCCGCCTACAACTCGCTGCCGAAGAACTACGAGGCGGCGGGCTGGGACGCTTTGCAGATCGCCGTCAACGCCCTGAAGAAGGCCGGCCCAACCGACCGCGAGGCCATCGCCCAGGCGATGCGCGAGCCCTATCGCGGCGTGATGGCGAGCTACAACTTCGCCGCTCCCGACCTCACCGGCATCGAGCTGTCGAGCTTCGTCTTCTCCAAGCTGGTCAAGACGCAGTTCACGCGCCTGCCCTTCAAGGTGACCGCACGGTCCTGATACCATCGCGGCGGATGCGGGCGACAAGCCCCGCGTCCGCCGTCCCCCGGCGCATGCACCCGACGGTCCGATGACAACCACGCTCTTCATTCAATCGCTGCTTGCCGGCGTCACCAACGGCTGCGTCTACGGCCTCATCGGCCTCGGGCTTTCGGTGATCTATCGCGGCAGCCGCGTGGTGAACGCCATGCAGGGCGACTTCTCGCTGGTCGCCGGCATCGTCGCCTATCTGGCGATGGAACGCCTCGGCGCGCCGATCCTCGTCGCCTTCCTCGGCGGCATGATCGCCGGCGCCATCGTCGGCTGGACCGTCGAGCTGCTGTTCGTCCGCCCGACCCGCAAGCGCGGCGGCACGGAGGAATCCTTCCTGCTGGTGACGCTCGGCGGCGCCTTCGCCGTTTCCGCCGCGGCGCTCCTGTTCTTCGGCCGCGATTCCCATCCCGTCCGCGGCCTCGGCGGCAACGAGCTGCTCGACGTTTTCGACGCCGCGATCCGCGTCCACGCGGTCTGGCTCATCGTCCTCAGCCTCGCCGTGGTCGTGGCATTGCGCTTCTTCTACACGAAGACCTTCATCGGTAAGTCGATCATGGCTGCCTCCATCGATGCGGATGGCGCGACCACCATCGGCATCAACGTGCCGCTCATGCGCTCTCTGACCTTCCTGCTCGGCGGGGCGGTCGGCGGGGTCGCCGGCGTCCTGGTCTCGCCGCTGATCACCATCCACTACGAGATGGGTCTACTGCTCACCCTGAAGGGCTTCACGGCCGCGATCATCGGCACGCTCGGCAACCCGTTCGGCGCCATCGTCGGCGGCCTGATGCTCGGCCTCATCGAGGCGCTGGCCATCGTCTTCGTGTCCTCCGGCTACAAGGACGTCATCTCCATGGCGTTCCTGATCCTGATCATGATCGCCATTCCGAACGGTATTCTCGGTCATCGCGGGAGGGCGGGCGGATGAGCCTCGATCAGAGCCTCTCGGCCGGCGGCCGGGCGCCGCGCAACCTCGTCCTGATCGCAGCGGCCGTATTGTTCATCGCCGTCTGGGCCAGCGTGCCGCTCATCGCCTCGCGCGGGACGGTCGACCTGCTGGTCTTCACCGCGCTCTACTCCATCGCAGGCGTCGGCGTCGCCTTCCTGCTGGGACAGTGCGGCATCATCTCGCTGGCGCAGAGCGTGTTCTACGGCATCGGCGCCTATGCCACCGCCTATGGCACGACCGCGCTCGGCTGGCACTGGGTGCCCTCGCTGTTCGCGGGCATGGCGGTGGCCGGCACGGTGGCCCTTCTGATCGGCTGGCCGATCCTGCGCCTCTCCGGCCATTTCCTGGCGCTGGCGACGCTGGCGCTGGCCACGATCGGCCACGTCCTGTTCCTCGAATGGGACTGGATCACCGGCGGCACGCTCGGCGTCGGCGGCATCGCGCGCATTTCGCTGTTCGGCTTCGTGCTGAACACGCCGCAGCGCTTCTACTATTTCGTCTGGATCGTCGCCGGCCTCGTCTTCTGGCTCTACGCCAACCTCCTGAAATCCCGCGCCGGCTTCGCCATGCGCGCCATGCGCGACGCGCCGTCGGCGGCGATGGTGCTCGGCGTCGACGTGCACAGGTTGAAGGTGCAGGTCTTCGTCATGAGCGCGCTGGTCGGTTCCCTCGCCGGCAGCCTGTATGCGAGCTACGTCACCTTCGTCAGCGTCGACAGTTTCGGTATCGACCGCGCGGTGAGTTTCCTGCTCGTGGCGGTGGTCGGTGGCGCGCAGACCATCTTGGGCTCCGTCTTCGGCGCCGCCTTCATCACGCTGGCACCGAACCTTCTCAGCAAGCTCGGCGACATCCACGCCCTCGTCTATGCGGGCGTGCTGGTCCTCGCCGTCATCTTCCTGCCGCAGGGCATTGGCGGCTTCCTGCGCGACCGGGTCCGCGGCTTGTTGAACGGACAGAGGAGGACGGGCCGGTGACCGCCATCAGCATCCAGAACGACGCGCTGATGCAGGTTCGGCACATCTCGAAGGGCTTCTTCGGCCTGTCCGTGCTGCGCGACGTGACGCTCGACATCGTCGACGGCGCGATCACGGGGCTGATCGGCCCCAACGGCGCCGGCAAGAGCACGCTGTTCAACATCGTCTCCGGCTTCCTGACGCCGGACGAGGGCGACATCGTCTACAAGGGCGGCAGCATAGCGGGCATGACGGTCGCCGCCCGCAGCTATGCCGGCATCGTCAGGACGTTCCAGACCCCGCAGATTTTCGCGAACATGACGGTGCGCGAGAATCTCGTCGCCGGCTGCCACAAGCTATCGCGCAGCAGCTTTCTCGCCAACCTGTTCGGCGTGCCGGCCTCCCGGCGCGAACTGGCGGAGATGGAGGAGGTCGCCGACGGAGCGCTCCGCCGCTTCGGCCTGCAAGCCATCGCCGAAACGCGTGCGGGCGACCTGCCCGCCGGCCAGCAGCGGCTGCTGGAACTGTCGCGTGCGGCGCTCGCAAAACCCGACCTTCTCTGCCTGGACGAGCCCTCGTCCGGGCTGAACGCGGAGGAGACCCAGCAGCTCCGCGCCCTGCTCGAACAGCTCAACTCGGAGGGAATTACCATCTTCCTCGTTTCGCATGACATGGACCTGATGGCTGTTTCCTCCTCCGTCAGCGTGCTCTGCTTCGGAGAGATCATCGCGCGCGGCAGCTTCGCCGCCATCAAGGCCGATCCGCGCGTGCGCGAAGCCTATCTCGGAGCCTGACCCATGCTGTCGGTGGAGAAAATTTCCGCGGGCTACGGCGCCATGACCGTCCTGCACGATATCGACCTGACGGTGGGGGCGAACGAGGGCGTCGCGGTCATCGGCCCGAACGGCGCCGGCAAGAGTACGCTGGTGCGCGCGCTTTGCGGCCTCAATCCGGTTCGCTCCGGCCGCATCGTCAAGGACGGCATCGAGATCCACAGCCAGGCCCCGCACCGTCGGGCGGCCGCAGGCATGGGCGTGGTCCTGGAGAATCGCCGGCTGTTCGGCGAGCTGACGGTGAAGACCAATCTGGAGCTCGCGGCGCATGAAGGCGCGCGGCGGCCGAAATCGGCCGAGCGCTTCACCTTCGAGGCCGTGCTCGACCTCTTCCCCTTCATGAAGGGACGGCTGGACGCCAATGTTGAGCTGCTGTCGGGCGGAGAGCAGCAGATGGTGGCCATCGGCCGCGCGCTGCTGCTCCAGCCGGACCTTCTCATCCTCGACGAACCCTCCACCGGGCTTGCGCCCAAGGTGGTGAAAAGCCTCGTCGACGTCATCGGCAGGATCCGTTCGGAGGGGGTCAGTGTCCTCCTCATCGAGCAGAATGTCGCGCTCGCCACGGAGGCGGTGGACCGCGCCTATGTGATGAAGCTCGGGCGCGTCGTGAGCGAAATCGGTCCGGCCGAATGGAAGGGCGCGCTCAACGATAGCGGCCTGGCGAAGGCCTATCTCGGCAGCTGACAGGCCGGCAATTCAGGCAGGGAAGGCCGCCGGCAGGGCGACGCCGAGGCGCTCTGCAGATTTGCGCAAGCCCCCGAGCGTCGCGGCGGGCAGGGCGAGCGTCCCGCTGAAGGAGCGGTGGGCCGCCACCGCCCGGTCGCCCGGCATGCGCGCAGGCGATGCGCCCGGTGCGAGCCTCGACCCGCGAACCTTGTCCGCAAATGCGCCCGCAGCGGCCTCGAACTCGGCCAGCGGCCGGAAACCGTCGACCTTGATGGCGAGGAAGAGGTTGGCGCTCCCATAGGGCTGAGACAGGTCGCCGAAAAGCGGGCGAACCTCGTCGCCGATGGCGCCCGAGGAGAGGCCGCCGACCAGCAGGTCGACCATCACGGCGAGGCCGAAGCCCTTGGCGCCGCCGGTCGGCAGCAGCATGCCCGTGATCGCCTCCGCCGCATTGGTGGTCGGCACGCCGGCGGCGTCCGTCGCCCAGTCGCCGGGAATGGCCTCGCCCTTGGAATCGGCGAGCCGGATCTTGCCCATCGCGCCTGCGCTGAGCGCGAGATCGAGCACGATCGGCTCCGCCCCGGCCGGAACGGCGATGGCCACCGGGTTGTTGCCGACGATGCGCTCAGCGCCGCCCGGCGCCGGCATGAGCGGCCTCGTATTGGCCAGCACGATGCCGATGCAGCCGCGCAGCGCCATGGCCCGGGCATAGCGGCCGGCGGCGCCGAAATGGAAGGCGTTGCGCACGGCGACGGCGGCGAGGCCGTGAGCCTCCGCGCGCTCCGCGGCAAGGGTTGCAGCGGCGGTCGCGGTGACGTGGCCGAAGCCGTTTTCCGCATCCATGACGACGCGCGGCCCCTGATCGACGACGATCCGGCCGCCGGCGCGCGGATCGATCGAGCCGGCCGAGGCGCGGTCGAGATACATCGGCAGCATCATGAGGCCGTGGGAGCCGAGCCCCTCGATATCGGCGTCGACCATCGCCTCGGCCACGGTCTGCGCGTGTTCGGCCGGCGTGCCGACCGCCGCGAGCAGGTCGAAGCCAAAGCGCACCAACTCCGTCGCGGGAATGCCGCTCATCGTCGTGATCCTGTTTCCTCGAGACGCGGTGCGCGTCGCTCCCGCCCCTATATCAGGCGCGCCCGGCGACCGGCACATGCCGAAGGCTGCAGCCGTCATGAATTCCGGCATTCACCGCGAGCGCTGCCTGCAGCGCCTCGATGTCTTCGGCGGGCGCGGGTTGCCATCCGCAGGTGCAGGCATCGTCGCCGACATGCGCGTCGGCGAGTTCGCGATAGACCGAGCCGACCGCCTGGGCGAGGAGGCCCATCACCGTCATCGGCGGCAGTCTCGTGCGTTCGAGGGCGTCGCAGAGCGCGCTCAGGACCACCTGCCGGATGCGGGCCCCTGGCTCATCGCCGTCGCGAACGAAGTCGTCATGCTGCATGTGGCCGGGTTCCTGCTTTGCCTTCGGATGTCGCGGCCTGCGCCAGCATGGCGGGTAGATGGCCGGATGCGAGGGAGCGGCTGCGCATAGTGTCTGTGCAGACGAAGCGAATTCTTGTGCACTCGCGCGTGGTTCTTCGGACGCCGATCACCCAGGGCGAGGCTCGCAGCCATGCGCGCGACAACGTGGCGGTGCGGGCATCGTCCATGCGCGGATGGATAAGCTCCACCATGCCGCGACCGGCGTGCGCGACTGCTGGATAAGCCAACGGCGCAGTGGGCGCAACTATCTGAATCTACTATTTAAATTGTACGATTCCAGTGTAGGTGGCCGTGGCGGAACCGGGGCGTGGGGCCGGCAACGATCCGGCTGTCCGCCCCATGCAATCACCGCCGTCAAGAACATCCGCTGGTGTATTGACTTAATCGCTCCGGCACCGGAGCTTTGCGGCTTCGTTCCCGTCCTCCGAGGATTGCAGCACCGTGAGCGCCGCCAGCCAGCTTGTCATCCCGCCCTCGCCGAGCCTGGCGACGCCCGTCCTTTCCGTATCGGGCTTGCGCACGTCGTTTCGCGGCGATGCCGGCTGGACGACCGTGGTGCGCGGCGTCTCCTTCGAGGTCGCGCCGCGCGAGACGGTGGCGATCGTCGGCGAATCGGGTTCGGGCAAATCGGTGACGGCGCTGTCGATCATGCGGCTCATTCCGCCGCAGAACGGCAAGATCGAGGGCTCGATCCGGCTTGCCGGGCGCGAATTGCTGACGCTGCCGGAAAAGGCCATGCACGAGGTCCGCGGCAACGAGGTCGCGATGATCTTCCAGGAGCCGATGACCTCGCTCAATCCGGTGCTGACGGTCGGCTTCCAGATCGCCGAGGCACTCATCGCGCACCGGGGCCTGTCGCGCAGGGAGGCCGAACTGGAGACGATCGGACTTCTCGAAAAGGTCCGCATCCCCGCCGCCAAGTCGCGCTTCCACGAATATCCGCATCGGTTCTCCGGCGGCATGCGCCAGCGCGTCATGATCGCCATGGCGCTCGCCTGCAAGCCGAAGCTCCTGATCGCCGACGAGCCGACCACGGCGCTCGACGTCACCATCCAGGCCCAAATCCTCGAACTCCTGAAACTGCTTCAGGAGGAAGAGGGCATGGCGATCCTGTTCATCACGCACGACATGGGCGTGGTGGCCGAGATCGCCGACCGGACCGTGGTCATGTACCAGGGCGAGGCGGTCGAGACCGGCCAGACCGCGCAGATCTTCGCCGCGCCCGCCCATCCCTATACCCGCGCGCTGCTGTCCGCCGTGCCGCGCCTCGGCTCCATGGAAGGCCGCGCGCGGCCGATGCGCTTCCCGGTCGTAAACAAGGCGACGGGCGAGAGCGACGTGCCGGTGGAGACGCCGGACACCGTGAAGGCCGCCGAGCGGCCGATCCTGGAAGTCTCCGGCCTGACCACGCGATTCGACATCATGTCCGGCCTGTTCGGCAAGGTGTCGGGCCGCGTCCATGCCGTGGAGAACGTGTCCTTCTCGCTGCATGCCGGCGAAACGCTGGCGCTGGTCGGCGAGTCCGGCTGCGGCAAGTCGACCACGGGACGCTCGATCCTGCGGCTGGTCGAGCCGAACAGCGGCTCCGTCGTGGTCGACGGCGAGGACGTGCTGAAGATGGACGGGCGGACGCTGCGCGACATGCGCAAGCGCATGCAGATCATCTTCCAGGACCCCTTCGCCAGCCTCAACCCGCGCATGTCCGTCGGCGCTGCCATTGCCGAGCCGCTCTATGCCCACGGTCTCGCCTCCACGGCGGAGGCGCGCGAGAAGGTCAGCGGGCTGCTTGAGCGCGTGGGGCTGAAGCCCGACATGGCGTCGCGCTATCCGCACGAGTTCTCCGGCGGCCAGCGGCAGCGCATCTGCATCGCCCGCGCGCTCGCGCTCGGTCCGAAGCTGATCGTCGCCGACGAGGCGGTCTCCGCGCTCGACGTCTCGGTCAAGGCACAGGTGGTCAACCTGATGCTCGATCTGCAGGCGAGCATGGGCCTCGCCTACCTGTTCATCTCCCACGACATCGCCGTGGTCGAGCGCATGTGCCACCGCGTGGCGGTGATGTATCTCGGCGAGATCGTCGAGATCGGCCCGCGCGTCGCCGTCTTCGGCAATCCCCAGCACCCCTATACGAAGAAGCTGATGGCTGCCGTGCCGGTGCCGGACCCAACGCGGCGCGGCGAGCGGCGCGGCGTCTCCAACGACGAGATCAGGAGCCCGGTCCGCCTGCCCGACTATGTTGCGCCGGTGCGCCAGTATCGCGAGGTCACGCCCGGCCATGTCGTGATGGTCTGGGGTGAGGAGTGGGAATCAAAGGGCGCGTGAGCGCCCGGCGCCACGGGCTTCCATGCGGGATGTGGTTTTCTGACGCCTGTTGCCAGACCAGCGGCAAGCTGGCTATCTGAAGAGCCCCACGTCGCGGAACCAGCCATGCGTGATGCCGTAACTTCTCCAGGCACCGTTGGAGATGCGACCTACCACCTCATTCGCTCGGCCATCATTTTCGGACGACTCGCGCCGGGCCAGAGACTGAGGCTCGACCGCCTGCGGGCAGAATACGGCACCAGCGTCTCGACCCTTCGCGAATTGCTGAATCGCCTGACCTCGGAAGGGCTGGTCTCCGCCGAGGGGCAGAAGGGTTTCGCGGTCGCACCGGTATCGCTCGCCGAACTCTCCGAACTGGCGGAGATGCGCCTGCTGCTCGAGCAGCATGCGCTGGACCTGTCGTTCGCGGCCGGCGATCTCGAATGGGAAGGGCGCGTGGTGGCCGCGCATCACAAGCTGTCGCGCATGGAGCGCGCGCTGCTTGACGGCAAGACGACCGATGCCGCCGACTGGAAGCGCTATGACTGGGAGTTTCACCACAGCCTGATCTCCGCCTGCGGCTCGCCGGAACTGCTCGAAATCCACGCCGGGGTCTACGACAAATATCTGCGCTACCAGATGGTCGTCGGTATTTTCCGCGGCCAGATTGCGACGGTCGAACATTCGGACCTTCTCGCCTGCGCACTGGAGCGCCGCGCCGACCGGGCAAAGGTCATCCTCGACACGCATGTCAGGGCCTGCGTCGAGGCCATTGCCGAGCGGCAGGCCCTGCCGGAGCGCCGGCTCGCGGCATGAGCGAGAATGTTTTCCAGACTGCCGGCGAAAGCGCTTATGGACGCATCCGGGCGGACATCATCACTGGCGTGCTGCCGCCGGGCATGAAGCTGAAGCTGGAAGTGCTGCGGCGGGACTATGGCGCCAGCGTCAGCACCCTCAGGGAAACCCTGAGCCGGCTGGTCTCCGAGAAACTGGTGCTGGCGGAGGGCCAGCGCGGCTTCGAGGTGATGCCGATTTCGGCCGAGAATCTGCTCGATGTTGCCGCCTTGCGGAAGTTCCTGGAGACGAATGCGCTGCGCCAGTCCTTCGCCCAGGGCGATGTCGACTGGGAGGCGCGTGTCATTTCCGCTCATCACAAGCTGGCGCAGATGGAAGCGCGCATGGCGGAGGGGGATCGGGCCGACACGGATCTCTGGAAACGCTACGACTGGCAGTTCCATCAGGCGCTTGTCTCTGCCTGCGGATCGCAGGTGCTGATGGACGCCCACGCGACCGTCTTCGAGCGCTATCTGCGCTATCAGATGATCGCGCTCAGCTATCGCGGCGCGATCGCGGCCGCGGAGCATCTCGCCATGAAGGAGGCGGCTTTGCGCCGCGATGCCGACGAGGCCTGCAACCTGCTGGCGCGGCATATCCAGGGTGGCGTCGAACATGCGCTGGGGACCGGCGCAATCCGCTAGACCATCATAGATTTTCTTGATTATCATATGAACGGCGCTATGACGGAGCATCACCGCGCCGGGAGCCCATCATGCGTTCGCTACGGCTTGGCCTGATCGGCGACAAGATCCAGCGCTCGCGGTCTCCGGAGCTTCACCGCGCTGCGGGGCGCCTCTGCGGCCTCGATGTGACCTATGAGCGGCTGATACCCCCGGAAATGGGCGAGACGTTCGAGAATGTCCTCGCCGGCTGCGGCGAGCGGGGCTTTCGGGGCCTCAACATCACCTATCCCTACAAGGAAAGGGTGCTCGAACGCATCGTGCCGCCGCCGCGGGAGCTTGCGGCGCTCGGTGCCTGCAACACCATCCTGTTCGAAGGCGCGGAACTGCAGGGGTTCAATACCGACTTCTCGGGTTTCGCCTCGGCGTTTCGCCACCGCTTCGGCAGGGTGTCGCCGGGCATCGTCGCGATGGCAGGAGCCGGCGGGGTCGGGAAGGCCATTGCCTTCGCGCTGGCGCGGCTCGGCGCCCGGGAACTCCGCCTCTGCGACCCCGACGAGACGCGCGCGCGGCAACTGGCCTCGGCGCTGTTGCATGAGGCCGGCGACATGCGCATCGAAATCGCGAAAGACGTTGCGACGGCGGCCGCAGGGGCGGACGGCATCGTCAACGCCACGCCGCTCGGCATGGATGGCGTCGGCGGAAATGCCGTTCCCCATGCCGCATTGCCCGGCAGGCGCTGGGCCTTCGACGCGGTCTATACGCCGGAATGGACGGAGTTCCTGCGCGAGGCGCGCGCTGCCGGCATCGAGGTGATGACCGGCTTCGAGCTCTTCCTGTTCCAGGGGATCGATGCGTTTCGCATCTTCTCGGGTCTCGCGGTCGATCCCGATATCCTCCGGCGCGAACTCGCGGCGACCGCCATGCCCGCGGGAGCCGGAGCATGAAGACCTCCATCGCGACGGTTTCGGTCAGCGGCACGCTGCCGGACAAGATCAGGGCGATTGCGGAGGCCGGTTTCGACGGCCTCGAACTGTTCGAACAGGATTTCCTCGTCTCGGGCGAGACGCCTGCTGCGGTCAGGCGGATGATTGCCGACCATGGACTGGCACTGACCCTGTTCCAGCCGTTCCGCGATCTCGAGACGCTGCCCGAGCCGCATCGGCAAGCCGCCTTCGACCGTGCCGAGCGCAAGTTCGACCTCATGGAGGCGCTGGGCGCGCCCATGGCGCTTGTCTGCTCCAGCGTGTCGCCCCATGCGCTCGGCGGCATCGACCGAGCCGGCGCCGACTTCCGGGAGCTTGGTGAGCGCGCCGCGCGGCGCGGGCTTCGCGTTGGCTATGAGGCACTCTGCTGGGGTCGGCACGTGAACGATCACCGCGACGCCTGGGAGATCGTCCGGCGCGCCGACCATCCGGCCGTCGGGCTCGTTCTCGACAGCTTTCATTCGCTCGCCAAGGGGATCGATTCCGAGACGGTCCGCTCCATTCCCGGCGAGAAGATTTTCATCGTCCAGCTTGCCGATGCGCCGCTGATCCACATGGACCTGCTGCACTGGAGCCGCCATCTGCGCAACATGCCCGGCGAGGGCGACCTGCCGGTTCGCGATTTCGTCAGGTCGGTCTGCGCGACCGGTTATGACGGCTACCTGTCGCTCGAAATCTTCAACGACCAGTTTCGCGGCGGCTCGGCCCGTGCGGTCGCCAGGGACGGCCACCGCTCGCTGCTGCATCTCATGGATCAGGTGGCGCGCGACCTGTCCAGAAACACGGTTCCGGCCGTGCCGCTCCCCGACCGGTCGGTGGTTCATGGGGTCGAGTTCGTCGAGTTCGCGGCGGACGAAATCCGGGCGGAGCAACTCGCCGGGCATCTCCACGCGCTAGGCTTCCGCAAATCTGGTCGGCACCGCTCCAAATCCGTCGATCTCTATCGGCAGGGGCAGATCAACATCGTCGTCAACACCGAGCAGCAGGGCCTTGCGCGCTCGGCCTTCCTCGCGCATGGCACCGCCGCCTATGCGATCGGCCTGCAGGTCGATGATGCGCGTGCGACACTGTCGCGCGCCGTGGCTCTCGGCGCCGAGCCCTTCGATCAGGCTCCCAATCCCGGCGAAATCCGCATGCCCGCGATCCGCGGGATCGGCGGCAGTGTCATCTATTTCGTCGACCGCTCGCCTGATCTCGTCGGCCTGTGGGAGCACGAGTTCGTCGGCCGCGACGATCCCGCGCGCGGCGGCGATGCCGGGCTCGAACGCATCGATCATGTCGCGCAGACCATGTTCGTCGATGAACTGCTGACGTCGCTGCTTTTCTACACGTCGCTTTTCGACGTCCGGAAGCTGCCCATGGTCGATGTAGTCGACCCCGCCGGCCTCGTGCGCAGCCAGGTCATCGAGAACGAGAGCGGCGACCTGCGCCTGACGCTCAATGGCGCCGAGAACCGCCGCACGCTGGCCGGGCACTTCGTCAACGAACTCTTCGGCGCGGGCGTGCAGCACATCGCCTTCTCGACGCGCGATATCATGCGCACCGCCGCGGCGCTGGCGGCGAACGGCTTCGAGCCACTGCGGGTCTCCCCGAACTATTATCCCGACCTCGCCGCGCGCTTCGGGCTCGATGACGAGACCGTCGCGCGGCTGGAGCAGGCGGCGATCCTGTACGACCGCGATGCAGAGGGCGAGTTCTTCCAGCTCTACGGCCAGGCCGGCACTGACGGATCCTTCTTCGAGATCGTCGAGCGCCGGGGCTATGCCGGATACGGCGCGCCGAATGCGCCTTTCCGCATCGCCGCCCAGAAGCGGAACCTTCCGCCCGTGACGATCCCGAGGCTGTGAGGCTGTCGCCAGCCCCGAAGCCGCCTCAGGGGACGAGTTGCGCCTTGTCCAGCGCAAAGATCTGATCGAAGAGCTCCGTGCCGCCCAGCGCCGCTGTCAATGCTTCCGCGTCGACCGCCTCGGCGAGCATCAGCGTGTCGAAGCTGCGGTCGCCGGTGCGGAGCGTCTTTTCGTTGGTCTGGATGCCCGTTCCGGCTCCGTCCACCGCGAGCAGCGACACCGCGATAATGCGATCGCGCCCCGCCAGCGCCGTCGCGCGGGCCGGGGCCTGCGCAGCTTCATCGCCTTCCAGCAGAACAGGCGCGACGAGAGCTCCGAAGCCGCTTCCCAGTCGTGCCGTCACGGTGCCTCCGCCGCGCCGGAAATTGCCGAGGATCGGCATGATGCGCTGCGACCAGGGTGTCGGCGCGTTCAGCCTCTCGACATAGGCCTCGCTCCCCATCACGCCGCTTTGTGTCAGCGTGTAGAGGATGAAATAGCGCCGGACGCCGGCGGCCCTGCTGCGGAAGACGCGAACGCCGAGAAAGCCCGGGATCGAGACGCGCTCCTGCGTGTGCTCGCGGGTCAGCCAGTGGAGATAGTCGGTCTCCTGCTCCGGGGCGACATCGCTCCAGATGGCGAGGAATCCCAGGCCCGCTTTCATCGCTTCTGCTCCAGAAGGTGAAGGGCGGCGTCCATCGCAGCGAGATATCCGTAGGGGCCGAGGCCGCAGATCACCGCCGTGGCGGCCGTCGAGGTGATCGAATGGCGATGCAACTCGTCGCGCGCGTGGATGTTCGAGATGTGCAGCTCGATGACCGGCCCCGAGAATATCTTCATGGCGTCGAGGATCGGCACCGAGTGGAAGGAATAGCCGGCCGGGTTGATGATGACGGCGTCGGCATCCGTCCGCGCGGCCTGGATCAGGTCGACGATGGCGCCCTCGCTGTTGCTCTGGTGGAACAGCAGGCTCGCCGAGCGCTCGGCGGCGCGTCCGCGGCAGGAGCGCTCGATTTCCGCAAGCGTCGTATGGCCGTAGATGGCCGGTTCGCGCGTGCCGAGCAGGTTCAGGTTCGGTCCGTTGATGATGCTCAGGCGATGGGGCATGGCGCGTCCAGTGGGCAAGTCGAGAATCCGGCTAACGATCAGCCGGCAAGGAACCTCGCCGGCCCCATGACGAGGACCGGGAAAAGCACGAGCAGGAGCAGGACGATGAGCTGGGCGATCATGAACGGCGTCACGCCCTTGATGATATCCTCCATGCTGATCTTCGCGACGCCGCAGACGACGTTCAGCACCACGCCGACCGGTGGTGTGACGAGCCCGATCGAGTTGTTGATGATGAACAGCACGCCGAAATAAACGGGATCGATGCCGGCTTCCCGGACGATCGGCATGAGCACCGGCGTCAGGATGAGGATGGTCGGCGTCATATCGAGCGCCGTGCCGACAATGACCACCAGCACCATGATGGCGATCAGCAGCAGCGTCTGGTTCGACATGAAGGGCTTCAGGAGGTCGACCACCTGCTGCGAGATTTCCGCTACCGTGATCAGCCAGGACGAGACCAGCGCCGCCGCGACCAGGAACATCACGACGCCGGTCGTTACGGCGGCAGCTGCGAAGACCTCGTAGAGGTCGCTCCATTTCAGCTCGCGATAGATGAACATCGCCACGACCAGCGAGTAGACCGCGACCACAGCTCCCGCTTCGGTCGGCGTGAAAATGCCGAAGCGCAATCCGACGATGATGATGCCGGGCAGCAGCAGCGCCCAGAAGCCGTCCATGATCGCCTTCAGGATCTGCGAGCCGGATTGGCGCGGCGGCTGCTCGACCCGCTCGTTGCGGACCACCCACCACCAGGCGACGCACAGGCCGAGCCCGATCAGCAGGCCGGGCACGATCCCCGCGAGGAACAGCTTGGATATCGAGACATTGCCGACCACGCCGAACAGGACGAAGCCGATGCTCGGGGGGATGACCGGACCGACGACGCCGCTGGCAGCAACCAGACCGGCCGAATGTCGCTTGCTGTGGCCGGCCGCGACCATCATCGGCACGACGAGCGCCGCCAGCGCGGCGGCATCCGCCGCGGCCGAGCCCGAAAGCGACGAGAGGATGCAGGAGGCGAGGATCGCGACATAGCCGAGCCCGCCGCGAAGGTGTCCGACCAGCGCTATGGCGACATTGACGATGCGCGATGCCAGCCCGCCCCGGTTCATCAGTTCGCCGGCCAGCAGGAAGAACGGCACGGCCATCAGCGGGAAGCTGTCGGCGCCGTTGATGACGTTCTGCGCGACGATCTGCGCGTCGAATATGTCGAGCGACACCATCAACGCGACGCCGCAGATGAGCAGCGCATAGGCGATGGGCATACCGATCGCCATGGCGCCGAGGAGCGAGAAGGTGAAGATGGCGATGGTCATGAACGGCACATTCCGAAGGGCCCGCCGCGGCTCAACCCTCTTCGGACTCCCTGACTGCGATCAGGTCGCCCTCGCTCGCGCGCCCGAGCATCACCCGCAGCAGATCGTGCAGGAGGATGACGAGCGCCGACACGCCGAAGACCACGCCCGAGGCGTAGAAGATGCCGACCGAAAGCGATGTCGCCGGCGCCCGGTCGCCGGCGGTGATCAGCATCTGCTGCCAGCTCCCGTTCATCAGCAAGTAGCTGGCATAGATCATGAGGACATAGCTGACGACGAAACAGGCGCGCTTCAGCGGCCGGGGCAGGCGCTGGACGAGCGCGTCGACGCCGAGATGCTTGTGCTCCCGCAGCGCGACGATGGCGCCGAAGAAGGTCAGCCAGACCAGCAGCCAGCGCGACAGTTCCTCCGATACGGTGATGCCGGAATTGAAGCCGTAGCGCAGGACGACATTGCCGAAGACGAGCACGACCATGGTGGCCAGGCACACGACGGCGAGCAGTTTGGTGAGCCGGCAATAAAGATCGATCGCCCGGGCGAGCATGTCCATGCGGCAGGAACCCCAGCAAGAAGGCGCCTTGCCGGTCCGTCCGGCAAGGCGGCCTAAGGCAGCGCGGTCAGGTGATCGTCTGGATGCGCTGCAATTCGGCGTTGAACTGGCGGACGCGCGCGGGATCGAACTCGGCGGAGAACTTGTCGACCACCGGCTTGGTGGCATCGCGCATGCGGCCAAGCTCGGCCGGCGAAACCTCGGTGAACTGCATGCCGCGGCTCTTGAGCTCGTCCAGCGCCTTTTCCGCGGAGATGCGGATCTGGTCCTTCTGATAGTCGCGCGTTTCCTGATAGGTCTCGGTCATCAGCCCGCGCTCCTGCTCAGACAGGCGATCCCAGAACCTCTTGCTGATGGTGATGATGTTCTGCGTGTAGGTGTGGTTGGTCGAGGAAACGAACTTCTGCACCTCGAAGAACTTGTTGGAGAGCGTCACCGCGTAGGGGTTCTCCTGCCCGTCCACGGTCTTCGTTTCCAGCGCCGTGTAGAGCTCGGCGAAGTTCATCGGCACCGGGTTCGCGCCGAACGCGCGGAAGGTCTCCAGATAGACCGGATTGGGGATCACCCGCAGCTTCAGGCCGCGGAAATCCTCGACCTTGGCGATGGGGCGGATGCTGTTGGTCACGTTGCGGAAGCCGAGCCCCCAATAGCCGAGGCCGATCATGTCCTTCTCGGGCAGAAGCTTGAACAGGTCCTTGCCGAAATCGCCGAGGATCAGGCTCTCGGCCTGGCCGACATTGGCGACGATGAAGGGGAAATCGAGGAGACCGAAATCCTTGACCACGGTCGCAAGCGAGGTGGTGGAGGCGGAGATCACCTCCTGCGTGCCGCCGCGCACGGCGCTCTGCTGCTGCATCTCGTTGCCGAGCTGCGAAGCGGCGAACTCGCGCACCCGCATCTTGCCGCCGCTCTTCTGAAGGAGCACCTCGCCGAACTTCTTCACGCCGAAGCTCATGGGGTGGTCGGTATTGTTCAGGTGGCCCCACCGGATGGTGCGTTCCTGGATGCCCTGGCCGAGAAGCAGCGTCGGGGTGGCGAGAACGGGGGCGGCGGCAAGGCCGGCAAGGGCCCGGCGACGAGTGATCATGATTGTCCTCCCAGGACGGCGCTCCCGCGCCTGACGTTCAGGTTTCTTGTTTGGCGCCGGGCGCCGGACTTTGACGTAACGCTATCCAGCGTACCGCCTGCTTGGCAATATGCTATTTTCAATAATGTCGGATATTTTTGGAGGAGGCGGATAGACGACGGGACGCGACAGCAGCGGCCGCACCCATCATTGCCATCACAGCGTGCGGGGCGGCGCGGAGCCGTTACCGGTCGTCCTGGAGGCGCTTCGACGCGGGTGGATCGAAACGGTCCAGCCAGGCGGCGAGGTCGGCGAGCGGGTGCGTCAGGCGCATCTGGCGAAGCGCGACCCGGATACAGGTGCTCTCGAAGCGGTCCTGCGGCGCGGGAAAGCTGCCGGCAACCTCGCCACCAAGCGCCGCCGCGATGATCCGCGCCTTCAGGGCCGTCAGGCGCGGCATGCCGAATGTATCGAGGACCGTCTGGAACGCATCGTGGTCAGCCCGGTCGAACCGTCGGGGCTCACCCGGACGGTCACGCAACGGATGGGGCGGGAACACATAGCCGAGCGGAACGAGGCCGTCGGGTATGGGCGTGGTCGCGGCATGCGTCCTGCTGCTGCCGACGAGTTGCGGAATGATGCCGGGCAGGTGGTCGAGCGCGGATGTTCGGCGAGGCTGATGGGTCTCGATGCGGCCGATACGTGTCGCCGTCACGCGGACATGGTCGTGCTCGGCGAGCAGCGCCGCCAGAACAGACAGGTTGGCCCTGCCATCGACGCCTTCCAGCGCCCGGAGGCGATCGACGAGCCGGTCGTTATCGGTGCGGACGCAGATATCGGCCTGCGTGAGGCCCAGCCCGAGATCGAAGAGCCGGCCGGTCCCGAGCAATGGCTCGGGGTCGTCGCCCAGTTCGATCAGGACCGGGCCGCGCCTGCTGTCTGCACACTCCTGCGGAAGGCAGAGCGCCACGCCGTGGTTCCATGAGCCGGCATTCGAGCTGAGAACCTCGAAAGCGATCGGTGTCAGTCCGCTGCCTGCGATCAGGCGGATCGCGGACTTTGCGCCGGTCACGCACATCGCTGCTGCCGGTACCATCGCCGGCATCGCGTCGTCGGCGCTGAAGCCGGCTATGGCACCGAAGGCGCCCATGCTCCAGAAGCACCGGGGATCGGCGAGGCAGGAGGCGAGCCAGGGAACGGTCTGCATCGGCTCTCACAGGTGGCGTGGCGGGGCCGCGATGGCCCCGCCCCGAAGATCAGAACCGGACGTTCATCGACGCCTGGAAGGTCCGCGGCTGGCCAAGGAAGCCCTGCAGATAGCCGTAGTCGAGATCGTAGCGCAGGTGCGAGGCATAGACCTTGTCGAACAGGTTCTTGATCCGGAAGTTGAGCGTCGTCTTGTCGTTCGGCTTCCACTGCAGGCCGACATTGACCAGCGCATAGGCCGGGCGGACGACCGTGTTGCCGAAATCCTCGTAGGACGCGCCGACATATTGCAGGCCGGCGCTCGCCTCCCAGCCCGGTCGGAAGGCCCACGAGACCCAGAGATTGCCGGTCGTCTGCGGCACCAGGATCGGCACCTTGCCGGTGTAGTCGATGACCGAGAAGGTCGCGAAATCGATGTAGCGGAAGTCGTCGTAGCGGGCCTTGAGCACGGCGACGTTGGCATCGATCCGCCAGCCATGGTCGAGCCTTAGCGACAGGGACGCTTCGATGCCGCGCGAGGATTGTTGGCCGATCTGCTGGAGCTGGAACGTCGCGGGATCGACCACCAGCAGGTTGTTCTTCACGATCTGGAAGAAGGCGAGCGTCCACTGCGCGCGGCCGTTCCAGAACGACTGCTTGACGCCGACCTCGATCTGCCGGCCGGTCGTCAGGTCGAAGTTCTGGAAGTTGCGGGCATAGTCGAGCAGCGGCACGTTGAGCGGATCGCTTGCGACCGCATATTGCCCGTAGATCGCGAAGTCGCGGATCGGGTTCCAGACGGCGCCCACGCGCCAGCCGAAGGACGGGAAGGTCTTCTCGAAGCTCTGCGCAGGCGAGGCGATGTCGGTGCGCTGGATCGTCGGCGCGTCATAGCGCAGGCCACCGACGATTGTCAGGTTCTCCAGCAGCGACAGCCGGTTCTCGCCGAACAGCGAGTGCTGGGTAACGACCGACTTGAAGCGCGGATCGATGCGGTTCGGATCGGGGAAGGTGCCGGGAACCGGCAGGAAAGGATCGACGGCCGAGACCGTGCCTGGGAAATAGCTGCCATAGGCGAAGCGGGCCTGGTTGACGTCGAAGCCGAGCACGGTCTCGTTCTTCAGCCCGAACAGAGACGTCCTGAACGTCATGTCGGCGCGATTGCCGATCTGCTGTTGCTCCTGAAGGATGTGGCTGTAGCTGGACCGCTCCACCTGATTGGCGCCGGTGTTCCAGAAATAGGTCTCGGCATTGCGCCATTCGCGCCGGCTGGTCAGGAAATAGGTGACGTTCCTGAACGAGAATGCGTCGGAAGGGGTCCACTCGGTCCGGAGCTGCGTCCAGCTGTCCTGGAAGCGGATCAGCGCGTCGGAGACATTGTAGTTGCGCCGCCGGATCGTCTCGTCCAGCACGCCATCGCGATAGGGCGTGCCATAATAGCGCATCGGGTTCTGGTGGCCGAAATCGGTCGACAGCGTGAAGGCGAGATCCTCGCGCGCCTGCCAGCGAAGTGCGCCCGAGACGGCGACGTTCTGAGAATTGCCGCGATCGACCCAGCCGTTCGAGGCATCCGCCGAGATCGCGAAGCGGTAGGCCAGTGTCGGCGAGATCGGCCCGCCGCTATCGAGCGCGATGCGGCGCGTGAGATTGGAATCGACGAGAAGCTCCGCCTCGTTGCGGAAGGCGCCCGTGATCGGCTTCTTCGGAATGACGTTGACGACACCGCCGATGGCGCCCTCGCCGTAGAGCACCGAGGCAGGACCGCGCAGCACCTCGATCCGCTCTACCGACCAGGTGTCGAACGGGAAGGTGACGTTGCCGCGGCCGGGGAAAAGGCGCGTGCCGTCATAGAGCTGCATCACCGACGAATTGCCCTGGAAGCCGCGCACCGCGAAGGCCGAGCCGTAGACCGGTGCGGCGACCGACGAGAAGCCGGTGGCGGTCGTCACCGCTTCGCTGACGCTGGTCTGGCCGCGCTCGCGTGCGGTTTCGCCCTGGATGATCTCGACGCTGGCCGGTGTTTCCAGCGGCGTCAGGCCGAGGCGGCTCGACGTGGCGGCCGGAGCCGAGAGCCCCATGGCGCCGCCGCGTTCGCTGTCCACGGTGATGGTCGGCAGGGTGGTTATGCCGCTGTCCTGCGCGAGAGCGGATCGCGGCAGTGCGGTGGAGAGTGAGAGGGCGGCAAGTGAAAGCGCCAGCCGGCTGCAGGAACGATAATGGGACAAGACGGGCCTCGGTGCGTGGCATCACGTCACCGCGAAACAGGCCTCAGCGCTGGCATGGCGCCAGAGCATCCGCACCCACCAGGACACCCCGCCCAATGCGCTCGCGTGTGACCACGACTGACGGCAGGTCTCCTGGCTCGCGGATATCGGCGCCGGACCGCCTTCCCGAGGTCGCCCTCAGTGGCATGTGGTCCGCACCATCCGCCTACAGTTGCGGGGGCAGCCGCAGAATTGGGCACTGGGCCCGCACTGCATTCCCTATTGATCCCCGAAGGGAACCGTCCCGATCACGCTTAGGGGCCAATCCGAATTGAGTCAATTCTGCGGCAAATCGCCGTTCACTCGGCTGGAGGTCTGGCCGGATCGCATGCCGTGCGCCGGGCGCGACCCTAGTCGGTGATCGCGAATTCGGGGATCAGTTTCTGGTCGGAGAAGCGCAGGAAATGCAGGAGGTCGGACAGGCCTTCGCCGAGAAGCGTGACGTGCCCCCGCATGACGCGGCTGGCGCGCGCGCCGTCGCCCTTGAAGATCGCGTCCATGACCTCGCCGTGCTCGGGGATCGACGAGACCATCCGGCCCGGCTGATAGGTGATCGTGCGTCGGTAGGGCGAGATCTTCAGCGTCAGCCGGCGCAGCTCTTCCTGCAGGATGCGGTTGTGGCTCGCAGCCGCTACGGTCTCGTGGAAGCGCAGATTGGCCTCGTAGAACGGCGATACGTCATCGGCGAGACTGGCGGCCTCGCAGGCCTCGTGCGCCGCCTGCAGCCTGACGCGCTGCTCGGCCGTGATGCGCCGCGCGGCCTGATAGGCGGCGAGCGCCTCGAGCTCGGCGACCACGCTGAAGGCGTCGAGGAGATCGGCCAGCGACAGATGCGCGACCTGAAGACCCTGCCGGCCCCGCGAGATGACGAGGCCGCTGGCGGCGAGGCGCTGGAGGGCCTCACGCACGGGCGTGCGCGACATGCCGAACTGTTCGGCGAGCTGGCGCTCGTCCAGACGATCGCCGGGCATGCGGACGCCCTTGAGGATCTCTTCCTCGAGGCGAACCACCACTTCGGCCGACAGCGATTCCGGTTCGTCCGACGTCGCCGTCTTGCCCGGCTCGCGGCCGTTGCGCGTTTTCATCGGCTATCCGCTGAGTAGAACCTGTTCGCGATCATTTCTGCGACCGCCACGAGGCCGTACAACAACAAACCACAGATGCAAAGCACGACGATGGCGGCCATCGACACTTCGGTGTCCGCGCGCGCCGTGGCGAAGATGATCAGGTAGCCGAGCCCGGCCTGCGCGGTGATGAACTCGCCGATGATGACGCCGATAATGGCCAGTGTGACGGCGATCTTCATACCGCTGAAAATGTGCGGCAGCGCCGAGGGGAAGCGCACGCTGGTGAACACCTGCCATTCGGTCGCGGTCAGCGAGCGGCAGAGGCGCAGGATGCTCTTGTCGACGCTGAGGAAGCCGGCTGTCGTGGCGATGACCACCGGAAAGAAGGCGATGAACACCGAGAAGGCGATGCGCGACGTCGAGCCGATGCCGAGCCAGATGATGAACAGCGGGGCCAGCGCGATCTTCGGGATGAGCTGGAAGAAGACGAGGTTGGGATAGAGCGCCTCGCGCGCGACGTCCGAATAGGTGATGAGGATGGCGAGCAGCACCCCGAGCGCTAGCGCCAGAAGGAAGCCGACGGCGGATTCGACGGTGGTCGGGATCGCGTGGATGAGCAGGATATCGTAGCGGGCGACGATATATTTCGCGATCGATATGGGGGAGGGCAGGATCACGGAGGGGATGTTCGCCACCGTGACATAGACCTGCCAGGCGACCAGCACGAACAGCGCGAGGCCCAGCGGCAGAAGGATGCTCCGCAAGCCGGCGGCGGTCCTGTTTGTTGCGGCGGGATTGACCAGCACGGCGCCAGTCTCGGTTCCGATCGTCGCGGCCATGGCCTTTGCCCTCACTCGATGACTGCAGCGCCCGCGGGGGCGGCATGGGTTGCTGGCGCATGGCCGTGCGCGGCTTCGATGGTCAGCCGCAGTTGGCGGCACACCTGCGTGAACTCGACGGTCTCCTCCACCTCGAAGCGCCGCGGCCGCGAAAAAGGCATGGGCATATCGAGGATGATGCCGGAGGGCCGGCCGCCCATGACGACCACGCGGTCCGACAGGAAGGCCGCCTCGCGGATCGAATGCGTCACGAAGATCACGGTCTTCTTGTAGGTTTCGAGGATTTCCGACAGGGCGACGTTCATCTGGTCGCGGGTGATGGCGTCGAGCGCGCTGAATGGCTCGTCCATCAGGAGAATGTCGGGGTCGTGGATGAGGGAGCGGCAGATCGCGACGCGCTGGCGCATGCCGCCGGAGAGTTCGCCCGGCTTCTTGTGCTCGAAGCCCGACAGGCCGACCATGGCGAGCAGTTCGTGCGCCCGCTGCATGTACTTGTCGAGCGGCAGCTTCAGGATGCGAATGGGGAAGAGGACGTTCTCCAGCGCGCTCTTCCACGGCAGCAGGGTCGCATCCTGGAAGATGATGCCGATGTCGCGGCGGGGCGCGAGGACGGGCGAACCCAGGAGGTCGATCGCGCCGGAGGTCGGCTTTTCGAGCCCGGCGATCATCATCAGCAGCGTGCTCTTGCCGCAGCCGGAGGGGCCGAGAAGCGAGACGAACTCGCCGCGGGCAACTTCCAGCGAGGCGGATGCGACGGCGGGAATGGCGGAACTGCCGGTGAAATAGGTCTTGCCGACGCCGCGGATCGAAACGAGCGACCCTTCGGGCGCCGTCACTGCCGCCTCCCTGCGCGCTGTCACCGTCGCCATAACACCTCCGAACCCCGCCTGCGCGCGCCGATGCCATCGGGGCGCTGCTCCGTACGCACCCCAGTGTCGCGGAGACCCGCTTCAATGTCTCCAGCATCGCCGCAGCGCGCGATCATTTCAAGTCTCATTATGCCAGATGATGGTTTGTGCATTCAATTTTTGCCGATGATGCATTTTTGGGCTGTTCGGGTTGCCGAAACGATGCCATAGCTTTGGCATTCGCGGTGAACCAGGCGCCGCATTATGCCAGATAGAGGCTGTGGCGAGGATGACGAAGGCATTCGAGGTTCGGAACGCCCATTTCGACCGGCTCGTGAATACCGAGGGCCTGCGGTGGATGGGGCAGAACACCAACCATGCCACGCCGCACCCGGCCGTCATCGAGGCCATGGAAAAGTGCATCCGCGACGAGGAGTTCCACATCTACGCACCGCCGGCCGGGCTGGAGGAGCTTCGCCACGGCATCGTGGCCGATCTCGGCCTGACTGGGCAGGCGGCGCTCCTGTCGGACGGTGCCGTCGCCTCGCTCTACCACGTGTGCCACACGCAGCTGGGGCCGGGCGACGAGTTCATCACGACCGATCCAACCTGGAACTGGCCGATGGCCTTCGCCCGTTCCGTCGGCGCGACGGTTACGCAGATCCCGATCTACGGCGAGGAATACGGCTATCGGCTCGCGCCGGAGCGGCTGAAGGCAGCGGTCACGCCGAAGACGAAGGTCATCTATCTCGTTGACCCCAACAACCCGCTGGGATCGGCCTGCACGGCGGCCGAAATCGACGCCATCGCGGCGATTGCGCGCGAGGCCGGCGCCTACCTCATCCACGACTGCACCTACCGCCATTTCGCCTACGATCACACGCTGGCCGCGACGCGCTATCCCGAGCGCACCATCACCATTTACAGCTTCTCCAAGTGGCTGGGCCTTGCCGGCATGCGCGTCGGCGCGGTCGTCGCCCATCCCGACATTATCGAGCAGCTTGCCAGCGCCCCGCCGAACAATCTCGGCTCCAACATCCTTTCGCAGCGCGCCGCGCTCGCCGGCCTCAGGATCAAGGATGAGTGGTTCCCGCAGGTTCTGGCGCAGCAGCGGGCCAACCAGAAGCTGATCAAGGAGGCGTCGGACAAGGTCCCCGGCCTCCTGATGCCGGTCTATCCCTCCAACGGCAATTTCATCGTGCTGGAGTGCCAGAAGGCCGGCGTGAAGCCGGAGGCGCTCGTCGCGGCCTACCAGAAGCACGACATCATGATCCGGCAGGGCGCCTATCACACGCCGAACTTCGGCGACCGCTTCATCAAGGTCAGCACCAGCGTCCCGACGGCCTGGGTGCAGGAGTTCGTCGACCTCCTGCCGAGCCTCGTCGAGCAGGCCCGCGGCCAGAACGAAGCCGTCAAACTTTTCTGATCCGTCCGGCAGCCGCCGCGCGCTCGTTTCGTGGAGATTTTCAAATGGATCTGGGGCTGAAGGGCAAGACCGTCCTCATCACGGGCGCGTCTCAGGGCATCGGCCACGGCCTTGCGGGGTCGTTTGCCGAAGAGGGCTGCAACCTGCATGTCACGGCGCGATCGGCGGACAAGCTGGACCAGCTGAAGCGTGAGGTCGAGGCGAAGCACGGCGTTTCGGTCACCGTCCACGCGCTCGACCTGACCGATGCGGGCTCGGCCGAGAAATTGGCGGAAGCGGCCGGCGACGTCGATGTTCTCGTCAACAATGCCGGCGTGATCCCGAGCGGCTCGCTCTGGGATGTCGACGAGGCCAAGTGGCGCGCCGGCTGGGAGCTGAAGGTCTTCGGCTACATCAACATGACGCGCCAGATCTATGCCCGCATGAAGGCGCGCGGCGGCGGCGTCATCATCAACAATATCGGCAATGGCGGCGAGGTCTTCGACCCGGCCTACGTCGCGGGCACCACCGGCAATGCCAGCCTGATGGCCTTCACCCGCGCCATGGGCGGCCATTCCCTCGACGACAACATCCGCGTCGTCGGCGTCAATCCGGGACCGGTCGACACCGACCGCATATACAACATGCTGAAGAAGCGCGCGAAGGACTGGCTCGGCGACGAGACCCGCTATCAGGAGCTTGAGCAGCGCTATCCGCTGAAGCGCCCGGCCCATGTCCACGAGGTCACCGACCTCATCGTGTTCCTCGCCTCGTACCGCTCCGGCTATACGTCCGGCACCATCTTCACGGTGGATGGCGGCATCGCCTCTCGCCGCTCGGTGATCTGAGGAGAGAGCCCCATGGCATTCGCCACCGCCAGCGACGGCGTGAAGCTGTTCTACGAGGAGGCCGGCACCGGCACGCCGATCATCTTCGTCCATGAGTTCGGCGGCAGCCACTGGAGCTGGGAGCCGCAGATGAACTTCTTCGCGCGCCGGCACCGCTGCATCACTTTCGCCGCGCGCGGCTATCCGCCGTCCGACGTGCCGTCCGATGTAGCGAGCTACTCGCAGGCGCGCGCGGCCGACGACATCGTCGACGTGCTGACTGCGGCCGGAATCGACAAGGCGCATGTCGTCGGGCTCTCCATGGGCGGCTTTGCCACCCTGCATGTGGGTCTCCGCCATCCCGGCCACGTGCTGTCGCTGGTTGCCGCCGGTGCCGGCTATGGCGCGGAAAAGGCCCACGAGGACTATTTCAAGGGCATTTCCGAGCAGGTCGCGAAGAATTTTCAGGAGCGCGGTGCGAAGGACTTCGCGCCCACCTATGCCGAGGGCGCATCGCGCGTGCAGTTCCAGGACAAGGACCCGCGCGGCTGGAAGCTGTTCGCCGACCGGCTCGGCCAGCACCATTCGCAGGGTGCCGCCAACACCATGCGCGGCGTGCAGATGCAGCGCCCCTCGCTCTATGACCTCGAAGCCGAGCTCCGCGCCATGCAGGCGCCGCTGCTGGTCATGACCGGCGACGAGGACGACCATTGCATCCAGCCGGGCCTGTTCCTCAAACGCACCGTGCCGCGCTGCGGCTTCGCGGTTTTCCCCAAGGCGGGCCACACGCTGAATCTGGAAGAGCCGGAACTGTTCAACCGCCTCGTCTCGGAATTCATCGCGCAGGTCGAGGCCGGCCGCTGGGGACCGCGTGATCCGCGCGCCAATCCCGCGCAGATCATGCGCACCGACTGAGGCCGGCCGTGTCGCAGCGCCTTTCCGATCATGTCGATGGCGAGCGCCTCTGGGCGCGCCATATGGAGCTGGCGCGTTTCGGCGCACGCGCCGATGGCGGCGTCGACCGGCCGACGCTCTCCGCCGTCGAGGGCGAGGCGAGGGCGCAGGTCATTGCCTGGGGACGGGCCATCGGCCTCAAGCCCTTCACCGATGCGGCAGCCAATCTCTTCCTGCGTTACGACGGGCAGGACCCCTCGCTCGCGCCGGTGGTTGCCGGTTCCCACATCGACTCGCAGCCCACTGGCGGCAAGTTCGACGGCGTCTTCGGCGTGCTGGCGGCGCTGGAGGCTGTCGAGGCGATGGTGGCCGCTGGCAAGCGTCCCCTGCACCCGGTCGAGATCGTCGCCTGGACCAACGAGGAGGGCTCGCGCTTCGCACCGGGCATGACCGGCTCGGACCTGTTCACCGGCACGAAGGCGCTGGAACAGGTTCTGTCGATTCGCGACGCCGATGGCGTGACGATCGGCGAGGCGGTCGCATCGATCCTCAGAGGAGACGCCGATGTGCCGCAGCGGCCCTTCGGCTTTCCGATCGCCGCCTATGTCGAGCCGCATATCGAGCAGGCCTCGGTTCTGGAGGCGGCCGGCATCCCGCTTGGCGTCGTCACCGGTATTCAGGGAACCCGCCGCTATCGCATCCGCGTCACTGGCGAGGCGGCTCATGCCGGCACCGCCCTGCGCCGGGATCGCCGCGACGCCATGATGGCCGCCGTGCGGATGATCCAGGCCATGGACGAGGCCGCGATGGTGCCGGACGATACGCTCCTCACCGTCGGGATGATGAAGGTCACGCCCAATGCGCCCTCGGTCGTGCCGGCCGAGGTCTTCTTCTCCGTAGACCTGCGTCATCCCGACAATGCCGTCGTCGACCGGGTCGATGCCGAGATCAGGGCCATCGTCGAGCGCCACAAGGGGCCTTGCGCGGTGGACCTGCAGCAGATCCAGCATTCGCCGTCGCTGAACTTCGCGCCGGCCATCCGCGCTGCCATCGCGGCGGCGGCGGCGGCGCGTGGCATTCCGCACATGGACGTCTATTCGGCAGCAGGCCACGATGCCCGCCAGCTTCACTATGTCTGCCCCGCCGGCATGATCTTCATACCCTGCCGGGGGGGCATTTCGCACAATCCCGACGAATGGGCGGAGCCCGCGCATCTCACGGCCGGTGCGCAGGTGCTGGCCGACGTGGTCTGGGATCTCGCCAACCGGGCGTGATAGGTCTCGGGCCGGCGCGCGGTCGCCCGCCGGCAGAGGAGAAGCATTCGATGGATCAGGGCATCACGCGCTATCGCCGCGACGGCGCCATCGGCCACGTGCTCTTCGACCGCCCGCAGGCGCGCAACGCCATGACCTGGGCCATGTATGACGAACTCGCCGCCATCTGCGAGACCGCCAACGCCGAGGATGGTCTCAGGGCGGTGGTGTTCCGCGGAGCCGGTGGCAAGGCCTTCATCGCCGGCACGGACATCGCCCAGTTCGCGGCCTTCCGCTCCGGCGAGGACGGCATCGCCTATGAACGGCGGATCGAGGCCATCCTCGCGGCCATCGAGGCGATCCGCGTGCCGACGCTGGCGGTGATCGACGGCTGGTGCGTCGGCGGCGGACTCGCGATTGCTGCCTGCTGCGACCTCAGGATCGGCACGCCCGCCGCGCAGTTCGGCGTTCCCATCGCCCGGACTCTCGGCAATTGCCTGTCCATCGAGAACAATGCGCGCCTGCTGGCTCAGCTCGGACCCGCGCGCACGAAGCGCATGCTGCTGCTCGGCGAGATGCTGTCCGCCGAAGAGGCGCTTGCCGGCGGTTTCCTCAGCGCCATTGTCGCGCCGGAAGAGCTCGATGGCCGCACCGCCGAACTCGCCGGGCGGCTCGCCGGCCACGCGCCGCTGACCATGCGTGCCACCAAGGAGGCGATCCGCCGGCTCACGGCGACGGGCATCGACGGCGACGACCTGATCCGGCTTTGCTATGGCAGCGACGATTTCCGCAACGGCGTCGAGGCCTTCGTTGCCAAGCGCCCGGCCGTCTGGACGGGGCGCTGACGCGCGGCCCCGTCAGCCATAGCGATTACCGCCGGCGAACCAGTCGGTGAAGGTCGGTGCGGTCCGCACGACGACGTTGCGCTTCACCAGATAGCTCTTCAGCGCGTCCCAGCCGTTTTCCTTGCCGTAACCGCTATCGCCGAAGCCGCCCCAGATGGAGCGCGGATCGTTCTTGTGGTGGTCGTTGATCCAGACCATGCCGCCGCGCACCGCCTGCGCCATGCGATGGGCGCGTCCGACATCGCGCGTCCAGATCGAGGCGCCGAGCGCGTAGGGGGAATCGTTGGCGAGGCGGAGCGCATCGGCTTCCGTCTCGAAGGGCGTGACGGAGATGACCGGCCCGAACACCTCCTCCCGGAACAGGTCCATGTGCGGCTGCACGTCGCGGAACACGGTCGGCGGCACGAAATAGCCGCCCACACATTCGGCTCCGAGGTCCGGCATGACGCCACCCGCCAGGATTGGCGCGCCCGCCTCCCGGGCCTTCTCGATATGGCTGAGGCAACGTGCCTTGGATGCCGCGGAAATGACGGGCCCCACATCGGTCGTGGTGTCCGCGGGATTGCCGACCCGCAGCGCCTCGACACGGCCGCGAAGCGCTTCGTTGAACGCCTCGTAGATCGGCCTTGCCACCAGAAGGCGGGAGGCGGAGACGCAGGTCTGGCCGGCGGCGATGAAGGCTGCGAAGACAGCGCCTGCGGCGGCTTCCGAAACATCGACGTCCTCAAAGACGATGAAGGGCGTCTTGCCGCCGAGTTCCAGCGTGCAGGGTACGAGCCGCTCGGCCGCCGCCGCCGCGACCCGCCGACCGGTGGCGGTCCCGCCGGTCATGTCGATGCGCTGAACCTCGGGGGCCGCACAGACGAGCGCGCCCGTCCGGCCGTCGCCGGTGACGACATTGACCGTCCCGGCGGGCAGACCAGCTTCCGCGCACCATTGCGCGAAGACGAGAGTCGAGACAGGCGCCAGTTCCGATGGCTTGATGATGCAGGTATTGCCCGCGGCGAGGGCCGCAGCCAGCTTCTTGACCAGGATGAGAACGGGATGGTTCCATGACGTCAACAGCGCGCAGACCCCATAGGGCTCGTAGGCCGTGTAGCTGAGGAGGCCGCCTTTCAGCGTCTTGGCTTCGGCCTCGAGGCCGGGGGCGATGCCGGCGAAATATTCGATCCATTCGGGGATGCGGCCCATCTGCGCGCGCATCTCGCGCAAGGGGCGGCCGATGGTCGCAGATTCAAGCGCGGCCAGCATATCGATGCGGCTGGCGACAAGGTCTGCGAGGCGGCGCAGGATGCGGCCCCGGTCGAGCGCGTCCATGGCCTGCCAGGCGGGCAGGGCCGCGCTCGCCGCTGCGCAGGCAGCGGCGACATCGGCGGTTCCGGCATTGGCGCAGCGGGTGAGTTCGACGCCGGTGGCCGGACAGAAGACCGGCATGGTTTCCGGCTCCAGCGGTGCCTGCCACTGGCCGCCATAATGATGCGCGGCGGAAGGCGGAAAGCCGCTGGCGTTCAATATGCTGCCGGGCATGATGGTCCTCGATCTGCTGTCATCGCGAAAAATCTGGCGCAACGTGCATACCAGATTGAGGTTCTGGACTTATTGGAAGTCAAATCGTGCATGCTGGATCCAGAAATTGAGCCTAGCTAGAGGGAAGCTAGGCCGGCAGCTTGGAATGGGACAGGAGAAAAAATAGGCGTCTGACTAAAATGCATGCGAAATGAAAAAACTGGCATAATTTCTCTTGCGCGCACGCCCGCGTGGAGGGAAGCTTCCTCATCGCTCGTATCCAGCGCAATCAAAAGGGGAACCAGGTCATGACCATTTCTCGACGCACAGCCATCAAGGCGATGGGCCTTGGCGCCGTCGCGGCCGGAATGCCGCTCGCAACGCCCGCCGTCGCGCAGGGCGCCAGCCGGATCAGCTTCACGACCTCGTGGCTGCCGGAAGGCCCGAACCTCTTCGCCTATGTCGCGCGCGACAAGGGCTTCTGGAAGAATGCCGGCCTCGATGTCAGCGTCGCCCGCGGCTCCGGCTCCAACTCGGCCGCGCAGGCGGTGAGCGCAGGCACCTTCGACTTCGGCATGGCGCCGACGCCGACGGTCATCATCCAGGCCGCCCGCAAGCTGCCGATCACCTGCATCGGCCAGATCAACTACGAGGTGCTGATGGGTGTCGGCGTCCGCACAGACTCGCCGATCCGCACCCCGAAGGACCTCGAGGGCAAGCGCCTCGGGGCCAGCGTCACATCCGGCGAATATCCCTTCCTGCCGCTCTATGCCGCCAAGGCCGGCTTCGACCTCTCCAAGGTCCAGATCATCCAGCTCGACGGCAAGGTGCGCGAACGGTCGCTCGCCGAGAAGCAGGTTGATGCGGTCGCGGCCTTCGCCACCAGCACCGTGCCGACCCTAGCGCCGCTCGGCACCGACGTGCGCTTCATGCTGTTCAAGAGCGTCGGCATCGACTTCTACGGTCAGGCGCTGACCACGCAGCCGCAGCGCCTGCAGCGCGACGCCGCGCTGTGCGAGGCCTTCGTCCAGGGCGCGATGGAGGCCGTGAAGTTCACGCAGACGAACTTCGACGAGTCCGTCGACATCTTCCTGAAGGCCAATTCGGAAGTGTCCATCTCCTCGACCGGCAAGGAATATTCCCGCATCGGCCTCGGTCTCGTGAACCTCACCAATCTTGTGCCGGAACTGACCGATCACGGCTTCGGCTATTCCGATCCGGCCAAGGTCAACACGATGACCGATTTCGTCATGCAATATGCGGCCGGCGAAGGCGCGACCCGCCCGGACGTGAATGCGCTGGTGACCAATCGCTTCGCCGGCAAGGTGAAGTTCACCGCCGAAGAGCTGGCTGCTGCCCGCGCGCGTTCGCAGCAGTTCCAGAAGTACCTGGTCTGACCCTGCCTCGCAGGATGTTCTTCTGACCCGGCCCGAGGGATCTCCCTCGGGCTTGGCTTTTGTCGTTTCAGTCAACGGAGACTGCCGGTGTCGAGCCTGCGATTGACCGGCCGGGTGGCCATCGTTACCGGCGCGGCGCGGGGCATCGGGAAGGCGATCGCTGCGGCCTTCGTCGCCGAGGGCGCTAGGGTCATGATCGCCGACCGCGACATCGACACCGCATGGCGAACGGCCGCAGGGATCGATGCGTCGGGCGAGGTTGTGCAGGCCCACGCCACCGACGTCACGGACGCTGGCGCGGTCGAGCGCATGGTCGAGGCGACCCTCGCGCGGTTCGGTGCCATCGACATCCTCGTCAACAATGCCGGACTTCTGAACGCCAGCCCGTTGGCCGAAATGCCGGTCGAGGTCTGGGACGAGATGATCGCGGTCCATCTGCGCGGCATGTTCCTGTGTTCCCGTTTCGCCGTGCCGCGCATGATCGCGCAGGGCAGGGGCGCGATCATCAACATGGCCGGCAGCTTCGGGGTCAGCGGCGCGGCCAACTTCTCGCATCTTTCGGCGGCCAAGGCCGGCATGATCGGCTTCACGCAGGCGCTGGCGCGCGAGCTCGGACCGAAGGGCATCCGCGTCAATGCCATCGCACCTGCCATCATCCAGACGGAACTGGCCGCCGGCATGAGCGACGAGGCCATCCGCACGACGGTCGCAACCTATCCGCTGCGGCGCGCCGGCACGGTGGAGGATGTCGTGCCCACCGCGGTGTTCCTGGCCAGCGCCGACGCGGGCTATTTTACCGGCCAGACATTGTCTCCCTCGGGAGGCAGCGTGATGGTTGCGTAGCCGGCGCTAGGCCGGAAACTGCGTGGACGGCAGATGGAGACGAAGGCCCGACAAATCGTCCGAAAGAACGATCTGGCAGCCGAGGCGGCTCCTTGTCGTCCTTTCGCTCGCCGTGCGTTCCAGCATCTCGTTCTCCAGCGAGCCTATGGGCGGAAGCCGGCCGGCGAAGGCATCGTCCACATAGACGTGGCAGGTCGCGCACATGGCCGCGCCGCCGCATTCGCCGATGATGCCGGCAATGCCGCTGGCCAGTGCCGCCTGCATCACCGACGTGCCCGCGACGGCCTCGACCTGCTGCTCCTCGCCATCCGGCCGGATGAACGTGACCTGGATCATCGCGCCTCAGACCGGCGTGACGCGCAGCTTGAGACTGATGAGGCCGCGGGCGCCCGATGCCCTCCAGACCGGCGCGGAGACGGGCTCGACCTTGTCCACTGCGCGGACGAAGGCGCCGATGAGCGCGCCCGCCTCCATGCGGGCCATCATCTGCCCGACGCAGCCGTGAATGCCCGTGCCGAGCGCCATATGGCCCGCCGAGCCGCGGCCGATATCGTAGGCGTCCGGGTTCGACCAGCGGACCGGGTCGCGGTTGGCCGAGCCGATAAAGGCGATGACCTTGTCGTGCCGGCCGAGCCGCGTACCGTGATAATCGATCTCGTCCAGCGTGTTGCGGGCGATGATCTGCACGGCGGAATCGAAGCGCAGCATCTCGTCGAAGGCGGCGCGGATCTTGGTCGGATCGGCCTTCACCAGAGCCCATTGCTCGGGATGGGACGCGAGCAGGTTGATCGTGTGGGCGATGCCGTTGATCGTGGTCTCGACGCCCGCCGCCAGGAATGAGCGGATCATGTTGGCGGCTTCGTAGTGGGAGATTTCTCCCGCATCGGCGGCAGCGTAGATCTGGGCGCCGAAGCCATCCGCCGACAGGGTCTCGCGCTTGCAGTGATCGGCCACCCAGGCGGAGATCCTCTCGCCCTCGCGATAGTCTTCCTCGTTCCAGACGTTCCGCCAGTTATGGGCGCGGCCGCGGCGGACGAAGCTGTTGTAGATGAGCAGGTTCTCGCGGCCCTCCTTGGGCAGCCCGACCGCGTCCGGGAGGACCTTGATCGGAAAGGGGTGGGCGAGGTCGGCCATGACGTCGAAGGTGCCCATGGCGACCACCTTGGCGACCTGCGCCTCGGCTTCGGCCTCGATATTCTGGCGGAGCTTGTTCAGGGCGCCCGGCGAGAGGACACGGGTGAAGACGGTCCTTGTCCGGGCATGGTCGGGCGGATCGGTCTCGAAGACCACGCTCGGCTCGCGCCAGGGCGTCTCGCGGTAATAGTTGGAGATGCCGCCGCCACCTTTGCTGCCGAAGCGGCTGTGGTCCGAAACCACCTCGCGGACCTGCGCATCGCGAAACACGCCCCAGACACCTAGCGACGACAGCCAGACCACGGGACCGAGCGCGCGCAGTTGCTCATAGACCGGATAGGGATTGACGAAGGCCTCGCCGGCGAGCGGATTGAGATCGCTCGAAACGGCGCCTTCCGTTGAAACTGCGGCCTGCATCGGGTCGCTCCCACGGCAATGAATATTCGCTACCGCGCGGGCGCCAGGCCCGCGCGCCACCAAGCAGCGCCAGTGGCCGTCAGGCGTTGTCCCGCTCGAATTCCTCGAGCCAGGGGAAGGGCTCCGGCTTCGCGCCTGCCGCCTTGCAGCGTTCGGCCAGCCGGTCGCAGCGCGTCATCTCGATGCCCGGCGTCCGTGCAGCGCGGCCGATCCATTCGCCGACGATGCGCGTGCGCAGAGCGCGGCCGGAACCGAAGTCGCCGCGGGTGGAAATCGTCAGGGCGATGTAGGAGCCCTCTGCGTGCATGGCCACGAACTCTTCCGCCCAGGTCTTGCGCACGGTCTCGTCCGTGCGCCGCACGTGAAAGAACGTGCCGTCGGTCAGGTATTTGAAGGTCGGCAGCTCGACCAGGACCGGCCCGCCCGCCTCGCCGAAGAGATAGGGCTGGTCGTCGTCCTGGAAGCTGCTGTCATAGAGGTAGCCGAGCTCCGCGAGGAGCGGCAGGGTCGGGACGGACAGCGTTCCCGCCGCCGCGCGCCAGCCAAGAACCGGGCGTCCGGCAATCTTCGCCAGCTTGTCGCGGGATGCGGTCAGCTTCTGCCGCAGCACGGCCTCGTCGGTGATGGCCTCGATATCCGGCGGTCCCAGATGGGCCACTTCATGCCCTTCGGCGAGGATCGCCTCGACGATATGGGGATGGCGCTCGGCATCGTCGGCATCGACGAAGAACGTGGCTTCCACGCCCTCGGCCTTGAATGTGTCGAGCAGCCGCCAGACGCCCTCGCGCGCGCCGTAGCGGCCATAGGAATAGCGCCCGAACAGGCCCGCGCCCCCGGCGACGAGCGCGTCGTGGGATTCGACCTCGACATTGACCGTGACGACCAGCGGGTTCGCCGTGACTGCGCCGTTGGCGGTCATATCGTGACCTCCTCGAAATGACCTGCATTGCCCCGCACCCATTCCTCGAGCTGGGCGAGGGTGACGAAGGCGACGTCGCGATGTGTCTGGATATGGCGGACGAGGCCCTCGATCGCGCGCGCGCGCGCGGGCGTGCCCGAGCCGAAGCCGCTCCGCGGATGGCAGGTGAGCAGGAAGAAGCCCCGGTCGGCGTAGATGGCGTCGAACTCGGCCTTCCACTGCGCCTCGACCTCCGAGGAGGGCGTCATCGACACGTTGTACCAGGGCGTGTCGTTGAGGCTCAGCGTGTTGTTGGGGATCTCGACCATGGAGCCTGCGCCGTCCTGGAATTTCAGGAGGTACGGCATGTCGAAGTCCTTGTCGGACGAATCGTAGCGATAGCCGAGTTCGCGCAGGACGCGGAGCGTCGTGCTGGTCTTCTGGCCCGAGGGCGAGCGCCAGCCGACCGGCGCCTTGCCCGTCAGGTCGCCGAGAATCCTGTGCGACAGGATGAGCCGGCGCTCCTCCTCGTCGCTCGGCAGCAGCGTGCCCTCGTGCTTGTAGCCGTGAGCGCCGATCTCGTGCCCGCCCTTGACGATGTCCAGGACGACGTCCGGAGCCGTGCGCGCATCGTAGCCCGGCACGAAGAAAGTGATCGGGATGCCGAGGCGGTCGAACATCCTGAGATGACGGTGGACGCCCTGCCGCGCCGAATAGCGCCCCGCTGAATGGATGCCGAGCGGGGCAAGCCCCTTGCCGGCTTCGTTGGAACGGCCGTCGAAATCGACAGTGATGGCGACCACGCAGCGCGCATTGCCGGGCCATGGCGCGCGGCCCTGCTGCCAGACGCCGCCCGCCTGCGTGCGACGGGTGGTCGATACCGTGGGATGCGATGCCATCATCCTGCCTTTCGGATCTCGCCGTCGGCGAGCGAATAGGTGACCGGCTTGGAGCCGCGGCTCGGCAGCGGCGCGACCTCCATCACGCCGAGCTCCGGCTCCATGATGACCATGGCGACGGTGGCGGTGACGACGCCCTTGGAGTTCGGCCGCTCGGGCTGGCAGAGCGAGTAGGGGGTCTGGAAATCGTCGAGGAAGGCCTCGCGCACATCGGCGATGGTCACGCTGCCGAGCTTCGGCGTCAGCAGGTCGCGGGCGCGAAGGTCGCGATAGAGGGTCGAGGGCATGTTGCCGACGCCGCGGTCCTGCAATTTCGACAGGGCGATGGGGCTCACCCAGTGATTGGCATGGACCAGCAGGCCCTGTTCGTTCGGATGAACCTGGAACGTCTCGTCCGGTGCGCATTCGAAGTCGATGGCGATGCCGCCGGCATGGCTGACGATCATGTTGTTGGATGCCGACTTGCGCGTCTCGTAGACGGCGCGCATGGCGAGAGCCAGATTGTCCTGGTCGAGCGCCTTGCGCCGGATCAGCGCCAGCGGCACGCCGACCTCGCGATAGTCGCGCTCGGATTCGAGGTAGTTGCCGGTGATGGCGATGCCGGTGGAGTTGAGGCCGGCACGGGCGAGGGCGCCTGCTTCGGTGAAGGTCAGCACGGACGGCCCGTCCTCGCGGACGACGTGCAGCACCACGCCGGTCTCCGCGCATTCTGCCTTCCAGTCCCAGTTGAGGGCGTGAATGAGCCGGCCGGATTTGGTCGCTTTCGGCATGATCACGGCGGCGGTGCAGCCATCCGGGACCTGCTGCGAGGCGCGCAGGCCCTCGCGCAGGCGTGGCTTTTCGGCGAGCTTCAGAATCTCGGTGCGGGCATTGAGCAGCGCCACGTCCTCGAACGTCGTCTCGGCGCCCTCGGCGATGCCGCGCATCTCCTCGACATAGCTCTCGTCGAACTTGCGGATGAGCGGCAGATAGTCGTTGACGAGGCCGGCAATATCGCCGGTCGACAGCGCGTGGCGGGCAATCTGCGCGGTATAGTGCCCGACGCCCTTGTGGATGCGCTCGCGCGCCTGCGTCCCGTATTGGCGGCCGCGCTCGCGGGGTTCGCCGCTGACCCTGATATAGGGAAATGGCTGCACCATTGTTCCCGACTCCGTTGACGGGCTCTGCCGGCTGCCGTGGCCGGCTTCGCTGCTGGTTTGCGGCGCTCTCGCGCCGTGATCGTGCACAAATGTATACGCTTGCGCCCGAAGGTCAACGCGCAGGCCCGGCCGATCGCGGATGCCTGCTACGCGTGCGCGCGCAAGCGCGCGGCGAGCGCCTCGCCCGTCTCCGCCGTGCCGAGCCGGCCGCCGATGTCGCGGGTCGTTTCGCCCGCTGCGACGGCGGCTTCGATGCCGGCTTCGATCGCCTTCGCGGCGCGGCGGAACTGCGCCTTGCCCGTCCGGTTGCCGTGCCATTCCAGCAACTGCGCCGAGGACAGGATCAGCGAGAACGGATTGGCCTTGTCCGTTCCGGCTATATCAGGCGCCGAGCCGTGCGAAGCCTGCGCCATCGCATAGCGGTCGCCCGAATTGAGCGAACCGGCAAGGCCGAGGCTGCCGGACAGCTCCGCCGTCAGGTCCGAGAGGATATCGCCGAACATGTTGGTGGTCACGACAACGTCGAACCGCTGAGGCTTGCGGACGACATGGGCCATCATGGCGTCGACGATGAAGTCCTCGACCGCAACTTGCGGGTAATTCGCGGCCACCGCCCGGCACTCTTCGATGAACATGCCGTCGCCGATCTTCAGGACATTGGCCTTGTGGACGATGCTGACGTGGTGTCGCCGCCCCGCGGCCAGCGCGAAGGCCGTCTCAGCGATGCGGCGGCAGCACCGGCGGGTAATGCGCCGCAGCGAAATGGCGACATCTTCGGTGACCAGCATCTCGCCGCTGCCGGCGGCCATGTTCCGGTCCGAGTAGAAGCCCTCCGTGTTCTCGCGGACAACGACGAGGTCGAAATCGCCCACGGGGCCGCGGTGACCCTCATAGGTCCGGGACGGGCGGATATTGGCGAAAAGATCCAGTGCCTTCCGAAAGAATTTGGAGGGGTTGATCTCGCCACGCGCCTCGTCCTTGAAGTCGAAGGTCGCGGTCGGACCGAGGACGAGGCCGTCCGCAGCTTTCGCCATTTCGAGGATTTCGGGGCGAACCGTGATACCGTACCGGGCAAGACTTTCGTGTCCCACCGTGTCCTCGTGGAGGTCAAGGTTCAGCGTATGGATTTCCGAAACGGCGCGTAATACACACGTGGTCGCCTTGGCGATCTCGGGTCCGATTCCGTCTCCGGGCAGGATCAGCAGTTTCACCGGCGGCTCCTCGTCTCAAACGATTGGATACAGCGGTACACGCACATGGCCAGACGGTCTATCTCCAAGAGCGCAGGGACGAAAGGCGCGGGGGCGAAGGGTGGCTCGAACGGGCCGTCGCGGGATCTCGGGCTCGAAGCCTATGCGCTGCTCAAGCAGTCGATCGCCGACGGTTCGATCAAGGCCGGCGAGCGCCTGACCGAAGCGGATGCAGCCTCTCGGCTGTCCATGTCGCGCACGCCTATCCGGGAGGCGATCCACCGCCTGGAGACTGAGGGGCTTCTGACCCATGAGTCGCGCCGCGGCCTGATCGTCACGCGGCCCGACCATCAGATGGTCATCGAGCTCTACGTGATGCGCGAGGCGCTGGAAGGCACGGCGGCGCGGCTGGCCGCGCAGCACGCCTCGGATGTCGAGGTGGCCGCGCTGCGCACGCTGATCGAGAAAGAGAACGTCAACCTGCAGGATGCCGCCGCGCGCTATGCGCTCAACCTGCAGATTCATCGCCTCATCTATTCGTCGGCTCACAATCGCTATCTCGTCCGAAGCCTCATGACGCTCTCGGACACGATGGCCCTGCTGCCGACCATGCTCGGCGACACGGTGCGGGCCCAACAGGCCCACGAGGAGCACCTTCAGTTGCTCGCGGCCATCGAGGCGCGCGACCCGCTGGCCGCGGAGGCCGCGGCGCGCAAGCACCTGCGCTCCGCGCAGCAGCGCCGTCTGGAATGGCTCGTTGACAATTCCGGGAATGATTGACGGCAAAGGGCGCGTCAGCGCGCGCCTTTCTGCCAGTCCTTGTAATAGGTCCGCACCAGTTCGAAGCGGTCGCTGATCCGGCCGTAGAGATTGGCGAAAAGCCGTCCGACCGGGCGGTAGCCTTCGAGATCGACGTTGAACGTGTCGGACATGATGCCGTCCCGAACATGGACGTGCACGATGCGACCGATCACCAGTTCGCGCTTGTCGCTGAAGGCCAGCGACGTTTCGAGCCGGCATTCGAGGGCTGCCGGCGCCTCGGCGATGCGCGGCGGCTTGACCAGGGTGGACGGCGCCGTCGTCAGCCCGGCCATATCCAGTTCCGAGACGTCGGACGGAAAATCCGTAGCGCAGATGTTCATCGCTGCGGCGATGTCCTCGTCCACCAGGTTCACGACGAATTCGCCGCTGTCGCGGATGTTGCGGGTCGAGTCCTTCGGTGTGCCGTCGGCATTGTGATGCAGGCCGATGACGAGCAGGGGCGGCGCTTCCGACACGACGTTGAAGAAGGAGTAGGGCGCGGCATTGACCGTGCCCGACGCGTTCACGCTGGAGATGAGCGCGATGGGCCGCGGCACGACCAGCGACGACAGGATCTTGTAGACCCTGTCATCGGGCAGCCCGTCGAGCGGGATCGATGTCATCGCCGCCTCAGGATGCGGCGGAGAGCTGCGAGGGCTGGCGTTCCGCCAGCGCGGAGCGCCCGGCATTGCCGCCGGCAATGCGCCCGAACACGGCGCCGTTCGTCAGCCCCGTGCCGCCGGGATAGTTGAAGTAGAAGATGCCGCCGACCATTTCGCCGGCGGCGAACAGCCCGGGGATCGGCCGGTTGTCGACGCCGAGCACCTCCGCCTGCGGGTTGATCCTGAGGCCGCCAAACGTGAAGGTGATGCCGCAGGTGACCGCATAGGCCTCGAACGGGCCATCCTCGATCGTGTTGGCCCAGTTGGTCTTGTCGACCGCAAGGCCCGCAGTGCGGCGGCCGTCCTTCACCGTCGGATTGAAGGCGATGTCCTGACGGACGGCCGCATTATAGGCGAGGATCTCGGCCAGTGCCACATCGTGATCGACATCATCGAGCTGGCGGACCAACTCTTCCAGCGTGTTCGCCGTGACCTTGGTCACCTGTTTGATGCGGTACTCGTCGCGCAGCAGATGGGCGACCTTCCGGTCGAAGATCTGCCAGGCGAACTGGCCGGGCTGTTCGAGGATGACGCGGCCGTACTTCGCGTAGGTGTAGTTGCGGAAATCGGCGCCCTCGTCGACGAAGCGGCGGCCCTTGGCATTGACCATGATGCCGAAGGGATAGCTGTGCTTCTGGAAATTGTCGCCGACCGTGAGGTCGCCGAATTCCGGCGCGTTGCGCTCCCAGCCGACCGCGTGGCAGCCAGACCAGTTGCCGGCGACCATGGCGCCTGCCGCGACGCCCATGCGGATGCCGTCGCCCTGATTGTAGCGGGTGCCGCGCACCTTGGCCAAATCCCAGCCCGGGCCGAGATAGCGGGTGCGCCATTCCGGATTGGCCTGGAAGCCGCCGGCGGCGAGCACGACGGCGGGGGCGCGGTAGGAGACCGGCTTGCCCTTCAGCATCGCCTTGACGCCGGCGACCTTGCCGTCCTCCATAATGAGGTCGGTTGCGCGGCATTCGTAGACGACGTCGATGCCGTTCTTCTCTGCAGCCGCGAACAGGGCCTCGACCAGGCCCGGGCCGCCGCCCCATGCCTCGATCGTCAGCCCCCCCCAGAACTTGAACTTGCCGTCGATCTTGAAGGCCTGACGGCCGTAGATCGGGACGAAGCGGACGCCCTTGCTCTGCATCCACTGCAGCGTCGGGAAGCTCTGGCGGACGAGAATCTCGACGAGGTCGGGATCGGCGCGGAACTGCGTCACGCGCTCCATGTCGCCGAAGAACTGGGCCTCCGTGTAGGTGCCGAAATCGGTGTTCGCCTTCTCGTCCTCCGTCAGGTCGGGAACGAGAGCGGTGACGTCATCGATGCCGTTGTAGACGACGCGCATGGCGCCGGCCGTGAAGCGCGTATTGCCGCCGCGCTCGTCCTCGCCAGAGCTTTCGAGCACGAGAACCCGCGCACCGCGCTCGCGCGCCGACAGGGCCGCGCAGAACGCCGCGTTACCCGCGCCGACGACGATCACGTCAAATTCCTGAGACATTTCCAGTTCCGTTTGTCTTCGCTGCTCTGTGCGATGAGCGTGATGCATCTATGTATGCGCTCGTACACATCGGTGCGCAAGTGAGTTTGTGGATGACGCCGTGGCAGTCTCGGCGTGGCGCCGCGGCGCGGCGATGGTCGTTGTCCGGGAGCAGGGAGAGTGGCCGCAGGAGGTGGTCAGGAGCGCGCCGCAAAGGGCTGCCGAAGCCCGCGCGCCTCGAGCCGGGGAAGCACGTCGGCATTGAAGCGGCGCAGCCCGTCGACAAAGTCGACCCATGTGAACAGCACGCCGTCGATGCCGGCCTTCGACAGCATTTCCAGCCGATCGGCGATCACATCCGCGGTGCCGACGAGCTGGAAGCCGCCGCCGCCGGCCGCGAAATGCTTGCGAAGCGCCTCCAGCATTTCGGGCGTCCGCCCCTTGGCGTTCTCCGCGTGCCCGCGGATCCAGCCGTCTATGCCTTCCTCGTCGGCGTGCTCGACGGCGTAGTAGTCGAGATAATCCTCGGCTTCCTGCTGCGTGTCCCGCTGGACGACCGGGCAATAGGTCCAGACCTGTACCTCGCGGCCGAACTCGTCGCGTGCCTGCCGCTTGTAGGCGGCGACCTGCGCGGCCCATTCGGCGGGATCTTCCGTGTGCATCAGGATGAAGCAGATGTCCGCGTGTTCGCAGGCGAAGCGCCGGCCGACTTCGGACCCGCCTGCGCCCATGATCGGCGGGTGACGCCGCTGGATCGGCTTGGGCATCGACATGGCCCGCGTGACCTTGAAGAACTTCCCCTCGAAGTCGAACTCGACGTCTTCGGTCCACAGCCGCTTGATGATGCCCAGCCATTCGGCGAGGTGGGCATATCGCTCGGTATGCTCCTTGAGGGGCGCGCCGAACATTTCCAGTTCCGGCCTGTTCCAGCCGGCAACGACGTTGAGGCAGAGACGGCCGCCGGAAATGATGTCGATGGTGGCGGATTGCTTGGCCGCGACCAGGGGGTGGATGGTCGGCGCGTGGCTCGTCGCGAAGACCGCAGCCTGCGAGGTCGCCTGCGCAATCCCGGCCGCAAACGTGAAGGGGTCGAGGACGATGCCGCTCGGATGGCTGACGCGGCCTTCCATGTAGCCCTTCCACCGCGCATAGGCGACGATCGCCTCATAGCCAGCGCCGTCCGCCATGCGCGCCGCCTGCACGGCGGTGTCCCAGTTCGGCTTGTAGGCTTCCGGAACGAGCGTCTGCGCAGAGCCCTTGCCGTTCAGACCGAAGACACCGAGCTTCAGGCGGTTGGGGCCGAATAGTGGGTTCGTTTCGGTCATGTCTGCCTCGGTGGCGAATGGAGCCGTGTCTGCCTTGGGCACTCGCTGCGCCGCGAATGGGAAGAATGCGCTTCTGCCGCTCGACACCTCATGCGACTTATGTATCCTATCGTACACATTAGTGCGCAAGAGGAATCTTGCGCGTCGGGATGCGCGTAATTCCATATGGCGTGACGGGGCGGGCGGACGCCGCCGGAACGCGCGAGGGAGAGGCTTTCGTGAAGGCTGGATTGTTCGATCGGGGCCAGATCGGCCCGCTGACGCTGCCGAACCGTGTCGTGGTCTCGCCCATGGCGCAGTACTCGGCCGTGGGCGGCATACCGCAGAACTGGCACATCCAGCATTGGGGTTCGCTGCTGGCTTCCGGCCCCGGACTGGTCATCATCGAATCCGTCTCGACCGAGCCGTCCGGCTACGGCACCTCGACCTGCGTCGCCCTCCACAGCGACGAGCATGAGAGCGGGCTGGGAAAGGTCGTCGATCAGGTCCGCTCGATCAGCGATACCCGGCTCGGCATCCAGATCGGCCATAACGGACGCAAGGCCTCGACGGCGCTGCCCGTCAATGGCGGGCGGCCGCTGCATCAGGACGCTGGCGGGTGGCCCATATGTGCGCCCTCGGCCATCGCCTTCGGGGATGGCTGGCCGGTGCCGCAGGCGCTGGACGAGGCAGGCATCGCCCGGGTGCGCGACGGTTTCATCCGCACCGCCGCACGGGCGGCGCGCCTGAACTTCGACCTGCTGGAGATCCATGCAGCCCATGGCTATCTCCTCCACTCCTTCCTCTCGCCAATCACCAATCTACGGACGGACGCCTATGGCGGCTCGGGGGAGAAGCGGCTGCGGATCGTGCGGGAGGTGGTCGCGGGTGTGCGGGCCGTCTGGCCGACGGGGCGCGCGCTCGGCATCCGTCTCAACGCGCATGACTGGATCGAGGGCGGACTGACGGTCGAGAACACTGCGAACATCGTCCGCGCGCTGAAGGACGAGGGCCTCGATTATGTCTCAGTGTCGGCCGGCGCCATCAGCCCGCAGGCGAAGATTTCCGCGAGCCCCGGCTATCTCGCGCCGTTCGCCGCGCAGATCCGTGCCGAGGCGCGGATTTCGACCATGGTCAACGGCATGATCTATGAGCCGCAGCAGGCCGACGAGATCGTCGCCTCCGGCCAGGCCGATTTCGTCGCGCTCGCGCGGGCGTTCCTCGACGATCCACGCTGGACCTGGCGAGCCGCCCGCGCGCTCGGCGCCTCGATCCCCTATCCGATGCAGTACGAGCGCGCGCAGCCGGGCAAATGGGCACCCGCGGCGGCACCGGTCCTCGCTAGCCCGACGCGCGCCTGATTGTCGCAGCCGGCCGCGGCCGGCAAGGCGCATCGCCGCGTTGCTTCGCTTCGCGCCGATATGGCTTTCGATTGTGCGCTGCACTGGTCGCATCGACCAAAAAAGGGGCTTGTGGCCGCGGTCATTATCTGTACCGTATCCATTGGTATACAGCGATAAACGGCCGCATGCGATTGTTGACGCAAGGGGCGACGGACCAGGGGGAGTTTGATCATGCGAATTTCAGCGGCATTCAGGGCAGCCGGGCTCGCCCTCGCCCTGTCTCTTCCGGCGGTCTCCGCCCATGCGCAGGACCAGCGCCCGCTTCGCCTCGTTCTGAATACGGAGCTGCAGGTCCTCGATCCCGTCATGACGACCGCGGTAGCCACCCGCGCATTCGGCTACATGGTTTTCGACACGCTGGTCGGCGAGGACAGCAAAGGCGTGTTCCGACCGCAGATGCTCGAGTCCTGGGTCGTCAGCGACAATGGGCTGACCTACACGTTCAAGCTTCGCGAAGGGCTGGCCTGGAGCGACGGTACGCCGGTGACTTCCGAGGACTGCATCGCGTCCCTGAAGCGCTGGGGCGCGCGGGACGGACTCGGCCGCCAGTTGATCCAGGCGACCAAGGAGTTCACCGCGGTCGATGCGCGCACCTTCAAGCTGGAGCTGAAGGGGCCGTTCAGCCAGGTCATCGAGGCACTCGGCAAGACGGCGATGATGGTGCCGTTCATGATGCCGGCGCGCATCGCCAATACTTCGCCGACGACGGCGATCACCGAGATCGTCGGCTCCGGCCCGTTCATCTTCGTCCGCGAGGAGTGGCGCCCGGGCGACCGCGTCGTCTTCCGCCGCAACCCGCACTATAAGCCGCGCAACGAGCCGGCAGATGCTTTTGCCGGCGGCAAGGTGGTGCATTTCGACCGTGTCGAATTCGTCTCGATCCCGGACGCCTCCACCAAGGTGAACGCTCTGCTCTCCGGCGAGGTCGATCTTCTCGAGCGTGCTCCGCCGGACTTCCTGCAGCGCCTCGGTCGCGATCGGCGCGTCCAGGTGACGCAGGGCCGCGGCGGCGGCCTCGAAATCTACGGCGGCATGGTGCTCAACCACGCGCAGCCGCCGTTCAACAATCCGAAGATCCGGCACGCCGTGCAGCTGGCGCTGCGCCAGCCGGAGGTCGTAGCCGGCCTCGGCTTCCCGGAGAATATGACCCATCAACAGTGCCTGACGCTGTTCATGTGCGGCGGCCCTTACGCCACCGACGCCGGCGCCGACCACTTCGCCAAGGAGAATCTGGAACGGGCGAAGCAGCTCCTGAAGGAGGGCGGCTACAACAACGAGCGCGTGGTCGTGCTGCACGCCTCCGATTCGGCGCTGATCGATCCCATCGGCCTGGTGGCCATCGAGCAGATGAAGCGGCTGGGCCTCAACGTCGATGCGCGCATCACGGACTGGGCGACCGTCTCGCAGCTCCGCGCCAATCGCGGTCCGGTGGCTGACGGCGGCTGGAGCGCGCTGCCGCTCATCTGGACGGGCTTCGACATGAACAACCCGATGACCAATCCGATCGTGCTCTACAATTGCACCGACGGCTTCCCCGGCTGGTGGTGCGATCGCCGGCAAGTGCCGCTTCTCGCCGAGTTCGCGGCCGAGACCGACATGGAAAAGCGTCGTGCCATCGCGGCCCGGATCCAGGTCCTCGCCCACGAGCACGTCAACATGGTCAATCTCGGCCAGTTTGCCAGCCCGGCGGTCTACCGCGCCGAGTTGACCGGCGTGCTCGAGACGGGCGTTCCGCTGATGTGGAACATCCAGCGCAAGCGGTGATCGACGGGTTCGACGGCAGATTTCAGGAGAGCGCAATGCGCTTGCAAGGCAAGACAGCCCTCATCACCGGCGGCGCCAACGGCATCGGCGCCGCCATCGCCCGGCGCTACCGGGAGGAGGGCGCCAACATCGCCATCGCCGACTTCCAGGAGACCGATGTCGCCGCCTTCGAGGCGGTCGCGGGTCCCGGCAAGGTCCTCGCGATCCGCTGCGACGTGACCAAGGGCGACGAATGCGACGCGGCCTGCACGCAGGCCCTCGAGGCCTTCGGCCGCGTCGACATCCTGGTCAACAATGCCGGTGGCTCCGGCCCCACCGTCGCGCGCACGATCGAGGATACGAGCGACGCGATCTTCAACTACATTCTGGAACTCAACCTCAATCCGATCCTGCGCTTCAGCCGGCCGCTGCTGGCCGGCATGAAGGCGGGCGGCTGGGGGCGCATCATCAACATGTCGTCGCGGGTGCGCTACGGCGTCTCCGGCGCTTTCCCGACCATGAAATGCCCGCTCGGCTATGTCGTGGCGAAGGGTGCTATGGTCTCGCTGACCACGCAGTTCGCCAAGGAGCTCGGCCCCTTCGGCATCACCTGCAACTCCATCGCCCCCGGCCTCATCCTGCCGGGCGAGGACGCGCGCATCACCAGGATTATCAAGTCCCAGCCGGAAGATTGGCAGAAGGACGTCTTCGCCAAGATTCCCGTCGGCCGTCCCGGCACGGGCGAGGACATCTCGGAACTGGCGCTCTACCTCGCATCCCCCGCCTCCGGCTTCATGAACGGCCAGACGCTCGACATTCATGGAGGCGTGCATTGACCCGGCGTCTTGAAGGCAAGATCGCCATCGTCACCGGTTCGGGCGATGGCATCGGAGAGGCGATCGCCGAGCGGTTCGCCGAGGAGGGCGCGCGCCTTGTCCTCGCCGACATCGATGCCGGCAAGATCGGCGCGGTTGCGGAGCGGCTGCGCGGGTTCGGCGGCGACGTCGTCGAGGTCGTCGGCAACATGACGGAAGAGGCCGTGGCGAACCGGCTGACCGAGACCGCCCTCGACCGTTTCGGCGTCATCGACATCCTGGTCAACAATGTCGGCGGCAACACGCCCGGCAAGATCTGGGACATGACGCCCGAGGAATGGGACCGGATCATCACGCTCAATCTGCGCCCGACCTTCCTGTGCACGCGCGCTGTCGCCCCGCACATGATGAAGCGGCGTTACGGCCGCATCGTCTGCACGTCGTCCGGCGCGCGCGAGGGTGCTCCCTGGCTGGCCGAGCGCGGCGCTGCGCCCTATTCGGCGGCGAAGGCGGGCATCCACGGCTTCATCCGCGACATGGCTTTCGAACTCGGCTCGTTCAACGTCTGCATCAATGCCATGGCGGTCGGCGCGATCGCGACGAAGCGGCTTGCGCCCTATTTCGAATCCGTCGAGAAGACGACGCCCTACAGTCCGCAGGGGCTCACTCCGCTCGGCAGGGTCGGCCAGCCTCGCGAGATAGCGAACGCGGCTCTGTTCCTTGCTTCCGACGAGGCAAGCTACGTGACCGGCACGACGCTCAGCGTCAACGGCGGACGCTAGGTCCAGCGCCGGCCATGCTCGGGAAAGACTTGCAATGCTAGCCTATATCGTTCGCCGCATCCTCGCGACCATCCCGGTGATGGCGGTGGTGGCGTTGTTCGTGTTCTCGCTGCTGTACATCGCGCCGGGCGATCCTGCGGCGGTGATCGCCGGCGACCAGGCGACAGCCGACGACGTCGAGAAGATTCGCCAGTCGCTTGGTCTCGACCAGCCCTTCGTCGTACGCTTCGGAGCCTGGTTCCTCCAGATCATCCAGTTCGATCTCGGCACCTCCATCTTCACCGGCATGTCGGTGACGCAGATGATCGGGCAGCGTATGGAGCCGACCATGTCGCTCATGGCCCTGACGCTGCTGCTGGCCGTTTCGGTCGCCGTGCCGATGGGCGTCTTGGCGGCGTGGAAGGCCGGGACGCTGGTCGACCGTGTGATCATGGCCTTCGCCGTGTTCGGCTTCTCGGTGCCGGTCTTCGTCGTCGGCTACATCCTCGCCTATGTCTTCGCGCTGGAGCTCGACTGGCTGCCGGTGCAGGGTTATTCGTCCATGGCCGAGGGGTTCGCGCCCTGGATATCGAGCCTCATCCTGCCGGCTATCGCGCTCGGCTGCGTCTATGTCGCGCTGATTGCCCGGATCACGCGGGCGACCATGCTGGAAGTGCTGCAGCAGGACTATATCCGCACCGCCCGCGCCAAGGGCGTCGGCCAGCGCGGCGTGCTCTTCCTGCATGCCCTGAAGAATGCCGCGGTGCCGATCGTGACGGTCGTGGGCGTCGGCGTGGCGCTGCTCATTGGCGGGGCCGTGGTGACCGAGAGCGTCTTCGCCATTCCCGGCCTCGGCCGCCTGACGGTGGATGCGATCTTGCGCCGCGACTATCCCGTCATCCAGGGCCTCGTCCTGTTCTTCTCGTTTGTCTATGTCCTGGTCAATCTCGCCGTTGACCTCGTCTACACGCTCGTCGATCCGAGGATCCGCTATTGACTGCCCCCGCCCATCCCACTGCCGCGATCACGGCGTCCGCAGCCGCGGACGAGGCTCCCGCCCGGCGCCGCGTCGGCATCCTCCGCCTCGTCCGCCGCTATCCGACCATCGCCATCGGCAGCACCATCCTCTGCCTGATCATCCTGATGGCCATCTTCGCGCCGCTGCTCGGCACCATCGACCCGACCGCCATCTCGACCCGCCTGCGCACCCGCGAGCCCTCCGGGCAGTTCTGGTTCGGCACCGACATGCTCGGCCGCGACATCTATTCGCGGGTGCTCTACGGCGCCCGCGTCTCGCTGGTCGTCGGCTTCTCGGTGGCCGTCTGCGCTTCCATCGGCGGGCTGATCATCGGCCTGATCTCGGGCTATATGCGCAAGGTCGACGCCGTGCTGATGCGCGTCATGGACGGCATCATGTCGATCCCCTCGATCCTGCTCGCCGTGGCGCTGATGGCGCTCACCCGCGGCTCGGTCGGCAATGTCATCCTCGCCATCACCATTGCCGAGATCCCGCGCGTCTCGCGGCTCGTGCGCGGCGTCGTGCTCTCCTTGCGCGAACAGCCCTATGTCGATGCCGCCATCGCGTCCGGCACCTCGACGCCGGTCATCATCGTCAAGCACATCCTGCCGAACACGCTGGCCCCGATCATCGTCCAGGCGACCTATATCTGCGCCGCCGCCATGATCACCGAGGCGATCCTGTCGTTCATCGGCGCCGGCACCCCGCCGATCATCCCGTCCTGGGGCAATATCATGGCCGAGGGCCGCGCCCTCTGGCAGGTCAAGTTCTACATCGTCCTGTTCCCGGCTTTGTTCCTCTCGGTCACCGTCCTTGCCGTCAACCTCCTCGGCGACGGCCTGCGAGACGCCCTCGACCCGCGCCTCGCAAAGCAGGTGTGATCGCGACGGACGAAGCCCCGGCGACCGGGATGGTTGCCGGGAGCGCGCATGGAACGGCCTGCCGCGCGAACGGCAGGCCGCTGCGCGGGGGTCTCCCGGGGATGGGGAAAAATCCTCCCCCTGACCCATGCGTCATGCAGACGCGCCATGCTCCAAAACACCGCGAAGCAGGACCCAGCCACTTGTGCGGCCTCTTGCAGCGTGTAGTGTATCCAAGAGTATACGATCGTAAACTTGAGCATCCGGTTGCGGCGCGACGTGCACCGCGCGGTGCTCTAGCCGATCCTTCAGAAGGGACGCCGCATGAGGCTGAGATCCAAATTCCTTTCGCTGGCCGCAACCCTCGCCCTGTCGGTCACCGCCGTCGTTCCGCAGGCGTCCGCCCAGGCGCCGTCGATCCTGCGCATGGTCGCCAATACCGAGCTTCAGGTGCTCGATCCGATCGCGACCCCGTCGGTCATCACCCGCGCCTTCGGCTACATGGTCTGGGACACGCTGGTCGCGGTGAACAGCAAGGGCGAACCGAAGCCCCAGATGCTGGAATCCTGGACCATCAGCCCGGACGGGAACGTCTATACGTTCAAGCTCCGCGCCGGCCTCCTGTGGAGCGACGGCACGCCGGTCACCTCCGATGACTGCATCGCTTCGCTGAAGCGCTGGGGTGGCCGCGACGGCGTCGGCCGCCAGTTGATCGCCGCCACGAAGGAGTTCCGCAAGGTCGACGACCGGACCTTCGAGCTGCATCTCGGCAAGCCCTTCGGCCATGTGATCGAAGCCATCGGCAAGGCCGCGGCCCTCGTGCCCTTCATGATGCCCGCGCGCATCGCCAACACGCCGCCGACCACCATCATCCAGGAGATCGTCGGCTCCGGCCCGTTCATCTTCCGGCGCGAGGAATGGCGTCCGGGCGACCGCGTCGTGTTCCACAAGAATACCCGCTACGCGCCGCGCGACGAGCCGGCTGACGGTCTTTCCGGCGGCAAGCGCGTCTATTTCGACCGGGTCGAGTTCGTCTCGATCCCCGACGCCTCCACGCGCGTCAACGCGCTCACCACCGGCGACATCGACTATCTCGAGCGCGTGCCGCCGGACTTCATCACCCGCCTCCAGCGCGACCGGCGTCTGGTCGTGACGCAAGGCAGGGGTGGCGGCTCGATCCTTGGACTGCTGACGCTGAACCACACCCAGCCGCCGCTGAACAACATCAAGGTGCGGCAGGCCATTCAGATGGCCGTGTCGCAGCCCGAGGTCGTCGCCAGCCTCGGCTACCCGGCGAACATGGTCGAGCAGACCTGCCTCAGCATCTACATGTGCGGCTTCCCGGCTTCGACCGATGCCGGCAGCGAGCGGTTCCGCGAGCCGAACCTCGATCGCGCGAAGGCGCTGCTTCGCGAGGCCGGCTACAACAACGAGCCGATCGTCGTTCTCCACTCGACCGATTCGGTGCTGATCGATCCGATCTCGCTGGTCGCCATCGAGCAGATGAAGCGCCTCGGCCTGAACGTCGACGTGAAGACCGCCGACTGGAGCACGGTCGCCCAGATGCGGACCAAGCGCGATCCGGTCGCCCAGGGCGGCTGGAGTGTCGTGCCGATCGTCTGGACCGGCTGGGACATGTCGGACCCGCTGGTCAACCCGGCGCTCGCCTACAATTGCGCCGAGGCATATCCCGGCTGGTGGTGTGATCGCCGGCAGGTGCCGGTCATGGCCGAGTACCTGACGGAGACCGACCCGGCCAAGCGTCGTGCCATTGCGGCGCGCCTGCAGGAACTGGCGCATGACAACGCCAACATCATCCTGCTCGGCCAGGTTGCGGCGCCTGCGGCCTATCGGTCGAACCTCACGGGGATGATTGACATCGGCTTTCCGATCGCCTGGAACGTGCGTCGGACAAACTGATTGCTACGCCGACCGCAAGGCCGCACCATGCTGTGGCCTTGCCGCTTTTCAGACGAAGGACCGCCGTGACTGCTCTTTCCCGCCTTTCCGACGATCCGCTGGCGCCTGCTGCCGAGGGTGCTCCGGTTCTGTCCGTGTCGAACCTTGTGACCTCGTTCATCCGCGAGGGCGAGTGGACGCCGGTGGTGCGTGGCGTGTCGTTCGAGGTCGGCCCGAAGGAGACGGTGGCGATCGTCGGCGAATCCGGATCGGGCAAGTCGGTGACGGCGCTGTCGATCATGCGGCTCATCCCGCCGCAGAGCGGCCGGATCGAGGGTTCGATCAGGCTCGGCGGGCGCGACCTTTTGCGGCTGCCCGAGAAGGAGATGCATGCGATCCGCGGCGACGAGGTCGCGATGATCTTCCAGGAGCCGATGACCTCGCTCAACCCGGTGCTGACCATCGGCTTCCAGATCGCCGAGGCGCTGATCACCCATCGCGGCCTGTCGCGGCAGGCGGCCGAGGCCGAGACGGTTCGCCTCCTGGAGAAGGTGCGCATTCCCGCCGCGATGTCGCGCTTCCACGAATATCCGCACCGCTTCTCCGGCGGCATGCGCCAGCGCGTCATGATCGCCATGGCGCTGGCCTGCCGGCCGAAGCTCTTGATCGCCGACGAGCCGACCACGGCGCTCGACGTGACGATCCAGGCGCAGATCCTGGAGCTGATCAAGGAGCTGCAGCAGGAAGAGGGCATGTCCGTCCTGTTCATCACCCACGACATGGGCGTCGTCGCCGAGATCGCCGACCGCACCGTGGTCATGTACCAGGGCAAGGCGGTGGAGGCGGGCGACACCGACCGGATCTTCCGCGCGCCGGCGCATCCCTACACCAAGGCGCTCCTGTCGGCGGTGCCGCAGCTCGGCTCGATGAAGGGCATCGTGCGCCCGATGCGCTTCCCGATCGTCGACAAGACGACGGGCGAGAGCGACGTGCCGGTGGAGACGCCGGAGACCGTCAAGGCGGCCGAGCGCCCGGTGCTGGAAGTCGCCAACCTCACCACGCGCTTCGATATCCATTCCGGCCTGTTCGGCAAGGTCTCCGGCCGCGTCCACGCGGTGGAGAACGTGTCGTTCTCGCTGCATGCCGGCGAGACGCTGGCGCTGGTGGGCGAATCCGGCTGCGGCAAGTCGACCACGGGCCGCTCGATCCTGCGGCTCACCCAGCCGAATGCCGGCTCCGTGCTGCTCGAAGGCGAGGACGTGCTGTCCATGGACGGCGGCAAGCTGCGCGACCTGCGCAAGAAGATGCAGATCGTCTTCCAGGACCCCTTTGCCAGCCTCAATCCGCGCCTGTCGATCGGCTCGGCCGTCGCCGAGCCATTGTATGCCCATGGGCTGGTGACGCGGGCGCAGGCGCGCGAGCGCGTCGCCGATCTCCTGACCCGCGTCGGCCTGTTGCCCGACATGGCCTCGCGCTATCCGCACGAGTTCTCCGGCGGCCAGCGGCAGCGCATCTGCATCGCCCGCGCGCTGGCGCTCGAGCCGAAGCTGATCGTCGCCGACGAGGCGGTCTCCGCCCTCGACGTCTCGGTCAAGGCACAGGTGGTCAATCTGATGCTCGATCTGCAGGCGAGCATGGGCCTCGCCTATCTGTTCATCTCCCACGACATCGCCGTGGTCGAGCGCATGTGCCACCGCGTCGCGGTGATGTATCTCGGCGAGATCGTCGAGATCGGCCCGCGCGCCGAGGTCTTCGGCAACCCGCAGCACTCCTACACGAAGAAGCTGATGTCGGCGGTGCCGATCCCGGACCCCGCCCGCCGCCTGCAGAAGCGCGGCGTCTCCAACGACGAGATCCGAAGCCCGGTCCGCCCGCCCGACTACGTGCCCCCCGCCCGCCAGTACCGCGAGGTCTCACCGGGACACGTCGTCATGATGGCCGAGGTCTAGCCGAGATAGGCCCCGCCATTGATGGCAAGCGTCTGGCCCGTGATGTAGCTGGCCTCGTCGCTGGCCAGAAAGACCGCCGCGCCCGTCACCTCTTCGATACTGCCGAACCGCCCGAGCGGTGTGATGGCGTTGAGCTGGTCGCGGAGGTCCTGCGGCCAGCCGGCAGTCATGTCCGTCTCGATATCGGCCGGCGACAGGCAATTGACGCGGACGCCGACCGGAGCCAGCCGGCGCGCGAGCGCGCGCGTAAGGCCGATCACCGCCGCCTTGGATGACGCATAGGCCGGGCTGCCCGCGAGGCCGCCATTCTGGCCGGCGATCGACGAGACGTTGATGATGGCGCCGCCGCCGCGGTCGCGCATCGAGAGCGCCGCGTCGCGCGAGACGAAGAAGGTCGCGCGCAGGTTGACGTCGTGCACGCGGTCCCATTCCTCGGGCGTCAGTTCCCAGACGCTCGACCGGCTGCCGATCCCGGCATTGTTGACGACGATGTCGATCCCGCCCAGCGCGGCAACGGCCGCATCGACGACGGCCTTTGGGGCCGCGGCGTCGGAGAGGTCGGCAACGATGCGGAAAGCGCCGTCCGGGCGGCCAAGCTCACCGAGTGCGGCGCTCGTCCCCACCTCGCTGGTTCCGGTGAACGCGACCCGTGCGCCCTCCTTCAGGAAGTGCCGGACGATGCCGAGGCCGATGCCGCGTGTGCCGCCGGTAACGAGCGCGGTCTTGCCGGATAGGCGACCCATTGGTTCATCTCCTTGTCTCGCGTCCCGCTAGCTGTCCTGCGGCACTTGCAGGATCGATGCCTTGGCGGCGTGGCGATGGGCGACAGCCTCGATCTGGACGCTGGCGAGCGGGTCGCCGAGCGTTCCGAGGACCGTCGTGCGGGGCGGATAGGGCCAGGCGACACGCGGCCCGTAGGCGCGGTTGAAGGCAGGAAAGTCGTGCCAGTGCGACAGGACGTTGTTGGTCCTCAGGACGCTGTCGGCCGGAAGCCCGGCTTCCGCGACGAGTCCGGCAAGCCTGTCCCAGGCTGCGTTTGCCTGCGCCTCGGCATCGCCCGCGGACGAAGCCGCCAGTCCACTCGAATAGAGCGTGTCGCCGACCAGCATGGCAGCGCTCGCCGGCCCGGTGCCGAGAGCGCCGCCGACGGGCTGGCCGCCGCCGGCAATTGCCAGGGCTTCGATCTGGAAGATCGCGCGGGCATCTTCGATCTGTCCCGCGACAACGGTTCGGGCGGGGTAGGGCGGCTTCAGCCGCGCCGTGACGACACTGTCCAGCGCCCCGATGAAGCGGGGGTCGCTGACCGTGACGTGCAGGCGCACGAGTTCGGATGGCGCGAGGCCCGCTGCCGCGAGCGACCGTTCCAGATTGGTGGCGATCTGTGCGGCTTGCCGCTCCGGATCGCCCGCGGCGATGCCACCGGCGGTGTCGAACGGCAGGAGCGTCGCGAAGTGATGGCCGTCGCACAGGATGCCGGCATTGGGTCCGTGGGAGGCCAGCACCGGAAGGTCGGGTGATTGCAGGTGGCGCTTGGCAGCGCCGACGATCGCGATGGCGTCGAGTTCAACGACCGCCTGCGGCAGCGGGAAATACCAGGCGCCTGCTACGGCATGGGCCGGGCCGGCATCGCCAAGCCGTTCGCGTGCGATGTCGCGATAGATGCTGATATCGCGCATGTCGACGAGATAGGTCTTTACCTGCACGAGATCGGCCCAGGAACCGCCGAGCAGGTCGAGGGCGAGTTCCAGATTGTCGAACATCTGCCGCGTCTGAGCCGCCGCATCGACAAGGCCGGGCCGGGTACCGGCGAGTTCGCGCGCCGCATTCGTCCCGGCCGTCGCGCCGACATAGATCACGTCGCCCACGCGCGCCGCATGGGAGAAGTGGGCGATAGGGCGCATCAGGGCGCTGGTTTCGACGACCCGCTGAGCCATTCGGTCTGCCGCCTTCAGATCACGCGTTCGTGGAAAATGCCCCGGACGTCCATTTCATAGTCGAGATTGGCGACAGGGGGACGGGCAAAGTGCCACGACAATCCCTTGCGCGCGGCCCCGCGCGCGACCAATGCCTCGCCGATGAACGGGTGAATGTCGTAGACGGTGTAGACGTGGGTTCCGGTCACGTCGTTCCACGCGAAGCCGAGACCTGCGAGGCGGCGTTCCATCTCACCGAGCACCCAGTCGGCTTTCGCCCTGATGCCCGCGGGCGAACGGTCGCCGAGCCTGATCGCGCGGTCCTTGTAGTCGCCAGCGCCCTCGGGGGCCTCGCCACTGCCGGCGCCGAGGAAGCTCGGCCTCGCATCGGCGTCGGGGACGGTATAGGCGAAGGCGTAGAGCGAGGTCTCCTTCGGCTTGTCGATCTCCGGGCAGACATTGGTGCGTGCGACTGGATTCTCGTCGCCCTTCATGATGCCCCAGGCTTCCAGCCGCGACGCATAGGTGCGGTTGAACGCCGTGAAGCCCGCTTCCGAGAAGGGCTCGGGCGAACGCAACTCGCATGAGCAGAAGGCCGTCAGCGGCCGGCCCGCCTGCTTCAGTTGCTGCTCGATCACGGCGAAGCCCTCGACCAGTGGCACCGGGTTCATCAGCCGGACGCGCTCGAGCCGAAAGCCCGGTTCCGCGGCCACGCCGCCGGAATATTGGAAGACCGCCGGAATGTAGCGGTAGCCGCCCTCCGCGAAGACCTTCGTCTGATACATTGCAAGCCGCCCTGACCATGTCTGCGAGACCGCCGGCTCCCGCTGCTTCTGCGGGCGTGGGCGGGTTCCCACGGCAACGTTAGGGTCGTTCCGACTGATCGAGCCAGTCGAATGTCTGGAATTTTTTGTTGCCGAACCGGCAACGGACACTCAACAATGACGCCGAGCTTCGGCCCGGCCGGTATCGGCAATGTCTGGTGCGCTGCACGGGCGAGCTGACCGGGACTGCCGACATGTCGCTGACGCGCTACCGCTATTTCGAGAAGGTCTCTCGCCTCGGTTCGATCCGCGAGGCGGCCGATGTCCTGCATGTGGCGCCGTCGGCGATCAGCAGGCAGATCGCGAACCTCGAACTCGAATACGGTGTCGAACTCTTCGAGCGGCAGGCGCGCGGCATGCGGCTGACGCCGGCGGGGGAAGCTGTGCTCCAGTCGGCGCGCATCCTGCTCGACAGCATCGACCACGCGCGATCGACGATCGACGATCTCCACGGCCTCCGGCGCGGCCATGTGCGGGTCTGGACCGTGGAGGGCATGGTCACCGACTTCGTCTATCCGGTTCTCTCCGTCTTCGGATCGGCCTATCCGGCGGTGACGTTCGAACTGATGATCGCAAGCTCCGATCAACTCGTTCAGCGCCTGCTCGAGGACGATGCCGATGTTGCGGTCGCGTTCAACCCGCCGACCCATCGCAACATCCAGCCGCTGGCGGAGATTGCCGATCCGCTCGTGCTCATCGCTCATCCGGACCACGAGGCGGCCGCCAGAACGGCGCTGACGCTCTCCGAGACGAAGCAGTGGCGCATGGCGCTGCCGGACGAGACCTTCGGCATGCGGCACCTGATCGATCAGGCAGCGGCAGCTGCCTGGATCGATCTTGCCCCGGTGCTCGTGACCAATTCCGTGGAATCGCTGCGCAGCTTCGCCCGGTCCGGCATGGGCGTCACGCTGCTGACCTCGCTCGCGGTGCGCCACGACGTTGCCCTGGGCCGGCTGGTCGTCGTGCCGATGAAGGACCGCAAGCTGAAGAGCGCCCGTGTGAAGATCTGCACGCGGCGCGACCGCCGGCTGCCAGCAGCTGCGCGGGCACTTGTCCGCGCGTTCGAGCAGAATGCCCGGAAAGTGGTCATTTCCGCCAAGGGCTCCGTTTCCGATTCGGCAACGGAAAGGCCCTGAAATTCGTCTTGTCGCGAGCGGTCCCCAACTTCTAGCCTTTTTCCGGTTGGCGGCCGGCGATCGCTCGAACAGACAAGAAGCGCGCCCGCTGTCGAGGGGATAGCACACCGGTCGGCTGCCGCAGGATGCGAGGCGGCTCATCCGGTCTTTTTGACGGGAGCGCAGCATGCGTTTTGCCAATAAACTGCCGATGCTCGCGCTGGGCGTTGCCCTTGCAATGTCCGGCGCTGCGCCGCTCCTTGCGCAGGAGCGCGTCATCCGCATCGGCATGACGGCCGGAGACATTCCGAAGACCCATGGCCAGCCCGACCAGGCCTTCGAGGGCAACCGGCTGACCGGCCTGACGCTCTACGACGCGCTGACCGCCTGGGACTACGAGACCGGCACGCGCATCACGCCCATCCTGGCGACGGAATGGTCGATCAGCCCGGACGACAAGACCAAGTGGATCTTCAAGCTCCGCTCCGGCATCACCTTCCGCGACGGCTCGCCGTTCAACGCGGATGCGGTGGTCTGGAACGTCCAGAAGGTTCTGGACCGTTCGGCCCCGCATTTCGATCCGAGCCAGGTCGGCTTCACCGTCTCCCGCATGCCGACGCTCCGCTCGGCGCGGAAGATCGACGACCTGACGGTGGAGTTCACTACCGCCGAGCCCGACTCGTTCCTGCCGATCAACCTCGTCAACCTGTTCATGGCCTCGCCCGCGCACTGGAAGGCGAAATTCGCCCAGGTGCCGGCCGATGTCGCCGATCCCGCGCAGCGCGCAGCGCGCGCCTGGAACGATTTCGCCAACGACCCCTCGGGCACCGGCGCCTTCCATCTGGCGCGCTTCGTGCCGCGGGAGAGGCTGGAGATCGTCAAGAACCCGAACTACTGGGATCGCCAGCGCGTACCGAAGATCGATCGCATCGTGCTGCTGCCGCTCCCCGACGTGAGCGCGCGCAGCGCCGCCCTTCTGGCCGGTCAGGTCGACTGGATCGAGGCGCCGGCGCCCGACACGATCGATGCCATCAAGGGCCGCGGCTTCCAGATCGCGACTAGCCAGATGGTGCATGTCTGGCCGTGGCAGCCGTCATTGCTGGAGGGCTCGGTCTGGCGCGACATCCGCGTGCGGCAGGCGGCCAATCTCTGCGTCGATCGCAACGACCTCGTGGTCCTGAACGGCGGCCTTGCCGAGACCGCGACGGGCATGATGCGCCCCAACCACCCCTGGTTCGGCAAGCCCACCTTCCGCATCCGGCATGACGTCGCGGAGGCGCAGCGGCTGATGACGGCGGCCGGCTTCTCGGCGGCGAAGCCCGCGACCCTGAAGGTGCTGATCGCGCAGGCCGGTTCCGGCCAGATGCAGGCGATCCCGATGAACGAATATCTGCAGGAGGCTCTGCGCAACTGCTACTTCGACGTGAAGTTCGAGGTTCTGGAATGGGGCACCCTGTTCAGCAACTGGCGCGAAGGGCCCAATGCGCCGACGTCGCGCGGCGCGAACACGATCAATGTCTCCATCGCCACCATCGATCCGTTTTTCGCTCTGGCGCGCTTTTCGGACTCCCGGATGGCCCCGCCCGTGTCGAACAACTGGGGCTTCATCAACGATCCCGAGCTTGATCGGCTGACCGCCGCCGCGCGCACGACCTTCGACGGCGCGGCCCGCGACGAAGCTCTCGCCAGGATACACGAGAGGCTCGTGAACCAGGCGTATTTCATGTGGGCCGTCCACGACGTCGCGCCGCGCGCCCTGTCGCCCCGGATCAGTGGCTACAGCGCTCCGAACGGCTTCTACGTCGACTGGGCGAAGATCAATATCGAACCTGCCCGCTGACCGCGGCGCGGCGACCCAACCGAGGAACCATCATGGCCCCGATGCTCAAGTTTTCGTTCGCCCGCGGCGGTAGCTTCACCGCGAAGATCATGGTGGACAAGGCGCCCAAGACCTTTGAGGCGATCCGCAAGTTCCTGCCCGTGACGATCAAGGCGTACAATGCCCGCTGGACCGGCCGCGAGACGCACACCAAGCTCGACCTGCCCAATAAGCCGCCGCGCGAAAACCAGATCCTCAATGCCGGCCTCGGCGACGTGATCTACGCCTGCGAATGGTCGGATCGTGACGTGACCGGCTTCGAGGCGATCGGGTGGTTCTACGGTACGGAAACGGTGCGCGACTGGCGTGGCGAGTCCCGGGTCAATCTGTTCGCACGCGTGGATCAGGACCAGTGGCCCTTCCTCGAGGAGGTGGGGCTGAGGACCTGGCGCGAGGGCGGCGAGGACTGCACGATCTCCGTCGTGGAGTAACGGTCCCTCACGCCGCCGCGGCGTGCATCGGGGGGCTCAGGACCGCCTGCCCTGTCTGATGGCACGGGCGGATCGACCCCGGCCGGGATCAACCGGTCGGGGTCTGCGCATTGCGACCCGAGCCCGATCGTGCTCGCCGGCGATCCCGGACGCCGTGACAACCCGTAACGGCCGCAACCTTCGCTCAAGGGGGAGGGACCGCGCCGTCCGCCTCGGCGGATGGGCAGCGGCGCCGACTGCCGGCGCAGCGCGGTCGAGCATCTGCCTTTCGTACAGTTTCGCCGTTCTGGAATTGACGAAGATACGGACAGGCTTCTAGTTATCCGTACAACTTGATCGGCGATGCCGCCCCGGACCGTTCGGGCGCAGGTCTGCCGCGAGCGAGGCCGGATCATGCAGCCACTTGCAGGGGTACGCGTCCTTTCCGTCGAGAGCTTCGGAGCCGCGCCCTACGGCACCATGCTGATGGCGGATCTCGGCGCGGAGGTCATCAAGATCGAGAACCCGGCGGTCGGGGGCGATGTCTCGCGAGGCGTCGGCCCTCATATGATCGGCGAGGGCGACAGCCAGTATTTCCAGTCGTTCAACCTCAACAAGAAGAGCGTCGCGCTCGACCTGACGAGCGGCACCGGCAAGCAGGATTTGCTGCGCCTCGTTCGCAGCGCACATGCGGTGGTGAACAATACGCGGGGCGATCTGCCGGAAAGGCTGGGCCTCGACTATGCGAGCCTGAAGGAGGCCAATCCCGCCATCGTCTGCCTCCACATATCGGCCTATGGTCGCGACAACAGCCGGAAGGCCTGGCCGGGTTACGACTATCTCGCCCAGGCCGAGGTCGGATTGATGAGCATGACCGGCGAGCCCGACGGGCCGCCATGCCGCATCGGCCTTTCCATGATCGACTACATGACCGGCCTGACGGGAGCGGTGGGGCTGCTGGGTTGCCTTATGCGCGCCAGGGCAACTGGTATCGGATGCGACGTCGATACCAATCTCTTCGATGTCGCCACCCATCAGCATTGCTATTCGGCGACCTGGTTCCTCAACAGCGGCGATGTTCCGACCCGCCAGCCCCGCGGCGCGCACCAGTCGGTCACTCCCGTCCAGACCGTGCGCACGCGCGACGGCTGGATCTACGTCATGTGCATGAAGGACAAGTTCTGGGAGATATTCGCGGAGAGGATCGACCGTCCGGATCTTGTCGAGGACCCGCGCTTTGCCTCGCAGAAGGCGCGGCTGGAACACCGCGCGGAGCTCACGGCGATTCTCGACCAAGCCATGTCGACACGAACGACGGATGAATGGCTGTCGCTTCTGCGAGGGACGATTCCGACGGCGCCGATCTATCGGGTCGACGAGGCTTTCGCCAACCCGTTCATGGCGGAAACCGGCATGGTCACCGCCATCGACCATCCCGTCGGCGGGAAGCTCAAAGTCTTGGCCTCGCCGCTGAAGATCGACGGTCGCCGCCCGGGCAAAGCGCCATGCCCGCCGCTGGGTGCGGACAATGCGAGCCTGCTCGGGGCGGATGCGTCCTGAGGGACGAATACCGGCCGTTTCGGGATCGGCCCTGCCGCGACGCCTCGCGGCGGGGCGACTGTAGGACCCACGCCTGATGCTGTCCCTGCCGCGCCAGATCGAGATCGTCGAGGTTGCCCCGCGGGACGGCCTCCAGAGCTTCCCTCGCCAGATCGCGACGGATGCCAAGATCCGCATGGTGAACCTACTGTCGCGAAGCGGCTTCCGCACGATCGAGGTGACGTCCTTCGCGCATCCGAGGATTGTGCCCAATCTCGCGGACGCCGAGGCGGTCATGGCCGGGATCGATCGCGTGCCGGGCGTGACCTATCGCGCTCTGGTCCCGAATGCCAAAGGCGCCGAGCGTGCCATTGCGGCCGAAGCCGACGAGGTGCTCGGGCTTGCCATCGTCAGCCGGACCTATCTCTGGCGCAACCAGAACATGGACCGGGAACGGGCGCTGGAAGAAGGCGTCCGCGCTTTCGAGCTTGCGCGCGGCGCGGGGCGCAGATTCGTGATGGCCTTGGGCATGGCCTTCTGGTGCCCTTACGAGGGCGCGATCCCCGAAGCGGATGTCCTCGCCTGCGTGGACTATCTTTATGGCCGCGGCGTCCGGGACATGTACCTGGCCGGATCGGTGGGTCTCGAGGACCCGCGTCAGGTTGGCGCCATGTTCCATCGGCTCCACGCGGACTATCCCGAGGCGCGGTTCGGCTACCATGTTCATGACCGTGGCGGGTTCGCGCCCGCCAATATTCTGGCCGCGATCGATGGAAAGGCGGCCTGGCTGGAAGGTGCCATCTGCGGCATCGGCGGAGGCATAGCCATGCCGGATTCGGTGGGCGAGGCGGGCAATTTCCCGACCGAGGATCTCGTCAACCTTCTGGAATGTTCGGGCATCGCGACCGGGCTCCAGCTCGATCGCATCATCTCGGCTGCGGCCGAGATCGCCGCGCTGCTGGACCTTGAGCCGCGGTCGCGCGCCCTGAATGGGGGAACACGCGCATCGGCGCTCGAGCGGAGGCCTGTCCAGAGGGAGGCGGCGTCCTGAATGCTGCATCACGCTCCCTGATGGGGGCGACCTGTTTCCAGGTTCAAGCTGTTTCGAAATTCAAGCCAGGAGGTTTCCGGCGATGCGCGACGCGCCCGCTCCCCAGCCGATCGACGTTTCCATTGCCGCTGTCGAACATGCGGTCGTGACGCGCCGTGCCATGCGCGCCTTTCGCCCCGACACGGTCGAGAGAAGCCTGGTCGAGCGCATCCTCGCCGCCGCCAGCCACGCGCCGAGCGGCAGCAATATCCAGCCCTGGTCCGTCCATGTTGTCACGGGCGAACCCTTGAGGCTGCTCAGCGCCGAAATGACCGAAGCGTTCCTGTCGGGCGAGCCGGAGCGCGCCGATTTTGCGTATTACCCGACGAACTGGCGCCCGCCCTATATCGACCGCCGCCGCAAGACCGGATGGGGCCTCTATCAACTGGCCGGCGTGGAGCGGGGAAACCGTGAGGCGGGAGACCGGCAGAGGGCGCGGAACTATTCGTTCTTCGGTGCGCCGGTCGGCCTTGTCTTCGCCATTGACGATGACCTGAACAAGGGCAGCTGGCTCGACTACGGGATGTTCATCCAGTCGGTCATGGTGCTGGCTCGCGCGCATGGGCTGCATACCTGCCCGCTCGCGGCGATTGGCAATTATCCCGACATTGTCAGGCGACACCTGCGGATCGCGGGCTCGCAGGTCGTGATCGCCGGGATGGCCTTGGGGCATCTGGACCAGGGCGACCCGACGAACCGGCTGATCACCGAGCGCGAGCCGGTCTCGGCTTTCGCGACCTTCCACGGTTACGACGCACCCGCGACCATTTGACCGTACAACCGTCACCCATCCCCTGCACCCGGAAGGTCAATTGCCTCCATGGATACGGTCCTGCTGCTGCAAGAGACGTTTGAACCCCTGGCAGGTCGCCGAATCCTCGACATCGGTTGCGGGGGTGGCCTGCTTGCCAAAGCCCTTTTCAAGCGTGGGGCCTTCGTCAGCGGGATCGACCCGGACGAGGCTGCACTTTCGACCGCTCGCGCCCTCGTTCCTGAAGGCTCGTTTCTCGCGCATTCGGCGTACGCACTGCCCTTCGCCGGCGGGAGCTTCGATGGCAGCGTCTTTCTGAACTCCCTGCACCACGTTCCCTGCGAGGCGATGGCGGACGCACTTCGCGAGGCGGGCCGCGTGACACGCGAGGATGGGCGGATCGTCGTGATCGAGCCCTTGGCGAGTGGGAGCTTTTTTGAGGCCTTCCTGCCGGTCGAGGATGAGACCGACGTTCGCAAATCCGCCCAGCAGGCGGTGGATGAGGTGCTGACGGAAGGCGCCTTCCGGCAGTTGCGGTCCGTCACCTTTGATCGCGCCGAGCGGTTCGCCGGGGTCGACGAGTTTCTGACGCGCGTGACCGCCGGAGACCCGGCACGGCAGCAGACGGTGGCCCACAACCGGGCGCTGATCGAGGAAAGCTTCGGGCGCGTGGCGAAACCGGACGACGATGGCCGTTTCGTGCTGGTGCAGCCGTTATTGGCGCGCGTGCTGGCGCCGAGGGTCTGAACCGCCGAGTGCTGATCAGCCGCGGCGGTTGAGCTTCACCGAATAGCTGAACCGGTCGGCGGGGTGGATGTTCGAGGCAACCTCGACCAGGCTGCCGTCGGCGAGCCGGTAGTGGCGGTGAATGCCGATGGCGGCCGAGCCCGGCTTGGCCCCGAGACTGGCCGCAATCTCGGCCGGCATCTCCTCGCCGCGCAACGTTTGCTCGACGCTCTCGACCTTCACGCCGTACATTTCCTCGATCCAGGAATAGATGGTCCCTGCGGTCTTGCCGATCTTCAAGGCGATGCCGGCGAAGTCGGCGCGCACGAAGACCTCGGTCCAGCAGACGGGAACCTTCTCGCCCGCCGCATAGCGAAAGCCTTCGACGCGAAGCCATCGCTCGCCGATGCGGCATCCAAGCCTCTCGGCCAGCGCCCGGTCCGCGATCACGATGCCGCTCTTGTCGACCTCGTAGCGCACGTGCGCCGCGTATTGCAGCAGTTCCTCGATGCTCTTGACGGAATAGGTGTAGACCGGGTGCGACAACTGCCGGACCACGGTGGTGCCCGCGCCCTGGCGTGACTCGATCAGCCCTTCGGCGCGCAGCGCCCGAAGGGCCTCCCTGACGGTGTGCCGGCTGACGCCGAACGTCCGGCAGAGCGCGTCCTCGGTCGGAAGGCGCTCGCCGACGGGAAACTGACCCGAACCGATCGACTCCCGCAGCGACTGGACGACCTGCCGGTAAAGCGGCGCCTCAATAGCCGTTTCGGCTGCTGTTCCCGCTCCGGCGTTCGCCATGACGCTCCGTCCAAATCAATTGACGAGATTTGAGGTCCGCGGGTCCGACGGTCAACCGCAATTCGTCGGCTTACCGGTCCACCACCTGTCGAAAGGCAGGTTGACACATATCCGGCCCATTGCCTATTTGTCCGTACAAATTGAATTGGCTGAGCGAGGAATCCTGCCGCCATGAACGCTACGAGCACGGCGCCCGTCCTGGACAATGCGGATCAGGAGCAACTTCTTGAAGCGATCGAGCGGTGGCTGGAGCGGGAGGTCCGTCCGGTCGTGAAGGAACACGACCATGCCGACAAATGGCCGGCAGAAATCGTCGAGCAGATGAAAGACCTCGGCCTGTTCGGCGCGACGGTTAGTCCCGATTACGGCGGGCTCGGCCTGCCGGCGAAGACCTATGCCGAGATCGTCATGAAGATCTCCGCGGTCTGGATGGCGATCACGGGCATCTTCAACTCGCATCTGATGCTCGCCCTCGCGATCGAGAAGTTCGGCACCGAGCAGCAGCGCGCGCGCTGGCTGCCGCGGCTGGCCTCGGGCGAAGTGCGCGGAGGGCTGGCCCTGACCGAGCCGGACGCGGGGACCGACCTGCAGGGCATCCGGATGACCGCCCGCCGGGACGGCGACCATTATGTGATCAACGGCACCAAGACCTGGATCTCGAACGGCATCGAGGGCTCCTGCTTCGCGCTCCTGGTCAAGACCGACACCAAGGCCGAGCCGCGCCGCAACGGCATGAGCCTGTTCATCGCTCCGAAGCAGGAAGGCTTCCGCGTCGGCCGGAAGCTGGAAAAGCTCGGATACAAGTCGATCGACTCGGCCGAGCTGGTTTTCGAGGACTATCGCATTCCGGCCGATCACCTGATCGGTGGCGTCGAGGGGCAGGGGTTCTATCAGGCCACCGGCGGCCTCGAACTGGGGCGCATCAACGTGGCGTCCCGCGGCGTTGGCATCGCCGAGGGTGCGCTCAAGCTCGCAGCCGAATACGCCCAGATCCGCAAGACCTTCGGCAAGCCGATCGCCGAGCATCAGGCCATCGCGCTGAAGCTGGGCGAGATGGCGACCCGCGCACGCGCCGCCCGCCTTCTCACGCTCGACGCCGCTGCTGCCTTCGACCGCGGCCAGCGCTGCGACATGGAGGCCGGCATGGCGAAGTATTTCGCCTCGGAGGCGGCGCTCGAGAACAGCACGGAGTCTATGCGGATCCACGGCGCCTACGGCTACTCCAAGGAATACGACATCGAGCGGCTCTACCGGGACGCGCCTCTGACCTGCATCGGCGAGGGCACCAACGAGATGCAGCGGCTCATCATCGCCAAGCAGTTCATCAAGCGGAATCCGGTTTGATGAAACCGCTGTCGGACCTTCGCGTGCTGACCATCGAGCAGTATGGCGCCGCGCCCTATGGCACCATGATGCTCGCCGAGCTGGGCGCCGAGGTCATCAAGATCGAGCACGGCGAGGCCGGCGGCGATCCCTCCCGGAGCGTCGGCCCGCATCTCCTCGGTGCTGGCGACAGCGAGTATTTCCAGGCGTGGAATCTCGGCAAGCGCAGCGTCACGCTCGATATCAAGACGGAGGCAGGACGGCGCGGCCTGCGTGCTCTCGTCCGCGATGCGGATGCCGTGGTGAACAACCTGCGGGGAAGCCTGCCGGAAGCTCTCGGCCTCGATTATGCGACCCTGTCGCCGATCAATCCGAAGGTCGTGTGCCTGCACATTTCCGCCTATGGCCGCGACAACCAGCGCGCCAATTGGCCGGGTTATGACTTTCTCATGCAGGCTGAAGCGGGCCTGATGAGCCTGACCGGCGAGCCGGACGGGCCGCCGGCGCGCGTCGGCGCCTCCATGATCGACTCCATGACCGGCATCACCGGCGTCGTCGGCCTGCTGAGCGCGATCCTTCAGGCGCGCCGCACCGGCAAGGGCTGCGACGTCGATACCTGCCTGTTCGACGTTGCGCTTCACCAGCTCAACTACTCGGCTGTCTGGTACCTCAACGAGGCGGACAAGCCGACCCGCCAGCCGCGCAGCGCCCATCTCTCGCAGGCACCGGTCCAGACGTTCCCCACGCGGGATGGCTGGATCTACGTCATGTGCATGACCGAAAAGTTCTGGCGCATCCTGTGCGAGGAGGTCTGCCGGCCCGACCTCCCGGTCGATAACCGATTTTCGACCGCGACGGCGCGGCGAACCAACCGGGCCGAGCTGACTGCGATCCTCGACGGCGAACTCAAGGCGCAGACGACCGAATACTGGCTGTCCCGGCTCACCTCCAAGATTCCGGTGGCGCCGGTCTACGAGGTCCCGGAGGCGCTCAATGCGCCGTTCACCCGGGCGACGGGCATGGTGTCGGCCGTCGATCATCCGGTGAAAGGCGAGCTACGGGTTCTGGCCAACCCGCTGAAGATCGACGGGCAGCGCCTGTCGCAGAAGGCCTGCGCGCCACTGGGCGCCGACAACGCGATGCTCGCGACGGATCGGGCTCCGGCATGAAGCTCCAGGGGCTCAAGGTCGTCGATCTCTCGTGGTTCCTGCCGGGCCCGCTGCTGACCATGGCGCTGGCCGATCACGGCGCTGAGGTCATCAAGGTCGAGCCCGCCGGCGAGGGCGACCCAGGGCGGCATATCGGGCCGTTCGACAGCGGCGAGAGCGTCTTCTTCCGCAACCTGAACCGCGGCAAGCAGAGCATTGTCGTCAATCTCAAGGAGCCTGCCGAATTGCAGGCGCTGCTCGCGCTTTGCGATACGGCCGATGTCGTGGTGGAGAGCTTTCGTCCGGGAGTCGCGGATCGCCTTGGCGTCGGCTACGACGCCTTGGCCGCACGCAATCCCGGCCTCGTCTACTGCTCGATCAGCGCCTTCGGAGAGACAGGGGCCTATCCGGGGCGCCCGGCCCACGATCTGGCGCTGGAGGCGCTGACCGGCGTCCTCAGCCTCACGCTCGGAGACGATGGCCGGCCCGCGGTTCCGGGTATTCCGATCGCCGACCTCGTCAGCGGCTTGCAGGGCCTCTCCGGCGTGCTCATGGCGCTCTTTCGCCGGACGCAGACGGGCAAGGGCGACCGCATCGACATCTCCATGCACGACGCGCTGCTGGGTGCCACCGCCAATGTCATCGGCCCGGCGCTGCTGGAGGACCGGCAGCCCGAGGTCAAGCTCGAGCGAACGACCGGCGGCGCCGCCTTCTACCGGATTTACGACACCGGCGACGGTCGTCAGCTGGTGCTCGCCGGGCAGGAGCCGAAGTTCATCAGGGCCCTGCTGGCGCATCTCGGGCGACCGGATCTGGTCGACCTCTGCCTCCGCGGCCCGGGGGCTCATCAGCAGCCCGTCATCGCGTTTCTCGCTGAGACATTTGCCGGCCGTACGCTGGCAGCCTGGACGGACGAACTGTCGAAGCTCGACGTCTGCTTCGGACCCGTCAACACGCTGCCGGAGGCGCTCGCCGATCCCAACGCCCTCCAGCGGGGGATGGTGCTGACCGACACGCAGGGCGCCCGCCATCTCGGGCCCGTGATCAGGTTTCGCGACGAGCCCGCACAACCCGCGCTCCGCGCGCCGGCTCTTGGCGAAAACACCAGTCAGATACTCGGGCGGCGTGGCGGGCCGGCCCAATAGGAGACGAGCATGGTCGGCATCGCGAAGCAGGTGGGTCCCTCACGCTACCGGGAGAGCTTCGGGCGCTATTTCGAGGATTTTCAGGTCGGCGATGTCTACGAGCATCGCCCCGGCAGAACCATTTCCGAGACGGACAACACGTGGTTCACGCTGCTCACGATGAACACGCATCCGCTGCACTTCGATGACGCCTACGCGGCGAAGTCCGAGTTCAAGCGGCCGCTGGTGAACAGCTGCCTCACGCTTTCCATGGTCGTCGGGATGAGCGTCAGCGACATCAGCCAGAAGGCCATCGGCAACCTCGGTTGGACCGATATCAAGCTCTCGGCCCCGGTCTTCGTCGGGGACACGATCTATGCGGAATCCGAGGTTCGCTCGAAGCGCCCGTCGGCGAAGCGCCCGACGCAAGGCGTCGTGACTGTTCGCACGACCGGCAAGAAGGCCGACGGAACCGTCTTCATCTCGTTCGAGCGGACGGTGCTCGTGCCTATGCACGGCCATGCCGTCGATGACCTGGCCGACTACTAAAAAACAAACGCAAAAGGAGGAATTCATGACCATCTCTCGCCGTGCCGTTACCTCATCCCTGGCAAGTCTTGCCATGATGGGCGGCGTTCGCACCGGGGCCGCCCAGGCCTATCCCGCAAGCCCGGTCCGCATCGTGGTGCCGTTTCCGCCGGGCAACTTCTCCGACCTCGTCGGCCGCCTGCTGGTCGAGGAGATGCAGACCCGCTACGGCGCCACGCTGGTCGTCGACAATCGCGCCGGCGCGACGGGAGCAATCGGCGTTCAGGTGATCACGCAGGCCCAGCCCGACGGCTATTCGCTGCTGCTCAGCTCCAATTCCCCTCTGTCGGTGAACTCGGCCGTCAGGCGCAACATCCCCTTCGACATCAAGAAGGACCTCGAGCCTGTCAGCCTGCTGGGCTGGACCGGCTACCTTCTCGTCGTGCCGCCCGATTTCCCGGCGAATACGCTGGCCGAGGCGGTCGCGCTCTGGCGGGCATCGCCGGGCAAGTACACAGCCGCCAATCCCGGGACCGGGACGGCGGGGCATCTCATCACCGAGATGGTCGCCCTCAACCTCGGCACAAAGTTCGAGCACGCGCCTTATCGGGGCAGCGGGCAGGCGCTGATGGACATCAATCAGAACCGTGCCCACCTGATGATCGATGCCATGACGTCGTCGCTGCCGCAGGTCCGTGGCAAGACCGTCAAGCCGCTTTGCGTCATGTCCCCGCGGCGCTCGCCCCTCATTCCGGAGGTGCCGTGCATCGCGGAACTCGGCGTTCCCGAGCTTGCCAACATCGATGTCGTGGCCTGGGCTGGCCTGTTCGCGCCAGCCCGCACGCCGGCGCCGATCATCGAATACTGGAGCGAGAAGTCGAACGCCCTGCTGCGCGATCCCAAGGTGATCGAGCGGCTGGCGACGATGAACGTCGAGGCCGCTCCGCCCGGCACGCCGGCAGACATGCGGAACTTGATGGAAAAGGAACTCGTCCGGTGGACCGAGGTCGCCAGACAGGCCGGCATTTCCATCGGCAACTGACGCCGCGTTTCGCTTCCGCGGAGGGCCGGCACCGCCGTTCTCCGCGGAAGCGCATCAATCCGCAGGCCCGCTGATCATGATCCGCTTCGACTTCATCGCCCCGCTCTTCGTGCCGGCCAATCGGCCGGAGCGGTTTGCGAAGGCCGCGGCCAGCGGCGCCGATGCCGTGATCCTCGACCTGGAGGATGCCGTGCGCGCGCAGGACAAGGACGAGGCCCGGCAATGCGTGACGACGGGCTTCACGCACCTGCCCGTGATCCTGCGCGTCAATGGCGCGGGAACGCCGTGGCACGGGGCTGACCTTGTCGCGGCGCTCGATACTCGCCCCGCCGGCATCATGGTGCCGAAGGCCGAATTCACGCCAGCCTTTCAAGCCGTGTGCGAGAAGGCATCGCGCCGCGGCATCGGGGTCATCGCGCTGCTCGAGACGGCGCGCGGCATCGCCTCCGCCGAGCGCATCGCGACAATCCCGGGGGTGACCCGGCTGGCCTTCGGGTCAGTGGACTATGCGGCGGACATCGGCTGCGATCACACGCGCGCTGCGCTGTCTCATGCCCGCTCCCAGCTCGTATTGGCCTCGCGCCTCGCAGAAAAGACGCAACCGCTTGATGGCGTGACCACCGATATCGAGGATGGCGGCCGGATTCAGGACGACGCGCGGTATTCGCGCGAGCTCGGCTTTGGCGGGAAGCTGTGCATCCACCCGCGGCAGATCTCCCTCGTCCTCGATAGCTGGAAACCGGCGCCGGCCGAGATCGCATGGGCGACCCGCATCGCCGGCACCGAGGGAGCGGTCGCCATCGATGGCGAGATGGTCGACGAGCCCGTGCGTGCGCGGGCGCGCGCGCTGCTCGCGCGAGCCAGGGCCACAGCCTAGACGCATTGCCGAGGCTGGCGAGGGGATCGTCCCAGCCACTCAGGCCTTGCGGAAATTCGGCGCCCGCTTTTCGCGGAACGCCCGGCCGCCCTCTTTGGATTCCTCGGTGTCGTAATAGAGGCTGAGCGCCTGCATGCCGAGGGAGCCGATGCCGCGGATGTTCTCCGAATCGGCATTGAACGAGCGTTTGGCGATCGAGATGGCCGTCGGGCTCTTTTCCATCAGTTCGGCGCACCACCGATCGACCTCGGCGTCCAGTTCGTCATGCGGCACCACCCGGTTGACGAGGCCCATGCGCTCGGCCTCGGCCGCGGTGTAGCGGCGGCAGAGATACCAGATCTCGCGCGCCTTCTTCTCGCCGACGACGCGAGCGAGATAGGCGGTGCCGAAGCCCGGATCGACCGAGCCGACCTTCGGGCCGACCTGTCCGAACTGGGCGCGCTCCGAGGCGATGGTCAGGTCGCAGAGGGTCGCCAGGACGTTGCCGCCGCCGATGGCGAAGCCCTGCACCCGGGCGATCACCGGCTTCGGCACGTCGCGGATCAGCGTCTGCAATTCCTCGACGGGCAGGCCGATCGTGCCGCGCCCGTCATACTGGCCGTCATGGGCGCCCTGGTCGCCCCCCGTGCAGAAGGCCTTGTCGCCCGCGCCGGTGAGCACGATCACCCCGATGCGACGGTTCCAGCCGGCGCGCTGGAAGGCGTCGATCAGTTCCTCCACCGTCTGGCCGCGGAAGGCGTTGTAGCGATCCGGGCGGTTGATGGTGATGAAGGCGACGCCGTCGGCGCGCTCTTCGTAGAGGATGTCCTCGTAGGCCATCTGCGGCTTGCTCATGGCGCTCGTCCCTGTGCTTGTCGTTGATTGTGCTAGCCGGCCATCGACAGGCCGCCCGAGACGCTGATGACCTGTCCGGTCACATAGGCGGCGTCGTCGCTGGCGAAGAAGCAGATGGCGCCGGGCAGGTCGTCCGGATCGCCGATGCGGCCGAGCGGAATGGAGCGGCGAAAGGCTTCCATCAGCTTGTCGGGATTGGCGGCGCCCTTACGAAACTCGTCGAACAGATTGGTGTCGGTCGGACCGGGGCAGACCACGTTGAGGGTGATGTTGTCCCGCGCATGTTCGCGGGCCAGCGTCTTGGTCAGCCCGAGCAGCGCCGCCTTGCAGGCCGCATAGACCGCCTCGCCCGTCGAGCCGACCCGCGCGGCATCCGAAGCGATGTTGACCACGCGGCCATACTTGCGCTCGGCCATGCCGGGAAGCACCGCGTGATGCATGTGAAGCGCGCCGACGAGGTTGACGGCGATCAGCTTCTCCCACTCTGCTGGCGAGGTCTTGAGGAAGGGCTTGAAGATGTCGAAGCCGGCATTGTTGACGAGGATCGCGGCCGGGCCGAGGGCCGCCTCGGCCACCCGGACGGCTGCGTCGACGCCCGGCCGGTCGGTGATGTCGCACTGGAAAGCCTGCGCCCTGCCGCCATCCGCGACAATGGCGGCCGCCACCTTCTGCGCCGCATCGCCATCGCGGTCGAAGACCGCTACGGCCGCGCCGCGCGCCGCCATCCGCCGGCAGGTCGCCGAGCCGATTCCGCCCGCCCCGCCGGTCACGATCGCCATTCTTCCGTCGAACTGTGCCATGTGTTCAGGTTCCGGTTGCCCCGCCGCCGTTTCGACAATAGCCTGCTGAATAGAAATAGCAATGACTTGCTATAAATTCGAGGATCCGTCGTGAGACCGAAGCCCGATCCCGCGCCTGCCGCCGGCTATGCCCGGTTCGATGTCGCGAACCGCCTGTTCTTCCGGCTCTATCAGAGCTCCAACCTGATGCATAAGAACGGCACCCGGGCGGTGTCCGGCTTCGGCAGCACCACGCAGCAATGGGCGGTTCTCGGCGCGCTGGCGCGTCCGAAGGTGCGCCGCGACGGGATGAACGTGAAGGAGCTCATCGCCTTCCTGATGGTCAGCCGGCAGAACCTCGCCGCGGTGCTGGACCGCCTCGAGGGCCGGGGCTGGATCGAGAAGGCGAAGGACGCGGCCGACGGGCGCGCACGCCGCAGCCGCCTGACCGCCAAGGGCATCGCCGTCTGGAGCGACATGCTCGTCGCCATCGGCAATTTCTACGAGACGGCGCTGGCCGATTTCAGCAGCGAGGAACAGCTCATGCTCTACCGCCTGCTCGACCGGCTCAAGGATGGCCTCGGCGCGCTGAACGCCGGCGACGACGACATGGCCGCCCAGCCCGACGAGGGCTGAACGGCCGCGTTGTCGCGACGGCAGGCTACGCGCGCACGAGCGCGCAACCACCGTCGGCCAGCGGACGGAACGCCTGATCGGCCGGCAGCGTCGAGACGAGCTTGTAAACGTCGCCCGCCCCCTTGCTCTCCTGCGGCGATTTCACCGTGAACAGGTGGGCCGGATGGATCTTCCGGCCGTCGATGCGGATGCTGCCGGTGCCGAAGCAGTCGTCGTCGGTCGGCATGGCCTTCATCTGCTGGACGACGGCGCGGCCCGAGGCCTTGGCCTTCTCCACGCCAAGGGCCTTCACGGCGCGCAGGTAATGCAGCACGCCCGAATAGTCGCCGGCCTGGCTCATGTTGGGAATGGCGCCGGCGGCAAGCTTCGGTTTGACACGATTGGTGAAGGCCCGCGTGCGGTCGTTCAGATCCCAGTAGAAGGTCTCGGTCAGCGCCAGTCCCTTGGCTACCGGCAGGCCCATGCCCTGGATGTCGGTGATGAAGGCGATCATGGAGGCGAGGCGCTGCTTGCCGTCCTGGCCGATCCCGAACTCCTGCGCCTGCTTGAGGCAGGCGATCAGCTCGGCGCCGGCATTGGCGAATGCGATGACATTGGCGCCGCTCGACTGGGCGCGCACGAGGAAGGACGAGAAGTCCGTCGTCGTGCCGAAGGGATAGCGCACCGCGCCGATCACCTTGCCGCCGGCCGCCTCGACGAATTTGGTGCCGTCGGCCTGTGCCGCGTGGCCGAAGGCATAGTCGGCGGTGACGAAGAACCACTTGTCGCCGCCATTCTTGACCAGCGAGGTCGAGGTCGAGTGCGCCAGGCACCAGGAATCCCAGCTCCAGTGGATCATGTTGGCGCTGCAGCTCTTGCCGGTGAGATCGGAACTGCCGGCCACTGTCACCAGCGAGATCTTGTCCTTGTCCTCGATCACGCTGCGCGCGCCGAGCGCGATCGACGTGTTGCCGACATTGCTGATGATGTCGACGCCGCCCTGGTCGAACCACTGGCGGATGATGGAGAGGCCGACATCCGCCTTGTTCTGGTGGTCCGCCACCAGCACCTCGACCTTGATGTCCGGGTTGGCGCCGGTGAACTCCTCCACGGCCTGCCGCGTGCAGGCGACCGAGGTCGGACCGGACAGGTCGCGATAGACGCCGGACATATCCGTGATGACGCCGATGCGGATGGTGCGATCGGCCTGCGCGCGGGCGCCCCGCGGCAGCATGGCGCCGGCGGCGAGGGTCGAGCCGACGAAAGTCCTGCGATCCATCATGATGCGTTCTCCTCCTGGTTGCTTGTCTCTCTGGCGCGACGGCTCATTGGCCGCGCGCTGTCTCGCGGAGCCTGAATTTCTGGATCTTGCCGCTCGGTGTGCGTGGCAGGTCGGCGACGATGTCGAGCCGCTCCGGGATGTACTGCTTCGCCATCTTCTGCTCGGCGAGGTAGGCGGCCATCGCCTCGAAGGAGAGGGTCTGTCCCTCGCGCAGCACGACGAAGGCGCAGGCGCGTTCGCCGAGCCGCTCGTCCGGGTAGCCGACGATGGCGACGGCAGCGACTGCGGGGTGCTTGAACAGCAGCCCTTCGACTTCGACGACGGGTATGTTCTCGCCGCCGCGGATGATGATGTCCTTGGACCGGCCGGCGATGCGGATGTAGCCGGCAGCGTCGATGCGTGCGAGATCGCCGGTGTCGAACCAGCCGTCCCTGTCCTTCGGGTCGAGTTCGGGCCGCCTCAGGTAGCCGACGAAGTTGGAGCAGCCGCGCACCTGGAGCTGACCCTCGTCGCCCATCGCGGCGGGTGCGCCGTTGGCGTCGAGCACACGCACTTCCATGCCGGGCAGAGCGGCGCCGTCGGTGGTCGTGGTGGTCTCCTCGGGGTCTTCGGGCCGCGTCGTCGTGACAGCGCCGTTCTCGGACATGCCCCAGGCGGAGATGATGGCCGTGCCGAGCGTTGCGCGCGCCTTGGTGACGAGGGCGCGCGGAATGGGCGCGCCGGCCGAGACGAAAATGTCGAGCGAGGGCGTGGCCTTGCCGGAGCTCGCCACGAACTCGGTGAGATCGTTGAGGAAGGGCGTCGCGCCCATGGTGAAGGTCGCGCCTTCCTCGGTGATCTGGCGCGCCATCTCCGAGGCGACGAAGACATCCTGCAGGACGGCCGTCGCGCCCAGCATCACCGGCAGCACGAGCCCGTACATGAAGCCGAGCTGGTGGGCCATCGGCGAGGGCATGTGGATGATGGCGTCGGCACCGAGATGCAGCCGCTCGGCGAAGGGGCCGAGATTGGAGAGCATGGTGTTGGACGTATGCATCACGCCCTTCGGCTCGCCGGTCGTCCCAGAGGTGTAGAGGAGCTGGATGACGTTGTCGGCGGAGAGCGCGGCCGCCGTCGCGGGCGGCCCCGATAGAAGCTGGTCGAAGGCGTCAGGGCCGGTGCCGCCTGCGACGAAGACATGGGCGAGCTTCGGCAGCCTGTCACGGATGCCGGCGACCATGGCCGGATAGTCGAAGCCGCGGAAAGAGGCCGGCACGACCAGCACCTTGGTCTCGGCGAGGCCGAGCATGAAGGCGAGTTCGCGCTCGCGGAAGATGATCATGAGCGGGTTCGAGACCGCACCGAGCTTGAGGCAGGCAAGGTGCAGCACAGTGAACTCCCACCAGTTGGGGAGCTGGAAGGAGACGACGTCGCCCTTGCCGATGCCGCGGGCGGCGAGCGCGCCGGCGACGGCGGAGGACATGGTGTCGAGTTCGCGGTAGCTGATGCGTCGCGTCCCGCCGGTTTCGCTGCGGTTGGCCACCAGCGCGGCCTTGTCCGGCGTTGCCGTCACTGCGCGCGCCAAGTGATCGAGCAGCGTCACATCGGGCCAATACTTACCCGCCGCGCCTCGCCGGGTGGCGAGCACGTTCTCGGTCACGAACATGGACGTTTCCTCCGATGGTCGGGGACTCTTGGGTGGTCCCTTCGGCCTCTATGCCTTCGCCGCCCGCAGCTTCTCCCGCGAGACGATGAGCTTCATGATCTGTGCCGTACCGTCGCCGATCTCGAGCCCCATCACATCGCGCAGACGCTGCTGATGGGGGAGGTCGAGCGACCAGCCGTAATGGCCGTGCGCGAGCAGGCACTGGTGAATGACCTCGACGGCCGTCTTCGGGGCGAGCCACTTGCACATGGCCGCCTCAGACGTGTGCGGCAGGCCGGCATCGCGCAGGGCCAGCGTGTGCAGGCAGAGCTGGCGGATCGCTGCGATGTGCCCTTCGCCCTCGGCGAGCGGAAAGGTGACGCCCTGGTTCTTCGCAAGCGGCGCGCCGAAAGCCTCGCGCTCCTGCACATAGGCCCAGCTTTCGTCGAGCGAGGCCTGCGCCGCACCGAGCACCTGGAGGCCGATCAGCGCCCGGCTGAAATCGAAGCCCTGCATGACCTGGACGAAACCCGAACCTTCGCCGGCGAGGCGATTGGCGACGGGGATACGCACCTCGTCGAAGAAGACCGACGAGCGGCCGATCGCCTTGGAACCGAGGTCGGTGAAGCGCGATGTCGACACGCCCGGCATGTCCATCGGCACGAGGAAGGCGCTGACCCCGCGTGCGCCGTCCGAGGCGGAGCCGGTGCGGGCGAAGAGGACGATCGCATCGGCCTGATCGGCCATGCTGATCGAGGATTTCTCGCCGTTCAGGACATAATGGTCGCCGTCGCGCCGGGCCGACAGCGCGAGATTTGCCGCGTCCGACCCGCCCCGTGGCTCGGTGAGGCCGATGGCGACGACAGACTGGCCCGAGACTATGCGCTGCACCCATTCGGCTGCGAGATCGGGCGTCGCGTGGCGCGCGATGATCGCGCCGTTGAGCGAGCCGAGAATCTGCACATAAGCGACGTTCATGTCGCCATAGCCGATTTCCTCTGCAATGACGCCGCTGGTGATGCTCGGCATGCCATGGCCGCCGAGATGCTCCGGCAGTTCCGGCGCAATGAGGCCGAGCGCACCCATCTCGGCGATCAGCGCGCGATCGACGCAGGCCTCGGCCTCGCGCGTCTGGTAGCCGGGCGCAAGCTTCGCCCGGGCGAAGCGGCGCGCCGTATCCCTGATCTGGATCTGCTCGTCGGTCAGTACCATTGCGAATTGCTTTGCCGATGCGGACCGAGCCCGCGCGATGGTCGTCACGATATGGCAGCGGAAAAGAATGTCAAGTCATTGCTATATATATGCAGGCGCGGCGATGAACCCGGCCCCAACAAGCGCGATCGCTTGGCGATGGAACTTTCCACGCCGGATTCTTTTGAACCGGAGGGGCGGAAGATGTTGGAGGTGAGCGGGCTATCGGACCTGCGGGGCAGGCTTTCTCAAGCGGGGAGGCGATGCCTCGCCCGAGGCAGGGATATTGCCGGCCTGACGCGCAGCGCGTGAACCACGCGCGAGGACGAGCATGCGAACCTACGCAAGCGCGTGACCGATCTCCCGCTCGACCGGAGGTGCTTCGAGGCAAGTCGTCCACCGAAAGTTCGGAAGCCTGCCCGGAAGCATGACCTGGACGACACGGTGCGCAGAGGAGGAGAGATGCGCCCCAACAGGTTCGTGGGTCTCTCGCAGTCGAGCGCTCAACCTGCCGCTGCCGGTCAGGTCGACCTTGAATCTCGCATCAAGGCGATCCGCGCGACGCGCGCGGGCAGAGGGGCCGTCGACGGCCCGGATGAAAGCGAGGTGACGGACGGGCGCCTTATGACGCGCCCGCTCTCATCTCGGCCAGGATGGCCTCCGCCTTGTCGAGGCGGACATGACCGCCGGTCTTGAGCCGCTCCACGACTGCTTCGATCTCGTCGCCTTTGGCGCCCGCAGCCGCCGCTACATTGCGGGCGTGCAGCGACATGTGCCCCTTCTGAATTCCCTCTGCGGCAAGCGCCCGGAGAGCGCCGACATTCTGCGCCAGACCGACCGTCGCGACGACTTGCGCGAGTTCCTGAGCCGATTTGACATCGAGCAGCTTGACTGCGGCGCGAGCCGCGGGGTGCGTCTTCGTTGCGCCGCCGACCAGGCCCACCGCCATGGGCACCTCGAGCGTGCCGACAAGATGGCCGTCCGCATTGGTTTCGTAGTGCGAGAGCGACGTGTAGCGTCCGCTGGCTGCGGCATGACAATGCGCACCCGCCTCGACAGCCCGCGTGTCGTTGCCGGTCGCCAGAACGACTGCCGTGATGCCGTTCATGATGCCCTTGTTGTGGGTCGCCGCGCGGTAGGGATCGGCAGCCGCGAACCGATAGGCATCGACGATGCCGCTCACGACATCCTCGCCGCCGAGGGCGTCGCGATCGAATACTGCGCGCACGCGCGCAAGGCGCCGGTCGGCCTTGTTGGTCAGGATCCGGAGCCGGACGCGCCCGCCGGCGATCGCCGCGACCCGGGGGGCGATTGCCTCCGCCATCGTATTGACCGCATTCGCGCCCATCGCGTCCCGCACGTCGACGTGCAGATGCAGGACCACGTAGACCGCGCCGCTCGCCTCCACGATGCGGACCTCGATGCTTCTCGCGCCGCCGCCCAGCTTGACCAGGAGCGGGTCCTGTTCGTTGGCGAGGGCCAGGAGTTCCGTCTCGGCCTCATAGAGGCGCATGCGCGCGCCGCGCGGATCCGATACGCCGACGACCTGAACCTGCGACACCATGATCGGCAGGTCGGACGATGTGTGGAAGCCGCCGTGAAGCCGCGCGACTGAGGCCATGTTGCTCGCTGCCGCGACGACCGAAGGCTCCTCGGTGGCCATGGGGACCAGATAGTCGCGGCCGTTGATCGTGAAGTTCGCGGCGATGCCAACCGGAATCGACAGAGTGCCCACCACGTTCTCGATCATCCGGTCCGCAAGGGCCAGCATCTCGGGGTCGGGCGGAACGAGGCAGGAAAGGTCCGCTTCCGTGAGTCCCGCGGCACTCGTCACGCTCTTGAGGCGGTCGCCGGGGGACAGCTTGTAGAAGCCGGGAAGGCGGCTGTTGACTGGCATCGACGACGGGCTCCGCTCTGCTGCGATCATGAGCGTTAGACGCGCCGGGTCAGCTTTCCTCAATGGCGGGCGCCCATACAGGACCGGCGGGGAACAGTGCCTGTTCCACACTGTCTCAGGTCGGCAGCGTCTCGCTCAGCCGGTGCAGCCGGAGTGCCATGTGGAGTTCGAGGCCGCGGTTGGTTTCCGCCCAGTCGGGGCACAGCGTGCTGATCGAATCCAGGCGCTGCCGCATCGTGTTGACGTGGATTCCGAGCAGGTCCGCCGCGCGCTGAAGGCTGCGACCCGTTTCGAAATAGGCGTAGAGGGTCGGAGCCAGTTGGGCCTTACGCCGCCGATCATGATCCAGAAGAGGGCCGATCGTGTGTTCGATGAACGCGCTCGCGGCCTCTTCGCCTTGCCCGTCGAAGAGCAGGCCATAGAGCGAGAGCGTCTTCTCGGGGACGATTCTGGCGCTCTGTCCCAGACTGCGCAGGAGCGCGAGGCCGCGCCTGAGGTTCCTGTACTCGCCGGCGGCCGCCGTGATGTCCGACAGGGGTTGCGAGGCCACGATGTTGTAGGGTTGGCGGCCGCTGTCCTCGAGCGCTGTCGCAATCTTGCGGGCCAGCCCCGGCCAGTCGTCGCTCGATGTCACGACCGCGAGGTCGCCGTTGAACGCCGCTCCGATCGCCTGGCGGCCGGAAGCCGCGGCACGAACGGCTTGCGGCAAATGCGCGGCGAACCCGTCCTTGCAGGAGACGAGCAGGATCGTCACGGGCCAGGACAGGGAAACGCCGACGGGCAGGGCGTTGGAGCCCTCCGGCCGGAACGGGTCCGAGGTTCCCCGCAGCAACGCTGAGACGATATCGGCGACATTGCGATAGGTCGCTTCCGCAACGCGCTCCATCGATAGGAGGACGATGCCCGTCACGAGCGCTGCCCGCTCCAGCGTCCGAATCTCGGACGAAGACATCGGTTTGGGTCGGGCGAAAACCAGAGCGCCGAGCCGAACGGCGCCGCTCGTGACCGCTGCCACCGTGACGGTCTGGAAGGGCGCCGCCTCGAACTGCACGGAGCGGCCGAGCCGGACGCTTTCTCGTATGGCGGATGCGAGCCCGCGGTCGGGCAGGTCCTCGGGCAGCGCGCCGGCTATCGCGATCTGCCGCTCGTCGAGAATGATCGCATCGCCGCCCAGCAGCGTCGCCACACGGTGTCGAAGATCCTCCAGCGACCCGCCCCGGGCGATGAGTTCGGTCAGCCGCTCATGCGCGACGGCGGCGCTCTCGATGTCGTCAGCCTTGGCCCGGAGAGCGACATTGGCCTCCCGCGCCATGTTCAGCGCCCGCTGCCCCTCTTCCAGCAACCGGGCGTTCTCGATTGCCAGCGCGGCGAAGGTGCCCAGCGACTGCAGGATCGAGATTTCCTGCGGGTTGTAGGAGCGCTCGTAGCGGTCGGCGACGAACAGCACGCCGATGATGTGCGCTTCGAGCTCGAGAGGAATGCCGAGGATCGAGACCACCCCTTCGGACAGGATCGCGGTGTCGATCTCAGGGTCGTGATGAAAGCTCTTGTCGGACTTGTACTGGCCGGACTGCCACGGCCTGCGCGTGCGGACCACGCTGCCGCAAATGCCGACGTCGCGCGGGACGATGATGCTGGCGAAAGCCTCCGACACGACGCCTTCCGTGGCCCGGACGTGGAACGGGCTACGGTCGTCGGGAGCGGCGGAAAGATAGGCGATGTCGCTGCCGACCAGTTGCCGCGCGCGGCGGATGATGGCTTGAAGGACCTGATCGGTATCGCGCATAGCCGAGAGGTCGCGCGCCGTCTCGTTGAGCGCGATGAGCTCCCGCTCCCGCTTCAGCTTGTGCTCGACGTTCTCGCGGAGGCGGACGGCGAGTGCGAGGTCGGCTTCGAGCCGGTCCTCCAGATCACGGCGAAACGTGCGGATTTCATTGCCGAGGCCGTCGAAGGCCGAGGGCGCTGCGCCCTGGTCGAGCAAGCTCAGCAGGCGCGAATAGAAGCCCATGACCGGGTCCGGTCCGGTTTCGGGAGAGGTCAACTCCTGTGGGTGCTGGTCCACACGCATCGCTCCATGCAGCGGCGGTCAGATCGAGCCGAACAGCTAGCGTAGCTTGGGCGCGGCGCATGATAGATGATTACCACACTGCTTCACAGAAAATATGGATCGTGCGTCCATTTTATGCCCTCCTCACCTGGGGCAAACGTGACGCAAAACTACGGCGGAATGGTCGAATGCGACGCCCGCCATCCTGGCCGCCGAACTGCGTTCGGGTCGGGCAGGCGAGCGCATAACCGGGAGAGGACACACGATGGGAGACCCGAAGGCGCAGGATGGCGATGCGCGCGAACAGAAGCGGCCACTGGCCGGCGTCGTCGTGCTCGACATCACCCGGGTCGTGGCGGGCCCGTTCTGCTCGATGCTGCTCGCCGATCTCGGCGCCACGGTCATCAAGGTCGAGCACCCGGACGATCCCGACTATGCCCGCACTTTCCCGCCCATGGTCGCCGGCAGGGAGGAGACCGAGGAAAGCGCCTTCTTCTCCCAGTTCAACCGCAACAAGCTCGGGGTCACCGTGAACCTCAAATCGCCGGACGGGAAGGAGCTGCTGAAGCAGCTCGTCCGCAAGGCGGATGTCCTGGTCGAGAACTTTCGGCCCGGAACGATGGACAAGCTCGGGCTCGGTTACGAGGAGCTGCGGCTTTGCAATCCCCGTCTGGTCTACACCGCGATCAGCGGCTTCGGCCGCACCGGGCCGAACTCCTCGCGCCCGGCTTTCGACAATACGGGCCAAGCGGTCGGCGGCCTGTGGTCGATGAACGGCTATCCCGACCGCCCGCCGGTGCGCGTCGGCACGATCATCGGCGATCTTGCCGCCTCGCTCTACGCCACGATCGGGACGCTCGCCGCCCTGCGCGCCGCCGAGCGCACGGGCGAAGGCCAGGTGGTCGACGTCTCGCAGCAGGATTCCATCCTGACGCTGACGGAGAATGCCGTCGTCCGCTACACGACCAAGGGCGAGGTCGCCGAGCCGCTGGGCAACGACCACCCGTTCGTCCGGCCCTACGGTCAGTTCCCCTGCAAGGACGGCTACGTCTTCTTCGGCGGTTATACCGACAAGTTCTGGCGCCTGACCTGCGAGATGTTCGGCGAGCCGCATGTGGCGGATGACCCTGAAATCGACACGATGGAGAAGCGCTTCGATCCCGAAATCGCGGAACGGAAGGTCAAGCCGCTGCTGGAACGCTGGTTCAGCGCCTACGGCAAGGCCGAACTCGAGGCGATGGCCGGCGACCGGGTGCCGCTCAGCGCCATCAGGACCGTTCCCGAAGTGGTCGAGGATCCGCATGTCGCGGCTCGCAACATGATCGTGGAGATCCCCGTGGCCGGCGAGAGCGTGCGGATGTTCGGATCGCCGATCAAACTGTCCCGGACAGGCGAGATTCCGCTGGGCAAGGCGCCGACCCCCGGCGAGCATACGCGGACCATTCTCGCCGAGTTGCTCAAGCTCGACGATGAGGAGATTCAGCGCCTCGTGAACAGCGGAGCGGTCTGAGATGGCGATCGAGGTCGAACGGGACGGAGCGGTCGCGACCATCCGCATCGCGCGTCCGGATAAGCTGAACGCGCTGTCGCTTGCGATGTACGAGGACCTGGGGCGGGCTTTCGCCGAGGCCGCGGAAGATGATGGGATACGATCGATCGTGCTCGCCGGGGCGGGAGAGCGCGCGTTCTGTGTCGGAGCGGACCTGACGGAATCCATTCCGGCGCTCGCGAGCGACCGTTTCGACATCAGCGCCTGGGACCCGGCCCATCTCAAGAACGTGCCGCTCTACAAGCCGGTCGTCTGCGCGATCAGGGGCCTGTGCATCGGTGGCGGCTTCGAGATCATGCTGGCGACCGACATCCGCATCGCCTCGACGGACGCCGTCTTCCAGTTGCCCGAGCCGATCCACGGTTTCGTGCCCGCAGGCGGCACGCTGGTCCGCCTGATCCGCCAGATCGGGCACGCACACGCAATGGAGATTCTGCTGACGGGCCAGCGTTTCTCCAGCGCCGACATGCTGACGCGCGGCGTCGTCAACCGCGTCCTGCCGGCCGACGAGGTCGAGCCGGCCGCGAAGGAACTCGCGGCGCGTATCGCGACGCTCAGCCCCACCGCGATCCAGACGATCAAGCAAGCTGCGCTGACGTTGCAGGACCTCCCCTTCCAGGAGGCTTTCGCCGCGGAGGCCAAGCTCGGGCAGCGCACCTTCACCAGCGAGGATGCGAGGCGCGGGCTCGCCGCTTTCGCTGCGCGCAACAAGAGCTGACGCGCCGCTTCTGTCGGAAGCCCACATCTCGCCCACAACTGGGTGTCGGGCGCAAACGTTGAGCAGGGCCGCCATCCGACCCGAGACTGTCTCAAGAAGCCGGCTTCGATCGGCCAGTGAAGTCTCGGGAGGGACCATGATGCGCTTGAACAGAAGATCATTCGGCCTGATGGCCGCGGGAGCCATGACGGCCGCGCCGCTCGTCGCGCGGGCCCAGTCGTCCGCCGTTTCCGACGACGTCGTCCGCATCGGCCTGATCGAGGACATGTCCGGCATCTATGCCGATATCACCGGCCCGGGTTGTGTCACCGCCGCCCAGATGGCGATCGACGAGGTTGGCGGGACGGTGCTCGGCAAGCCCATCGAACTCGTCTTCGCCGATCATCAGAACAAGCCCGACATCGCGGCCGCCATCGCGCGGCAATGGTTCGACGAACGCAAGGTCGACGCGATCCTCGACGTCGCCTCCTCGTCGCCCGCGCTGGCGGTCATCGAGATCGCCAAGGACAAGGGAAAGATCATCACCCTCTCGTCGCCGGGCTCGACCCGGATCACCAACGAGAACTGCGGTCCCTTCGCCGTGCATTGGGCCTACGATACCTACGCCATCGCGCAGAGCACGGCACAGGCGCTGGTCCGTCAGGGCTTCGACACCTGGTTCTTCGTCACTGCCGACTACGCCTTCGGCCACGGGCTGCAGGAACAGTCGACCAGGGTCATCACGGAAAACAGGGGGCGGGTGCTGGGCAGCGTCCGCCTGCCTGTCGGAACGGCGGATTTCGCCTCGGCCCTCGTGAGGGCCCAGTCGTCGGGCGCCAAGGTCGTGGCATTGGCGAATGCAGGCACGGATACCATCAACTCGATCAAGCAGGCGTCCCAGTTCGGCCTGACGCAGGGCGGTCAGAAGCTCGCCACGCTTGCCGGTTTCATCAACGACATCCACGGTCTCGGCCTTGCCGAGGCGCAGGGCCTGACGATCACCGAGGCTTCGTACTGGGATACGAACGACGAGACGCGCGCCTGGTCGCGCAAGTTCTTCGACAAGGTGAAAGCCATGCCGAACATGCTTCAGACGGGGACATATTCCTCGGTCCGGCACTATCTGAAGGCGGTCGCGGCGGCCAAGACCGACGCTTCCGGCCCGGTCATGGAGGCGATGCGGGCCATCCCCGTCGAGGACATTTTCTACAAGAACGGCCGGATCAGGCCGGATGGCCGCATGGTTCACGACAGCATGAGCCTCTACGAAGTGAAGAAGCCGGCGGATTCCAAGGGGCCCTGGGACTACTACAAGCCCCTCGCGACGATTCCCGGCGATCAGGCCTTTCAGCCGATCGCAGCATCGACCTGCGCCCTGGTGAGGCGGGGATAGGCTGGCGCGTCGCCAACGCGACGGCGGCGTTTTCGGCATGATCGCGTTGCGCCGCCGTGGCATTGGATCGACGAGGTCGCAGGGGCAGGGCCGTGCCACGTCATCGGGGGTGGATCGCAGGCCTGCGCTGCGATCCCTCATGCGAGCCTGAAAAGTGCGCCCGCGGGATGGACTTTCATCCTAGCCCCTCGGCCAGATCTGCTTGTAGATGTAACCGTTGCGGTCCATGTGCAGGACGACGCCTGCGCCATCGCGGGTCGTTGCGCGCAGCACGAGATGCCGCGGCTTTTCCTCGAGGACACGGCCAAACCCGAAGCCAGCTTCGGTCACGAGGCGACGGATGGTGTCCGCGTCGATGTCGCGCCACTCGGCGACGTGGTCCTTGTCGTGGCGCTCGTCCTCGATCTCCCAGAGACGTCCCGAAAGATCGAACGAGACGGACAGCCTGCGCCCGTCGCCCGTCGTGGCTTCGACCTCCAGATGCTCGTCCTCGCGCGCGATTGGCGTAACCGGAGTGAGGCCGAGCCGTCGCAGCGTCTCGATGGGCTCGCTCATGCCCGGCGCTCCGGCACCGGCCATGCTTGCCGGCTGGGCAGGGCCGAGGACCTGGGCGGAGGCGGCCAAGGGGGCAAGGCCCAGAACCTGCGTGAGAAGGGCAGCGGCGAGGAGGGTTCGGTTTCCGATCATGACGGGGTCTCCCTGTTGAATGACCTCGCCATCATTCGCATGGGCGCCGAACAGGCCCTGTCGAGCACGGTTCAACTTTCATTCAGGCCGCCGGCATATCGAGCCGTACTTCCAGCCCTGAAGATGGATGAGGCCGGTTCTCAAGCACGATGACGCCGCCGATATCTCCGAGGATCTCCTCCGCGATGGCAAGACCCAGCCCGTCGCCGTCGGGCCGCTCGTCGAGGCGGCGGCCGCGCTCGCGAACGGATCGAAGCCGCTCTTCGGGAATGCCCGGGCCATCGTCGACAATCGTCAGGATGACGCGGTCGGCGACGCGCCGGGCTTCGATCTCGACCAGGCTTTTCGCGTGGCGGAAGGCATTGTCCACGACGGCGCCGACGCTTTCGTCGAGCTGCTCGCGGGAGGCCGCGACCCGGAGCCGCTCGGCCCCCGCAATGTGGGCCCTAATCAGCCCCCGCCCATGTGCGCGGCTCGCGACGAAGGCTGCGTCGCTGAGGCTATCTCCGAGCGCGGCAGAGACCTGCATCACGCCCCCGCCTCTGGCCGCGCGGACGCGCCTCAGACGGCTGTCGACCTGCCGCGCGATCCGCTCGGCCGCGGTGCTCACGCCGGGATCGGCGGCCGGCCCCGACGGCGCCGAGCGCAGGGTGATCACCGAGAGGGGCGTCTTGATGGCATGGGCAAGGTTTTCGGCATCCTGAAGCCCGCGCTCCGCCATATGTCGAAGCGTCCCGCTCAGCCGATTGACGGCCGCCGCCACCGGATCGAGGTTGGCGATGCCGGGGGCTGGAACCGCCTCGGTTCGCCCCTCGCGAAGGTCCTCGATTGCCTTCGTCATATCCCTGAGGGGTCTAAGGGCATGGCGGATCAGGAGGGTCGTGCCGGTCACGAGGACCAGGCCAAGAAGGGCGCTGATGATGGCGACGGTCCGGCGGGTGCGCGCAACGTCCTCGCGGATGCCGTCGAGCGATCCCGCGACCGTCACGCTTGCCTCCGGTGCCCGAACGAGAATTCTCGTTCGCCGCACGAGCGGCTGGCCGGAAAGGCTCTCCGTCGCTGGTGTCGTGACGGCGCCGGCCGGCTGCCCGGCGAGGGACCGCGACTGGCCGATGACGACATGCCCTCGCCTTGCCACCCAGTACCAGCCGGATCTCGGTCGTTCGAATGCAGGTTCCTCGACCGGGCGGATGATTTCGAGCGTGCCGTCGGCGGCAAGGTCCAGGCCGTTCGAAAGCTCCCCCGCCAAGGTCTCCACCCTGGCTTCCACGCTTTGGCGGGCCGCAGTCTCTGCGAGGCTCCCCATGACCCAGGCGAAGGCGAAGAGGGCCGCGAGCGTTCCGGCTGCGACAAAGCCGGCGACCCTTGCCTCGACCGACCGGATCACGCTGCAGGGCCGGAGGACATGCGGTACCCGGCGCCGCGCACAGTCTCGATCACTTCGTTTCCGAGCTTCTTACGGAGCCGGGAAATGATGACCTCGAGCGAGTTGAAGTCACGGTCATGGTCGTGATCGTAGACGTGCTCGGTCAGTTCCGCGCGCGTGATGACCTGATCGAGACGGTGTGCCAGATAGAGCGTGATCCGGCTCTCGAGCGCGGTCAGCCTGACGGCGAGCCCCTCGCGTTCCACCTGGCCGGTCAGCGTGTCGATGGAGACATCGCCGAGGCTGATACGCGGGGCCGCATGTCCGCCGGTTCGGCGGATGAGAGCGTCCAGCCTCAACAGCAGTTCCTCCACCCGGAACGGCTTGGTCAGATAGTCGTCGGCGCCGGCCCGGAAGGCGGCCGCCTTGTCGGCGAGGCGATCGCGCGCCGTCAGCACCAGGACGGGAACCTTCGAGCCCGTCTCCCTCAGGCGCGACAAGACCGTGACGCCGTCCAGAACCGGCAGGCCGAGATCGAGAACGACCGCGGCATATGAACCCTCCGACGCCTGGTGGAGCGCATCCTCGCCATCGCCGCTGACGTCGACGGCATAGCGGCCGGCGCGAAGCCGCGTAGCGACTTCACCGGCCAGGGTCGCGTCATCCTCGACGAGCAGAAGTCTCATGGCGAGCGAGCAAGAGGGAACGGGAGCGTCAGCCAACTAGGCCTTGCGACCTTAACCCAGCTTGAACCGGCGGCGACAGGCGAGGTTCGGCATGGCACCCTAGGATCGGCAATGCTGCAGCCGGCAACGCGTTCAACCCCCGCTATGGCGACCGATCCTCCTGGATTTCCCGTGATGCTCCTCAGTCAATCTGGCTCCCCTGTTCGTGCCTTGCTCGTCATGGCTGTCTGCCTTTCCTGTTTCTCTGGCCTGTCGAGGGTGCGGGCTGACGAGCGTGGGTTGCGCACCGACCTGGCGCAGGTCTCCATCGCCGATGCGCTCTCCAGCACGGTGATCGTCAGGGTGCGCATCGCTGACGTGTTCGGAGATCGCCTGCTCGTCGAGGATGGGACGGGGCGAGTGCTCGTCGAGATCGTGCCGGGCACGGCAAAGCCGGCCACGCTGGAAGCGGGGCAGGATGTCGAGGTAGAGGGCCGGCTGCGCGGGCGCACGATCGAGGCGCGGCGCATAGCGGTGATATCCCCTGAAGCTGCGGCGACCCCTGGCGCGGCCGCGCCGCGTCAGGCGGATGGCACGGACGCCAGCGTCCCGCCTCATCCCGATCCCGGAGCAGCACGTCGCGAAGCGACCGACGCCCTCCTTGCCCAACTGTCGCGGCCTGCAGATGTCGGAACGATCCGTTCGGCGCTCGAAGCGATTGGCCTCTCGGCCTCCGGACCGCCGGTCCGGCGCAACAAGCATACCGAGATCACCGCTCGCGACGCCGCCGGCAAGACGTGGACCGCATCACTCGATCGCTTCGGCCGCCTCGAGGAGATCGAACTCGACGATTACGATGATGATGCCGCGCCCTCGCGTCCGCGCTTCGATGTCGACGAGGTGGTCCGCATCGTCGCGCGCGCCGGCTACACGCCCCGGGCGGGCGTCGAGCGCCGTTCCGAACATTTCGAGGCGCTGGCGCTCAACCCGCAGGGCGACATTGTCGAGATCCATGTCGACTTTGCCGGTGTCATCTACAAGGTCGTGTGGATCCGCTGAGAGGAATCGATGGCGGATGGCTCAAGGCAGGCAGCGAGCGCGTGCTCGATGTCGAGCCGAAACGCCGCGAGCGTGGTGTTTTCCCAACGCTGCGACTCTGCCGAGCAGGCAGGAAATCATCCAGGCGGGGGCAGGGTTCCGAGCAATGGGCCGCGCCAGCCGGAGAACTGGCCGCGGCCCGATATCCGGGTCATGCGGCCGAGGCGAGCGCGGTTTCGGCTGGGTAGCGGACCGCACCGGCCGCGGGTTCCTGTTGCTGGTGTGGATGGCCGCCGGATGCGCGGTCGCCGTTGCCATTTTTGTCGGCTTTTCGAATGGCGCTGGTTGGCAGACGTATCTCCCGGTCTTTCTGCTTGGCGCGACCACCTTGGGATGGAACGGAGTTCATATGGCGGAACTGGCCCGAGCGGCCGATGAGGGGGCAGCCGGGGAGGTTACGTCAGCAGCTGTGCTGTTTGGATTTGTCGGGGCCTTCGCGGGCCCACTGGCATTTGTGCTTATCGCGCATGCATCCGGCAGCTACGCGGTCGCGTTCGTGGTCGTCACGGTTCCATTGCCACTTGTTGCGATTGCAGCCCTGTATTGCCGTCCCAAGGACGCACGTCTTTCTTGAACAGGCCGCTTCGCGCGCCGGCTCGATCAGCGGTCCAGGCCCGCGAAGGCCTGATCGACGATCTCGCGCGCCAGCCGCTCGGCGGGGAGGGGACCGTCGGCGCGATGCCATTGCCCGATCCAGTTGAGGCTTCCGAGGATCGTGAACGTCGCGATCTTCGGATCGCATTTCCGGATCGAGCCGTCGTTGACGGCATCGGCAACGAGTGCCCGAATGCGCGCGTCGAAACGACGCCGATGCATGCCGATGCGACTGCGGCCCTCGGCTGAAAGCCCGCTTGTCGAAACCCGGACGGTGCATTTGCCGAAGTCCTGGGTCATGAGTTCGGCATAGGCCAACAGGACGTTGCGCAGCCGATCGGCGCCGTTCCTGGCGGTCTTGTCCACCCTTCGGAGCGCTGCCTCTATCAGGTTGAAGCCCACCTCGAAGCACTCGACCAGCACGTCTTCTTTGTTCTTGAAGTAATAGTAGATCGTCGGCTTGGTCACGCCGAGCTGGCTCGCTACGTCGCTCATTTGCGTTTCGTTGTACCCCTGCTCGCAGAACAGCCGCGCCGCTTCGCGCAACACGGCCTCCTTCTTCTGCGACCGCTCGCGCTCCTTGTCCTTCGGCGACAGGAACGGCGAGGCCCGCACGGGCGATGGCGGCGATGTCACGACATCCTCCTCACGGCTGCGCGTCATGAAACTGCCTAGCTGCTCCTCTGCCAAATGGCTACCCCAATCATCTATGCCTACCCACTGGTAAGTATCTTGATCCATTGGTAGCATCAGAAAAAATCAGATGGGAGGATCACAATGACAAGGCGCCTGACAGTCGCAGCATTGGCCTGCGCATTCGCATGGGGACCGGTGGCCGCCACCGCGCAGACTCAAGGGGTGACCGACACCGAGATCGTGCTCGGTTCGTCTGTCGATCTCACCGGGCCCGTCGCCGCCATCGGCGTTCCGATGAAGGCCGGGTTCGAGATCGCAGCCGACATGATCAACGAGGCCGGCGGTATCAACGGCCGGCGTATCCGCGTCATCGTCGAGGACAACGGCTACGACACCCGGCGTGCGGTGCTTGCTGTGCAGAAGCTGGCGACCCGCGACCGCGTCTTCGGCATTATCGGGCTGCTCGGCTCGGCCATCACGCAGGTCGCGCTGCCGATCACCAACGAGCGCGGGCTGCCCATGCTGTTCCCGGCGGCGCCGATCCAGTCGGTCTACGACCCGCCGCAGCGGCTCTCGTTCGGCTTGGTGACCGGCTACGACATCCAGATGAGCGCCGCGACAGCCTATGCCCACGACACGCTGGGCAAGCGCCGCTTCTGCATGATGTATCAGGACGACGAGGCCGGCGAACAGTCGCTGGCGGGCGTCGAGCGTCGGCTCAAACAGTACGGCCTGAGCATCGTCGAGAAGACCAGCTACAAGCGGGGTGCGACCGACTTCAGCGCCCAGTTCGCCCGCATGCGCGCCGCCAATTGCGACGCCGTCATGCTCGGCACCATCACCCGCGAGACGGCGGGCGCCGCGATCGAGCGGGAGAAGATCGGCTGGGACGTGCCGCTGTTCGCGCCGCAGGGCGGCGTGTCGCGCGCCGTCATCGCGCTGGCCGGCAAGGCGGCGGAGGGGCTCTACGGCTTCACGCCGTCATTGCCGATCCCGCTGGTTGCGGCCGATCCGAAGATCGCCGAGGCGATCCGCCGCTTCAAGGAGCGCAGCGGCCGCAACGACAATCCCGACGACTATTTCCTCGTCAGCTACGCCGCGATGATGCTGTTCGCGGAAGGGGCGCGGCATGCTGGCCGCGATCTCACCATGGACAGCTTCATCAAGGGCATGGAGCAGGTGCGCGACGCCTCGGTCGGCCCGGGCTGGGGCCGCATGAGCTTCACGCCCCAACAGCGCCTCGGCTCGAACACGACCTTCGCCGTGCAGGTGCAGAACGGCGCCTGGGCCGTCGTCCGTCAGATGGACTGAGCGACGAACGCGGCGGGGTCCGGTTCGCCGGGCTCCGCCACCTTTCCCAGCTTCATGACCCAACCCGCAGGCGGTGCCCCGTGGCCCAGTTCCTCCAGCAGGTCGTGTCCGGCGTTTCGATCGGATGCGTCTATGCGCTCATCGCGCTCGCCTTCGTGCTGATCTACAAGGCGACGGAAACCGTGAACTTCGCGGTCGGCGAACTGATGATGATCGGCGCCTTCCTCGGCTTCACGCTGATCTCGATCTATGCGCTGCCGCTCTGGCTGGCGGCTATCGTCGCCATCGCGGCGACGGCGGGGCTTGCCGCGCTGCTCGAGCGCACGTTTCTGAGGCCCATGGTCGGCGAACCGGCCTTCGCCATTCTCGTCGTCACCATCGGCATCGGGCTGTGCCTGCGCGCGGTAGCGACCATGGTGCCCGCCTGGGCGGGCGAGACCGTGCGCATCACCACTCCGCTCAGCGGATCGGTGCTGCGCGTCGGCCCCATCGTGATTTCCGCCGACCATCTCGCGGTCATCGCGGCGACGGTCGCCATCGTCCTCGGTTTCTTCGTCTTCTTCCGCCGCACGCGCATGGGGCTCGCCATGCAGGCCGTGTCGCAGAGCCAATTGGCGGCGACCTATATGGGCGTGCGCACCCGCTCCATCTCGACGCTCGTCTGGGCTATAGCCGGAGCGATCACGGCCATTGCCGGACTCCTGCTCGCGCCCATCGCGTTCATCCACGTGAACATGGGTCTGCTCGGCCTGAAGGCTATTCCCGCAGCGATCATCGGCGGCTTTTCCAGCCTGCCCGGCGCGGTCGTCGGCGGCATCACGCTCGGCATCTGCGAGAGCCTTGCCGGCTTCTACCTGCCGGAAGGGTTCAGCGACATAGCCGGCTACATCCTCGTCCTCGTCGTTCTCGCGCTGAGGCCTGAGGGCCTGTTTGGCGAGACGGTCCACAAGAGGGTGTGAGCGATGCGATACATCCTGCGGACCAGCTACAGCCAGGACACGCGCCTCTTCAAGGAAGGGCTGCCGCAATATGGCTGGTATCTCGCCTTCCTCGCCTTGGCGCTCGTGGCGCCGGCCTTTCTCGGCATCCACCACGTCTCGCAGCTGACCTTCGTGTTGATCTTCGCGATTGCCGGCATCGGCTTCCAGATCATGCTCGGCTTCTGCGGGCTGATCTCGCTGGGCCAGGCGGGCTTCCTCGCCATCGGCGCCTATGCCTGCGTCTACCTTGAGCGAAGGGGCGTTCCCTTCGTCGCCGCGCTGCCCGCCGCCGCCCTGATATCGGCGGCAGCGGGCGCGGCGCTCGGCATTCCCGTCCTGCGCCTCAAAGGCCTCTATCTCGCCATGGCGACCATGGCGCTCGGCTTCATCCTCGAGGAGGTCGCCGCGCGCTGGACCAGCGTCACCGGAGGCAATGCCGGCACGATGGTGCCCTCCATCTCGGTCTTCGGGCAGCGGCTGTCGGGCGACGTGCCGTTCTACTTCATCTGTCTGGGGCTGATGCTCGGCGCGCTGTGGATCGCGGCCAACGTCCTGCGTTCGCCGACCGGGCGCGCTATGGTCGCTGTGCGCGACAGCCAGATCGCGGCGCAGTCCATGGGCGTTGATGCGGCGCGCGTGAAGACGAAGGCGTTTGCGCTCAGCGCCTTCTTTACCGGCATTGCCGGTGCGCTGATGGCCCACAAGCTCAGCTTCATCAGCCCCGACCAGTTCACCCTCGCCATCTCCATCGAACTGCTCCTGATGATCCTGATCGGCGGCGTCGGCTCGCTGCGCGGCGCGGTGTTCGGTGCGGCGTTCCTCGTCGCCATGCCGGAGCTTCTGGCGGAGATCGAAAAGCTGCTGCCGGGCGGCAACCTGCCGGCGCTCAGGCCCTTCGCCTTCGGCATCCTCCTGATCCTCGTCATGCTGTTCGAGCCGCGCGGCATCAACGGCCTCGTCGAGAAGGCGATCGACTACGTGCGCCTTGCCCCGCTCTACCGGAAGGGCATGTTCCGCCGGCAGCGCAGCTTCGCGAAATCGGAGCGCTGGTGATGTTGCTGGAAGCCAGGGGATTGTCGGTCGCCTTCGGTGGCATCAAGGCCGTCGACGACGTGAACTTCGCGGTCGAGGAGGGCGAGATCTTCACGATCATCGGTCCGAACGGCGCGGGCAAGACCACGATCTTCAATCTCATCAGCCGCATCTACAATCCGACCGGCGGGGAGATTGTCTTCGACGGGCGGCCGATCACCCGTGTCCCGCCGCAGGCGGTGGCCCGCCTCGGCATTGCGCGCACATTCCAGAACATCGAGCTGTTCGACCACGCCTCGGTGATCGACAACATCCTGGTCGGCTGCCACGTGAAGGGGCGCACCGGCTTCCTGTCGGACCTTCTGTTCCTGCCCTCGGTGCAGCGTCAGGAAACCGAGTTCCGCCGCTCGGTCGAGGAGATCATCGAGTTCCTGGAACTGGAGCATCACCGCTCCGCGACAATCGCCTCGCTCTCCTACGGTATCCGCAAGGTGGTCGAGATCGGTCGCGCGCTCGCCATCGGCCCGCGGCTCCTGCTGCTCGATGAGCCGTCCTCCGGGCTCAACCCGGAGGAGACCGAGGACATGGTCCACTGGATCCGCGACATCCGCGACGACCTCGGCATCACCATCGTCATGGTCGAGCACGACATGACGCTGGTCAGGCGCGTCTCCGACCGGGTGCTCGCGCTCGATTCAGGGCGCGTGCTGGCGCTGGGGGAGCCCGGCAAGGTCATTGCCGACCCGCAGGTCGTGCGCGCCTATCTCGGCGATTGAGGAGACGCAAATGCCCCCGCCGCTCCTGTCGCTGTCCAATGTCGAGACCTTCTACGGGCGCATCATGGCCGTGCGCGGCGTCAGCCTCGATGTGCCTGAAGGCGCGATCGTCGCGATCCTTGGCTCGAACGGTGCGGGCAAGTCGACCGTCCTGAAGACCATTTCGGGCATCATGGCGCCGCGCAAGGGAACGATCTCGTTCCGCGAGCAACCCATTGCCGGCCTCGAAGGGGCGGACGTCGTCCGGCGCGGCATTTCCCACGTGCCGGAAGGTCGCGAGATTTTTCCGTTCATGACCGTGCGCGAGAACATCCTGATGGGTGCCTATCTGCGCGCCGACCGGGACGAGGTGGAGCGCGAGATCGAATCCTGGTTTGACAGGTTCCCTATCCTGAGGGAGCGCTCGCACCAGCCGGCAGGCCTCCTGTCCGGCGGCCAGCAGCAGATGCTCGCCATCGCCCGCGCCATGATGAGCCGGCCGAAGCTGCTGCTGATGGACGAGCCTTCGCTCGGCCTGTCGCCGCTGCTCACCAAACAGATTTTCGACATCGTCCGCGACATCAACGACCGGTTCGGCACGACCATCCTGCTAGTCGAGCAGAACGCGCGGCAGGCATTGGCTACGGCCCATTTCGCCTATGTGCTGGAGGTCGGCCGCATCGTGCTGGAAGGCACGGCGAAGGAGCTGATGGAGAACGCCGACGTCAAGGAATTCTACCTCGGGCTTGCCGACCAGGGTGTGCGCGGCGAGCGGCGCTGGAAGCGCAAGAAGATGTGGCATTGAGCGGGAGCGCGCGAGGCATGAACGCAACCGTGCAGGAGAGGCCGGCCATCGCCTTCGACGATCCGTCATGGGTGGAGGCACCGCCGTTCCTCAGAAGCTTCACCGACCTGTTCCTCGCTCGCGCGCACGCCTCGGCCGACCGTCCCGCGCTGTTCGAGAAGCGGTTAGGCCTCTGGGAAGAAACGAACTGGCGGGGCTATGCGGATATCGCGGCGACCATCGGCCACGGGCTCCTGTCTTTGGGTGTCGCCAAGGGCGACGTCGTCAGCGTCCTGGCGCAGAACTCCGTCGGCTGGGTCGCGGTCGACATGGGCACGCTCGGCATCGGCGGCATCTGCAGCGGCATCTATCCGACGGATTCGACCGTACAGGTAGCCTACCTCCTGAAGGATTCGCGGACGCGCGTGGTCTTCGTCGAGAACGAGGAACAGCTCGACAAGGTGCTTGTCGGCCGCGGGGACTGTCCGGACCTCGCCCGGATCGTCGTCTTCGACATGAAGGGCCTGTCGCATTTCACCGACCCGATGGTCATGTCGTTCGAGGCCTTCCTTGCAACCGGCCGCGCGCATGCCACCGCCCATCCCGGAGCCTGGCACGAGGCGGCCGCGCGGCAGTCTCCCGACGATCCCGCCATCATCGTCTACACTTCGGGCACGACAGGGCCGGCCAAGGGCGCGCTGGTCACCCACCGAAGCCTGCTGTTCATCTGCTACAGCGCGCGCCAGTGCTTTGAGCGGGCGGCGGGCGACACGCTTCTGTCGTTCCTGCCGCTCTGCCACATGGCCGAGCGCATCGTCGGCTCCTATCTGCAGATCATGTGCGGCAACGTGCTCTATTTCGCCGAGAGCATGGAGACGGTGCCGGAAAACCTGCGCGAGGTGCAGCCGCATTTCGTGCTGGCCGTGCCACGCATCTGGGAGAAACTGCATTCGCAGGTCGTCGTCGGGCTGAAGGACGGCGTCGCGCTCCAGCGCTGGCTCTACCGGGTGCCGCTCGCCGCCGGCGAACGGATCGTGCTCGCCGCCGAGAATGACCACGCGCCGTCATGGCTGGACCGGCTGGTTTTCGCCGCCGGCGAATGGCTCGTCCTGCGCAATCTCAAGCGAATGATGGGCCTCTCCCGTGCGCACAGCCTGCTGACCGGCGCCGCGCCCATCTCGCCGGACCTTATCCGCTGGTTCAGGAGCATCGGGCTGCGCATGCAGGAGGCTTACGGTCAGACGGAATCGACCTGCTTCCTCACCGTGACGCCGGCCGACGTGATCAGGCCCGGCACAGTCGGCAAACCGATCCCCGGATGCGAGGTGATCCTGTCGGACGAGGGCGAGATCATCGCGCGCGGACCCAACGTCTTCCTCGAATATCTCAACAAGCCGGAGAAGACGGCGGAGGCGATCACCGATGGCTGGCTGCGCACCGGCGATGTCGGCCGCTTCGACCAGGATGGCCTGCTGCGGATAGTCGACCGCTTGAAGGACATCATCATCACGGCCGGCGGCAAGAATATCACGCCATCGGAGATCGAGAGCCAGCTCAAGTTCTCATCCTACATTTCCGACGCGATCGTCATCGGCGATGCGAAGCCCTATCTCACCTGCCTGGTCATGCTCGACCACGAGAACGTCGCCAAGTTCGCGCAGGAAAAGAGTATCCCCTTCTCCAATTTCGCCAGCCTCACGCGCGCCCCCGAGGTGATCGCGCTGATCGAGGCCGAGGTGGCGCGCGTCAACGAGCAGTTCGCGCGCGTGGAACAGGTCAAGCAGTTCCGCATCATCGACCGCGTGCTGACGCCCGAGGATGAGGAGATCACGCCGACCATGAAGCTCAAGCGCAAGTTCGTGCACGAGAAGTTCGCGGACCTCATCGCCGGCATGTACCGCTGACGGGCAACCGTCCGTTCTCGACACACCGCCGCAGGCGCGGCTCACGGATAGGCCATGAACCAGCACGCCAGAATCGAACCTCATATCCTGCCCCGCGACCTGTTCGCGGGCCGAACGGTCTTCGTGACCGGAGGCGGCAGCGGCATCAATCTCGGCGTCGCCAAGGCTTTCGCCGGCCATGGCGCGAAGGTCGCGATCTGCGGTCGGTCGCAGGAACGGCTCGACGGCGCGGTCGCCGACCTCAAGTCGTTCGGCGGAGAGGTTTTCGCCAAGACCGCTGACGTCCGCGATCCCGCGCAGCTCAAGGCCGCGATCGACGCGGCGGGCGAGGTGCTGGGTGATATCGGGGTTCTGGTCTGCGGCGCGGCGGGCAATTTCCTCAGCCCTGCCGAAACGCTGTCGCCAAACGGCTTCCGCACTGTGGTCGACATCGACCTCTGCGGGTCTTTCAACGCCGCGCGCCTTACCTTCGAGCAGCTCAAGCGCAGCCGCGGCACGGTCCTTTTCGTCACGGCACCGCAAGCTCATATGGCCCACGCCTATCAGGTTCACGCCGGTGCAGCCAAAGCGGGGGTCGAGATGCTGATGAAGAACCTAGCGCTGGAATGGGGGCCGCATGGCATCCGTTGCAACAGCATCATTCCCGGGCTGGTGGAGGATACCGAGGGGCTGCGCCGGATCACGGCCGCCGATGATCGCGATCGCTACCTGGCCCATATCCCGCTGCGCCGGATGGGTGCGACCGACGACATCGCCAAGGCCGCCCTGTTCCTGGCCTCGCCGCTCGCAAGCTACGTCACCGGCGCATCGCTCTGGGTGGATGGCGGGCAGGGGCTGCCCGGCTCCGGCTTCTTCAACGCCAACGGCGCCGATCTGCTCGCCGCCGGCGGTCCGGCCTGAACCTCACGCCAAAGGATAGTCCGATGACCGATCAGGAGGCCGTGATCCTCGAACGCTCCGGTGCCGTCGCGCGCATCACCTTCAATCGGCCGGACGTCCTGAATGCCTTCAACCGCGAGTGCGCGGTGGCGCTGCTCGACGCCGTCCGGGCAATCGCCATCGACGACGCCGTGCGGGTCGTCGTGATGAAGGGCAATGGCCGCGCATTCATGGCGGGCGGCGACGTGCGTACTTTCAACGTGCCGCGGGAGGAGGCGCCGGCACTCTTCGCCAGCATGCTGGAGCCCTTCCACGAGGCGATGGAGATCATGACCGCGCTACGCCAGCCGGTCGTCGCGGCCGTGCATGGCGCGGTCGCCGGCGGTGGCTTCAGTCTCGCCATGGCCGCGGATATCGTCTTCGCAGCCGATGATTGCCGCTTCACCATGGGCTACACCAAGCTCGGTCTTTCCGCGGATGGCTCGATTTCCTGGTCCCTGCCGCGGCTGGTGGGCCTGCGCCGCGCGCTGGAAATGGCGCTGCTGTCGGAGATCTACGATGCCGGGGACGCGCTGCGCCTCGGCCTGATCAATCGCGTCGTTCCGGTCGATGATCTCGCGCGCGAGACCGAAGCCCTGGTCGAGCGGCTGGCGAACGCGCCTACCATTGCCCTCGGCCATATGAAGCGTCTCATGCGGCAATCGGTCGATCATTCATTGAAGGAGCAGATGGACGCCGAGCGCGATGCGTTGGTCGCTTGCTCGCTGAGCGATGATTTCGCTGAAGGCGTCGCGGGCTACGTTCAGAAGCGGCGCCCCCTCTTCGTCGGCAAGTAGAATAGGGACGCGCCATCGCCGGTCCAGCGTGCGAAGAACGTGAGGGTCGGCAGCGGTCGTCCACGTGCACGACCACTCGCGTCCCTACTGTCCCGGCATGGTGAGGATCAGCGGTCCGTTGCGCGTGGCAACGACCGTGTGCTCGTACTGGACCGTAAGGGCCCTTGGCTGGCTGTAGAGGGTCCAGGGGTCGTCGCCGTCCTTCGCGAACTCGGCGCCCAGCGACAGGAAGGGCTCGACGGTAAACACCAGCCCCTCACCCATGATCCGGCGCTCGGAGGCATCGGGCCATGTCGCGATCTCGGTCGGCTCCTCATGCAGCGACAGGCCCACGCCGTGGCTGGCGAGATTGCGCACCAGCGTGTAGCCGTTCTTTCGAGCGAAGGCGCCAACGGCCCGGCCGATGCCGGCCAGCGGCTTGCCGGTGCCGACCTGACGCAATCCTTCCCACATCGCCCGGCGTCCGTCCCGGCAGAGCCGCTCGACCGCGCGTGTCACGGGCGGCACGGCGAACGACGCCCCGGTGTCGGCGAAGTAGCCGTCCTTCTCCGCGGAGACATCGATGTTGACGAGGTCACCCGGCCTGATCCTGCGGGTACCCGGGATGCCGTGCGCGATCTCTTCATTGACGCTGATGCAGGTCGCGCCCGGAAAGTCGTAGACCATCTCCGGCGCCGAACGTGCTCCAGCAGTTTCCAGAAAATCCCGCCCGACCTGATCGAGTTCCAGCGTGGTCATGCCGGGCTCGATGGCCTTGCCCATCACTTCCAGCGTGTCGGCAACGATGCGCCCGATCTACTTCAGCGCCGTCAAATCGTCATCGCCCGACACCGTCATGTATTCCCTTTCGCAAAGCCGGAGAAAGCTCCAACCGCTTCTGCCATCCGTGAAGAGCACGGCAAAGCCATTGACGCGGCGCGCGCAGTCGCTTCGGCGAGCGCGACGATCCGCTCGGTATGGTCTGGTTATACGCGAATTGGTCTGACCGGGCGAACCTGAAACGTCCAACCGGTTGACCATCCAAACTCACTGCACAGCACCACGCGCGCTGAAGAAGCCTGCGTGGAGCCTAAGCTACCAAGGGCCTAGGCTGCGGATAGCCTCGGCAGCAGTCCGATGGCCCTGCCCCCCACAAGCGTCAGGCTGGTCCCAACGATCATCGCGACGGCAAATGCCCACCCGGATGCAGCACCGGCCATGATGCCGGACAGCAGCGTACCTACCGTGCAGCCGAGCCCGATCATCGCACCAAAGCCCAGCAGCACCCCGCCGACGACGCCCCGCGCGAGTTGCGGCAGCGTCGGCCGCCTCACCCGGAAAGCATCGGCGAGCAGGCCTGCGACCAGCGCCGTTGCGACGAGGCCGATAACGAACAAGCCGTTGGGCGTCAGCGCTGCGTCGCGCACCAGCGTGGCGCAGCCCCGCAGGGTGTCGAGCCCTTCGAGGCGCGCAGGCAGCCAGCCAAGCACATCCGCGCCCTGACGGCTGCGCGCGCCGAGCTCGGCTGTCACGCCGAGCGGCGCGATGCGCAGATAGGCGGCAACGCCGATAGCGCCTACCGCCAGGCCACCGAGCCAGGCCGGCCATTGACGAACGAAGACCGCTTCCAGCGGCGTCGCCGGGGCGCTCGGCGGCTCGGCGCGGACCCGATTGCGAAGCAGGAGCAGCGTCAGGCCCGCCAGCACCGCAAGGGAGAGAGCGAGGGCGCCGCCGTAGCCGAGATGCCGCGGCAACCAGACGACCGGCGAATCGCTGACCGCCCAGAGATAGAGCGGGTTCCAGGTGAGGAACCCGAGGCCGAATCCCAGCGCGGCTCCCACCAGCGCAAAAGGCGATGTCACCGAGCCCTCTCCGAGGCGGTAGAAATGCGCACTGATGCACGAGCCGGAGATCGCCATGCCCGCGCCGAAGGCAAGCCCCCCGAGCAGCACGACCGGCCCGAGCGGGCCGATATGGGCGGTCGGCGGCAGGCGCGTTCCGGACGGGTCGGGGAGCCACGCTCCGAAAACGAGCGTGTAGCCGGCGATGCCGACAGCCAGCGCGGCCAGAATGCCAAAGAGGCCCGCCGGATCGCGGCGATCCTGCCAGTCGCGCCAGATGCAGAAGAAGCAGAAGCGCGAGCGCTGCAGCACGAAGCCGAAGATCGCGCCGAAGATCAGCGAAAGCTGAAGCGAGGCAGCCTGCGGATCGCGGCCGATGACCACGATCGCAAGACCGAGCCCGCTCGCGACCAGGCCTGCCGACAAATAGCGAACGGCCGGCGACGGTGCCCACGCGCCGTCGCTGGCCTCGATCGCGTGGCGGGCCGCGAGCGGCCCGCCTGCATTCTCATCCTGAGACGGCATGGATGTGTCAGCGTCCGCCCCACACCATGCCGGCGGGATTGGCGATGGGAACGCCGACCACGTTGCCATATTCGGTCCAGGAGCCGTCGTAGTTCGCAACCTGATAGCCGAGGATTCGCGACAGGATGAACCAGGTGTGGCTGGAGCGCTCGCCGATGCGGCAGGTGGTGACGATCGGTTGCGAGCCATCGATGCCCGCGTCGGCGTAGATCTTCCTCAACTCCTCCACGGGACGGATGGTGCCGTCGGCCGGGTTGACCGCCCGCGCCCACGGCACGTTGACCGATCCGGGGATATGACCGGCGCGCAGGGCAAGCTCCTGGAATCCGGCCGGGGCGATGATCTTGCCCGAAAACTCGTCCGGCGAGCGGATGTCGAGGATGCGGCCGGCATTGCGGCGCTCGACGACGTTCAACACATCGTTCAGCCGGGCACGCAGCGCTCGGTTGGGCTCGGGAACCGAAACGGTAGAGGGCGCGACCGGGCGGACGGCCGTTTCATAGGGACGCTGCTCCAGCTCCCACTTGCGGCGACCGCCATCGAGCAGCTTCACGTTGTCGCGAAAGCCGTAGATGTCGAAGAGCCACGCACCCCAGGCGGCGAACCAGTTGTTGTTGTCGCCGTAGAGAACGACGGTCGTATCCTTGTCGATACCGAGCCGGCGCACCAGCGCCTCGAAACGCTCGCGGCTGGCGATGTCGCGGTTCACTGTCTCGACCAGATCGGTGTGCCAGGCGATGTTCTGCGCGCCTGGGATGTGGCCGCGCTCGAAGAGGCCGGGTTCGACACTGACCTCGACGACGCGGACCTTGGGATTGCTGAGGTTCTGCTCGAGCCACTGCGTCGTTACGAGCGGGCCCTGCTGGGCCATGACGAGCTGCGAGCCGAGGAGAAGACCTGCCGCGGCTCCGAGGGCCGCTCGAACGAACCGAAAGATACTCATGGATTGGTCCCTACTGAAAAATGGGCCAGCGCAAGAAGCTGGAGGGGCCGACTTATGAATATATTTCAGCAATATGGGAGTGGTGTAGAATAATATTGATTTGCCACCAGGTAGAATTTTCGTTCGATATTATTAGCCAAATGAAAATACTATGCAGAGTCGCAAAATCTTGTTTCAATTTATGCAAAATATCCTTGATGGATCATCGCAGGGAAACGCCTGAAACCGAGATTGGCGTAGCGCCTCCTGCGGAGCGCAATGTGGTTTCCGGATCTGGTCGCATGGCAACGGTTGCATAGACCACGATGCCGAAGGCGGCGGACACCATGGTCCAGTCGAGGATGCGGCTCAGGAGGCGGCGGGTCGTCACAGGCTTTGCTCCATTGATCAGACGATGGCCTCGGACATCAGGCGTCGGCGGTCAGATGATGTATTCCGGCGCGTGGACATCCTCGTGGACCAGTCGCCGGAGGATCTCCTCTTCCAGGCGGGCGATCTCCACCGAGCCGCGCCGCCGTGGCCGCGGCAGGCGGACGTCGATGTCGAGGCCTATGCGGCCGTCCTCGATGAGAACGACGCGGTCGGCTAAGGTCAGCGCCTCCGCCACATCGTGCGTTACGAGCACGGCGGTGAAACCCTGCCGCACCCAGAAGCGCTCGATGAGCGACTGCATCTCGATCCGCGTCAAAGCGTCGAGGGCGCCGAGCGGCTCGTCGAGAGCCAGGAAGCGCGGCCGGCTGACGAGCGCGCGTGCCAGAGCGACGCGCTGCTTCTGGCCACCCGACAGGATCGACGGCCATTCCTCGGCACGCTCGCCAAGTCCGACGGCCTTGAGTGTGTCGAGGGCGCGATGGCGGGCATCCGACGTGCCCCGCTCGGCGCCGAGCCCGACTTCGACATTGACCAGCACCGTCTGCCACGGCAGCAGGCGAGGCTCCTGGAACATCAGCCGTGCAATCTCGCGCGGCGCGGTTTCGCCTGTTCCAAAGCGCACCCGACCCTCGGTCGGTGCGTCCAGTCCGGCGAGTATCCGGAGCAACGTGCTCTTGCCGCAGCCGCTGCGGCCGACAATGGCCACGAACTGGCCGGGTTCTATCGTCAGGTCGATACCGGTGAGCACCTCGACGGCACCGAAGCTCTTGCGCAGGCCATGCATGGCGATGCCGATGCCGTTCTCGCGCCTGAGGCGGGCGGCCGGATCGTCGAATTGGCTCTCGAAGCGGCGCGTATAGTCGATGATGGTCATGACATTCTCATCGGCGCGCGAAGGCCGGATGCCACGAGAGGCAATGCCGCTCCAGCAGGCGGACGGTGGCGTCGGCCACCTTGCCGAGCGCCGCATAGATCAGGATCGACAGCACCACGACATCCACCAGCATGAACTCGCGGGCATTGGTGGCCATGTAGCCGATGCCCGAACTGGCCGCGATGGTCTCGGCCACGATCAGCGTCAGCCACATGATGCCGAGCGAATAGCGCAGGCCGACGAAGATCGAGGGCAGCGCCCCCGGAAGGATGATGCGGCGGAACAGTTCCAGGCGGGTCATGCCGTAGGAGCGGCCCATCTCGACGAGCTGCGTGTCGACGGTCCTGACGCCGTGAAAGGTGTTGATGTAGATCGGGAAGAACACGCCGAGGGCAGTGAGGAAGAGCTTCGCCTCTTCCTCGATGCCGAACCACAGGATGACCAGCGGGATCAGCGCGAGGTTCGGCACGTTGCGCACCATCTGGATGGTGGTGTCGGTGAGCCGCTCGGAGAGCTTCGACAAACCGTTCACCAGCCCCAGCGCGAAGGCAAGGCTGCCGCCGACGAGGAGGCCGGATACCGCCCGGCGGAAACTGACGGCGACGTTGGTCGGCAGCTCACCATTCGCCGTCAGGCGCCAGCCGGCCGCGAAGACCTCGCTCGGGGCCGGCAGGACGTTGGCTGGAATGAACCCGGTTCGCGAGCCCGCCTCCCAGACCAGAAGGATTGATATCGGCACGAGCCAGGGAACGATCCGCGAGGCGGCGAACCACGTCCTCACCTGGTCCGAGCCGAAGGCGAATGCATGGCCCCGGCGCCCGGCGGCCTGGCTGATGTCGACCATGCCCGTCAGCCCGCCGCCCGGACCAGCACGCCCGTGCCACTTGCGCCGAACTCCCCGACCTGAGTGCCGTGGGCCGCAACCGGCGCGGCGCCGATCCCAAGTTCGGGGAAGAGAAGCTCGGCCACCTTGTAGGCCTCTTCCAGATGCGGATAGCCGGATGCGATGATCGTCTCGACGCCGAGGTCCTGATATTCGCGCAGCCGCGCGGCGACCGTCGCCGGGCTGCCGACCAGCGCCGTGCCCGCGCCCCCGCGCACGAGGCCGAGCCCGGCCCAGAGATTCGGCGCGATCTCCAGCGCCTCGCGCGTACGCCCCCTGATCTGCGCGCTTTGGCGCTTCTGGCCGATGGAATCCGATTCCTCCGCGAACTTGCGCTGGGCAGCGGCGATCGCCTCGTCCGGGAGCCGCGCGATCAGCTTGTCGGCTGCCGCCCACGCCGCCTCGTCCGTCTCGCGGACGATCAGATGGATGCGCAGGCCGAACCGCACCGTCCGACCGTGCTTCGCGGCGCGCGTCCTGACCTCATCGAGCTTCAGCTTCACCTTGTCGGGCGCCTCGCCCCAGGTCAGGTAGACATCCACGTGCTCGGCGGCGACATCGAGCGCCGCATCCGACGAGCCGCCGAACCAGATCGGTGGGCGCGGGCTCTGCGCTGGCGGGAATTCGAGCTTAGCGCCTTTGACCTGGACATGACGCCCGTCGAGATCGACCTTCTCGCCGGCGAGCAGCGCGCCATAGACCGACAGGAACTCCGCCGTATGCGCGTAGCGCTCGTCGTGCGGCAGATGGAAGCCGTCGGCGGCGAGTTCGCCGGGATTGCCGCCGGTGACGATGTTGACGATGAATCGTCCGCGGCTGATCCGATCCACGGCCGCCGATTGGCGGGCGGCGAAAGTCGGCGATTGGACGCCCGGCCGCAGCGCGACCAGGAACTTCAGATTCTCCGTGTGCGAAGCGAGCGCCGCGGCGGTGACCAGCGGATCGTCGCAGCCCTTGCCGGTCGGGATCAGCACGCCCTTGAAGCCGAGATTATCCGCCGCCTGGGCGATCTGCTTCAGGTAGCGGAAATCAGCGGGACGATGCCCTTCCGCCGTACCGAGATAGGAGCCGTCGCCGGACACCGGGATGAACCAGAACAGGTCGAGCGGCTTGCCCGGCAGGCTCGCGTGAATGGTCATGGTTTCACTCCTCTGCTCCGCGATGCCGGCCGGTCAGGTGCCGGGCGTCCACTTCCACACGATCTCGCGCACGTTTATGGGGCGCGGGATCAGGCCGAGGCGATGAAAGCGGTCGGCAACGCGCTGCTGCTCTTCGATCGCGCGGTCGCTCACCGGCGCCACGCCAAACTCGGTGCGATTCACAGCGCGCGTCCAGGAATCGATGTCGATGCCGGTCGCCTCCGCGAGCAGCCTGGAGACCTCCGGCCGGTTGGCCGAGGCCCAGTCGGCAACCTTCGCCAGTTCCTCGTTGGCGATGGCGATCACCGAGCCGTGGCGATCCGTGAAAGCGCGATTGGCGAGGATGTAGGAGTTCTGCGCCACGACACCGGTGGAGAGCGTCAGGATGCGCGTTCCGGGAATTTTCTCGGCGATGGCGAAGAACGGGTCCCAGATCGTCCATGCATCGAGCGAGCCGCGCTCGAAGGCTGCGCGGGCATCGGCCGGAGGCAGGTAGATCGGCGTGAAATCGGCCGGCTGAAGGCCGGCCTTCTCGATAGCCGCAATCGTAAGGTTGTGGGAGGACGAGGCCCGCGCGAAGCCTACCCGCTTGCCCTTGAGGTCCGCTAGCGTCCGGATCGGAGAGTTCGCCGGGACGAGGATCGCCGCACCATTGCCGGCCGTCTCGTTGACGGCCACGTAGTAGAGGTTGGCGCGTGCGGCCTGCGCGAAGATCGGTGGCGAATCGCCGGTCGGCCCGTAGTCGATGGCCCCGACATTGAGCGCCTCGAGCAGCGGCGGCCCGAACTGAAACTCGGTCCATTTCACGCCGATGCCGAGCGGGTTCAGACGCTTCTCCAGGAGGCCCTGCGATTTGGCGATGAGGAAGACGCCGCTCTTCTGGAAGCCGATGCGCAATTCGCGCGGCGGGGTCGCCTGCTGGGCGTGGACCGCGGGAGCGGCGAGCACTCCGGCTGCTACGGTGACGAATGTCCTGCGATCCATCGGAAAATCTTTCGTTACTGCGAGCCGTCATTACCGAGGCGCGCAAAACGAAGGTCAATTCGATGGATATTGCGTTTTCAAGCTATGATTTGGAAAATATATCGCCGCGTCGACAGTGAGGTGGATGATCTTGTTTGTCAGAGAATAGCTATCTCCGGAAAAATAGACTGTTAGAATATCTGTTTATCGATGCGCTCGCTGGCTCGACCGAAGTTCAGCACCGTGTTCGAGCGGGCTTTGTTCGTCAGCGCCAGAGCGAAGTGCCTTCCCTGTCCAGAACACGCTGCACAGCGGGACGCCTTTCGATCCGGCGCGCCCAATCGGTCCATGCGGGATAGGATGCCGGCGCGTCGAGCCCGATCCTGTTCGCCCACCGGTAGAAGACCAAAAGGAACGGGTCGGCGAGAGAGTAATTCTCCCCGCTCGCATGACTGCGGCCATCGGCCAGCTTCCGCTCGATCGACCCGTTGAGCGCCGCTATTCGGCAGGTGGCCTCGCCGATGATCCGCTCGCGTGCCGCCTCATCGTCCGTAAATCGTTCGGGCCGCCAGAGTCCCGCATAGGCGACGTGGACCGTGTTGGTGAGAAAGGCCAGCCACTCGAAGGTCCGCGCCTCATCGACAGAACCGGCGGCGGGCAACAACTCGGATTGAGGATGCCGGCGCGCAAGATGCAGCAGGATCGCAACGGCCTCGGTCAGGATACCGCCATCGATCTCCAGGGCTGGGACGAAGCCACGGGGATGGATGGCCCGGTAGGCCTCAGTCGCATTGTCGCCACGAGGAACCAGAACGGGCAAGATTCCACATGTTGACCCGATCTCTTCCAGAGCGATATGAGGCGCCATGGAGCAGGCGCCTGGTGTATAGAAAAGCTTGTGCGTCATGCGATCGATCTCCAATTGCGCCTGAATTGGGCTAGCACGCGCGGGCGACGATCGAGCAGCGATTTCGATGGAGGCATGCTGTGAGTGAAATTGAGGGCTGGATGCCGCCGTTGCAGGCTATCCGTGCTTTCGTCGCCGCAGTGCGGCTTAGGAGTTTCGCGGGCGCCGCTGAGGCGCTCGGCCTGACCCACGGAGCCATCAGCCATCATGCCGCCGCCATCGAGCAGCATGTGGGCCAGAAGCTGTTCGAGCGCCACCGGCGCGGCGTGACGCCGACCGAGGTGGCCGAAGCGCTCGCAGAGCGTCTCGGTCACCCTCTCCGCGACCTCGCCCAGGCCTTTGCCGAGGCTCGGCGGGATAGCCGGGCGTCCGTGACCATCACGACGACGCCAGCTTTCGCCGCACGCTGGCTGATCCCGCGCCTCAGCCGCTTCCAGGAGCGGCATTCCGACATCGACTTGAGGCTGCAGCCCACAGCCGCGCTTCTCGATCTCGGTCTTCACGGAATCGATCTGGCGATTCGGTATGGGACTGGCGGATGGCCGGGGACGGACAGTCGGCTGCTGATGCGCGAGTATGTCTTCCCGGTGGCCGGCCGGGACTTCAACGGCGGTGACTTGCCCCGCGACCGCGCCGCCATTCTCAAGGGGCCTCTCATTCGCAACCCGCGGCAGTCATGGCGCCCCTGGCTGAGGGCGGCCGGTGCCAGAACGCCACGCGAGCCGGCATCGGGACCGCTGATCGACGATCCCGGCCTGGCGCTCGATCTCGCCGCACGCGGACAGGGCATCGCTTTGGCCCGTGCGTCTCTGGCCGAGGACGATATTGCAGCGGGCAGACTGGTGCGCCTGACCGACATTGCGGTCCAAGACGACTTTGGCTGGTATCTCGTCCGGCCTGCCGGGCGTCCGCCTGCAACTGCAGTCGCCGCGCTGGAAGCCTGGCTGATCGAGCAGGGAGCATCCGCGCGGCCGATCTCATCGCGAGAAGCTGAGCCGTGCTGAAATCGCTCGATCCGAGCGTCCCGGCCTGTTGAGCGGAATGGCCGCTTCAGAAGGCAGGGATCCGAAACCGGTACGCCCTGCCGATCCGGTTCCAGGCATTGATGTAGCCGAGCGCGACGGTGAGGCTCGCTGTCGTCTCCTCGCCTAGGACATTGCGCGCCTCAGCAAGCGCCGCGTCGAACTCCGAATGTGGGGTGGAAACGAGCGTCAGAGCCTCCGCCCATCCCAGCGCGGCCCGCTCGCGGCGGTCGAAGTCCGGGGTCTCCCGCCAGACTGGCAGCAAGTGCAGTTTCCTGTCTGCGATCCCGGCCTTGCGACCGTCCGCCGTGTGATAGCCGACGCAGAAGGCGCAGGCGTTGACCTGCGACGCACGGAGGAACACCAGTATCCGCAATGCGGGTACGAGATCGGTTGCCTCGATGGCGGTGCGAAGCGCGCGCAGCGCCTGCAAGGCGCCGGGAGTGGCGGCGTAGAACGCTTCGAACGATGGAAGCGGCGCGTCCTGCTGCGCCGCCCCTATGGAAGCCTTGATCGACGAGGTCATTCGGCAGCGTCCCGGCCCGTCGCCCGCTCGATGTCGTCGAGGGTCGATGCGACCGCGCGGAAGTGGCTGAGCGCCGCACCGGCGCGCAGTTCCATGGCGACGAATGCGGCCTCGGCGATCTCTTCGTCGGTTGCCCCCTCGGCCTTGGCTGCCTGCGTGTGAAGCTTGATGCAGCCGTCGCACTGCGTTGTCAGCGTCACAGCAATGGCGATCAGTTCCTTGGTCTTGCGGTCGAGGGCCCCGTCGCGGAACGTCGCCTTCTCGAAATCGACGAAGCGCGCGAAACGCTCCGGTTGAAGGGCTGCGAGGCGTCGCGCGAAAGGCGCCTGCGTCCAGTCTCGATGCGATGCCATGGTGCGCGACCTCAGAAGGCCGGAATGAAGGCGGGGAGCTTCTCTTCGACGTAGCGGCGCACATCGGCCGACTTGAACACGTCGATGAAGCCCTTCAGGCGCGGATCGTCCTTCTTCTCCGGCCGGGACACGAAGCGGATGACCAGCCGGTCCTCGATCGTGCGGTCGACGATGAGTGCGGATTTCGGATCGCCGCCGGCGGGGATCAGCAGGGTGAGGTTGACCATGCCCAGCGTCACATCGTCGAGCGAGCGATAGATCTGTGCGGCGTCCAGTTCCACGAATCGCAGGCGCTTCGGATTGTCGACGATGTCGCGCGTCGTCGCCGAAAGGCCGACGCCGGGCTTCAGCTTGATGATACCGGCCCGTTCGAGCAACAGCAGCGCGCGGCCGCCATTGATCGTGTCGTTGGAGATCGCGATGCTGGCGCCCGGTTGCACCTCGTCGAGGCTTTTCACCTTGCGCGAAAACAGGCCGACCGGAATGATCACGCCGGCTGGATCGACCGTCACCAGATTATAGCCCCGCGTGGCGTTCTGGGTCGCGAGGAAGGCCGAATGCTGGAAGAAATTCGCATCGAGGTCGCCACTGTTCACGGCCTCGTTGGGCGTGATCCAGTCGGTGAATTCGGTCAGGCGGACCTCGATGCCTTTCGGCCTGGCGAGTTCGGCCGTCAGCTTCACCACATCGGCCAGCGGACCGGCGCTGGCGCCGATCCTGAGCGGGGCGGAGGCCGATGCGCTGGCCGGCAGCAGCGCGGCAAGGCCGGCGGCGATGGTCGTGCGGCGCGACAGGCGAATGGTCATGGATGTTTCCCTTGGGTCGTTTGCTTGAGCGGGCGGTTCAGAGCCAGGCGTGGCGCGGCGGCAGCCTGTCATTGAGGTAGAAGTCGCCGACCGCGTGGTGCTTCCAGCGCACGGGGTCGTGCAGGGTGTGGACCCGCGCATTGCGCCAGTGGCGGTCGAGATTGTCCGCCTCGAGCGCGGCGCGGCTGCCCGCCAGTTCGAACAGCTTGTTGGTCGCCTCGATCGCGACCTCGGTGCTGGCAATGCGCGCCTCCGCCGTTGCGACCGAAGCAGCCGAGACCGTCGCCTCGCCGGGGTTGGAGCGCGCGGCGTCAATGAGGTTCGAGGCCCTGTCGAGCAGCAGCTCGGCAGCATGCAGGGCAGTCTTCAGCCGACCGACGTCGCGGATCACATGCGGGTCGTCGCTCGCCCGCTCGACGCCGGAATCGACCCAGGGCCGGGACCGCGTCCTGACGAAGGCGATGAGGTCGCGGATGGCCGTCGCGGCAATTCCGGTATCGATGGCGGAGTGATTGATCTGCGCATAGGGGCCGGCCGCCGACGGCGTCTCGTAGGCTCGGCGCGTGAACAGGAATTGCGACGGCTCGACGCGCACGTCGGTGACGCGCAGCGTTCCGCTCGCGGTCGTGCGCTGGCCGAAGCCGGACCAGTCGTCGACGATCTCCAGTCCCTCGGCATCACGCGGCAGGATCGCGACGAGAGCCTTGCCGTCGGGATCGATCCCGACGACCGGGACCCAATGCGCGAACAGCGCGCCGGTCGAGTAGAACTTCTCGCCGGTCAGACGGAAATGATCGCCGCGCGCCACGAAACGGGTCTGGATGTCCCTGATGGTCTTGCCGACCTTTTCGGAGAAGCCGTTGCCGAAGCGGTCGCCTTTGAGGACGCGATCCAGATAGACGGCGCGCTGCTCGGGCGAGCCGACACGGGCGATGTGCTCCACGAAGCAGTAGTGGTTCTGCGGTATCTGCGCGATCGCTGGATCGGCCTCGGCGATGATCTGGATCACCTGCGACAATGTCGTCGTCGGCAGGTCGGGGCCGCCATGTTCCTTCGGCACCTGGATCGCCCAGAGGCCGCTCTGCGAGAAGCGCTCGACCTCGACCTCGGCATGCGGCAGCCGGCGCGTGCGGTCGCGCTCCGACGCACCGGCCGCAAACTCCTCCGCGAGAGCGCGCGCCACCGTGATGGCTTCGTCATGCGTCGCGGGAACTTTCACGGGATTGTCCCCGGTTCCTGTCAGAGGAGGACGAACGGCGATGGTCATGGATGCTCCTTCAAGGTGCTGTTGCCACGTGCGGCCGGTTCGGCGACGCATGCGTGGAGGGGCGGCGCTGCCGCGCCAGTTCGATCAACCGGTTCGCAATGGAGGCGGCGTGGGCCGCGATCTCCGGTACCCCTGTCGTCTCGCCGAGCCCGCTGCGGGCTGGCGGTCCAATGACGAAGAAATCACCGGCCGCATCTCCGGCAACGGACACGATCCGTCCCGCCTCGTCGGCTTCGAGGCCGAGCCCGAACGCATCGATGCGTCCGAGGCCCGCCGCCACGGCGGAGGCGATCAACGGGTTGGCAAGCGAGCCGTCGGCGCGCCCGGCTCCCGTGCAGTTGATGACGGCCGCGAAATGCCTGACGGAAACGACGTTGCGGCCGGCCCCGCGTGGACGGATGGCCACCGCGATGGTCGCACCGGCCGGCCGCGCATTGACAACATGCCCAGCCTCGATGGTGAGAAGGCCCGCGGCCCGCTCGGCTCGCAGCCGATCGGCCACGGCCGGAGCGAGCAGGAAGCGATGGACGTCCCAGAACGGTTTCAGGTGACGCAGGAAGGCTCGCTTCTGAAGGCCGCTCCAGGCCCGCCATATAGCCGGGTTCTGCTCGCGAGCGGCCGAGAGCACGTCCGTCCACGGCCGTCCCCGAAGCTGCTGCCTCGCGATTTCCTGGCGTATCGCGCGCAGCACCCTCCGTGAACCCAAAGGGGCGATCGGGATGAAGTCGCCGATCGTGTCTGGTGAGCTGACGCGTTCACGCGGCAGAAGCCCGCGGCGTGAGAGGACGTATATGGGGCCCGTATGACCTCGCGCGCGGAGGGCCACCACCGTATCGGCCATGGTGAGGCCCGCTCCAAGAATCAGAACCGATGCTTCCGGATTGACGCGCAACAGTCCGGTCCTGTCATGCGGATTGGAAAACAGCGCCGGATGCCCTGATGCTCCCACGAGGCCGACGGGTAGTTGAGCCGGCTCGTGGCCGGTCGCGATGACAACGGCATCCGCATCGATATGGCCGGCATTGCCGTTCAGGCCGATGCGATACTGGCCATCGCGGCGCGAGATCGCCGTGGCCGTCTGGCGCCAATGCACGAGGGAGGCGCCGGCTTGAACAAGCGCACTGTCCAGCCGCTCGGCGACATAGCGGCCTAACAGAAGCCGGCTGGGGAAACTCGCTACGGCTTGCTCTATGGTTCCGCCCCGGCGCGCCAGCCAGTGGGCAAAGCCGTCGGGAGCGTCGGGTTCGATGACGAGGCTCGCAGCCGGCACGTTCACGAGATCGGTGTCGCTGCTGTCGCCATAGGCGATCCCAGCGCCGAGGGCCTGCCGCGGCTCGACGATATGGATGTCGAGGCCGGCCGCATTCTGCTGCTTCAGCAGATGCAGCGCCACGACGGCGCCGCTGAATCCGCCGCCGACGATGGCGATGCGGAACGGCTTTCGCGCATGAGAGATAGCGGCAGCTTCGGACATGCCGGAAGGCGCGGTCATCGCGGGAAGGAGACGAGCGAGCCGTAGAGTTCGCGCAGCTTTGCCTTCACGGCCTCGGAATTCTGGTAGATCGCGATGAAGCGCTTGAGGCGGGCATCCTCGCTGAAGTCCGGTCGGGTGACGAACCGGAATGCATAGATGGGGTCGTTCTCGAACAGCAGTCCCGCCGAGGCATCGAGCCCTGCCAGGCGCGCGAAGGTCGGATAGGTCGCTGCCGCATCGACATCGTCCAGAGCGCGGGCGATCTGCGGGCCATCGAGCTGAATGATCCGAACCGGCTTGCGGTATTCCGCGATGTCCGTGAGCTTGACGCGGTGGTCGGCGCCATCCTTCAGGCGAAGGTAGCCGGCCTGCCGGAGCAGCAGCAGGGCCCGGCCCGTGTTCACGGCATCGCCGGAAATGGCGATGCGCGGATTGGCCGGCAGATCCGCGAGTGCCTTGGTCTTCTTCGAGTAAAGTCCGAACGGCGTGCTGAAGGCGATGGCTACCGGTACCAGGCCGAAGCCTGTCTGCTGATTGGTGAACTCGAGGAAAGGCACGTGCTGGAACAGATTGGCGTCGGCCTCCTTCTCGGCCGCTACCCTGTTCGGCGTATTCCAGTCGCTGAACTCGACGAGTTCGACATCCAGCCCCTGCGCTCTGGCTTCGCGGACCGCGATCTCCGCCGCCTGATTGGAAATGCTGGTCGCCAGCGCGACCTTCAGGGGCCTTTCCTGGGCGTCTGCCGGACGACCGGCCGCGCCCAGCGCTGCGCCGGCGAGCAGGACATGCCGGCGGCTCAGTTTCCAGGCCGTCGGGTCAGAATTATTACTTGATGTCATGGAAATATACTCCGCAATGTCCGTTGACCGAATGCCTGGCTCCTTTCAGCAAGGCTATTGATCGGCTGATGGAGTCGTCAATCAAACGTTCTTTCAAAAGAACGAAACGCCAGAGAACGCTCGTTTGAATCTATCGCGCTTGGCAGAAGTTTGATTCCGGTAGGCAGAACGGCTGCGCGGATCGCCTGGACCCTGTGCGTGACGTCCACGGGGCGAATGTGTCGCATCTTCGGGGTGCTAGGGAATTGAACAGGCCAAAAATAAGCAAAGCGGGGCCAATGTCTGACAAGGCGCTTGGCTCTGGCCGATAGGATTTTTGCCTCCAGACGCAGCGCTCAAGCCGAACCGCATGCTATGACGTCATGTTCGTTTAATAGAACGATCTCTTGACGGTGGAGGCTTGCGGCGTGGATTATCGATCGTCTTCGGACGTAGGCCACGGCCGCTCGTCTTGTGAGTATTTGTTTGGACGCGGCGTTATGTATTTTCATTCCAACTAAGCGAGTGAGAATACACGCCATGAAGGTGCATTATGAGTGATTTCATCAAGATTTCGCTTGGCGATAATCTCCAGTTCGACGCGTTTCTCGCGGAGCCCGACGTTTCCAACGGCGCGGGGCTCATCGTCCTGCCCGAGGTCTACAACGTGAATGATTGGGTCCGCGGCGTCGCCGAGCGTTATGCATCGCGCGGCTTCACCGTTCTCGCGCCGGATCTGTTCTGGCGACAGGAGCCGGGGGTGCATCTGGGCTACGACCAGCCCGATCGCGCGCGGGCGCAAGGCGAGGACGTGGATGTCGATGGCGTCGTTGGCGACATCGGTCCTCTCGCTGCCGAACTGCGCCGCCGCCTCGGCGCAGAGGCCAAGATCGGCGTCATCGGATTCTGCCTCGGCGGCCGCATCGCGCTGCTCGGTGGAATCCGCGAGTCCGTCGATGCTGTCGTTGCCTATTATGGCGTGAAGCTGGACCGCCATCTGGACGAACTGCCGAAGCTCGCAGTGCCCGCACTGATCTATTTCGGCGCCGACGATCCCTGGATTCCCGGTTCGACGGTCGATGCGGTCCAGCGGATTTACGCCGACCATCCGAATGTCGAGTTCTTCCGCTATCCCGACACCGGGCACGCCTTCGCGCGCGAGGGCTACGAGCCGTATCGGCCGAAAGCCGCGGAACTCGCCGAGCAACGTGCCCTCGACCTGTTCGCCAGAACAATCGTCCCCACCGACCGCTGACACGGCCCCCCACCCATCGTGCCCCAGGTGTCGTACCCGCCGAGGCCGGTACGCGCCCGTGGCTTGACCAGGAGATGACCATGACCATCAAGACGCTATCCGATCGCGCTGCCGCGCACGCCATCACCAAGCGAACGCTGCTTGCCGGCACGGCCGCCGCTGTCGTGGCTGGCGCGGCGGGGCCCGCCGCCGCACAGGAAGCCGTCAAGATCGGCGTGCTGGGCACGATCAGCGGCCCCGGCGCGACCTGGGGGCTCGGCATCGACGGCGGCGCGCGCATCGCTGCCGACGAGGTCAATGCTCGCGGCGGCCTGAAGGTCGGCGGCAAGAGCTACAGGATCGAGATCGTCTCCTACGACGACCAGTACCGCGCCGCCGCCGCCGTCACGGCCACCAATCGCCTGATCGGCCCCGACGGCGTGAGGTTCGTGCTGGGGCCGATCGGCTCCGCCTCGCTCCTGGCCATCAAGCCCATCACTGAGCGCGAGAAGGTGCTGCTGTTTACGGCCAGCTGGTCCGCGGAGGTGCTGAAAGACAGCCGCTACATCTTCCGCGTCGGGCCGACCACGCAGGAATTCGCACCCGCCACCGTCGCATGGGTTAAGGCGAACCGGCCACAGGTGAAGCGCGTCGCCACACTGTCCGCCAATGACGAGACGGGCTGGAACAGCCAGCGCATCCAGAAGGCCGCCTATACGGCCGGCGGGCTGGAGGTCGTCGCGGCGGAGCATTTCGAGCGCCAGCAGACCGATTTCCGCGCGCTGCTGACCAAGCTTCTCGCGGCCCGGCCGGACAGCATCGAGCTCGACACCACGCCGCCGCCCACCGCCGGTCTGGTGATCCGGCAGGCGCGCGAGCAGGGCTTCAAGGGCGTGTTCACGAAGTTCGGCGGTTTCGACGTGTCGGAGATCGTGCGAACGGCAGGTGCCGAGAATGCCGAGGGCGTTATCGGCATCCTGCAGGGCGATCCGGCGAGCCCTGAATGGGCGCGCCTGGAGCAGGGCTACGCCAAGCACCACAGCAATGTCATGGGCGACTTCGTGATCCCCTTCTACGACGCGGCGCGCCTGCTCTTCGGCGCGATCGAGGCCGCCGGCTCGGTAACGGATTCCGACAAGGTCGTCGGCGCTCTCGAGAAGAGCGCGCCGTTCGCCGGTGCCGTCGGCCAGCTCACCTGGGGCGGCAAGGAGGCCTACGGCGTCGATCACCAGATCTACGCGCCGGTGTTCCTCACCGAGATCGCGCAGGGCAGGGGCAAAGTCATCGGCAAGGTCGCCCTCGTCTGACTTCGCATCGCCACCCACGGCAGGGGCGGCCGCGGCGCCGCCCCTTTTCAGGTCCTTCCATGTTTCAGCAATTTCTGGTCGTCCTCAGCCTCACGGCCGCGCTCTACATGCTGCTGGCGCTCGGCTTCACGCTGATCTTCGGCATCATGCGCGTGGTGAATTTCGCGCATGGCGAATTCGTCATGCTCGGCGCCTATGCGGTCTATGTCGCGCAGGAGCTGGTGGGTCTCAACTATTTCGTCGCCCTGCCGCTTGCGGCGCTCGCGGTCGGCCTTGCCGGAGTGCTTGCCGAGATCTTCGTCTTCCGCCGTTTCACCGGTGACGAGCTCGGCAGCATGATCGTCGCCCTCGCGCTGGCGGTCAGCCTCAAAGGCGCTGTCACGGTCATCTTCGGCGTGGACGGACCGCCGCTCAGCCGGGCGATCACCGGCACGATCGAGATCGGTGGCGTCCTGCTGCCGCGTGACCAGCTCTTCGCGGCGGGAGTAGCAGCGCTGGCGGTCCTCGCCACGCACCAGTTCCTCACCCGCTCGCGGCTCGGCCTCGCCATGCGCGCCGTGGCGCAGGTGCCGGAAGTGGCGCGCCTGCAGGGCATCGCTCCCTGGCGGACTTATCCGGCGGCCTTCGCCATCGGCTGCTTCCTCGCGGGCCTTGCCGGCGCGCTGACCGCACCGCTTTACAGCGTCGAGCCGCATATGGGCGACGCCGCCCTGATGCGCGCTTTCGTCGTGGTCGTCCTCGGCGGCCTCGGCAGCGTTCCCGGCGCTCTCATCGCGGCCTTCCTGCTGGGCGCGGTCGATGCCGGCATGTCGATCCTGTTCAACCCGACCATCGCCGCGCTGACCGCCTTCGCCATCGTCATCGCGGTCCTGATCGCCCGGCCCGCTGGCATTCTGGGGAGGGCGTGATGGTTACGAAGCTCGTTCTTGCCGCCGGACTGGCCCTGGCATCCCTGCCGTTCTTCTGGGGAGACGGCTTCCTCTACCACGTGGCGATCCTCATCGGCATCGAGGCGCTGCTGGCACTTAGCCTTCATCTGACGTTGCGCATCGGGCAGCTCTCGCTGGCGCAGGCGGCCTTCATGGGCATGGGGGCCTACGCCTCCGCGCTGCTGACACGCGACGCCGGCCTTCCGTTCCCAGCTGCCTTCCTCGCAGCCATCGCGATCCCGGCGCTGATCGCCGCCGCGCTCGGCACCGTGATCCTGAAGGTCCGGGGCGTCCATTTCGCCCTGCTCACCTTCATGCTGGGGCAGGCCGTGGTGCTGATCTTCGTCGAGATGGTCTTCCCGTTCGGCGGCAATAACGGCCTGATGCGGATTCCGGCCATCGAGGTGGGCGGCTTCGGGTTTCAGTCACGGCCCGCCTTCTACGGCCTGACGCTGGCCGTGCTGGCAGCCGCCGTCCTTCTCGTCAGCCGCCTCGTCCGTGGCGAGACTGGCGACATCCTCGACGGCCTGGCTCTCAATGAGGCGCTGACCCAGTCGCTCGGCATCGATGCGCTGGCCTGGCGGCGGCTCGTCTTTGCGCTCTCGGGCGGCATAGCGGGCGCGGCGGGAAGCCTCTATGCCCACTATCTCGGCTACATCTCGCCGGAAGCCTTCGGGGTCGCCGCTACGATCAACGCGCTCATCATGAACGTGATCGGCGGCGTCGGCCTGCTTGCCGGGCCCATCGTCGGCGCCATTGTCCTCGTGCCTCTGCCCGAGTTCTTCCGCTCGGCCCTGCTGTATCAGCAACTCTTCTACGGCCTGTCGCTGTTGGCGCTGATGCTGTTCCTGCCGCGCGGCCTGCTCGGGCTCCTTCCGTCACGGAGGCGAGCATGAGTGCGCTCCTGGAGGTCAGGGATCTCAGTCGCAGCTTTGGCGGCATCCGTGCCGTGGCCGGCGTCAGCTTCACGGTCTCGCCCGGCGAGATCGTGGGCCTTGTCGGTCCCAATGGTGCGGGAAAGACCACCCTGTTCAATCTGGTAACCGGCACCCTGAAGCCGGATACGGGCAAGGTGATCTTCGACGGCCATCGACTGTCCGCCGGGGAGCCCGGCACGAATGCGCGCCTCGGACTGGTGCGCAGCTTCCAGCATACCTCGACGGTTCCCGGGCTCTCCGTGCGTGCCCACGTCAATCGCGCGGCGCTGTACCCGGCGCTCGGAAAGCCGTCGTCTCTGTTCAGGCGGGCCGCCTTGCGCGCAGCGCGAAGCCGGGCGACCGCGACCACGGACGCGGTGCTCGCCTTTGCGGGCCTCGACGCTGTTGCCGACGAGGCGGCCGACGCCTTGCCCTATGGCCTTCAGAAGATTCTGGGCGTCGCCATGGCGCTCGCGGTCGGCCCGAAAATGCTGCTCGCCGACGAGCCCGCGGCCGGTCTCAACGGCGCCGAGACACTGGCGATGGAAGCCTTGCTGCGACGCATCCGCGACCAGCGTGGCATAGCGCTCGTCGTGGTCGAGCATGACCTGCCGATGGTCATGCGCCTCAGCGACCGGATCGTCGCGCTCGCCCACGGCGAGGTCATCGCCGAAGGGCGGCCCGGCGAGGTCCGCAACGCGAGCGCCTTCGTCGAGGCCTATCTCGGCGGCGATGCCGATTTCGGGAGCGAGGCTCATGCAGCTTGAGCTCCAGGATGTCTCCGTTCGCTATGGCGCGGTGCACGCGCTGGACCGGGTGGGCCTGACGGTGCCGTCCGGCAGCACGGCCGCCATCATCGGCGCCAATGGCGCGGGCAAATCGACGCTGCTTCGGGCGGTGACGGGCCTCGTGCCGCTGGCAGGCGGGCGCATCGTTGTCGACGGCGAGGACGTCGGTGGTCGGCAGACGGAACAGAGGGTTCGTCTGGGCATTGCCCTCTCTCCCGAGGGCCGGCGCCTGTTTCCGGAGATGACGGTCGCGGAAAATCTGCTTGCCGGAGCCTATGCAAGGCGGGACCGCGGGGCTGTCCCGGCCGATCTGGAGCAGGTCTATGCGCTGTTCCCGCGCCTCAGGGAGAGGCGCGGGAACCTTGGGCGCAACCTGTCCGGCGGCGAGCAGCAGATGTGCGCCATCGGCCGCGCCCTGATGGCAGCCCCGCGGCTCCTGCTGCTCGACGAACCTTCGCTCGGGCTTGCCCCGGCGGTGGTCGCGGACATGGCGCGCGCGATCCGGGCGATCGCAGCGACCGGCGTGACGGTGGTCCTGGTCGAGCAGAACGCGCGTCTTGCCCTCTCGCTGTCCGACACCGGGCATGTGCTGGAGGCGGGCCGCCTCGCGCGCTCCGCGCCAGCCGGCGACCTGCTCGGCGACCCGGAAGTCCACCGCGCCTATTTCGGTGATGCACCGGCTCTACCGCGACGGGAGAACGCGGCCGTTTTCTCCCCGGCCCTTCAGTAAAAGGATGAAAGCCATGGCGACGATTCTGGTCGTGAACTACGCACCGAGCGACGCGCAAAACAATTCCCCGATCCAGGAGCGGCGAGCCTCGGCAGCGCGGATCAGCGCCCTCGATGGGTTCCGCTGGAAATACTGGATCCGCGGACAGGATGATGGAACGCGCGGCGGGGTCTATCTGTTCGACACGCCGGATCAGGCCCGCGTCTGGGGCGAGGAGGTGCGGAAGCGCCTGGCGGACGGCGGCGGCATCAATGTCACGGTCCGCTACTTCGACGTAGATCCGGAACTCAGCGCGCTGACGAACGCCACTCTTCCCCAGCCGATCCCGGCCTGACGCAATCGATGTGACCGGCGGGAACGCTGCTTGCCCGTCGGTCGCCACCGCCATTGCATGGAATGATAGAGATCGATCACGTGGCCGCCGATACCAGGGACTATTCCGCCGCGCTCCAAGCGTTGGCTGCCTTTCCGCTCCTTGATGCGCTGTATGGCCGTCGCTCCCGCCGCTTCGGCGTGGGCATGACCATTCCGGACGGCCCGCTTGCCTATGCATCGAAGCATCCGCCGAAGCCTCTCAGCGAGGTCGAGCGCGCGATCCTTATCGCGGCGGGCGCCGGCCTCAGCGGCTGGAATCTCGGGATACCGCACACGGAAGCCGGCACTGCCGATCAGGGCTGCAACTATACGGTCCGCCCGCTTGGCCGGACTTTTCCCAGCGGCGCCGCGACACAGGGTTCGGAGCTGCTGATCACCGACGATAGCGGCACTTTCATCACCCGCTTCCGCGACCTCGATCCAGCCGCGATCCGCGAGTACCGGGGCCTTGGCGATCTCGACCGCCTGCTGGCCATCGTGCGCGACAATACGGTGAAGATCAGCGATGAGCGGGTCGAGTTGCCGCGCGCCCATCCCTACATTGTTGCGCACAATCGCTGGGTCGCCAACCAGCCGGGAACGACGCTGTTCGTTCCGGTTGGGGACCAGGCGGAATCGCTGTTCAATCAGCTCTGGATCCGCAGCGGCGAGGGCAACCTCATCATCGATCCGCGCTCAGGCAACGTGCTCGGCCGGCCCGACCGGCTGCTCTCCGCCGGATGGCTCAAGGAGGACCGGCGCGTGCCGCTGCCGGTTGTCGAAGCCTCGTCGCGCACCAGCGTGGTCGCCGAGCTTTCGATCGCCGCCTACAATATCCACCTGCTCCTGCAGGCGATCGGCCTCGGCGGCTGGCTGTTCTCCGGCCTCAACATCAATGCCCTTCTAGGCTCCGATGCAGCCAAGGGTGTCGCCGGCTTCGGCTTCCGCTTCGACCGGCGCGAGGACTGGCTGTTGCCCAACCCCATCGGCCTCGATGGCCTGTTCGAACCGCTCGTGCCGCCTTACGTGCCCGACATGGCAACCGCCGCCGAGCGGTTCGCGTCGCGCAAGTTCGGAAAGCTGGGCAATCACGAGCCCTGGCGCGCCGGGCCCTACCGCGACAACGCCGCGGTGAAGTCACGGATCGAGCGCTACGATGCTGATTTCGTCGCCTATCTCGGCAGCGTGGCCGAAGATATCCACCGGCTCTACGGCAAGTTTCCCGGCACTCAGCCGACTATCGGCGTCGCCGCCTATACTCAGGCGCATCATATTGATCTCGACTTCTACGACCGGTTCTACGCCGAGGGCGGCTATCTGGAGAGCCATGCGATCCACGCTGAGCTCTGGGACAGGTGATGGTCGTATTCTCGCCCCGCGACCTGCCGCATAACTGGACGCCCGCTCACGCCCGTCATCGTGAACGCCGGGGGGGCGCAGGTCGGCGGTCAGCGCCGCCTTCAAGGGCGCATGAGCGTGGCCAAACGCGGATGGCAGCGCCTATCGGCGTGACAACGGCAGGGGCGGGGGAGGGGTTGTCGTGCCCGGTCCCAGCGACCGCTGTACCATCACGCTGTCCGCCCAGCGGCCGTAGCGAAAGGCGACGCCCGGCAGGTGCGCGACGCGGGTGAAGCCGAAGGATTCATGCAAGCCTAGCGAGGCGGCGTTATCGGCATCGACATAGCCGATCATCTGCCGAAATCCGGCGGCTGCGCAGGCATCGATCAGCTCCTTCAGGAGCGCCCCTCCGATACCCCGGCCCAGATGGTCGTGGTGCACGTAGATCGAGTGCTTGACCGTGTAGCGATAGGCCGGCCGCTTGCGGAACAGCACGACATAGGCATAGCCGATCACGCGGCCGTCGATCGTCGCAGCGAGGTGCGGATGGCGCCGGGTGCGAAGGTTCTTCCGGCGCTCCCTGAGGTCGTCGGGGTCCGGCGTTTCCGTGTCGTCAACGCCTTCCTCAACGCCCCGCCGGATATGATGGCGGTAGATCGCCAGCATGTCCTCCACATCGGTGTCGCGCGACGGCCTGACGGTAATCGGCAGGGGTTCGGCCATGACCGGCTACTCCGCAGCGACGTAGGTGTGCAGGCGGATGCGCCCAGCCTCGTCGATCTCGCGATAGACGCCCTGGATCTCGACCTCGAAGCCGGGAAACGTGTTGAAACAGGTCTCGAACATCTTGAGGTAGTCGATCATCGGCTGCGCCTTCTCGGTCAGGCGCTCGCCCGGCACGACGGTCGCGATGCCCGGAGGATAGACCACGAAGGGCGTCGTCGCGATGCGCCCGGCGATCTGGTCGATCGGCAGGTAGTCGACATCGTTGCGCACGAGGCAGCGCGCCGCATCGTGCGGCGACATGGCCATGTCGGGCAGGTGGTTGAGCGAGAATTGCTTCGCCTGCAGGCCGCTCACGTCGGCCTGGCGGAAGTAGCGGTGCATGTCGCCGCAGAGGTCGCGAAGGCGCACGCCCTGATAACGCTGAGGCCGGCGGCGGAAGAATTCGGGGATGGCCTCCTCGATGGTCACGTTGTCGTCGTGCAGCCTCTTGAACGCGACGAGACCGCTGACCAGCGTGCCGGCCTTGCTCGCCTCGACGCCGGGGGTCAGCAGAAAGAGCATCGAGTTGAGGTCGTTCTTCTCCGGCACGATGCGGTTCTCGCGCAGGAACTGCGCAACGATCGGCGCGGGGATGCCGTGGTCGGCATAACGACCCGTGGCGCGGTCGAATCCGGGCGTCAGCAGCGTCAGCTTGTTGGGGTCGGTGATGGCGAACCCTTTGGACATGTCGGGAAAGCCGTGCCAGCTCGCGCCCGGCGCCAGCTCCCAGTAGGTCGGATCAGCGACGAGCTGGTCCGTACTGATGGATTCCCAGGGAACGTCGTGCACCGCGCCCTCGCGTGCCGCATCGGGAATGGCGACCCGGTCGGGCACAAAGGGCTCGAAGAACCATCGACGTTCCGGCCGCTGCTCCTTCTCCTCGAACTCGCGCCTGACCGCGCGGATCTTCTTGCGCAGCTCGATGCCGAGCCGGATCGTGTCGTCCCACAGCACCACGCCGGAGCGGCCCTTCATCATCTGCGCGCCGACATCGAGGGAGGCGAACAGCGGATAGAAGGGTGAGGTCGAGGCGTGCTGCATGAAGCTCTCGTTGAAGCGGCGATGCTCGACGCGCCGCTTCTGGCCCTTGATGTGCCGGTCCTTGATGTGAATCTGCGAGGCCTGGCTGAAGCTCGCGAGCTGCTTGTGCGTCGACTGCGTCGCGATGATCCCCGGCGCATCCGGCCCGAGTTCCCCAAGGCCCATGGCAAAGCGGCCTGCATAGAGCGGGTGGAATTTCATGAAGCCCGCCCAGGCCTCGTCGAACAGGATGTAGTCGCAGAGGTGCCCGATGCGCTTGAGGATCATCTCGGCGCTGTGGATCGTGCCGTCATAGGTGCACTGCTCCACCACAGCAACGCGGAACGGGCGCGGCTTCTTCCAGGCCTCCGGGTCCTTGACCAGCGAATGGGTACGGATGCGCTCGCGCAGCGCATCCTCGTCGAAGGCGTCGTGGCACATGGGGCCGATCAGCCCCCATGGATTGCGCACCGTGGGCAGGTAGACCGGGATGCCGCCGGCCATCATCAGCGCGCCGTGATGGGCAGCCTTGTGGTTGTTGCGGTCGAACAGGACGAGGTCGCCGTCCGTGACGAGCGCGCCGAGCGCGATCTTGTTCGACGAGGAGGTGCCGTTCAGCACGAAATAGGTCTTCTCCGCGCCGAAGATCTTGGCCGCTTCCTTCTGCGCATGGAGCGCGGGACCCTCATGGGTCAGGAGGTCGCCGAGATCGAGCACGGAATTGTCGAGGTCGTCGCGGAACACGGCTTCGCCGAGATGCTCCATGAACACCCGCCCGATCGGGCTGCGGCTGTAGAAAACACCGCCATTATGGCCCGGGCAGGTCCAGAGCTGGTTGCCCTCCTCGGCATAGTCGACGAGCTGACCGAAGAAGGGCGTCTTCAGAGTCTCGGCATATTGCTTGAGCCGGCTAATGAGATTCTTGGCGATGAAGGCCGGCGTCTCCTCGGAGAGGAAGACGTAGCCGTCGATGAAATCGAGCACCTCGACGGGCAGGTCCTCGAAGCGCTTGCGGCGGATCAGCAGGATGATCGGGAAGTCGAGACCGCGCCGGCGCATGAGGTTGATCAGCGCCGAGGTGCGGCCCTCGAGGCCCTTCTTGCCCCAGTCGACCACCATGCAGCCGATGGCGGCGTCCGTCTGAACCGCGATCTCCGCGTCTTCCAGCTTGGGCGCCTTGACCACTTCGAAGCCGGATCGCTCGATCTCGCCGACGATCTGGTGGAAGCGTTGGCCCTCCAGATCCTCCTCGTCGAAGGCAGGCGTCGCAAACAGGAAGTTGAAGCGCTTGAAATAGTCCATGTAGCTCATGCTCCGGTCCGCGCGATGTGTCGACACCTTGTGTGACAGGAGGGTGACGGAAATGAGCTGCCCGCGAAACCTCAGGCGTGGCACCTTGTTCCGATGGCTGATGTGCGAAGACGTCTTGCTAACGCGCGACCGAGGCTTCACTTAATTCACAGCGGCGCAACCGAAGTGCTTGCCGACCAGATCCACAAGCCCTTTCGCCTCTCCTCCCGCTGCTGCGGCCGCGGCTTTCCGCTTTGCGATCCGCCGGCCCTCCCCATAAGCGTTCTAGCCATGGGCTCGCTGCGAACCGCCCGATGACAGGCACAAGTTCGTCATCTGCCCTCGAATGGCGATGAGGCGCTCGGAGCCGGAGAAGAGCAGGGCGCCCAGGCACGTTGATCAGCATTTCCGATTCACCGCGACGGTGAATCACTCAAGAACGGTAGCGGAGAGCGTCGACGAACAGCGAAAAGGCGGCCGAGGGCTGCCGACGGCTCGGATAGTAGAGATGATAGCCGGGGAAAGGTGGGCACCAGTCCTCCAGCACCTTCACCAGGCTTCCGTCCGCGAGATGCCTTGCAGCTTGATCCTCCATGACGAAGCCGAGCCCGAATCCGGCCGCCGCTGCGCGGACGATCATCGGCACGTTGTTGAAGGCAAGTTGCCCTTCGACGCGCACGCGCACCTCGCGTCCGTCCTTCGCCAGTTCCCAGGCATAGAGCGCGCCGGAGCTCAGCATGCGCAGATTGATGCATTGATGGGAGGCCAGGTCGTGCGGCGTGAGCGGCGGCGACCGCTTCGCGAGATAGTCGGGCGAGCCGACCACGATCATGCGCAGTTCGGGGCCGATCCGCACCGCGACCATGTCCTTGGCCAGCGCCTCGCCGAGGCGGACGCCGGCATCGAAACGCTCGGCGACGATGTCGGTCAGGCTCGAATCGATGCTCAGCTCGACATGGATGTCAGGGTAGTCCAGCAGGAGCTTCTCGAGGACCGGCCAGAGCACCGTCACGGCGGCATGCTCGGCCGTGGTGATGCGAATGGTTCCCGCCGGCTTTTCGCGCAGCTCGCTGATCCCGGCGAGCTCGGTTCCGATGCTGTCCAAAGCCGGCCGAAGCGTGCGGAGCAGCCGTTCCCCGGCTTCGGTCGCTGCGACGTTTCTGGTGGTGCGCGTCAGCAGGCGCACGCCGAGCCTGGCCTCGAGCCTGCGGATCGTATGGCTCAGCGAAGACTGTGACGTGCTTAGTTTCGCCGCCGCGCGGGTGAAACTGCGCTCCTCGGCCACGGCGAGGAAAGCATTCAGGTCGACAAGATCCTCGCGACGCATTCATGAACTCCCGGCATAGCCTCATGCGCATTACAGTAGCTAATCCTCACAGCGCGGCGTGGTCATATTCCCGTTAGCCCTGATCAAGGCATCCGCGGCGCGCTGCGGGTCAGACCGAATGACGCGCATCAGGCGGAGCGGCTCGCGCACCGCGCACGAGCGCAAGAGACCATCCTCGACGCATTTCTGCGTCGAGAGACCGGTTCGCAGCACCGGAAGTCCGGGCGGCGTGACCGTCACATTCAGACCGGCCGGCATCGGCCTGGCCGATGAGGAGAGCCAACATGTTGGGAACCATGCTTCACGGGCCAGGTGACGTGCGTTGCGAGGAGGTCGCCGAGCCGACGATCCTCCGCCCGACCGATGCCATCGTACGCCTGTCTGCAACCTGCATCTGCGGGTCCGATCTCTGGCCCTATCGCGGCGTGAGCGAGGTCACTTCGCCCATGGCGATGGGCCATGAATATTGCGGCATCATCGAGGAGGTGGGCAGTGCGGTGACGACCGTCCGGCCGGGCCAGTTCGTGGTCGGCTCGTTCTGCATCTCCGATAATACCTGCCCGCATTGCCGCTTCGGCTTTCAATCGTCCTGCCAGCAGCGCGAGTTCATGACCGGGGCGCAGGCCCCGCTGGTGCGGGTCCCGCTCGCCGACGGCACGTTGGTCGCAACGGCCGAACTGCCGGCGGACGATCTGATACCGAGCCTGCTGGCGGCATCGGACGTGCTCGGCACAGGCTGGTACGCGGCCGACGCGGCGCGCGTGCGGCCGGGGTCGACGGTGGCCGTCGTGGGCGACGGCGCGGTGGGGCTCATGGGGGTGCTCGCTGCAAGGCAGATGGGCGCCGCGCGGATCATTGCGATGAGCCGCCACAAGGCGCGACAGGATCTCGCCCTCGAATTTGGCGCGACGGACATCGTCTCCGAGCGCGGCGATGCGGGGGTGACACGGATCAAGGAGCTGACCGACGGCGTCGGCGCGGACTCCGTGCTCGAATGCGTGGGCACGAAGGAGTCGATGGCTCAGGCCATCCACTGCGCGCGGCCTGGAGCGATGATCGGCTATGTCGGTGTGCCGCATGGCGTCGAACTCGACGGGCAAGCGTTATTCTTCTCGCAGACCGGCATGCTTGGTGGCCCGGCACCGGTTCGCCGGTTCCTGCCGCACCTGATGGACATGGTGCTGGAGCGCAAGATCAATCCCGGTAAGGTCTTCGACATGGAATTGCCGCTCGCCGACGTTGCTGAAGGCTACCGCGCGATGGACGAGCGGCGCGCCATCAAGACCCTCCTGCGGGTTTGATCGGATGCCATCGATGAGACCTCACGTCATCTGCCATATGATCACCTCGGTCGATGGCGGCCTGCATCCGAGCCGCTGGACCGCCTGCGCGGATGGCACGCGCGCCGACTGGTCTGACCTTTACGAGCGGATCCATCAGTCGCTTGCGGGCGACGCCTGGATGGTGGGACGGGTGACCATGGCCGAGCTGGCCGGGACTGCGTCCCATGCGCAGGTCGAGGCCCGCCAGGTCGACCGGCCGTTCCATTTCGCTGCGCGCGGGGCCGCCGGTCATGCCGTCGTGCTCGACCCCTCGGGAAAGCTTCGCTTCGGCGCGGCTGACATCGGCGGCGACCATGTCGTCGTGCTGCTCGGTCGCAATGTGCCGGATAGCCATCTGGCGGCACTTGCCGCAGACGGCGTCTCCTATGTCGTCGCCGACGAGGCGCAGCCTGATCTCGCCACGGTGCTGAAGGTTCTCGCCCGCGAGTTCGGCGTGCGTCGTCTCCTTCTTGAAGGCGGCGCCACGATCAACGGTGGGTTCTTCGAGGCGGGGCTCGTCGATGAGCTCAGCCTGCTTGTGGCTCCCGCGCTGGATGCGCGGCGAGACAGCCAGGGGATCGTCGAGGCCGGCGAGATGGGGCTGGCTGGCAAGGTGCAGCTCTCACTGACAGCCTGCGAGAGCGTGGGGCACGGTGCCGTCCATCTGCGCTACGCGGTGACGTCCGGCTAGCGCGATGGGGGGCATTGGCCGGGGGGTCGCGAGGCCGAGGACAAGGAGCCCAGCTCGAACCCGGCTCGCAGACTGATCGGCCAATCGCCGCCCGTAACGCACATCCCGCAACTTACGGAATGAGCCCCGTTCCGCCGAGCCAGCGCGTGACCTCGGCAAGCGTCTCGCGCTCCTGATCCTGCCGGAGGACGAACGCTTCGAGAATACGCGAACCGGGCGCATGTTCGGCGAGAACGGACATGCTGGTGCCTACGCCGTAGCCGCCATGCGTGACGAACGGCACCAACGCCTTGCCGGACAGGTCATGCCGCGACAGGAATGACCGGATCACTGGCGGGGTCGTCATTCCCCATATCGGGAAACCGAGGAATATCGTGTCATAGGCCCCGACATTCGCCGCCGCCGACGCGAGTGGCGGCCGGTAGCCGGCCTGGCGCTCCCGCTCCGCCTGCCGGACGGTTTCCTGATAGTCCTCCGGATATGGATCCACCGGCCTGATCTCGAAAAAATCCGCCCGGCGGGCGCGGTGGATCTGATGGGCGATCACCCGCGTGTTGCCGGTGCGGGAGAAGTAGGCGACCAGGGTCGTAGCCTCAGGCCCTGGCTGTGCCGCCGCGGATGCGTCGGCGTGCGATGCCGCCCCGGCCGTCGCCGGCCAGGAAAGCACGCCCGTCAGGGCCTGGCGCCGCGATATTCCACTGTCGTTCGCCAACCGGTGGTCCTTCCCCGGCCGTCAGCGGCCCGTGGCGGCCATGAGCTGCGCGGGATAGCGCTCGCCCTCGATGTCGATCCCGGCCAGTGCCTGCTGGATCCGGGCGAGGTCCGCACCGGTCAGCTCGACATCCGCGGCGCCGAGATTCTCCTCGAGCCGATGAAGCTTGGTCGTGCCGGGAATGGGAACGATCCAGGGCTTCTGCGCCAGGAGCCAGGCGAGCGCGACTTGCGCCGGCGTCGCATTCTTCTCGGCCGCGATGTCCTTCAGGAGATCGACCAGCGCCTGGTTCTTCTCCAGCGCCTCCGGCGTGAAACGCGGCAGAATCTTGCGGAAGTCGTTCTCCGAGATCGCCGTGTCCCTGTTCATCGCGCCGGTCAGGAAGCCCTTGCCGAGCGGGCTATAGGGAACGAGACCGATGCTGAGCTCCTCGCAGGCTTCGAGGATGCCGTTGGTTTCCGGTCCGCGCGTCCACAGCGAATACTCGTTCTGCAGCGTGGTGACGGGCTGGACGGCATGGGCACGGCGGACCGTCTGGGCACCGGGCTCCGAAAGCCCGAAATGCTTCACCTTCCCGGCTGCGATCAGCTCCTTGACCGCACCGGCGACATCCTCGATCGGCACGTCCGGATCGACGCGGTGCTGGTAGAAAAGATCGATGACATCGACGCCGAGCCGCTTGAGCGAGGCGTCTGCGACCTGCCTGATGTTCTCCGGCCTGCTGTTCATGCCGGCCGATTTGCCGTCCACGATATCGAAACCGAACTTGGTGGCGATCACCACCTGGTCGCGGAAGGGCTGGAGCGCCTCGCCGACGATCTGCTCGTTGGTGAAGGGGCCGTAGACCTCGGCCGTGTCGAAGAAGGTGACGCCGCGCTCCACGGCAGCCCGGATCAGCGCAATGCTGTCTTCCCTGCTCAACGAGCCGCCATAGCCGAAGTTCAGCCCCATGCAGCCGAAGCCGATGGCCGATACTTCAAGGCCGGCCCTGCCAAGTACGCGCTTCTGCATCGTCATCCTCCAAGCTCGGGGAAATTCTGGCTGCTGCGGGTGTGGGGGAAAGATAGTTGGCGAGGCGCCCATCGATTAGGCGCAACAAACCGCATGTCGTCATATTGGCAGTTCATGAATGTGCGGCCGGTCGGCACCGCCCGGCGACCGATCACCCTGTCGGATGAGCCGCAGATCGCGCCGCCGTCGCCGCGCTGGGCCGGCCGATTGATGAACCCTGCGCATAGGCTCATGCGGGGTCCGGTGCCTAATCACCCGATGCCGCGCACGGTAACGTCCTGACTTCGACGGAGGCGCGAGACTGCTGCGGTCCGCTGGACCTGCAGCCACTGCCGATCGCTTCCAGTCGCCTTCGTCCGGCGGGCAGCCGCTCCTGGTCTTCCCTCATGGAACCCGGGATCGCACGGGTGCCTCGCGGGTCATGACGACCATCCATTTCGAAGCGCGCTTTCGCGGGAAACCAATGATCACGAGACGCAAGACCTGTTGCGCCGCAGCCCTGCTCGCCGCGATGCTGCTGCCGGATATCGCGGCCGCGCAAGACGCTGCTGCGGGCGAGCGGCTGTTCCGCCAGCGCTGCGGTTCCTGTCACACGGTCCAGCCCGGCCAGAACCGTGTCGGACCGACGCTGGCCGGCATCGTCGGCCAGAGGGCGGGAAGCGTCCAGGGCGCGCGCTATTCGCCGGGCCTGCGCGATCTCGGCGTCACCTGGGATGCCGGGCGGCTGAACAGTTTCCTCGCCAACCCGCGGGCGATGGTGCCGGGCACCACGATGACGGTGTCGGTCCCCAATGACGCCGACCGCGCCAGCATCGTCGCCTATCTGCAGGCACTGGCGACATCCAACTAGATCGAAATCCTCATCCTCAAGCTGGGAGCGCCAGATGGCGAAACTCAACATCAACGGCAGACTCGCGGATATCGATGTGGAGGACGACACGCCGCTCCTCTGGGTGATCCGCGAGCATGTCGGCCTGACAGGCACAAAATATGGCTGCGGCGTCGCCCAGTGCGGGGCCTGCACCGTCCATATCGACGGGATCGCGGCGCGCTCCTGCGCGCTGCCGGTGAGCGCAGTCACCGTGGACCAGAAGATCGTGACGATCGAAGGGCTCGGGGCGGACAAGCCGCATCCGGTTCAGGAGGCGTGGGCCGAACTTGACGTCGCCCAGTGCGGCTACTGCCAGGTCGGCATGATCATGGCCGCGTCCTCCTTGCTCGCGCAGAACCCCCGTCCGAGTGACGACGAAATCCGAGCCGAGATCACCAACATCTGCCGATGCGGCACTTACCCGCGCGTGCTCGCGGGCGTGAAGCTGGCGGCCGAGCGCATGGCGACGAACCGGGGCTGAGGGAGGATCCGATGACGATGCAGAGCCAGAACATGGTCCCCGCCGCGACCGCCTCCCGCCGCGGCTTCCTCGCCGGCTCCGCCGCCATGACGGGAGCCTTCTCCTTCGGCTTCTCGTTCCCGCTGGCGGTCAGCGCCCTGGCCCAGACGGCCGCGCCTGAGGTCAATGCCTGGCTGGTCGTCCAGCCGGACGAGACCGTGATCATCCGCATTGCCCGGACCGAGATGGGGCAGGGGTCGCTGACGGGCCTTGCGCAGCTCGTCGCCGAGGAGCTCGACTGCGACTGGGACAAGGTGCGCTTCGAGCTGGTCAAGCCGGGCGAGAATCGCCGCCGCGAGCGCGTGTGGCGGGACCTGTCCACCGGCGGCTCGCGGGCGATCCGCGGCTCGCATGACTATGTCCGCCTGGGCGGCGCAACGGCGCGCGCCATGCTGGTGCAGGCGGCCGCGCAGGGCTGGGGCGTCAGGCCGGAGCAATGCACCGCCGTCAAGGGGGTGATCACCCATCGGGCGAGCGGGCGGACGACGACCTATGGCGCGGTCGCCGCGGCGGCGGCGAGGATCGCTCCGCCGGCCGATGTCAGGCTCAAGGACCCCAAGGATTGGACGATCGCCGGCCAGCCGGTGAAGCGCATCGACACGCTGGACAAGCTCAACGGTTCGCTCGTCTACGGAACGGACTTCACCATGCCGGGCATGCTGGTCGCGGTGCCGAAAGCCTGCCCCGTGCATGGCGGCAAGCTGAGGAGCTTCGACGCGGCGGCCATTGCCAACATGCGCGGCGTCAAGCACGTGCTGCGCGTCGATGACGAGACCGTGGCGGTCGTCGCCGACACGTTCTGGCGCGCCAAGACCGCCCTCGACGCCCTGCCGATCGAGTGGGACGAGGGGCCCGGGGCGGCCGTCTCGAGCGCGACGATCGCCGACATGCTGCGCGAGGGGCTGACCGCCGACACGTCCTATGTCGGCAACCGCGCCGGTGACGCCAGGAACGTGTTGGCAAAGGCCGCACGCGTTATCGAGGCGGACTATGGCTTCCCCTACCAGAACCATGCGGCGATGGAGGTGCTTTGCGCCACGGTGCGCTGGACGCCCGGGCGTTGCGAGATGTGGGGTCCGACGCAGGTGCCCGACCTCGCGCTGGAAACCATGGCGACGGCGGCGGATCTTCCCCCGGAAGCGTGCGAGGTGCATGTGATGCGCATCGGCGGCAGCTTCGGCCGACGCCTCTTCGCCGACTATGTGCGCATGGCGACGCTCATCGCCAGGCAGGTCCCGGGCACGCCGGTGAAGATGATGTGGACCCGCGAGGAGGATATGCTCCAGGGTCGCTTCCATCCGGTGACCCAGTGCCGCATGCGCGCAAGCCTCGACGCGAACGGGGATGTCGAGGCGCTGCACATGCGCATCTCCGGCCAGTCCATCATGGCCTATATGCGACCGTCCATCATGACCGCGAACGGTGATCCGATCGCCTTTCAGGGCCTGATGCCTGACGGCAACGAAATGGCGATCGGCTACACGTTTCCGAACCTGCTCATCGATCACGCCATGCGCAATCCGCACATCCGTCCGGGCGCCTGGCGCGGGGTCAATCTCAACCAGAACGCCGTCTATCTCGAGTGCTTCCTCGACGAACTCGCCCATGCCGCGGGGCAGGATCCGCTCGCATTCCGCCGCAAGCTCATGGCGAACCACCCTAGGCACCTCGCCGTCCTGGAGGCGGCGGCGAAAGGCATCGGCTGGGACAGCAGGCCGCCCGAAGGCGTCCATCGCGGCCTTGCCCAGATCATGGGGTTCGGCAGCTATGTCGCCGCGGCGGCGGAGGTCTCGGTGAGAGACGGAAAACTGAAAATACATCGGATCGTCGCAGCGACCGATCCCGGCCACGTGGTCAATCCGCAGCAGGTCGAGGCGCAGATCTCCGGCTCCTTCGTCTATGGGCTCTCCGCCATGCTCTACGGCGAATGCACGGTGAAGGACGGGCGCATCGAGCAGTCGAACTTCGACACCTACAACGTGATGCGCCTCGACGAGATGCCTGAGGTTGAGGTCATTGCGATGCCGTCGGGAGGCTTCTGGGGCGGTGTCGGCGAGCCCACCATCGCTGTGGCCGCGCCGGCAGTGTTGAACGCCGTCTTCGCCGCGACCGGCAAGCGCGTGCGCAACCTGCCCTTCAAGAACTTCGATCTCAGCGGGACCTGAAAAGCGCTTATCCACGAGAACACGCCACCCGCGAGTGGCACGTCCCGGCGGCCGGCAGTTGCGCGGGGGCGGCAGACCAGGAGGTTTCTCCATGAAGAAGATCGCAGCCGGAATAGCCTTGTCGGCCCTCGCCGCCACAGGTGTCGAAGCGCAGGAGGTGCGGCGAAATCGCGTCGCGCCGCCGGCGGTCTATGAGGTGGCTCCGGGCCTCGGCCGCTTCACCGATGATGTCCTGTTCGGGGAAGTCTGGCTGCGAAAGGAACTCGCTCCGCGCGACCGCAGCCTCATCACCCTGGCGGCGCTGATTTCGACCGGCAAGTCGGCGCAGATCGCCGGCCATGCCCGCCGGGCGCTCGACAACGGCGTGCAGCCCGGCGAGATCGGCGAGTTGATCACCCACCTCGCGTTCTATTCCGGTTGGCCGAACGCCATTTCGGCGGTGACCGAGGTGAAGAAGGTCTTCGACGAGCGGAAAATCGGCGCCGTCGGGGCCAGCAGCGCCGCTCCGATCACTTTGGAGGCAGCGGCCGAGGCCGCGCGTGCCGCCGCCGTGAACGGGTCCGTCGCGCCGACCGCGCCCGCCCTTGCCGAGCTCACCAATCGCGTCCTTTTCGGTGATCTCTGGCGTCGTCCGGAGCTCTCGCCGCGCGACAGGAGCCTCGTGACGATGGCCGCTCTGATCGCCATCGGTCAGCCCGAGCAGCTTCCCTTCCACGCCAACCGCGCCATGGATAACGGCCTGACGCGTGTCGAGGCGGCCGAGGTGCCGGCCCATCTGGGATTCTATGCGGGTTGGCCGCGGTCGATGTCGGCGGTGCCGGTCCTACAGCGGGTCTTCGCGAGCCGAGAGGCTGCTGCGCAGCCGGCAGGCGCCGCGCGCAACACCGATCTGCGGATCGTCCGCGCGGCCCCGCAAGGCGCATCCACCGGACCGGCAGACCGCTTCACCGGCGAGGTGCGGATATCGGGGCTCTATCGCGGCGATGACCCGGCCCGGATCGGCGGCGCCACGGTGACCTTCGCCGCCGGGGCACGGACGGCATGGCACACCCATCCCCTGGGCCAGACGCTGTTCATCATCTCCGGCCGTGGCCTCATCCAGAAAGAAGGCGGCCCCACCGAGGAGGTCGGCCCGGGCGACGTCGTCTGGATTCCACCGAACGTGCGCCACTGGCACGGCGCGACCGCCGATCAGCCGATGAGCCATTTCGCCATCGCCGAAGCACTTGACGGGAATTCCGTCACCTGGATGGAGCTGGTGCCGGACGAGGTTTACCGCCGCGGCGCGCGATGAAAATGAACGCGCGCCCTGAGGGGCGGCCATTGTGCGTCATTGCTTTGCGAAGCTGCCGTTGAGCGTGGGGAGCAGCGCAGATTTCTGGGGTCTGAACCCGTAGCCTCAAGCAGGAAACAATCCCGTCTCGAAGCGACGGCAACGAGGCTTGGTCCGGACCAAGCCTCGTTGCCGCTGGTCCCTTGACTGACAAGAAGATCGAACCGTTCTCGGCGAGGATCGAACCCGTCCCGACCATCAACGGTGGGAAATGCGCCCTTGGCGGTAGAGAACGCCGGCCCAAAAGCAGACCTAAAGGGCAGGACCCGGCGTCTCGAAAAACATTGAACGCCAAGCGAGCTCGCTAACCTTGGGATAGCGACAGAGCTCCGCCGGAGCGGACAGTCGAGCGTCAGGAGCAGGTGGTTGGTGGCGGACGCAGTGTCGGTAGAGGGTGTCTCCGGGCCTAACTTCCCTGCTAACAGGGAAATTATCAGGGAAGTCGGCGGAAATTCGCGGCTTGACGCCTTGAAGGCCTCGCAAACAGGCCAGAAATCAATAGCTTGCCCAATAATTCCCTACGTGTCTGAACAGGGAAATCCACCCTGGGGAGCTGGGAACTTGGTCTGGTGTAGCAGCGAACTGTCCTTCTAGGATCAGAGACGTCCAGGCAAATTGACACTCCCGCGGAATGGCTAGGGCATGACCAATAATCCTCGAAAGAAGCCGGGCCCGAAGGCGCTGCTGCGAGATGCACCCCGAGAGTTCTGGAAGGTGCTTTTTCCCGAAGCCGGCACGTTCGAAGCGACGATCCGGGATTGGGTGATCGGCGGGCTGGTAAGCCTGGGCTCGCTCGATACCACCGTCGACGCCTCGAGCTGGTTGGACTTCGAGATTGCTGTTGTGGCCGATCGCGTCGAGCTGAGCTTCCCTCCGCAGAGCAACATCGAGCCGATGACGATGAAGCTGTTCGCAGAAACGGGGCTGATGGAACATCATCCGGGCTGGGAGCAGCAGCACCCGATTGCTCGAATGCTCGCCAATCCGGCCTGGCCCCGAGGCCGGCGGGATGTTCAGACTCTGTTTCGGTCGGCGGTTGGGTTGGTCAACGAGCGCGTATCGAAAGCGTTGTTGCAGGCTCTTCGCGAGGGCCGCCTAAGGGCTCGGGCAGCTTGGCCGGATGAGCCTCTGTCGAGCCCGCAGGATGTGCCACGCCACAGCGTGTCGCGCATGACGAACATCAGGATCGCTGAGGACAGGTTGGAGTTCGAACCGGGGGCGCCGTTTCTCGTCCGGGTCGAGATCGAAGCGCCTGGTTCCAAAGGCTTCGCACCGGGCAAAAGCCAATCGTTTGAGAAGGCCGATGAGCCATTCGTCGAGGAGATGTATGAGCTCATGAAAAGCACTGGCATTGGGATTACGGCAGCATCCTTGCAGATCGCGAAGAAAGCCCCCGGTCGCGCCAGGATTCCTGAGTCGAAGGCTCGGCGGATTCTGAATCGCTTTCGTCGCAAATATCCCAATTGGGATAGGGAGATAGCGAGCTTTAGGAGAGAAGCCGGACTCTCCTAAATCGGCACTCTTATTCACCCATCGATCGGGCTCCGAAAGGGTTCGCGTCGCAGGGCATCTCGCATGGGCGGGTTGCTCTTTGCACGCGACAGGAGCCTCCAAGTGAAGAGCATTCCCAACAACCTGAAGGTCGAGTACCGACCGCCCGATAGCTTGCGTGCGAACCCGCGCAATCCGCGGTCGCACTCGAAGAAGCAGATCGCGCAGATCAGCGACAGCATCGCCCAGTTCGGCTTCATAAGCCCGATCCTCATCGATGAAGAGGCCACGGTCATCGCAGGGCATGGTCGGCTTGCAGCCGCCAATGAACTGCGCTGCGACGTGGTGCCGGTGATCGTCCTTACGGGTCTGACCGCAGCGCAAAAGAAGGCGCTGATGATCGCCGACAACAAGATCGCCATGAACGCCGGCTGGAATAGCGACATCCTTGCCGAAGAGCTCCGCTTGCTCACCGAGACGGTGGTCGACATCGGGTTCGACGCGACCATCACCGGGTTCGACACCGGGGAGATCGACGCGCTCCTTATCGATCACCAGGAGGAGGTTGACGAGCCCGAGGAGCCGCCCTCGCCGGTTCCCGAGAAACCGATTGTCCGCCCCGGCGATCTGTGGCTGCTCGGCGAGCATCGCCTGTTGTGCGGCGACGCTACCGAGGCTGAGGGCTATGCCCGGCTGATGAAGGGCGACGAAGCCGCCATGGTCTTCACCGACCCGCCCTACAACGTGCCCGTGAACGGCCACGTCATGGGCCGCGGCAAGGTCCGCCATGAGGAGTTCGCTATGGCATCGGGCGAGATGTCCGTCGCGGCCTTCATCACCTTCCTGGCCAAGGTCATGAAGCTGCTGGTCGCGGTCAGCCGGAGCGGCTCCCTGCACTACGTGTTCATGGACGCGATGCATATGCGGGAGATGCTCGCGGCCGGGGACAGTGCCTACGAGCGCTTCGTCACACTTTGCATCTGGGCGAAAACCAATGCCGGCCAGGGCAGCTTCTATCGCCACCAGACGGAGCTGGTGTTCATCTGGCGGAAGGCGGGCGCCGGCCACACGAACAATATCCAGCTCGGCAAGTTCGGCCGCAACCGCTCGGACCTGTGGACCTATGCGGGCGCCAACACGTTCCGGGCCGGCCGGATGGAGGACCTCAAGGCGCATCCGACGGTCAAACCACTGCCGCTCGTTGCGGACGCCATCAAGGACGTGACACGCCGGCGAGAGATCGTCCTCGACCCCTTCGCGGGATCGGGCACCACGCTCCTTGCGGCCGAGGACGTGGGGCGCCGCGGCTACGGCATGGAGATCGAGCCGAAATATGTCGAGGTCGCCATTGCCCGCTGGCAGGCGCAGACGGGCCAGGACGCCGTGCTGGAGGGCACGGGCAAGACGTTTGCAGAGGTTCGGGCCGAGAGGCTCGCGCCCGCCACGCGCTCGCGCTGGCTGCCCGCCCCGAAATCCGCCAGGCCGGCCGCCAAGAACGAGGAGGCCGTGAGATGAACAAGAAGACGCCCCCCACGCCCGAAGGGATTGAAAAGGGCAACGACGAGGCGGTCGGCTATTGCCGGCCGCCCAAGGAGCATCAGTTCAAGCCCGGCGAAAGCGGCAACAAGTCCGGCCGCCCCAAGAAGCAGGCGCCGGTCGTCTCGAAGCTGGAGCAGCCGCATCGTCAGCTCGTCCGCGACGAACTCTATCGGCTCGTTCCGATGAAGGAGGGCGATAAGATGGTGAAGGTGCCCGCGCTGGTCGCGATGATACGCGGCCAGTGGGCGGCCGGCACCCGTGGCAATCGCCTGGCGGCCAAGATGATGATCGACCTAATCAAGGACATCGAGAGGGAATCGGCAGCGGCACACGCGGAGCTGATGAAGACGCTCGTCGATATGAAACAGAAGGGAATGGCCCGGCAACGCGCCGCTCAGAGGGCGGGCGAGCCGGAACCCGAGTTCGACATTTACCCGGAGGATATCAGCATCAACATGGAGACAGGCGAGGCGACGTTCCGCGATCCGACCATCCGCAAGCTTGACGAGGAGTACAGTCGGATAAGTGAGGAGGTGGAGGCGGCCGGCAAAAGGCTCAAGAAGGCCCCTAGGGACAAGAAGCTCAAGCTCAAGCTCGAGATCGAGCGCCTGGAGGGACAGCGCGAGCTCGTCTCGGAGCGCTACATGAAGCTTCTCCTGCAAGAGGAGGAGAAGCGCCGAAAGCGACAAGCCTGAAGCGTCAGTTCGTCGCCGGCATCAGCCGGCGACGAAGTCCGCTTGCGGCAGTGCACGTTGCCGCTGACGAAACGTGGTGCCACACTTTGGGAGCTGCGAGGCAAGCAGAGACTGCCAACGTCTCGAAGATGCGGACTTAGACAGTTCCGGCGAGCAGCCGACCTCCACCTCCGAGACGGCCGCCTAGGATCGAAAAGGTTCGCCGCTGCCACCCGCGATTCTCATCTGGCCGTCGAAGGCCTTGACATCTCTCACCCGCTGCCTGATTTGCCCTAGCCCGCCGATCGCGAGCCGCGGGCCCAGCCAGATGCGAGAATGAAATGCCGCTAATCGCGATCAGTGAAGACAAAGTCTTGTAGCGCCGGCTCGCCCCTCATGCTGCTCGATCCACGAGCGAGTTCGCATCCGCTATCGCCTGGAACTCTTCAAGATACTCGGGGCGATTTTGCAGCAAGTAGCGGACAACACGTGGATTGCCCAGCAGCTTGACGAGATAGCCCTTCACCACGGTTAGCTGGAGGTGCTCCTTGCCATAGGTGTCCTGGAGGTCGGCCATCGATTCCTGGAGGCGGGCTAGTTCCTTCTCCATCCGGGCCATGGCCTCGGGCGTTACGCCGTGGACCTTCTTGGGCCTCGTTTCGCTGACGAGTTCGTTCGCCGCCGTGCCGGCAAGAAGGGCCGTTGCGTATGCCACGGTGTAGTTGTTCGCGGCGATCATCAGCTCTGCTGCCTCGACCTGCCGCAGCGGCTTCATGCGCTTGAGGATCTCGAAGACCGCCATAGGGCACATCGTGTCCTTCAGGAGACAGACAACCTCCTGGTAGATGCCGTCAAGCAGACGGGCTTTGCGTTGAACGCTGTGGACGTGGAGGCTCAGGGCGCGGGCGATCTTCTCGTCGGAGACGCCTCGAGCGATGGCCTTCAGGATCATCGAGTGCTCCTGGACGGCCGAGATGCGACTAATGCGCTTGTTGAAAGTAAAGGCCTCGTCGTCGGTCGAAACCAAACACTCGACTTCGCGCGTGCCGAGGTCCTTGAGGATTTCTATGCGGACGTGACCGTCAAGCAAAAGGAAGTTGTCCGGGTTGCCGGCAATTCTGGCAATGACGGGCGCCTCAACCAACCCAATCTCCATTACTGAAGCGCGAATCTGCAGGTACTTGTGGCTCGCTTTGACAGATGCTCGCGGTGGGCGAACCGGCAGGAGCGCTGCAATCGGCACAGTGATGCAATCGGCTTCGAAGGCAATCCGAGATTGCGTCTGGATCTCGCTCATGCCGCTTCTCCCGTGATGCGTAACTCAAGGTCCCTGGGCATCGTGTCGAGCTTCTCGGCCCGGAGCAAAGTTACGAAGTTCTGGTCGGCCCGGAGCTTCTTGAGTGCCTCCACGACAAACAGGAGCCGAGTTTGCGTGACCTCGGCCTTCTTGACCAACAGCCGCTGTCGGCCCGCTTCCTGCTGGAAAATCCGGACGAAGGCCTCGGAGGTCTTCGCTCGCGCTAGCTTCCTGCCGAACGGCGTGGAGGAAAGGTGCTTGCCCCGGCGCGTTCGCTGTTCGATTAGCCGCCGCATCTTGATCAGCTTCGGCCCCGTCAGCTTGCCCTGTATGTAGGCATCAGCGAGCATCTGCTGAATTGTCTCATCGTCGGCTTTGGCAATCTCAATCGCGACCGAGATGGGGATCGTGCCCACGTCGACCGCCTCGACGAGGCGATGTTCCCCCTTTTCGATCAGCAGAGCCATCATGCCGACCCATTCGGAGGTCGTGCCGATCTTGTCCGCAATCTGCCGGTCGGTGTATCCGCGTTGGCGCAGCGTTGCGACGTCCTGAAGCAAGTCGATGGAGCGATGCTGTCGTCGAGCACAGTTCTCAACAAGGCTCATGACGAGGCACTCCTCCTCTGTCGCCTTGGTGACGATGGCCGGGATCTCCGTCTGGCCAAGCTCTCGAAATGCTTCGATCCGGCCCTCACCGCAGGCAAGGCCATAGGCGCGTTGGCCGTCCGGACCAAGCATCGTGTTAACCCGGATCGGGCGCTTTAGGCCGACCGTACGGATACTTTCGACCACCTCCATGAACTTGCGCCGGTTGCGGACGCGCGGGTTGAGGACGACGATCCTGTCGATCGGGATCATCTGTACGCGTGTGTTCGTCATTTCGGTCATGCGGCCTCCTCAAACTGAGCGCGAGCTGCCAGAGAGAACAGGAAGTCGAGCGACTCAAAACGATAACCGTCGAGTGACAGGCCATTGTTCCGTGCGAGACGCAGGTTCGGCTCGGTCATGTCGAGGCGTGGGAGCAAGTAGTAGTCGAGCGGAGAGACATTGCCGCGGTCCATGCGCACCGCGACCGTGATGTCGGGCGCCAAACCAGTGTCCAGTCGTATGCGCCAGCGTGGCGAGCCCGCTTGCGTCTCTCCGCAGCGGGCAACGACGACAGAGGCTTTGAACTCGCCGTTTACGTCAAGCAAGCCGGTATCAAGATCAACACTGACCTCACCACCGGCTGATCGTAGTCCATCAACAACCCCGGCGACGACATCGGGGTGGAGGGCGCGTAGCCGCCGGTTGATCTCGATATAGCGATAGTCCCGTCTCGGGCTATAGCCGACGAGGTGGTAAGCGCGCAGCAGGCTACCGAAGCGATTGCGGTAAACGCTACTCGACGGCATGTCGTCGCGCTCGTCGATAACGAGACTAGAAAGCGAACCCTGCGCGCGTAGGAGGGATCGCAACAGATCAAGAAGATCGGCGTCGGATAGTTTCCGGCAGCGGTCCTCGACAATGCGGGCGGCGCGTTCGAACACGTCAGGGTCGACAAGGGCGGTGAACACACCGCGGGCACGGACCCACCGATCGGGCGTGTTCACGACACGCCTCATCTTCAGTTTGAAAGAGACGCGGTTGAAGACGTTGTCGCCGACGTACTTCGGGTTCGTCAGAATCTCGTGGATGGTTCCCCGCGTCCACGAGCGGCCCAGGTCCGTGAGGAGGCCATCTCGATTCAGCTGAGCCGCGATCTCAGCCTCCTGGACGCCCTGCTCCACGAAGAGCCGATAAATGCGTTGGACGGTCTCAACCTCGTCTGATGGACCGGGAACAAGTATGACGCGGTCGGTCTGAAGGCTCTTGCGCTCGCCAAGCATGAGTTCGGCCTTTGGCTCACGGTGCTCGTCGACGAGAAGGCGTCGCAGTCCGTATCCTGCCATCCCACCCTGCCGAAAGCCTTTCTCGACAAGGCGGCACTGGCCGGCGAATACCTTCACGGAGAGCTCACGGCTGTACTCGCCGGCCATGACGCGCTTCACGGTCTTCAGCAGGTTCGAGCTTATGCTGCCGTCGTTTTCGAACTGCTCCGCGCAGTAGTGAACGACGATGTCCGCGCGGGAGCAAAGGAACTCCAGGTGAGCGCCGTGGTCAGCGTTCTGGAAGCGTCCCCAACGACTGACATCGTAAACGAGGATCGCACCGAAGTCAGGACCGCGCTCGACATCCGCGAGTAGTCGCTGAAAGGCCTCTCGTCCCTCCAGGTTCAGCCCACTTTTGCCGGCGTCTTCGTAAACCCGAATGATGTCAATGTCCCTCGCCTCGGCGAAAGCCTTGATCGTGTCGAGCTGATTTTCTGTCGAGTAGCGCTGATGGTCAGTCGACATCCGCACGTAGGCGGCGGCGCGAGTTGACCGGTCACCAGCAGCTTTTAACTCGGGCGGGCGTCTATCACGTTTACTCACACGTTGACGCTCCAGTCTACGCGTCGAAGCCAGCGTGAACGCCGGGCACTACAGCGCGGAGGTGGAGGAATGTCCTTTCCAGAATCGGGCAATGTCTTTCCAAGGGGACAGCGGCGGGGACCAGGCTCGCTGTCGTTCGCGAAATTGATCTCAACGGCTCTGCGCACCTCCCTTCGAGGACAGTCCTCTTCCATCAAAACTGTGGCCCAATGGACCGGAGCGAATGAGCGTACGGTGAAGAACTGGTTCGCTGGCGAGCGGGCGCCATCCGGCGATCACTTCCTTGGCCTAGCTGCAAACTCACCCGCTGTCTTGGCCGCGTTCCTTGCCGCAATCCAGCGAAACGACTGCCTGGTCATGGCTGACATCGAAGAGGCGCGCGCCAAGGTCGCTGCTGCGCTCGTGGCATTGGATGCGGTAAGAGCCGTTCAACTGGAGCGCTAAAGCCTGCAAGGACCGCGTGGCGCTTACGCAGGTGGCGCGCGCAAGAGCTAATTCCTGACAACAGTCGATTCATACGCCGGTATTTAAGGACACTGTACGCCGCTTAGACCGTCAAGCGGAATGAGTTAACTAAGACGGTATCCGAGAAGCCGAAGCGCTTACGCGACGATGATTCAGATTCGTGAAGAGACCTGTTCAGCCGTCGCGTGCTACCGGGTCCTGGTTCCAGTGGCGTCCCATTGCGAGCGCAAGAAGTCGTCCGTGCCGATCTTCTCCCAGCGCAGGTAGGCGTTGCGCCACATGCCGTCGGTGGTCAGCATCTGCGAGCGGCATGGCCACTCGCCGCCAGAGTTGTTCTGGAAGGGTTCGACCCGAAGGAGCTGCACGTGCCCTGCGCGGGCGAATGGGGACGTCGTGAAGGTCACCTTGAAGTGCTCGAGGGTATAGGCCGAGCCACAAGATAGATCCTGTTTCATGAACAAGGCACGCAGACTGGGGTCGGTTGCATATGCATAGCCGAACCATCCTGCGAGGGCGCACGCTACGGGTAGCCAAGGTGCCAGGCTGGGCCATCCCCCGCCCGACCTTGCAGGGCCGCTTGACGCGCGGAACCCGCTCATTGACGCGGCGAAGGCTGCAAACTCGGAGACGTCCACCGAGATCCATTCCTTGGTCTCGTCGTTCTGGAGTGTCGAGTATAGCGTGAGTTTCCTGTCGATCAGCCGTCCCTTGATAGTCTCACTGTCGACCGGTCCGCGAACCGCATCACCTTCTCGGTAGTTCCATAGCGTCACGACAGCGTTCTCCGACGTTTGATGAGCGTCGAATGATACTTAAAAGCGGTCGCCTTAAAGGCGTCAAGACGCATCCTTGCGCGGGTGAAGAAGACGCACCCCGGACCTCTGCGCGATGTGCTCGCGAAGAACATGAGGAAGCTGCGCGCCGCCCGCGAGCTCTCGCAGGAGGCGCTCGCGGACGCGGCCGGATTGCATCGCACCTACCTTGGCGGCGTCGAACGTTCAGAGCGCAATATCAGCATCGACAACATCGCCCGCATTGCGACATCTCTTGGCGTCGAGCCGTGGGAGCTTCTGAAAGACACGTAAGAATCGGCTCAAAGGGCCATTGGCTACAAGTCTTCGATCGCGCTGCAATATCCCGGTCGCGCTCCCCGCCCACTATCGTGACCAAGGCCCGGAAACTCCATCCTCGACCGGTCCAAAAGTAGGTCTCGGATCAAAATTCCGGGCCGGCCGGCCCGGAAGCGGGTAGCGCTTCAATCAACCGTTGGAGCGAGCTCACGGCTGGATAAGAACTGGAGGCAACGCCAGTGATAGCTGAGCATAAAATACAAGAGGCAGCAGGTCATTGGCACCCAGGACAATATCAAGCAAAATATAGCGGGGTATGGGCGCGATTGCGACCATCAGGATTTATCTCACGCAGAATTTTTGAATCTAATGGCGCTCGACTATCGCAAAATCAGATACTTCGTAGCGGTTTATGAGGAAGGCAGCATCAGCCGGGCTGCTGAGCGAGAGAACGTTGTCCAGCCTGCCGTGTCCACGCAGATCAAGCAGCTAGAGCGTGAGTTTTCCGTCCGCCTGTTCCAGCGCGCCTCGCACGGAATGGAGCCGACGCCTGCGGGAGACCAGTTCTACAAGCTCTGCAAGCGGCTCATCCATGATCTTGGGTCGGCGCGGCAGCGGATGCTCGACCTTGGAAGCCAGATCGCGGGAAGCGTGCGCTTCGGCATCATGCCGTCCCTTTGCCGGGGGCCTCTGTCACCGGTCCTTGCGGCCTATACGACTGCCTATCCCCATGTGGACCTGACGATCGTCGAGGCGACCAGCGGCATTCTGGCCGCCGCCGTGATGGCAGGCGACCTCGATGGCGCCATTTGTAACCAGCCGACCTCGGTCCCAGAACTACGGTTGCGCCTTCTGCGGCGCGATCCCCTAATGCTGGTGTCCAGCAGGGCATCCGGCTTCGTGGCCAACAGGGCGTGCCGCATCGCCGATCTGCGAAACCTCAAGGTGGTCCTGCCCACAGGCGGCGGCAACACGATCCGAAGGCTTCTAGAAGCGCATATGCGCACGGAGCACGTGAGGCCGCTGCGGCTGATTCACGTCGACGGCCTGGGCGCGACGCTGGAGTTCGTGCGCCGCTCTGACTGGGTCACGATCATTCCCGGCATCGCGTTGAAGAACGACACGGATGGCGATCGCTTCATCGGCAACCCGCTGGTCGATCCGCCGCTCACTTCAGACATCTACGAGATGCATCTGCCGCACCGTCCGCTCAGCCAACCGGCCCACGAACTCGTCCGCATGATTGAGCAGGAGATCAGCGGTTCTTCGACCGCTGATATCATTTAGAATGATATCCTCTCCAGATTCTTATTATTTTTAGCTTTGGTCTTCGGCCGTTACCTATCGCTCAACCCCGCCATCAGCGCCCTCGCGCCCTGTCGGGAGCGACATTCGGGCGATGGCTGTGAAACAAGACGACGTTTCGATTCAGGGGGAGGAGAGGGTCGATGGCCGGCCGCTGCATTCCGGCAGGCGGCCCCCGCGGGCGATCGTCATTGGCGGGTCGATAGGCGGTCTGTTCGTCGGCAACATGCTGGTCCGCGCCGGCTGGCAGGTCGACCTGTTCGAGCGCGTGCCTGATGCGCTGGCATCGCGCGGGACGGGCATTGCGCGGCATGCGGAGATGCCGCAACTCCTCGCCGCGGCCGGGGCCGACGACAGCCAGTCCCTCGGCATCGAGGTGCGGGGCCGGACCGCCTATCACCGGACGGGCAGGCAGATTGCTCACTTCGACTATCCGCAGCATCTGGCGGCATGGAGCCGCGTGCTCACGGCGTTGGAGAAGGCCTTCCCCCAGGCGAGCTATCATCGCGGCCGGGATTTCGTTCGCGCCGAACAAGACGCGGACGGCGTAACGGCCCATTTCTCAGACGGAAGCCAAGTTCGCGGCGATCTGCTCATCGGTGCGGATGGCTTCCGCTCGACGGTTCGCGCGCAGTTCGCGCCCGAGGTTCTCCCGCAATACTGCGGCTATGTCGCCTGGCGCGGCATGGTCGAGGAGAATGAGCTTTCTCCGGCCTTTCTCGACGACACCTTTGCGCGCTATGCGTTTTGTTTCCCCGCGGGCGGACAGTTCATAGGCTACCCGGTCGTCAGCGGGGATGACACCGAAGGCGGCAGGGCGAGGCGATACAATTTCCTCTGGTACTATCATATCGCCGAGGGGCGCGATCTCATCGCCCTCCTGACCGATGCCAGCGGCAGGACGCATAGCTATTCGATTCCGCCCCCACTGATCCGTGGGGAGCATGTCGATGCGCTCAAGGCGACGGCACGCCGTGAGCTTCCCGCGCAGTTCGCGGAAGTGGTCGAAAAAACGGCGCGGCCGCTGCTCCAGCCGATCTACGACGTGGAGTCCGAGCGGATGGCATTCGGGCGCGTCGCGCTCGTCGGTGACGCCGCCTTCGTGGCACGGCCTCATGTCGGCACCGGCGTGCTCAAGGCGGGGCAGGATGCCAAGGCGCTGGTCGACTGCCTCGGGGCCTGCGCGACGGTGACCGAAGCCCTCGCCCGCTTCGAGCAGGCGAGGCTGCGCACCAATCGCGAGACCGTCGAGCTCGGGCGCTATCTCGGCGCGTTTATCGAACGCGGACTCGATGGGCCGGACGCCGACCCGGCGCTGCGCCTCGACATCCCGAAGATCATCAGGGTCAGCGCCCGGCCGACTCCGGAAGTCAAGGAGCTCGTATCGCAATGACAACGCTGCTGGCCGAGCACGGTGCGGGACATGCGGGCCTGTCCGTCCCATTCGATCACCGCAAGCTGGACGAACTGCTCGAAGAGGCGGGCGTCGATGTTCTCGTCGCGACCTCGAAGCACAATGTGCAATATCTCCTCGGCGGCTACCGCTTCTTCTTCTTCGACTACAAGGAGGCCATCGGCATCAGCCGCTATCTGCCGATCCTTGTCTATCCGCGCGGCCGGCCCGAGGACGCGGCCTATATCGGCAACCGGTTGGAGTATTTCGAGAAGGCGCTTGATCGCTTCTGGACTCCGGTGGTCGAGACGCGAAGCTGGGGAACGCTGGATGCGGTGGAGGCGGCCGCGGCGCATATCGCCCGCATTGGCGGCGCCCGATCGATTGCCATCGAGGAATCTTTCCTGCCGGCCGATGCCTACAGGGTGTTGACCGGCCGCTTCGAGGGCGCGCGGTTCAGCGAGGCGCAGCAGGTGCTCGAGCGCCTGCGCGCGCGCAAGACGTCGCAGGAGCTCGACCTCCTCCGCCAGGCTTCCGAGCGCGTCGTCAATTCCATGCTGGCCGTCTTCGAAACTGCCCGCGCCGGGGAGACGAAGAACGATCTGGTCGAGCGCCTACGCCAGGAAGAGGTTCGCCGCGGACTGACCTTCGAATATTGCCTCATCGCGGCCGGCGCGAGCCACAACCGGGCGACCTCGTCCCAGATACTGCGAGAGGGCGACATTCTGTCCCTCGACTCGGGCGCCAACCTCGACAATTACATCGGCGACCTCTGCCGGATGGGCGTGCTCGGCGAGCCGGACGCAGAGCTTGAGGACCTCCTCGCGGAGGTGAACGCGATCCAGATGGCGGCGCGCTCGGTCATGAAGCCGGGGTGCCGCGGCGGCGATGTCTTCGCCGCCGCCGAGGCAGTGATCGCCCGCTCGCCCTATCGCGAGCAGATCGACTTCTTGGCGCACGGCATGGGACTGGTCGCGCACGAGGCGCCCCAGCTCACCGCCAGGGGCGTCGTGCCCTACCCGGGTGACCATGTCGATCGGCCGCTGGAGGAAGGCATGGTCGTTTCGATCGAGACGGCGATCCTTCATCCCGCCCGCGGCTTCGTGAAGCTGGAGGACACCGTGGCTGTGACGGCCGACGGACATGAGGGTTTCGGAGATGCCGGCCGTGGTTGGAACCGCGGACGGAACGCATGACGCAGATCAATTGAAGCCGGACGGCGACAAGCCTCACCGGCTCGACCTATCCGGTTCGCACCATGCCAGGCCGCGAACCGGGGGGATGATTTTCAACGGGATGAAGCAACCGAGGAGAGGAACATGATGGACACGAAGAACGGGCCGCCCCAAAGGTCGAGCCATCCGTCGCGCCGACAGACTCTGGCCGTGCTGGCGGGCGCCGGCACCACAATCGCCGCGCCGGCCATCGCCCAGGCGCCGCGCGTCAATCTGAGCTTCTGGACTTTCGAGAATCCGCAGCAGCGCCCCTGGCTGCACAAGCGCGTGCGCCAGTACATGGAGCGTCATCCGAATGTCCGGATCGAGTTCCAGTGGTTCACCTTCGCCGACCTCGGCAAGAAGATCAGCGTGGGCTTTGCGACCGGCACCGCGCCCGACGGATTCGTCAGCCAGGACTGGCTGATGCCGACCTGGATGTCGAAGGGCCTGATCGCTCCGCTGGACATCCAGAAGCTCGGCTACAATTCCTACCAGAGCTTCGCCGATGATTTCCCCGAGGCCTTCCTCGCGGGCGCGGTCCAGGACGGCAAGGTCTACGGCTATCCGACCTGGTTCTACGGCTTCAACAACTACATCAACACCAAGCATTTCCAGGCAGCCGGGCTTGATCCCGAGCGCGATGCGCCGCTCACCTGGGAGAAGTTCGGCGAAGTCGCGCGCCGGCTAACGATCAAGGACGGCAACCGCTTCCGGCAACAGGGTTTCAAGTTCGCCATGCACGCCGCGCAGTGGACCATGGTGCAGTTCAACCCGATCCTGATCGGCGCGGGAGGACAGTGGTTCGATGCGAGCGGCAAATGCACCATCAACAACGAGGCCGGCGTCAAAGCGATGCGGCTCCGCGCCTCGATCGCGCGGGAGTATGGTGCGGAGGATCCGGCCGAGAGCATCGCGACCAATCCGCTGCCGCAGATGGACTGGTTGAAGGAGCGCGCCTCGATGTTCTGGTGCCATCCCATCCCTCCGCCGGCCATCCAGTCGCAGAACCCGGCCATGGCCAGTGAGCGCTACTATCGGCCGGTGCAGTATGCCGGCATCGACGGCAAGGCCGGCATCTCGACGACTTATGGCTTCAACCTCGTCGTCAATGCCCGCGCTCCCGCCGAGAAGCAGGTCGCGCTGCATGATCTGTACCGCTTCATCATGAGCGATGCGGAAGACTGCTGGAACGACACCCAGCCTTTTCCGATCGCGCGCAAGCGCGGCTGGACCGACAATCCCAAGGTCAAGGCGTTCCCGCAGATCGAGGAGATTCTCAAGGCTCGGGACGCCGGCGTCTTCCTCCCTCGCACCCCCGTCTACAACGAACTGGCCGACGCCATTCACCGTGCTGTCCAGCGCGTCATGCTGAACAATGCCGACATCCAGGCTACCCTCAACGACGCCGCCGCAGAGGTTGACCGCGCGACCGCGAGCGCGCGCGGCTAGGCGACCACCACGCCTTCGGGTCCCGGCGCTATGGCGCCGGGACCTGCCCCCGGGAGGAACAGCAACCATGACCGCAGAGACGATCGCGACCCGTTCTCGGGCCGGAGACGATCCGGCGGCCGACGAGCAGGCGGGCTACAACCGGCGCATCCGCCGGTGGGGCCTGATCTTCATCGCGCCGACGCTGATCTTCCTTGCGGTCTTCAAGTATGGGCCGATGCTGTGGGCGATCGGCCTGAGCTTCACCAGCTACGACATGGTCTCGCAGCCGCAATATGTCGGCCTGGAGAACTACCGCCTGCTGATGGAGAACCCGGTCTTCCTAGAGGCCCTGGTCAACACGCTCGTCTATGTGGGCGCCTCGACCGCGCTGATGACGGTCGCCGGCCTCGGACTGGCGCTTGCCATCAACAGCGGCGTCCCGGGTTCGCGCCACTGCATGACCGCGATCTTTCTGACAAACCTGATGCCGATCATCGCGGTCTGCCTCGTCTGGCGCCTGTTGCTGCATCCCTACGGCCTGATCAACCAGATGCTCGCGCCGTTGGGCATCGATCGGATCGACTGGCTGACGAGCGAGGCAACCGCCATGCCCGCCATCGTCTTCGTTACCGTTTGGCGCTTCGCCCCCTATTTTATGGTGGTGTTTCTGGCGGCGCTCCTGGCACTGCCGGAGGACTACTACGAGGCGGCCGAACTCGACGGCGCCGGGCCGCTACGCCGCTTCTGGCACATCACCCTGCCGCTGATCATGCCGACCGTCTTCTTCGTCGTGGTAGTCTCCGCGCTCCTGTCCGCGCGCATCTTCCTGATGCCCTTCATCATGACCGGCGGCGGACCAGGCAATGCGACGCGCGTCCTATCGATGCTCATCTATGAGACCGGATTCTCGTACATGAAGATGGGCCAGGCCGCGGCCATCTCGGTGGTCCTCTTCGCCATCATGCTGGTCTTCACCACCCTCCAGATGCGCCTCTTCATGCGCCGCGAACAGGTCTATTCGTGATGCAGACCGCGTCCCCAGAAACCGCCGCCCCGCAGCGCGGGCACCTGAACGACTGGAAGCGATGGGTCGGCCTCGTGCTGCTCGTCGCCTTCACCATCGCCTTCATCCTGCCCATCCTGTGGATGGCGACGATGTCGTTCCAGGCTGGCGAGAAGATGTTCCAGCTCAGCACGGAGTGGATTCCGTCCGTCTGGCATCCGGAGAACTATCCGAACGCGCTATCGCGTGCCGCGTTCGGCACCTACTTCTTCAACAGCGGCGTCGTCTCGCTCATCGTGATGGTGGGCAACCTAGTTTTCTGCACGTTGGCCGGGTACGGGCTCGCCAAGTTCCGCTTTCCCGGCGACACGATCGTGCTTTTACTGATCCTGTCGACGTTGATGCTGCCGCTGGAAGTGACGCTGGTGCCGACCTTCCTGATCATCTTCAATTTCGGCTGGATGAACAGCTATCAGGGGCTCGCCGGGCCGCTCCTGATCGATGCCTTCGGCGTCTTCCTGATGCGTCAGTCGATGCTGTCGATCCCGAACGACTACATCGAGGCGGCGCGTATCGACGGAGCGGGAGAGATCCGCATCCTCCTGCAGATTGTTCTGCCGCAGTGCATCCCCGCCCTCGCGGTGCTCGCCATCATCTCGTTCCGCGATAGCTGGGACCAGTTCCTCTGGCCGCTGACGGTGGTGTCGACCGACGCTTACCGGACCTTTCCTCTGGGGCTCGTCCAGTTCGGCGAGGACTATGGCAATCCGCCCTCCGAACAGCTCGCGATCGCAGCGCTCGCGACGATCCCCGTGTTCCTGCTGTTCCTCGTGTTCCAGCGGTCCATCAACCGCGGCTTCGGCCTCAGCGGCCTGAAGTGACACCAGCGCCCCGCCGGTTCGGCCGGCGGGTTTCGCACTGCCTTGTTGGAGACTGACGTGCAATCTATCCGTATCGGTGTCGCCCATTACGGAGCCGGCCTCTCGCCGGTCTTCGCAGCCCTCGAAGGCGGGTATTTTCGCGAAGCGGGGCTGGATGTCGAACTCGTCGACTATCACGGCCATCCCCGCACCCTCGAAGCCCTGCTGGCGGGCGACGTCGACTTCATCAACTCGGTCGGGCCGGAGCTGATTCTCGCCAACCAGCGCCATAGCGGCGACGCGGCCGTCATCGCCTCGGCCATCAGCCGCAGCGCGCAGCAGATCTCCGCGCGCCCCGGCCTGACAACGCGCGAATCCCTGCGGGGCAAGCGCTGGGGCGTCACGGCCCGCGGCGATGCCGACGAGTGTTCGATCTCCATGGCCTTTGCCCGCTGGGGCTGGCGCCTCGACGATGTTGAGATCGTCGTGGTCGGATCCGATGGCGCGCGGCTCGACCTGCTGCTCGACGAGAGCCGGGTGGATGTCGCCATCATGCACGCGCCGGAGACGTTCCAGGCTCCCAAACGCAGTTGGTCGCTGGTAGAGGATCTGGGGCGTCTCGACGTCGCTTTCCAAAACAGCTGTGCGGCGACGACGCGCCGGCTGCTGGCCGATCGCCGCGAGGTGGCCAACCGCTACGTCCGCGCCTTCTGCGCCGGCGTTCACCGGTTCCGCATCGATCCGGAATTCGCCATCCCGCTGCTGCGCAAATATACCCGCGAGGAGGACGACGAGGTTCTCGTCCAGACGTGGGTGCTGTTCTCGCGGCTGATGGGCGGCCTGATGTTCCCCAGCCTGGAAGGACTTCGCAACGCCGGACAGGTTCTCGCCGGGCTGGGCGTTATTCTCGCCGCGCCTGACCCTGCGGCGATCGTCGACATGGGGCCGATGGCGGCGCTCGACGGCTCCGACTTCTTTCCCGGGATCATGGGCGCGCGCCGGGTCATCGCCGCTCGCGCCGCGACCGGGTGCTGATTCATGGCTCAGGTTCAGCTCCGCAAGCTCGTCAAGCGCTACGGCGCGGTCACGGTCGTCCACGGCATCGATCTATACATTCCCGACGGCAAGTTCGTGGCCCTTGTCGGCCCGTCTGGCTGCGGCAAGACGACAACCCTCCGGATGATCGCCGGCCTGGAGGACATTTCCGGCGGACAGGTGACCATCGGCGACCGCGTCGTCAATTCAGTGGCGCCCAAGGATCGCGATATCGCGATGGTGTTCCAGAGCTACGCGCTCTACCCGCACATGACGGTGCGCGAGAACATGTCCTTCGGACTGAAGCTGCGCGGTATCGGGAAGCAGGAAATCGCGAGCCGGCTCGACGAGGCGGCACGCATGCTCGATATCCGCGAACTGATGGACCGCAGGCCGAAGCAGCTCTCGGGCGGCCAGCGGCAGCGCGTCGCCATGGGCCGCGCGCTGGTCCGTAATCCGCAGGTATTCCTGTTCGACGAGCCGCTGTCGAACCTCGACGCCAAGCTGCGCGTGCAGATGCGTACCGAGATCAAGAGACTGCATCAGCAGGTCAACACCACCACCGTTTATGTGACCCACGACCAGGTCGAGGCGATGACGCTTGCCGACTTCATCGTGGTGATGAATCGCGGGCGGATCGAGCAGACCGGCACGCCTCACGAACTCTATCACGCCCCGACGACGAAGTTCGTCGCAGGGTTCGTCGGCTCGCCTTCCATGAACTTCCTGCCATGCCGGGTCGAGGATCGCTCCGGCGCGCTCGCCCTCGTGCTTGCGGACGGCCTCAGCTTCCCGGTCAGCGCCGAGCGAAGCGCCCGGTATCGCCCCTTCTTGGGCAAGGAAATGCTCTTTGGGTTGAGGCCCGAGCACCTGACCGAAGTGCGTCCGGCGGCGCCTGGGGAAACCGCGGAGCACGCGACCTTCACTGCCCAGATCGCCGTCGTCGAGCCCATGGGCATGGAGACGATGGTCTTCCTCGCCATAGGCGGGCACGAGGTCGTCGCGCGCGTCGCTCCGGCCAGCGCAGTGGCCCCCGGCGAGAATATGACGCTTCAGGCCAATCTGGCGCATATGCACCTCATCGATCCCGCGACTGATCTCGTGGTGTGATGGGCGGCGAAGCGGGCGTTCGGAGGTATCGATGAGCAAGGCTGGCAGGCAGACCGTGGGCATGATCGGGTTGGGCATCATGGGTGCGGCGATGAGCCGCAGCCTGGTTGAGGCCGGCTTCGATGTGATCGGCTACGACGTGGTGCCGGAGGTGTGCGAGGCGCACGCCGCGATGGGCGGCCGCATAGCGCGGACGGCGCGCGACGTGGCTGATGCGGCCGATATCGTCGTGACCTCGCTTCCGTCGGTAACGGCACTCAGGGAGACGGTCGTCGCTGTGGGCAAGGCGACGGCGCGGCCCGGTCGTATCGTCGTGGAGACCAGCACGTTCCGCCTCGTCGACAAGGAGGAGGCGCGGGACGCGCTCGCTGTCTCCGGCATTGCGATGCTGGACTGCCCCTTGTCCGGCTCGGGAAGCCAGGCCCGGGTGCGCGACGTACTGGTCTATGCCAGCGGCGAGCGCGCGGATTATGACCGCTGCCTGCCCATTTTCGAGGGCTTCTCGCGGGCGCCGCACTATCTCGGGCCGTTCGGCAACGGCTCGAAGATGAAGTTCGTCGCCAATCTCCTCGTCGCCATCCACACTGTCGCAGCGGGGGAGGCTTTCGCGCTGGCGCGCAAATGCGGTCTCGACCCCGCGCAGATGTTCGAGGTCGTGAGCGACGGCGCGGGCGGATCGCGCGCCCTGTCGGTCCGCGGCAACATGCTGATCGAGGACAGATACCTCCCGATCGAGACGATGCCGCTCGAGCTTTGGCGCAAGGACATGAGCGTGATCAGCGAGTTCGCGTCGGCCATGGCTTGTCCTACCCCCATGTTCTCGGCGGCGGTGCCACTCTTCAACGCGGCGGTCGCGTCCGGCTTCGGCGACCAGGACACAGCTGCCGTCTGCGGCGTGATCGAGCGCATGGCCGGCCTGCCGGGTCCGGCGAAGTCCTCGAAGGGCTGAGCGCCGCCCCTCACAACGCGATGGAATGAACCGATGCACGACAAGGCAGATCGCCCCGCCCGGATCGTTTTCCTCGACCGCTCCACGCTGTCGCCGGAAACCGTCCTGCGTCCCTTCGATTTTCCCCATGGCCTCACGGTTCACGAGCGCACCTCGCCCGTGGAGGCGGCGGCGCGCATCGCAGATGCGGATATCGTCATCACCAACAAGGTGCGGATCACGGAGGCCAACCTGGCCGGCGCTCCGAATCTTCGCCTGATCGCCGTGGCCGCGACCGGTACGGACGTGATCGATGTCGCGGCCTGCGCGAAGCGCGGGGTCGCGGTGGTCAACATCCGCAACTATGCGGTCCATACCGTGCCCGAGCACACCTTCGCGCTGCTTCTGGCGCTGCGCCGGAGCATCGCTCCCTATCACCAGTCCGTGGCCGCGGGGCGCTGGCTGGAGGCGGATCAGTTCTGCTACTTCGACTATCCGATCCGGGATCTGGCCGGCTCGACGTTGGGCATTGTCGGCGATGGAGCCCTCGGCAAGGCCGTTGCTGATATCGGTCGCGCCTTCGGGATGCGGGTGCTGTTCTCGGCCTACAAGGGCGTTGACGGCATGGGGCCGCTCTACACGCCCTTCGACGATGTCATTCGGCAGAGCGACGTCATCACGCTGCATTGCCCGCTGATGCCGTCGACGCGGAATCTCATCGACGCGCGTGAATTCGCGCTCATGGAGCGCCGCCCACTGCTGATCAACACTGCGCGCGGCGGTCTAGTGAACGAGGCGGCGCTGGCCACCGCGCTGGAGGCGGGGCAGATCGCGGGAGCTGGGTTCGACGTCGTGACGAGCGAACCGCTGCCGGCCGACCACGTCTTTCAGCGGCTGCTCGGGCGGCCGGATTTCATCCTCACACCGCATGTCGCATGGGCTAGCAGCGAAGCCATTCAGGGACTGGCCGATCAGCTTGTCGAGAGCGTGAACCTGTTCTGGCGCGGCGAGCCGCGCAATCTCGTGGCGGCCAGCTGATGCCGGACCGCATCGCTCACGATGCGCGGGCGACGAACGCGCCGGGCGATCTTCTGCGATCGCTCTTCGATGCGGCGCTGTCCGCAGTTGACCCCGGCACCTGTTTCCGGGGGCGGCTGCCGCAGCCGCCGAAGGGGCGCACTATCGTCATCGGCGCCGGCAAGGCGGCTGCAAGCATGGCCGCCGCCTTCGAGCGGGCCTGGCCGCACCGCTGCGAGGGCCTCGTCGTGACGCGTGACGACCACGGCCTACCGACGCGCTTCATCGAAGTGGTCGAGGCGGCCCATCCGGTGCCTGACGAGCGCGGCGAGGCCGCCGCCCGCCGCATCCTCGACATCGCACATTCGGCGGGTCCGGACGACCTCGTGGTCGCGCTCATATCAGGGGGAGCGTCGGCACTGCTCGCCTTGCCGCGTGACGGCCTCTCGCTGGACGACAAGCGGCAGGTGAACCGGGCGCTGCTCAGGTCCGGTGCTGCGATCGAGGAGATGAACCTCGTGCGGCGCTGCCTCTCGGCGGTGAAGGGCGGAGCCCTCGCTGCCGCGGCCAGCCCCGCGCGACTGGTGACCTATGTGATCTCCGACATCCCCGGGGACGACCCCGCCGCCGTCGGGTCCGGGCCGACCATTCCGCAGCCTGTCGATCCGGCCGGCGCGCTCGCCATACTGGGGCGCCGTGGCATCACCGTTCCAGAAGCGGTGGAAGACGCACTGCGCCGCTTGTCGGCATTGGTCGCGCCTGCAGCCTCGGGCGAGGTGCATATTGTCGCGACTGCATGGAAAGCGCTTGAGGCGGCTGCGGAAGCAGCGCGAGCGCTGGGCATTGCTCCCCTGATCCTCGGTGACGCCATCCAAGGAGAGGCGCGGGATGCCGGCGAGGTCATAGCGGGCATCGCCCGGTCGGTGGCGGCGCGCGGAGTGCCGATCGCGCGCCCGTGTGTGCTCCTGTCGGGCGGCGAGACGACAGTCACTGTCAGGGGCTCCGGGCGCGGCGGCCGCAACACCGAGTTCCTGCTCTCGCTCGCCATCGCACTGCGGGGAGAGCGCGCTGTTTCGGCGCTTGCCTGCGACACCGACGGGATCGACGGCTCCGAGGACGATGCCGGCGCCTGGTTCGACGACCGTTTCATTGCCGAGGCCGGCCACGCGGGAATCGACCTGCCAGCGCGCCTCGCCGCCAATGACAGCCATGCGCCCTTCAGGATGCTGGGCCGGCTGGTGACGACCGGGCCGACCCGCACCAACGTCAACGACTTCAGGGCAGTGCTCATCCAATGACACCCGAGCCATGGCAGCGCCGCGGGCGGCGCGCGAAGATCGTCGCAACCGTGGGGCCTTCCAGCGCCTCGCCCGACATGCTGGCCCGCCTGTTTGCAGCGGGCGTCGATACGTTCCGGCTGAACTTCAGCCACGGCAGCCACGACGACCACGCCAAAGTCCATCGGGCGCTGCGCGCGCTAGAGGCGGAGAAGGGCACCCCTATCGGCATCCTGCAAGACCTCCAGGGTCCGAAGTTCCGCATCGGCGTCCTCGATGGCGGCCCACGCGACCTGATGCCGGGCGACGCGGTCCGCTTCGTCCTGGAGGCACGGCCGAACGACAGGAGTGGCGCGATCCCGCTGCCGCACCCCGAGGTCTTCGATGCTCTGATGCCGGGTCATGCCATTCTGATCAACGACGGCCGTATCCGCGTCGCGGTGACCGGTGCTGGGTCCGGTACGATCGAAGGGCGCGTCGAGGTGGGCGGCCGCTTGTCAGACCGCAAGGGCGTGAACCTACCGGGCTCGCTGATCGACCTCTCGCCGCTCACGGCGAAGGATCGCGAGGACCTCGCGTTCGGGCTCTCGCTCGGCGTCGATTGGGTGGCGCTCTCCTTCGTCCAGCGCCCATCTGACCTCATCGAGGCCCATGCCCTCATCGGCGGGCGTGCGGGGCTCGTCGCTAAGATCGAGAAACCGCAGGCTCTGGAGCGCATCTCGGACATCGTCCAGCTCGCCGATGCCGTCATGGTTGCGCGCGGCGACCTCGGTGTCGAACTCGCTCCGGAAGAGGTTCCCGGCCGGCAGAAGGAGCTGGTTAGGCTCTGCCGACTGGCGGCAAAGCCGGTCATCGTCGCGACGCAGATGCTGGAATCGATGATCCAGTCGCCGACGCCGACCCGCGCGGAAGCCTCGGACGTGGCGACAGCCATCTACGATGGCGCCGACGCGGTTATGCTGTCGGCAGAATCGGCGGCGGGTGCCTATCCGGTCGAGGCGGTGGCGATGATGGATCGCATCATCCGGCACACGGAGACGCACGAATTCTATCGGCCGGCGATCCGCGCCATCGATCTCGATCAGGATCTGGATGCGACTCTGTCCCATGTGGTTGCGGGGGCCGCAGCCGACATGGCGGACCGGCTTGGGGCGGCGGCGATCCTCGCGTTCACCGCACGCGGGATCACGGCGACGCGCATCGCCCGGCAGCGGCCGAACGTCTCCATCGTCGCGCTGACACCCAGCCTGGAGGCCTCGCGGCGGCTCTGCCTCCTGTGGGGGACCCACAGCGCCCGCTCGCACGAACTGACCGGCTACGAAGAGATGGTCGAGGCCGCCCGGTCCGAGGCACTTGCACACGGATTTGTGGTGCCGGGCGATCTCGTGGTCGCCGTGTCGGGTATCCCGTTCGGCCAGGCGGGCTCCACCAACAACATCCGGGTCGTCCGGATCGACGCTGCGGGTCAGGTCTCCCGCCCCATCGAAGCAAGCCAGGAGAAGCGGTCATGACGGCGCACAACGTTCGGGCGGGCGATGCGTCCATTCCTTGCATCGGCCTCGGCACCTGGTCGATCGGCGGAACCGAATGCAGCCAGGCCGTGGCGACCGCCCTCGAGGCCGGATATCGGCACATCGATACGGCGTCAGCCTATGGGAACGAGGAGGAGGTGGGGCAGGGGATCCGCGATTCCGGCATCCAGCGCGCCGAGATCTTTCTGACCACCAAGGTCGCCTATCCCGATATCGGCGAGGGCGACCTGCAGCGGTCGGCGGAGACGAGCCTGCGCAAGCTCGGGGTATCGCAGGTCGACCTGCTGCTGATCCACTGGCCCAACCCGACCGTGCCGATCCGTACGGCTATCAAGGCTCTGTGCGACGCGCGGCGGCGCGGCTTCGCGCGCCATATCGGCGTCTCGAACTTCACGCTGGCCATGCTGGAGGAGGCGGTGGCCGTCGCAGACGCGCCGCTCTGCGTCAATCAGTGCGAGTATCATGTGCGGCTGGATCAGTCGCGGATGATCGCCGCCTGCCACGCCAAGAATATGGCCTTCGAGGCCTATAGCCCGCTCGGGCGGGCGACGATCCTTGAGGACGGCGTCGTACAGGCGATCGCCGCGCGGCACGGGAAGACGCCGGGGCAGATACTCCTGCGCTGGCTCGTGCAGCAGCCTGGGATCATCACCGTCCCGCGGTCGACCAATCCCGGCCGCATCCGCGAGAATCTGGCGATTTTCGATTTTGCGCTGAACGTGGCGGACATGTCGGCGCTTTCGGGACTTGCGTCGCGCGACGGCCGCATCGTGTCGCCGCCATTCGCGCCGGTTTGGGACGAATAGACCGTGCCGCTGTCGATTTCGTCGCGAGAGATGCCCATGACCATTCCGATCGTCGATGCCCATCATCACATCTGGCGCCTTGCGGCGACGCCGTGGCTGCAAGGTCCCGTAGTGCCACGCATCTTCGGCGCCTATGACGCCTTGCGTCGCGACTATTCCATCGCCGACTTCACGGCGGACGCCGCACCGCATGGCGTCCAGAAATCGGTCTTCGTTCAGGTCAACGTGGCGCCGGGGGATGAAGTTGATGAGGCAGCCTGGGTGAACTCCGTCGTCGATGTGAAGGGCTTTCCGCATGCGATCACGGCCTTCGCGGATCTCTCGAGCCCATCCGTGGCGGATACCCTCGATCGCGAAATGGTGTTTGGCCGCGTGTGTGGCGTGCGCCAGCAGATCCATTGGCATGAGAAGGAGCTCTACCGCTTCGCGTCGCGGCCCGATGTGATGAACGACGCCGCCTGGCGACGCGGCCTTGCGGAGGTCGGCCGTCGCGGGCTGCTGTTCGAACTGCAGGTCTTCCCCGGACAGATGCGCGACGCCGAGCGCCTCGTCGCCGACTTTCCCGAAGTTCAGTTCGTCCTCTTGCATGCCGGGATGATCGAGGATCGCTCCGATGCGGGATGGGCGGAATGGCGGCGCGGCATGACCGCGCTCGCGGCCCGCCCGAACCTGTCGGTCAAGCTGTCGGGCCTCGGGACCTTCCGGCGCTCGTGCGATGAGGCCGACTGGCGGCCGGTGATCGAGCGGACGATCGACATGTTCGGCCCCTCACGATGCCTTTTCGGCAGCAACTTCCCGATTGAGAGCCTGTGGACCGGCTACGGCGAACTCCTTCGGGTCTTTCGCGCGTGCCTATCTGCCTATGGTGAGGAAGAGCAGCGCGCGGTGCTGCACGACACCGCCAGCCGGCTTTATCGTCTGACGGACGGCCCAGCCGTGGTCCAACAAGAATTATCGGAGGAAGCCTGATGCAGATCGGTGTTGCAGGTCTTGGACGGATGGGCGCCGCCATCGCGCGGCGGCTTCGCGATGTCGGGCATGAGGTGACGGTCTGGAACCGCACACCCGAGAAGGCGCGCAAGCTCGCCGAGGACGGCTTCGCGTTGGCCACCAGCCCGGCCGATCTCGCCGCCGCTGCCGAGGTCGTGATCACGATCCTGACGGACGAGGCGGCGATCAACCAGGTCTATGCCGGCGAAAAGGGCCTCCTGTCCGGCCCCGTTACCGGCAAGCTGTTCATCGAAATGAGCACGGTGCAGCCGAAGACCCCGCAGGCCCTCGTGCCGCAGGTCGCGGCGGCCGGAGCGCAGCTTGTCGAATGTCCGGTGGGCGGCACGGTCGGGCCGGCGCTCTCAGGCAAGCTCATCGGGCTTGCGGGCGGCGAAGAAGCGGCCTTCGAGAAGGCCCGCCCGATCCTCGAGCAGCTGTGCCGCCGGGTGGATCTGTGCGGGCCGATCGGCGCGGGATCGAGCATGAAGCTCGCGATCAACCTGCCGCTCGCGATCTACTGGCAGGCCATGGGCGAAGCCTACGCCCTTTGCGAGCATCTCGGGCGCGACACGCAATGGTTCGTCGATCTCATGGCGGATTCATCGGGCGGGCCGAATGTGATCAGGGCCCGCGGTGGGGCCGTCGCCCTCGCCCTTGCCGATCAGGATGCCGGCTCGGCGACGTTCGACTGCGACTCCATCCGCAAGGACCTGCGAACCATGATCGCCGAGGGGCGGGATCGCGGATTGTCCATGCCCGTTACCGAACAGGTGCTGGCGACCTATGATGGCGCGAGCGCAGACGGTTGGGGCGGGCGCGACGGCGTGGAACTGCCGCGATACTGGTCGAAAATGAAGCGGCAAGGCTAACCTGACCTGAAACTCCCGGCCTTCCCTCAGGCCGGCAGAGAAATAGGTCTCAGGTCACTGCCGATTTGTTTTGCTCTGGCGCGGCTCCAGGCCGCAAGCTGAAGTTCTTCTGCGGCGAGGTCATTATCCACCACCTTAGGGCGGAGTTTTGCCCTTTGAAAAACTCTCTCGTTGCAGGAGTTATGCAGACCGGCACTTCCTACCTTGTCACACCTGCCTTTCACTAGAGGTCAAACCATATGCGCGTAGCTGGCACTGGCCTGCTTGCGAATAATCGTTCCGATCGTGCCGTATACGGGGCCCGCCAAACGTCCGACGGGATTGAGGCGCAGCGTATCGACCTTCCCGTTCTCGATCAGATCGTCCCGGATGTGGAAAAGCTTGATCTCACCGACCACGAACTCGGCGCCGCTCCGCCCGAATTCGATGGTTCGATCGAAGACACACTCCGCAGCGATGGGGGAGGCCGATAGCCTCGGGACGGATACGATATCGCTTGCGACCGTCTCAAGCCCCAGCGCTTCCGCCTCGCTGATCTCGCTTGGAAAGTCCTCCGCCGAAGCGTGCATGGGGTCCACGAGATTTTCGTCGACGATGTGCACGACATACTCCCGTCGCGCCAGGATGTTGCGGACAGTGTCTTTGCGCTCGCCGTTGCGAAGGCCTGCGTTGAACCCGACCATGGGCGGGTCGGCGGAGACGAATGTGAACGTGCTGAACGGCGCAAGGTTCACGCCGCCACCCTCGTTCAATGTAGCGACCCAGGCGATAGGGCGGGGCACGACCACGCCGGTAAGAAGCTTGTAGGCCGATGCCGCATTGAGGGATTCGGAAAAGATCCGCATGGTTGCCTCGCGATTGTTCCGAATATAGGAACACTGTTCCGAAACGATAGCAAGGTCGCGGGGCGGGATCAATGGCGATGCTTCGCCTACAGCGCCCCCAGATTGCGCGATATCTTGTCGGCGGCGTCGATCGCCGTCGAAATCACGTGCTCGATCTCCCGCTCCTTCAGGAGCGCTTTGGGTTTGCTGATGCTGATGGCCGCCACGACTTTCTGCGAAAAGTCGCGGATCGGAGCGCCGACCGAGACAATTCCGCGAAACGCTTCGTCGTCGGAAATCGCGTAGCCGCGGCGCCTGACCACGTCGATCTCGTCGATGAGCGAGGCCGGGTCCCGCTGCACGGACGCGCTAAACTTGGTGTCGAAATAGAGCGCGAGTTTCTGCCTGATTTCTTCGTCGGGGAGTTCGGCGAGAAGCACCTTGCCCATGGCGGTAGCATGCAGCGGCGCTTCCGCGCCCGGCGCCACGCGGATGGCGAGAGGACCGTTGTCCTGCATGGCGATGAGATAGACGACGCTGGCGCCGCGCATGACGCCCAAAAACGCGTTGAAGTCGCTCTGCTGGACGACGCGCCGCAGGACGGGAGGCGCACAGGTCTCGATTTTCGCCGAGCGCAGGAATGCCTTGCCGACCTCGAAGGCCTGGGCCCCGATGCGGTACTTCCCGTTCTCCGGGTTCCGCTCCAGGAACCGCTGTTCGGCCAGGGTGCTGATGAGCCGGTGCATGACCGTCGTGCTCATCGCCATCTCCCTGGCGAGGTCCCGGACCCCGACCTCGCCGCCGATCTGAGCGACATGGCTGAGCACGCGCAGGCCTTTACTGAGCAACTGGCTGGTCGACGTCTTGGCGCCGCGGCCTTCCGTGGCTTCGGTCTCGTTGTCGGCGGCTGACAAGCTATCCTCCTATGCTCCCAGGCGCTCATACCCAAGGTTTCAGCAGTTCCCAAGCTCGCGGATGGCCTCCGTGAGGAAATTCTGGGCACTGCAAAATTTGGGCTTGCGCAAGCCGGGATGTCCTGCGTACCGTAGATAATACGGAACATCGTTCCTAATATAGGAACATTGCGAGCTCGTCAAACCGCCAAGGGGAAGTCCGATGCGCGTCATCCTGTTTCATGAGGCGATCTGCCCGCCAGATGTCTCCTGGAGCCAGCGCTACCTCGAATGTGTCGAGGAGGCCGTGCTTGCGGAGTCGGTTGGCTTCGATGGCTACGCCGCATCCGAGCAGCACTTCGCGAACGGTGAGGCAATCATCTCGGCACCCGAGGTCGTGCTGGCCTATGTCGCCGCCCGGACGCGCCGGATGCGCCTGCGTATCGCTTCGGTGAATTTCCTGCCGTTCAATCATCCCCTGCGGGTGGCCGAGATGATCGGAACGCTCGACATCCTGTCGGGTGGCCGGGCCGAGCTGGGCGGCGCCCGTTCCAACAACCCGTACACGCTGGACGGGTTCGGTGTGGACCCCAACCTGACGCGCGAGTATCGCGACGAGCACCTGCAGATCTTCGGCAAGGCCGTGACGCAGGGTGTGGTCGAGCATCAGAGCGATCTCTACCGCATCCCCAGGCGGAAGGTCTCGCCGCTGCGCGCCGGGGAGCGGACCATCCCGGTCCATCTCTCGGCCACCAGCATCGACTCGCACGAGGAGGCCGGCGCCATGGGCGTGGGCGTCATGTCCGGCCTCAGCATCCTCGGCTGGGAATACGTGCGCACCTGCGTCGAGGCCTACAACAAGGGCGCTGACAAGGCCCAGCCAGTCGCGGGCAGCATCACGCGGCGCCAGGCGATCTTCTCGGTCGGGGTGAATTGCCATGCCGATCGGGCGACTGCGCGGGCGGTAACCGAGGAGAACACGTTGCGCTTCGTCGAGGTCATCATGGACTGGATGACCAAGCTGGCGAAGCGCTCGAGCAACTACGAGTATTTCGCCCAGATCGAGCGCATCCGCGCCAACATGCGCAACCTCGACTACCTCATCGACAGCGCTCCCTACATCATGGCCGGCACGCCGGACGACATCATCAAGCAGTGCGAGCAGGCGCACCGGCTGGGCATCGATGACGTGATCTGGCGCATTGATGGCATGGGCCATGAGGCGAACAAGCAGGCCATCGAGATGCTGGGCAAGCATGTCGTTCCGGTCCTTCATTCCTGGCCGGAACATGCGAAGTCCACGCCGACGCCGGCAGTGAATGCGCCTTTCAGCGCAGCGGCCTGAATCCAAGACGCGGCGCGGCAGAAGTCGCGCCGCTTTCGCATAACGAGCCGGGACAACCGGTCTCCTTCCCAAAACCAGTTACAGAGGGTGACCCATGACGACGAACCGATGGAAGCGCGCGTGCCTCGCAGGTGCGCTGCTCGTTGGAGCGATGTTCCCCGCGACGACTAAGGCCAGCGAGCGCTTCGTCTTTGCCTGGCCGTCGGCGATCAATTCCGGTGTCGCGCCGCTGACATTTGCCCGCAAGCTCGGCTTCTTCGAAGCAGAGGGTATCTCGCTTGAAGTCCAGGTGCTCACCGGCTCGGGTGTGATCATCCCGCAGTTGCTGGCCGGCAACGTCCACGCCGCCTATGCCAGCCTTGAACCCATGATCATCTCCAGGCAGCCGGGCAAGCCCAACTTCCCTCTGCGCTTCATTTACAACTACATGCCGCGCTCTATCTGGGAGTTCGCTGTTCTGCGCGACGGGCCGGTTCGGACGCTCGCCGACATGAAGGGGAAGACGCTCGGCGTCCTCGCCCTCAGTTCGGGCAATCTCTACATGGTCCGCGCCATGCTGCAGGATGCGGGTGTCGCCTGGAGCGACGTGAAGCTTCAGGCGGTGGGGACCGGTGTTGCGGCGTTTGAGGCGCTTCGCTCGGGTCAGATCCAGGCGCTCAATCTCTTCGACACGGCTCACGTTCGGCTCGAGCAGTCGGGAACAGCTATCCGGCGCTTGCCCGTTGCCCCTCGCTTTCAGGAGCTCTCCAGCCACGGCATCCTCGTGACCGATGCTCTTCTGGCCTCGAAGGCGGACCTTCTCGGCCGCTTCGGCCGTGCGCTGACAAAGGGAAATATCGCCTGCAACGCCAATCTGGACGCGTGCATCCGTTCCTATTGGGAGGCCTACCCGGCGCTGCGCCCGAGCACTGGCACGGACGAGGAAAACATCCGGCGGGAACGGGAGGTATTGAGCTATCGGATGAAGAACCTCCTGCACACGACGGGCGCGGGCCAGTACGGACGCTTCAGCGACGACGACTGGACCACGCTCGTCGAGGCGCTGCGGATGGGCGGCGAAGTGACGAAGACCGATGTCCCGATCTCATCCTACTTCACCAATCAACTCGTTCCCGAGTTCAACCGCTTTGATGTCGATCAAGTCGCGGGGACCGCGAGGGCGGCACGATGACACTGTCACTTGTCCAGCCCCTTGATGGAACGGCCCGAGTGGTCGCAGCCCCTCAGCAGCTCTCCATCAACGGCCTGTCGGTCGTCTACCAAACCCGGCGCGGCAGTCTGAAGGCTCTGGACAGTCTCGACATGACCATCGGCGACGGCGAGTTCGTCGCCGTACTGGGGCCCTCGGGTTGTGGCAAGTCGACCTTGCTCAAGATCGTGGCGGGCCTTGTCATGCCGTCGGCGGGGGAGGTGGTCCTTCACGGCGAGCCCGTCATCGGCCCGCGGCCGGATGTCGGCATCGTTTTCCAGCAGCCGACCTTGCTGCCCTGGAAGACCGTTCTGGACAACGTTCTGGTGCCCATCAGGGCGCAGCGCAAGTCACTCGAAGAGTACCGCGAGGAGGCCCTGAGCCTCCTTAAGCTGGCGGGCCTCGAACAGTTCGCCGAGCACTATCCGAACGAACTGTCCGGCGGCATGCAGCAGCGCGTCGGCATCGTGCGCGGCCTGATCCATGACCCTCGTCTGCTGCTGATGGACGAGCCGTTCTCCGCGCTCGACGCAATGACCCGCGAGCGCATGGCGGGTGAGTTGCAGTCGATCTGGATGGCGCGGCGCAAGGCTGTCCTGTTCATCACCCATTCGATCCAGGAAGCCATCCTTCTCGCCGACAGGATCGTCGTACTCTCCGACCGGCCCGGAAAGGTCGTGGAGGTTCTCAAGGTGGATCTGCCGCGCCCTCGGCTCTCCGATGTGGTGAGCAACCCGCGCTTCGTGGAACTCTCCGCGCACTTACGCTCTCTCTTCCGTCTCGACGGCCGGCCGTCATCAGGGGTGTGACCATGTCCGAACGGCTGAAATCGATCCTCGCGCCCTTCGTGACGCTCGCGGTGTTCCTCGCGGTCTGGGACGCCAGCGTGCGATGGTTCGGCGTGCCCGCGTACCTCGTGCCCTTGCCGGGCTCGGTCGCCCAGGCGTTCGCGACCGTCTACGGCAACGGCGCGATCCTGCCGCACGTGGCGGCGACCGCGACGGAGACGATTCTCGGCTTTCTGATCGGCAGCTCGATCGCTTTCGTCGTCGGCATCATTGTGGCCGAGTCCCGCGCCGTCGAGCGGTTCATTTTCCCCTGCATCGTCGCGCTTCAATCCATGCCGAAAGTGGCGCTGGCGCCTCTGCTGATCGTCTGGTTCGGCTTCGGCCTCATGTCCAAGGTCATTCTCGTCGCGCTCATCTGCTTCTTCCCGATGTTCGTGAACGTCGTCACCGGTTTTCGCTCGGCTCGTCCGGAACTCGTCGACCTCTACCGCGCGTTCTCCGCGCCGTGGTGGCAGATTCTCCTGGATGTGAAGCTGCCGTCCGCAGCCAGTGCGATTTTCGCGGGCCTTCAGGTTGCTCTCGTTCTCGCGCTGCTGGGCGCTGTGGTCGGCGAGTTCGTCGCGTCGCAGCAGGGTCTCGGCAGCCTCATCCAGGCATCGTCGCTGAACTTCGATGTCCCCGTGATGTTTGTCTGCATCATCACTCTCGCAGCCATGGGCCTGCTCGCGAGCAGCATCGTGCGCTTCACGCAGCGCCGGATCGTCTTCTGGGAAGGCGCCCAGATGTCGGCCCGAACCTCCTCCGAGCAGGGGTAACCTCATGACCAATGTTCACGAATTTCATGGCGTCAGGCTGTTCAAGGTCGTGGCCGTCTCAGGCAGCCCGGCGATCGCGTCGTCGACCGCCGAACTCGTCGACCACGTCATTGCGCGGTTGCCGGCAAGTGTCGCAGCGGCGAGCCACATTCGGCTGCGCAACCTTGATCCGAGCGCACTGCTGGCTGGCGACGCGGGCGACTCGCAGTTGGCTGCCGCGCAACGGGCCATCGAAGAGGCGGACGGGGTCATCGTCGCGACGCCCGTCTTCAAGGCCGCTTATTCCGGACTGCTGAAAGCCTTCCTCGATGTGCTCCCGCAGTTCGGGCTTGCCGGAAAGGCCGTCCTTCCGCTGGCGACAGGCGGCAGCCTCGCCCATGTCCTGGCGCTTGACTACGCCCTGCGCCCGGTCCTCCAGTCCATGGGCGCTCGCCACGTCGTCCAGAGCCATTTCGTCGGTGCGTCGCAGATGTCGCATGAGGGCGGGAGCCTGAGGCTCGCGCCGGAAGCGCAGGGTCCGCTCGACGAGGCGGTCTTCCACTTCGGCCTGGCGCTGGGCTGTCCGGCCGCGGCACCGCTGCTGGGTCATCCGCGGCCCGCACGCGCCGCCTGATCATCCTTCCTTTCTGAACTCGAAACATTTGGCGCGCTGTCGGCGGCCGAAATAGGGAGCCATTGATGTCGCGCGATCCGATTGCCGTATGGGCTGCCATGGAGATGAAGACCTGGCCGGAATCTTACTGGTTTGCCCATGTGCCACCGGCCATGCTCGATCGGGTGGTGGCGATGCTCGGCTATCCGTCGAAAGCCTATTCCGCCGTCAACCAGGATCAGAACGGCTTCTCGCTGGTGGTTGACGAGGAGCGCTGGCAGCGCTTCTTCGCCGACGCGGGTGAGGTTGAAAAGTACGGGCCGGTCAAGGTCATGTCGACCGACAGCGATCTGCCCTTCGACGTGACGGGCTTCATTCAGGCGGCGCTGAAGCCGATCAACGGCGCCGGTTTCAAGGCGGCGCCGCAATGCGGCATCATGCACGACCACTTTGTTGTTCCGGCCGGCGACATCCATCAGGTCGAGGCGATCTTCTCGGACTTTCGTGCGCAGTCGCGCCTGAACACCGCGGGTTGAGTGCCCAGCCATGCTTGTCGAACTTCTGATCAACGGCCGCTGGCGACCCGCAGGCGATGGCGCGACACGCGACTTCGCCAACCCCGCCACCGGAGCGACTATCGGCCAGGTTGCGTCTGCTTCGCTTGAGGATCTGGAGGAGGCGGTCCAAGCCGCGCACCGTACCTTTCCCGAATGGCGCGATACCTCAGCTTACGACCGTTCGGCGATCCTCCGGCGCGCCGCTGATCTGGCGCGCGGCAGGGTGGAAGATATCGCTGTGGCGCTGACGTGCGAGCAGGGCAAGCCGTTGCAGGAAGCCCGCTTCGAGATCATGGGCGCCTGCGACATGATCGACTGGTTTGCGGAGGAAGGGAGGCGTGCCTATGGCAGAATCGTCCCCGGCCGCTCGCCCGGGATACTCCAACAGGTGATTGCCGAGCCGGTGGGGCCGGTAGCAGCGTTCGCTCCATGGAATTTTCCGATCGCCCAGATCGCGCGGAAGCTGGGTGCGGCTCTGGCCGCCGGCTGTTCGATCGTGGTCAAGGCCCCGGAGGAGGCGCCAGCGTCCTCGGCTGCTTTCCTCCGTTGTTTCGAGGAGGCCGGCGTACCGGCAGGAACCATCGCTCTCGTGTTCGGCGTTCCCGCTGCTATTTCCGAGTTCCTAGTACCGCATCCGCATATCCGGAAGATTTCCTTCACTGGCTCGACCGCGGTAGGCAAGATTATCGCGGGGCTTGCGGGGGCCAACATGAAGCGCTCAACGATGGAGCTGGGCGGGCACGGCCCGGTCATCGTCTGCGAGGATGCCGACGTGGCACAAGCGGTCGATGCACTCGCTGTCGCGAAATTCCGCAATGCCGGGCAAGTCTGCAGCGCGCCGACGCGCTTCATCGTGCACGAAGCCGTGTATGAGGAGTTTCTCGAGCGCTTCATCGCGCGCGCCCGCGCGCTCAAGGTCGGCGATGGGGCCGATCCGGCGACGACAATGGGCCCGTTGGCGCATCCCGGCCGGCTCGCCGCCATGGAGCGGATGGTGCTCGACGCGGTCGACCGGGGCGCGATCGTGCATTTCGGCGGTCGGCGACTCGGGAATGCAGGCTGCTTCTTCGAGCCGACGATCTTGGCGAATACGCCCACGGACGCGGCTGTGATGAATGAAGAGCCGTTCGGTCCGATCGCACTAATGTCACGCTTTGTAGATCTCTCGGAGGCATTGGCCGAGGCCAACCGGCTCGACTACGGCCTCGCCGCTTACGCTTTTACGAGTTCTGCCGCGCGCATCAGCGTGATCAGCCGGCAACTGGTGGCAGGCAGCATTGGTGTCAATCACATGGCTGTCGCTGTGCCTGAATTGCCTTTCGGCGGCGTGCGAGATTCTGGCCACGGCGCCGAAGGTGGATCAGAAGGCCTGAGCTCCTACCTTGTGAGCAAAGTCGTGTCGTCTTCCCGATGACTCCGCCGGTCCACATCTTCTCGGAAATGGTAGCGTACTCTGCCGAGCTTCCTTTTTCCCTGAAGAACATTGCGGTCGTGTAGTCGGTGCGATTGAATCTGGCGAATGGCCCCGTAGCCGACTGCTACACCATTATTCAGCGCGGCAAGCGCACGCTGCGTTCAATCACCTTGCCGCCTGTGCAACGCGCGTTGCGCTTGCCATGTCGCGATGATGCGTGACGTGGCGGAGTGGGCACTTGCGCATCGGCCATCTGCACCGCCAGAGGTCCAGTCCCACCAAGGCGTCTTAGCCTGAGCGCTGCCTCGGATAGGGTTAGCGCGCCCGATCGCTTCGCCATTCACGAAGACGATCAATGCTTCCTGATCATCTGGCGTGAGTCGAACCGAAATCTCAAGTTGCTCACTGCTCAAAAATAAGCCCTCTCAAAAATACTATGAACTCTGAGAAATGAGCCACATACCCTAACGGAAGATAGCCGATCCGGGCTAAACTCCCTCACCCATTTGCGCAGCACGTTCTCACAGACCTCCATATCCCGAGACGCCTGCGCCAAGCTCACCCCGCGTTCCCGATCAGACAAACCGCCTCGATCTTGCACTCACGCCCAAATAGTCTTCGCTGCATAGGCCACCTCCGGCTTCACGAAACACCCAATCTCGGTGTCCACGAAACCGGCAGCAGGCCAGTATTCTGATGCCTTTGCCGAAGTTGATTTCCGGCGACGATAGACCGGCTCAATACGACTTTGGCAGGCCGAGAACGCGCTCGGCGATGAACGAGAGGACGAGCTGCGGGCTGATCGGCGCGATGCGCGGGATCATCACCTCGCGCAGGTAGCGCTCGACGTGGAATTCCTTCGCATAGCCGAAGCCGCCATGGGTCATCACCGCCTGCTGGCAGGCATCGAACCCGGCCTCGCCCGCGAGATATTTCGCGGCATTGGCTGACGCACCGCAGGGCAGACCCTGGTCGTATTCCCAGGCCGCCTTCATGATCATCAGGCGCGCGGCCTCCAGTTCCATCCAGTTCTTCGCCAGCGGGTGCTGAATCGCCTGGTTCTGGCCGATCGGCCGGTTGAAGACGATGCGCTCCTTGGCGTAGGCCGCGGCGCGCGCCAGCGCCAGCTTGCCGAGTCCGACAGCCTCCGCCGCGATCAGGATACGCTCCGGGTTCATGCCATGGAGGATGTACTCGAAGCCGCGGCCTTCCTCCCCGATCCGGTCCTCGACCGGCACTTCCAGCCCCTCGATGAAGAGCTCGTTCGAATCGACGGCCTTGCGGCCCATCTTCTCGATCTCGTGGACCTTGATCTTCGTGCGGTCGAAGGGCGTGCAGAATAGCGACAGGCCGAAGGTCGGCTTGGTGACCTCCTCGAGCGGCGTGGTGCGGGCGAGCAGCAGCATGCGGTCGGCGACCTGCGCGGTCGAGATCCAGACCTTCTGGCCGTCGACGACGTAGCGGTCGCCCTTGCGCACGGCGCGCGTCTTGAGCTGGGTGGTGTTGAGCCCGGTATTGGGCTCGGTAACGGCGAAGCAGGTCTTTTCCTTGCCCTCGACCATCGGCGGCAGGATGCGGCGCTTCTGCTCCTCCGTGCCGAACACGGCGACCGGATTGAGTCCGAAGACGTTGATGTGCACCGCAGAGGCACCCGACATGCCGGCGCCCGATTCCGCGATCGCCTGCATCATCACCGCTGCTTCCGTGATGCCGAGGCCGGAGCCACCATATTCTTCCGGAATGCAGATGCCGAGCCAGCCGTCGGTCGCGAGCGCCTGCACGAAGTCCTCCGGAAAGCCGCCGTGCTTGTCGAGCTTCAGCCAGTAATCGTCGCCGAACCGCGAACAGATGCCGGCAATCGCCTCGCGAATGGCCTCCTGCTCGCGGGACAGGGCGAAATCCATCGGAATGTCTCCATCGATGCGGCGGACCGGGCTACGGTTGCTTGACTCATGCAAACCATTGGTCCTACCAATATTCGACCAAAAGTCTAGTCAATGGAATTGCCTTCGCGAGGAAACCCTTGAAGACAAGATCAAAGGCGGGCAGCCGGGTGGATCTAATCGCCGCACCCAAACGACGCGTCTTCGAGGACATCGTCGGTTTCCTTACCGGCCAGATCGAAGCCGGCAGGCTGCGCCCAGGCGATCGCCTCAAGCCCGAACGCGAGCTTGCAGCCGAGCTCGGCGTCAGCCGCGGAAGCCTGCGCGAAGCCCTCAAGGCGCTTGAAATGCTTGAAGTGGTCGAGCTTCGGCATGGGCACGGGGTTTTCGTGACCCAGCCTCAGCCGCAATCGCTGTCGCGGATATTCGGAACTCTGATTTCGATGCAGCCGGGCCAGTCCGACGACATTGAAGCGGCTCGCGAGGCACTGGAATTCCATGCTGTGAGGCTCGCCTGCCGAAACGCCGGGCCCCTCCACATCGCGCGCATCAGGTCCGCGCTCGACGCAATGATCGGCGAAACGGCGACCGGCAGCGGCGAGAAGGCCGCGGCGGCAGACCACGCCTTTCACAGCGCCATCGTCGATGCCAGCTGCAACGCGACATTGGCGTTTCTCTACAACGCAATCGACGGCCTCCTGCAGCGCGGCCATCACGAGCGATGGCTGATCCTGTGCGCCATCGATGGCTTCTGGGACAACCTGAACGGCGTGCACCGTCGGCTCGTTGATGCCATCGCAGCGCGCGACGAACAGGGTGCCGTCCGCGTTACGGAAGAGCACTTCAAGCTGATCGACGACGTTCGTCGGGCCGCGTCGCAGGGCCAGGCGCAGGTCGCATCGATCGCGTTCCGTCCTCGCGGTCCGCGGCGCAAGACCAGATCCGAACCGCAAGCTTGAGAATAGATCATGCCTCAGAACCCAGGGCCGAACGAGACGGCGGATACGAGGCCGCGCGTTGTCCTTGTCGTCGGCGCGACCGGTGTCATCGGGCGCCATTTTCTGGAACTGGCTGAGGACCTTCCAGGCTGGCGGCTGGTTGGCGCCCAACGCCGTCCGCCGCCGGCTCACGGGCCGACAACCTATTGCGCCGTCGATCTGCTCGATGCCGGCGCGGCGGTCCAGGCGTTGGCCGCGCATTCCGACATCACCGAAATCGTTTATGCCGGCTATGTCCACGGCACCGGATGGCAGTCGGAGACCGAGGCGAACCTCACTCTGATGCGCAACGCCGTAACCGCGGTGGAGGCAGCAGGGGCGCCACTGCGCCGTGTCATCCTTCTTCAGGGAATGAAGTACTATGGCAGCCACCTGGGCCCGTTCCGGACGCCGGCCCGCGAAAGCGACCCGCGTCATATCCCTCCCAATTTCTACTACGATCAGCAGGATTTCCTGATCGAACAGAGCCGCGGCAAAGCCTGGGATTGGACGTGCCTCAGGCCGCATGTCGTCTGCGGCTCGACACCAGGCTCACCGCTCAACCTGATCGCCCTGATCGGCGCCTACGCCGTGATGTGTCGTGAACTCGGCCTGCCGCTGAAATTCCCTGGGCAGACCGCTGCTTTTGCAACGGTCACGCAGGCGACCGACGCCCGGTTGCTCGCCAAGGCGATCCGGTGGGCGATCGAGACGCCGGCCTGCGGCAACGAGGCATTCAACATCACCAACGGCGACTTCTTTCGCTGGAAGAACCTCTGGCCGCGCATCGCCGATTTTTTCGACATGGAGTGCGGCGACATCCAGACGATCGATCTCAATGCTTTCATGACGCCGAAGGCAGACCTCTGGCGTCAGATTGCGGTGAAGCATGGGCTGCGCACCGAGGCCATGGACGACTTCGTCTACTGGCCCTTCGGCAACTACGTCTTCTCACTCAACTGGGACGTCATGGCCAGCACGATCAAGGCCAGGCGTTTCGGCTTCAACGAATTCGTCGATAGCGAGGACATGTTCCTGGAGATCTTCCGGACCATGCAGTCGCAACACCTGCTGCCGCGGTGATCGCGGCGGCACAGCGCCAACGTGCAGGAATAGACATGACCCAAGGCAACAGCGGAATCCGCATCGTGCGGATGGACGATATCCCCTGGACGGATTCGGGCGCCCGCAAGGTCGCTCAGCAGGAATTGCGCTACGACACCGCCAGCGGGCATTACTTCGGGGCGGCCAAGTTCATGCCGCTGGCGAGGTCCGGTATTCATCGCCATGTCGGGCCGGCCGTCAGCTACATGATCTACGGCGCGCTGTTCGATCACGATTCCGAAGTCCGAGAAGGGCAGGCGTACATCAACTTCTCCGGCGCCGTGCACAACGTCGTCACCTATCAGGACTCGCTGGCGATCACCCGTCTCGACGGGCCGGTTCTGTACCCGACCGACGAGGGAATCTACTTCCGCTTGCGAGAGGCCGCGGACAGAAGCGAAGGCATCGACGATACGGTCGGCCGCAAGCCCAACATGTACATCACGGTCAATGACCTGCCCGACGCTCCGACCGGTTTTGCGGGCGTCACGCGGCGCATGATCTACGACTATGCGGGCGATCCCTGGAATGCCCGCTTCATCCAGCTCACGCTGGCGCCCGGCTCCAGCATTCCCACCCATCGCGTCACCAACCGGATCGACGGCTTCGTGCTCGCCGGTGAACTCACGATAGCGGGCGAGACGGCGACATCCGCATCCTATGTGACGCTCGAGCCGGGCACAGAGACCGAAATCGCGAGCCAGTACGGCTGCCGCTTTCTCGTCTGGGCAGATGGTCCGGCCGCATGGAGCGACGGGCAGGACCGCCCCGACATCTACGGCTTCTAACGAAAACAAACCAAGGAGGAGCGACCATGTCGCGGAGGACATTTCTAACGGGCGTTGCGGCCGCGGCCGCGACGGGCCTCGCCGCCCCGGCTGTGGCGCAAACGAGCGCCCAGGTCAGATGGCGTCTCACGTCCAGCTTTCCGAAATCGCTGGATGCTCTGTTCCTTACTGCCGAGCAGATGGCTGCGAGAGTTGCCGAGACGACGGGCGGTGAGGTGCAGATCCAGGTCTTCGCCGCCGGCGAGATCGTGCCGGGCCTCAGCGCCATGGACGCGGTGAGCAACGGCACCGTCGACATGTGCCACACGGCCAGCCACTACTATCTCGGCCGCAACCCGACATTCATGCTGGGAACGACCTTTCCGTTCGGCATGACCACCCGCCTGCAGAATGCGTGGTTCTATCAGGGCGGCGGCAACGACCTGCTCAACGACTTCTACAAACAGTTCAACATCGTCGGGTTCCCGGCGGGCAATACGGGCGCGCAGATGGGCGGCTGGTTCCGCAAGGAGATCAATTCCGTCGAGGATCTGAAGGGCCTGAAGTTCCGCATTGCCGGCGTCGGCGGAGAGGTTCTCTCGAGGCTCGGCGCCGTCCCGCAGCTGATCGCAGGCGGTGACATCTACCCCGCGCTCGAGCGGGGCACGATCGATGCCGCGGAGTGGATCGGTCCCTACGACGACCTGAAGCTCGGCTTCCATAAGGTGGCGCCGAACTACTACTATCCGGGTTGGTGGGAGAATTCGACGGCGATCCATGCCTTCATCAACCGCGGCAAGTGGGAGGCACTGAAGCCGGCTCACCGCGCGGCTATCCTCTCGGCCATGTCGGAGGCCAACACGATGATGGTGGCTCGCTACGATGCCGGCAGCGGGGCGGCGCTTCGGCAGCTTGTCGCCGAAGGTGCGAAGCTGAAGTCGTTCCCCATCGATGTCATCGAGAAGTGCTTCGAGACGGCGCAGGTGGTGTTGGCCGAGAAGGCCGCGTCAAACCCGGAGTTCAAGAAGATCTACGATCATCTACTGGCATTCCGTCGTGACACTCTGCCGACATATCTGCTCACGGAAGGCACGGCGAACAACGTGCATGCGCACCTGCAGCGCAAGGGACTGATCTAGCGCAGTCGCGGCAATAGCAGCTCAACAGTGTGCCTGCCTGACCAGCGCGTCAGGCAGGTTCCTTCTTGTGCTGCCCCGCTTGCCCGCTCAGTTCTGGGGTGCGGGCGGCGGCGGGGTGAGGCCCGGCAGGCCACCCGGCATATCGAGCCCTGGCAGGCCGCCGCCGATGCCCGGCATCTCGATGCGGATCTCGACCTTGGAGGGGTCGGCCTTCGGCGTCCTGTCGAGCCAGTAGGTCACCGAGC